>Ga0070741_10000056_pt1 | contig 395259 bp, 328 predicted proteins | sample Coa_R1_4_FD_66440 | JGI IMG/M metagenome (GOLD analysis project Ga0070741, IMG submission 66440) | Surface soil microbial communities from Centralia Pennsylvania, which are recovering from an underground coalmine fire - Coalmine... | ecosystem: Environmental > Terrestrial > Soil >...
GCAAATCTGGAGGTGGCCGTTCAGGTGGTGGTCGTGGCGATGATTATGACGGTCATGCCCGGCAACCCCGCGAGCCGCGTTGGTAGAAATTTGTAATCTGCGCATGTTTTAGATTTACGTGCGTTCAATCAGCTGAGGTTCTGCTGAAAATATCCCACATGGAGGTGTCGAATGGCTGGTCGAAGTCGCTCGAGTTTCAATAAACGGCTAAAGGAGCGCTCCCGTCAAGAAAAGGCACGCGAGAAGGCGGAAAAGAAAGTTCAAAAGAAATTAGAAAAGCCGGAAGGGGGGCTGAATGACGATCTATCGATCGATTTTTCGGCAGCGCAGGATCAGTTAGCTCTTCCCGGAGAAACAGGAGTGGAGGAAGCGCCAGACGAAATCTGATCTGGACTTTATTGGCTGGATTTATTCCGTGTGAGTTTCGGCTCACACGGTCCGTTTTTTACGTGAGATATTTTCTGCGGCTCGCCAATTATCCAACCGCATGTGCAGATCGAACATGGTCTGAATCTCCCCGCCCTGGAATTCCTGTACTGCTGGATTCGATTTTTCTTTTCAGCCCGCATTATTCTGCGAATTGTCGAACGCTCAAGGAAATCGGCAGCCCGACCACGACCATATGCACAAGTAGGCCTTGGATCAGGTCATGCAGTTCGTAAGGGCCCTCGCGTGAAGGGCGGAGAGCGGCAAAACGATCAGACTCATTACCAGTTCAACAGCGGCGCCATAGAACAATCCACAAATCAGCGGATGTTCCTTCAGAAAACCCAAGCCTGCGGCTTGCCGCATAGTAAAAAGCCGCGAATGAGAAAGCGATAAAAAAATGTAAGAGGACGCCCAGAACATAGGTTGCTATACCTCCATGAAGAGCCTTCGGACCCAGCAAACCTGCGGCAATCGTGAGCGGAATGTCGGCCCCAAATAGATGCAAGCTTGTGTAATATCCAAAGTCCCTGCAATCAGACCGCCCACTGCAATTGCTAATAGAGCGTTCCTTTCCCTAATGCTCCAACTGCAGAATTTCTAATCATCCGGTCACTATCTCCTCTCGATAGCGGAAACCGGGAGGCTCTGGTGGGGAGACCTCTCGTCTATCTCGGGGAACAGTGCATCCTGTCTGTTCATTGGAAGCCATCCTGATGATTAGACTTCCGTCAATGCTTGCTCCTCGAAGGTACATTCTTTGGGGTTCTTGTCCTCGCGCAATCCTAGAAACACCGGGGCTCGCAATTTCACTCCACCTTCCTGCGTTTCGTGGGTCCACTCGGTGAATTTGATTTCGGCAACTCTCTCCGGTTTTATCCAATGAATATTTTTCGCATCGACCGGGCCATGGAATGGATTGCGATTTGTTTCCAGCTCTTTCATTACCTCGAATATCTGCTTTAGGGTTGCTTGATTAAACCCAGTGCCGGCCTGCCCCACGTGAATCAATTGGCCTTTCTTGTTGTAGAGGCCAAGCACCATCGATCCGAAATATTGCCGCGCGCCCTCAGGGTCGGTGTAGCCGCCCACGACGCAATCGACAGTCTGTGTGATTTTGATCTTCAGCCACTCGCGGCTGCGGCGTTCTTCGTAGCAACTTTCGCGTCGCTTGGCAACGATGCCTTCGAGGCCTTTCTGCCTGACCACATTGAACAGCGCATCGCCATCGTCGAAGTGATCGGAATAGCGCAATAGCTGATTTGACGTGACGATTTGGGAAAGGATTCGCTTGCGTTCTTCGAGCGAGACACGGTGCAGGTCGTATCCGTCAAGATAGATCAGGTCGAAAACGTAATAGATAATGGGTACGTCAGAACGGCCGGCGACGCGGCGTCCGTGTTTGCGGATTCCAGTACGCTGCTGCATCAGGCTGAACGACGCCCGTCCCTTTTCATCAAGTGCGACGACTTCGCCATCGAGAATGGCTGTTTTGGCGCTGACGAATTTTGGCAACACTTGCAGCTCCGGATATTGTCCCGTGAAGTCATTGTGATTGCGCGAGGCCAGGCGGACTTTGCCGTTCTCGATGAAGGAGACGGCGCGGTAGCCGTCCCATTTAATTTCGTAAAGCCATTCGGGATTGTTGAATGGTTTCTCGATAGAAAGAGCCAGCATGGGCGTAATCTGGGTGGGAAGCGGGCGCTTAATTACTCCTTTAAGGGCTTTAACCACAGGGGACACAGAGGGGACAGAGGACCAAGGGCGCACCGAGGGATGCTTTGTATGGTGTCGAACAGGATCGGAGTGATTCGGAAAAGATGGTCTTGAAGTTTCTAGATTTACTTCGGGCTTAATTTCTTTTTTTTTACTGCGCTGGATTTCTTTGGTTTGGATTCTGACTGAGTTTTCGATTCTGAGTCGTCAGATGAAAACTGAGTCTTTTTCTTCTTGTCAAGCTTGGCCAAAGTCTCGGCCAGCCAAGGCGCCTTCACTTTTCCGCGAGAAGCGGGGCGGCTGCTCTTCCACTCGTCCGCTCCTTTGTCGCCCGCGATCTGCGCCAAAGTTTTGCCGGACAATGCCGATTTGCCGTACTGATCGATATCGTATCCTTCGACGACTGCATCGTCATGCTTCTTAATGAGCAGCCATTCCGTGCCTTTGCTTCCCGGGCGGCGTCCCTTGATGTGGATGAGCGCGAAATCGCCGTTGAGCTTCTTGCCGTGCAGGCGGATTTTGAAGTCTCCCTTATTTAGCATGGCAGAAGCTTCCGCATCGGTTCCCGGAACGTACTGCCCGTTTACCGGGATTGGGGAGAGCGGCTCCCAGGTGCCTACGTCCCAGACGATCACCGTGCCAGCGCCGTAATTTCCTTCAGGGATGATGCCTTCGAAATCGAAATAAGAGACAGGATGATCTTCGACCTGCATAGCGAGACGTTTGTCCGCGGGATCGAGTGATGGGCCTTTGGGAACGGCCCACGATTTGAGCACGCCTTCCATTTCGAGACGGAAGTCATAGTGAAGCCGCGTGGCATCATGTTTCTGCACGACAAAGCGGTGAGAATTTTTCTTCTCGACTTTTGGAGGAGGCTCGGGAGTCTCTTCGAATCGCCGTTTGCGTTTGTATTCTTCGAGGGCCATACAACAATCATTTTAAACATGAAGACACTGAGACGGAGAAAAACATGTAAGGCGATGCGTCTCTGAGCGATTTCCGAGCGTTGCTCAGCTGGGCAGCCCCTCGACTGCGCTGAGGGCGGCTGTCCCTACGCGAGTGTTCCAAGGAAGGCGGGATTAATGCCCCCTGCTAGAATCGGCTTCGCATGATACGGGAATATCCTGACCGGCCATTGGTAGGCATTGGAGCCATCATTGTTGAAGATGGCCGAGTGGTTTTGATCAAGAGAGGGCATTCACCTCTGCTTGGCGAATGGTCGATTCCGGGCGGGATGCTGGAATTAAGCGAGAGTATGCGCCAAGCCGCTGTCCGTGAGGCTCAGGAAGAAACCGGGTTAGTTGTCGAAGCGACGGAGTTGCTGGGAGTATTTGATCGAATCGTGCGGGATGATGATGGGCGGACGCTTTATCACTATGTGCTGATCGATTTTTTGTGCCGAAGAGTTTCCGGAGAACTAAAAGCCGCAGGAGATGCCGATGACGCGCGCTGGTTTACGAGAGAAGAAGCAGGCAAGCTCCCGCTCCCGGAAGACACGGCGGGAGTGATCCGCTTGGGATTTGAGAAGGCGAGCTGATGTGGTGCTTATTTATCTTGCTTGAACATAAGTGAGATTGGACTACTCAGTTGAACCTGCATTTTGCCATTCGCACCCGCAGGACTGGCATTTCCACAATTTGCTGTGCAGCGGAATGGGAAGACTCAAATAGGCACTGGTATATGCGAGAGGTTTGTTAAGTTCTTCGAAAGTTGTGTCCAGCGATTGACACTGTGGACAGTGAGGTTGTTGATAATTTCCTATTCCTTCGACTTCGAAGTTTTCAGGGATGGGTTGGTTCAGGATTGCAATCGCAGCCTCGGTATCTTCCGTTTTGACCTTAAGTCTGATTCCACCAATTAAGTTAGAGATGAACCAATCCATGCGCACCATGTTGTCATCGGCCAGAAGAGCTTCAATACCTGAAGACTCCAGACATCCTTTGGCAAGTAATGCCTCAGGTAAGTCTCTAAATTGTTTTATGGTTTGCAACGATTGAGATTCCGGCTCCGTCATTCGATACAAAGGAAAGTGCATTTTCAGCCAAGCCTCGCTTCGCCTTCTCCGTAGCTAATGATTGGCGTGCTGCTTCAGTTAGCTCCGAGACATCTTTGGAAAGCTGCTCTAATTCGTCATCTGTGAGATGGGAATAATAGGCGAGAAGCCGGCGTCGCTCCTGTTCAGGATCAATCGTTGCCATTCGGCCAAATCATACGCCACCACGGAATATCGATCACAAAGAAAACGGCCCGCATCTTGTAATGCGAGCCGTTTCCGGTGGACTGGTTGGTATTGACCAAGAGGTGGTCACTCTACGTGGCCCCTTTGGCACTCTCGGGTCCCAGTACGACCTTACTGGGCGCTCCGATGTTGATCAGGCGAACCCCAAATACTGGATTCAACCCTGACCTAAATCAAGCTTACTCACCGTTCGTGCAAACGTGGTTGGTTACCGGCCGCAAATACTTCGCAACCGGAGGTATTAGAGCGACCTGCTCTAAGTCTCAGCCACCTCACCTGGTCTTATGGATCTACCACTAAAATCAGAACTTGTCATCCGACCACCTCCTTTCCGGTGTAAAAACAGATTAGTACGAAACGTAAGCTGGATCAAGTGGCCGGAATTGATGGCAGGTTTAAATTTTGGATTCTCCCTCGGCTAGGTTCTCCCGTCTATAAGATCTCTACTCCCGCTGGATTTTGTAGATCTAACTTAGTTTTCCGCTTTCAAGCTTCGTACCCACTGAGCGACAAGGGAAGCTAATACTACGAACATTGCCGTCCAAATAATGCAAAGGACCGCGCTGGCAATTCTTAAATGCAAGTCTTCCTGAACCTGGATGCCCAAGGTAGTGAGAACCTGATCTATGAACCCATGGACCTTGTCTACACTCTTCGCCACCATGCTTCCGTCACTACGAAGTCCACTCAGGCTCATCCCGCTGAGTAGCCCCGTCGTTCCCGCTTGAAATCGATCGCTCGCCTTCACAACTGCAATCATGGAGAGAATAGTTCCATCCAAAATGCCGGCTGCAAACGAACAGCTTAGGGGATAGGAAATTGTTATTCCAATACCGACCAACAGAACATTAGCTACTACCCACAGGCATCCCAAGAACGGCACCCACGCAGAACCGGGTATAGCCGTCAAAGGTCCACTACCTGTTATTAAGCGATCCGCTGCTGCCGACATATGTACCTCCACGGATGTCGATGGGACTGGCCATCGTGATCCGGATATCAATGACGAATGGTGAAATTGGCGGCGTTTTCGTTTCAGGACTTTGAGCTGAAATATGCATTCTGGCGGGATGCGGCGTTGAAGCCTTTTTTGAACCGGCGAATGCAAACGCGAAGGGTCATGGCCGCTGGGAATCTGTGCCCTGCACTTCCGGCTCTCTAGACTTGAACTCTCCCCTGAAACGTCAGAGCAGTAGCTCACATGAACTTGAAGCCGGGAACCTGAAGCTTTTTTCAGCCTTTCCAGCGATAAGCATCGGGTTGTGGTAAGCCGATGTGGGCGAGAACACGATTGGCGAATTCGTGGGCCATTTCTTCCACGTTTGCAGGACGGTTATAGAAGGCGGGAATTAGCGGAAAGATCGTCGCGCCAGCATCGGCAGCGCGGTACATATTGCGAATGTGAATTTTGTTGAGCGGGGTCTCGCGCACACAAAGGACTAATGGGCGTTTCTCTTTAAGACAAACATCGGCTGCGCGTTCGATGAGTTGTGATGCAATGCCGTTCGCAATGCGGGCCAGGGTTCCGACGCTACAGGGAATTACGACCATGGCATCGGCAAGGTAAGAACCACTGGCGACATTCGCTCCTATATCGGAGTTTGATTGCTGCTGGATTTTGCGAGAAGGCTTAGCGTCTGCGCCCAGGACCTGTGCGACTAAGTCGCTTCGGCCCGTGATTCCGAGTTCCTCGGCCATAACGCGGAGGGCACTGTCAGAGGCAATGAAGTTGACGGTTTGAATGCGCTTGTCTGCTTCGACCGCCAGTAAAAAATGTTTGAGAAAAAGAGAGCCGCTGGCGCCAGTGGTAGCGACAGTCAAATTTTGCGGTGAAAGGCTGGACAAGTATTCTCCCGGACGAATTCTGAGCATAGGGACGCAACGCAGAAGAAGTCAAGACCATCATTGAGAGGGCAATGGCAACGTCCACCAGCTTGCGATTACGGCGAACGGCGGCGCAACTACATGCGTTAGCCAGTGTGGAACGTGTGATCCGCGCCTGTGATCGTTCTTCTCAACGAAAATACCTTTCTGAGTTCAATGAGTCGTTCCGCTCTTATCAATCGGTGCTCGGACTAGAGCAATTTCAATCTTTATTGAAAAACTCAGACATTATCGCGGTGGGTGATTATCACGCATTGCCCGCTTCCCAGCTTTTTACCGCAAGCCTGCTAGAGACACTGGCGAATTCCGGAGATCGTCCGGTTGTGCTCGCGGTTGAAACTATTTTTGCGCGAGATCAGCGTATCGTCGAAGAGTGGTGGAGACGGGAGATCGATGAACGAGAGTTGCGCCGGAGAATCCGCTTCGATGTGGACTGGGGATACGATTGGGAGCCGTTTTATGCATTGCTGGTGACAGCCCGCGAACATGGCGAAGCGATTTACGGGCTCGATTGCATGCCTCGCGAAGACCTTAGGAAGATTGGGGCGCGTGATCGCCATGCCTCCCACAAAATTGCAGAAATTCGCCGCCAACATCCAGATGCGCTCATTGTTGTCCTGTTTGGCGAGTCCCATTTGGCTCCAGGACACCTTCCGCTTTTATTGCGAGAGCAATTACCACAAGAGCGAGTGCTCACGTTATTGCAAAACATTGATGCGCTATATTGGCAGGCGGCTGGCGAGGAGCAAGAGGCTGAGGCTGTGCGCATCACCGACGATGTGGTTTGTGTTTTCAACGCAACTCCGCTTGAAAAATACGAAAGCTATCGTCTGCATCTGAGCCGATGGAGTCGAGGCAGCGGCGCGGGAGCCGACCTCGCTCCCACCATCTACAATCTGATTAATAGCCTGGCAAAGTTTCTGGGAATGGACCGCTACTCGTCGCACAATGGAACTCAGCCGAAATTCCTGGTCGACTTATTACCCGAAGTTTGTAGCGCGGAACGTTCGATTGCATCTTTGCTCGCAGGTAAGCAAGTAGAGAAAGATGAGATTGCGTTTTTGCAGCAAAAGCTCGAGGAACAAGGCAGCATCTATCTGTCCCAGATTAATTCGTTCTATATCGCCGAATTTCGGATTAACCACGCAGCCGAAGAGGCGGCACGATTCCTTTTTCATGCATGTCATGGTTTGCCCGCACTTCGTTCATCCTTTGCGAACTTGGTACTACAACCATCGGACCATTTCTATGCCCACGTAATCGAAGAAGCCTTGTCCTCTCTTGGGGCGCGGGTTCTCGATCCTGCGAAACGTTCTTTGGATACTCCTGGGACATCGAAATTGTCCGTGACTAATCTTCGACGGGCGGCGGAATCGTCCGGAGGCGGCCGAAAAACGGCGATTGAATTGGGGCGGCTACTTGGTGATCGTTTGCACAATCACTTTGTTGAAGGGCGATTTAGTAGGGCAGCGTTACGTCGTCTTTTCCTGATACATCTGGAGGAGCCGGGAGCGGCTCTGCAAATGTGCCGCAATCTCATTAAAAATCCCGTTTGTCCAAATCGACAAGGGCCCAGTCTCTGATTATTTCCCAAGTGTACAATCTGCTCTGTTGCCAATGCTGAAATCACATGTGGATATTGCTGGAAGAGTGGAGAAATCTCCTAATCAGCGAATCTATGAACTTGATGACCTAGTCCGCTCTTATATTGCCCAAGAAAAGTTGCAACCGCCTGAGGAAGCTATTCTGTCTACATTAAAACCCGAGCTTTCAGCGATGCGAATGCTCGATTTGGGAGTTGGCGGCGGGCGCACAACGGTGCACTTCGCTCCCCTGGTAAATGATTACGTCGGGGTCGATTATTCGGAAAAGATGGTTGCAGCCTGCCAAAGCCGGTTTAGAAGTTCTTTGCATAAGTCTTCTTTCCGTGTAGCTGACGCTTGTTCCATGCCCGAGTTTGCGGATGGCTCGTTTGATTTTGTTTTGTTCAGCTACAACGGTCTCGATTACGTTTCCGGGGAGATGCGGCAGAAAGCGTTGCATGAGATAAGGCGTGTACTTTGTCCTGGAGGAAAATTTGCGTTCTCCAGCCATAACCTGAATGCTTTGCGGCAGCGATTGAAACTTCGATTGTGGCAGCATCCTAAGCGGTTCGCCGCACAACTTATCTGGAAAACTCGTTTTCGACAACACAACCCAATACTAGTTGATATCTGGAATGGTGAAAAAGTGGTCGTAAATGATGGAGCACTTGATTTTCGATTGCATACTTATTATTTGACGCCGCAAGCACAAATGAATGATCTGAACGAAACAGGTTTTAGTGATGTTCGCGCCTTCAACCTGGCTAGTGGGAAAATTATTTCGGACGGTCCGAGCTTAGAGAAGAATAAAGAAGACTGGATCTATTATCTTTGCTCGCGAATAACGCATGGCTTGCGATAAGGTCATGACATAAGCCCAACATTTAGTGAGCAAACTGCTTGTTAATCCAGATTACTTAGAAAAGAAAATGCATTATGAACGCTGAATCTATTCGCAAGCTTTTCCAGGAGGTACGCAAAGGGGCAGTCTCTCCCGACGATGCCGTGGAGAGACTACGGCACATGCCTTTCGAAGACTTGGGCTTCGCCAAGGTCGATCATCACCGCTCGTTGCGAGTTGGGATGCCTGAAGTCATCTTTGGACAAGGCAAGACGCCTGCTCACATGGCAAAGATATTTGAAAAATTGTCTGAGCACGGTGGAAACGTATTAGCGACACGCGCGAGTGAAGAACAATTTCGAGCAGTGAAGAAAAGAGTGCGTGGGGCGGAATATAGAGAACTGGCGCGGACGATTGTGATGAAGAAGGACGAGAAAACCTACGGCAAAGGAACAGTGGCGGTTATTTCCGCAGGCACGAGCGATATTCCAGTGGCAGAAGAGGCCGTTGTTACAGCCGAAATCATGGGCAATAACGTTCAACATCTTTATGATGTGGGGGTTGCAGGGATTCACCGGCTGCTGGCGAACCGGGCCGCATTCAGCAATGCGCGGGTGGTTATCGTATGTGCAGGTATGGAAGGCGCGCTGCCCAGTGTGGTTGGCGGGCTGGTTGGAGTCCCTGTAATTGCCGTACCTACCAGCGTGGGCTACGGGGCGGCATTTAAGGGAGTCGCAGCTTTGTTGGGGATGCTGAACTCCTGTGCATCGAATGTAAGCGTGGTGAATATCGATAATGGATTTGGCGCAGGGTACGTCGCATCACTTATTAATCGCTTGTGAGGGAGATGGCGATAGAAGACGATTTGGAAGTTAATAGGGGTCCTTCGACTGGAGAAAGCATTCGAGAAAATCGAAATGCTTCTCTGCGCTCAGGAAGACAACTATTCGCTCAGGATGACAATCCACCTATTTCGTGAAACCAAAAAAGGCGCAGCCGAAGCCACGCCTTTCCTTCCTGCTACCTCGCGTGTTGCAACTCGAATCTTAATTGTGAAACCGCTTACGATTTCTTTGCGACTTGCAAATCGTTTTGCACCGAGAAGGCGCCAAATACGTTACCTGCCCGAATGCCTGCGATTTGCTTGTCCATCGAGTTCATCACCGTTCCGCATAGCGTCAGGTGACCATTTTCAACGACGATTCGAATCGGTCGCGCCGGATCGATTGCATAACGGCTTAGCACGGGGTCGTGATAAATCGCCCGCAATGCGCCAAGACGGATGCGATCGTCAAAGAACGACACTGGCGCAACCGTCACGTCGTTGATGACGTCCTTCACGCCGGGGGTGGTGTTAACCAGGGCCAAAGCCGAATCACGATCCATCGGCAACCTGGTTTCGCCCGTCAAAGTTACAGTGCCGTCTTTGACTGAAGCGGTGACATAGTTAAATTCATTGTCGTAACCAATCCGGTCGTAGTACAGCTTCTTATCGAGTTGGGCGTCAAGTTGATCGTCCGGCACGTTTTTGCCGGCAACCTCGATCAGATTGCGAACACCTTGCACCTGCTTCGTCTTGTGGACCTTCTTGGCTGCATCCAGCTTCTGTTGATACAGCTCGACAGTGCCATTCAGAGTGACAATGCCATCTTCCACGGATGCCTGTACATTGCGAAATTCCTTTTTCTTAGCGAGTTCCTGGCTTACTTTATTTTGAACGCTGCCATCGTAACGAGCCGCGCTATTGGTCTGCGCGGCCAGAGCCGCGGCCAGCAAGCCCACTGTAAGCAGGGAACTTAAATTCCGAAAAATGGTTCTCATAACTTCTCCTTCTTGCTGCTACCCATTCATTAATTAACTATCTAGTTAAACAACAGTAGAGGATGAAAGTTGCGGGCAGCTATGTAAAGCTTTGTATGTTTTGACGATATTCGTTACAACGAGTATAATTAACTTGTGGATAGGAAGAATGCGGGCGAGAGTAAGCACCCCAAAGCAGGTGTACTCGAAGAACAAGTATCTTTGGCGCTTATGAAAGCCGCTGACAAGGTGCAAGGCGAAGTAGCGGAGATGCTGAAAGAATATGGTCTCTCTCCCACCCAGTACAATGCGTTGCGTATTTTGCGGGGTGCTGGAACCGAAGGCCTGACGTGCAGCGAAATAGGGGAGCGCATGATCAATCGCGACCCTGATATCACGCGCTTGCTTGCCCGGCTGGAAGGGCGAAGGTTGGTCATAAGGCGGCGGGAACGGAAAGATCGGCGAGTGGTTATGACGTCTATTACCGCCGCGGGGCTTGATCTTCTCCGGAGCATAGACGAACCCATCATGGAGTTTCATCACCACTTGCTGGGGCACATGGGAGAGACGAAATTGAAATCCCTTATACGTCTGTTGGATGTCGCCAGAAAGACGGCTGCTTAGTTCGTCAATTTTAATTTTTGGTGTAGTGGCTAGGCATAAAATTTACAGCGATATGCAAGGAGAACTATGAGCAACGGAGCGGCTTCACATTCCAGTTCGGCGTCTTGGGGATTGACAGTGCTGCGAGTAATCGTAGGAGTCGTATTTCTGGTGCATGGGAGCCAAAAGGTATTCGGCTTCGGGTACCACGGGGTAACTGGAATGTTCGCTCACATAGGAATTCCTCTTCCAGCGATATCCGCTGCAATAGTGATGACTGTCGAGTTTCTGGGGGGAATCGCTCTTATTCTTGGCCTTACCACCCGTTTGGCGGCTTCGCTCCTCGCAATCGACATGATCGGCGCAATTCTCATGGTGCACATGAAGAATGGATTTTTTAATCCGACCGGATTTGAATATCCTTTGACTCTTCTGGGTGCCGCCATATGTCTCGCATTGGCTGGGTCCGGTGCAGCATCGGTTGAATGGCTCTTTGCACGTCGAGGCATCTAGCGGGTTTCGGCGGCGGTGCCAGATTTGTGGCGCTTTGCGATGCCGCTCAAATGCACTATGGTTGCTGCGGCGGTGAACCGCACTGGATCTTTGTCGTCGGAGAGCGCGAGTGCCAATTTGTCCACGGTGGCTGGATTTCCCCGGTGCGCTAACGCTTGCAATGCAGCTTCCCGCACCAGAGGGTTTTTGTCCGACAGAGCCGTTTGGACGAGGGCGTCTTCCGTTAACGGGTCGGGATCATCTTCAAGTGCTTTGGCGGATGCTGCGCGTAGCGGCGCCCCTTGATCCTTCGTCATAGTTCGAAAAGCCATGTAACTGATATCGCCAAATGGAACAAAGCCGATGCCTTCGTGGAAGCCAAGCGCGGCCATTTGTTTGGGATCTTTCAAGGTTGCCAGTTGTGAGGCAATCAGCCCTTCGCCTTTCCGGTCCCCCATGAGAATCGCATAATAAGCCTCGTAGCCACTCTTGTCCTTTAACGTCAGCAATGAGTGAGAGGCAGCCAGGACTACAAGCGTATTTTTGTCGGCCAAAGTTTTTTTGAGTTTTGGTATTGAGGATGCCGCGTGTAATTTGCCGAGCGCTATAGCCGCTGCTGTGCGGACTGGGGGCTTGAGATCGTCGAGTGCCTTAGCGGCCATGGGAACTGCCTTCGGTTCACCGCGCAATAGTGAGAGAACGCGAACGGCAGACGCACGGTTAACAGAACTAGAGTCTTTAACTCCTGCCTCTAATATTCCCCACGACTGCTCTCTGAGCGATGGAGTGGGATTCGCTTTAGTGATCGCTTCTGTGCCCAATACGGACTGAGGCGGACTGGTTTGAGACCATATTGAACTTGCTTGTAAAAGAAAAAGAAACAGAAACAGAATGAAATACAACTGCCTCACAGCGCGCTGCATGAGAGCTCCCGCAAATATTTGGCTGAGGAACGTGAGTTCATTTTCCTTTTTTGGAGGAATATTTCTTTTTACGGCTACTCGGGCGATCCGCTTTAAAAACACGCGCAAAAATCTTATCGATATTGTGCAGCTGCCGTTTAAGTTCAAATGCGCGTTCAAGCTGCTGTTTGGGAACTCGCTTGGTGATTTCCTCATCTTCTAAAATTAGCTGGCGAAAATTCAGCCCTTCCTTCCAGGCGCGCATGGCATGGCTTTGCACTTTGCGGTAAGCATCTTCGCGGGAAACGCCATGCTCCACCAAATCCAGCAAGAGTTGTCCGCTGAAGAAGAGGCCCCCGGTACTTTCGAGATTGGCTTTCATGCGCTCGGGGTAGACAAACATTGTGTCGATTAAGTTTATTGTTTTGTTCAGGAGGTAGTCGGTTAAGGTCGTCGAGTCGGGAATAATGACCCGCTCCGCGGAAGAATGGGAAATATCTCTTTCATGCCATAACGCAACATTCTCGAATCCAGCCTGGGCATTCGAACGTACAACCCGAGCCAGGCCGCTGATCTGTTCGGAGGTTACGGGGTTCCGTTTGTGGGGCATAGCGGAAGATCCCTTCTGCTTCTCGCTGAAGAATTCCTCGGCCTCACGAACCTCAGTTCGTTGCAGATGGCGAATTTCAGTGGCGATCTTGTCCAAGGTGCAGGCAATTACGGCGAGAGTCGCTAAAAAATAAGCGTGACGGTCGCGCTGAATTACCTGCGAAGAAATCGCGGCAGCTTTTAACCCGAGACGGGCACACATTTTCTCTTCGAGCTCAGGGCTGAGATGAGCAAAAGTGCCAACTGCGCCGGAAAACTTACCTACGCGCACGTCTTCCGCGGCATGGTCAAATCGTTCGATATTTCGTTGCACCTCGGAGTACCAATTCGCCAGTTTGAATCCGAAGGTGATCGGTTCGGCATGAACGCCGTGGGTACGGCCGATCATAGGTGTGTCCTTGAATTCCCACGCACGCCGTTTGAGAACCTCTGCTAGCCGGCGCAAGTCATCTGCAATAATGGCCGACGCTTGTTGCATTAGGAGCGCCTGCGCCGTATCAACTACGTCGTTTGAGGTCAATCCGTAGTGAAACCAACGGGATTCCGGGCCGACGATCTCCGCCACTGAAGTTGTAAAGGCGATCACGTCATGGCGCACCTCCGCCTCGATGGCATGGATACGCTCGAGATTAAAGTTCGCCCGTTGCTGAATGGTTTTTGCGGCTTTCTTCGGAACCATGCCAGCTTCGGACAAAGTTTGGGTGGCGGCTAGTTCTACTTTAAGCCAGGTGCGAAAGCGGTTCTCGTCGCTCCATATATGGCCCATTTCCGGGCGGGTATAGCGTGGAATCACGTGATGGCCTCTGAGTCTTGAATAAAAATTAGGGACTAAGAAGTTTAAACGGATTGCCCCTTAGTGGCTAGCAGTGCCGCTGGAATGAGGAGCGGCTCGGTTCCAAGCTTAAGTTCGGAATTCAACGATAGGTCGTTATACGATACAATGTATATATGTCGCGGCGATATAATCGCGGCATGGAGAAACTACTCGCGCCGAGCGATTACGAGGCTTTGGCGGAATTACGGCAGCACATCCGGCAGTTCCTGCATTTTAGTGAACAGGCTGCGCGTGCCATTGGGCTCGAGCCACGCCAGCATCAGTTAATGTTGGCGCTTAAAGGGTTGCCAAAGGAGGCGCGTCCTCGCATTGGGGAATTAGCGGAGCGTCTGAAAATTCAGCACCACAGCGCGGTCGAATTGGCCAATCGTCTGGTGGCTGGCGGATATGTTCGCAGGCAGCGGGGAAAGGAAGATCAGCGGGAGGTTCTGCTCACTCTTACCCCAAAGGGGGAAAGGATCCTGCGCGAGTTGACGTTGCACCACCGCGAGGAGCTTCAGCTACAAGGGCCCGCATTGGTTTCAGCATTGAAGCGCGCCATGCAGTTGGGTAAGGACGCGCGAGAAGGCGGCGACCCCAGAATTCATTCTAAGAAAGCGGAGACGTAGCGGACCTGGTTGCTTGCGAGAGTAAGCAACAGGCTCGCAGCAAACACCAGGAATGCTTGATAAATTTGATAGTTCTGCAACAAAGGCAACCATAGCGAGTCATGATGGCGATCTTCATCGCCCAACGATTGGCGTAACCGGTGCTCCTGTAAGAAGCGCAGCTCTAGCGGAACCGGCACAGTTCCGCATGGTATTAGTTTCATTCCTGGCTGCGGGAATCGGTCTGCTGGCCGGATTGATTGCGTACATTCTCTACAATTTAATCGGCCTGTTTACAAACATAGTCTTCTACCATCGCTTCGTTTTTGCCTTCACCAGCCCCCGAAACAATCATCTCGGCCTATGGGTCATTCTGATGCCAGTGATTGGTGGCATTATTGTTGGCTTCATGGCGAAGTACGGTTCATCGAAAATCAAAGGGCATGGAATTCCGGAAGCCATGGAAGCGGTGCTATTCAATCGCAGCCGCATTCAGCCCCGGGTTGCGATCCTAAAACCGATTTCTGCGGCCATTGCAATCGGCACAGGTGGACCATTTGGCGCTGAAGGGCCAATCATTCAAACCGGGGGTGCGGTCGGCTCGTTGATCGGCCAGTTGGTTCACACGACCGCGTCAGAGCGGAAGGTTTTGCTCGCCTGTGGTGCTGCGGCCGGTATGTCTGCCACATTTAATACGCCAATTGCTGGAGTAATTCTTGCCATTGAGCTGCTCCTGTTCGAATTCAAATCTCGATCGTTTATTCCACTGGTAATTGCCAGCACTATTGCGACTGCAGTTCATATGCAACTGCTCGGGGCTGGTCCGATGTTTAAAGTGGCAGCGATGGATTTCGCTATCCCTCATGCCCTGCCTTTTTATCTGATTCTTGGGGTAATTTGCGGCTTGGCTGCGGTTGGCTTCAGTAAGCTGCTCTATTGGACTGAAGATCTATTCGAAAAGCTGCCTGTTGACGAGCTGTGGTGGCCGGCGATAGGAGCTCTGGGACTGGGAATCATTGGATACTTTGTGCCTCGTGTGTTGGGGGTTGGATACGACACCATCAGCGATATCCTAAATGCGAATCTAGCGCTGAAACTGCTGCTTGTAGTCATGCTCGCGAAGGCAATCGCACTGGTTATTTCACTTGGTTCCGGAACATCCGGTGGCCTGCTTGCTCCAATGTTTATGTCGAGCGCTGCCATGGGTGGAGCATTCGCGATTGGCATCGATAAAATCTTCCCGGCAGCGCAGCTTTCTCCAGGAGCATTTGCGCTGGTCGCGATGGGAGCAGTTTTCGGGGCAGCGTCCAGGGCGACATTTTCTTTTATTATCTTTGCTTTTGAAATCACTCGTGACTACAACTCGGTCTTGCCGCTTATGTTGGTGAGTGTCATTGCCGATGGCATTGCCATGCTCATGATGCCAAGTGCATCCATTATGACCGAGAAGTTAGCCCGGCGCGGATTGCGCATTCATCAGGATTACGAGACTGATGTTCTACAGCAAATGCCGGTTTCCGAAACGATGGACAAGGAAGTGCCTGCGATTTCCGGTGAGATGCGACTGAGCGAGTTAGCTGAAAAAATCGCCAAGCGCGACCCCGAGGTTAACCGCCACCAGGGATTGGTTGTCCTGGATGCAAGAGGCAAGCTCGCGGGCATTATCACGCGCGGTGATGTGTTTCGCGCTCTGGATCAAGATCCAGCAGGGACAATGACTGTTTTTGAAGCCGCCACGCACAATGTCATTGTGACCTATCCAGATGAGGTCTTGCATGAAGCATCTGCGAAGATGCTACGGAACAAAGTCGGGCGCTTACCCGTGGTCGACAGAAAAGATCCAAATCGTGTGGTCGGATATTTGGGTAGGCATGGAATTATGGCTGCCCGCTCGCACCGTCTGGATGAAGAGCACGTGCGCGAGCCGGGCTGGATTAAAAGGCGCCGCAGCGAAGTTAATGCAAACTAGTTGCTGGGAAGTCGCGAGACGACTTGAGATTTCTTCTCTGCGGCTGCGATCAAAGGCCTGAGTGCCTGCACCGAAATTCCGAGAGTGCCGCCGGAGAAGCCGTCGATATAGGCTTCATTGATACCGATCACCTGGCCTTGCGAGTTGAAGACCGGGCCACCACTGCCTCCGTGGGCTGTAGGCGCATCGTAGATCAGCTTGTCTCCAACCACATCTCCCAAATGTCCATAGGTCGCGGATGGACGAATAAGCGAGAGCGCTGCAAGTTCATTAGCTGAGCCCTGATCGTCATGCCGGTATGCAAGCCGTTCATATACCGCTTGAGGAGATTTCGCCACCATCCCCAGAATTCCCATGGGATATCCAATGACCGCGACCAATTCTCCTGGAGGAGGAGTTTGATCGGCCAAAGGCAACGCTTCGATCTGGCGAGCTGCTTTAGAGCCTTCGATTCGCACGATGGCCAAGTCCCCTTGCGCAGACAATTCCAGCGGGGAAATGTTTACTGGCGTGGAAAGTCCGGGGAAAAAGGCAACCAGTTTTTCAAGTTTCGGTTTTGCGCCCTTATTAATCAGTGCGGCCGCTTCCGCATCTCCGTACCAGGGCTCTGCTACATGGCGATTTGTTGCAAGCAGTCCATCTTCCACCACGAATCCACTGCCTGAAATCCGCGCCCGAAACGAGGGCTGCTGTCCTTCGAATCCTACCTGGTAAACGCCAAAGATATAGCAAATGGAGTTGCGGTAGCGGTTCAGGACCATGGCTGGCATGGCCTGTTCTTGCTTAAGCTGATCGATTTGAAGCGATAGATCATGGACCTGAGCTTGCAGATCATCGATCGGTTGAGCCGCGTAATAGTAATGAGCGATAAAGCCAAGAGTTACGAAAAAAAATCCAATTAAAGCGCCCTGGATTACCCTGGGCCAGAAAGTACAGACGGGCTCTTCTAAAGAATCGTTCTCGGCCATAAAGAGGGAACCAGTGGCCTGCGGCGGGGATTCCGGGCCGATAATCTCTTATGGTGAGGCTTGGAGGCGCAGTTTCCTAGGGTACGGAAGACAATGTACGGCTGCGCGGGAAAAGGATACAAAAGCTAGCTGTTACTAGACGTCGGCGAGTCCCAGCCGCTCTGACATTTCTTCGTATAAAAATCCTTCACCGGGGCGATAGGGTTGAACCCATTCTCCGTCGATTACGAACTGCGGAATAGCTCGTTTCCCCGTTTGCTTGATGACTTCTTCGGCAGCGCCGGGAGTACTTTCAATGTCGATATCAGTGAATGCGAGATTATGCTGCTGTAAAAAGCGTTTTGCGACACGGCAGTCTGGGCACCAGGCGGCAGAGTAGACAGTAATTTCCATTGCTGTTTTAAGTATAGCTGAGCGTTCTCTGGTTACAGACGTGATTACACTTACTCTTTCACGAAAGTGCCTGAGCCGCTCGAACTAGCCAGCTTCTAAGTGTTGTCCTATTGGGCTAGCGAGCAGTGGGAATTATATGAATGCTGAAAAATCCGTCAATGTGTAAACTTCTTCGTGAATAATTTGAGAAACTGTTCGCACATATGCAAGTTCCGATATTTGTACATGAGACGACAAGGAGAAAAATGGTGAAGACATGCCGAAGTATTACCGCCCTGTTGCTTCTTTCTATAGCCGCAGTGGCTATTTCCTGTCAGAAGGCAGAGGCAAAAACAAAAATGCAAAAGCAGGTGTTTGGTAAGACCGGCAATGGACAGCAGGTAGATTTGTACACTTTGACCAATAAACATGGCATGGAAGCCACCATATCAACTTACGGAGGCACTCTCGTATCCCTGAAAGTTCCGGACAATAAAGGCAAAGTGGATGACATTGTATTGGGATATCCGAACCTTGATGGCTATATAACCGACAAGGCATATTTTGGTGCGACTGTCGGACGGTATGGCAACCGAATCGCAAACGGGAAATTTCAACTTGACGGTATGACTTATACTTTGCCCAAAAATGACAATGGCGAGAACACGCTTCATGGCGGCATAAAAGGTTTTAACAAGAAGGTATGGGCGGCTACAGACGTTTCCACTCCCAGCACAGAAGCGGTTGAATTAACTTATTTAAGCAAGGATGGGGAAGAAGGTTTTCCGGGAAATTTATCTGTAAAAGTCACCTACACTCTTCCCGCGAATAGTAATGAATTAAAAATCGACTACAAGGCTACGACTGATAAAGACACGGTTGTAAACCTAACTAATCACTCTTATTTCAATCTGTCAGGCCAGGGTAATGGGGATATCCTTCAGCATCAACTCACCATTCATGCCGCGCGGTTTACTCCGGTCGATAAAGGCTTAATTCCGACCGGAGAATTGAGAGAAGTGAAAGGCACTCCTTTTGACTTCAATCAACCGATGGCCATTGGGTCCCGGATTGAACAAGATGATCAACAGCTAAAACTTGGAAAAGGCTACGACCACAATTGGGTTTTGGATAAGACAGGAACGCCAGATTCATTATTCCTGGCTGCTGAAGCCTACGATCCGCAAAGCGGGCGTGTGCTCGATGTGCTGACTGCCGAACCCGGTGTCCAGTTCTACACCGGCAACTTTTTGGATGGAAGTGTTACAGGCAAAGATGGAAAAGTTTACAAGCGTCGCTACGCGTTCTGTCTGGAAACGCAACATTTCCCAGATTCGCCAAATCACCGTAATTTTCCTTCGACCGAACTAAAGCCGGGGCAGCACTACCACACCATGACTGTATTTAGATTTTCAACTAGATAGGGAGATTGTTAGGCGAAATCGATAGAACATGATTCAGGCGGTCTCTACCGTGTTTCGCCTGGCGCCAAACGACGCCTCGATTCTATCCACTGACTTTCCAGTAATGAACAGCGGAAATCCTGGCGTCGTGTTTTGTAGCTGCTTGTAGAAGCTGTGTTGCTGCTTTCGACCTCATCTATTTGCATTCGATTCGCCCTCTGGCAGCATGCCTAGTCTCCGCGAAGTTGCATCTAATTCGGACAAGATTGCGAAATGGAGAATAGCGTGCGAAAAAATCTGCAAAGCGAAGGAAGATCATCAAATAATGAAGCGGCTCCAGACGAGTTGGGGAATGATCCTGGACAGGTCGGTTCCGATAGCGCAGGACAATCGGGCGATCCTCAACGTTTATCGCGCGTTGAAGACGCTAATGACGAGAGTGTGGAAGAGCTCGCTGATACAGACCAGGCACTTGAGGCGGCTACGGTCGATGGCGTTGAAGATGCGGCGAATCATCCAGAAAGACCCGTGCATACTCATCTTGAGTACGGGCGTCCCGACGATTTGCCCCCGGAACGCGGATCGGAGTAGTTGGATTTCACCTTGGGAAACCTGCTTTTAAGACCAGAGTTCCATTCTCATAAAATCCGCAGCTGGCATGATATTCTGAATAGGCCAGCTGCGTACCGTTTCAGCGGAATTTCCCCGCAGTCTTTTCATTCAAAATCATGCTTTCAGTCAGTAATGTTTCCATGCGCTTCGGCGCCAAAATTCTATTTGACGAAGTTTCAACCGCGTTTACCGAGGGAAAACGCTACGGTTTGACCGGGCCGAACGGCGCCGGCAAGTCTACGTTTATGAAGCTTCTAAGCGGAGAAAATGAACCGCAAAAGGGCACGGTAGTCCGCCCGCGAAAGCTTGGTGTCTTGAGCCAGGACCAGTTCGCCTTTGATGCATACTCCGTTATCGATACTGTAATTATGGGTAACAAACGCCTTTGGGCAGCTATGCAAGAACGCGATGCGATTTACAGCAAGCCGGAGATTACAGATGAAGACGGCATGAAGCTGGGAGAGCTAGAAGGCATTGTAGGCGAGGAAGACGGCTATACGGCTGAAAGCGATGCGGCCATTCTGCTGCAAGGTTTGGATATTCCCGACGATCTGCACACACGTTTAATGAGCGAATTACAAGGTGGACAGAAAGTCCGCGTACTGCTGGCGCAGGCATTGTTCGGACATCCTCAGGCTTTGCTACTCGACGAACCTACGAACCATCTGGATTTGGATTCGATTCATTGGCTGCAAGGATTTCTGAATGCATACGATGGTGTAGTCATCGTGATCTCTCACGATCGCCATTTCTTAAATAGCGTTTGCACTCACATTGCGGACATTGATTACGAAACCATCATCACTTACACCGGAACGTATGACGACATGGTGATGGCTAAGACACAGGTGCGTTCGCAGATTGAATCCCAGAATGCCCAGCGCGAGAAGAAAATTGCTCAATTGAATGAATTCATTGCGCGGTTTGCCGCTGGCACCCGGTCAAGCCAGGTACAATCCAGACGCAAAGAAGTTGAGCGATTACAAGTTACAGAGCTCGCACGATCGAACATTGCGCGTCCTTACATCAAATTCGATTTGAAGCGTCCCTCGGGAAAACACATTCTGGAAATAGAGAGCCTGACCAAGTCCTATGATGATAAAGAAGTCGTCCACGATTTCACCGCTAGCGTGGTTCGGGGAGAAAAAATTGCATTAATGGGGCGCAACGGTGCAGGCAAAACGACCCTGGTAAATGCTCTGCTCGCAACTTCTCCCACGGTTCCGGAAGGTGAGTTGCGCAAGGTTAGCGGCTACGATGGCCCGTTTTTAGACGGCGGAAAGGTCTTATGGGGACACGAAGCTGCGGTTGGATATTTTGCCCAAGATCATCGGGCTCTGATCGAAAAGGGAACTACTGTGCTCGAGTGGCTACACCAGTGGGATCCTTCCGCGTCAAACGAAGAGATCCGCGGGTTGTTAGGGCAAATGCTGTTTATTCGCGAAGAGGCTACCAAATCCACCGATGTGCTCTCGGGCGGCGAAGCAGCGCGAATATTATTTTGCAAGCTCATGCTTCAGAAGCCAAACGTGCTAGTGCTCGATGAACCGACCAATCACTTGGATTTGGAATCGATTAATGCCTTGAATATTGCTTTGCAAAAGTTTCAGGGAACAGTATTTTTAGTGACGCACGATCACGATTTGATCGACGAGGTTGCGACCAGGATCTGGCATTTTGAACCTGATCATCAAATTGTGGACTTCAAAGGCGCGTACGAGGAGTACCAGACTGTCCACGCCTAAGTTAGTGCAAGCGAGACTTTTACGAGCTCAATTGCGCTAGTTGCTTCTTTACGTCGGCTGCATCACTGTAATTGGGATTGATTTTTAACACTCTCTGTAGCTGCTCGCGCGCTAGTGCAGGTTTATCTGCTTTCTGATAAGCCAATCCCAAATGGTAGTGGACGTTTGGGTTGTCAGGGCTCTTCTGTTTCTCCGCAAGTCTTAGAGCATCTTGAAATAGTTCGATGGCAGAACTATAGGCACCCTTCTGATAGAAGATCCAACCCAGAGTGTCGGCTGTATTGGGATTCTCGGGGTCTACTCGGCGGGCAGTTTGAGCCAGCGACAGAGCTACATCTACGTTGCCGCCAGTCTGCATCATGACATATGCAAGATTGTTCGACGCCACGGCATTTTCCGGGCTGAGTTCGAGAGCTTTTTGGTAGGACTGCTTGGCCTTATCCCAGTCCTGTTTAGCTTCGTACAATTCGCCGGTCAGAATATAAAAGCTGGGCTCCTTTGGATTGTTCTTTAAAGCATTTTGGTAGGTAGAGATCGCCGTATCGGCAGATCCTTCGGCTACCTGAACCTGTCCTAGTTTGAGGAGAGCGTCGGTATTATTTTTATCGAGATCAGAGGATTTTTGCAGAGCTGCTTCTGCCCCTTTCAAATCTTTTTTCTCATTGAACAATGCAGTGCCAAGAAGATCGTATAGAGCACTGTTATTGGGAGTTTTAGCAATTTGCGTATTGGCAGCAGCTACGGCTTTGTCTGGTTGCTTTTCGGCAAAGTACGAGTTCATCAGCCCAGCGAGGGCATCGGCTGAACCCGCATCGCGATCCAGCGCCTGTGTATAAGCCTTTTCTGCTTCGGAGAAATGATTCTGAACCAAGTGCATATTGCCCAGTTGTATATATCCAATTGGACTTTGCGGCGCAACTTCGATTGCCTTACGGATATCTTGTTCCGCGCGATCAAATTGCTTCCGATTTATATTCGCGGCAGCGCGCAAGCTGTATCCATCAGGCGAGTTCGGGTCCCGGTTTATGATTTCAGTAGACCTTTGCTCTAATGCAGGCATGTCGTGATTGCGTAAAGCCACGCTGGCGAGCGCGCGGTCTGCTTCGACAAGGTCCGGACGCAAGCGAACCGCATCCTGCCATTCGCCTTGCGCACGCTGCGAATCTCCCATTTGATTGAAGGCGATGCCCAACTGGTAATGAGCTATGCCGTTATCTGGATTATTTCTTAAGGCTTTTTGCAAAACCTGAACCGCTTCACTCGCTTTGCCTTGGCGAATCTGGATTTGGCCGCGATAAATTAATGCGGTGTCATCGTTCCCGTTTGTCTTTAGGATTTCGTCATTCAGCTTCTGCGCTTCGTCCAGGCGATTTTTTAGAATCAGAAGCTGGATGTAATTCTTTTTGACGTCAGGGTCTTTCGGATGATCCTGAAACAGGGTGCCGTATTCCGCCGTAGCTTTATCCAATTGTGCAGTTGCGAAGTAGAAATCACCAAGCATGCGATAGCCGGCTGAGTTATCCGGAAAATCGCGTTTGGAGTTTTTCAGAAATTCCTCCGCTTCGGAATTCTTACCCTCCGATAAATACAGGCGCGCCAATTCGGCGCGAGCCTCAGGATACTTCGGGTCTGTTTCTATGGCCCGACGAAATTGGGCTTCCGCTTCATTAAAACGGCGTTGCGATTGATAAAAATTTGCCAGCGCTAATTGTGCACCAACATCTTTTGGACTAAGTTCAATGGCTTCTTTTAGATTGCTCTCTGCGAGGACCGGTTGATTTAAAGCGATCTGCAAGTTTGCCAAACCAACATAGGGTTCCCAACGGTTGGGCGCCAGGGTAACGGCCTTTTGCATCTCCTGAAGCGCACCGTTCAAGTCTCCTTGAGCATGGAGAAGGTTGGCCGCAGTCTCGTGGACTTGAGGATCTTCGGGATCTTTCTGAAGCAGCAAGTCAACATGCTCCTTGGCCTGATTCAGGTCATTGCCAAGAATGAACATGTTGGAAATGTCGATCTGCGCTTTGTAGTTTTCGGGCTGGATCTGGAGAGTGCGCGTGAGCTCCTGGTAGGCACGCATCGGGTCTTGCAACTTAAGATACGTTTGGGCAAGCTGGTAATGGGCTTCGGCGAAACGCGAATCGACCTGGACTGCGTTGCCAAATTGAATAGCGGCTTCACGATACTTTCCCTTGTCGAAGTAACGTTGTCCGCTTTCAAAGTATTTTTGTTTGCGTACGTTTGGGTCGCGGGAACATCCGGTAAGAATTACGGCAATCGCGGCCAGGACAACAGTTAAACGTAACGCGGAAAAATATTTCATCCTAATTCTCCAGGACGGCACGACGGGGCCGACAGCTCTTTTTGTAAAGTATTGTACTAAGGTACTGCAATTTGAATGCCTCAGGAAGTTACCCGGGTCACTTGATCTTGGTCCCCATCTCGAACGACACAGGATCTCAACGGGGAACGTACTGATTAATCACTGGAGTGATGTTATCAGCAAAAGAGAGGAGCCGGTCTTGCGCCTCATCTATAGGCTCCGCAGGACGCAACGGCGTAATAATTCGCACCAGTGAACCATCGCTACGGTGAAGCCTAATTGAATCCGTTACCAGATAGAACTTTGCCCAATACTCACTGGCAATAGCGCGATCATGCGCTAAATACCAATATATTACCAACTGCCGTTCATCGCCTTTGGCGATTACATAACGATTTGCCGGAAACGGAACATGACCGGGCAAAGAAACTGTGATTTTGCTCGATTCAACGGGCCACCAACCAGCGCCAGGAAGACAATGCTTAGGAGAATGGATGGTATCTCCAGCCCGCTGGCTGGGAAAATATGCAATAAATAAACCTACCGGAGGCTCCAGGCTGGTACTGTCCTGATAGTCCCGGAGCAGATAATCGCCGGGACCGAGGATATCCAGCACCTCTTTTGTCATAGGCAGGGTGGTTCCAACCCATTTGCCCAAACGCTCAGGAAAATATGCCAGCGAAAGCCGCGATGGATATATTTCGCCGTGACTGAAAACGTTGAGCAGCAGTGCTGTGCCAGTTAACAGTGACACCACAATGGCGAATCTGAAGGATTTCATCGTCCTATGCTGTTCAGTCTAGCAGAGGTTAATGGAGGTGATTGCGCTGCCGTATTCGCAGGAACCAATGTAAAAGGAAAAGCATGGCGAGAGAAACCACGAAGATGAGCCATCCAGAAAATAAATGGAAAAATCCTTCTGCTTTATCTGGATCCCAATATTGCACCAGAAGGCCAGTTCCAAAGATACGCAGGCTGTTGGCAAAAACTGCGATAGGAACTGCAGCCAAAGCCAAAATTATGCGGACCCAAGTGCGGGTTTCCATTAAATATCCGTAGATGATCGCCAAAGTGACCAGAGAGAGTAGGGAACGAATTCCACTGCACGCTTCTGCAACCTCCAACGGCATGGCCGGTAAGTTAATGATGTTTCCTTCACGAAGAACGGGAACCCCCGCGAGTGGCAAAGTAGCCGCAGCGAATTTAGAGGCGAGCATCTGCAACGGAAAAGTTATTTGACTAAAAACAATAGTGGGTACAGGAATCATCAGAATCAAAAAAGCCCAGGGAAAAAGGACAACCCGAAACAGCTCCCATCCGTAAAAAAAGATCACAAGCCCAGCTATCGCAAGTAGCAGCGAAACCCGCGATAAAAACAACTCCGCACCCATAACTCCGATGACCAGAACGCAAAGTGCAATCGCGAGGATAATAAGGCCCCACAAAGATGGTGCGGGGCGGACTCTCTTTAACCGTTCTCTATTCCGCCATAGCACGTACAGAGAAAAGAGTGGCACAAAGAACCCATGGGAGAAGTTGGGATCGGCCCACCATTGTTTTACCAGGTGAAAGATAATCGAATAGTAAAGCCAGCCTACCAGCAGAAAAACCAGGACGCCTTTCCACAAAACAGACAATTTTTGGACAAGCGGGAACTGTGGCTCGTTAAGCGGCTCGACCTGTGTCAAAGGGCCCACTTTAAGGTGGGGGAGAGATCTTTAAAGATATGTGAATTAAATAAAGTATGCAATTGACTAATTCAGGTTCAAGGGATCAAAATCCGGTTCATTTTTGTTCGGCAAATCACAATCAACCTGCCTAAATATAGAATTATTCCCCTCTTTGTCCGAGTCCAAAATTTACGGGAACTCTCATTATTTCCAAGGAGTTAGCAAATAATTTCTCTTTTGACCGCACAAAGTGTGGCGAAAGAGGTATGAGGAGTGGGAAAAAGTTTTCCTTTTTTAGAGGAAGTGACGTAAGTTGAAGGATGCGGGTTTGTAACAAGGCGTCCTTAAATATTTGAAAACAATAGACAACACGAATCACCAACTTACATCTATAGCAGAGCAGGATGGCCCCCTCCTTGCTTTCAAATAGAAGGGCACCTCGGTGTGGCGTGTGTTAGTTCCAAATTTTAGCGATTTAGACATGAATCAAAATTCTAATTCTTGCGACAGTTCATACGATTTCAGCCCGGCTATTGCAGACGATTTTATTGAAGGGCCGAGTCCGGGCATGAAATCTCTCGATGTTGTTATCCGCGAACTCTCGCAGAATCGCGTTCCAGTATTAATCCTAGCCGAAGCTGGAGCAGGTAAGCGTAGGGTTGCCTGCCGGATTCACGAGATGTCTGGCCTGGCTGCGGGACAGTTTCGAAGTTTTGCTTCAGCTGGGCTTACTGCGGAACAACTTCAGGAGAATAGTAACTTCGAAGAAGGCACGCTATTTTTGGAAGAAGTAGGAGATCTGAGTGCCGCATGTCAAGCCAAATTAGCCGAGGCGCTCTCTGGAGGGAACGGAAATCGTCCTTTGGGAGCGCGCCTGATTTGTGACAGCGCTCGTGACCTTGAGGCTGAAGTGCGGCGCGGAAAATTTCGCGAGGATGTTTACTACCGAATTAGCGCCGTTTGTCTACGGCTTCCGCCCTTGCGCCAGCGGAAAGAGGATATTCCACTTTTAGTGAATTTCTTTTTGGCGAAATACGCGCAGGAATTCCGCCGCCCCGTACCAGACCTGAGCGCTCAAACGCAGCAATTATTAGAAGAATATACGTGGCCGGGAAACATTCGCGAACTCTCCGAGGCGGCTCGGGCAATTGTCGTGTTGGGGAATGAATCCCTTGCCATGAATGGCTTACGCGCCATGCTTACCAAGACTGATCAGAACAAGAATGCCTCCTCTCCGGTTTATGGAGAGCGAATTTCTCTTAAGCAGGCAGCGCGTGCAGCTTCGCGGGAGGCGGAAAAGGAATTGATTCTGAATGCCTTGACTCGGACGCGCTGGAACCGCCGACGCGCCGCGCAAGACCTGCAGATTAGCTATAAAGCACTTCTATACAAGCTCAAACAAATTGGTTTTGGAGGCGAGGTCGAGGCTTCATGAGAGGCTCGCAAGGAGAATGGATGAATAAGAGCATAGTCGTGTCAGTTCTGATGATTGGATTGACCAGCACCCTAAGCTTTGCCCAAACTGCCATTGGCGGAAGTGTGACTTCTGTTCCAACCGATGCAGTGGCGCAAAGCTATGTCATTGGGCCGGATGACACGCTTCATATTTCGGTATGGAAAGAGAATGACCTCACTGCGACTCTTCCCGTTCGCGCGGATGGAATGATTTCACTGCCGCTACTGAATGACGTGCAGGCAGCCGGCCTGACTCCCATGCAATTGGCTGCCGATCTGACGGTCAAATTGAAAAAATATGTGACTGATCCGCGAGTAACCGTGGTAGTAACGGCGATGAATAGCCAGAGAGTTTATGTGCTGGGTGAAGTCATGCATACGGGTCCCATGAATCTGTTGCCGCACATGACGGTGCTACAAGCACTGGCAACCGCTGGATTTACCCAATTTGCAAATACCAAGAAGATTTATGTATTGCGCACCGAGAATGGGAAGCAAAACAAGATCCCGGTGAACTACAAAGAACTGATCAAAGGCGAAGCAATGTCGCAAAACATGGTTCTGAAGCCGGGAGACACGGTGGTGGTTCCGTAGTGGAAGCGGCAATTTGAAGCGATTTCGTTCTATTAAAAGTAATTATGACAAGCAAGCACCATATTTTCTCGCTGGTTCTTCTGGCGGTCCTCCCACTCATCGCGTGGGCGCAGGAGAACAGCGCCCCGCAATATCAAGTCGGACAACAAACCGTAGGCAATTCCCAGCAGGCACCTGATTCGAGCCAGCCTTCAACGGACAACACACAACAGCAAAATGTGCCTGCACCAGCTTTCGGACAGGATGCGCCGGCTCCCCAAGTAGTTGAAAATCCCCCCCTCTCAGGGTTGGATCAACCGGCTTTAGAACCAGATCTTGCAGCGCGCAGCTTTTTGATTGTTGGAGCTCACGCTACTGAAGGCATGGATACCAATGCGGCAGGCAGATTTGGCGGAGGGTTTCCGATCAGCTCTTTGACGCGGCTGCTAGGCAGTGCTGCCCTGCAAAGACTCTGGAAACGGTATGCCCTTGATTTCGATTACATCGGGGGAGGCGGATTATACGCGAACTACACGCGTGGCAATGCACAGATCCATGCACTCAACGTTGACCAGAGAATTCGCTGGCGCACTGGCCAGTTGGCGATCCGCGATTCATTCAGTGATCTTCCGGAAGGAGCGTTTGGCTACGGATCGTTTGGAGGTGCCGGCGGCTACGACTTGGGGGGATTTGGCGCAATCGGGGGGAGCCTCGACGGGGGCGGCGCGAGCTATTTCAGTTCTTCGCAGTTTGGATCTGCTGGACAGATACCGCGAATCACCAATACAGCCTTGGGAGAAGTCCAGGAAGCGTTTTCTCCTCGCAGCTCGGCCACATTAATCGGATCCTATGGATTCACCGATTTCATCGGAAATGACACAAAGAATTTTATCAATAGTCATCAAATTGGTTTCCAGGCTGGTTACAACTATCAATTGAATCGGCGCGACCAGATTTCATTGGTGTACGGATATCAGAATTTTCAATATCCAGTGAGTACGGACGGTTCTTTCACCACAGATATGTGGCATGTACTTTATGGTCATCGCATCTCCGGCCGTATGCAATTAGTGCTTGGAGGAGGCCCGCAGCTCACTAACATCAACAGTTTTTCGCTCGCTGGCCAACCGGTTAATTACACAAACTTCACTGTGACTGGTCGCGCTTCTTTGAAGTACAAGTTCCCCAAAACCAGTATTGATCTATCATTTAATCGCCTCAATACCAACGGCTCGGGGCTTCTGACAGGAGCTACCAGCAACATCACAAAATTCGATATTTCACGGCCGATTCGTCGTCACTGGACAGCAGTTGCAGATCTTGGATATGCGCACAACACGCGAATAATACAGTTGGCGGGAACGCAAGCCAACTCTTATCAGTTTGGCTATGCCGCAGCCGCGATGCGGCGTGCTTTTGGAAGATACTGGGATGTTTACGGCAGCTACCAGTTTAATGAGCTCAGTTTTAATGCGCCATTCTGTGGCACTGCCGAAAACGGTTGTGGACGAGTTTCTCAACGGCAAGTTGTGACCATTGGTATTGATTGGCATCCTCGTCCCATACGGCTTGACTAGAGAGATCGAGATTAGTTTCGAGCATTCTCGCGAAAGATGCTCAGAACGGAAATAAAGTAATGATTGAAAATCGTGAACTGACCATGGACGACTACATGGCGATGTTACGCCGTCGTCTGAAAGTGATTCTGATTCCTACACTGTTGGCCCCGATAATTGGATTTGGGGTATCTTTCGTATTCCAGCCAAAATATACCTCGACGGCAACCGTGTTGGTGGAACCGCAGAAAGTGCCGGAGGGTGTGGTAAAGCCGGCTATTACCGTCGATATTTCTCAGCGTATCGCGACCATTCAGCAGCAGGTACTTAGCCGTAATCAACTGGAGCCCATGATCGACCGGCTGGGGCTGGTTCGCAGAGGCAGGAATGTTGATGAGGCAATCGACCAAATTCGTCAGGGCCTGCAGGTTCAAGCTGTGCAGCCGACCGTGGCCAGCACGGTTAAAAAGAAGCCGGGAGATCCAAATCAGATTCCTGGTTTTAACGTTAGCTACACGGCTGCCGATCCAAACGAGGCGCAACGCGTGTGCAACGAAATTACCTCGATGATGATTGCCGAAGACCTTAAAGAACGCGGCGATGTCGCCAGTGGGACAACTGGATTTATTGATCGACAGCTGGATGAGGCAAAGCGCGGACTCGACGAACAAGATGCCAAATTAGCAGCATTCAAAAAACAATTTTTGGGCCAGTTACCAGGCGATGAAGACAACAACATGAAACTCCTCGCCGGACTTAACTCGCAACTTGATGCCAACACACAAACTTTAAACCGGGCGGAACAGGATAAAACCTACGCGGAATCTTTACTTGCGCAGCAAGTTGCAGCCTGGAAGGCGTCCTCGCAAACCTCGACCAGCCCGCAAACATTGCAACAACAATTAGTCACGCTACAGACACAACTCAGTTCCTTACAAGCACGCTACACCGATGATTATCCCGATGTGGTGAAAACTAAAAATGATATTACAGCGGTTCAGCGCCAGCTGAAGGCTGCAAATGCCGCTGCGGCTACTGCAAGCACTGAATCCACCGACAAGACCGGGCAAACCGAACCACCTGAAATCCAGCAATTACGGGTTCAAATCCATCAGTACGGAGACGCTATCTCGCAAGCGACCCGAGACCAAAAACGATTGCAGCAGCAGATTGCCATATACCAGAGCCGCGTCTCACTCAGCCCGGGAGTTGAAGAACAATATAAGGTTCTCACCCGGGACTATGACACGGCGCAGAAGTTCTATCAGGATTTGCTAGCCAAAAGGAGCGAATCTGAGATGCAAACCAATATGGAGCGCGGACAACAAGGCGAACAAATGAGGCTGCTGAATCCCGCCAGTCTTCCAGATTCGCCGAGTTTCCCGAACCGCTTGCTATTTGCTGCGGGCGGCGCCGGGGCAGGACTCGCTGTCGGTGGCATCGTCGCCTTGGGACTGGAATTAAAAGATAAATCCATTCGCACCGAGCAGGATGTGCTGGCTGCTTTGGAACTACCGGTACTTGTCTCGATGCCGTGGGTGGGCAACGAGAATAGTGACGGAAGCAAGAACGGCAAACTTAATAGACGCGGCGCGAAGTCGGATGAGAAAAGGGAGATGGTCGAGGTCTAAGAGACTATGTACAAAGAATTTTTTGGTTTACGCGCCAATCCGTTCAATGTAAATCCCGATCCGCGTTATTTGTTTCTCACGCGGCATACCGAAGAAGCTTTGGCTTGCCTGACCTATGGAATTCAGAGCCGCAAAGGTTTTGTGTTGCTCACAGGCGAAGTGGGAACCGGAAAAACTACTCTCATCAATAAGCTTCTTGAATGGCTTCGGTTGCAACAGGTGGCTACCGCCTTCGTCTTTAACTCGCGCCTGAATGTGCCGCAATTTCTGGATTATATGATGGCGGACTTCGGAATTCCCTGCGATTCCAGGTCGAAGAGTCAGATCCTTTTGCGTCTTTATAACTGGTTATTGGATCGTTATCGAGCCGGGGAGACTGCCGTCTTGATCATTGACGAAGCACAGAATCTTTCGGATGAACTACTTGAAGAAATTCGTTTGATGACCAACCTCGAGACGTCCACCGAGAAGTTACTGCAAATTGTACTGGTGGGACAGCCGGAACTTGAACTGAAGTTGAAGCAAGCTCATTTACGGCAGTTGCGGCAGCGGCTCACCTTGCGTGCAAAGACGCATCCCCTCACCATGGAAGAGACTAAATCCTATGTAGCGCAGCGCCTGCGCATCGCGGGATCGAATGGGCAACAGATATTTAATCCGGAAGCCCTTAGCGCCATCCATCTTTATTCCGGTGGCATTCCGCGAGTGGTGAACCTGATCTGCGAACATTGCCTGGTAAGCGCGTTTGTCGATCAGCAAAAAGTCGTAACGCAAAATGTAGTCGAAGCGGTGGCGCGGGATTTTGATCTCGGAGATGGCCCTGTGTCCGCCGCCTTGTCCATACCTTCGCGACCCGCAGGAACAGACAAATTTGATTTAGTCGATGCTTTAAAAACTCTCGCAAATCTTGCAGATCGTTTACGCGAATCTGAACAGGACGCCCCCAAAGAAGGAAAACTATGAGCCGAATTCACGAAGCTTTAAAGAAGGCGGAACAGGAGCGAGCGGGACAGGGAAGTCAACCTGAAGCCGAGCTAACTGTTACCAATACTTATGCCGAACCGGGCGCTCCGGTAATAAGACGGGAGAGCCCGCCAACAACTCCCAACTTCAACTCGGCCTCAGCCTTTTCTTTTGATGCACTGCTGGCGCGTTGTCCACAAGCAAATTGGTCCCCTGACCTGAAGACCATGCTTTTCTTCCACGACGAAGAGCACAAATATGGAACCGAAGAATTCAGAACCCTTCGTTCACGGCTTTATCAATTACGGGAGCGGCAGCCACTGAAAAAAATTCTAGTGACAAGTGCGCTTCCCAAGGAAGGCAAATCTTTTGTATCGGCCAACCTGGCTCAGGTTATGGTACGGCAGCACGGACGAAGGGCGTTGTTGATCGATGCTGACTTGCGTGGTCCGAAACTACACAACACCCTGGGCGCTACGCCAGCACCCGGGTTAGCTGAATATCTGCGCGGGGAAAGCGACGAATTTGGGGTTATACAACGCGGGCCAATGGAGAATCTGTTCTTTATCCCGGCCGGGCACGCCAATGCCAACCCCGCAGAACTGCTTGCTAACGGGCGCTTGAAATTTTTAATGAGCCGCCTGGAACCGCTGTTCGACTGGATTATTGTCGACTCCCCCCCGGCAGTACCGGTAACCGATGGCGTTCTGCTTTCCAGCTACTGCGATGGCGTTCTTATGGTTGTGCGTTCAAACGCAACTCCGTTCGATTTGGCGCGTCGTGCTCGTCACGAGTTCCGCGATAAAAATGTAGTAGGCGTGGTTCTCAACGGAATTGAGGAAGGTTCGTCGCCATACAGTGAGTACTATTACGCCGCCTACGGCCGTCCCGCTGTAAAGTAACGAGAAAATTGTGATACGCCTTTTCAATGTTTATTACCCGGTGCGCACGCTGGTATTGTTGGCTGGCGAAGCCCTCATCATTTGGACTTCATTCCTGTTGGGAATGGTTTTGCAGCACCCCGAAGACAGCTATGTGCTGCTTAATTATGAGGGCGGGTATCTCAAAATTCTCATTGTTACGGTCGTGGTACTCGTTTTTTCACATTGGTTTGATCTTTACGATCCTGCTAACTTCAGCGCCAAGGGCGAACTTTATTTCCGTCTCTTATTGGTTCCCGGTCTACTTGCCCTGGTTCTCGCGCTACTCGGATTTCTGTTCCCCGTGCTTCTCCCGGGTAAAAACACGGCTTTGGTCGGACTGATTATTTTGACGATGTCGCTGTTTGCGTGGCGAACAGCTTACGCATGGTTATCAGAGCAGCCGTACTTGCGAGAACGAGTATACGTTTTGGGAATGGGTGAACGCGCGCAACATCTCATCCAAGGCTTGCGATCGCGGTCGGAATTAGGGGTCGATGTTGTGGGGTGGAGTGGCAACATCGAAGGCCAACTAACCCGCGACAGCGCAGCCCTGCATCTGACAGAACTGGTGCAGGAAAGAAGAGTGCATCGCGTCATTGTTGCCATGCAGGATCGGCGTGAGGCCATGCCCATGCAAGAGCTCCTGCAACTGCGGCTTCAGGGTGTTCATATTGAAGAAGCGACTTCATGGCTGGAAAAGATCACGGGCAGGATCGAAGTCGAAAATCTTTATCCCAGTTGGATTATTTTTGCAAAAGGATTCCGGTTCAGCAACGGCTTCCGGTTAGTGCGAAGGGTATTGAACTTCACCGTCTCATTAATCGGACTCATTTGTGCCCTCCCTGTTATTCCTTTCGTTGTTCTCGCCATTAAGCTCGACTCCAAAGGTCCGGTGCTCTACCGGCAAGAACGCGTGGGACGCCGGGGGCGGCATTTTTATTGCTATAAATTCCGCACCATGCGACAGGATGCAGAAGCCGATACGGGACCGACTTGGGCTACGGATGACGATCCGCGAATTACGAAAATCGGAAAGTTTCTGCGTAGTGCCCGGCTTGATGAAATTCCGCAATTGTGGTGCGTCTTAAAAGGGGACATGGCGTTTGTAGGGCCGCGCCCTGAACGTCCAGAGTTCGTCGAGTGGCTCACTCAAGAGCTTCCATACTATGGAGTTCGGCACATGGTTCGCCCTGGCATCACAGGATGGGCACAAGTGCGGTACAAGTATGGCAATACTGTTGAAGATGCAAAGGAAAAGCTTCAATACGACCTCTTCTATATTAAAAATGCCTCCATCGGGCTTGACGTACTGATCATGTTTCAAACGGTGAAGATTGTGTTGCTGGGTCGGGGAGCACAATGAAATTCGCGTTCTGGGCAGCCGCCCTGGTCATTGGCTACACCTATTTCGGCTATGCCGGATGGTTGTGGCTGCGCAGCCGATGGTCTCCTTGGCCTATACAACGGGGCTCTTATGTTCCCGCAGTTTCCATAGTAATGGTGGTCCGCAATGAAGCAGCGGTATTGGAACGTAAGTTACAGAATCTGGCATCGCTGAAGTATCCAGAGAATCTTCGCGAAATACTCGTGGTCTCGGATGGATCGAGCGATGAGACAAATGACATTCTGTCTTCCTATGCGAATCAGATAAATCTACGAGCACTTCTCAAAGAGCAATCGCAAGGTAAGGCCGCAGGCCTGAATGATGCTCTTGCAACTGCTCAGGGCGACATTGTGCTGTTTACTGATGCGCGACAGATGATTGAATCCGGTGCATTGGGATTATTGGTGGAGAACTTCGCGGACCCAACGGTGGGTTGCGTGAGTGGCGAGTTGATGTTGGGTGACCCCACATCAGGCGAAGCGGCGCGGGGTATGGGACTTTATTGGCAAATTGAAAAGAAGGTTCGCGAGTGGGAGTCAGGATCGGGGTCTGTGGTCGGTGCAACGGGAGCAATCTATGCGGTTCGGCGCAATTTACTAATTGCCGTCCCCACGGACACCATTTTGGACGACGTTTACATCCCCATGCAGGTGGTGCGTCAGGGTGCGCGGGTAATCTTTGATCCCAGAGCACGAGCATGGGACTTGCCAGATTTGGGGAAAAGCCGCGAGTTCAATCGCAAGGTCAGAACTTTAAGCGGCAACTATCAATTGCTACAACTAGCACCGTGGTTGTTGAGCAAGCAAAACCCAATACGATTCGAGTTTTTAAGCCACAAGTTGATCCGGCTAGTCGCACCATTTGCTTTGCTCATCGCGTTGCTTGCGTCCTGCTTTTTGGCAGGACCAATTTACCGAATTGCATTGATTTTGCAATTAGCATTTTATGGGCTGAGTCTGCTGGCCATGATGCAGGTAGCCAAAGGGCCGCTGGCCAGGATGGCGGATGCTGCATACACCTTTGTTGTTTTGAATACAGCAGCCGCCGTGGCATTTGCGAATTTTGTGAGGGGACGGAAAACAGTTTGGGTGCGCTAACCACCTTGATGCAGATTTTAGGTTCATCGCGGGAGATGCCACTGTGAAAATACTTTGGGTCAAAGCCAATAAGCTTCTGCCTATTCACAGCGGTGGAGATATTCGTTCTTTCAATATCGCGCGCCGATTATCCATTCGTCACGAGCTGGCTTTTTTTTCATACTACGATGGATTGCCTGACGGGAACTATGACGCGGAGCTCCCAAAGCATTTCCCCAGAGCACTCAGCGTGTGCACCGGCAAAAGCGATTCGGGGACAATCAAACGCGGGTTAGATTATTTGCTGCACTTGCCAGTAGCGGCTCCTTATGCGGTGAGCCGGTTTGCATCTGCGGTGGTCCGGCGGCAATTGCAAGGTTGGTTTGACGAACAGCGGTTCGATGTAGCGGTTTGCGATTTTCTGGATGCGGCAGTAAATTTTCCGAAAAAATTAACCATTCCAACCGTTTTGTTCCAGCACAATGTAGAAACAGAGATTTGGCGCCGGCATGCGGAAACAGAATCCAATCCGATTCGGAAAATGATCTACCGAATGGAATTCGCGAAGATGCTGCGCTATGAACAAAAAATTGTGCGCGAATACCAGCATGTGATCGCTGTTTCAGAGAACGATAAAAAGCTGATGAGTCAGTGGACTGACGAATCCCGGATTGCGGTTGTTCCAACCGGAGTTGACTTACGGCAATATCGTCCCGAACCGGTTCCGCGGGAAGTTGGTCCGCTGGTGATGTTTGTGGGAGCAATGGATTGGGAACCAAACATCGATGCAGTCGAATATTTCTGTGATGAAATTTGGTCTCAAGTTCTGGCCGCCGTTCCTGAAGCCCGGTTTCGGATAGTCGGTCGAAATCCAGATCGCCGTGTGCAAAAATTCGCATCCAGTTCGGTTGAAGTAACCGGACGGGTTGCTTCTGTTATTGATCACCTGCGGGACGCAGCGGTTGTGATTGTGCCCTTGCGAATTGGCGGAGGAACGCGGCTGAAAATTTACGAAGCCATGGCTGCAGGCAAAGCAGTCGTCTCCACCTCAATTGGAGCAGAGGGGCTCGATGTAAATCATGGACGGGACATTCTGCTGGCCGATACCCAACGAGAGTTTGCCGAGTCGATTATTAGATTTTTAAGGGATCGCCAGCTTCGTTCTAATTTCGAACGGGCAGCTGCGGAGCTGGCGGTGAAATATGACTGGTCAGCAATTGGAGATAAGTTCAGCGTGGTATTAGAAGCGGTCGCAGAAAATCGCACGCACTTTGCCGAACAGTATGCGCATTCTTAGTAATTCGGTGTGCGAGTAATTACTAAGTATTGACGAAGATAGAATGGAAAAATGAAAGAAGCTTTGTCAGCCACAGCAGAACAGCCGCTACTATACGGAGCGCGCACGAAGAAAGAAGCCTTGAGTGGTCCTTTCTTTTGGCTGACGTCTTTTTATCTGGTTTATTGCCTGCGGCCAGAAGATTGGGTGCCGGGATTGAGATATATCCCCATGGCAAAAATAACCGGCATCCTGGCGATCATTGGTCTACTGGCAAGTCTGGGTAAAACTAAACGAGGGTTCAAGCAGCTGCCTCGGGAAGCCACATATTTATTGGCAATGATGGGACTGCTTTTTGTCGGCGCATTTTTGTCGACAGTCTGGCGCGGCGGCGCCGTGATGCATACCATCGAATTTTCGAAGGCTTATGTAGCGTGGGTACTAACTTTCCTCCTGATTACTACAGTTACAAGATTGCGGCGCATCGTTTACATTCAGGCAGCCTCAGTTTGTGTCATTAGTGCGGTCGCCATCATTAAAGGACATTCGGTTCCCCGTTTGGATAGTGTTCTTGCCGGAATTTATGGAAACCCAAACGATCTTGCGTTCGCGATTGTCTTATCGATCCCGTTTGCGTTGATGTTTTTAGTAAGTGTGAAGGGGGCCTTGCGAAAGGCGATCTGGGTTTTTGGCATGTTGTTTATGGCCACGGCCCTCTTTCTGACCGCTTCCCGTGCTGGATTTATCACGCTGGTGATTTCCGGAACGGTTTGCTTGTGGCATTTCGGCGTCAAAGGCAAGCGTCCGCAGTTGATTGTGGCAGCTGTTTTGGCTGTGGCATTGCTGGGAGCTGTTGCAGGAGGAAGGCTTAAGCAGAGATTTTCGGCGATTTCAGGGGATGTCGAATCCTCCGTTGATCAGAATGCTTACGGTTCCTACGAAGAACGGCGCTATCTGATGCACCGAGCGGTGGAAGGTATTTTGCATTACCCAATACTGGGCATCGGGGTGCATAACTTTCCGACGTATTCTCTGAAATGGAAGGAGGTTCATGTCTCCTATCTCCAAATTGGAGCGGAGGGCGGAATCCCCGTTCTCATTTTGTACCTGCTGTTTTTTGCCCGGGGTTTTCGCAATCTGAAATTGCTTAGACGCAGAAAAGATCTTGATGAATATACGGTATTGCTGGCCGGAGCTCTGCACAGTTCATTGGTCGGGTTCGTGGTAGGAGCTTGCTTTGCGCCTGAAGCATATCAATTTTTCCCATATTTTGCCGTTGCTTATACATCGGTCTTATTCGCTATAGTCAAAGAAAGAGAGCCTGCCCGGTTGCCGCTGATTGAACCAGCGGCAAAGCCACAGCGGCTCGCGGAAATTTATGCAAACGATGGATCGACTACATTCTCGCCTGTCCGCTGAGTTGCTGGCACTGTTGCGCTGTACTGCTTGCCGGGCTACGCTGAACGAGCAAGACGACGGATATATTTGTTCATCCTGTGGCCACAAATTCCCCATGGTTCGCGGACTTCTACGCTTTGTCGATGAACATAGTTATGCCGACAGCTTTGGATATCAATGGCATAAATTCGACAAGACGCAGCTCGACCATGCCGGGATGGATATGTCTGATCCGGACTTTCGCCGCAAAACAGGTTTAAAACCAGAAGATTTAAGAGGGAAGTTGGTCCTGGATGTTGGTTGTGGAATGGGCCGCTTTGCTGAAGTAGCCACGCGATGGGGCGCACGCGTGATTGGGATTGATTTGAGTGCTGCAGCTGAAGTCGCAGCGCGGAATTTAGACGACCGCGAATTCGTGGCTCTTCAGGCCGATGTGTTTGCGCTACCGTTTGCACCTGAGAGCTTCGATTACATCTACAGCATGGGCGTGCTGCACCATACGCCGGATTGCGAAAAAGCTTTCAAAAATCTGCCCCAATATCTTAAACATGGTGGCGGAATTGCAATATGGCTCTACAGTGGATACAACAAGTGGTTCCGGTTCAGTGATATTTACCGAAAATTCACGCACCGCATGTCTGCTCCGTCATTGCTCCGTATTCTGCGGGTTGCGGTTCCTCTTCTGTATTGGACTGATCGCGGATTACGCGCGATTCCGCTGATCGGTCCACCAGCGGCAGGAATCGTCCATCATGTATTTCCTGTGAACCGGCACAAAAATCCGGAGATTCGAATTCTCGATACATTTGACTGGTATTCGCCCAAATATCAATCGAAACACACTTATGAGCAAGTCTTTCGTTGGTTCGAGAGTTGCGGACTTGTAGATTTGACAGTTGGCAACAATTCAATCGGCGTACGTGGACGCAAGCCCGCCAGTGTTGGCGAGACAGTTACAGATCAAGCAGGCCAGCAAATTGAAGCGCCAGTTGAAGTCCGATGACAGATCAGCAATTGAAAAACGGGATCGGCAATGGCCCAAGTGAAAATCATCGAGTTGATTCACCCGAATCTGCCGGCGACCTTCCGATCACCCGCCGGCGTGGTCTTTCCAGCAAAATATCCTATGCTGCCCATTGGCTGCCTTCCTATGCCTGGCAGCGGCTTACGAAGAGGCTTCCGCAGGGGCCGGTCCATTTAATTTTTGCTTTAGCGGATCACTTCGAACCCGCTATTGTTCCCGATAATGGATATGCCCGCGCCCCGTACGATGAGCAAGAGCGGCGATTGGAGCGCTGGTGCCGTGAATACCCGAAGCTCGTAGATCCCTGGCGCGATGCTGATGGCCATCCTTTCGTGCATTCATATTTTTTTCCAGCGGAACAATACGACAAGGCGCATCTTGAACATCTTGCCGATCATTGCCATGCGGGTTGGGGAGAAGTTGAAATTCACCTGCATCACGGAACCAGCCGGCCTGACACGGCCGAGAACCTTCGCCGCGTGCTTTCAGAATTTCGAGATATCTTGGCTTTCGAACATGGATGCCTTTCTTTTCTCGACGGGGCGGCTGTTCCGCAGTACGCATTTGTCCACGGAAACTTTGCTTTGGCAAATTCAGCGGGAGGCTTTGCTTGCGGAGTCGATTCTGAAATGCAGCTACTGGCCGATACTGGTTGTTATGCCGATATGACTTTGCCGACCGGGGCTTTTCACCCCGCGCAGATCAGCAAAATCAATTCGATTTATGAGTGTGGTTTGCCATTGAATGAACGAGCCCCGCACCGGCGAGGCCGAGATCTTGAGCACGGTCGAAAACCAGAAGTGTTTCCCTTGATTGTTCAAGGGCCCCTGATGTTGGATTTTGGACGCTCAAACAAGGCACGCCCGGCGCGATTTGCGGCTATAGAAAATGGTGCACTGACTCCGCCGAATCCTCCGAGTTTGCGTCGCTTACAGTTGTGGAAAGATGCTGCCATTTCTGTCCAAGGGCGGCCAGATTGGCTATTCATCAAGCTTCATTGTCACAGTATGGACCCCACTCAGGAGCCCGCGGTTTTAGGGGAGCCGATGCGGAGGTTCCTCCGAGAACTTGTGGAAGGAGCGCAATCGAGAGGCGAGACTCTACATTTCACTTCCGCACGGGAAATGGTAAATATTATTCTCGCGGCGTGCGATGGCCGCGAAGGAAATCCAGGGGATTATCGCGATTACAGGCTGAAGCGAGTTCGCGGATCTCGCATCAAGGCTCTTTCCGTTGAAAATTCGCGCGTCACGGTGAAAGGTTAAGCTATGTGCGGAATCGCCGGAATTGCCTCGCCGGGATCGGGCAGAGTCGACGTCGAGACGATTCACAGGATGTGTCAAGCTATCGTATATCGCGGGCCTGACGATGAAGGTATCTTTGTCAAGAATGGTGTTGGCCTTGGGATGCGCCGGCTCAGCATCATTGACGTATCCGGCGGTCACCAGCCTGTTTTTAATGAAGATGGAACGGTGTGGGTAGTTTACAACGGGGAAATCTATAATTTCCCAGAGCTTCGTTCGGAGCTCGAAAGCCGTGGCCACTGCTTTTCTACGCACACTGATACCGAAGTCATTGTTCATCTGTATGAAGAATTGGGTTCGGACTGCGTTAAAAAGTTACGCGGTATGTTCGCCTTTGCGCTCTATGACGAGCGTAACCAGCGGTTACTGCTGGCTCGTGACCGTTTGGGTAAAAAGCCTCTTCACTACGCTCTTACTGGCAGTCGCCTGCTCTTTGGGTCAGAAATCAAAACCATTCTTGCGGTTGCTCCTGAACTGGCCGTCACGAATCAAGAAGCCTTACTGCAATATTTCTATTTCGGATACATACCCGATCCCGCAACCGCTTTCACACCCATAAAAAAGTTGCCGCCCGGACATCTGCTTGAATTCGAGGAAGGCGAGATTCGCATCCGGCAATACTGGGATCTACCGCAGTACGGAACGCACTCTCCATCGAGCGAAGAAGAGTGTTTGGAAGAATTGGAGCGATTGCTGACTGAGGCAGTTCGCATTCGACTGATTGCGGATGTCCCTCTCGGCGCCATGTTGAGCGGGGGAACAGACTCTTCGACGATCGTCGCATTGATGGCACGGGCAACATCGCAACCAGTTAAAACTTTTGCCATTGGTTTTCAGCACGCCGATTTTAATGAAGCTCCTTACGCCCGCATGGTTGCGGAAAAATTCGGCACGGATCATCACGAGTTAATTCTTGACCCTGATGTACTCGATACCATCGAAATGCTTACCCGGTCACTGGAAGAACCTTTCGGCGATTCCTCCATGCTGCCGACCTATTACGTTTCTCGTCTTGCCCGCCAGTATGTAACTGTGGCTTTATCAGGGGATGGTGGAGACGAAGCTTTTGCCGGCTATGAAAGATACCGCATCCATTTGCAAGACCGTTCGCATGAGTGGATACCGCAATGGGCTGGGCGTTTATATCGTGAGCAGATACATCCTCGGCTTCCATACAGTGTGCCTGGCCGGAGTCTGGCATACAGCATTTCGTTGCCGTGGCAGGATCGCTACACCGAAGGAGTTTCGTTTCAACCTTTCCAGCGTGAGATGGCTTTGCTTTCAGATGAATTTATAAGTTCATTTGAACCGCTGAAATCTTTCCGCTCCTTCCTTGATGATGCACCCGCGAACGATCCGTTGAGCCGCGTACTTTATCTCGACAGCAAGACCTATCTTCCGGGTGACATTCTGACAAAAGTAGACCGGATGAGCATGTTAACTTCGCTCGAAGCGCGTGTTCCCATGCTCGACCATGTTTTCCTCGAATGGGTGACCGGATTAACCCCGGAATGGAAAATGCGCACTGGCAGTCAGAAATATATTTTGCGGAAGTTAGCTGAACGGGTCGGAGTTCCCAGAGAAGTTCTCTACCGGGAAAAACAGGGTTTCGCGCTGCCGCTCGGTCATTGGATGCGGCATGAATTGAAGGATCTGATTCTTACGGTAATGCTGGAAACACGAACATTGCAGCGGGGATACTTTAACCCGTCCGGCATTCAGCGTTTATTAGACGAGCATTTCCAGGGCCGCAGAGACCACTCCGCTCGTATCTGGCGCTTGTTGATGTTCGAACTGTGGCAGCGCAACTTCCTCGAAATATTCAGCACTTCGGAGTCGAGCTCAATCCAGGATCATGCCGCCGCTCTGCCTGGGACTGTGGGATGAGTGCGCCAGTGCATTCTGGTACTGCGCTGACCGACAGGAACGTACCAGCTCCCGCAATTCATGAAGTGTTAACAAACGATACATCGCTGCCTGGTGTCTTCCTGATGACTGATAGCTTTGATACCGGAGGGAGCGAGCGCCAGTTCGCTGCTTTGGCAAAGTCCCTTGATCCGTATTCTTTTCGCATACATCTCGGTTGTATTCAAAAGCGTGGCGCTTTTCTCGATGGTTTGAGTGATGTCGGCGAATTCCCTCTGGGCGGAAGTTTGTATCGGCTAGGCTCCTTGCGAGCCCGATGGAAGTTAAGCCGCTATATGCGGCGAAATGCAATTGATATCGCGCACGCATTCGACTTCTATACCAATCTAACCCTCATTCCGGCGGCTCGTTTCGCAAGAATTCCAGTGGTTATTGGCAGCCAGCGTCAACTTGGTGATTTGCTCAGCCCCGCTCAATTCCGTGCGCAACTTGCAATGCTGCGCTGGTGTGATGCGGTCGTGTGCAATTCCAGTGCTGCGGCGGATCGCTTAATCCAACATGGATTACAAAAAGAAAAAATAGTAGTTATCGGCAATGGTTTGCCGGATTCATGCTTTTTAGAAACTGCGCCTGCATTGCCGAGACATCCCGGATTGTTCCGCATTGGCATGATCGCTCGCATGAATGCCTTATCGAAAAATCATTCTTTGTTTCTGCGAGCTGCTGCGCGGTTGGTCTCAAAATTTCGCGACTTAGAGTTTGTACTAATTGGAGATGGTCCTCTGCGGGCTGAACTCGAAAGCGAATCCCGAAATCTGGGTATTTATGATCAGACCCGGTTTCTTGGTAATCGCCGTGATATTCCGGCTGTACTTGCGTCGCTGGATCTTACGGTACTGCCCTCAGCATCCGAGAGTCTTTCGAATGCAATCATTGAATCCTTCGCAGCCGGTGTTCCAGTTATCGCGAGCCGAGTTGGTGGAAACCCTGAGCTGGTAAATGAAAGCAGCGGAATTCTGGTTGCTCCCGATGATGAAGTAGAGCTTGCCAATGCGGTTGAGCATCTACTGAAAGACAATGCTCTTCGTCTCGCAATGGGACGAAACGCAAATGAATTTGCGAAAGCACGTTTTACAGTGGACAACATGCGACGACAGCATGAAGCACTTTATGCTGAGCTGCTCGAAAAGAAGAGATGGAAACCGCGCGCAAGATCGTCACAGGGTTTTTTGGAACCTCAGGTAAGCACTCAAACCCGGATTGCAATTGTCGCAGCCTCTTTGCGGTATGTCGGCGGGCAATCGGTGCAGGCTGACTTACTCTTGCGAAACTGGAAGCAGGACTCTGAGATTGCCGCGGAGCTTATTCCCATAGACCCTCTGTTTCCCCATGGCTTGAAATGGATTGAACGCATTCCTCTCTTGCGGACCATTGTCCGAGAGCCCCTGTATATCCTGGAACTCTGGCGCGGACTGAAGCATACGGATATTGTCCACATCTTTTCAGCTTCTTATTGGTCGTTTCTTGTCGCTCCTTTTCCGGCATGGTTAGTGGCGGGTGCGCGGAGAAAGAAAACTCTTATTCATTACCATAGTGGAGAAGCGCGAGATCACTTGCGCCGCTTTCGCACCGCCCGCCCACTTCTCGCAAGGGCTGACATGCTGGTGGTCCCATCCCGATACCTCGTTGATGTTTTTCGCGAATTTAATTTGCAAGCCAAAGTCGTGCCGAACGTTGTGGATCTGACGCAGTTCTCTTTTCGATTGCGCAACCCGCTGCGTCCGCATCTCGTATGCACACGCGGGTTTCATGCTTATTACAGTGTGGATGTGGTTGTGCGAGCCTTTGCTGAGGTCCTCAAAAGCTTTCCCGATGCTCGATTGGATCTAGTGGGGGGAGGCCAGCAAGAGGCGGATATTAAAAATCTTGTGCGTAGGTTGAAGTTGCCAAATGTGAATTTCTGCGGAGTTGCTGCACATAAGGAGATTGGCCGCTTTTACAATCAAGCGGATATTTTCATCAATGCCTCATGTCTGGACAACATGCCCGTATCCGTCATAGAAGCTTTCGCCTCTGGTACGCCTGTGGTCAGCACTGCACCGGAAAGTATGCCGTATCTCGTGGAGCACGAGCGCACAGGTTTGCTCTCGCCAGTTGGGGATGAGCGTGCACTGGCTGCGAATGTTGTTCGTTTACTGCGAGAACCCGAACTTGCACGACAGCTCGCTGCGAACGCTTATGAAGAGTCGCAGCACTATGCCTGGCCGGAAGTGCGCGCGCAGTGGATTGACGTCTATCGTTCTTTATCTCGATAACCGGTTCAGCATGCCAAATATCGTGAAAGAAGTAGAACTGACGAGCCATTCGAACGCTTTCTGGAGCAGAGTGCTTTGGTTGCTCGCAGGGGTCATTATTGTAGTGACCTGCTTCTTACGCTGGGGCGGCGAGTTGCTGGTTGCGGGAGACACCATGCCCAGGAATGCTGAAGCCGCGGTGATTTTGCAGGGCTCGACCACGGGCGAGAAGGCGCGAATTGCAGGTGCTATGAAGCTTTTACAGCAAGGTACAGTTCGCGAAGCGCTACTGAGTGTCCCACCAGAATCATATTGGGGTGAAGCAATACCGCCAATTGCCCATGCTTATCTGGAGAAAAATTATGGCATCGCGTTGGCGAACAAAGTCGATTTCTGCATTGTCGGCCCAAGCGTAGATTCCACCGAGCAAGAGGCTGTCGCGCTGGATAAGTGCGTTCGCGAACACGCATGGAAGTCCGTTATCGTCGTAACTTCGAATTATCACAGCCGCCGCGCTGGGATGATTTGGAGAAAAACAGTACGGAAGCTCAATCCAGAGGTTAACCTTTGGGTCGACGAAGTTCCCGACCCTGAATTTCAGCCACGCGGATGGTGGTATGTCCGGCTCTACGCGAAAACCTGGTTTTTTGAATTTACAAAGCTAATCTGGACGATACTCTTCGGCTAATCGGAGCACAGAAGTCTCAAAGCTCACAAAACAGGCGCGGCCAGATTTGCGTGTCGCTCTTGCATCGCGAACTCGTGAGACTCTCCTTCCAGACACACGCGGTGCCATAATTCTAGATTTAACAAGCGCCAAATACGGTCATAATGATCATAAGATTTCGCGCGATGCTCCCTGAACAGGCGTTCAATCGCGTCACGTTTGAAAAAACCGCGGTCCATGCTGCGTTGTTCCAGCAACATGCTCTCAATTGAATCTAGCTGTGATCCAGCCAACCATCCGCTCCACGGAGTAGGGAAGCCCAACTTTGGCCGATAAAGAATCGAATGCGGCAACAGATCCTTTACAGCTTTTTTTAGAATGTGTTTACCGCTCAGGCCTTGCAACTGAAACTTTCGTGGGATATTGGTGGCAAATTCCAGCAGTACGTGATCCAGAAACGGAACGCGGCTTTCAATCGATGCTGCCATGCTCATTTGGTCCTGTTTCATGAGCAGCTCGACTAAGTAAGTTTTGATATCCACGTAGAGAAGCCGCTGCAGCATATCTCCGGAAGACTGTTCCCAATACTTCAAAACGTTCCGATAGGCCACGCCTTCTTCTAATTCTTGTACAAAACTATTTGTCAGCACGTCTTTCTGTTGCCTTGCATTGAACGCAGAAAAAAAATTGTCGAAATAAAACGATGCCCAATCTTCTCCGTCCAAAGCCACAAAAGTGTGCGACAGCTTGCGCCGCAATGTCGCATTGATCATCGAGGAGTTTGCTATCGAGTTACGAATTCCCCGGCGCAACATAGCGGGAGTAAGACCACGGTATATGCGGTCCATAGCCGCGTTCTTGAGTGTGAATGCATAACGTGAATAGCCACCCAATGTTTCATCTGCGCCTTCACCAGTTAGAACTACTTTCACGTGCTGGCTCGCAAGACGGGCAACGAAATAAAGAGCCACACTGGAAGGCCAAACTACTGGCTCATCTTCGTGCCAGATTAACTTTGGCAATGATTCAAAAAAATCCTGCCGGCTGACCAGAACTTCACGGTGAATTGAGCCAATGTGCCGAGCGACAGTGCGGGCAAAGGGAAGCTCGCTATAAGTTTGTTCAGAGTATCCGACTGAAAAAGTTTCAACCGGAGCTTTTCTGATCTTTGTCATTAACGCCGCAACCGCGCTCGAATCAACCCCGCCACTGAGAAACACTCCGAGCGGGACATCACTCATTAAGTGGCTGCTGACTGCACTTTCCAGCAGATCGCGATACTTCTCAACGTAATAATTTTCTGAGTGGCTGGCCTGATCTTTGGTTAGGTTAAGATTCCAGTACGGCTCAACGCGAAGTTCACCATTTTCGCCAAGTTCGAGAGTATGGCCCGGCATCAGCTTGCGTATTCCCTCATAGAAGGTCTGTTCGCCGGAAAAATATCCAAAGGCCAAATATTCCGGGAGGGCCGAGCGATGGAATTCGGCGTGCACATCCGGATGCGCGAGAATTACTTTTATTTCGGAGCCGAAGAGAAATGATTCCGATGTGTGGCGATAATAGACGGGCTTAATTCCCAGACGATCACGCGCGACAAACAAACGACGTTTATTCGTATCCCATATCGCGAAAGCAAACATGCCACGCAAATGTTGCACGCAGTCTCGCCCGTATTCTTCGTATAAATGAACGATTGCTTCTGTATCGCATTGCGTGCTGAACCGGTGACCCCGCGCCATGAGTTGCTCGCGAAGAGCCGAGTGATTATAAATTTCCCCGTTAAAAACGATCCAGAGCGAACCATCTTCATTGCTGATTGGTTGATGTCCGTGCGCAACATCGATGATGCTCAATCGCCGCATGCCTAGTCCGACACGATCCTGAGTGTAGATGCCTTCGTCGTCGGGTCCGCGATGCACCATGGCGGCACACATGCTTCGCACCATAGCGGCGTCCACATGGTTCGTACGCGAAAAATTAACTAAGCCAGCAATTCCGCACATTTATTGTTTCCTAAATTCGAGAACCTGAGCCATGCAATATCATTAGAATACAGAATCACAGGATTCAATCGCTTCCGTTGAAAACGCCTGCTTGTCGGAGTGATCTGAAGGAAAGATCTGCGCTGTTCCCGCCCGTTTGTCCCACTCGAATCGCTCCAGTTTTTGATGACTCTGTATCAAAAACTTTTCATTCATTTTGAGGAAACTGCCATCCGAAAAAATGAGGTGACGCAATTGCCTTTGCCGCACTTGAAAGTATAAGAATTTCGCATCGCTGCTCCACTGCCCCGCGGTCCAAGGTTGATCTCCATCATTGAAGATCATCCAATGTGCAGTTTCTGATTCATCGTAGCGATAGGCGTGAACGGGGCCCTCCAATCCAAGATTAGCAAGCTTATAGGACTGTATCGGACCATCGAGCAGCGGTTGAATAATCATTGCATGTTCGACGGGCAATTGGATATTCGAATTCATGCGAATCACGGGCGCTGGTTGTTTAACCCCATAGGCTGGCGAAATAAACTCTGAGCTAATTGTGCGTTTCCATTGGGAATCCGCTACCGGCACCAGTTTCATCCGAACCGAGTTGTAGTTGGCAATGGGTTGAAGCGACTCCGCGATAAAAATATCTCCATCTTTTTGCAATTGTATATTCGATGCAAAATGCCAGGATGTTTCGAGCTGGTGACATTCCCGTCCATCAACCATGTCGCGAATTAGCCAAAAGTTTCCATGCAGATGGAAGATAATGCGGCGATGAATGACTGGATCCACCAGACGGGAATATCCGGTATGGCTACCCGCGAAGAGGGTGAATGTGGAACCGGTAATCCATTGTTCTGCGCGAACTTCGGGAAGGGAACTCCATGCAAACGGACCTTCCGGAACGGCCTGATCAACTTCGTCCACTCTGAGCGTATTGTGTGCGCCTGTACCGCGAAACTTGTCTCGATCTTCACACATATAACAGAACGTACCGGGATCGGTTAAAAAACGTTGGCCATTGATCGAAAGCCTAATACTGAGCGCGTCGGCATGCCCGTGACCGCTATGACCGATGCCTTGCGGACCCGCATCGATCACCATCTGGACAGGATAAGGTGCAGAATCGGCCATCACGTAAACCCCACCCGCTTTAAATGCGGCTGTTTGCGGCTCGGGGGGTGAGACATTTTGCCCGCATAAGCCTGAAATCGCCTGCTCGCCGAAAAGCCAGACTGCTTCTTCCGTAAGTACGGCGCAATGCTTCAAATCATCTCTGCCATACAATATGGCCCCTAGCGCGAGCGGATCGGTCAGATGTTCGTAGCGATTATGCCGGGGATTAAAAACTCGGCCTCCATCGTCATCTCCGAAGCTATCCACTGCTCCGGCCCGCGAGAGTACCGCGACCACATCCAGCATTTTATTTAGAACATGATCGAAATCATCGGGAACTTGCATTCTATTTCGCATTGCTAGTATTCGCGCATGCAAAAAGAAATCGAGCGCATAGACGTGATAGTAAAGTGACTGCTCGAAATATATTCCATCAGGACGCACCTGTCGTTCAGCTTCCTGCAATATGATTTTCCAACCGTCCTCACGCCATTTTCCGGACGAAGCTATCTGCGGACAAAGCGTTCCAATGAAGAACAATGCTACGGCTTCTCCCAGCAGATGCGTATTAGGGGAGAAATAAGTCGAGAGATACCGCTCAATATAGCGTCCGTTCAAAGCAAGCGCTTTTAATAAATCTTCCTGGAAGTTTGCCGGAATTGCAGAACTGTTCGAGAGCAAGAATCGGACCCACAGCCAGGATATGCTGCGAAAGGCTACTTCCAGGCTGCTGCCCCAATTGATTCCCAGGGGATATGGATTCGCGACCTGCCACGAATAGAATTGCCTCGTGATCTCCGCAACATACTTGTCGTCTTTAGTGAAACGCCACGCTTTTGCAAGCGTCACAAAGTGTTGATGACGGTTCAACTCCCAGGTGACTTTGTGATCGCCGACTTCAGCGAAATCAAGAAAGGGAACTTTGTACCACGGTTTGAGCGGTGCTCGTTTGCCATGTACGGCGTCGAGGTGCCAGTCGATTTCGGCACCATAGTCGAGATTTTCGTATCCTAACAATCGAAAACGATGACGACAAATTTCGTCGGCTTCATTGCCTACAGCTTCAACTTCGTCAGGCAAATGTTCTCGAAGAATTCGCGGGATATTTAGTAAATCGTCATCAGACAGGAAAAATTGGCTATCCGCAATTTGTGCAGAGTATTTCAGGCCGTTTGGGAGTGATAACAAGCCGGTTTGATAGCGCGCAAAATCCACACGCTTGCTGATTTCTTGCCCAACACGAGTCCTAATCTCATCCAAACTCATTTGGGTGAGTCGCGAAAAAAATTTTCGAGTGGAGGTCAAGAGTCGAACAATTCCTAGTGAATTACAATATCAGCACCGTACTACTGCGAGGCGGTTCTATATGGAGCAGGACTGTTGCCGATCGAGCATTCTCCGCTGCCGAAATCAATTGTAAGAGCAGTGTTGTGAATAGGTTATGAACACCTTTGTTCGCGTCAGACTGTCTCCAGCAATTCCCTAAAGTTGCAATATTTTGCGACTTTGGGACAAAGCACTGTTCCGTGAATGATGGACAAATAAGCTGAAATCAACAGCTTCGCTTATCTACACCGTAGTACACCCGACATTCAACTGGAAGGTAAATTGCCTTAATTAGTATGGTGAAGCCCCAGTTATCGTATTTTCGCAACAAATTGGTCAATTTGGCGAGGTCGTAAGATTGTTCTTGGGACAAGGCGGGACGGCCAACCGCTACACTAAAAAGTAAGGGAGCTAAAGCGTGGGTTTGTCCATTAGTCTGTTCGGGCTAGGGTATGTCGGCTCGGTGAGTGCGGCGTGCTTCGCTGAAATGGGTCATAAGGTCGTGGGTGTGGATGTGAGCCGAGCGAAAGTCGAGATGCTCGATTCGGGTCGCAGTCCGATTATTGAAGCTCGAATTAGCGAATTGATCGCCGAAAATCATGCTGCATGCCGTTTGCACGCGACTACAGACCCGAAGGCAGCTGTACTTGGTTCCGAAATTTCGTTTGTATGTGTTGGAACTCCAAGCCTGCGCACCGGGAAACTCGATCTCAGCCATATAGAAAATGTTTCGCGTGAAATTGGGGAAGCGCTGCGCGAAAAGAAATCTCATCACGTAATCGTCTTGCGCAGCACTGTATTGCCCGGAACCACTGAGACACTTGTCATTCCGACTATCGAGCGCGCTAGTGGAAAGCACGCTGGCAAAGATTTCACGGTGTGCTACAACCCCGAATTTATGCGCGAGGGAAGCGCTGTAGGAGACTTCCTTCAGCCCCCGTACACGATTCTTGGTTCGCAAGATCCTGCGCATCTAGTTCCGCTTCGGGAACTCTATAAAAATATTCCAGGCACGATTTTCGAGACGACAATTCCGGTCGCCGAAATGGTGAAGTACGTATCGAATTTATATCACGCTTTAAAGGTCGGATTCGCCAACGAGGTTGGAACACTTTGCAAGAATCTAAGCGTCGATTCCGATGTAGTCACGAAGATATTCACTTCGGATACAAAGCTCAATATTTCGGCCGCTTATTTATCGCCGGGATTCGCTTTCGGCGGCTCTTGCCTGCCGAAAGATTTACGCGCCATTACTTATAAAGCCAAGGAACTCGATCTTGATTTGCCACTACTTGAATCACTAATGCCTAGCAATCTGGAACATGTGAATCGAGCAGTGGATGCCGTGCTTAAGAGCAATAAGAAAAAAGTCTCGGTGCTGGGATTAAGCTTTAAAGCTGGCACCGATGATCTACGAGAAAGCCCTCAGGTCCAGCTCATCAAGCGGCTGCTCGGCGAAGGCTGCCAAGTCCGCGTTTGGGATAAAGACGTATCGCTGGGCCAGCTAGCGGGATCCAACCGGCAATATATCGAGGAAGTAATTCCACACATTGGCTCTCTTCTTTCAACCAATATGCAAGAAGTGATTCGCAGCGGCGAGGTGGTTATTATAGGCACCAAAGTTGACAAAGAAGAGATTTCGAAACATTTAGCCGCCGGGCAGATCGTGTTCGATCTGGTGAACCTTGATCCTGCTCGCCGTCCCAAGAGCGCGGCTCATTACGAAGGAATTTGCTGGTCCTAAGATGCAATTGTCAGAGACAGTATTGGAGCGCACCACTGCATCCCGGATGAAGTGCAAAATCATTAATCCTGATTCCGTTGATTGGGAGCGCCTCGATAAATTCGAAGATCGAACTGTTTTTCAAACCCGCGAATGGTTAAATTTCATTAGCGAAAGTCAGAATGCCACGCCTGTACTAGTAGAGTTGAGCGAAGGCGGAGAACTTGCCGGTTATTTTTCCGGACTGACCTTTTCGAAGCTAGGCGTGAAAACGCTGGGCAGTTCTTTCCCTGGCTGGAATACGCCTTACATCGGATTCAATCTCCTTCCTGGAGCGTCGCGCCGGGCCGCATTGGCCGCCCTGGAAGAATTCGCATGGGACAATTTGAAGTGTCTCCACATGGAGATTTCTGATCCGCATTTTACGATTGAAGACGGAGAGAGTCTCGGTTTCAATGTCGACTTCTATATAACTCACCATACGGATCTGCGATTATCCGAAGAGGAGCTTTTCAATAACATGGAAAGCGCATGCAGGCGCTGTATTCGCAAGGCAGAAAAATCTGGCGTCACCATTGAAGAAGCGCATGACCTTGCTTTCGCAGACGAATATTACGAGCAGCTAAAAGATGTTTTTGCAAAACAAAACTTGGTGCCGACTTATAGCGTCGAGCGCGTTCGCTGCCTGATAAAGAACCTGGAGCCTACAGGCCGTATTCTTTTGCTAAGAGCCCGTGATGCGGAAGGAAGATGTATTGCTACCGGCATATTCCCTGGATACAACAAAATCGCCGAGTTTTGGGGAAATGCCAGTTTCCGCTCAAGCCAGATCCTTCGGCCGAATGAGGCCATTCAATGGTATGTAATGCGTTATTGGAAAAAGCGGGGTGTTGAAGTCTACGATTGGGGCGGCGGTCGGTCCTATAAGGAAAAATATGGGTGTATGCCGCATCAAGTGCCCTGGTTTACGAAGTCACGCTATCAGGTGATTTCCAGAATGCGCGATGAAGCGAAGAAAATGTTCGCACGCAAACAAAAATTACTTGGCTGGTTGCAAGGCTCGAAACCAGCATCTTAGTTGCTGTCTGTGGAGCGTTAGGAAATCCTATGATGATTGTTAGAAGATTGTTTCGGCATTTGTCGCGCGTCAGCGATGTATTGTTTCGCAAGACGCTGTTGGAAAGGGAAATCACTATTTTCCCCGATGATGTCTGGCTCACTTCCTATCCGCGATCCGGCAACACCTGGAGCCGCTTTTTGATTGGAAACTTGATTCACGAAAATGAGCCGGTCAACTTTCTAAACGTCGAGCGATTGGTTCCGGACATGTACAAGACGGCCGACTGGTCGATGCGCCGCTTGCCTCGACCGCGCCTGCTTAAAAGTCACGAGTGTTTTGATCCGCGCTATCGCAAGGTAGTTTATATCGTTCGCGACCCGCGAGACGTTGCTGTGTCTAACTACCATTGGGAGATGAAACTTCGATCGGTGCGTGAAGGGTATCCCATTGATGAATTTGTACCTCGTTGGATGGAGCCGCAATTCTGGTTGCGAATAGGTTCATGGGCTGATCATGTAAACAGTTGGATGAGCACACGTTCAGGTCGCAAGAATTTTCTGTTGCTCCGGTATGAGGATTTGAGAAAGGATCCGCATGCTGAATTGGCTCGAGTTGCGGAATTCCTTGGCCTTGAAGCCAGCCAGTCGAGAGTGAACCGTGCGGTCGAGTTGAGTTCTGCCGACCACATGCGCAAGCTGGAAGCGACTCAGGGCGCGAAATGGGTCGCTACCGGCCACACACGTCAGGATAAGCCGTTCGTCAGGAAGGCCACCACAGGAGACTGGAGAACGGTTCTGCCGGAGAAAACCGTCGTTTATATCGAAGCGAACTGGGGAGATCTGATGCGGCAGTTGGGATATGAATTGGCCACAAAGCCGTCCAGTGTTCACGCTTTGTCCTATGCGGAGAGGTAAGCCGAGATGGCTTAGAAATTTCGCGGAAGCCCATCTCCATCGGCGCGGGTGAAATGCATTCGCATCTTTTTTTCTTCGAATGGCTCCAGCAATGCTCCCAGCTTTTTTGACGCAGCGAAAATGAAATTGGAATCTGCCTTGATAAATCCCAGATTTTCAAAGGCGTTGCACCAATCCCTGTGACTCTGGTTAGAGACGATTAGGTCCACACCATTTTGCTTGAGCGCATCTGAGGCTGCTCGAATAACAGGTAATGTGTTTTCGGGCGATGCCCAACAATCAACGATTGATCCCACCCGCATTGACCCATATTTGGCATCTTTGCGGCGTTCTCCCACAACAGCCCATCCGATGTCTTCGGTACCGCGACTAATCCTCAATCGCGTGAAGTGCTTGTCACTGGCTGGGTACAAGAGCCGGAGCGTTTCACAGTCTCGCACGGCACTCACGGTGTACTCGCTTCTCGATTTTTGCCACAGCGAATCTACCCATTCGGCGAAATCTTCTACTTCTTGAACGCTGGACTCACGAGTCCGTGGACTCCATAGCTTTTTCGCTATCTCGAATGTTTTTAATGCGGCCCATCCACTTCCAGTAAGCGCTGCGAAATCCATGACCAGTTTTCGCGATGGTGAAGTGCGGAGCACTTGCATTTCCCGCAAAAAACGAGAGGGATTCACAACTTTAAAGTAAAAGGGAAATGCGCAATGGCTCCAGCCAAGACGCACCAGCATTTTAGGAAGAGGATTGTCATATCCACCCATCCCTAGGCAATACAGCAACGGGACGCGGTTCATGGCATCTTTGAGCAAAAAACTGCCAATCACAGCGTATGAATTGTTTACGATACCTTCCGAGAGCGGATGGTGATAATAACCGATTGAGCGGATACTGCCGTCCGGTAGCAAAAAGTTTTGATGCTTAAGAGCATATCCACCGCGTACTACGCCGTCATCCACTGCGACGAAATACTCATTGTAGAGATGGCTATCTTCAACTTGCGGTAGCCAGCGTGGCATGGCGTAACGATAAAAAACTAAATCCGATGCCGCCCCCCCGTTTTTTAAACGAGTGTTGAATTCTTGTACTGCAGATTCGTGTTCTGGGCGGTACGGTTGGATCACAATGGACATGGATGATGATGGCAGTGACGAATAAATGCGAAGAAAAGTTTAGTTCTTTACCGCCTGAATTTTATTCTCCACAACCTTCACGACTTCACCAATATTCCGCATCTTCTCCATTTCCTCCGGCGATAGCTGAAAATCGTATTTCTCTTCCAGCGCGAGTACTAGGTTGAGATGCTGCGTAGAATCCCATGCCTCGACGTTCTCGGGAGATGTCTCGGCAGTAATACGCTCAACAGGAATGCTAAAAAGATCCGATGCGATATTTCTGATTTGTTCGAAAATATTCGGCGTCAACCGTTTTCTCCGTTCATCACATTGAGTTTGATCCATTCGGGGCGGGCAATCGGATGCTGCTTTAAGTCGAGCTCCCAGCGCAAACCATTGCCGTTTTCACTCTCAAGTTGGAAGCCGTGCTGAGAGTAGAACTCTTTCGCTGGAGCATTTTTCTTCGTGGGCACGAACCATCCAGCTAATTGTTGCTTCCCTCGGGCGCTCGCACGTTCCCCTAAGTACGATAACAGAGCGGTTTCCACGGTACGCCCAATCACTCGGCAACTGAGCAGGAACGTATCAATTTCGTAGGCTTCCGCGCTATCACGAGTAATTGCGACACCCACCAATCCGTGATCTCCAAATCGATCGCGCACCCGTATGGAAAAGACTTCGTGGTCAGGGCTTGAGGCTAGCTCCGAGATTTGCTGCTCCGTGTAACGTTTTGTCGTCAGATTGAACTGATTCGTCTTTTGCGTAAGTTGTGAAATACGGGCGAGTGATGCTGGCGTTACCGGCGCGATGACCGCTTCCTGTTCAAGGTAACGGTAGAAGTCTTCTTTCGATTGAAATGTCTGTTCGGCTTGCGAACGCTCGCGTTGCTCAACATACAATGTTGTGCGTTGTTGGTCTTCCGCCGAAAGAGTCAGCCGCTCGAAGACAGGGCATTCTCGCAGAGTGACAGCAAATTGCAATGGATCTTCGGGCAATTCAATTACAGTTACTTCTGGCAATGCAGCGCGAACCTGCTCGCATTCCACAGGATTATCGTCCATGAAAGCGAGAGAATCGATTCCGATATTCAACTCTGCCGCAATTTCGCGAAGATTCTGCACTTTGTCGTTCCAGTTGATCCGCATGGCGGCGAAATGATTCGGTCGTAGCAGCATGCCAGGGTGATTATTCAAAGCTTCCATGGCATCATCAGGATTATTTTTGCTGCAAATCGCAACGAGAATTCCGCGGCGCGTCAGGTCCAGCATGGCTCGTTGCAAGGCTTGAAAAGCAGCGCCTGGGTATTCAGGGCCAAGCTTTATGCCGTTCATTCCATCTTCGCCGATTACTCCTCCCCAGAGTGTGTTGTCGAGATCGACTACCAACGCTTTCACAACCTTTCCAGTCAGCGGCATGAGAAAACGCGACCACTCGTCGGATAAATGGATTAATTGATTCGCTGCAATCGGCATGCGAGCAATTAACCACTTGCGTTCATCTTTCCAACTGATTCGCCCATGACGAGCTACTAAGGCGTCATAGTCCAAAACGTAAATACCGCGGTGTTCGCTGGCAACGCGACGGATCGCTTCATTAATCTGCCGAATCGCCGAGGATTGGCTCGTTTCCGACTGAGCATCAAGCAATCCCGCATTGGGTTGCATTGGTTGCTCAAGCAAATGCACAATCAATGCCGCTTGACTTCGCTGCCGGAAGGCTCGTATCCACTGCTGAAAGTTGTTCGAAACTCGCTGAATAGCTTGCTGGGCCGCTTCCGGCGTAAGGTCGGAATATTCTTGCCACAGGTCCGGCGCAATGTCCGCAGTTCGTACCCCTAGAATCACAACGTTGGGAGAAAACTTGTAGAGAGAGCTGTCTTCATCCAGGATTTCTTGGGGATAAGCGTTAAAGTCTCCAACGTGAACTGCGAGATCAATGCCGCTCACGTATGCCGCCGCTCGCAACAAAGGGACCGCGGGTTCTACAGTGAATGACCGAATTATTGCTAAACGATAAGGAATGAGAGCAAGCTTGCTCCGCAAATGCTCGTACCGGGAAACCACGAATGCAGCCGTCGCCGAATCCCTCTGCCTTCGCCACAGTTCAGCCATGCGCAGGGAGGCTTTTTCCGGCGCATTGGCCGCGATGAACTCATTAATCTCTTTGCGGAGATCCAATAGTTTTTCTTCTGGAATCATTCGTCAGCGTTCCAAATATTCAATCAACAGTTTGTTTTTAGTGTAAACCCAGGCAATTCTCCGGCCACCAAAAGCCGCGGCAGGAAGAGGTTGCCGGGTGATAAGCCCACCTTTGGAGCGGACAAACTCTAGCTGGTTTTCCAAATTCTCTGCTTCGTAACACAGGTGATGCAGGCCTCCACCTTTTTTTAAAAACGGAACCACAGGCGAATCTTCTCCTGCCGGTTCGACCAATTCGATCAATGGATTCGCAGCTTCTGTACTACGAAGAAAAGTCACGCGAACGCCTTGGTTAGGATCATGCGTGACGACGCCGTCCCATTCCGATTCGGTCGAATCCGAGAACCCCCGGATCGACTTCTCGATGGAAGCCACGACGATGCCCACATGATGAAAGGTTCCTTGCGGAGACCAGGATAAGGGAATAGAAGTTTGTATTGAGATCATTCGGATTTAAAGTCGCGATCCTGACAGCACTACTTCAACTCAACTATAAAAACATCCGTGCGATATTTTTTCCCGTTCGGCGCTTCACCCAACTGATCTTCCCAGTCGGATGTGAACATGAAAAAGCGTCCATCTTGCGAGACATTTCCCCGCGGCGTCGACCAGAATCCATTCTTCGCTGTGCTGTAATTGTGCGCGAAACGCCAGACTTTAGAGTCTTTGCCATCGGTTTCCACACAAACAATTTCATTTTCCCAAGGGCCGTCAACTGAAAGGGGCGTCGCGGGAGTATTCGGATTACTCGGCCGATAGGTTGACACGCAGATCGGATTCGAATCATCCGCATTTGTATTGTTCCAGGAAAAATGCTGATCGTACCAATAGCCCTCGGTTTTACCAAGGCCAGGAATCAGCGATTTTACGTCATCCAAATTACCCAGAGGACGAATCAGCAGATCCATGGGATGGAGCCGTCCGGAAGGGCCAATGAGATGGGAATAACCCAAAGCCCGGTGCCCGGAGCATTCTGACGGACAGACCACAGTGTTTAAAGTTTCAATATCCCAGATCACCCAGTGATGATGCGGTTGCGGGTTAGCACGCGCAATATAAACATATTTGCCCGATTTCGACATGCGGGCATTGTGAATCGTAAATCGGTCGGGAGTTGAAGCTTGGCCCTTGGGACCCCATTTCCCGCCGATCTCGCCAGTGGAAGTGTTGTACCACCGGCATCCGAGTTCACGATCGAATACGTAGATGACATAATTGTCGCCTTGGCGTGGCCCAAGACTTGTTTCCATCCGTTTATCGTCAGCGTTTACGGTTATTGAGTGACCAGTGTCATTACCGTTTAATTTCACGCAACTGGCGGCGTCGTGCAGCGTTGTAACTTTGCCTGTTGAAACATCATATTGCTGGAATTCCGTGCTTCGGGTACTGAATCCATATAACGCATTCGGATTGGTATAGCTGAACTGTGGTTCGCCCCCCCAACGAATATCGGGTGTGCGGCTGGGATGGGCACTCATAGTTGCAGGATCAAAATCATAGAGCAGATAGCCACCGCCACCCGTGACTACGTAGAACTTAGTTGAAGTGGAATTCCACGAATTCTGCTCGGCGGATGATGGTGTCATTAAAGGTCCGCCAGATCGCTTGGGATCTGTTTTTTCGTCGGTGACGCGAAGAATGCGTGATCCAAAACCTGGGTCAATCACCGTTGATCCTGCCGGACCTAATGCTGGAGGAACTTTCGGGTAACCCTCGATTTTTCGATCAGTGCGGGCACAATAGTTCGGATAACCGCAAGGCTTCTCTTGGGTGCCGACGGCGATTGTAGAAAAACCGTAGGCATTAAATAGCGCCAGTAGTGCTAGAGACTTCAGCAAAGGTCTGTAAACTTTCCACATATTCAATTTTTTACCTTGTTCAGCACATCAACCCGAACACGTGCATTTTGTTGCACATAGTGACCTTCGTCAGATTGCTGAGAGGCTGATTAGCGATGCTATACTGAGCCTCCGCTCGCAGACAAGCTCAGTCTGGGATCGAATCTTGAGGGTCATCTGGATAGCAATCGAATTACAGATCGCAGTCGATCCCCCGTCTTCGTGATGGGGTGCCATCGCTCAGGGACGAACCTGCTTTATGACACGTTACTCTCTGCTGGCGATTTTGCAGTCTACCGTGGCTATATACCTGTTTACAAAATACTTATTCCACGATTTGGCAATTTTGACAAGGCTAAAAATCGAAAGAAAATCATGGAGGTATGGTTGCGCAGCAAGGGGTTTCGCAGGTCTGGCCTCGATGCCGCACAATTAACCGACAAAATACTCGCTGAGTGTCGAACCGGCGGCGATTTTATTCGACTCAATATGGACGAAATTGCGCGGGAACAAGGCGCAATTCGATGGGCTATGTATGATCCCGATAGTCTGCTCCACATGCCGCGGATCAAGGCGGAAATTCCAAATGCCCTTTTCGTTCATATTATTCGCGATGGACGGGATATTGCTCTATCGCTTAAAAAAATGGGCGAGTTCAGGCCCTTTCCGTGGAATCGCAAAGCCGGCAGCTTACGTGAAACGGCGCTCTATTGGGAATGGATGATTCGCACCGGGCAACGCCACGGGCGTGCGTTTCCTCCAGACTACATCGAAATTCATTATGAAGACCTTGTTTCCAATCCCCGAGCCACTCTGAATAAATTGGGGCAATTTATTGATCACGATCTTGATTATGAGCGGATTCAAAGTACAGGATTAGGTCGATTGCGTGAAACGAATTCGTCGTTTCGAGGAGAAGCGACAGAAGCACAGCTGACCGCCAGGCCTATTGGCCGCTGGAAGGAACGTCTTTCGCCTCAGGAAATAATTGACCTCGAAAGCCTGGTTGGGAATTGCCTGGAGAATGTGGGATACGAATTGATCACCTCAGCAAAAAACCGCAGACCTGGTTTTCGGGAATCATGGATGCGCATGGTCTATCCCAATTATCTTTCTACCAAATTTTTCCTCAAGATTAATACTCCCATTGGACGTTGGGCCAATTTGTCTGTCCTGGAGCTAGAAGATTCAACACCCATTCCGGTTGCGCAATGAAAAGACTCGCACTCCATGCGATGCGAGCTTTCGGAATTTTCTCTCTTTCACGCCATCTCTCTGCTAGCATGCCTCGCATTTTGATGTACCACAACTTTTCTGGTCCGGGAACCAAGGAAGCCGGAACACTAAACGTAGAGGCAGCGCGAGCTCAACTGGAATATTTACATCGGTATTTCCGCGTGGTTCCCCTCCTTGATATTGCGGAGCGATTGTCCTCAGGAAAAAAGTTCGACAGTAATACCGTTGCACTTACTATCGATGATGGACGATTCAACTGCTACGAATTCCTGTTCCCGCTTTTAAAAGAATTCCAAATACCAGCAACGTTCTTCGTAGTGAGTTCATTTATATGCAAAGAAGACTGGATTTGGACTGACAAAGTTCTTTGGCTCAGTACCCAGCCGAATGCACCCGCAGAATTGTCGTCTACCAAGATAGATGCCTTTTTTCGAACCCTTAATCGCATGAGACCAGAAGTTCGCAATGCGCGAATCGGGGAAATGGCTGCCAAGCTGAACATTAGCGTTCCACGCGAAGCGCCAACTCAATATGCTCCCTGCTCATGGGCGCAACTTCGCGAAATGGCTGATTCGGGATTGGTTGAAATTGGATCGCATACGGTTACGCACCCCATATTATCGAGCATTGCAGATGAAGAATCCTGGCATGAGCTGACTGAATCGCGCCGTCAACTAAAAGAAGGTTTGGGACGGCAGATCCGTTCATTCTGCTTCCCCAATGGTATGCCGGGCGACTATCGTGAGAGCCAAGTGAAGCAGATACGAGACGCTGGCTATGCGTGCAGCGTTATTGCACAGTTTGGACTAATAAACGGACAAACAAATCCTTACCTTATGCCACGCATTGGCATGGGAAGTAAATCGGAGAGGATAGAATTCGCGAAATTTCTGGATGGGGTAGCCCACTACCAGCGGACTCTGAAGGGGCTCGTGCGTCATTAAGAAACCGGAGCCGCTAACGCGGCTCTAGTTTTTGGATTGTTTAGAGAGATTGAATTCAAATCGTTCAATTATCTGAGCTCGTATACCAGCAGATCTGTACGGCAACCATTCGTTCCGCGCATGGCTGCTGGCAATCTGTGATCGCAAGTATCTTCATTTTTGCCGTTTCCAAATCCTTTATCCATGTTGTACATCTGGAAATCGGAGCTGCAGATGGCGTAATGGCCCTGATGTGAAATGGAGCAACGGGGACTCGTCCAAAATCCACCTTGTTGGCTGTTCCAGTGCTTGTTAAATCGGACTGTACGCTGTGAACCGTCCCAGCTAATTCCTGTGATTTCGTTCTCCCATACTTCAGTTATGTTTGTTGCGCCTTTCTTCTGCCATGAGGCAAGATACATATTCTTCACGCCTGGCGCGGCATTCGCATGAGATGCGTGCTCGTCGATGTTCCAAAGGTTTAGCGCATCTTTAGCAAACATATCGGGCTCGCCGTCCGGTTTTCCAATTGCCACATTGCGCATGTCGTATGCAGTTTTCTGCTGGAAATTCCAGAAACAAACTCCATAATCGCAAGCCCAATGCGAGTAACATTCCTTGCAAGTCGCATCCACAATGTTAGTACCGAAAGTCCAAAACATCTTTCGCTTCAATCCGGTATTGTGCACAGCAAGAACTCCGTAGGTTCCGCTGCGATCCAGTTGAGCATTATGAATACCGCCCGCACTACTTGGTTTTTCGCCGTTTACCCACGAGATGTTTACAGGGTTTTTAAGTCCTGTATTCCATCCCTGGCTGGTCTGCCAGGTTTTCACATTTAACCACTGGCAACCTTTAGTCATATTCCACACTACGAAGTAGGGATCAGCATCCTGCTTAGGGCCTACGGCAACGACGATCGTACTGTCATCAGAGCTGAGACCGTGGTCGTGAGTCGTCCAGTTATTTGCGGCGATCTGGCCATTCAAGCAGTTTGGATTATCCAAATCGAAAAAGCCTTTTCCACCATTGAAGGCTGGATCGGCGGCGATAGTCCAGGAAGAGGTATTTACAACGAAGCGATAAAGTTTTCCGTGTAAGAAATTGTAGAAAGCGCGATTGTCAGCTTGTGTATATCCAAAGTCTGCGCCGCCACCTCTGCCAAAGTTGCCGAAGCACCCGTGGAAAGTTGATTGAAATTGAGCCGGCTCAAACTGAAACAAACAGAGCTGCTGGGTCTCGTTGTGCGCCAGAAAGAGCTGTTCATCGTAGGACCAGGGATTTTTTTCGGCTGAGGCTCCAGTATTGAAGCTCTCTCCATTCGCCATATTACCGTCGGTAGCACGAAGAATCGCGTTGCCATAAGCAGGATCGACTGCGGTTTTTCCGGCGCCACTGTGCCCACCGTAGTAATAGGGGTTGTCGCCCAACTGTGGTGGGTGGTCGGGGACGATAACCTGCGTATCAATACGAGAGCAAGGATATGTGGGAGGGCCGCATGGCGGGCGCTGAGCAAACGCTGATGGAATCGAGAACGCCAGAAAAAGCATGCTTAGCGTTAAAATGCCAAGCTTTACCCTGGTTCGCGCCAATTCCGATCCATGTTTTAGTAAATCCCGATTTATCAGCGTGATTACCATATGTGACCTCTCATTAAGTAATGGGGGACCGCTTTATGTCCTACACGGGACTGTAATGGAGTAGTTCTGAACTACATAGATAACAGGGGTTGCTGCCCTCTAAACCACTCATTAGTACATGCAGTGGCTATTTGGACTGGTCCTAAAGTTTGGGTAAGAGCAATTTCCAGCATTGTGTGCTGTGATACGGATTCCTCTGTCAGTTCTTGGGATGAGAAATGAAGATTCTTAAGATCGATTCGAATCTTGGCTTGGTTTAGGTCATTTACGTATTGCAGGTTTTACTTGAACCAGTCCCATCATGCCGGCATCCTCATGCTGGAGAATGTGGCAATGATAAGGAAATGTGCCAATAATGCTCGAACTTCGAAAGTCCATGCGAAGCGTGATGCTGGGATACTCTTGCGAATTGCCATCCCAGAAAGGAACGTTTACCGTATCTCGTAAATAGGGCTCATGGACGGGTACACCATCACGCTCCATTACCAAAAAGTGTGTCTGATGAATGTGAAAGGTGTGAAGTTCCTGCGACCTGTTCTCGATAACCCAGTTTTCGACATCTCCTTGGCGCACCGTAATGTTTGGTATGCCCAAAGTTGGATCGAAGGCGGCTGGAGCATGACCCTCTTCGGTAATGTAAAAGGTTGTGGAAGATGAGGGGTTTTTAGGATCGCGAACTTCTTCGGAAAAATACAATTTGCGCTGGCGGATTGGTTTTGCTTTTGCCAGAGAACCTTCAATCAAATAGTTGGCGGGCAAAGACGAAATTAGTTTTGGATGGAATTCTGGCGCATTTGTTGAAGCTACAATTGTTGCTAATGGACGTGGCGGTGTATTGTCATCCTGATCCTGCGGTACACCCGCTTGCGACGGATTATCTTCATCATCAATAAATGGGGAAGTCTCGACTCCCAAGGTCATTAAAGTTGCTCTTGTCCCAAGCGGTGGTCCAGCCATAATAAATTCTGCGCGCCCACCTGGTGGAATGGGAATGTGATTTTGCCAATGAACTGAATCCTCTCCTCTGCCTCCAGAACTTATCGGAATGCCGTCCCATGCGACCAGACCTAGTGGTTGTGCTTTAAGATTGAAACGCAATTGCAAGTCGATTTGCGTATCTGCCGATGCGTTTAGCACACGCCAAAACTGTTTTTCGGACGGTTTTACGGAAAAAACGGGTCCCACGTAATCAGGGTAAAGAATTGGAATGAAATTGAAGGAGAGATCCTTCGTCGGCTTCTCTGAAATATAAATTTTATCCAAAGGGGAAACGCTGGTCTCAACGGACTTGGGCGGTAATAGATCGCGTATGACCAGCACTCGTTCCGGCAATCCTGCAATCGCTTGATTTGCTCGTTCGATTCCTTCTACGACAAGTGCGCCTGAAGCCCCGCCAAGCACCTGCGCTTCGGTTAATCCGTGAACGTGGGGATGATACCAATACAACCCAGGTGGTTGATTTTTGGGGATGCGAATCCGATATTCAAAAGCATGTCGTGACGGTTCAATCATCGTGTTAAGGACATCATCCTGGTGGCAGACGGGTGGAGTAAATAAGCCGTGAAAATGTATGTTCGTCGAAAAGGAAGACATGCCGCTGGCCGTGCACGTTTTTGCACCCGAAGAAGAATGCAAACTCACGGGTTTACTGGCTGCCGTCAATGAGAGTGCATTTTTCAATTTCAAAATGAGCAAGTCACCTGGCTTGACTCGCAAGGTCGGTGATTCGGTGCCATCGTCCGCGATGTAGCAGTAGCGCATGTTTCCATTCATTTCACGAGAGCTTTTAAATGTCAGGTTCACTCTAAGGATGCCATTTTGACTGCGCAGATCTTCTGGAAAACTGAGTTGGGCTCCAGCCAAAGGTCGCGGACAAGCCACATTGTGGGCGCCAGGTTCTTTAGCCGTAATAGATTTTTGACTAGCTGGAACTTGTTGCGGCCATAGTTGGGTAGTGCAAGAAGCGGCCAGGAAAACCGTAATTAGATACTTTAGAAGCAAGCAGTGTTTCTGGCGGTAAACAGTAAAAAGCGGAATATCCCATTCGGGCACGCTATGATCGTACCCGAATAAGCTAATTCCTACGGCTGAGAACAGATCCATCTATTCCGAAGTACTCAGTAAGTTCCGGGAATCAGCACTAAGGAATCTATCCCTGGGACTTTTAAGGAAGAAGCCGAAGGCTGTAGCAATGTGTCGGATGGGATGTTGTACCCCATTAGGCGTTGCAATCCGGCGCCAATATACAGATTGCCTTTTCCATCCGACACGATTCCGTCCGGAACAGGAATTTTCCCCACCTGAAATAGTGAAAAAGAAGATAGATCAGTGGGTACTTCGATCAGGCCTTTGGCATTGTCTGTGCCATCGTGGCTGATCCATAGCTGCCCACTGTAGGTGTCGTAAACCATTCCGTCCCCGCCATTAACTCTGTAATGAGGCTCGAGTACAAGTGTTTTTAAAACGGCTCCCGTGCATGGATTGAGTTGGACAACGGTGTTATGACTCACAATGGCGAACAAATGGCCTGCTGGATCGTAGGCTAATCCATCAACCGAAAAGCCGTTCGTTTTGGATCCAAGTTGTGCGCCCAACTTAACGAAAGTATGCGTGATGAGGTTGTAGCGAATGATTTGTCCGATGGAGTATTCAGAAACGAGCACCGTGTTGGCATTTGCATTGGGATTGCAGGCCGTTGGCACGTCGAACACCATGTCCCGGGGACTTTTCAGTCCAGTCGCGAGGATCGTGTTGGTTTGCGAAGAGGGATCGTACGACGCCAGAATCCCTTGCGGTGAGAGATCGTAAATGAGTTGACCCTGGGAGGTTAGTAAAACGCTATCTGGCTTTCCGGCGGCGGTGTAAATACTAGAAACAGTTCCCGTGGCCAAATTCACCAGATCAAGATTTCCAGTAGTTTCGCTGGTGGCATAAAACTGTTGCGCAACGGAACCAGCAACCAGTCCCAGTAAAACCAGCACATTAACAATTAATATCCGCGAAATATTTTTCATTTTTGTCTCCTGAGAATGGTTGGGCCAACCATTTGCAACTTTGGTTTTAATGCTCCCCTAAAAACTTTCGGACTTTTTTCCCGACCGAAGGCGGCATTTTGCCCAGTGTCTCCCGCCCTGCCTGACGAACCGCATCGCGAACATCATGTTTCCGGAATAACGTCTGATCACGGCGGTAACGGAGGATGGGAACTATGCTGCCTCCAAAACGAGTGAGGAACTGATGAGATCCACCGAGCGAGTGCCGTCGCAATCCGTGCTGGCATGCCCATTCAATTCCTCGCCATTGCAGTAGTTCGTTCGGCTTGAGGTGGATAAATTCGTCAAGTGAACTGTTTGCCGCAGATTCGAAGAGCCCGCCGGGGCAATATCTGAAAATGTTAATAGCTACTACTTTTCCAGAAAGCCGGGCCAGCATAAGAACACGATTGCCGGTAAGCCGTGCAGCTTTATCGAATACTTCGAAGCTGAATCCTTCTCCTCGTACTTCTTTCCGCTGAGTCTTACGCCATGCGCTATAAACTTCGTAAGCTTCTTTAATTTGCTCGGGAGTCGTTGCCTGCTCGATGACAATCCCATTTTTTTCCGCAAAACGGATGTTCCTGCGGCGATCTTTGGAAAACTGCTTAAACAACTCTTCTGGGCCTTGAGTCAGATCGAGCACCACATTGCCGGGAAGCTGACGGCTTTTAAATCCAAGTTTTCTAAAAGCGGGGAGTTCCAATGACGGCCAAGTGAAGACGGCTACGAGTTCAGCGTTTCTCGCCTCAGAAAGTACACCGCGGGCCAGAGCGTCGAGTGCAGCAGTGGTGTTTGAAGAAGGATCTACACAAATTTGCGGACGAGAGGGAAGCCCGCACATGATGCGATTTCCGTCGTGCATTCCCGTAAGAATCCCTGTGACTCTGCTTTCTTCAAGTGCCAGCACCGCAAACCGAGGTTTTTCCGGCCAATAGGGTTCATAAAAATATTCCGGCGTATTGTAGTGAGAAGGGAAATCAACCCGTGCCAGACAGTCGCGCCATGCTTTCTCGATTTCAGAGCCAGGAAACTGACGCAGAATTTCAAAGCTCATGGCTTTCGCGTTGGCATTCATGCGGCCTTTTTGGACTTCGCGTTTTTCAATCGTATGCGGCACTCAAAATCCCTGCAATTCACGTTCTGAATTAACTAACTGCGGTACTGACCTTAGGGCCACGCATTCTCCGGGCGATTTGCCAAAAACTAAGAGCCCGCTCACGGTGGAGCAATAGCACGGTCGCGCAATAAACTATCGCACCCATCGCAATCTCAACGATTAATCGCAGCAACATCGGTTGATTAGACAGGAATACTCGTTTTACCGCAGCAACTGCGATCGTCATTGCGATAGCGCCATCCAGCCCCGGACGGAGCGCGCTCAGATATTCTCCGATACTCATCTGAATCGTTTTAAACACCTTCCAATAGAGTGGAGCGGCCGCTAAAGGATAAGCGGCTACCCACCCAAAAGCGATGCCTGAAATCCCCCAGTGGCTTCCTATGTAGAACGAGACCGGCATGATTACGAGAGCAGACAACTCGACCCGCATCACAAAGCGGGCATTTCCTACAGCTGTTAAAAGTTTCGGCAACAGCGCGACAATTGAACGAAAGGCGGCATAAACGCAAAGCACTTCCAGCGGGACAATCATGCTCTCCCATTTGCGTCCAAGAGCGATGGGCACCAGATCGCGTGCAACCAGCGCCACGCCGATCGTTGCCGGAAAGGTCGCGAGCGCAAGCGCCTCGGTGAGCGAATGTAAATAGCGGCGCAAAGCCGCCGGTTCTTTCTGCACTTTAGCCAGATAACTCGGAATGATTGTGGTGACCAGGGAGACGACTTTTTCGAGAGGCATATTCGCCAAGGTCCAGGCCATTCCGTAGAAACCCAATGCCGACTGGCCAAGAACTCGCCCCGCAGTCACGTTATCAAGTGTGTTGTAGGAGGACCAGGCGAAAACCGATACCAGTACATGCCAGCTGAACAAAAGCGGACGTTTCACCGCCGCAAAATCAGGCCACATGAATCGTTGGCGGCAGACTGCCAGAATGAGTCCGCTCCGCAATGAAACCGAGAATAAGTTTCCCGCCACCAAAGCCCAATAACCAAACCCTAAGAGTGCGAGTCCGACAGTTGTGATCGCTGCTGCCACATCACGAATCGCATTAAACCAGGAGAGTTGTTTGAATTGCAGGCGCTTACTCATGACGCCCTCAGGCACGCTACGGAGCGCGAGAGGAATCAAGCCCAAACAACTTACTGCTACTACCGGGGCCAGACGGGGGGTCTTGAAGAATAAGGCAACCGGCCATGCACAAGCGCATGCGATGATGAACGCGGCCACCCCGAATATGATTGCAACGGTGTGCATTTGCGCGATATCGTCTTCGCTCAAATCCTGCAACGTCATAATAGTCATTGGAATGCCGAACTCGCCGGCTAACCGAAGAAATGAATAGAATGCCGCTGACATGGCGACCAATCCGAAGTCGGAGGGAGCCAGTACGCGGACAACTACTAGTAAAGAAGCCCAGGAAACAATTTGCGCGCCCCAATCGGTCACGGCTCGCAATACAATATTTCCCGCGAGTGATCCTGTGGGTTTCGCAGGAGAGCCGGCGCCCGCAATGGGACTTGACTCCACTGCAACGCTCTCCGGATTGGCTATTACCTCTTGCTTCACCAGCAGAACTCCTAATGTATTTCGCTATTGCGAAGCATGGTCGCACGCACACGATCATAAAACGAATTACCTAATAGTCGCTTCGCGCCATCACGCATGCTGTCACGCAAAGTGAGCTGCCATAGCCCATGACCCTGATACAGCGATTCGAAAGTTTTTAAATCAAGTCCGCGCATTACGGCCACCCTTCCGAGTGCAAATGGGTCCGTCGATTCATGATTTGCGTGGGTTCGGGAGGTTGCAAAAGAGCGATAGCCCACGCTGCGCGCGATCTCAATAACTCGTTTGTTGAATCGCCCGCCGGGGCAGGAAAAATGTTCAACTGGTTTCCCCAAAATTTGTTCGAGTTGAAGCTTGGCTCCCCCAATTTCTTTTTGTAAACCTGCCTCATTAAGATCCGGTAAGTAGGGATGAGTCATGGAGTGGCAACCGATTTCAAAACCTGAATTCGCGAGTTGCCTCAATTGCTCTGCCGATAAGTATCCCTGGCTGCCAAGGAAGCCAGAGGTGATATAGAAAGTTGCTCCAAATCCGAATTCCTGCAATATGGGGGCCGCTACGAGTAAATCAGTTTCGCATCCATCGTCGAAGGTAATCGCAACGCTGGATTTCTGAGGAAAAGCAAGCGCCTGACTGACACTCACTCCCTGCCAACCTGCATTCTTAATCGATTGAAGCTGAGCACGAAACTCAGTCTCAGTGAGAACATAACGAACGTATCCGGGTTCAGCTTGGCATGGAGTGCGACCTGGCACTTCAAGCTCGTGATACATCAGATAAACGATGCCGGATTTCATATGACGAAGCGTTTCATATATTAAGAACGCGAAGCTGGTTGCAGATAGCCGCTCAGAAGGGAGATAAGTTCGTCTTTGAGAAGCGGGGCACAGCCAATCAGTCCAGAGAGCAAAGGGTTTTTATTATTACAGCGCAACTCGGTGTTCTCCAGCGTTTGGATATAACCTCCCGCACTCTTCACTAGCGCAGCTCCCGCCGCTACGTCCCATTCGTTTTTCGGAGTTAATGTGAAAGTGATGTCTGCCAGTCCTGCGGATACCAGGGCAAGCTTGTAAGCGACAGAACCCATAGGTTTGACATTTAACTGCTTGTCTTTGAAAGCCTCCCATTCGCCGCGTTTGACTTCGCTTCGGCTTGCAAGGACAAGCGCACCATCCAGTGCCGCACGTTGGCTTGGTTTTGCCGGCTTTCCGTTATAGGTCACGCCAGTTTCCAGCGATCCGATGAATGTTTCGTTTGTGGCGGGATTGCAAATACCTCCGGCCACGGGAACTCCATCTTCGACCATTGCGATTGACACGCAGAATTCAGGAATCCCCGCCACAAATTCGCGAGTGCCATCGAGCGGATCGACCACCCACACCCGGCTTTTCTCAAGACGAGTGAAATCGTCGACGGTTTCCTCCGAAAGCCATCCTTCCCCGTCGCGCAACAGCTTCTTGCGAAGAATAGCGTCAACGGCTTGATCCGCTTCAGTTACTGGATCGTGACCGGATTTATATTCTGCTTCGATTGCGCCTGCGGTGAATCCCCGGAGCACAGTTTGCGCGGATTCGAGCGCTGCCTGGATTCTTTGCAACGTTTCCGAATTTGAGTATTGAGTCATGATGAATTACAGCTAAAAGTGTTGCCTGAGAAGTTGCCCAACAAACGGTGCCGACCACAGCATTCTTGCTCCAGTACCTAAAAGCACAGTGCATAAAATTCTGCGCAGCCAAAGCACTGGCACCCGCGTACTCAGATAAGATCCAGCAATACCTCCTGGAATCGATCCGACGATGAGCCATCCCACGAGCCCGGGATTCACATTTCCTAAACGATAGTGCAACAAACTCGTAACCCCGGTCAGGATCACCGCATGCACAATATCGGTTCCTACCATAATTTGCGGTTTGTAGCTGTAGAAAAGCAGCAAAAGCATCATGATGATGCTGCCCGACCCGACCGAGGTCATGCCTACAAGAAAGCCGGCCACCAAGCCAATAACGGCCATTCCCGCGAATGATTTTGCTGTTGGTGGCTGTCCCACCAAACGGTCTTCGATTCGCCGTTGAAACAGCAACAGTGTCGGGATGCAGATAAGCAAAATCCCGACCGCTACTTTTATGAAATCATTTACTCCTGCGCCATACACGTTGCGCAAATGGGCCAGTAGACTGACTCCAAGGATGGAGCCCGGTGCGCTTCCAATCGCCAGCGCGATTACAACTTTGCGCCGCACCGTGCCTTTTCTAAGATGGACTACACTGGAACCAATTTTCGTGATGAAATTGAAAACCGCATCTGAACCGACCGCCATAATGGCAGGTACGTGAAGCACAAAAATGAGGAGCGGCAGCAATAAAACTCCGCCCCCCAACCCGGTTAATCCGATCAGCGTTCCAACTATAAAGCCGATCAGAATTTTTAAGCTGATTAGCTCCATCGCTCTCTTACTTAGCCTTGACTAACTTTATGCCGTGGCTTCCGATCCATTCACGCCAATAAAACCCTGCCGCTCCAAATGCAGAATGATTTTCTGCGCGGCTTCCTCGGCGCTGAACTCACCCGTGTCAATCACTACGTCCGCATCGGTTGGGACCTCGTAAGGATCTGAGATACCAGTGAACTCTTTTAAGATTCCCGCACGCGCCTTTGCATAAAGACCCTTGCGATCACGTTGTTCACAAGTCTCTACTGTGGTTGCGATGTGAACCAGAATGAAGCCGCCATGTGGATCAATGGTCTGCCGCACATGCTTGCGGGTGGCATCGTATGGAGCGATGGGTGCGCAAATAGCGATGCCGCCATTTTTGGTGATTTCTGATGCAACATAGCCAATGCGGCGGATGTTGATGTCACGATGCTCCTTGGAGAACCCAAGCTCGGATGACAAATTCTTCCGCACCAGATCGCCGTCTAGCAAGGTTACAGGCCGTCCACCCACTTCCAGGAACTTCGTGATCAAGACGTTTGCAATGGTTGATTTTCCTGAACCGGAAAGTCCGGTGAAGAAGATCGTTAAGCCTTGTTTGTGCCGTGGAGGAAAACTTCGACGCAGTTCCTGCACGACTTCGGGATAGGTGAACCAGCTGGGAATGTCGCGGCCTTCGTTTAGACGGTCACGCAGTTCGGTACCCGAGATATTCAGGACCCGAGCGCCCTGGGGAACTTCGTTATCGGGCACGTACCGGTCTTCATTTTCCAGATAGACCATCATGCTGAAAGGAACCATGGTGACGCCGATATCCGCTTCGTGCTTCTTAAAAACTTCCTGCGCTTCATAGGGACCGTAAAACGGCTTGCCGTCAGAATCTTTCCCCGGTCCAGCATGATCACGGCCTACGATGAAATGGGTCACCCCATAATTCTTGCGGATCAAAGCGTGCCAAATCGCCTCGCGTGGTCCGCCCATACGCATTGCGAGCGGCAGCAATCCAAGTTTGGCGGTTCCAGCTGGATATTTTGAAAGCAGCAATTGGTAGCAGCGAACGCGTGTGAAGTAATCCACGTCGCCAGGTTTTGTCATTCCCACGGATGGCTGAATGAGCAGGTTTGCTTCGACCATTTTCGCGGCACGGAAGGTCAGCTCGACGTGAGCGCGATGCATAGGGTTGCGGGTCTGGAATGCGACTACACGGCGCCATCCGAGACGGGCAAACTCGGCGCGTTGTTCCGCCGGAGTTAGTCGCAAATCTTTGAAGTCATAATGCGACGGGGATTGCGTGCCTTCGACGCGTCCACCCACGTACCAGGGATTCGATTTGCTCAACAAATAATCGACACCAGGATGAACTTTGCTCGTTGTTCCGAATACTGATTTGCCTTCGGCTTCGCGATCCGGTTGCCATACTTCTTCCACGTGCAGGACCCCAAGCATAACGCCTTCAGGATCGCGTAAGGCGATCTTGGTGCTGCCCGGCTTTAAGGTCTTGGCAAAATCTTCAGTTACATCCAATGTGATTGGCATCGGCCAAAGCAGGCCATTTGTTAGCCGCATCTTTTGACAGACGCCTTCATAATCGCCGCGCGTCATAAAACCGCGCAGGGGAGAAAAGCCGCCATTCATTAATAATTCCAAGTCGCAAAGTTGGCGTCCAGTCAGGTCCCACGAGGGCCACTCTCGCGACTGGTTTTTCAGTTCGGTAATGCGTTCGGGTTTTGCAATCAGTTCAATAAGTTCGCCGCCGTGTGGCGCGATTAAATGGCTTGCTGAGTTCGTCAAAACGTTCGACCTCCCGGTCCCTTTGTGGATTTAATAAAACTCGTGCCAGAGTTTTCGGAGTTTGATTCCAAATTCCAGATGCGGAAGCTGAGGAACTTACACTCGTAGCGTTCCTTCAACTTACTACGTCATTAAAATAACTTCCAGCCTTCCACCTCTCAGGCATGTTAAATCTTAGTGAAGTGCAATTCTCATGCCTTCTCTAATCTTCGTTTGACATGTAAGCTATTGAAAATAAGCCGTAATTTACAAAAAGATACAATTGACATGTTGAGGTTACTGCGTATATGCAAAAGTTTGCAATGGTCATGACTTTTAAATTTTCCTCGTTGGAGAGATAACCGCAATGTCAACGCCGAGGGCGCTGAGACTGGTAAACAGGAGACGAGGGGCGTCTATGCGGAAGAATCACCGTGCGATTTGACGATTGTTCCGCCAGTCGTTACTTTCGTAGCGGGGATGGCATCTCTGCAACTCCATGCACTGAACTCGCTTTGCTGTCTGAGATGCAAGAGGGGACCAACACCGATTGGCTAAGCTACTGGTACTCGATGGCCACAGTGCCGCCGCTCTGGCGTTTGTCCGCTCATTAGGTCGGGCTGGACATTGGATTTCAGTAGGATCCAATCGTGGAATTTTTGCCGCGGCAGCCCTGTCGCGATATTGTCGGCTAAGTTTCGAATATCCGGTATCGACCGATGATGCGTCCGCATTCTCCGATGTAGTGCTGGATTTTGTTCGCCAAAACAACGTCGACCTCATCCTTCCAATGACCGACTGGACGACTCTTCCCATGTCGCGTTGCCGGGAAAAGTTCGCGGGTATTTGTAAGATCGCCGTGCCTTCTCATGAAACTCTGGAGCTGGCGGCAGATAAGTACGCGACTATACAACTCGCTCAGCGCTTAAACATTCCGGTCCCGGGAACCTGGCTGATCGCCTCAGTGCAAGGCTTGGAATCGATTGGCGAACTGAGTTTTCCTCTAGTGGTGAAAGACCGTTCCTCCGCTCGTTGGATAGGTGATCGGGCGGTATTCGGCACGGTTTCTTATGCGTACTCGCAAGAAGATCTTTATCAGAAAGTCGAGCAGCGGCTCAGCGCTGCGGGCGATGTGCTCGTCCAAACATTCACTCCGGGCATTGGTGTCGGATTTTCGTGTTTAGTATCGGATGGAAAGATTTTTATCCCATTTCAATGGGAGCGCATTCGTGAGACCGATCCGCGCGGTTCAGGCAGCAGTTCCAGAAAGTCTGTTCCTCTTGACGAACGAATTGTCGATTTCAGTACCAGCTTAATTATGGCCTCGGGGTATCAGGGCATCGTCATGGTGGAATACAAGGAGGCTCTCGATACCGGAGAGCCGATTCTGATGGAAATAAATGGAAGGCCGTGGGGATCGATTGCGCTCCCCATCGCTGATGGCATCGACTATCCGCGTTACTTTGTAGATTGGTTTCTGGAAGGGAAATTACCTCCACAAAAAATCTCATACAAGCCGATCGTGTGCCGCCGAATGATCGGAGAACTGGCGCATCTCGATAATGTACGAAGAGGGAAGCCGCCGGGTTGGCCCTTGCCTTATCCGGATTTTTTGACGACGCTGGCCAAAGTTGCGATGCCCTGGTATCCGGGAGTGCGTTTCGATGATATTTGGTTATCGGACCCGCGCCCCGGCATCGCAGGAATTTCAAATTGGTTTTCGAGTAAGCTCAAAAAGAAGCCCGCAATGAGCAGATCCTGATGCGAACCGTCAAAGGCATCGTTCATACCCACACAAATTTTTCCTACGATGGAAAACTTAGTGTCTCGCAATTTTGCGAGTTATTAAAAAACGAAGGATTTCATTTTGTCGGTTTGACGGAACATACTTTAGACCTAGATCCTGCAAAATATGCTGAGCTTATTGCTGAATGCCATGCGAATAGCGGCTCGAAATTTATTGCCATCCCCGGCCTTGAATTTCGCTGTGGCGATGGGAATGAGATCGCTGGAATCGGCGTGCGCCAATGGCTGGAAGATAAACCTGCAGAAGAGATGATCCCATCAATCCGGGAAGCTGGAGGCTTTTCAATTTGGGTACATCCTTTTAAAAAAAGCCGATGGGATGCCCCATTTCTTGACTGTGACGCAATCGAAATACTTAATGGAAAATTGGATGGTGTACTCGCACCGAACCTCGGGTTGTTGCATGAGTATTTACGGCAGCGGAAACAAGGCAAAAAGTTTAATGCGATCTTCGGCTTAGATTTTCATAACCTGCGGCAACCTCGAAGTGTATGGGTGGAGTGCCAGGTAGAAGAACTGACCGCTGAAGATATTGTGAAAGCTCTGCGTGAGGGCAAGTACGTTAGCCGCATTGCTTACGGGACGATGACTTGTGATGGAAAGATAAAAATATTTGACTACTTAAAGATGTTAAGTTTGCGATTGCTATTTGTTGCGTGGCGAGCCATATTGCAAGGCACGCCAGGTTTTGTCAGAAATTCTCTTGTAGCCGTGAGCCGCCCGATGGTGAGGATACTAAAGAGGCGCAATTAAACACGTCGTGCTTAAGATTAATTAGCGGACCTCACTCAATTCATATCCCAATTCCTTCATCAGCTTTCCCCATCCCTGCTCTATTTGCGCGACTGATTTCGGAGTCAGCGTATTTTTCCACCCACCAGCTGTCGCTGTCCTCACAAATGGTTTATCTTGCCGGGTCTTCTGGGTTAGAACCCAGTCCTTAGCTTGTAATTTTTCCAGTTCCCGCATCCGTTGCGGCGAACTTAGTTCGGTTGCGCGTGCGAGTTTTTCAGGGCTACCATCGATCTTGCGAAAAGCGCAATTCTCCAGGAACTCTGCAACCCGCGCAAGTTCCTGTGCCGAGTTCTTTTTCATATCTTCATAACGCAACATAAGAAATTCAGGGCGACCCTGTCTAAGCGCCAGCCAGCTCAGCACATTGTCATGCCATGAGCCCCATCGCGTGTCGAACTCAGCGGCCATGAAGCGCGGAATAAAATCTTCCATCGGATAATCTTCTGGAATGTTTCCAGCTTTTACATTGTGATGATAAAAAGACACGGCAACATCTCTCGGATCACGCACAATGTAGATGATTCGGGGATAGTGCGGCTGAAAAGCTTCGTGACTCTTGATAATGCGCGGGCGAGGAAGCTTGCGCATTTTGTGGTCAGGATTGAAGTAAATTTCCGGGATTCTCAATTCAATGTTGGCGAACGTCACCGGTTCGTCCTGATAAATCAAATTGCCGATGAGAAACCGCGTCCATGTGTTTCCCGAGCGAGGGTAAGAGACCAGAAATACATCATCGGGAAACACGGTTAGGCCACGGCCGGCGACTTGCTGGCCAGTCACAACGTCCCAAACTTTCGAAGCGACTTTAGTGGGATTGGGCAAGTTCGCGCTATTTCCTCTCCACTACGGTAGTGCTGGGAATGATGGTACTGGAGATAGACGAGTGCAGCCGCTCCGTATCCGGTTCCGATGGAAAAATACTGAATACGATATTCATCCCGTGTGGTTCAAGATCAAACTCCTGCAAGCACCGCTTCGCATGAATATCGTAAAGCGATATGTGGGTTGGCTTCACTCCCATACCTTCGTGGAATGCTTTTTTCACCCACATGATGTTCTCCTGGAATTTGGTCTTGCGTACACGCGTAAATCCCACCCAAATGCGGTTTTCGTCCACAGGCAAAAGCCCACGGCACCAGCCGAGTAGGGCGTTGCTTCCATCGATCTCTTTAAGATCGGCAACATAGCCAATTTGGAACGTTCGCGAATCCGCGATCACGATTCTGCCGTCTACAGTTGTGAAGTAAACATGATCACCCCAGACAAGGCCATCATGTGGCGTCATTACCGCGACATCGATCCGCTTGCTGCGGTCTTCCAGGCAAATGGCGTCGCGTTGACGAAAACGCGTGACCCAAACTTTACCATCCAATTCGAAAACAAAATTGGGATGCGATTTGTGTGGCTTGGTACTTTCGACTTTGCGGTAATCCACATCTTGCGAAAATCGCGACCATAAAGGCTCGTCGAGTACATCCCATGTTGCCAAAATTTTCCCCTCTGCTGTGAACTTAACCACCATGTCGAGTCCGGTATTTGCGACCAATAGGTTTCCATCCGACGAGGGCGTGACATGGTGTATGTCGTTAAAGCAGGGAAGCGATATGTATCCGGTCTTCTTGAATTCCGGCAGTTTTAAAATCAATACTTCGGTCGAAGTACAGGCGTAAAGCGTATCTCCCACGATGGTGCCAGCTTTAAATACATTGGAAGAATTCTCATTCGCTCTCGCTTCGAGCGGACTCTTGTACTCAACACAAGTTACGACTCTGCCGGATTCGGTGTCCAATTGCAAAATGAGCGCGGACTCGTAAAGGTTCCATTCTTCTTCACTTTTCACCAACAAGCTTCGCTGGCGCGCTCCTAACACATATAAGCCTGACATTCCCCCTCCGAGGCAATCGCCATTACAACATTATGTGTGTGGATTGTGCCACTAAAACCAGCCTTAGACTCGTTCTAAAGCCCTTAAATGCGTGCGGGCAGGGTGCGCAACTATGAGGATCTGCAAGGGTTTGCATATACCGGTAAATGCGTTCGGCCAATTCACTTAGTAAACGATAGATGGCGCGATATACTCAAACGGTACTGAACTTGCTCCGTTGGGGTGAGGGACGAGTCAATAGTCTCCATCAGAAGAGAGTAAGAGGATTTATGAAATTTGATGTACGCGTTTTACTGATAGGCAACTTGCTCGGATTTGCGACGCTGGTTCCAATAGCGATTGGACAGGCCGCCAAAGATCCTGCCATGCGTCCCTATCGGCATGCGGCTACTTCCAGGCCCACCCAACAAAAATTATCCCCGATATATAAAGCGCCAAAGCTTTCAGCTGCTCCTCGTCAAAAGAAGGCTGGGGCGCCTCTAGCTAACGGAGCAAAACGCAATGCATCGGACGCCCAAGTGGCTGCTCTGGAGCGCGAGACTGCCAAGACCCAAACTTCAAGAACTGCGATGCAAAAGGCGCCCGCAAATCCTCGCCCTGTGCCAGTGCCGAAAACAGATGCAGCTGAGAAAAGTAAGCCGATGAACTTCACTTATCAGACACCAAAAAATAATGCCACTGCGGGAACGATGGCACGACCGAAGAAAAATCACTAAATTGGAATTTCAATTATGCACTGACAATCTTTCGGTAATCTTCTTCGCGGATGAGTCAGCTGCGAAACTCTGAGTGGAAATAACGGGTTCTGTTACCGAATATTTTAATAGGCACCACAAAGCGCGCAAGCCGTCTTTCCAACCAATTTTCTTACCCTCTTCGTAGGTGCGGCCCCAATAACTAATTCCGACCTCATAGATCCGCAGGCGCCGCTTTGCTACTTTGACGGTAATTTCAGGCTCGAATCCAAAGCGGTCTTCTTCAATCGGGATTGACTGGATGACCTCTCGGCGGAAGACTTTGTAACAGGTCTCCATGTCGCTAAGATTAATATTGGTGAGGCAATTCGATAACAGCGTCAGTGCCCAGTTTCCCACCGAATGCCAAAAATAAAGTACGCGATGAGGACCGCTTCCAAGAAAGCGTGAGCCATAAACTACATCGGCTTTGCCTTGAATGAGTGGCTCAAGAAGCGTCGTGTAATCGCCAGGATCGTATTCGAGATCCGCGTCTTGAATGATTACGAAATCTCCGGTGGCTTCCTGAATGCCCCTCCGCAGCGCAGCTCCTTTGCCGGTGTTTTGCGGCTGCAAAAATATCCGCAATTGCGGATATTGACTCTGAAGCTCAGCAAGGATTTCTCTCGAGCCGTCACGCGATCCGTCATCCACGCAAATTAATTCGAGATTGAGAGGGACAGCGAGCACTCGCTCCACAACAAGGCGCAAAGTTGCGCTCTCATTGTAGATCGGCATTACAACGGACAATTTCATGATTTCCACAATTGTAGTTATAACTTTAGAGCGATGGTACTCAAAGATAGAGAATTTAATTTATCTGGAAATCACAGCTCAATTTTCACCGGCTCAAATATTCGGCAAGTGTAATTACTTCCATTCCGGCTCTCGATCAATGGAAATTTTGACTCAGTCCATTTGCCTTAACCCGGCATACAGGAAATCGGGTACAAACGAAAGTAATAAAGTTTTTTTGCCGAAACTTCGTCAAAGTATTCACCATATCGGCACATTATTTTTTTTACTTTCTTCGAAAGATGAACATAGAAGGTAATAGTCGGTTCCAAATACATGATTTTACAAGGTTGTTTGATCCTGTTGACAATGTCCTCACAGAATTGGTCATTGGCGGTATTTCGTTTCAGGGGTTCATCCCATTATCGGTGGAAATCTATTTGGTTCCAAACTGTGCAAAGTGCCGCGACTTGGCAGCGTGGATGCTATGAATTCTGGTATTCGCGGTAAAACTACGGCAGTATTTCATCTTGAACGCTGAAAATGCGTAGGATGGGCTGCTTTGTAGAATTCTAAATATTTTCAGCAGCATCGATGCTGCTTTAGAAATTGGGGAAGGCTGTTATGAAGGAAACGTCTATCCAACTGGCTCCGCGAGAGCAGCAGATTGCCGAATTACTGCTTCAAGGATGTGACAATGACGAGATCGGCAAAGAGCTAAAGATGGCTCGGCGTACGGTAAAAGCGCACTTCAACAGACTGTTTTTGCGGTTTGGTATTAGAGATGGAGTCAAGCGAGTCAAGCTCGCAACACTATTATATCGGAGGCAGCTATGTTCAGAAGCGAACGCAACGGAAAACGAAGTCCCAGTGAACGCGAGCGACAAGTCATTGAACTCGTGGCCCAGGGACTCAAAAACCGCGATGTCGCCAACGCAATCGGAACCACAGAACATGTCGTTAAAAACTACCTCAGAGCCATCTACGATAAGCTCGGACTTTGGAACAGAGTCGAACTCGCTCTCTGGTATGAAGCCCGCCGGCACGAAAATCTCGCTCACGCCTGACATTCTGGAGCATTGGGAGCATAGTATTCTTGACCTGAATACCCCTGCAGCCCGAACCCATGACTTGGAAAACTGATCGCGCCGCAGCAAATCAGAAAAATAGAACGGCTCCCTTGATTCAGGGGAGCCGTTCTATTTGTAACCTAATCGCAGGCCCGGCGAGCTGCTGGCTCAAACTGATCTTGTTGGGCGCTTTTCTGGGTTGTTAGTTTGCCTCCAGCGGTTTTTCCGTAAAGCGCGCTGCCGGGACAATAATAAAGCGCTGTGTGTACGTCCAACCAGACCTCTGCATCTGGATTGCCGAGATATACATGGGGAACTTCCGGAGCATCCGCCAGCCCAGTGGCAACCAACAGCTTTTCGAAAGCAGTGAGTTGCGGAGCGGCGGAAATATTCGTCCGGGATGAATTTACAACGGGGATTTTAGGTGCGCCCCATCCGACTAACACTATGACCAGCAGAATTGCGGCAACCCCTAAGTAGATCTCTGCGCGATGGGCTTGCAACTCTAGCAGCCATGCTTTAGGTGTAGCTTCGGTAAGTTCTCCGGTTACTGTTTGCTGGGTTTCTTCTTGTTGGAATTGATCTTCGCCGTGTGTTGGTGCCCAAATCTCGTGACCAGTTGAGTCTGTTATTGATTCTTCTGGTTTGGTTTGAATTGGTTCAACTAGAAACGGATCGGAGAAAGAAAATTCTTCCGATGCTAGCGGCTGCTCCTTCGAATTCGTCGAACTCGAGCTCGGCAACTCCCGAAATAAATCTTTCGAAGCTGGAGACGCCTCAAAGCCAGCCTGGGCGTTAGGAGAGAACCTCGCCGGCTCCAGCTCACTTCCAGATGTCGAAGTGGAAGATGTTGAGGCAGGTTCTTTTTCCACCGCCAGCTGTTCGTTTGTTGACTCTTTTCTCCGTACCGCCTCTTTCATGTACCAGAGCGTTGCCCATTTATGTTGCAGGTATCCTTCCTCGGATTCGCGAGGGACGCGAGTAACTCCGCAATTGCCACAGAAAGCTTCTTCACCCGTAAACTCCCGCCCACAGCTGCGGCATTGGATGCCCACAGTGGAAGCGGGAACAACAGGAGCTGGCTCGAAACCGAAGTCTGTTTTTTCGTTCGGTAAATCCTTCTCATCTTGCAAAAATGATTCATCTTGCAAAAACGATTCTTGTGAAGCAGCGGTTGGCGCAGGAGAAAATGAAGAAGATACCTGCTCCATCAAGTCTGTTTCTTCATCCCCGTTTAACTCAGCCTGACCCGTTTGCCTATCGCCATGGTCTTTGTCAAAAGCAGACCCTAGGACAGGTTGGAATATATCGTCTGTCAAAAATGGAGGTAATTCTCCCGTGAATTTCTCCAACCGGGAACTACGTTTTTCTGACCGGGAAATTGCTTCGCTGAGCAGTCCTGACATGAGCTCACAGGTGCGTACGTCCTGTTCGTGGAATCCACGCGGTTCCGCGAAACGCAATTCGATGGCTCCAACGACGGCGTCCGCATGTCGTATCGGAACGGCAAGGAAGGATTGAATGTTTCCTTTGCGACGCAATGAGAAAGGAACTCTGGCATCAAATTCGGCATCTTCGCAGCGCTGAACCTCTCCGTTAAGCAGGCATTCTCCCGCTAATCCGTAATCGAGCGGGACACGTGTACCGCGCTGACTCGCTGCATCGCCCAACGTGGCGGCATAGACCAGACGGTCCCCTTCCACTAAGCCAATTGCCACTCCGGCTGCCTTCGTACTTTTCAACAGGCGTTCGGCAATCAGGCTGGACGCTGCCGCAAAATCTAGCTTTCCGCTTTGAATGAGCTTCTGGGCTTGTGCAATTTCAGAAAGAGCTTCGGTGGAACTTGCTGCGGGGTCTTTGGCTATTAGCCGATCCGCGTGCTGCTGCATGATAGAGGCTGCGGCGAGCAGGTTCTGAAATGATGCTTCGTCCAGCGCAATCTTTGGCCGCGAATTGGTGAGCGGTTGCGTCAAGCCAACAAAGACTCCACAGAGAGTTTTAACTAATCACACAATACCGACTTATTGTAAGGCAATCGGACTGCCAAATTATCGGCAGAAATACTTGTAAGTTGCTGATTCGGCAGAAACCGAACTTTACAATCCAAAGCTAATCCATTCGGATGAGAGACTTATATGCAAAAATTTGCAACTGAGCAGGATTGCAGATCGCAACCCAATGCCGATTTTCAAAAGTCTGAGCAATTTTATCTGCTAGCTTGTCGGCGATTTCATCTTCCACATGAGCTGCCGCAGAATCCCAAGCCAGGTTTCTACGTCCCGTGCGGGAAGTTTGAGCCGATTAACCAGGCGGCGCACCTTTTCGTCGGTTGATGCAGCAGGATTCACATACCCGCTGGTATGGAGCGCCTCGATTAATTGCATTGTCATGCGTTCAACTTCCGAAGCCGTTGCAGGTGTATCGTCCAGAAACCGCTCTCTTTCTTTGCCGCGTCGTCCTCCACTGGGTATTTCCGGTCGTGCTGGCAATGGACCCTCGGGGTCTCGAATGAACTCGTAAAGACAAATTCCCACTGCCTGCCCCAGGTTCATGGAAATGTGCTCTTCGCGGCTGGGAATCCGCATCAGCCAATGACAGTGGCTCAAATCTTCATTGGTAAGTCCAATCTTTTCTGATCCAAACAGAACCGCGACATTGCCGGACCGCAAATGTTCCCGGATGGTGTCTCCGCCTGTCTCCAGCCTTTTCAGCGGATGATGTAATGCCCGATCCCCAACCGCTGTTGTTCCCACCACCAGCGTGCAGTCGGCTACCGCTTCCGCGACTGTCCCGTATTCTTCCGAGGTGGCTAGGACGGCGGCAGCTCCCACTGCGGAACGGGCTCCACGGTAAGCAGGTTCATAAGGATGAACCAGGCGCAGGCGGAGAAACCCGAAATTACTCATCGCTCGGGCAGCCGCGCCGATGTTGAGAGCATTGCGCGAGGAGACAAGAACCACGCGCAGTCGATCGAGTTCTTCAGGAGTGAGCAAGAACGACTATTCTAAGACAGGGCTGTGAATTGAAGAAACGTATACATTTTATGGTAATGGGCAGTTTAGATTCGCTATGACGAATTGATGGACCGTGTTTCTGGATTCCAGCTACTCATAACCACAGAGGACATTAGAGAACTAACAACTAAGATTAACGAAAAACAGCTTCCCCGCGAACTTCCGTGCCATCTGTGGTTCGATGCAAACAAACCGGCACATTCGTTTTGATAATTCGCTTACCCTCTGGTTATAAAATCTATTTTCTGTGCTTATCATTGGCAGGAGTCTGATTCAAGGTAAGGGATTGTTCAGCGACACTCCCTTGCGAGCCCGCAAAAAAATTGGGGAGTTTAGCGGCGAACCCATCTCCATTCGTGAAGCACGGAAACGTGCCAAGAATGCCAAGCGGATTGCAATCGTGGAAGTCAGCGATACCGTTGCACTCGACGGCACTCGCCGCGGAGGGCCGTTCTCTTTCATCAATCATTCCTGCGATTCGAATGTATTCATCCGCATCGCCTTTGGACGCGCGGAATTTTATGCCAAGAAAAACATTCGTGCCGGGGATGAACTCACCTGCGATTACGTCGATTCCCATCATGATGGGAAATTGCCCTGCCGCTGCGGATCGAGCAAGTGCAGAAAATTCATTTAATGGATAGAAGCGGTTGGGGACGAGCCTCGTGCGATTGATTCTCTAAGTACGCTACGAACGGAGTTCATTACCCTTTGAATTTCGACGCCTCTGGATATCGGGCCATGACCTGTAACAACGAACTTGGGCTTGAGTTCTTCGAGACGATCAATTGATTCGATCCACAGTTCCCACTCCGTCTTAGTGCCTGCGTCCAAATTCGGAAGGTATTCACGAATCAAGCAGTCGCCTGTAAACAAAACGCTCTCCTCAGGAACCCAAACGGAAAGATTTGTCGGCGTATGTCCGGGGGTAAGCAGTACTTCAACGGTACAGCCACCCAGATCGAACCAGGTGTCGTTGTGGATGTGGCAGTTCGGGTTCGCCAGATTGGTGTTATGAAAAAATGCGTGTGCCTCAGTGCGCACACGACGAGCTAAGTTTGGGATCAGATCATTGAATTCAGCAACTTCTGCCTGGAACTCATCTGGCGTTCGCGCTATTTCCGCGTGACCCCAGACATCAATTCCGCGCTCCCGAAAAAAACTGTTCCCGCCGATATGATCGAAGTGCTTCTCCGTGTTGATGACCCGCAGTTTATTTCCTGGCCTTGCAGTGGAGGCGTAACCATGAATGGATTGAGCCGCCAGACTGCTCGCCCCGGTATCGACCACCAGCGTTACTTCGTCGCCGATTACGAAACCAGCATTGACACTCCAAGGTGTCGAGTAGCCTAGACCGGTAACCGCAAAGCATCGATCAGTGAGTTGCATTTTTCTATTGTATTCAAGGTGCGCAGCCCGCACTTTCGTAGGCCTCACTATGGGCGAACTGCAGATTTTCGATTCACCGTGGAAGAGTTTGAGCTTGTGCCGAGATGTACGCAGGAATAAAGGCGAGCAAAGCGGCAAAAAGGCCAACCACGCTTTACAGTTCAAGAAACGTTTAGGCGTGGTTGTGTCCTACATTTTGACTCTCGGTAAATACCAGACGCAGCCTTCTGCTTAGCTCTGTCTTTCCCTTTTCGGTCAAACGGACGGCGCGCGGCACCCGCGTCTTTCGAATCCAATCCAGTTCAATCATCCGCTGCAACAAGGCGGCGCCGAGTGCCCCAGAAATGTGGCTGTGGCGCTCGGTGAAGTCAAGACATTGAGGCGCGAACATTCGTCTCTCCGATAGTAGTCCCTTCCCGTCAATCCCCAGCTCGGCCAGCCAATCGGAACCACTCTCAGTCACTTCATAGTTTTTGCCAGAGACGCGAAGAATGCCCTCTTTTTGCAGCGCCGTTGCGACCGCAACGCCTAGTTTGCCCGCGAGATGGTCGTAGCATGTCCTAGCGAACGCGAAGGGGTTTAACGGAGATCGCGCAGCGAATTGGAATGCGGCTACCGGTGAGGCAATTATCTGGAGAGCTTCGACGGCGTGGGCAACGGCTGCGGTCGTGATCCGGTAATGTTTGTGCCGTCCTTCTTTTGCAACTTTGAGAATACGGGAGCGTACCAGCTTAGACAAATGAGTGCTGGCGGACGATGAAGAAAGGTTCGCGGCCAGCATGAGATCTCCGGTAGGCCGGGAACTACCGTCCATCAATCTAAGAACCATTGCTGCCCGCGCGGGATCCGCTAACTGCGCACTGACCTTGGCCAACTGTTTAGCTTCTTCATCCATAGTTCAACTTTAGATGAACTGTCGAAGTACCGTCAACCGCTATATTTGTCTTGCGAAGAGAAAATGATGTACCGCACTTCAGGAAGGAGAAACGACATGAATGGTCTTATTAAGTGCCGATTGATTCTTGCTATTAGCGCCGCAATGGCTCTCTCGGCCTCTATTTCTGCTCAAGACAAGAATCATTCTAATGATGCGACTTCAGTTGGCAAAAACGACGTAATGGTGGAAGGTCTGGTCAGGGATGTGGCATGTCCCATACAAAACCACAAATCAACTGCAACCAACTTCAACCTGGAGTGCGCGCTGGCATGCGCCAAAAGCGGTTCCCCGCTCGTCATTTTGACGAAGGCTGGCGATATTTATTTTCCCATCTCTGATCAAATGCCCGATCCTGATCAGCGGGGAAAATTGATGCCATTCGTCGGAAAGTATGTTCGTGTCAATGGAACGGTTTTTCAACGGAACGGAACTCGAACAATTGTGATACGAAAAATCGACGAACTGACAGCCGTGAAATTGCAAACCAAGCTTGGCGATGACTAGCGCGGGAACCGGTTGGCCACCATGTTCAATGATAGGAGAGCCAGACAAAGGTGTGTCTGGTTCTCGGGTTTTCCGAATAGGCAAGTGTCTGCGAATGAGGGTAATGCTCATAGCGTGCAGGTTACTCCTGGATTATGTCTCATTCGAAAAATTACTCCGCATTTGATTATTACGGTCAGCTAATACTCGCAAACCTAGCTAGCGCGAATGGCCCACAGATCAGCAAGCGCCTCGCTCACGTCCATCCCGCCATACTTCGCCTTCCAGGCGTAGATCGCGTGCTTCGATACGCCCACTTCCCGCGCCACGTCTTCCGCTTTGCGTCCCGCCTCCAACTGCTTCAGCGCCCCGATCATCTGCGCCTCCGTGTGATTGCTCTTCGACATTCTCCCTTCCCCTTTCCTTCGACGAAATCATACTTCGATTTGTTCGGAATCAGGGGAACAGGTCAGGGGATTAGTTCAGGTTTCAAAGATTTAAAAAGGTCACTCGAGAGAGTGGCCTTTTTGATTTAAGTGTGAAAGAGAGTCTCGTTCCCGCCCTTGCAAAAAGCAGCAAAGATGGGCCAATCGCCACGCTAACGAGTCATCCGGAAGAAACACAACGTTCGATTTCTTCCCGGATTGCATCTGCTAAGGGTTTGCCCCGACTTCCGAAAAGTTTATGGATGAAGATTTGCGTGAGGAACCGCTGTCGATGTTTCAAGCGTATTACAAAGCCGAGCGGAAAACTTGGGCTTACGTCTCGAACCTCCTGTATCGGGATAAATAGTTCTTTAAGAGGAGCCCGAATCCGCAGGCCCTTGCCCTTTTCGACCATGACTTCGTAAGGGAACCTAGCGATCGCGTTGCCAGGGAACCAAGCCAGCACTGCAACTAGGAGAATTAGTACCCAGCCTCCCATAAATAGCATTATTTTTGGCGACGGTGATCCAGAGAGTACAATGATAGCCACAACCGACATCAGTGTACCCCCGCCAATACCTGCCACGACTGCTCCCCAAACGTTAGATGTCCAATATCGTGATCCCTTAAACGCAAGGACCTGATCTCCTTGGGACTCAAATTCGGTCACTGGCTCTCCTATCCATACAAACCACACTAAATCACTTCACACTTGAGTACTTCCAAGCGCAAGCATTGTCCTGTGGGACGGCGATATTCATAGGTGGGCCAAATGCTGGGCCCTAGACTGAGACTAAAGCCCTGTATACCTTTTGAAGTCACGAACCTGCCTGCCGATAGGTTTCTTCCTACCCCGATAACTGTAAGGCCGCTATACTCGGTCGGCGCATTAAAAGTTATATCCGCACCCGCACCTGCCTGAAGCCAGTTGACCAATGGGCGGACTGGGAGTGGAATCATTGCAGATACATCGTTAGTGGAACTGTAGTTAAAAGGCCGGTGGCCCAGGTTCGCGTCCGTTGTGTGGACGCTAACCTGGGTACAAGAATATTCTGTCCTTGCCGCCGGTCGCATGCCGTTCCCGGTCTCTTGCCGTCCATTCCGACTCGATCTCCACCTCTGCTTTCTCGCGTAGCGCATAGTGGCGAAAACTGCTCCACTTCCAATTCTGCGGATGCTCGCACAGACCCTGCTTTACCGGATTACGATGCAGATACCGTAACTTCTCTTTGAACTCCTGCTCATCGCGCACGTTGCGATCATAATAGCGCTTCTGCCAGAACACGCCCTTGCCCAAGCGCTTGGCAAAGCTCAGCTTCAGACCGTGGATGGCGTCTGCCAGTAATCCGCACACGGGTTCGCTGAGCAGCAAGTGCACGTGCTCTGGCATAACCGCATATCCGTAGATGCATAGAGCAAAGCGGCGTCGCGTGCTCTCCAAAACATGGAGAAATAGGTCGTAGACCGCAGGTGAGTCAAAGCCTGGCCGCCGATGATAGCAGGTGAAGGTCACGAAATGAGTTTGCCGGGATTGCTGCCAGCGTTTGAGCCCGCGCGGCATGAAGGAACCTTATAACCGCCTGCCTGTCAAATGCAGTGATATGTGACCCAGGTTAGCGTCCAAACAACAGACGCGAAGCTGGGCCACCGGTCCCACAGCTAAAGAAAAAACCTCAGAACGGTTCCTGAAGAACCGGAGTACCCCTGACCCTCACCTGCTCCTAGATCGTGCGTCCTGGTCGCCCGGAAACGCCAATAGCAGATACTCTGCTCAGTGGCCGGAATCTGGGGCAGCGGTTTTCTGGCCTTCCATGAATTTCCCGACAACAGAAAGAATCGTGAGCATCACGATCAAATCCCCTGAGTCGATGGCGGCAATCGCGAGTGCGGGAACCCACTTGGTGGTCCAGGGGACAAACAAAATCAACGGGACATGAAGAGTCGCGAGGATTGCCATGATACCCCAAAACCACGCATGCCGCCGCAGGTTCCGCTTTACAGCAATCACGAAGCCAAGTACCGCAATGCAATTAAACGTTGGCAACGCAAGATTAAGTCTCCCAAAATGATCGAACAGCCAATAAAGGGGCAGCGAGACAATACCCAAACACAACACGCCCCACCAGGGCAACCATATTTTCTTGGCTGCTTTTATGTCGTTCTTTACGTCGTTCTTTATTTCCTTCGCTAGTGGCATTGTCCAATCGCCCTTGCTGTCAGGTAAACGTCATGAAAAACCGAAAGCCCAGCCGCGACCTGCCCGAGACCAGGTACAAACCCAGCAACGGTAAGACCGGTTGAAATCAACCCGTCTGCCGACGTATCACCCAGGCCTGCGAGGCCATTGACGGCGCCCGTCGATGCTCCCACTGCCCCAACGACTTTGCTTCCTAGCTGATCGGCTACTACTCCAACGTAGCCAGCCTGATGGCCAATCACTCGGGCAATCCCGCCAGCTTCAGGGATCAGTCCTATCGAATCAATACCCACACTCAAAGCGCCTGCGCCTAGGGCGCTCGTGATGCAGGAATTCTTGTACCACGGTCGAGGAGGAGCGGCGCTGATGGTCGCCCCGTCGTTTGCGGGAGGCCACATACACTAGCGGCAGACGCCATCGTACCTCCATCCGCGTCCGTCGTATCGTTAGAGGGAACGATCCCCACTTTCAGCAATCCTCCGTTCTCCCATGAATTTCTCGACAACAAGGAGAACCCAGAGGATGAGAACAAAATCCACCGTGGCGAATCCAGCAACTGCCCAGCCGGGAACCCACTTCGTAGTCCAAGGAACAAACAGAATCAGCGGAACATGAAGCGCCGCGATGACCGTCATAGTAATCCAAAACCACGCGTGCTGCCTCAGCTTCCATTTGAGGTAGACCACGAAGCCAAGTGCGGAAATAGTAATGGTCAAGGGCATCGCTAGTTCTAAGCCCCCGTAGAGAGCGAACAAAAAAACCATTGGCGCACCGATGAGAACGATGAATAACTTCGCACGCCAAGACAAACGCCGATTCTTGAGCTCCTGAATTTCACGCTTCAGTTCATTTATTTGGGACATTGATAAACCTTATATGCTGCTACGCCTGCGTCCCAAGCTATTGCAACAGGGGTTGTAAAGTCACTTAGAACAGGGACGAAATCTGCAGCCGTGATTCCTGCCGACACCCATGTAGTCCAATCACTCGAACTGAAACCGATAGCACTGGCCAAGGTACCTGTTGTTTTTGTGTCTGCCGTGAGCATATTTTTGCCGAGATTGTCAGCAACTTTGCCAACATATCCGGCCTGATGGCCCACGACTCTGGCAACTCCGCCAGCTTCTGGAAGAAATCCTAATAAATCAATACCAACGTTTGTGGCGCCTGCTTTAAGAGCATCTGCGACGCATGGGTTCTTAGGCGTGGGTGTGCCGTTGTTTGCGGGCTCGGCGTCCATAACCCAGGCCTGATTCATTAAATCGTTCAGAGTTGGCACTCCCAGACTTGAGAAATTCCCCGAAAGAATTTGTTGGAGTATGTCACTCGGACTGGGTCCTAGCGACCAGCCAGTCGAATTTTCTCCCTCGAAAATGCCATTACTCTGGCGGCTTCCACCCATTATGATTCCATCCCAAGTGCTCCAACCGTCCAAACCATCAACCCATCCTATGCCATTGACCCACCCAGGGAACGGCGCGTTCACTGCGATCCCGCCACATGCGTCCTGACCAGAGGCTGCATCCCACCCATTCCGACCAGCGTCTGCTTGGCCAGACGGACAAAGACCAAAAGCATCAACAAGCCCTGTTGGCTGGTTCAGCACGTAAGCATAGCGATTAAAGCTTTGCGGGTTGCCGAAATCAACTGCTTGTAGTCCCGCTGGATCGGGAGAAATCCAGCGGCCTTGACCAGGGCTGTACTCGCGATAAGTAAAATCGTATAGTCCGGCAACCGTGTCCGGCTGCTGCCCGGTGAATGAAATGTACGGCGTGGTCACATTGCTCTTAACCGAGTAGGTCTCTCCAAATGGTGCATAGGCCAGATCGGCATATTCCTTGTCAGCGGTATTGGATTCAAACCTTGAACTTCCCAGCCAGTCCGAGTGGCGGAAACGAAGCGTGCTTCCGGTGTAGGTCGCTTGCTCTCCGCCCGGCAGCGGCAAGAAAATGTTCTGCGTGATCTGCCGAGTCATCAGCGCCAGCTTGCCGATTGGACTGTAGAGAATTTCTCCTGAGCCGTTTTCTACCATGCGTCCTAGCGCATCGTAGGTGATGGGAATAGTGTTGATGCTGGCAACTTTCCCGTAGGCATCGTATGTGTAGGTATTGGTGCAATCATAAAGCAGATTGCCGTCGGCATCGTAGGCAGTGGCCGGATTAAATGCTGGCGAACATCCTGAGATTGCATTGATACGATTGTTGGACGCATAGGTCGGCGTGAAGGCATTTGGCGAACCAGTTTTCTGAATATTACCAAAAGCATCATAGGCGAAGCTTTGATTTGCTGCCGTTCCGCAATTTGCGCTGCTTATGCGTGCAAGATCGTCATAACCATACTTGCAGGTCTGATTGTTGGCTGTGTCGAAAAGATCGAAGATGGAAAGCTGTTGAAGCGTGCCGTTAGAGTTCCAAGTCAAATTGCCTGTCACCGAAAATGGATCCGCTCCATTGCCCGTCTGCTGATAATTTGTGCTACTACCGAGTTGCAACTGCGCTCCCCATGCGTAGAAGTTAGGGGCCCGGTAAGACTCGCTTTGGGACGATAAGGTAAGTAGCTGGATTTGGCAAGTTAATTTGTAAGTGGATGTGGCAATGTTAGAAAGTTTCTCGGTAAAACCACTTCTATGACTGCTTACCACTTCCCGCCGATTTTCTAAAAGCACCAAGACGCCGAGGAAAAAGTCGCATTGCCCCAAAATAGCAATGTAAGCAAATGTAAAGGAGAGAAGAGAGCGCTCCAATCGATCCAACAACATCACACAATTATGTACGTACAAATATGCAAAAATGTTCCTGTGGGAACATTAGAACAATATGTTCCCACGGGAACACTACTTCCCGAGTAGCCCTATGCGCTTTTACTGAAGGCTGCGCGAATACGCTGGCCCACGATTGCATCTTCACCGGGCTGCAACATCCATACTCCGACCACGAGCGTGTTTGCATCCGCCGGAATGCCTTGGTTGGGTTTTTGTCCAGTGTTCGGATTCAGTTCAATCGAAGGGGTTCCGCTGCGCAAAGTGGCGACGATCTGACTAGTAGTAACGCCAGTGACTGCCGGGTCGAAGCGTATGAGAAGATGTGGAACGTGGTTGGCAATTCTCGGGACCACTGTCTGCGTTGTGACCGAAGGAATGCCCTTGACGGCATCGACAATGAGATCGACCCGCTTCTGGTAGTCGCCTTGCATCGACTCTTCCGTATGCGAGAGAACCCAGTCGACCGCTGCGACCATCCCTACAATCTGCTCCTTCGCTACTTTCATGCCACGGCCGATTCCATCTTCTGGATTATTGTTGGCGTGGGCAAGGTCGGTCAGAACTTTTTTGCCAAGAAGCAGGCCCGCGTTTTGTGGACCGCGCATTCCTTTGCCTCCAGAAAATGCCACCAGTTCAAAGCCCATGCCGGTATATTTCCATAAATTGGAGATGGGCGGCATGTCCGCGGCTGCGTCCAGATGGCAGGGAATGTTGTGCTCGTGCGCTACACTCAGCCACTCTTCTCGTCCGATCTGCGCGCTGCCTGCGATCCCATCCTCTTCTTCCGCGGCATTGAAGAAATTTGTCATGACCGCGTTGCCTGCTGCGCATGCGCGCTTGTAGTCATCAAGCGTGACAACTTCCGTCACGCGGGCGCCGCAAAGATAAATGGCGCGGTCATACTCATAGCGGTGGGCGCGCTGCACGATGACCTGATTCTTCAGGCCCTCAATCGCCTGCGGCATATCCAGGACATCGATATGGTTTGCGTGCTGCATGCATGCGGCGGTCGCGAGGCTGATAGCTCCGGAGGCTCCCGAAGTCACAACCGCTCCCTCACACTTCAGACGCTGAGCGATGTACTCGCCGGCTTTGCGCTGAAGATCGTGCAGGCGTACAGGATGGAGCGCGGCCTTCTGCACTGCGGCGAGAACTTCCGGCGGCATACAGGCAGCGGTAAGGGTGGTATAGGTGCCAGCGGCGTTGATGATCTTGGGCACACCGAGCTTCGCGTAATAGTCCTCGCCATCCGGCAATGCAGCCGGGACTGGCGTCGAAAGAGTCTGAGCGGAAGAAACTAGAGGGGCAGCACCCAGGGCTGCGGTAAAAGAACTGATCCAGCGAAAGAATCGGCGCCGGGAGAGAAAGCCTGCTGGAGATTCAGTCAATACGGACATGCGTTTCGCTCCTTAATTAATCTTTTCGCATACATCGGAATGTTCCCATGGGAACCATCGGACTGGAGGACAGATCAAAGATATATGCCGGCCTAAGTCTTAGTCGCAGGCAGACTCACTGTCATTCGCGTGCCTTCGCCTTGCTGGCTCTCCGCTATGATCTTTCCGCCGTAGGCTTCGACCAGTGCTTTGGCTATCGCCAAGCCTAAACCAAATCCTCCGGTAGCGCGATTTCGCGACGGGTCTCCGCGATAAAAGCGTTCAAAGACATGCGGCAGATCTGTGGCCGGAATCCCCACGCCATGATCCTGAAAGACAACCTGCACCCAGTCGTCATTGTTGTTGACAGCTATCTCTACAGATCGCCCCTCTGGACTGTAGCGTACCGCATTTTCCAGCAGGTTCGTCCATACTAGTTGCAGGTCTTCCGGATCGGCCCGGAATGGCGCGGGACCATTGGTGGAAAGATTAAGTTTGGTCTGGCGGGCTTCGGCCAATTGCCGAATCCGTTCGACAGCTTCTTCACAGGTAGTTCTGACATCGATCACCTGAAGGTCGCGGCGTAGCGCGCCATGTCCCCATTGTTCCGCTCTCGCCAGCCGCATCATCCATTGCAGAAGTTTCTCCAGCCGCTCCAAATCTTCAAGAGATTCATCGATACCCGCCCGATACTCATCCGAGCTACGGGGACGGTGCAGCAAAGATTGCAAAGTGGACTTCAGCACCGCAACCGGAGTTTTCAGTTCGTGGGCAGCATTGCCCATAAACTCTCGCTGCTGCTCGAACGAGCGTTGCAGCCGGGCGAGCATGGTCGTCATCGACTCGGTTAAGGGACGCAGCTCCGTTATTTCGCGTGAGCTTTGCGGAAGATGCAACTCCCAATTCGTGGTGGAAACCAACGCTGCTTGCGAGGCCAAATGTTGTAAGGGGAAAAGTCCGCGACGGATTCCCCAAAGCGCCAGGAGTACAGTGATTCCTAAAAGAAACAGGCTGGCAAGCGCGATAAAAATCCCAGCTTTGCGGACTTCTTCCCGGACGTGTGCGGTTGGGGAGGCGTAAACGATAGTCAAAGTTTGTGGACGGAAGGTAGGGCCGCTCTCGCGATCCAGAATCGGGACTTGGGCAATTCTTAACCCGCGGTAATGCAGATGAGTCGATTTGAATTTCCAATGGGTATCGCCTTCAGGGCCGATATTAAGTTCCTGGGGCCAGTTGGCGGAACGCGCAACCAATCCCGTTCTGTCCGCCCATACTACAAATAGATCCGGTCGTGCGGGATCAATGGATGGTGGCATGAGGCTGTTATCGAAATACACATCGCCGCTGGCATCTTCGCTATAGCGCACAAGAGCAGCCACACTCATAGCTCGCGATTGCATGGCAGCGTCGAGATTGGAGAACAATCGGCGCTCGGTATAATAAGCGCCGGCAAAGGTAAGGCCAGCGGCTAGAAGGACTTGAGAGATCACCACCGTAGCGATCAGGCGTCCTTGGATGGAGTTGCGCAGCATGGGTTTGTTCAGTTTGCAACTCAGTCTTGCAAAATATAGCCCTGACCACGGATGGTCTGGATAAATTGCCGCGTGCTGCCATCCGTCAGTTTTCGCCGTAGACCTGAAATGTAGACCTCGATTACATTGCTGAACTTTTCCCAGTTGTAGTCATAGAGATGCTCGAGCAATTCGGTCTTAGAGATGACGGCGCGGGGACGATGCGCCAGATATTCGAGGACGCGGTATTCCATTGCAGTGAGGGTCACGATTTTCCCGGATCGGGTGACAGTACGATTGACGGTATTGAGTTGGATGTCGCCAATAATAAGAACAGGGGAGGGCTGTCCTTTGCCGCGTCGGACGAGCGCTTTCGTGCGCGCCAACAACTCGCCTAGATCGAAAGGCTTAGTCAGGTAATCATCTGCACCGGAGTTCAGCAGCGCGACAACAGATTCTTTATCGTCTCTCGCAGTTACCACGAGCACAGGCGTTTGCTGTCCTGCCTGGCGAACGCGGGCGAGTAACTCTTTACCATCGAGAAGGGGCAGCATCAGGTCGAGCAGAACTACGTCATAAGAGTTGGACTGCATTAGAAACAGTCCTTCTTCTCCGTCGGGAGCGATATCTACGGCATAACCTGCGCTCTCTCGCAGGCTGCGTGCGATGTTTTCTGCTAACCGGGGTTCGTCTTCAACGATTAGTACACGCACTGCTGGCTCCTAAATCTCGTTTACAGTTACGAAAATATTCCGTTGCGGCTTAACCGGTGCTTAAAATTTTGAAACATTTGTTCCGCACGTGGGTCGGACTCGCGGCCCGTTATGGGATAGCTTATCCCACAATTGGCCTCTTTTTGCATCGGTCAATTCTTTAGGTCCATCTCTTAAGTAGAGGCATGTAAAAGGTCTTCCTCCCTTTGTGCAAAACAGCGAATGCTTGGCGAAACAGTTGCTAATGGAATATTGTCGGCCCCGCACTCCCAAGATTCTGAAAGGTAACGAATACCGCTATGTTGAATCTTAATGACATCAAAATTACCCAACGAGATAAACAGGTTTTAACTCTCTTAGTGCAAGGCTGTAGCAATAAAGAGATCGCGACTCAACTGCATATTAGCCCGCGCACCGTGAAACAACATTTAAGAACATTATTTCTCAGAGCCGGAATTCGGGATGGACGCAAACGCGTGAAACTCGCAACGGCGATGTTTCAGAAGGAGCAGATGGATTTATGCAACCACGCGATCGTTTAACAGTAAAAGAAGTTCAAGTTGCGGCTCTGGTCTGGGAGGGCCTAACCAACCGCGAGATTGCCCATGTGGTGGGCACGACCGAGCAGGTCATTAAAAATTACCTGCGCACCACCTTCGACAAATTGGGAGTGTGGAGCCGGCTGGAGCTTGCGCTTTACGTAGCTGGTCACGGAGGTGACCGATGGAAAGAGGAATTTGAACCGGAGGTGCAGACTGGAACAGAAGCATCGCCCGTAACCGTGTAAGTTACGAGGGGGGTGGCTTAGCCAGGAGATCTCACACCCAGTGAAAGGGTTTTGAGATGTTGCTGCAATCGCTTGGAATCTTCTTCGGAAATTTCAGTGAATTTTACTCCTATACCGAAACCCGGCGTGCTGCTGGTGACAACCCCGTCAACCCACAATTTTACCTCCTGAATCCAGAGGCCGATTTTGATTTTTTGATCTTGCTTTAGCGGAATTGACATCTCAACGAAGCAACCACCAATGCTAAGGTCGGCAGCTTTACCCCAAATCAGGCTTTCGCCTTCAGGGTGAAGTTCCACCGAAGTCGCACATCGCAAGCGGGGGTGCTTTCGCCGATCAGTTGCGGGCCGATACTCGTCAGCCTGGGCAGCAGGCAAGTCAAAATCCCAAAGCGGTTTCTCTGGCGTAATGTTCAGCAGGCCAATAAGGTTATCGGTTGCAGTCTCCGCTTGTCGTATCCACTTCACGCGAAAATGGATCTTCATCGTTCCGTAGGTCACGCCGACAACTTCGCCGATATTAGGCTTGGCCTTCAATCCGCTTAATTCGATTCCTTGCTTACTGATATTGACGGTAAAAACCTTTTCCGAAAAAATTTGTCCCGTGCTGTCGGTTCCGAAAATTCGGACCGGCACTTTAATGTCTTTACGGGGCTCGCGACGTTTTCCCATGTAATTGATCCAATGATTAGTGATTCATGGGTGCTAATAGGCACTTATCTTCTTAGGGTAGAAGATGTTAGCCGAGATTGTCTGTTCCGTCCACACTTTGACGAAACTGAAGTACCCAAGAGTAGAGACGCAATCTCATAAAGGTAATCGGTTGCGCAATAGGGAAAACGCTGCAAATGCTTGCGGTCCGGTCTTGTTTAACCGAAATTCCAGTCTAAATTCACCTGTATTACAAAGGTTTTAGAGGAGTTCTCGTTGCCTTGTGCGGCATTCGAATTGCTTCTTGTTGGTGCGCGCCGTTCTCTGCGAGCTGTCTCCCAAGCATTGCGGCTATGAGGTAGGTATGGCTTACAAAGAAACTTTCTGGATGGCGTGCGATTCTACTGAGCAGTTGCGCGCTGAATATGGGCCCTTTCATACGCGCGGCGAAGCCGAGCGGGAAGCACGTAAACTTGGTTTTGGTTACTTGCTACGGTACGAACACATGATTGGCGAAAAAGAAGATATTCAGGAAGTCCGCTGCATTTTTATTGAATTACCGCCAGCTCCTGTATTGGTGAGAGCTATGCGCAAGCTGCACACCCGCTGCGCCAGTTGCGGAGAAAGTTCTGTGCATGAGGAGGCATGGCGGGCTGAGGTTTGGGCCGATATTCATGAGTTCGAGCACTCCCGCCATCTGGTGAGGCTCTTCGAGCAGACGCGTGCCGAAGGTTTGAAAGAAATCGAAGACTGGCGCGACACCTGCGCATAATCCCACAGAATCAAGGGGATTTTAAGGTCGAAAGCTGACTCGCTGCCGTGCGATCCACCAACCAAATTAGTTTTCCACCATTTGGCTGCACTCGTTTGGCAGGCAAATTACTGTTCGGATCTTCAAGAACTTCGTGAAGCGCAGGGGCTTTGTCTTTCCCGGCGACCAGAAATGTCACGCATGCCGCATTTTTTAACACTGGATAGGTAAAAGTAATGCGGTAGGTTTTGAATTTCTCCACCCAATTTGCTACCACCAGGCGTTCATTTTCATGTAATGCGGCGCTATCTGGAAAGAGCGAGGCAGTGTGTCCATCGGGCCCCATGCCCAGGTGAATTAAATCAAAGCGGGGAACTTCTCCGGGCTGTAATTTAAAAAATGTTCGCAGAATTCCTTCATAGGCTAGAGCTGCCGCATCGGCATCTTTGTTTTCAGTGGGTACGCGAAAGATGTTTTCTTTGGGTACCGGTACTCTGGAAAGCAGCGCTTCAAAGGCCATGCGATAGTTGCTGTCAGGATGATCGGGAGGAACGTGGCGTTCATCTCCCCAGAAGAAATAGATTTTGTCCCAAGGAATGAAGGCGAACTTTTCGCCGGTAAGCAGATTGAACATTCCCTTTGGAGTCGATCCACCCGAGAGGGCAATCGTAAATCGTCCAGTGGCCTGCACGGATTTTTTTGCAAGATCCGCGAATTCCTCGGCTGCGGCTTGAAACAGCTCTTCGGGGCTTTCCAAAATACGAATTTCCGATTGATGAGCCATGGAATCCAGATTCTTAACTTGCCGATTTCACCATCGCGCAACGTGCCGCTCCGAGCAGCGCCAGACTATCGTTCGTGATGACGCTTACGGGCATGCTTTCCATCAGATGCTGCATGCGGCCTTTATCGAGGAAAGCTTTCATAAAGAGTGAACTGGTTAACTTGGGGAGCAACTTAGGGGCGATGCCGCCCGCCAGAAAAACTCCGCCAGTGGCTTTATATTTGAGCGCTAAGTTTCCTGCTTCTGCACCGTATACGGAAATAAATAGGTCAAGCGTATGTTCACTGAGCGGGCAAGTACCAGCCAGCGCTGCCTTTGAAATAACAGCTGCGGGATCGGAATGCAGCATTTCTTCAAGCAGCCACTTGGGTTCGGTGCCACGGTTTGTGTCACGCAAAAAATGATATACATTCACCAAGCCGGGGCCGGAGAGAATGCGTTCATAACTGACGTGCCCAAAACGCGCGTGCAGATAGCGGAAGAGTTCGACTTCCAAATCGTTTTGTGGGGCAAAATCCCCATGGCCGCCTTCGGAAGCAAACACATGATGATTCACGCCGTCCCAGTACATGCCTGCTTCACCCAAGCCAGTTCCTGCCGCAATCACCGCCTGATTGCCAATGGGTTGTCCTTTTACTTCGTTGAGAGCAACCACATCGCTCGGCGATAATGCGCCGATGCCCCAGGCTGTAGCTTCGAGATCATTGATCAATAAAGCCTGGTTTATATTGAGTTCGGCAGCAAGACGTTTCGATTCGATAACCCACGGCAGATTCGAAGTCTCGACGCGGCCATTGGTCACCGGGCCGGCAATGCCAAAACATGCGAGAGTGGGATGCGCGGGAGAAGCATCTACAAATTGCGTAACGATTTGGTCCAATCCGGCATATTCGCGGCTAGGAAAAACAGATGACGTAACCAAGCTGTAGCGTCCATTTAAGACGTCAAAAAAGGCGAGTCTTGCATGGGTGCCTCCTATATCGCCGGCCAAAATCATTTCTCGAAATTCCTCCAGTGCCGTCCTTCGCGTTCAAGTAGATCATCAGCTTCCTTCGGTCCCCACGTGCCAGCTGCGTAGTTAGGGAAATAACGCGGCGGAAGGGCTTTCCATACATCAAGAACCGGGCTGACGACGCACCATCCTGCTTCTACCATATCGGCTCGTTGAAAGAGGGTTGCATCCCCAATCATGCAGTCGTGAAGCAATCGTTCGTAACCCGTGCTGGGCTGCGTTCCAAAGTAGTCTTGATATTCAAAGCTCATATCGACTGCGCCCAACCGCATGGACGGACCGGGAACCTTCGCGGCAAAGCGAAGCGAAATACCTTCTTCCGGCTGAATGTGCACAACCAGTTGATTCGGCATCAGCGTTTCAACCGGAGTGTCGCGGAATAGAACAAAAGGCGCGCGCCGGAACTGGATTACGATTTGTGTGTGGCGGTCTCCCAGGCGCTTTCCAGTGCGGAGATAAAATGGCACGTCCGCCCATCGCCAGTTGTCCATTGATAATTTCATGGCTACGAAGGTTTCAGTCCGTGAATCGGGGGGCACGTCGGGTTCTTCCCGGTAGCCAGGCACCCGTTCTCCATTAACAATGCCATCGCCATACTGCCCGCGCACAGTTTTTGTCAAAACATCTTCGGCAGTAAACGGTTGGATTGCGCGTAGGATCTTGTTCTGCTCGTCTCGAACTGCATCGGCTTGAAACGAAACTGGGGGTTCCATTGCAGTCAGGCTGATCAACTGCATCATGTGATTGGGAACCATGTCGCGCAAGGCGCCAGCCTGATCGTAATAACTTCCGCGTTGCTCAACCCCGACTGTTTCCGTCACTGAGATCTGCACGTGGTCGATGTAGCGGCGATTCCAGATCGGTTCAAAAATACCGTTCGCGAATCGCAAAGCCAAAATGTTTTGAACAGTTTCTTTGCCGAGGTAATGATCAATGCGATAGATCTGATTTTCTTTAGCCACGCTGAGCAATCGCTGATTGAGCGCTCGCGCGGATTCAAGATCATGGCCGAAAGGCTTTTCAATAATGACTCTTCGCCACTGGTGCTCGTTTTGTTCCATTAATCCGACTTCGGCCAGATTCTCCACCACGGGACCAAAATAATCTGCGCTTGTGGCCAGATAGTACAAGTGATTGCCATTGGTAGAATGTTCCGCGTCTACTTTTTCGAGTGAACCTTTGAGGCGGGAATATAGATCTTTGTCGCCGAAATTTCCGCGCAGATAATGCATACGCCGCAAAAACCATTCCCACAAATCGGAGTCGACTCCGTCGCTGGCGAATTGCTTCATGTCCTCGGAGATTTTTTTGCGGAAAGCATCGTCTGACATTTCGGCGCGCGCAACTCCCAAAATTGCAAACTCGCGCGATAACAGATCGCTTTTGGCCAGATTATAGAGAGCGGGAATTAACTTGCGCCGGGTCAAGTCTCCAGCCGCGCCGAAGATCACCATGGTGCACGGATCAGCAGGTTTACCGGTTCGCAATTGCGGTGGCGCTGGCATTATTTCGGTTTGGGCCATTTAAGTCCTCAGTCTTTGCTGGTTGTGAACCTGTTCCGTATATCTTGTGGATGAGGGATTAAGATTTTTTAGTTGCGTCTGTTTTGGGAGCGCTCAATTCTATGTGCCCGCCGAATTTTTGACGCATGGCGGAGAGCATTTTTTCCGCGAAGGTGTGTTCTTGCCGGGAACGGAACCGCACAAAAAGCGCCGCCGACAAAACATCCACCGGAACAGCTTCGTCAATCGCGGCCTGAATGGTCCAACGGCCTTCGCCGGAATCCTGCACAAATCCTGTGTACTCGGAGAGAGTTGGATTTTCCGCCAATGCCATTGCGGTTAGATCGAGCAGCCACGAACTGATTACGCTTCCACGACGCCACACTTCGGCGATATCGGCAAGGTTCAGATTGAAGCGATGTTCTTCCGGAACTTCTTTGCTTGTCGCATTCTTGAAAATATCGAACCCTTCGGCATAGGCTTGCATGATTCCATATTCGATACCGTTGTGAACCATTTTTACAAAATGTCCGGCTCCTGAAGGTCCGCAATGAATGTACCCTTCCTCGGCAGTACCGGACATCTTTTCACGCCCGGGTGTACGCGGAATATCTCCCCGACCAGGAGCCAGCGTTTTGAAAATAGGATCGAGTTTCTGCACTGCTTCGTTGGGGCCGCCGATCATCATGCAATATCCGCGATCGATGCCCCAGACGCCGCCGCTGGTTCCTACATCGACGTAGTGAATTCCTTTTTCACTAAGCTGCTTAGCGCGCCGTACGTCATCTTTGAAATAAGAATTGCCGCCATCTATAAGGATGTCGCCTGCTTCGAATTTCGCAGCGAGTGCCTGTACGGTTTTTTCGGTCGCATCTCCAGCCGGCACCATCAGCCAGGCGATGCGGGGCTTGGAGAGTTTACTAACAAAGTCATCGAGAGAAGCCGACGCGATTGCGCCTTGGCCGGCGAGATGCTTCACATTGTCAGCGCTTAAATCGGTTACGACCAGTTCGTGCCCACCGCGCATTAAACGCAGCGTCATGTTGGCGCCCATCTTGCCAAGACCAACCATTCCTAAACGCATGCTTCTCTCCTCGCTCATATTAAATCGTTTCTTTAGCGGCGGGAACAGTGCTTTTTAATCAGTTCCCGGATCGGAAGGCTGCTACTTCAATGCTTCCAAAACTGCGGCCTGCAACTCAGAAAGGCCTATTGCGAGGTCTTTCCCTAAATGTACCCGCAAGGCACGACGGCCGCGCTCAATCAGCACCTGGAAATCGCCACGAGCCTGGGCCGCTTTAACGACGCCAAACGTATATTTTTGCTCCGGTACGGGAAGATCTTGCGCATCATCGCATGTAATTTGCAGAAAGACGCCCGAGTTCGGTCCACCTTTGTATGCCTGACCGGTGGAATGCAGAAAGCGTGGGCCAAAGCCCAGGCAGGTTGCATTGTGCTTGCTATCCCGCACGGCATGACGAATGTCCTGCAACCGCGCCTCGTGATCGGCGTTCATTTCGATGTAGGCGAGCAGGCCGAAGTAATCGCCATCTCCTAAACGATTCAGATGCGCTCGCAAGAAAGATGCTAGCGACTTGCCATCGGCGGTCTTGGCGAGAGCGTCAGTATTCTTTGAGTCACTGAAAAGTTTAATCCCGCCATTCTCAGTTTTGTCTTCAAAGAATGGCTGTTCCGGAGGAAGGGAACCGGTCTCTTCATATTTAGAAGTGAGGTTGCGAGTTGCGATTTTGCTAGCCTCGACATCCGGCTGATTGAAAGCATCGATACCAAGAATCGACCCAGCAACCGCAGTTGCAATTTCCCAACGAAAGAATTCCTGGCCAAGATCATAGATGTCATCTACCGCAATCCGCACGACGGGATGCCCGGCTTTTTCGAACGCATCCACTTTCGCATCTTGATTTGCATCGGGAGCGGACGTCAGCCGCAAATACGCGAAGATTCGATCTTTGCCGTAGATGGTTGGAGGGCCAACTTCCTCGCGATCTACGGGAATAATGCCTTTACCTTGTTTACCAGTGGACTCGGCAATTAGCTGCTCAAGCCATGCGCCGAGATCGGAAATTCCCGGGGAGGTGATGAACGTAATCTTGTCTCGGCCATTCTTCGCGGCGGTGCCAAGAGTGATCCCAAGCAACGCGCCTGGATTCTTCTTCACCGCTGTCGAAGCACCGCAAGCCTGGACCATCTGCTGGGTGCGATCGAGGAATTTTCCGACGTCAAGACCCATAGCCGCGGCAGGAACCATGCCGAAATTCGAGAGTGCTGAGTAGCGTCCACCGATGCTTGGAATACCGTGAAAGATATGGCGGAACTTGTCGCGCTCGGCTACTTGCTGGAGCTTTGAACCGGGATCAGTAATTGCAATAAAACGGCTTCCCGCCTTTTCCGCTCCGATTACTTCTTTGACACGTTCGAAAAAATATTGCTTATAAATGTTGGGCTCGAGAGTAGTGCCTGATTTGCTGGAAACAATGAACAATGTCTTAGCCAAATCAACACTGTTTTCGGCAGATCTAATCTGTGCGGGATCAGTCGAATCTAGAACGTGAAGTTGCGGGAAGCCAGGGATGTGGCCAAAGGTCTTTTCCAATACCTCCGGGCAAAGACTGGAACCGCCCATGCCTAATAGGAGAATGTCGCTGAAGTTTTCCCGCTTAACTTCTTCCGCGAAACGCTGCAACTCGCTTATTTTCGCGATCTGCTCTTCGGTGATATTCAGCCATCCGAGCCAGTTTGCCTCGTCAGTGCCAGTCCAAAGCGAAGCATCGCGCTGCCACAAGCGTTCAACTTTTTTACCGCGCTCCCAATCTTCAATCGCAGTCGCAACCGAATTTTCGAGATCTGGGGGTAATTTATAAGTTTGCTGACTCACTTCGAAGCCGCCTTGCCAACCGTATTTTTCTGCACGGCTTCAAGGAGCTTGTCAAAAGCGTCTGCAAACAACTTCACGCCGTCGACTGTGAGTTTATCCGTGACCTCTTTCATGGAGATACCGAGCTTCGGAAGTGTATCCATCACCCGTTTCGCCTCTTCAATGTTTTCTGTCAGGCTTTGCCGCAATTTGCCATGATCGCGGAAGGCGTCGAAGGTCGCGGGAGGAATCGTGTTCACAGTGTCGGGGCCGATTAGTTCTTCGACGTACAAGACGTCCCGGTATTTCGGGTTCTTTGTGCTGGTGCTGGCCCACAGCACGCGCTGTGTCTGCGCTCCCTTGTCGGCCAGTCTCTTCCAACGACCGCCACTGAAAATCTTTAAGTAACTTTGATAAGCAAGTTTTGCGTTGGAAATGGCGACTTTACCTTCGATGCTTTTGAGATGCTCCTGCTCGGCGGGATCTTTCGAATCTTTCAACCGTTTTTCCACCATAGCGTCTATAGCCGAGTCGATGCGGCTTACGAAGAAACTTGCGACACTGGCAACTTTGCCGAGGTCGCCTCCACTTGCAGCGTACTTCTCCAGGCCCGCGATATAAGCTTCTGCTACTTGCTCGTAGACCTGTTGTGAGAACAGCAACGTAACATTGATATTGATGCCTTCACTAATCAATTGTTGAAAAGCGGGAATGCCTTCTTTTGTGCCTGGGACTTTCACCATCAAGTTCTCGCGTCCCACAGCCTTCCATAACCGCCGCGCTTCCTCGAGTGTTGCCTTAGTATCGAGAGCGAGGCCAGGCGCCACTTCCAAACTGACATATCCATCGTGACGTTTGGAGCTGTCGTAAACGGCGCACAGCAAATCGGCGGCAGCTTGAATGTCTTTGATCGCGAGCAATTCGAAACGGCCCTTCGCGTCGAGGTCAGTTCGTGATTCCAGCGATTTCAGTTGCTCCTCATAGTCGTTGCCGGCTTCGATAGCTTTTTCGAAGATAGTCGGATTCGAAGTCATCCCGCGCAGACCGTCTTCGTCTATGAGGCGCTTGAGCTCGCCGCTTGTGATCAGATTGCGGCGGATATAATCGAGCCACACGGACTGGCCGTACTTCAGAAGATCTTTCAGGGGATTTGTAGCTTTGGCGGTATCAAGAACTCCAGTGGGTTGCATAAATCCTCGCTTTCAAATGTGGCTTGCGGCTAATTTGATGAATCTGGGAATCTAAATCCATCGAATCGCTAATAACGGAGACTATTAATTCTGCGATTTTGACTCTGCAATCGACTCTTTCGCGGCTTCGACAATCTTGTCGGGAGAGAATCCATATTTCTTCAGCAAATCCTTCAGCGGAGCCGACGAACCAAAGGTATGCATTCCGATCGTCTTACCTGTCGAACCGACATATTGCTGCCAACCAAAAGTTGCCGCCTGTTCGACCGAAACTCTGGCCTTTATCTGCGGAGGAAACACTTGATGCCTATAGGATTCATCCTGCTTCTCGAAAATCTCCCACGAAGGCATGCTGACCACTCTGGCCTTGATTCCTTCCGACTTGAGTTTCTCATAAGCCTCAATGCATAAAGAGACCTCGCTGCCCGTCGACATTAAGATGACCTCGGGCTTTCCATCCGATGCATCCGCCAGAATGTATGCACCTTTCGCGACTCCGGAAGCCGGCGCATATTTCGAGCGATCGAATGTAGGCAGAGCTTGACGGCTCAACACCAGCGCGACTGGTTCGTGCTGTAAGGGCATGATTACTTTCCAGGCTTCTACAACTTCGTTCGCATCGGCTGGCCGCATCACGATTAAGCCAGGTACGGCGCGCAACGATGCCAGTTGTTCCACGGGTTGATGTGTGGGGCCGTCTTCGCCAAGGCCAATCGAATCGTGCGTGTATATAAATATGGAAGGAATTTCCATCAGCGCGGCCAGACGAATGGTCGGCCGCATGTAGTCGCTGAAGTTGAAAAACGTGCCGCTATAAGCTTTGAGTTTTGAGATCACCAGGCCGTTTACAGCCGCGCCCATGGCGTGTTCGCGCACTCCAAAGTGGAGGTTGCGTCCGGCGTAGTGTCCGGCCTGGAAATCTCCAGCATCTGAAAATTTAAGAACCGCTTTGGTGGATGTTGCCAAATCGGCCGAACCGCCGACCAGCCAGGGAATATTTTCTCCCAGAATGCTGAGGACCTTACCTGAACTCTCGCGAGTTGCTATTCCTTTCGGGTCGGCCGGGAATGTCGGCAAGTTTTTATCCCAACCATCGGGAAGTTCGCGATGCTGCATTTTTTTAAGCTGGCTCGCAAGATCGGGAAACTTCTTTTCATATTCCGCAAATAGTTTGTTCCAATCAGCGCGAAAATTGTGACCGCGCTTCCCAATTCCTTCGCGGAAATGCTCTTTCACGCCGTCTGGCACAAGGAATTTTTGATCCTCTGGCCATCCATAAAATTTTTTAACCAGCTTTACTTCGTCTTCACCCAAGGCTTCCCCGTGGGCGGCGCTTTTATCTTGTTTATTGGGGGACCCATAGCCAATGTGGCTGTTCACAACGATGAGAGTCGGACGGTCATTGGTTTGAAGGAAGTTGTTATAGGCTTTGGACAATTCATCGAGATCATTCGCGTCCAAAACATGAGTTACATTCCATCCGTAGGCTTCGAATCGCTTCGATACGTCTTCACTGAACGACCAATCTGCCGGGCCATCCAAGGTGACTTGATTGTTGTCATAGATCCAACACAGATTGGACAGCTTAAGATGACCTGCGAGCGATGCCGCTTCACTCGCAACACCTTCCATCATGTCGCCATCGCCACACATCGCATAGATGTTGTAATCAAAAATCTTGAAGCCAGGGCGGTTATAGCGAGCAGCGAGCCACTCCGCTGCCATAGCCATGCCCACGCTATTTCCAACTCCTTGTCCGAGCGGTCCAGTTGTTGTTTCGACTCCGGATGTGAGGCGATACTCGGGATGCCCGGGGGTCTTGCTATCGACTTGGCGGAATTTTTTGAGGTCGTCGAGCGTGAGCGCAAATCCATTTGTAACGTCGTACTCCGGAGTTACAGCTCGGACCTCCGACAGAAAAAGTAGAGCATACAGCAACATTGAGGCGTGACCATTGGAGAGAACGAAGCGGTCGCGGTTGGGCCAAATAGGATCAGCAGGATCGTAGCGCAAGAATTGTTGCCATAACGAATAAGCGACGGGAGCGAGCGCCATTGGGGCGCCTGGATGGCCTGAGTTGGCTTTTTGCACTGCGTCAATTGCCAGAGTGCGAATAGTGTTGATGCTTAAAGTATCGAGTTGCTTACCCGATAGCACGGTTTGCTCGGTTGCCGCCATAGCTACAAATCTCCTTACAACAACAAGTTTGTATTTTTAGATGACAACTTGCCAAACTGGGCATTGTGAATCTGCACAACACCACAATCCCAGTTTACCAATTTGTAAGAGGGCCTGCTCTGCCGCGGACTGGACGCGAGAAGAAGCCGAAATTATCCCAATTGTTCTGGCTTATGGGATGATTTGCTGTTCTTTAAAGATTCACGGCAGAAGAGAATTAACCGAATAGAAACTAAAATTCCTTAAACTCAACCTTTTAGGCGCGCCAGATATCCTTGCTCGTTTTGGAATTGGCTCATACTGTTCTCAATGAATTTGATAAATTGCCGCAGCGTGCCACGTTCGGCTGAATCAAGACCGGTAAACTTAACTCGTACTCCGAAGCAGGGGCTGCTGCGAGTTACTATTCCGTTCAGAACCATTCCTTTCACCCAGAGCTGCCCGTTGGCGAGCCACAGCCCTATCCGTAATGACATGCCATTCTCGACGGGAGATGCAGTTTCTATGAAGCAGCCACCCAAGCTGGTATCGGCAAGGTTTCCCCATAGTGGAGCATCCACACCTTCGACGCGCATCTCAACCGCGACAAAACATTTCATGCGAGGATGTTGCCTGCGATCATGCGCGCTGGGGCTTAACCAGAATGAGGAAACTTCATCGGGGTCAAAGGGCGGAGTTGCCTTCGCGGCGACAGGGACAGCAGCGGAACGGGAGGTGTCATCCGCTTTTTCGGATTTGGCGGAAGAGGTTTTGATCTTGCGCATCGCTTCCAGCAACACCTGATCGCGTTTATCGGTTGGCGCGTCACGATAAGCTTGCAGAAGCTCTCCAAGATGGCTTACCAAATCTGGATCAGACAGTAAATGCGTCCAGTCAGCGCCGTTCGTCGCGTTGTCAGAACTGCTCATAAGAAGGAAAACGCTCAACTCACGCTCGCAATCCGGCGGCTTAAAACTATAAAAGCGGATTGTTTTAGACAAACTCTCCTTAAGAGTGAAGCAGGAAGGGGTTTCCAACAAGATGACCATGGGCACACACAGAAGTAACTTCAAAATGTTACCTGTAGAGGGCACACGAGTATGCGTTTAGGCAAAACGGGGGGCGACGGCTATCGCCAACCAACGCTGGAGAAAGCTCATATCCAGCGAGCGACGGTAGCCGCCTACTTCAAATTAGGAATTTAAGCTGTTACATTGAGTCCGCTATTCTGATTTTGCGTTGATGCCGGAGTCGTGCTGGCGTTCAGGAAGTTCAGCACGATTTGGTCATTAGTGTTGTTCACGTTGAGCGTGATTTGCTCCCCGTGGTTCGAAGTGCCGCTACTCGTCGGGTTCACGCTGATTCCAACCTGTTCGCCTCCACTGGCATTCTCGCTGAGGTTGATTGTTACTTGTTCATTACTTGTATTTCCTAAGTTTAAAATGACTTCGCCTGGGGTTGCGGTTGCGGGGGTACTCGAAGTGCTACCAGAGCCGCTCCCAAAATTGAGCACGATTTCTGGCGTATTCGAACCCGTTCCGTTGTTCAGGTTCAATACGATTTCGGGTCCCGAAGCAGGGTTCGTGCTCGGCGTAGTTGTTGTATTTGGGGTGGTTGTGGGCGTGGTTGTTGTACTTGGCGTGGTACCCACTGTTGAGGTAATTGGCGACGTTGCTGTGTTGGAATCTGTTGAATTGGATGTGGCTGAGGTTCCAGTAGTTGCGGTGTTGGTAGTATTTTCGGTGGCAGAGTTTCCGTTTCCGCCGGTGATCGTGATTGTGATGGCAGGCCCAGCCCCGCTCTCCGCCGGAGTGTTGGCAGGATGTTTGCGGAATGAGTTAACAAGATCGGCATATGCGGCTTGTGCGCCTGTCAAATCTCCATTCTGGAGATCTTGGCCAATAGTTGCGAAATCCTGAGATCTCTGGGTATTCCTGAATGGGTTTGTGGCTGATCCTGAGAAGCTGCCATTTTGACTGAGCGTCGCCAGTGTGTTGTAGGCTGTTTGTGCGCCTGTTAAATCGCCCGACTGAAGCGCCTGCCCAAGTTGACTAAGATCGGTCCGCCGTTCATGAAAGAATGATGTCAACGGGCCGGGCTGAAAAACTGTACTATTTGCAATTGCTGCTGCCGACATAGCTTTCTCCTGAGATGGTCCTGATTAACAGAAATTGGGTCAAGCTTCCTTGTTTGCCATCCAAGATTTTTATCGACGCAACTCGAAGCCCACTTGAGTTCGATTTTCAATCAAGGCCAGAAAATATCAGCAGATGAGAGAAGATTAATCTTTAATGAGTAACTATTCTTCGCAATCGCATTCCTACTTGAGCTAGTCGTTAGTTTCGTTAGGAATCCCGGCATCCCTCTTTGCAAAGCCAGACACTAGATTCCCGTTGTTTCATATCGCAGGACTGCCAAGGTTAGACGGTAGTCATAGCTGGCCTGTGCGCCGCTGATCTGTGCCTGAGTTTGCTGAAGTTGTGCCTGGCTAAGTTCCACAATCGATCCTAGTCCTAACTTATAGCGGGTTTGCGCAAGGTCAAGGGCAAGATTTGCCTGATTCAATAACTGCTGGGTTACGTCCACTCGCTGGTAGGCAGTATTTGCATTCAACCAACTCGTTCGCACATCGCGCGCGATCCTGTTTCGAAGATCGGTGAGGCGTTCTTGTGTTGCTTGCTCTCGAAACGCCGCTTCACGAGCTCTCGCGGTATAAAGGAAGCCGTTGAACACCGGGATATCAACGTTGAGCCCGACAGCGCCGTACCAACTCGAGACTAACGGATTCCGCACGGGAGTATCTCCGACCGCGCCGAGTGCGCGAATACTGGGCAAGAGCGAATCCCGCTGCGCGACCTGAAATTTATGAGCTGACTGATACTCGAAATTGAGCGATAGAATCTCCGGCCTCATCGAAAACGCCTGCGAGATAAGATCGTCCACATTGCCGGGGGGAGGCGCTATCGAAGTGGTGTCGTCGACCAGCTGAAAATTCCGAGTACTGGGATACCCGAGCACCATGGACAGCGTTGCCAGCGAAGCGCTCTCGTTATTTTGAGCGTCGAGAAAAAGAAGTTTTGCTTGCGCTAAATTGACATTGGCAAAACTAAGATCGAGTTGCGACTTGAGCTTGCTATTGAATAGAGCCTGGATTTGATCGGCCACGGTCTGGCGCGCATTTACCGTTTGTTGCGCGACCGTCAATAGGGCGTGCGCTTGTAATGCCGAATAAAAATCTTGATCCACGGCCAGCAGGATTTGCTCCTTAGTCGCAATCGCGTTTTGCTCTTCCGCTTTTGCCGATAGGTTAGCGCTTGCCACAAGATTCGTCGTATGTCCGAAATCCGTAATTAGCTGGCTGACTGTTGTGCCTACAGCAGCGCGCTGATAAATGATGGGATTATTCAGCGCGCCTGCGGTAATACGCGAGCCCGGATTGGCGTCTACCGCCGTCATATCGATGGCTGCGGTCGGCCACAGATTGGAGCGGACTTCGCGCGTGACTTGTTGCGACGCAAGAGCATTGAGCCGGGCGACTGAGATCTGGGGATTGTTCTGGATGGCCAATGTCTCAGCTTGCTTCAACGAAAGCGGAGTTCCACTACCAACCTGCGGTGCCGCTGGGCTTTGCGGTGTTGTTGGGCCTTGTGTCGCACCCGGCATACCAGTCGAAGAACCAGCCCCGGCTTGGGCAAGAATGAATAAATCAGTGCTTGCTCTGGGGATAGGTGCGGAAGGCAAGCTCTGCGCAGTCTGCCCACACATGTAAATGGGCACAAGCAAAGCGGATAGAACTACTATAGTTTTCATGTGACTTTCGATCCTCAAGCTTGAACGGCTGGCGCTTGCTCTTCTCGTCGATGAATCAGCAGATACGCGGCAGGAACCACAAACACTGTCACGATGACCGACACAGTAAGTCCGCCGATAATGGCACGCGCTAATGGCGCGTATTGTTCGCTCCCGGCTTCCAGTGCGAGCGCCATCGGAATCATGCCCAGAATAGTCGCCAAAGATGTCATCAGAACTGGCCGCAAACGCACACGGCAGGCGGTCGCCACCGCTTCTTTGATCGGCATTCCTTCTTTTCGCAGCGCCCTCGTGAACTCGACGATCAGAATGCTATTCGAGACCACGATCCCAGTCATCATGATCACTCCCATCAGTGACATGACGTTTACCGTGGTATGAGTCAGCAGGAGGAATAAAATCACGCCCGTGATGCCCGGCGGGATTGCAAGCAAAATAATCAAGGGGTCGATAAACGAAGAGAACTGCGCCATCAGAATCAAATAAACCAAAACGATGGACAAGATGAGTCCAATTCCAAAGCTCTTGAATGATTGCCGCATACCCTCGACCGATCCGCGCATAGTGATGCGCACGTTCTCGGGTAGCTTTGTATTAGAAATTACTTTGTCTACCTGGTTGGCAAGGCCGCCAAGATCTTCACTACGCGGCGAAACGTAAACATCAATGACGCGGCGAAGCTGGTAATGGTCCACTTCGGTTGGCGTGTTGATCATTTTTACATCCGACAACGCCTCAAGATTTGTGGGATTCGTATTACTTGCCGCATGTAAGGGAATTTGCTTAAGGTCGGTTAGCGATTTAACCTGCGCCTCCGGATACTGCACCGTGAGCATGTAATTGTTCCCATTGTGCGGATCGACCCAGTAGCTTGGCGCAATCATGCTGTCGGATGTGAGCGCAGTTATGACATTATCGACCGCTTCTTTAGACGACACGCCCACGCGTCCTGCCATTTCACGGTTTACGTTGAGTTCAATACCTGGATAATCAAGGTCCTGCGGAATCAGTACGTCGCTCACGCCGCGCAACTTACGTACTTTCTGCGCAATGTTGGCCGCCGTTTGATAAGCCTCTTTCTGATTATTGCCGCTGACCTGAAGATCAATGGGCGCAGGAAGGCCTAGGTTAACGACCGCATCTACCAGTCCTCCCGCCTGGAAATAAGTCGAAAGCTCCGGCAGATCATCGGAGAGCTTGGCACGCACCCGGCGCATGTATTCATAGCTGCCAATTGCGTGATCTTTCTTTAGACTGACCTGAACAAAGGCTGTGTGCTGTCCGGAATTGCTGGTATAGATCGCGGAGAAATCCGGTGTGATGCCGATATTCGAAACGATCATGTCCAAATCTTTTGGGGAGACTGCTTGGCGAATGTCTTCTTCAACATGCTTAATGTATTGGTTCGTCAGCTCCAGCCGCGTGCCCGTGGGAGCTTTGATATCGATTACAAATTGCCCAGGGTCGGTGCGTGGGAAAAATCCCAGGCCCATCAGCGGAAACAAGCCGAAACTGAAGAGGCAAACGCCGAGGATTCCTGCAACCGTCGCAATGGGACGGAGCAGGCTGCGCCTCACCGCAATATCGTAGTGCATGAGCATTCGGTCATAGCGGCGATTAAACCAGCGAATAAAGCGCTCGAACCTCGTTTTTCCCGGATGGTGCGCAGCTTCACCATGCGCAGATTTGATGAAGCGAGCGCAAAACAGCGGTACCACTGTCATGGCTACTGCATAAGAAGCAAAAAGCGAAAACACAACCGCAGCAGCCAAAGCCGTGAACAAGAACCTGCTCACGCCATAAAGAAACACCACGGGAAAGAAAACAATCGCCGTAGTGAAAGTGGCTGCCAGCACCGGCATGGCTACCTCGCCGCCTCCCTTTTCGGCAGCGACCTCGGGCGTTTCTCCCATCTCGAGATGACGAAAGATGTTTTCCAGCACAACCACTGAGTTGTCGATCAGGCGCGAGAAGGCAAGAGCCAGCCCTCCCAGAACCATGGAATTGATTGATCCTCCACTAGCGTTGATAGCTAAAAATGCAGCCAATGCGGAGAGCGGAATGGAAAGCATCACCGCCAGCGTGGCGCGCACATTGCCGAGGAAAATCAAGATCATGAGAGCAGTCAATACCAGTCCAATTCCGCCTTCGTTGCCGAGATTCACAATCGCGGTCTTCACGAAAACAGATTGGTCGAAGACCACCTTGGTTACGAGGGACTTTGGGATGTCGAACAGGTTGCCAATCGACTTCTTGATTCCGTTAACGATAGAAATAGTATTGCTGTTGCCGCCCTGTTTAAGAATCGGCAGATACACCGATCGCTGTCCATCCACCCGGACAATATTCGTTTGAATGGCGGCTGCATCTTCCGCATGGCCCACATCCGACACCATCAATTCCGCATTGCCTTCGGATTTAAGCGGCAGCCGGTTGATTTCTTCCGTGGTGGGAAGCTGGCTATTGGTGTAGATGTTGTAGTCCTTGGGGCCTATGCGCACGTCACCGGACGGCAAAATCGTGTTTGCATCGTTAACTGTGCGTACAACATCCATCAAGCTCAGTTGATGAGCCTCAAGCTTTACCGGATCAACATAGACTTGGATCTGCCGGTACTTGCCGCCAAAAGGCTGTGGTACGGATGCGCCGGGTACATTTGCGATCTGATTACGAACCGTGAACTGGCCAAGATCGTGCAGTTGGGTTTCATTCAGTCCTTGGCCTTTCAATGTGATGAGGCAAACCGGCAAACTCGAAGCATCGAATTTGAGCACAACTGGTGGCAGAGTGCCGGGTGGCAATCTCCGCAACTGGGCCATCGCCAGATTCGAGATTCCGCTTACAGCCGCATCTGGATTAGTACCCGGCTGAAAGTAAATCTTAATAAGGCTCACTCCGGTTAGAGAACGCGATTCAATGTGATCGATACCGCTGCCCAACGTAAAAAATCTTTCGAACGGATTTGTAATGTTGGCTTCGATCTGCTCTGGCGGCATGCCGGAATAAAACGTCGCCACAACTACGACTGGAATATTGATGTCGGGAAAGAGATCGACTGGCATGCGCCCGACCGTAGTCACGCCGACCACCAGAATGATCAGGCATAACATAATGATGAAAAACGGATACCGAATTGCAAAACCCGACATGTCTACCGTACTCCCTGTTCTGCGCCGTATTTTTCATTTGCCATGGTGCTCACTTTAGGTTCGACATGCTGACCGGCATGGTATTCCCCTAAATTTCCTACAATTACTCGGTCTCCTTCATTCAACCCGGCCGCAACTTGAACACGATTCAAGCCTTCGATTCCCGTTTGAATCTGGCGCTCTTCCACGCGATTTTGTGAATCCACCAGGAGCACGGTCGTCATATCCCCGTTACGATTGACGGCCTGCAATGGAATTGTTAAAGCATTAGGCGCATTTTGAATACGCAGTGCAACGTCGGCATACATTCCCGGCGCCAATTTGTAATCGCGATTCGGCACATCCACTTCTACTTGCATGGTTCTGGTCGAACGATCAAGTGCATCGGTCGCGCGTATCACCTTGCCAGAGAGGCGCTCATCTGTTGCCTGCACGCGGATGTCGGCTGGCTCTCCGTCTTTAACACTCGATGCCAGTGACTCAGGCACCGGAATACGAAGCCGCAACACATTCACTTGCGAAAGCTTGACCACTGGCATTGAGCTTACGTTCGAGGTGCCCGCCTGAATGAGAGATCCGGTATCGGCGTATCGCCACGTCACGACACCATCGAAAGGAGCCGTAATTCGTGAATACGCAGAGAGTGCGGCGTAGTGTTGCTGGTCTGCGCGTGAAACTTCCAATTGCTGCCGAGACGCTGCCAGAGCCGATTTTGCGCTCTCCACTTGTGCGGCGGCGGAGCGGTCTTTGGCGGTCGCATCGTCTAGTTCCTGTTCTGCAATCAGACCGGGTCGTGCTTCTGAGGCCTGCTTCAATCGGGTGGCTGCAGCGTGCAGTGCGGCATAATCGGCTTCAGCGCGGCTCACTTCATTCTGCGAGAGAAGAATTTCCTCTTGGCTATGCCCTACTTCCGCACCCGCTGATTGCAACTGCGCGACCAATTCTGGAACTTCGAGAACTGCGAGCACCTGCCCTTTATGCACGTGATCGCCAATATCAACGTTGATGTTCTTGATATAGCCGGCAACTTTGGCATGGAGTTCGACTTCCTGATATGGCAGAAACTCGCCAGCGATAGAGAGTGTGTTAGAAAGCGGCGCTCGCCGAGCCTCTACGACCGCCGCGCGCGGAAGTGCATCGGCCGACACCGACTCAGAAGCAACGCCCGAATGTCCGCAGCCCGTCGCAGCAATACAAGCTGCTATAAAAACGAGTGCCGCTGTTCCCATTGGAATCCAAGATCGTTTACGCATATTTACAGTCACCCATTTGCATTTCCTTAAACCAGAAACAAGACAAGAAACGGAAATTGGCGGGAGCGCAGGCTCATATTCTCGGACTGCACTCCCGGTTGCAGTCAGTTATTAGCCATGCACGATGCATCCTTGTCCTGGTTGCGACGATTGATGCTCATTCTCACGTCCCGGTTACCAGGGAGGGCCACTTCCACGACATGCTTTTGCAGGTTTATTTCTATGTTCTGATTGGGAGTGAAGGCCGATGGCAGGTAGTTAAATGCGGAGTCATAGCGCGCTACATACAAGGCGCAATTCAACCTGATTCCAATATCGTAGGAGTAAACAGTGGATTGCAACGGCGCATCCGACGGGTTGTCGCCCACATAATTGGATGGAGTTTCGTGCTTTTGCACGCTAACCACTGTGGCGGTCTGAAATTTAGGTTTGGCCTCTGCGTATATAGAAGTCACCAGCGCACTACTGACGAGTAGAAACAAAATAAGAGCGTTCTTCATGATCTCCTCCAAGAGATCGACTCGATCCATAGCGGAAATGTAGGAACATTTCCGTTCACATTTCATCGAGCCTTTGTCCGGCACTGGAACTCAGCGCACGGAATCCCCAGCAACAAAGCTGAGTTCAGTTAATTTTTAAGGTGCGATTACGAGAGGAGATCAGCCGTTGGAGGAGGCCGGTTGTACAGTCGTTCGTCTAATAGCAGAGCATGGACGGGAGGTCCGCTGGGAGCGAAACGCGGATAGAAAGTCGAGACTTCCAGAGTTACAAAGCGCAATGCCGGCGCAGCATACCGCACAGCGTCTTTGTCTAAATGCTGACGCTTCTGAGCAGTCGAATGATCGGTGACCTGCTTAACGCCAACACTGGACGCATTTACGTAACTGTTGTATCGAGTAGTGAGACTAATGGTAAGGGAACAGACCGCGACCAAAATTAGAACTGCACCCCATGAATTCGTCCGGCAAGTTCGTTTTTTGTAATTGGTCGAGGTTACCATTCGCTTAAAACTCTTCGGAGCTTTCAGCTTTAATCATAGCACTCAGAGCGGAATGAACTTCTACTTGGTTAGATGGCAAAAGTTACTTTGGAATCGCTTTACTGCTAAGTAACGAAGAATTAAGAAGATGCTGCTCCACAAACTAAAAGCCAGGATGGAGGGAATCCATCCTGGCCATTGCAACTTGAACTAGGGTAAGTAGTAGCGGAACGAGGTGAGAACCATTTTTTCTGTGGGAGAAGGTTCGCCAGTTGTAGTCGTACCTGGGACTCCGGCCCAAGTGTTGCGGACTATGTAGGAAAACTGTGGTCCCCACTGGATTGTGCCTTTTGGACCCTTGTAAAAGCGATACCAAAATCCGATGGTACCCTCGAGCATGTTGCGCGTGTCTCCGGTGCAACTTGCCGGGTTCGTAGGCAGAAAGCCATTTGATGAGGTTGGAAATTGTCCTGAAGTTGGTGTACCCGGCGGCAATTCAGTAAAACAGCCAGAGTTCTTGAATAGCGGTGATCCGTACCCTTCTCCGGTGCCCGATGGATTAAAGAACGATCTGCGGCCTGCGTACTCGCCGCCCACGTTGGCGTAAATATCCAATTTTTTACCGTGCGCTTCAAGGGTTGCGAGTGCCTGAGTACTCTTGATAAGGGCAAGAGTGCCATCGGGTCGAACTGTCGTATCCGGAAGTCCTACAGTACCGTAGCGTCCAATACCTTCTCCGCTCAGGAAGTGCAGTCCCGCGTCTAGGTGCTTGTTCAGCATTGAGACGCGAGCATTGGCACCCATTCCCCAGCCGGTGGTTGAGTTATTTGTGACTCCGGCCGCAGACGGGCCAGTGATTCCCAAACAAGTTGAGGCGGCAGCAGTAGCGGCGCAAGGATAGATTCGGTTACGGAAATCGCTGATCAACCCGAATACTTCAAAGTGACTCCAATTCGAGGGTTGTGCGACCGCCTTGAAAACGAAGTCAGGCGAGGGGTTAAATGAGTAGGTAGAAGACGGATTATAGAGTCCCCCGCTTGCTCCGGCGGACCCGAGCACGAAATTATTGGCATTTCCGTGCGCGGTAAGAGTGGCTTGCGCGTTTTCTACCGAGGCTGCCAGCCAGAACTTGTTTCCAAAGTCCTTGGAGACGCGGAATCCATACTGACGGGCCCAACTAAATCCGATGTGGTACTGAGGATCAATGGTCATCGGTAGCGCTTCCGTACGATTATCGACGCCGTTTTTGGTTTCGGTGATTAAGCTCCACATCTGGCCGCCGGTAAAGGTAAAACCATCATTAAGAGCTGCCTGTCCCCAGGCCTGACGCTGCCGCAAGGAGTAACTGTTGCTTTCGTTATTATTTGATGTCACGCCGGCGGAGAGAAAGTCTGCTTCAACATAGCCGGTCAACTTAGCATTCTTGAGTTTCCCTTCAGCCAGCATTGAGATACGTGACTGCCTTCCCGAACCGAAAAATTCCGAGAGATTATTTTGAGGAGCGCCTGCGAACGGAATTGAATTGAAAGGAGTATTAATGTCGGCCCCAAGCGCGTGTTGACGCCAAACCGTTTCAGCCGCCAGAAATCCACCGGGCGTAATGGTGATGCCTTTAAAGTGCAACGCCAAGGGGCTTTCAAGAGCATCGGTTATATTCTTTTGCGTCTCTTGCAAACTTAACGCCGTATTCGTGGAATTCTGTTTGATATCGGAAACGTCATTCTTAAGCTCAACTACCTGCTGCTGTTGAGTTCCCACTTGCGTGGAAACAGCATCGGCTTTCCCCGCCGCTTCCGTTGCTGTGGTCTGACTTTGATCAAGGCGCTGCTGCATTTGCTGTAGAGCCTGATCGCGCGTCTGAATTTGTTGCTGCAATTGTTGAATCTGTTGTTGCTGCTGAGCCATTGAGCGATTCATCTCGTCTTTTAGCTCTTGGATTTGTTTGGCAACGCTCGGTGCAGCGGCTTTGCGACGCTTCTTTGTGGTCGTAGTAGTGGTGGTGGTGGTCGTAGTTTGACCTGCGGCTTGTGGCGCAGGCGCTGCAAATGCACTCGCTGTGAGCGCACACGTCAGCACCAAAGATAAAGCTTGCTTCATATCTCTCCCCCACGGACGAAATTAGAAGATAGTAGATGGTTGCTTCCTATAGTCGGATAGCCCATAACTCCAAATAATTTCTCTTCGATTTTGCCGATGCTAACGGCTGATTGTTAACAACAGATGAATGTACGTTGAATATCAGGTTAATCGGGTAGGAGCAGAGTCTCTGTCAAATTATGAACTTTTAAGCAGATTCAGTTCACAAACGGAACGCGATGCGCGATCGGGAAATCTAATTGCTGATTCTGTTTGCGAATCGAACCCGACTCACGGTAAGCAATAACAATGCGACAGATCAAGCAGGCAGACACGAATTCCGTAAACTGTACCTAGTTTGCTGGTACCCCAAATAAAACTTCAACCAAGCCATTATTCCATTTGCAATTGGATGTTGCGCTATTATCGGCAAGCGAACCATGTTTCTTGTCCCACTTGGGCAGCATTGCTTCACACCGGCCGGAGAGCCGCACCATTCCATGCCACAAGCAAAAATGATGTGATTGGTGTCCATGGAGCGGATGGCGCGGGTAGTCTTGACGTAAAAAGCGCGCACTATCGCGTCGCCGTAGAAAGATTCCCGCGGAGAATTCACAGCCAGACTTGGCGGTCGCGGGAACGCAGCCAGAGCTCGATGGCCAATGTATTGATGGAAAAACCAATCCAGAATGCAATTCCGAAGAATTGGTTAGGAGCAAGGTGGGTCAGGTGGCTGGTAGCAAAGAAAACACCCATCACTGGACGTGTAGTAGCAATGCCAAGCAGGATCGCAATTGCGCGAATCATCCATCGACGCTTCAGGAGCAGCTCGCCATGCCGCATGTGCCAGTAAGAACGAAATAATGAGAACAGAAAGAGACTATTGAAAAATAGAACTGCTGAGCGTTCTATCCATCCACCAACAGAATAAAAACTCATTGCGTAGGCTGTAAGGCCGACCACTGCACCGAGTGGGAACAGCAAACGCTCTGGCCAACTCGTGGAGTTACGAAAAAAGAAAAAAGGGGAAATCACGACAAAGGCGAGTGCCGGCAGAATGTGTGCCAGCGTGAGGATCGCGTGGGATGCAAATGCTGCATCAAGAGCGGCTAACTGGGCCGGAGCAGAGTGTGGCGGATAAGCGAGCGCAAATACTCGCCGAAGTACCACTGCAATGGCAATTACAATACAGATCCAGAATCCGACCCGTAGCCAGCGGGGAAATGCCTGCTGATATGGATGCCTTATCACGTCGTGCATGTGTGCTCTTCCTTACGTCCAGAGCTTATGAACGTGCTCGTTAACCTGGTGGCGCGTTAGACAAATTCTTGTCTGCAGTTCTTGTATTCTGACGATGACATCTCATTTTACGAAGGCTCGTCCGCTTCCGTAAACTATTTGAACGGAAGAATTCCGGTATCGGTAGTTTTGATGCTCTCATCCAAAGTGAAGCTTCAATTCCCGGAGAACTCACATGGTTGGCACGACTGAAGTTCCCACATCCCTTACTCCCGACGAGCTCCGAAAAATAGACGCGTACTGGCGAGCTTGCAATTATTTATCGGTGGGAATGATTTATCTGCGCGGCAACCCCCTTCTCCGTGAACCATTGAAGCCGGAGCACATTAAGAATCGGCTGCTTGGTCATTGGGGATCGGATCCAGGGCAATCGTTAATTTGGGTACATTTGAACCGGCTCATTAAAAAATATGACTTAAATGTGATTTACATCTCTGGCCACGGTGCACCAGCCACGCTTGCAAACTGTTATCTCGAAGGCCATTATTCCGATATTTATCCAGACAAGAGTCGTGATGAGTCGGGAATGCTCAAATTTTTCCGGCAGTTTTCATTTCCCGGAGGAATTGGTTCGCATTGCACACCGGAGACGCCTGGGTCGATTCACGAAGGCGGCGAACTTGGGTACTCCCTATCCCATGCCTATGGAGCAGCATTTGATAATCCGGATCTGATTGTCACAGTAGCGGTCGGCGATGGCGAGGCAGAGACGGGGCCGCTTGCGACCTCTTGGCATTCGAATAAATTTCTGAATCCGATTCGCGATGAGCGATACTATCAAACTAATTCATAAGGATATAAAGGTGGAATTCAAGATTTTTGATGAACGGAATGCACTAGGCAAAGCAGCGGCAGATCAAGCCGCTGCTGCTATCCGGCGAGCCATCCTCGATCAGGGCAACGCGCGAATCGTAGCTGCAACGGCCGCATCGCAGAAGGAATTTCTGGAGGCGTTAACATCCGCTGCGGGAATTGACTGGAACAAGGTCGAAGCATTTCACCTTGATGAATACATTGGCCTTCCGATCTCCCATCCCGGCAGTTTCCGAAAAATGCTTTTGGAACAGCTCATCAGCAAAACCGGAATCGTGAAGTACCATTTACTGGATGGCGACGCTGACGCGGACGCGGTAGTCACCCGCGAAAGTGCGGCTTTGGCCTCTGCGCCAATCGACATAGCATTTCTCGGCATCGGGGAAAATGGACATCTGGCATTTAACGATCCGCCAGCAGATTTCGAAACTGAACAGCCTTATCTGATCGTCAACCTCGATGAAGCTTGCCGTCGGCAACAGGTGGGTGAAGCATGGTTCGCGGATATTTCGCAGGTGCCACAACGGGCTATTTCCATGTCAGTGCGCCAAATCCTGAAGGCCAAAGAAATTCTTGCGGTAGTGCCCGGCTCGCAAAAGGCACAAGCGATTGGAGCCTGTTTCAATGGTGAAATCAGCCCGATGGCGCCTGCCTCCATCCTGCGCAATCATCCGAATGCCACCGTATATCTCGACACCAACTCTGCTGCCTTACTAAGTCCCACCCTGCGCAATTCTGCAGGGGTGTTGAGCTCATTATAGGTCACCCTGGCCGGGCCTCAGTTCAACAACTGCTGCAATGATCGATATCCGACGTTCCACCGGTTTTGGTCGTCGCGTGAGACCGACGATTTAGCCGACATGTATCGCCGTCTCGATTTCCTGAGCCGTGCGCCTCGATGAATTCGGGTTAAAGCACATTACCCGGATTTGCACAAACGCTTATGGTGTTGTGTTGCAAATACCAAATCTGATCGGGGCATGTTCTAGCAGTGAAAATCCTTTCGCTCAATCCGATCTTGTCTAATATTGCATACAGAAAAATCATGGCTTTTGCATTGCCGTGCCTTCAATAGAACCACGCAGAACGGTAATTGATGCTTTTGGAATCTGGTAGAGTGTTTCCGCTCCGCCCGTTACTGTTGACCTTGATGGAGGTCCATCAGGATCCGCATGGCCACCTGTGCCTTCCTGGTGCCACTGATATTCATTTGATCCGAAGGTAACGCGGTCCACCTGACCGGAAAAGAAACGATCGCGTTTGGTTTGAGGATCAGTGAAAATTACTTTCACCGCGTGGTCATTATATTGATCACGATTAACCAGCATCACTGACCATTGCTTGTCTGGCCGTTCGACTGCATAGGCAGTTACCATCAAAGTGCCGGCTGCGTCCGTCACATCGCTTGAAGCTTTGAATTGGCGATGAGGTGCATCGATCGGCTGCACCCATTCCTTTGTAATCATCTGTGCAGCGATGTACTGCGGGGGATGGCCCAGTACGTTATAGTTTGCATCAATCCATAAAAAATTCCCGAAGCCCCCGAAGTTTCCCGGATACGGCATGTAATGAAAGTAATAGGTAGCACCTGCTCCGGCAGCCATCATAGAACCAACGTAGTCGGCCAGCCACAGGCCGCTCTTCACTGTTTCGGGTCCGGCGCCGCCACCTATGTTTCCTTCCGTCATGAAGAACGGAATGTTGGAAGGAACGCCATTATCTTTCCAGACCTGAACAATGTGGTTTACGAATTCAGGCTCTGGATATAGATCGGCCCAAGAGTACGTTGGCTTGTCCTGATAAGGATAATGTTCGAAGGAAAAGAACGTGAAATCGCTCAGCCGGTTGTGCGCTCTGAGGTAGTCGACGAATCTGCCGATCCATGAAACTTTCCCCGCTGCGTCTGGCCACACTTCCACATCCCCGAATGTTCCCTCGAATGGCGGTCCACCCAGCTTCGCCTCGGGGACCAGCTTGTGAATCGCCGTCGCAAACTGCAAATACAAAGCGCCATAATCTTCGGGAAGCATATGCTGGCCGTCAGCCTCTTCTCCCATCTCAATCCAGGAGATTGGATAGTGACGTTTATAGAGATAGGCAATTTCGTTCGCAGCATCTTCCGGCGTGGAATACAGCATTGCAATCGGTACCATGGTCGGAAGCCCGCGCGTGACTCCACTCGTGAAGAAGAAATCGAAGCCGACTTGATCTCCTCGCGATTCGTCCATATTGGAAGCTGCGTGCCAAGGGTCAACTGATGAGGGCCAAGTAACAGTTTGTTGACGGCTGGGAAAATGAGTAACGTAATCGTTGAACTGGCCGTCCGTCGAGAGGGCCCCAGCATAGAGTTCATTGATGGCATAGCCTACGCAATTCCGCTTGTCTGCTGATCCATGCGTGTCGCAAGTGTTCGATGACTCGGTCATCAAGATGCGAAGATAACGGGCGGGAATCATCCATGAAACCAGCTTCAGCGTGACCGTTCCCCCCTTCCCTTCAGTAACCGTGCCTAACGGAAATGTTTGCCATGTGCCTTTGGTGGTTCCGTCATAGAAGGGTTCTAATTCTCCTGTCCAGAACTGGACTGAATAATGTCGCGCATAAGGCTCGGCCCATGCAATCCGGATGGCGTTGACGTCTATCTTGCTGCCCAAGTCGATCATCACCCACTGTGGGTGCAACGAATCATCTTCGCCAGTGAAAGCTTTCGTGAGATACGGGTTGCTCTTCCAATATGACTTCAGATCGCCATCAGTTAGCCGGGACCAGCCATTCCCATCTCCGCGACTGAAGCCGCGATGTGGGAGTGGGGCAGCCCACGAATGACGAATCATATCCCCGGTCGGCTCACCGCTGCCGACAAAATATCCCTCTTGCTTCTCCGGATTGCTCCACTTGCCAGTGGGATTCCAATGCCAGGCTTCAACCATGAGTTCGGTATTCTGGCGATAAGTCACCGTCTGCCATCCGGCGCCGAGGATTTCCTTGAGCATGGGATCGGTGAGCAAGTGGTCGGGAGTCCCGGTTCGCAAGCGGTCGATAGCAGCGCCGAGAGAGTGTGGCGGGCTAAAGGTGTTCACGACGTGAGATGGGGCGGCATCGATGGTGACCGTTTGGGCGATCGCAATATTTATTGGAAGAAGGGAAGCCCCGATTGCGAAACAAATTTCGAAAACTCTAGTCTTGATGCCCGACGCCATGCGTACGTCCTCCGAAGCCTAGCTTGTCTTAAAAATTAAAAGGATGCTGGTCGGCAGAACCGCACTACTTTCATCTCGGATCGCCGAACGGCAGAACAGAAAATTTTGAAACGAGAAAAAGGCCTCAGACTGTGGATTTGGTCTGAGGCCCAGTTTGTTAGAAGTAGAGCTTCAATCCCAATTGCACTTCTCGAGTAGGAGAGGCAAGAAACGTAATCGCCCCGAACGAACCATCTCCGTAGGTGGTATCAGCGGGTCCGAAGTTTGGATGGTTAAAGACATTGAACGCTTCAAAGCGGAATTCCATCCGCATTCCTTCGCGGAAATTCGACATTGGGAATTCTTTGAAGAGCGACATGTCTACATTCTTGTTTCCAGGTTGACGGATATTCGTGATCGTCCTTGGAGCGTTACCGAACGTGTACGCAGCTGTCTGCGCGATAACGCTCGATCCGCCGTCGGGGCACGGCCCATTCTCACAGGCATTGGCGAAGTAATTCGAAACCATACTTGCTTCGGAAGAGTGATTCACTTTCAGTGGTCCAGTCAAAGTGGGCCTTTGTCCAAATGTCGGAATAGGGTTAGTCGAATTTAGAACGGGAATAATCGGCCGGCCCTTGGCGAAACGCCAGATACCATTCAATTGCCATCCCCCAATAAAGCCGTTCACGACTGGGTTCATGCCGCCGCCGAAGTGTTTCCCTCGTCCAACCGGCAGAGCATACACATAGCTGAACTGGAGCACTTGGGGAATGTCAAAGGTCGATGTTGACCTTTCCGCTCTCAGGTTATAGGGATCTTGCACAACGAGAGTGCTGCCGTTGAGCCCACCACCTAGCCACGAAATGCTGTCATCCGTAGCGGAGGCGTCATCAATGGACTTGGAGACTGTGTACGTGACCAAGAATTGCAGGCCGCCAGAAAAGCCTTTCTCTGCACGGAATTGTCCCCCATGGTAGATGGAATTTGCAATTGGTGGCGAATCGCCCGCAAAAGACGTGAATTGTGGGTATGGAAGAGAAATTCCAAATGAGTTATTCGGGTCTTGGTAGGCGCTAATTGTGGGTTGTGAGAGGGCGCTCAGCGGATCGGTGATAATCCCGAAGAACGGATTTTGATCCTGATTGTTCGCAAGTTGACTAATTTGACCTGGCGTTAACCCCTTGACTGAGGCTGGAAGGATATCTCTTTCCCGAAATCCGCCTAAGTAGAGATGGGTCCCTTTCTTCCCAATATAGTTGGCCTCGGTCACAATCTTCCACGGCAGTTCCTTCTGGACTCCAAAGCTCCAAGCCTGCTCGTAGGGAATATTGCGGCTGACGCTAGGAATGGGACCAAGAGCGCCGAAACCTATGTCGTTTGAAGCGCCCAATGAGTTGCCAGGTGGCAACTTGGGGCCGGTACCAGGGAATGGGTCGCTTAGCCTTGCGCCGGGAAGAATAACCCCATTGTTAAGGCTGGGAATCCATTGCGTCTGCTGATCATACCCTTGGTATCCCCATGGGCCGGTTCCAGCTGCACCAGAACGTGGTTGTGAAAAGTAAATACCGTATCCGCCACGAAGCACTGTCCCATGCGACATGTCGTAGGCGAATCCAAAACGCGGTTGAAATGCTTTATAAAATGTATCGTAGTTGTAGCGATTGCTGGAACTGGCGAATACCTCGCCTCCGTGCAAGGTGGGAAGCCCAGGCACTTGAAGCGGCGATACTAAATTCGGATCAAGCCAATTCATCCGGTTGAAACGCTCGGTGCGCGGCAAAGACAGCTCGTAGCGAACCCCCAAGTTCACCGTCAGCTTGGGCGTTACATGGAAGTTGTCCTGAATGAATGTACCGAATTGATGATTCTGTGTCGCCACGTTATTGGGAACTTCATAGGGCATATTGGCTGCAGCCGGTTGCGGTGCGTTCATCTTGCCAACGCCAATGAGGAAACTTGCCAAGCCGTCTCCTCCTTGGTCAGCACCGGGATCAAGGAATTGCGAGGTCCCCGTTGCGTCAAAATTAAACTGTCCTGCGGGCCACCCTGGCTGGGCAAAATTGATGCGGTGTACGCGCCATTCTCCGCCAAACTTTAGATCATGTTTTCCGCGTGCCCAATTTAAGCTTCCGCTGAGTTGATGTGTCTCCTGCCCTTCCTTGATGATGCTGAAAGTTTGGGTACCGATGTTTGAACCCGCTGCATTGTTATATCCACTTATCGTAATGGCCGGATACTGACGAAATCCGGAAACATCCATGTAGGAAGGCATACCCAAGTCCGCAACCGGATCAATCTTCGGATAATCGCCCGTAATACCAGGTTCATTAACGGCCCCACGCGTGAATCCATAAGACAGGTTGAGCACAAGAGTAGGCGAAAGGGTTTGCAGAAAATTAATCGCCGCTAGATGATCGTGTTCCTGAACCGGCCCCCCAGTGCACGGATCGGCCGCATTGCCAAAGCAGTTAAAGCTATGACTGTTGTCCCGACGTTCAGCATATTTGACGCTTACCTGCCGACTATCGGTAAACCGATGATCAATTTTGATATCAAACTGATTTTGCGAATCCTTGTTGGTACCCGCTCCAAACCAATCGGTGCTCAGGTCGCCCGTCGATGCAATTGGTTTATTTGGCGACGGAAACATTTGCATTAATTTGAATGCCACGGGATCAATCAAATTGCCAGGCCCACTTATGCTTGTATAAGTTGCGAGATTGTTAAAAGGAATAAACTGGTTGCGAGTCACATTACCCTGAGTACCTGTGGCCGAATAAGGATCCCACAACTGCCCGCCCGGATCGCTGCACTGCCCGCTGGGGTTAAAGCTGTTTCCGTTCAGCGTACAGAGTTCACCAAAATCGCCGCTTTTCATAGCTTTGGTCGGAACTCCAGCAGTCGCGGAAGCGAAGGACCTCACGCGAGTTCCTTCATAATCAAAAAAGAAGAATGTCTTGTTTTTCCAAATGGGGCCACCAAAAGTCCCGCCAAAATCGTTACGACGGAGAGGAGGTCTCGGATTGCCTGCGTTGAACCAATCATTCGCGTCTAACTTCTCGTTGCGCAGGAACTCGTAAAGTGTGCCGTGAAATTTATTGGTGCCGGAGCGGGTTATGACATTAACTACCGTAGCGCCTGTAAAGCCGAACTCCGCACTGAAATTTGATTGCTGCACTTTGAATTCTTCTACTGCGTCAACAGAAGGCGTGTAGGTCGGGGCAAGAATTCCACTGTTTTGCTCAAAATTCGTGCTCGATACTCCGTCTAACAAGATGTCAGCTGTAGCGTTCCGGCTGCCATTCGAGGTGAAGTTATTTGCCGTACATCCTTTGCAGTCAGTGTCCACCTCCGTTATGCCAGGAGTAAGGTATGCCAAATCAAGTACGCTCCGGCCTACCAAGGGAAGATCATTCACAAACCTACGATCGACGACTTGGCCCGTGGTGGCATCCTCGGTCTGCAATTCGACATGTTGGGCTTGCACATCCACGATCTGTGATTCGGCTCCCACCTTTAAGGAAAAGTCGACACCGACGTTTTGGTTCACGGCAACTACAATCCCAGCCTTGCGCTGACGTTCGAACTTTGGCGCCTCTACGGTCACTTCGTACGTTCCCGGGGGGACCTGGCGCAACACATACCTTCCCGAGCTATCCGTCGTCCCTTTGTATGTGAAACCTTTGTCAGTATCCGTCGCTACGGCGCTTGCCGATGGGACGACGGCCCCCGAAGAGTCTGTCACAGTACCAGCGATGGAACCTGCGTAGAGCTGGGCATTCGCGAGAGAGGCCAAGCACAAGAAACTCAGGAAGACCACGGCGCTTAGCAAGTAGAAATAAACCTTGCTGCTGTTAGGCGTGATGGTTATGTTTCGGCTTGAAGCAGAATTAGCTACAGCGTGAAAATCTAGATTCTTACTCATGGTCGTCCTCCCCAAATTGTTACCATCTTGCCGTTGACGCGAAGACTTCAGAAGAGACACGCCGTTCAATTGTCTTGATGATTCTGCTAAGTGGGAATAAGAAAGGATGTCCCAATAGCCGAGTATTGAATCCTTTTATTGATGAAACTGATAGGCGAAGTCAAGATAAATCTTTACATTCTCACGATGTGAAAATGGGAAGCGTCTATCGCCATTAAAATTGCCATTGCTCATAAAATTTTTGGGTCAGTTTATCTGTATTCAAAAGATCCTTGTCCCACTATGGGAGATCTTCCTTTAAAAGGCTGTCCAGTCTAGGATATCTTCGTACAAAATTTAAGAGGACATTGGAAATATAGTTCGTCCGATTGTGCACCTCGCGTATGGATAACCGTGTAATGCATGCAGTGCGTCAGTTTCAAAGAGCGAGTGCCACAAGCCAACCCGAACTCTACACCCGTGATTTTTCCACTGCAGAGGTCCGCACCAAATCGTTTTGCCGGTCATGGTTGCCTATTACAGTTACGATCTTGTGCTTCCATTTCTTCGCGAGCAGCGGATTCTCGACAGATGAGCGTACCCAAGCTGAAACTCACGTTGATCTCGGCCTTCAGTTTGCCCAGCAAGGAGACCTTGTCCATGCCGAAAGCGAGCTTCGTCAGGCAGCGGAGATAGCCCCCACCGATCCCGAGATGTTGGCCTCATTTGGGACCGTGCTTGCAATGCAAAACAAATTGGAGGAATCCAGCAGTGTATTCAAGCGGGAGCTCAAAGTCTCACCACACGATATAACTGTCCGCCGTTATTTGGCAGCGAACCTTTGGCAGTTGCATCGATTCGCGGAATCTAAGAAGAACCTGCAAATTCTCTTAGCAGAAAAACCTGATGATCAGCCCGCACGGCTGCTGCTCGGCATGGTTTCCGAGAATATGAAGGACTATGCGACTGCGGTAAGAATGTTATCTTCCGTCCCGGAGCAAGTTCGTCAGCAACCGGAATCAGTCGAGGCTCTGGCTCGGTCTTACTATCATCTTGGACAAACGAGTAAAGCGCGGGCCGCGCTCGCGGAATTATCTGATTCTCCCGCGAAAGGACAGGCCGTATTTCAGGGCGCGCAAATTGCCGATGAGATGCGCGATTACGAGACAGCGGAGAAGATGCTGCTTGCAATTGAATCAATATTTCCAGACCACGCGGCTTTGGGCTACCGCTTGGCCTCAGTTCAGTATCATGCAGGACAATTTGATGACAGTCAGCGTACTCTCCTCGGGCTTATCGAAAGGGGGAACACGAACGAGCAAATTTATAACCTGTTAGGTTGGTCTTATTACAAAAATAATCATCCTAAAGAATCCATTCAGGTGCTTAATCAGGCCATTGATATAGCTCCGGAAGATAAGACTAACTATCAGGATTTAGGAAAAATTCTCGTCGCTGAACACGTACTTCCTTCTGCGCTTGCGCTAACAAGAAAGGCAACAACTGCATTTCCGAATTCCGCAGAAATATTCGAATTACAGGGGTCGGTCGAACTGAAGATGGGACAATTTGCCGATGCCAGCCGCTCGTATTCACGTGCTGTCGAACTCGATGCTTCGCGCGCTGATGGCCTGCTTGGCCTTGCGCAGGCTCAATTCTCCGCAGGCAATGTGAAGGAAGCGACTGCTAGTCTCGACGGTGGCATCAAGCGATTTCCCAAAGAAGCTCGTCTCAAAGTACTGTATGCTTCTGTTCTTCAGAAGGAAGCGGAGACGTCCGGATCGCAAGTGGATCACCGGGCTGAAGAAATGCTTCAGTCGGCATTGGTGCTTGATCATTCTCTGCCGAGTGCACATTATGAATTGGGCAAGTTGGCATTAAATGCGGGACGTCTGCCAGAGGCTCTGGAGCACCTGGAGAAAGCAGCAAAACTTGATCCACAGAACAGTGAAACTCACTTTGCCCTTTCGCGTGCATACCGCCGCATGGGACGCAAAGGAGAAGCCACGCAGCAAATGGATATCTACGAAAAGTTGAAAAAAGCAGAAACGCAGACGTCATCTTCATCTTCTGAACAAACAACGCAGAACTAGGTCTGGTGAATGGTTCCGAGGAATTACAAACGCGTTTTCTCCTCTGCATCGGCCTGGCTCGCGGTCGTCTTGTTCCCTATAGCATTCAGAGCTTCCGGGCTACCAGCAACTCCTACCAAAGACATTTTTACTGACATCACTCAACAGGCCGGTATCACTTGGCAACAGTTCAGCGGTAAGTCGGCAGATCGTTTTCTGATCGAAACCATGGGTGGAGGCGCAGCTTTCGTTGACTTTGATGGTGACGGTCTACAGGACATCTTTTTTGTGAATGGAGGCGAAACTCCTCGCGGCAAAAGCGCTACTCCAGTGCGAAATGCACTCTACCGCAATTTGGGAAACGGCAAATTCGAAAATGTCGCAGCCAAAGCGGGAGTCGATCGAATAGATTTCTACGGAATGGGAGTTGCAGCCGCTGATTATGACAATGACGGTTTCCAGGACCTGTTTGTCACGGGCTTTCCTGCCTGCGCCCTATTCCATAACAACAAAGATGGAACCTTTACCAATGTCACAGAACAAGCCGGCGTAAAGAACAGCGGTAAATGGGCGGCCAGCGCTGCATGGTTCGATTACGACGGAGATGGCTATCTTGATCTAGTTGTTGCCAACTATGCCCGCTTTTCGTTTGACACGCCTAAAAAATGCGAAGTGAATGGCATGCGCTCGTATTGCGAACAACTCGCCTATGAAGGCATGCCGCTTACGCTGTATCACAACAACAGAGACGGGACCTTTACAGATGTCAGCAGATCATCAGGCTTGGACAAAATGGTTGGACGAGCGCTTGGGATTGTTACCATCGATGTTAATGATGATGGCTGGCCTGATCTCTTCGTCGCTCGTGATGCTTCTCCCAATCTTCTCCTTATTAATGAGAAGAATGGCACGTTTGTGGATTCGGCCATAGATGCAGAGGTGGCATACGATGAAGACGGGGCTGCCAAAGCAGGGATGGGAGTTGATGCGGGGGATGTGTCAGGCAATGGCCTGCCCGATTTTGTTGTGACCAACTTCAACGACCAATATCATTCTTTATTTGTCGGTTCCAAATCTTCCTCTTATGACGACCGAACCGTCGCCTCCCGTTTAGCGGCTTTTACAAAATCTTTTGTTGGATGGGGAGTTAAATTTCTCGATTATGACAATGACGGCGATCTCGATATTGTGCTCGTCAATGGGCATATAAACGAGGCCGTTGAGAGGACACGTAGTGATGTGAAATACAAGGAGCCTCCGTTGCTGCTGCACAATGATGCGAAAGGAAGTTTCGAGAACATGCGGGAGCAAGCTGGATCCACGTTCAGTTCAGGTTACATTGCCCGTGGACTTGCTCTCGGAGACTTCGACAACGATGGCGCCAGCGACGTCGTATTCACTCGTCTTGATGGGACGCCGGTGCTACTAAGAAATAACGTCGGGCACAATAATCAATGGATTGGATTTGAACTTCAAGGAACTAAAAGTAATCGCGATGCAATTGGCGCCAAGATCATCGTCTTCTCCGGCAAGCGGCGTAACGTTCGATGGATTACCGGAGGTTCCAGCTATCTCTCTTCACATGACAAGCGCGTGCTGTTTGGATTAGGTTCAAATCTTAATGCCGAGACTGTAACCGCCGAGATTCACTGGCCGAGCGGAACTGTGCAACAGCTGTTGAATCTCAAGACGGATCAATATCACAAAATTGTTGAAGTATCAGCACCATCTTCTTCATCTGATGCTAAATGTCCTCACTGAGGCAGCTCAGACTCTCGATTACGAGAAAGCGTCGGATGCAGAATCCGCTACCCATCATAAGATTCACTTACTCCCTATGTACCTCATAACTGTGTAGCCACCGCATAGTCGAGGCTCAGTTCACCCGGAACTCCCACCTCTTGACTGGCAATATCGACAGTTGATGAGGCGGTATCTCGGTCATACGCTCAATTCATCGGTGGCGTCCAATGTGACCCACGCCAATCTCATAATCAAGAACAGATTTAATGACGTGCTCCCCCAGTCGAAGGGAAGCTTTAATCACGAGTCAGACTATCGAAATGGGCAGCAGCCATTGATTGAATGGATGTGAGCTGCGTTTGAGCGCAAAAGGATTAAAACAATGAGTGACAACACCATCAGCATTCTCGACGGTTCAACTTTTCTGGTTTCCAGCCCTAACGGTGATATCGATGCAGGTCCCAGCCAAGCGCAAGGTTTGTTCTACAAAGATATGCGCCATTTATCGAAGTGGAAACTCACCATGGAAGGTACTCCGCTGGACGTGCTCTCCACCGACGCGGTCGAGTATTACTATGCCCAACATTTCTGCGTTCCGCCCACCGGCACTATTTACAAGAATCCAACCATTGCGGTGGTTCGGCGACGCTGTGTCGGTGATGGGTTTGTGGAGGATTTAACCGTCCTTAACCATGGGACGGAAGCTGAAGGAGTTGAGCTGCGTTTGGATATCGGGTGTGACTTTGCCGATCTTTTTGAAGTAAAGGATGCGCTACAAAAAAAGGGCGAGTTCTATCAGCAGATGCGAAAGCAGCAGCTGGTCTTGGGTTACAGGCGGGAGTCTTTCGTCCGAGAGACACTCATCCGCTCAAGCATGACGCCGACTGAAGCTAGTGTGAATAATCTTATTTTCCGCTTAACCCTGAAGCCAAAGTCAGCATGGACCACCAAGTTGCAGGTGGTGCCGGTAACCGGAGAAACCGTGCACAGCCCCAAGTTTTCCAAAGATGCAGGGAAAGAAATGCGCCAGGATTTAACAGAATGGATTCAGGAGGCGCCAACTGTCACCTGTCATCCCGAAGCCATGCGCATTTACATGCGTAATCTGGTGGATATAGCCGCGCTTCGTTTTCACCCTGACACCATGTCCGATCACTCGTTGCCGGCAGCGGGACTGCCCTGGTTCATGGCCCTGTTCGGACGCGATAGTCTCATCACCAGCTATCAGCTACTTCCGTTTGAACCGTCATTGGCGTCCACCACTCTACGAGCATTGGGCGATTCACAAGGCAAGAAAAATGTTGAACTTACTGAGGAGGAGCCAGGGAAGATACTCCACGAGCTCCGTTTTGGCGAGCTCACCTATTTCCGGGAGCGCCCACAAGCTCCATATTACGGAGCCAGTGATACCACCCCACTGTTCCTTGTCCTCTTGGACGAGTACGAACGCTGGAGTGGGGACACGGATTTGGTGCGAGCGCTTGAACCGAATGCACGCGCCGCGCTTGAGTGGATCGATCATTTCGGCGACCGCGATGGCGACGGATACATCGAGTATCAGCGCAAGACCACGTTAGGTCTCGATAACCAGTGCTGGAAGGATTCGTGGAATTCTATTCTTTTCCACGATGGCACTTTGGCCAAAACTCCTCGTGCCACTTGCGAAATCCAAGGCTATGCTTACGATGCAAAGGTACGTTGCGCACGATTAGCGCGTGAGGTGTGGAAAGACGAAGCGTTCGCTTCCAACCTTGAGGAGCAGGCAGCGGACTTAAAAAAGAGGTTTAACCGGGATTTCTGGATTCCGGACCGCCAGTTTTTTGCACTGGCCCTGGATGGTGACAAGAAAAAAGTTGATAGCTTGTGCTCCAATATTGGCCACCTGCTCTGGAGCGGGATCGTTGATGACGACAAGGTCCAAGCAGTGCGAAACCATCTTATGAGTCCGCAGATGTTTTCTGGCTGGGGCATTCGTACCATGGCCGAAGGCGAAGGCGGATACAATCCGATTGAATATCACAATGGAACAGTATGGCCACATGACTGTAGCATCATTGCAGCTGGCCTCGCGCGTCATGGCTTTCGCAAAGACGCCTCGGACATTATTGCCGGAATATTTGAAGCAAGTTTGATATTCCTCGCGCGATTGCCGGAAGTCTTCGCCGGATATGATCGAAAGCAAACTCGATTCCCAGTTCAGTATCCTACCGCCTGCCTTCCCCAAGCGTGGGCGGCAGGGTCGCCCATGCTGGGTATCCGCACTTTACTGGGGCTGGAGCCAAAAGGGGAGGTTTTGACCTCAGTCCCCAATCCTGTGCTCCCCGTTTGGATGGGAACTCTTTCGGTTGAAGGCATTCCTGGCCGTTGGGGAAAAGCAAATGTGGTCGCAAAGGGCGATGACACGAAGGTCCTAACCACGAAGCAGATCTATGAGCAAATTCTGTCGAGACGCGCGGATCTGAGTGAGGAGAAACTTGCCGCATGAACCATCAACATACATGAATGAAAAGATCAGGCTTGGAATCCGTGTCATCCATCCAACCCCTGCCAGATTGTGGTTGCATAAAACCGCTTCTGTAGACCTCAATGTGCCGTCATGCCATGAGTCTCATCCGATTGATCGGTGAAGCTTCCGGCAAAAGAGCCCTGGTTTGGGATATGAGTCAAGGCTGTCGCCGCCGCGCCCAAAAACGTCGACTGTGCTGAAGACCCATCCGAAAACAGGAAAACCATGTGTCGTAGCGTTCGCATCCTCATACGACCCGGAAACCTGCCCGGCGTCGTTGATACCCACCGCAGTTGTTGAAGTAGAAATCTCCTTCGAAATGGCTATTATTTTTTTACTTTCGTCTTCTGGCATTACGACCCACGCTGCACGTAGCAACCTGAATGTGTGCCCTATATCACTGGCGAGAATGCCCGTCCGAGGAAAAACTTGGACGGGCATGGGGTTCACATTACCGCCCCGCAACCACTTTATTGTTCGCAAGACACCTGATTATTCCAGTCCACGAACGCGCCTTGGGGATTGTCGCGCCAGGCCCAGACATGCAACTCAAAAAAATCGGCCAGGTTGAAACGGTTCGGCGCAGGGACAAATTGAAAGTCCTGGCCATCGAGCGACGGTGGATTGTTGTTGTTATTCTTCAGCCACGTAGCTGCATCCACGATGTACTCAACTCCCACCAGCCTGCGTGCGTTTCCTACCGGCTCATAGATCAAGGCTTCGGGATGCGCGACGTCAATCTGTCCGTCGCCCACTAAATCGCCATTCACATAGTGGATGCCCATGGCGCCGTGGTCCGGGCCGCTGACGCAGCCGAACGCGGGACCGTAGCCGGCCGGTCCGGCATTGTTCACATCAATGAACTGCCTTGTCGCCTGACGAACGTCTTGGACCAGCTTTGCTGGCGCGTGACCTGCATGCGCTGAGTCCTGTGCGAAAAGAGGTGCCACGGTTACAACACTGGCCAGCAAAGCCAGATTCAGAATGGTTGTTGCCCATTTGTGAGTAATATTTGTGATGCGTGTCATAGTTAATCTCCTTTTAGTTTTTTAAGTTTAAGTTTGGTGCTCGTTGGTTCCCCGTTAGAATCGTTCCGCTCTTACCGAGACGGGCACTCCATTGGTCAGCGAATCGAACACTGGAGAGTGTGCTGTTCCCAGCTCAATAATTTCCTGCAACTGCTCGTCTGGTACGTCGGCTTTGATCTTGAAGTTGACTCGAATGCCCTGATATCCCTGGCGAACGTTCTTGTCGAGTTCAAGAAATCCATGCAGATCGATATCTCCCTCAAATGAAGACTCGACTTCGTCGAGATAAATTCCGCGTGCCGCCGCGTGATAGACCATCGACGTAATCAAACAAGCGGCTAAAGCGTGCAGCAGATATTCGACCGGATTGACGGCCTCATCTTTTCCAAGCAGAACCTGAGGCTCATCTGATTTCAAAACAAACGGTTTAGCTCGCGATTGCTCTTGACCAGCGCCGTAAAACTTGTCCACGATCGAGCTATTCTGGCTTCCTCCCTGCCACTGGTTATGAATATGAAATTTGAATTTCGCGATGGAGGGAGTGGCCTTGATGGAATTAATGGTCGTAAATAAATTGTCGACGTTCACCCCGTTGATGGTTGCAGCAAGCCCTTTCGTAGTTGTCATAATTGGTGTACCCATCCTCTCTATGTTTTCACTGACGCTTGCGATGATCCGAAAGTAGTCGCAAACTCCGCTTGCAACAAGATGGCAGATGTGCCATTGTAGATAGGTTATTAAGCCAAGTTGATTTTTTTGGATCACTCAGAGGTGCGGCGATGAAAGAGATCACAGTTCTGCTTCTCGACCAGATGTTTTCTTCCACAGCCATTGGCCCCATGGAAGTCTTCCGGCATGCTGGCTCATTGTGGAATGTGCTTACGGGAGCGAAGCTTGCTCCCCGCTTTCATGTGGCCACCGCCTCGGCTGACGGACGTCCAGTTCGCTGCGATGGGGAGATTCAGATTCAGCCAAACGTTGCACTTAAAGATGTGGGCAAGACCGATCTCATTTTCGTTCCGACTACGGGACTGAGCGTCGATGACGTCGTCGAGCGTAACGCGCCGATTGTGCCCTGGTTGAAGCGCCGTAGCACCAATGGAGTGTCGATCGCAAGCGTGTGCTCTGGCGTGGGCCTGGTTGCAGCTGCTGGTTTACTCGACGGCAAACGCGCCACGACACACTGGGGATTAGCGGATCGCTTCCGCGAAAAATATCCAAAAGTGAAATGGATGCCGGAGCTGATGGTGACCGAAGATCGCGGCTTCTATTGCGGCGGTGGAGTGAATGCGTCGCTGGACCTCAGCATATATCTGGTCGAGAGATTCTGTGGACACGAAATCGCCATGCAAACTGCCAAAGCGCTGCTCATCGAAACTCCGCGCGCCTGGCAATCGGGGTTCGCCATAGTTCCTCTAAAAACTGACCATACAGACGACAGCATCTCCAGCGCGCAGGAGTGGATGCACAAAAACTTCGCTAAGACCTTTCCTCTCGAGGACCCCGCGGGACGCGTGGGCATGAGCGTGCGCAATTTCGTCCGCCGCTTCAAACATGCGACCGGGGATAGTCCATTGATCTACTTGCAAAAATTGCGGATCGCAGCATCGAAGCGCATGTTGGAGAGTAGTCACCGCACCATGCAGGAGATTTGTGACGCAGTGGGCTATCAGGATGTCGCTTTCTTCCGTATGCTTTTTCAACGGCACACAGGAGTTTCGCCGAGTGCGTATCGGGAGAGGTTCGGAGTGTAGCCGGCAATTCACGCGGGAAAATGTTGTGCTCGATCGACGAAGAACGCTGCGACTCAGATTCACGGATCAAAATTTTGGGAGGTGTTATGGGTAAAGATGTCATGGATATCAGATCAATTCAGAAGCCATTTAAAGAGCAGTACCGCCGCGATCCGGGAAGCTCGCGCATCACTTTAACCGCAAAGGGAGGCGAGACGAACACGCCGTTATCTTGTTCCGTTGATATTGGCCGCGCCATTTATCAGGCCGAAGCTCACACAGGAGTTGGCGGGACGGGTACGGCAGCTTGCTCTGGTGATCTACTGCTTGGAGCGCTGGCTGCCTGCGCGCAGCTCACCTGTCAATTGGTCGCAACTGCGATGGGAATTCAAACCCAACGTATTGAAGTCATCGTCGACGGAGATATGGATTTATCGGGAACGCTGGGAATCTCGAAAGAAGTGCCAGTGGGTTTCGAAGCAATTCGCGTGCAATTCAAACTTGATGCGCCACAGGCAACTTCAGAGCAACTACAAGCGTTACAGGAAAAGACGGAACAATATTGCGTGGTTCTGCAAACCATGTTACGCCCCCCAAAAATTGAAAGTCGCTGGGGTTCATCAGACTGACTTACAGTATTCGCCAAGATCACGGTATAGGTACTCGCCTGTTTTGTCGGCAAACTACGTCAAGAGTCGCCAACTGTAACTGCCTAAGGTGTTCATTTCCGGACAGTAAAATTCAGCAGGGGACACTCCCGCTTCGCTCCAGAGTTTTAATAAATATAGTCTCCAATTAATTCAACCACTTGCATTCTATTGGTCTGGTCAGCGAGTTGCAGAACCGACAGATAATGGATATCGCTCGCCCAGAATTTAAGCGCCAGAAACGCCGCCGACAAGTCATTCTCGGAGCTGTTGTTTTGATCGTCGTACTAGCCGCTGGGTTTGGAGTTTCACGATTGAAGCCTGCAGCGCCGTCGGTCGAACGCGGGACCGTTTGGACGGACACAGTCAAACGAGGGCCGATGCTTCGTCAGGTGCGCGGCCTCGGTACCCTGATTCCCAGCCAGGAAGCGGTTCGGCAAATCCCCGCCGAAACAGAAGCTACCGTGGTTCACATTCGCATGTTGCCAGGCTCACAGGTTAAGGGTGACTCCGTCTTAGTAGAGATGAGTAATCCGCAAGTTGAACAGGCTGCTGTTGATGCACATCTGCAATTGAAAGCTGCGGAAGCTGAGTATCAGAGCTTACGAGTAAGGCTTGAGAGTGACTTGATGAATCAGAGGGCAGGCGCTGCCACAGTTACTGCCGATTACACGCAAGCACAGCTCCAGGCCGAAACAGACAAGGCGCTTTACGATCTGGGTGTTATCTCAGGTCTTGCGTATAAAGCTTCTAAAGGCAAAGCCGACGAGCTTACCACCAGAAACGATCTGGAAGGACAAAGGCTCACAGCTAACCAGCGTGCCATTGCGTCGCAGATGCTCGAACAGCAAGCAAAAGTGGACGAAATCCGTGCTCTTGCTGAACTCAAGCAAAAACAACTCGACGCTTTGAAAGTCCGAGCCGGCATCGATGGAGTGCTGGTCGATCTGCCTTTACAAGTTGGACAACACGTTTTGCCAGGAGCCATGCTTGCAAAAGTGGTTCAGCCCGATCATCTGATGGCCGAGTTGAAAGTTGCCGAGACACAGGCACGAGATGTGCAGATCGGCGAACCAGCGTCTGTCGATACTCACAACGGCGTGATTGCAGGAACCGTGTTACGCGTCGATCCTGCGGTGCAGAACGGAACTGTCACCGTCGACGTAAAACTAACAGGCGAACTTCCCAAAGGTGCACGACCCGATCTGAGTGTGGATGGGACGATTGATCTTGAGCGATTGGATAACGTCCTTTATGTAGGGCGTCCGGCCTTTGGGCAAGAGAACAGCACGATCAGCTTGTTCAAGTTGAGTCCCGATGGCCAGGGAGCGCTTCGGGTTCCGGTGAAAGTCGGGCGAGCTTCAGTGAATTCAATTCAGGTGATTGAGGGATTACATGAAGGCGATACGGTCATTCTTTCTGATATGTCGCGTTGGGACAACAATGACCGCATCCGGCTTGAATAAGCGGCCACACTTTGCAGTTCAAATTTTTGCAAATCGATGAAGAGGCAGAGACGCTATGACAGAAGCAGGGCAACCGCTGATTCAGATTGAAGACATGAAGAAAGTTTTCTACACCGATGAAATCGAAACTCACGCGCTCTCTGGCGTCCACCTTTCGATTAAGAAAGGCGAGTACGTCGCCATGTCAGGCCCTTCAGGCTGCGGCAAGTCGACGCTGCTCTCAATTATCGGATTGCTCGATACTCCCACCGATGGAAGCTACCTATTAAATGGCAAGCCGGTCGCAAATCTCGAATTTGCTGAACGATCCCGTATCCGTAATCAGGAAATCGGATTTATCTTTCAAAGTTTCAATCTGATCGGCGACCTCACGGTGTATGAAAACGTCGAGCTGCCATTGACCTATCGCCAGAAGATGCCTGCGCCGGAGAGAAAGAAGCGCGTAATGGAAGCGCTTGAGCGGGTTGGCATGGCGCACCGTGTCCGGCATTATCCATCACAACTTTCTGGTGGTCAGCAACAACGTGTCGCTGTAGCTCGTGCGCTCGGCGGAAAGCCTTCCATTCTATTAGCCGATGAACCAACTGGAAATCTGGATTCGCGCAATGGCGAAGCAGTGATGGAGCTGTTGCAAGACTTGCATCGCGAAGGAGCGACCATCTGCATGGTCACGCACGATCCGCGTTTTGCTAAACATGCGGAGCGCGAGGTGCATCTGTTCGACGGCAAAGTGGTGGCCGAAGAAGAGTTGAAAAAGTTAATGGCGGATGTGCATGCATGAGTACGGTGCTCCAAGATCTACGTTACTCCCTGCGGCAGTTGGGCAAGAATCGCGGTTTCACGGCAGTTGCGGTGATAACACTGGCTCTTGGAATCGGGGCGAATACGGCAATCTTCTCCGTAGTGAACGGAGTCTTGCTCAATCCACTGCCCTTTCCGAACGCGGACCGCCTCGTCTCAATGTTTCAAGACAAGCCGGATTTCCCCAAAGGTTCGATTTCCTATCCGAACTTTATTGATTGGCAACGAGACAATCATTCGTTCGCGGCAATCGCTGCTTATCGCTGGGCAGATGGCAGCATTACCGGGACCGGCGAAGCTGAGGATGTGCCGGCACAATACGTTTCTGCGACCTTCTTTCCGATCCTGGGGATAGCGTCGGTCTTAGGTCGCAACTTCACCCCGGACGAAGACCGGCGCGGTGCAGGTCTTACCGCAATGATCTCTGAAGGCTTGTGGAAACGAAAGTTCGGCTCCGATCAAGATGTGATTGGCAAGCGCATTATTGTTGGCGGAGAAGGACGCACAATCGTCGGCGTTGTTCCAGCCTCTTTTCACCTAATTATTCAAAATTTCAGAACTGCTGACATCTATGAACCGATCGGGGCGGAAACCGATGCGGCTTTTTACAAGCGAGATTCATTCTGGGGAACCGACTCGATTGGCCTGTTGAAGCCCGGCGTCACGCTGCAGCAGGCTCATGAGGATATGAAACGGGTGAATGCCGGACTTGCAGCCGCTTATCCCGATATTAACGCCAACATCAAATCCACGATTATCACCTTGAAAGACGAGATGGTCGGAGACGTGCGACCCGTATTGTTGGTGCTGCTCGGCGCCGTTGGTTTCGTGTTAATGATTGCCTGCGTGAATGTGGCCAACCTGCTGCTGGCCCGTTCGACGGGCAGGCAGCGGGAGTTCTCCATTCGGGTGGCGCTGGGCGCTGGGCAAAAGCGCATTCTGCGGCAACTGCTCACGGAGAGCGTTGTGCTGGCTTTGCTGGGGGGTGTGCTTGGGTTATTCGTAACCAAATGGGGGACGGCAGCGGCGCTTTCTGCCGCACCGACGAGCACCTTCGGTCCAACGATACCGCGTGCGGACGAGATTGGACTCGATCCGCGCGTTTTGTTTTTCGCGTTCGTCATCTCCCTGGTTACAGGAATCGCGTTCGGCTTGGTTCCCGGAATTCGAGCGTCCCGCAAAAATGTTAGCGATACGTTAAAGGATACTGGTCGCGCTATATCCGGCGCGCGGTCCCGAGTACAAGCCGCATTCGTGATCGGGGAGGTGGCGATGGCATTAGTGCTGCTTGTAGGTGCCGGGTTGATGCTCCGCACTTTACTGCACCTGTGGACGGCTGACCCTGGACTCGATCCACACAACGTTATTAATTTCGGAGTTTATCCGCCACCTTCGTTGGCCAGCCAATCTCCGGAGGCGATCCGCGCGGCATTTCGCCGGATCGATTCAATGATCCATGCTGTGCCGGGCATTGAATCTGTATCGCTGAGTTGGGATGCCCGTCCCATGGAGAGTGATTCGGAGAAGAGCTTTCTGGTTGAGGGCCAACAACCACCTGCGCATCAAGCCGACCTGCCGTGGGCGCTCAATTATACCGTCGAGCCTGAGTATCTGAAGACCATGCGAATTCCGCTGCTGCGAGGGCGGTTCATTACCGAGGCTGATAACGAACATTCCGCGCGGGTCGCCGTCATCGACAGCAGCTTCGCCCGTCAATACTTTTCAGGGCAGGACCCGATCGGAAAACGTCTCAGCATTCTTGATTTTGACTCTGATCCCACACAACGGACCTGGATTCAGCTCACGATCGTGGGTGTTGTTGCGCACGTGAGCCAGTTTGGACTGTCAGACGATCCCACGCGGCCGCTGCACGCTCAGTTCTACCGTTCAGCGATGCAGTGCCCGGACACAGTCGTCAAGAGTGAGGCCCAGGGCGGATCAACTATCTACGCGAGGTTCCAGTCTCCGCTTACTCCCGAAGCAGCCTTTCAGAACATTCGCAAACAGCTCACGGCTGACACCGATCAGATGATCGTGGCAGAAAACAAATCCGAAGAAGAGATCGTCGCACGCTCAATTGCGAATCAGCGCTTTGCTTTCGTTCTGCTCGGTGCTTTCGCAGGGTTAGCTCTGCTGTTGGCCAGCGTAGGAATTTACGGAGTGCTGTCGTATTTGACGGGACAGCGGACACGCGAAATTGGCGTACGCATGGCTCTTGGAGCGCAGCGGCTTGACGTCTTGCGGATGGTGATAAGCGATGGCGCTCGCATGGCGCTAGCCGGCACAGCTGTGGGACTCATTGCCGCTTTCGGTCTTACGCGGTTGATGGCGAGACTGCTCTTTGGCGTTACACCATTGGATCCTTACACATTCACCGCCGTCGCATTGCTTTTATGCGCAATCGCACTGTTTGCCTGTTACATCCCCGCCCGACGCGCGGCACGAGTCGATCCCATGGTGGCACTGCGATGCGAGTGAGGAGGCGTGAATTCTGATGAATGCACTAATCAATGATATTCGCTACGCCTTGCGGATTTTTCACAACAGCCCGACGTTTGCTGCGGTAGCAGTGCTCTCCATTACTGTCGGCGTTGGTGCCAACACCGCCGTCTTCAGTTGGCTACGCTCTTTGCTTCTCAATCCGTTGCCCGGAGCGACTCAACCCGAGCGCATAGTAGCCATCGAGAACACCGCGCCGGATGGTGCGGCACTTACAACGTCCTATCTCGACTTTCGCGATTTCCGCGACAGATTACACCTGGTCAACTTCGTAACTGCGTATCGGGGCTACGTATTCTCTGTGGGCCAAGCCCCAAACACTGAACGTGTGTGGGGTGAGATGGCGTCCGGTGGTCTTTTCGATTTGCTGGGGATTAAACCTGAAGCCGGCCGCTTCTTTTCCATGGATGAGCGCGATGATGCGCAAAATGCACATGCAGTGGTCGTAATCAGCCACAGCTACTGGCAATCACACTATCACTCCGCTCCTTCCGCAATTGGAAGCACCATGCGAATCAATGGAACGCCGTTCACAATTATCGGTATTACTCCCAGAGGATTTCACGGCACGCATGCTGGACTGGACTACGAATTTTGGGTGCCCCTGATCATGTATGGTCAGCTGACTCACACGGGAACGTGGATGCTACAGGACCGCAACACGCGCAATTTCATGCTGCTAGCCCGCTTAGCACCGGACGTTTCCTTGGACCAGGCCCGAGGCGAACTGCGAGCACTTGCCGATCGCATGGGTCAAGCCTATGCCGATTCCAACCAAGGTATTAGTGCAACGATGCTTCCGGTATGGCAATCGCACTTCAGCACGCAGGCTACGCTGCTTGCTCCGGTGGTGATTCTGATGGGCACTGGGGGCATGATTTTATTGATAATCTGCGCCAATGTCGCCAATCTTCTTTTGGCTCGCATCACACGAAGGTTACAGGAATTCAGCATCCGCCTGGCTCTGGGCGCAAAGCCTATGCGGCTGGTGGCTCAGATTCTCACCGAAACGCTATTAATTTCTCTTGTCGGTTCGCTGTGCGGTCTAATGCTGGCCAAGTGGTTGGGCGGAGCTTTGGGCTGGCTGCTTCCGGCGGTAGCAAGACCTGTGCTGCTCTCTCCGCCTCTTGATAGACAGGTCTTCGCGTTTACCGTTGTGTTGTCCATCATTATTACCGTTCTCGCGGGTCTGGTTCCGGCTCTACAGGCGTCCCGGGCAAATATCAATGAGGAGCTAAAACAAGGCGGACGCAGTAGCGCCTCGGGTATTCAGGGGCGCCGATTGCGCGGATTCATGGTGGTTTCCGAGATGGCGTTGGCGGTTGTCGCCTTGGTTGGCGCTGCCATGTTCCTAAAGAGTTTTGAGTCCGCGCGGCATATTGATCCCGGCTTCTCTCCTGAGGGTGTAGCGCTCGCGCAATTTGATTTTTCGACGGCCGGCTACGATGCACAGCAAACCGACAATTTCTGCCGCCGTTTGCGCGAACGGCTGGAGGTGCTGCCTGGCGTAACGGGCATTAGTTACGACGATTCTCCGCCTCTCGGATTCAACGGGGGAAATTGGGAAACCCTGGATGTGGAAGGCTATGTCCCAGGCCGTAACGAAAATATGAAGATCTATCGTGACCTCATCTCGCCCGGCTATTTCGACTCGATGAAGATCCCGTTGATGGAAGGACGCGACTTCGATTGGCACGATGACCGAACATCCCCCAAAGTGATGATTGTTAATCAGGAATTTGTCCGCCGCTTCCTGCCAAATCGCGACGCCCTCGGCCACAGAGTGCGTGGATGGGGCGAGTGGTTCACCATTGTCGGGATTGCTAAGGACAGCAAATATCACCATGTCACCGAGGAGGCTCAGCCGTACTTCTATGTCCCGATTCGCCAGATCTTCCGTCCGGAATATGGCTTGACGTTCCACGTCCGGACCTCCAGCTCGATCAATGATGCCATCGCCGCGGTTCGTCGCGAAACGAAAGCGATCGATCCGGGGCTGACAATTTTCGATAGCGAGCCAATGACGGAATATGTTGCGGCGTCGCTCCTCGGTCCGAAGATCGCGGCAAGTTTGCTGAGCGCGCTCAGCGGGGTCGGGTTGCTGATCGCAGCGATGGGACTATATGGCATCCTCGCCTATTCTGTCGCGGAGCGCACCCGTGAATTTGGGGTTCGTGTGGCTATGGGAGCTCAGCCGCGCGATATTCTAAATTTGATTTTGCGCGACAGCGCGAAGCTAACCCTATCAGGACTTGCAGCTGGCCTAATTTTGGCGGCGGTGTCCACTCCGGTCATCGCGAGTCATGTCAATGTCAGCCTTCTAGACCCTTTCACGTTCGGCGGCGTGACTCTGCTGCTGACGGTCGTCAGTTTGGCAGCGAGTTACATTCCCGCGCGCCGCGCCGCGAGGGTCGATCCCATGGTGGCGCTGCGGTACGAGTGAGGAATTAGAGAATAAATTATGACCAGTCTGTTTCAAGATCTCCGCTATGCGATACGGCAGTTGCTCAACAAGCCGGGATTTGCATTCACCGCAGTACTGACCTTAGCGCTGGGCATCGGTGCGAATGTGGCCATCTTCAGCATTGTGAATGGAGTCATCCTTCGGCCACTGCCGGTGCCGCAACCTCAGCAAATCACCGTTCTTGCAGGTCAACAACAGGGCGCTCCGCTGGGTATGTATTTTTTGTCTTATCCGGAGCTAGAGGACTTCCGCAAGCAGGCGGATATGTTTTCTGACTTATTTGCATATGAAGTCGGATTAGAGGGAATGAGCGCTGATAATAAAGCGGATCATTTCCTCTCCGGCTACGTAACCGGAAATTATTTTTCTGGGCTCGGCGTGAAGCCGGCGCTTGGCCGCTTGTTTTTGCCGGGCGAGGGAGAAAAGCAAGGGACAGAGGCACTGGTCGTTATTGGCTACTCTTATTGGCAAAAAAGATTCAGTGGCAGTCCGAATGTGATCGGCAAACAAGTTCTGGTGGATGGTAAGCCCGCCACCATTATTGGTGTCACGCCTAAAGAGTTTCACGGCACCGCTTTTGCTTTGGACATGGATGGTTACTTGCCCTTTAGCATGGCTGCCACAAACGATCCAGAGATGTGGACCAGCCGCAGTGATCGCCGTTGGACAACATTAGGCCGATTAAAGCCTGGCGTGAGCCTTGCTCAGGCTCAGAGTTCAGTCAGCGTAATCGCTGCCCGATTGGCGGAACAGTATCCCGCAACCGACAAGGGAATCGAAATCAGCATAATCTCTGAACGCCTTTCCCGCCCCGTGCCGCTGCCGAACAATCTCGTCGTTATAGTCGCAGGATTATTCCTCTTCTTAGCAGTGCTCATTCTATTACTCGCGGGTGTGAACGTAGCCAACATTCTGCTGGTGAGAGCCACGGCACGAGAAGGTGAAATGGCCGTACGGGCTGCTATGGGAGCCAGCCGTGCGCGCCTTGTAGGGCAAGTGCTCACGGAAAGCATTCTGCTGGCGCTGTTAGGCGCGGTTGGGGGAATTGCCCTGGGAAATTGGGCCAGCCACTGGATTTCCAATTTCCCCCTCGCTTCCATTATGCCTATTCATCTGCATTTGGGCCTGGATTGGCGCGTTATCTTCTTCGCGCTTGCAGCCGCCACGTGTACCGGACTGATTATCGGTTTGTGGCCGGCACTTCGAATTGCTCGTTCGAATGTGAATGAGGTTTTGCGCGAAGGTGGAAGAAGTGGATCTGGTGGAGCATCACGTCACCGGGTTCGCAGCATTTTAGTGGTTGCACAAATGGCGGGATCGCTGATGCTGCTCATTGTGGCAGGTCTATTCGTCAGAAGTTTGCAGCATGCGCAGCAAATGTATTTGGGTTTTGATCCCAACCACGTACTCAACGTAGTTCTCGATCCGCATGAAGTTGGCTACGACCAGACGCGTACCACGAATTTTTATCGTGAGTTGGAAGATCGCGTACGCCGTTTGCCGGGAGTGCAATCGGTCAGCCTTGCTCACAGCATACCGATGGGCAACTACACGGATTCAACCGCTGTCACCATTGAGGGCCATCCTATTCTTACGGGACAGCAGCCGCCCAACCTGCTTTTCAATTCAGTTGATTCGGCTTACTTCCAAACCATGAAGATTCCGCTGTTGCGCGGACGCAGCTTCACCGATGCCGACAATGAAGATGCGGTGCACGTGGCCATCGTGAACCAGACCATGGCTGAGAGATTCTGGCCCAATGAAGATCCAATTGGCAAGCGGTTTACAACCGATGAAACCAAAGGAACGTTTTGGCAGATAGTTGGAGTGTCGCAAAACGGTAAGTATGAAGAGCTGGCCGAAGATCCTCAACCTTATTTTTATCTTCCATTGGCACAAAACTTCGCCTCAATGCGAGCCTTGCAAATCCGGACTTCTCACGATCCGGCGGCGTTGATGTTACCGGTGCAGCAAGAAATTAAAAACCTTGATTCAGGTTTGCCGATCTTTATGCTTCGCACCATGAACGACTCTCTCGATGGAGCAAATGGTTTCATGATCTTTCGCCTCGGCGCTCTGCTCGCTTCATGTATTGGAGCCATGGGTCTCACATTGGCGGTCATAGGTGTTTACGGAGTCGTTGCCTTTGCCGCCAGCCAGCGCACCCGAGAAATTGGGATCCGCGTAGCTCTTGGCGCGAATCGCACCCAGGTATTGAAGCTGGTACTTCGGCAAGGCGTATGGGTAGTGATCGCAGGCGCAGCTCTCGGAATACTTGCTACTTTTGGCATCAGCCGGGGAATCGAGAATTTTTTGGTGGGAGTGAGTCCGACCGATCCACTGACATTCATCACTGCAACTTTCTTGCTGGTCACAGTGGCTTTGTATGCATGTTACGTCCCGGCGCGACGCGCCATGAAGGTCGATCCTATGGAGGCGCTGCGTTACGAGTGAGGAATCATGGAAACTTTACTGCAAGACATTCGTTTCGGTTATCGCATGTTGCGGAAGGCGCCTGCCTTCACGGGCGTGGCAATCGTTGTGCTGGCTCTCGGTATCGGCGCGAACACGGCAATTTTTAGTGTGGTAAATGCCGTGTTGTTGAGACCATTGCCATTTCAGGATCCCGATCGCCTCGTGCAGGTGTGGCACGTGCCGCCGCCTAAAAGTTTTCCTGGCATGACTAAATTCTCGGTCTCTCCAGCGAACTATCTCGATTGGGCCAGTCAGAATCACTCGTTTGAGCGCATGGCAATCTACGGATTCACCAACTTAAACCTGACTGGTAAGGGAGAACCAGAGTCGGTTTTTGCGATTCGAGTTTCGCCCGATTTTTTCTCTGTTCTCAGAGCGCGGCCAGTGTTGGGCCGCACCTTTACCCCGGAAGAAAATGAAAGCGGCCACGGACAGGTCGTAGTTCTGGGCCATGCTTTCTGGCAAACCCATTTCGCTTCCGACCCGAACATTGTTGGTCAGACAATCTCACTTAATAGCCAAAGCTACACGGTCGTGGGCGTCATGCCCGCCAAGTTTAGTTTTCCAATATCGCCAGATCCGAAATCACAGCCCCAGCTTTGGACCCCAATGGCTTGGACGAATGAGCAGCGTGTAGTGCGTGGAAATCACAATTATCTTGTCATCGCTCGTCTGCAACCGGGAGTGGATGTGAAGCAAGCGCAAGCCGAGATGAACACCATCTCCTCTCGTCTGGAACAGCAATATCCCGCGGATGACAAAGGTTGGGGCGCCAACGTGGTTCCGCTGCGGGAAGAACTGGTGGGAGATGTACGCCCTGCTTTGTTGATCCTGCTCGGCGCGGTCGCGTTTGTGTTGCTGATCGCATGTGCCAATGTGGCCAATCTGGTTTTGGTCAAAACTCTTGCACGGCAAAAAGAAATTGCGATCCGCACAGCTTTGGGCGCAAGCGCCGTCCGAGTGCTGCGTCAGATCCTTTCTGAAACTCTGATGCTCTCGTTTACCGGAGGCATGCTGAGCCTGTTCGTTGCTCATTTCGGAGTGCGGCTGATCGTTGCATTCCTGGCACAAAGTCTTCCCCGTGCCACTGACATTGGCTTGGATGGTTGGGTGCTCGCATTCACGTTGCTGATTTCACTTCTGACTGGAGTGATCGCAGGTTTGGTGCCTGCCTTCCGCGCGACCAAAACTAACCTTAATGAGTCGCTGAAGCAGGGACTTGGCCGTACTGACGCGGATTCGGGCGGCAATCGAACACGCAGTATTCTGGTCGTTTCCGAAATTGCTTTATCACTAGTGCTACTGATCGGCGCTGGGTTGATGATTCGTAGCTTGTCGCGGTTGCGGAATGTTGACCCTGGGATGGATACGCATAATGTCCTCACCATGTCGATTGACCTTTCTCGTGTGAAATATGCCCAGCCGGTTCAGCAAGCTAACTTTTTTGATCAATTGTTACAGCATGTGAGGAGATTGCCAGGCGTTGAATCGGCGAGCGCGATCGATTTCTTGCCACTCGGGAATGGGGGCTCGACTCAGCCGATCGCTGTCGAAGGCCGTCCTATGGTTCCTATGGCTGAACAGCCGGAAGTAGCAGTTCGTTCCATCGAACCAGAGTTCATCCGCACCATGCGCATCCCACTCTTGCAAGGACGCGCATTTAACAATGCAGACGTAGTGGATCGGCCAGGGGTGATCCTGATCAGCCAGTCGATGGCCAAACGCATTTGGCCGGGTGAGAATCCGATCGGAAAACGTCTAACGCTGACCTTCGCTCCGGAGAAATCGAGAGAAGTTGTCGGAGTTGTTGGTGATGTGAAGCAGGACGGCCTTGATGTGACGGAACCGATCGCAACGTTGTATGTGCCGATTGCTCAGTCTCCCCTATCTCACATGTCTCTGGTAATGAGGACGTCCTCCCAACCAGCCACGCTGGTCTCTGCAATTGCGAACGCAGTACATGAGGTGGATCGGGAACAACCAGTACTCGACGTTATCACCATGGATGACATACTGGCTGACTCGCTCTCCCCTCAGCGCTTCAACATGCTGTTGCTGGCTACTTTTTCTGGTCTTGCTCTGTTGCTGGCGGCAATCGGTATCTATAGCGTACTGGCTTATTCCGTCAGACGGCGCGTGCGCGAGATCGGTGTCCGTATGGCAATGGGCGCGCAACGGGGAGACATCCTACGCATGATCCTTGGCCAGGGGACAAGGCTGGCATTGATTGGCGCGGCCATTGGAACCATTGCTGCTTTTGGACTGACACGATTGATGACCAGTCAGTTGTTCGGCGTGGCCCCCACCGACCCCATCACTTTTTTGAGCGTGACGACATTAATCGTCCTGGTTGCACTGGTTGCTTGCTACATTCCAGCACGAAGGGCGACCAAGGTCGATCCCATGGTGGCGCTGCGGTACGAGTGAAGGAATTGATATGCAGACTTTAATCCAAGACGTCCATTACGCCCTTCGCCGGCTCAGAAAGAGCCCGGGATTTACGTTGGTTGCGGTGCTCACCCTGGCTCTAGGGATCGGCGCCAACACTGGCATCTTTACCCTAGTGAATGCTGTTCTCCTCAAGTCATTACCGGTACCGAATCCCGAACAACTTTTCCTTGTCCGGATGAGCGACAGGCTGGCTGAAAATACGCGCTTCTCTTATCCCCTATTTCAGAACATGAGAGCCGCTCTGCCGCAATCCGCAAGCATAGCGGCAATGACGTGGCCTGCCGATTTTTACGCCAGCTTCGGAAACGACCAACCCGAGATGGTGACCGGTCAACTCGTTTCCGGGAACTATTTCCAAACGCTCGAAACACATCCCGCGCTGGGACGCCTATTAACTACGAATGACGATCGCGTGGTGGGTGGTAGTCCAGTCGCAGTAATCAGCTATGGATGCTGGCAACGCCGCTTCGGGCAGAATTCTAATGTGATTGGCCGCAAGATAGTGGTGAATGGAATGCCAGTCGAGATTGTTGGAGTGGCTGCTCCGGGATTCTTCGGCGCAAGAGCAGGAACAGCACCGGACTTTTGGCTGCCAACCACGATGCAGTCAGCCGTTCACTATGCTCAGCATTATAGTCAGTCTGAAGCAGCCGAGTTCGACAAACCCTGGACTTCTCAACCGGATATTCGCTGGTTGCAGTTCGTGGTTCGTATAAAAAATTCGACAAGTCTTCTTCAGACTGCTGCCGCTCTCAACCAAGTTTTTCGGCTGGAACTTGAACATTCAGTTTTGGGCTTAACCGATCCGCAAGAACGTCAATCCTTCCTTCGAACCCGGCTTGAGCTTGAGCCCGGAAGTCGAGGGCTGGCCACTTTGCGGCGGAGTTTCTCGCAACCATTATTGGTCTTAATGGGCATGGTGGGACTTGTATTGCTGATTGCTTGCGCTAATCTTGCCAACCTCTTGCTGGCACGCGCGGCTGCTCGCGAGCGCGAGATTGCTGTTCGTCTTTCGCTTGGGGCAACCCGGGCCAGATTAGTCCGTCAACTCTTGACCGAGTGCGTGCTGCTTTCTGTTTTCGGGGGAGTGCTTGGTATAACAATTGCCTATTGGTGCAGCTCAGTCCTGCCTAAATGGGCTTCAAGTGGAGCTACGCCGATTCCGCTTAATCTTGCGCCAGACGTGCGCGTCCTTTTTTTCAGTACAGCGATCGCACTTCTAACTGGAATTCTTTTTGGACTAGCACCTGCTTTACAGGGAACGCGGGTTCAGCCGGTGCATGCCTTAAAAATTAGAACCGGAGGAACATCCGCAGCCGCAGGAAGTTGGTCGTTCAAGCAAACACTCATTGCCAGCCAAATTGCGTTGTCTCTTGTTCTCATAGTTGGAGCAGGGTTGTTTATTCGCACTCTTCGGAACTTCTCCGCTGTTGATCCAGGTTTCGACCGGGATCACATCCTGACAGTATGGCTGGACACTCACATGGGTGGATACAAGTCTGAACAACTATCTTCTTTATACCGGCAGCTAATCGAGCAGGTGGAAGCGGTTCCAGGAGTACGCTCCGCTTCACTCGCAAGCTGCGGACTTGCGGCTGGATGCCATGACGCCAGCGACATCTACCTTCCTGGAGTACCGCATACGAATGGCGAAACAGACGCCCAAGAGCGTCGTGTCAGTCAGCACTTTTTTGGAACAGCCGGAATTCCTCTTATCGAAGGCAGGGATTTTGCTACGACTGATACTGAAAAGAGTCCCCCAGTTGCAATCGTAAACCAGACTTTTGTTCGCGAGTTTCTGAAAGGTGAAGATCCTATTGGCCAATATTTTGGCTATGACGCCAAGAACGATCATCGTTTCCAGATTATCGGTCTGGTCAAGGACGCCCGCGTGAATGACATCCGCGAAAGCGCTCCGCCGATGATTTATCACTCGCTTGCGCAGGACGTGATCGATGTGGAGAGCCTCGACGTACACACGTTCGGCGATCCTGGCCAGTTGATAGCGCAAGTCCGGTTGGCGGTGCGCAGTGTCGATCCGAACCTGCCTATCGGCGGCATTACCACATTGTCCGAACAAGTAAAGAGCAATCTAGCGCAACAACGATTGATTGCCCGGCTCACGACAATATTTGGAGCCTTGGCGCTGGGCCTCGCGTGTCTCGGACTGTATGGCGTGATGTCCTATACAGTTGCGCGGCGCACTAGCGAATTGGGAATCCGGTTGGCTTTAGGATCGACGCGGTCAAACGTGCTATGGGTCGTGCTGCGTGAAAGTTTAATTGTTACGGCGGCCGGAATTTTTGTAGGAGTTTGTTTGTCGCTAGCCGGAGCGCGAGTAGTGAGCAGCATGTTATTTGGATTGAGTCCTCATGATCCTTTGACCTTGGCAGTGGCTACCATGCTGCTCTTCATGGTGTCGACGGCTTCTGCGTTATTGCCAGCGTGGCGAGCCGCGCATGTGGATCCAACAGAAGCACTGAGGGTTGAATAGTTCAACGGCAAGAAAACATAAATCGGGAGTGAAATGATTCAATTAAAAAATATCGAACGAAGCTACAAAACCGCCGCTGGACAGACCTGGGTCTTGCGTCGAATCAATCTTGAAATTCGGGAAGGCGAGTTCATTACCGTGATGGGCCCGTCCGGAGCAGGGAAGTCATCCCTCCTGAATGCACTTGCATTACTGGATGACCAGTGGGCGGGGGAGTATTGGTTTCGCGAACAAGCCGTACATGAAATGAAGCGCAAGGCACGTGCTGATCTTGCCAAGAAAAATATCGGCATGGTGTTTCAGAGTTACCACCTGCTCGATGACCTTACTGTTCAAGAGAACATTGACCTGCCTCTCTCGTACAAGGACATCCCGCGACACCAGCGCCAGAGTCTTGTGGCCGATGTGCTCGATAAGTTCCAGATTGTTGCCAAGAAAGATTTATATCCAAGCCAACTGTCCGGCGGACAACAGCAGCTTGTTGGGGTAGCAAGGGCGGTGATTCATAAGCCTGCATTGCTTCTTGCCGACGAACCCACAGGCAATCTGCATTCCGCGCAAGCCAAGGAGATCATGGAATTATTTCGCGAACTGAACCAGCAGGGAACAACAATCGTCCAAGTCACACATTCCGAAGCGAACGCAGCTTATGGAAGCCGTGTTCTTCAGTTGCGGGATGGCTGGTTAGTACAAGATTCAGCTAATCCACATCTGGATCATCCCGAACAGTACAAATCTGGGGAGGCCAGCGCATCGTGAACCCTCCCTCTCGTAGTTTGGTTCGAAATTTCTTTCGAAATACCGTAGTCCTTATTTCCATCTACGGAATTTTAGTTTCAACGGCATTGGGACAAAGCGCAGCTCCGCTTCAACTTGAAATGCCGAAGTCACGGAACCCTCTACGAGCCTATACACCAGAGCATGTGCCGGAACCCATTCTGGCAAACTCGCCTCGCCTTGATCGCTTGATTCGTGACGGGAAGCTCTATCTTTCGCTGAAAGACGCGATTGATCTTGCGCTCGAAAATAATCTCGATCTCGCCATAGCTCGCTACAATCTGCCAATAGCGAATACTGACATCCTCCGAACGCAAGCTGGAGGGAGCTTTCGTGGCGTGAATACCGGTGTCGTACAAGGAACTCCCGGCGGCGGCGTGGGAGGCTTTGGAACCGGAGCTCCCGGCGCAGGGGCAGGTGGAACAACCAGCGGCGCAGGCGGCGCTGGAGCCGGTGCCTCTGGATTAGTGGAATCCACCTTAGGCACAGGAACTACCGTGGCTTCTTATGACCCCGCCATTGTCGGCACGTTGGGCGAAGAACATCAGACTACCCCATTAGCTAACCTGCAAACCTATGGGGTGCAGTCCCTTCAATTGAACAATGGCCAGGTGAATGTCAGTTATTCACAAGCTTTTCCCACAGGCACAAGCTTTTCGTTCCAGTTCAATAACGGTCGAGAGACAACCAATAGCCCATTCTTTACGCTTTCCCCGATTTTGACGTCGATGTATCGCGTAACGTTTCAGCAGGAACTGCTCGCCGGATTCGGCTTCGGACCAAATTTGCGTTACTTGCGAATCGCCAAGAACAATAAGAAGATTTCCGATATCGCTTTCAAGGACCAGGTCATCGCCACCGTCACACAAATCGCGAACATCTATTGGGATCTGGTCAGTGCCTATGAACAGGCGCAAGTAAATGAGCAATCGCTGACATTCGCGCAACAGACTTTTGAAAACGCGAAGAAGCAACTTAAGCTTGAAAGCATTCCGGAGATGGACGTCATGCGAGCCGAAACGGAAGTTTCCAAGCGCGATCAGGATCTCACAGTTGCTCGGACGAATCTGGAGCTACAGCAGTCTTTGATCAAGAATGCCCTAACCAAGAGTCTTGAAGATCCCGTCCTCGAGGCAATGCCTGTTATTCCCACCGATCGCATCCAGAACGTCGCCACCCAGACCAATCAACCCCTTCAAGATCTGATTGCCGAAGCGGTCAGTGATCGCCCCGAACTCTCAGAGTCAGACGTGGATTTGGTGAATCGTACGATCAGTCGTCAAGCCGCCAAGAATGCTCTCTTGCCTACAGTTTCACTGGTCGGATTTTATGGCAGCTCAGGCCTCGCCGGCCCTCTGAACCCAATCTATAGCCTGGGGCAAAACGTCTCGAATGTGCCAACCGATTTCAGCGGAGCCTTGCAAAACACCTTCAACAATTCATCTCCTGATTACTATGTGGGATTGAATTTAAACATTCCTTTGCGCAATCGTGTAGCGAAAGCCGATCAATACCGTTCTGAGCTCGAATATCGTCAGGCGCAACTTCGCATGGAGCAGTTAAAGAAGCAGATTCGTATCGAGGTACGCAACGCGCAATATGCTCTCGAGCAAACCGGAGCGCGTGTGCAAGCCGCCCGTAAGGCGCGGGATCTGGCTGATCGGACTTTTGAAATCACGAAAAAAGAGCAAACTCTCGGCGCAGGGTCAAGCTATCAAACTCTTTCCGCGCAGCGGGACCTCGCGCTCGCCGAACTTGATCTGGTAAACGCCATGACCATCTACGCCAAAGCGAAAGTTGAACTTGACCGCGCCACGGGAAAGACTTTGGATCATAATGGTATCCAGATTCAAGAAGCTATCAGCGGTTCGGTCGGCAACTCGAATCCATAGCAGTCATGCAGACCTCGATAAAATCTGGAGCGATGAAACCTGGTGCGACGAAATCTGGACCGCTGGACACTACGATTTCTGTGAAGAGCAGTCCAGAACGGCCCGTACGCATTTTGGCTGCCGATGATCAACAGCACATTCTTGAAGCGATCACGCTCCTGCTCCGCCCGCAAGGCTATCTGGTGGATACGGTCAAATCGCCAGCCTTGGTGCGTGAGTCATTGGTGACGGAATTCTATGATGCTGTCCTCATCGACCTAAACTATACGCGTGATACCACATCCGGGCAGGAAGGCCTTGATCTTCTTTCTGAAATTATTTCCCTGGATAACAGCATTCCCGTCATTGTCATGACGGCATGGGGAAACGTAGAACTTGCCGTCGAAGCAATGCGGCGCGGAGCGCGGGACTTCATCCAGAAGCCCTGGGAAAACGAACGCTTTCTCGCAATCCTGCGAACGCAAGTGGAACTTCATCGTGCCTTGCAACAAGCGGAACGCCTGGCAGCGGAAAATCGCTTGCTTCGGGCGCAAGGACGTCCTGAGTTCATTGCTTCCGCTCCATCCATGCAGCCGGTTCTTGAAGCCATTGCTCGCATAGGACCATCCGATGCTAACGTTCTGATCACAGGCGAGCATGGCAGCGGGAAAGAGGTCGTAGCGCAGACGCTACATGCGATTTCCCCTAGATCAACTCGCCCCCTAGTCGCAGTGAATGCCGGCGCGATTCCCGAAGGGATTTTCGAAAGCGAACTCTTCGGCCACGTTAAGGGCGCATTCACCGACGCACGTACTGATCGGATAGGACGCTTTGAATTAGCTGATGGAGGCACAATTTTTTTAGACGAAATTGGAAATGTACCCATCCGGCAGCAAGCTAAACTGCTGCGTGTGCTCGAGTCTGGAGAATGTGAACGTGTGGGATCTTCCCGGTCGAAGCGTGTGGATGTGCGAGTTATCTCCGCAACCAATTCCGATCTTCAGGCTGCGTGTTCGACAGGACAATTCCGCGAAGACTTGTTGTTTCGTTTGAACACTGTCGAAATTCACCTGCCCGCCTTGCGAGAGCGCCGGGAAGATATTCCGGTCCTTGCCGTACATTTTTTAAACCGCTATGCAACGCGTTATCGTCTGCAAATTCATGGACTAGATACTCCCGCCTTGCAGCTGATGCTTCAATACTCCTGGCCCGGAAATGTACGAGAACTTGAGCACACGTTAGAACGTGCAGTCTTAATGTGTCGCGGCAATGAAATTCAGGCAACAGATTTAGGATTGAATATGCAGCGGCCGCAAAGTCACAATCTGGAGGACCTCAGCCTCGAATCTGTCGAAGCTATTCTGATCAGGAAGGCTCTACAACGTTTCCAGGGAAATGTGAGTCAGGCTGCCGAAGCGCTGGGTTTAAGCCGCGGAGCTTTATATCGTCGCATGGAGAAATATGGTCTTTAGTCCGCCCGGCAAAAATGCCGCAATGCGGAAGACTTCACGCAAAAAGGTTCGCCTTCTCTATGAACGTCGCGTAAATCTTTTCTCTCTTTTTGTTGCTCTGCCATCGATTCTCGCGAGTGGCATACTCATCTGGCTGCAACCCTGGTCACTTGAATCCAAGCTTGGACTTTTATTCGCCGAATTATTTGCATGGTGGCTGCTCGCAATGATGTTGCAGGAGCAGGCGATTCGTCCTCTACAAACTCTAGCCAATGTTGTAGCGTCTCTGCGTGAAGAAGACTATTCCTTTCGAGCGCGCGGCGCTGCTACAGATGACGCGCTTGGAGAACTGTCGCTGGAAGTCAACGCCCTCGCCGACTTGTTAGCGGATCAACGCATCCGGGCGATAGAAGCCAGCGCTCTTTTACGGCGTGTGGTGGAAGAGATTGACGTTCCGCTATTTGCGTTTGATCCCAATCAGGTTTTGCGGCTTGTGAATACCGCAGGCGAGAAGCTCCTGCAACAACCATCCGTAAGGCTACTCGGGCGCACAGCTGCCGAAGTTGGACTAGCGAATTGTTTTGCCGCAGAAAATGAAACGCTCATTCCTTTACCAGCGAACAACCCACATTCTCGCTGGTTGGTACGATCCAGTATGTTTCGCGAGAAAGGTGTTCCCCACAAACTCATCGTGTTGTCAGACGTAAGTCGCGCCTTGCGAGAAGAGGAACGAAAGGCTTGGCAACGATTGATCCGCGTGCTTGGACACGAATTGAACAACTCCTTGACTCCGATAAAATCGATCGCGGGCAGTTTGAAAGTTCGCCTTGCAGATGCGCTACTTGGCGCAGAGCAACGCCAGGATTTCGAACGTGGCCTGGAGATAATCGAGACGCGAGCAGGTTCGCTCAATCGTTTTCTTCAGGCCTACAGGCAGCTAACGCAAATGCCGCCGCCGGTGTTGCGGAATGTCGCCATGCTTCCCATCATGGAGCGCGTAGCTGGCCTGGAAACCAGGCTTACAGTGAGTGTTCATGCGGACGCCGAGATCATGGTCAGGGTGGACCCCGATCAGATCGAGCAAATGCTAATTAATATTGTGCGCAATGCAGTTGAAGCCGCATTAGAACCGGAACACTCCAGAAATCCTCTGGAAGAGAATCGTGTCGAAACCAGAAGCCCTGAAGTCGTAATGCGCTGTTCGATCAACGATGATAACGCAATTCTAACGATAGAAGACAATGGCCCGGGACTTCTCAATCCCAGCAATGCATTCGTACCCTTTTATACAACCAAGCCGGCGGGAAGCGGAATTGGCTTGGCCCTAAGCCGCCAGATTGCCGAAGCTCATGGAGGATTGATCGAACTTTTAAACCGAAAAAGCGATAAAGGATGCGAAGTGAGAATTGTGCTGCCGCGCAACTAAAACGAGTCTTGATCAGACAATGCACCGACTCTGCGATCGTCATATGAGAAATTATGTCTAGGAAATAGACAAATCGCGGTCAAGATTTAAATATAGCGAGTAGTGAGTGAGTCATATTAGGGGAACATGGCGGAGAGAGTGGGATTCGAACCCACGTTAGAGTTTCCCCTAAACACGCTTTCCAAGCGTGCGCCTTCAGCCACTCGGCCATCTCTCCACTGGATTTGTTTGTTGAAAGTGAGATCTAGACTGTCACCGCATTAACCTGCGAATTGAGCCTTCATCACGCATGATCAATTCTATGGGGCAACTCGACGAATCGCAACCGCCCCAATGGAAGCTCGTGGTATGTGTGATTGATTTAGCTAACCAGATCTTTGTCGACACTCTCGGGATTTTGGAGAGGCTGGAGGATGAATCGGTATTATTACTTAGGAATTATTGGTCGGGGCGATAGGATTTGAACCTACGACCCCCTGCGCCCAAGGCAGGTGCGCTACCAGGCTGCGCTACGCCCCGACATAATTGCTCTACTGATTCTAAACCACTTCCCAAACTTACGAAAACTAGATCCCTTGCGAAAGCCTTTGCTTTGTTTCTGTAGCAAACTGTGTCAAAACTGTGCCAAAACCCCTCAGTTCACCCTTGCTGTGTCATAACCGACGTTCTGATCAATCTTCTGATCGAGGTTCTGCTCGTTGAGTTTCTAACTCGCTCAAGGATACATACTGTGCGCGGGGTCTATTCTGGTGCGAAGAACACGCAGAGAGAAGCAAGAAGACATAGCCACGCATACACGACGCAGTTTAAGACTGAACGGCAGCGGCACTGCGGTGACGCAACGCACTTGTGGCCTCCGCCATCTTCGCTTCGGCGGGTTTGAAATCTTCAATCGTTGACATTTCGAGAGACAATTATACGCACGTTGACAGTTGTGGCGTTTGGCGTTCCTGTTTTCTCAATCAACCTGTTCTGCAACCAAACCTCCTCTTTCGAATCGCATCTGTACTTGCTCACGATGTCCCGGAATGGCATTGCGCCTCGACCTATCGACCGACCTACCAATCAGCGTAGCCTGATCGGACTGAACGCCGCCAATTTCTTTCAGGCTGAGATGGTCGGAGTTGTACTGCCAGTACTCAGTGTGTTTCTCCGGGAGTCCAACTGGCGATAGGATGCAATTGGGCTAGCAACCGCAGCGGGCGCTCTTGGAACTCTCATCTTCCAAACTCCGGCGGGATTGGTCACAGATCGCGTATCTTGTCGTCGATGGTTCTTCGCAACAGCAGCCTTGATTACCGGCGTATGTTTCGCGATTATTCCTGTCGTTCCCCATTCTTATAAGTGGATCGATCCGCTGCTATTTATTGCTGGCGCAGCCCAGAGCTTTTTTACGCCGCTTCTCTGTGCACTCGCACTTGCGCTTGTGGGTCATAACAAATTGAACCGTACAATCGGAGCCAATCAGGGGTGGAATCACGCCGGGAATATCGCGGCGGCTTTATCCGCAATGGCAGTCGTCTTGCGATTTGGCGTCAATTCGATCTTCTACGCTGTCGGTTTTTCATCTGCTATGGCGACGGCGTCTGCTTTGCTTATTCGAGAGCGCGATCTGGACGAGAGGCTCGCCACGGGACTAACTTGGAACGATGAGTGCCGCAATTCTGGCGGTGATCGTCTCAATCTTTTTGTTTCACTTGGCAAACGCTCCGATCCTTCCTGCTGTCGCTCTCTATGTGAAGAACCTTGGTGGATCAGATCGCCTGATGACTGCCACGGTGCTCACCGCTCAGTGCGTTATGGTTCCGGTTGCTCTCTTTGCGGGAAGGTTTTGCGACATTTGGGGACGAAAACCAGTTTTGCTAATCGCCTTTTGGGCACTGCCACTCAGGATTTTCTCTTATTCTCTCGTGAGGAGCGCCCCAGCCATTGTATGGTTGCAGACCTTGGATGGAATCGCAGCAGGCATCTACGGAGTTGCTGTGGTCGCACTTGCAGCTGACCTCACGCGTGGAAAAGGATGGTTCAACACATTGATGGGTGTATTCGCTACCGCCGTTGCCGTGGGAGCGTTTCTCGGCCCGCTGATCACCGGAGTCTTATTACAGCATTTAGGATTTAGGGTGACTTTCTACTGCTTCGCAGGGCTTGCAGCAGTCGGAGCGGTCGTATTCACTCTGCTCGTTCCGGAAACGCGTGATGCTCAGGATGTGAAGCTAATGCCAGAAACCGCCTAATGAATGCCAGTTGTCACAAGCCGCAACTATGAAAACCGTCGCACTTTTGACAGTTTTAAACATTTTCATGAAAACAATTCAAGGAGTGATCACTCTAACGGTTTTCGGTGTCTTTTCTGTCGCATACTTGGGCGCTGAGATGAAATGGAATACTTCGTCGGTTTTGCTCTGCTGGTTGCAGCCGTATACGTGATCTTCAAAAGCTGGTAAGAACGCGGTAGACGTTTTAACTGCGCCAGAGTCACTGAAGCATGCCGCAATTCGTGAACATTATCAAGTCCGGTTTGCACAAGTCTCGATGAGCCGTTAGAGTCGCAAATTGGTGGATGTGCTATGCCCAGATACCTCGGCGCAATTACCCTAATTTTGATGCTTGGCATGGTGGTGGGTCGGCTCTTGCTTCTTAAAAAGCAAGGAATCGCAGCAATGAAATTTGGCAGTACCGACAAGACTGATTTTCTGATTCCACCTTTTGCTCTTCTTTATTTTTACCTCGTGTTTGCCGCTGCCTTCGGACTGCCCACAGTGAGCACCAAGCAGATGTTTCATGCCGAGATTACCGAGTGGCTCGGAGTGGCATCTTGTCTTGCAGGCCTGTCAATCTTGTTGTTGAGCCTAATTTCCTTTGGAAGGAGCTTTCGGGTTGGCATAGATACGACCCGCCCGGACAAACTTGTAACGGACGGAATCTTTGCACATACTCGTAATCCGATTTATGTCGCGTTCGCCTTTATCCTGATCGGTCAGTTTCTGATTTTATCAAGCTGGATACTCTTGCTTTATGTGGTCGCCGGATTCTGGCTATTCCATCGTCAGGTGCTACGCGAAGAGGAGTACTTACGAAAGCGGTATGGTGAGGAATACGCACTGTATTGCAGCCGAGTACCAAGATACCTATGAGTGGCTTTTCGGCTCAGCAAGATGTCCTCAGAGCTGCATCCCTACTCGATTAATGTATCGTTGGACGATATTCCGCGCAGAGGCGGGGAGGACGGAGGTCAAACGTTCGGCGTGCTACATCCCGTCGACCGATTCGGTGACTCTCCTCTCGTGAAAAAGCGACCAGAACATAGTTCGTGACCTGAGTCCAGCATCAGGTGAGACGTGGCACGCCTTTTCCCCAAGTACCGGGCGGAGACAGGTCATATCGAACTCCGGGTGCCTTTGCGCAGCGAGTTGATCCTGCGAAAACTTCGCTTCGCTGTGCGATGAGATAGTCGGCCGTTCGTGCGGCCAGTGCCTGGATGGTGAGACCGGGATTCGCCGATCCTTGGGTGGGCATCACGCTTCCATCGCACACAAAGAGATTGGGAATATCGTGGGTCTGTCCGAACCGGTCCACAACTGAAGTGCGCGAATCGTTGCCCATCCGGGCGCCGCCCACCAGATGGGCATAGCGCGCTTCCTGAACGACCTCTTGTGCCCCAGCCGATTGCATGATTTCCATGACCTTGTTCTTGCCGTACTCGATCAGCTTTTTGTCGTTGTCGTGCAGATTGAATGTGACTTTGGCAATCGGAATTCCGTGGCGGTCCTTTTCCGCAGCCAATTCAACCCGATTGTCTTCCCAGGGAAGGATTTCGCCGAGCAATGCGATCGCGCCCCAATGGTTGTAGTCCATCATGATTTGACGCATACCCCATCCCCAGGCGCCTTTCGCAACCATCATCTGGCGGGCGAAGGCGATGGGCAGGGGTCCCACAGTTTGGACCGCGAACCCGCGAGCAAATCCGCGCTTCGGATCGGTCTCGTAGAATTCTTCGGTGAGTGCGTGCGCGGGAGGCGCTTTATACATGCGTACCAGTTCTTCAAAACGGCCCAGAACGACATTTCCTGCCTGCGCCATCAGGTAGCGACCGAGGGTGCCGCTCGAATTCGCCAGTCCGTTTTCATGGCCAGGGCACGCCGAGTTCAGAAGGAGGCGCGGAGTCTCAATGGCGTATCCGCATACGATGATTGCTCGCGCTTTCTGCTCGGTTTCATGTCCATTCGAATCGAAGTAGGTCAACCCACTAACGCGTCCGTCCTTGCCTAGGTGAATTCGAGATACCATGCAATGATCACGAATCTCGGCGCCATGCGCGAGCCCATCGGGAACGTGCGAGATCAGCGTGCTTTGTTTGGCTCCCACTTTGCAGCCTTGAATGCAGAAGCCTCGGTAGATGCAATGCGGCCGATCACCGTGAGAACCTGCAAGAATGGCTACAGGGCCTCCGATGCTCACCCGGATACCCAAGCTCGTGCAGCCCTTGATCAGGATGTCTCCGCATCCCCCCATGGGATGCGGGCCATAGGGATAGCCATGTGGATCTCCCCACGGAAAATAGGCGGGGCCGGAGACGGGAATTTCTTTTTCGAGCAGTTCGTAATACGGTTTTATCTCTTCATACGAGATTGGCCAGTCGACTCCTACGCCATCTTCAGAGTAGACGCGGAAATCAGAGGGATGCAGGCGTGGCGTGAATCCAGCCCAATGAACCGAGCCGCCGCCCACTCCTCGCCCGCTATTGTTTGCTCCGAGGGCGAGCGGGTCTTCACCGCCTGTTATGCGCAACTCGTTCCAATAGAGATTGTGGGAGCCAGCTTCATCACTGACCCAATCGCGCTCCGTATCCCAAAACGGTCCTGCCTCAAATCCGACAACGCTAAATCCCGCACGAGCCAGTCGTTGCAGCAAGACTCCGCCGGCTGATCCGACGCCCACAATACAGTAGTCCACCTGCTCACTGTTGCCGTAGCGATGCATGGGCAGCTCGATGCGCTGGAGGGCCCCAAGCATATGGCCGTTTTTTCTAACGTCAAAGGGTTCAAAAGGCGGCTTTTTCAATGCGTGCCTCCCTGGCCCGGGCTTGCTTTATGTTCCGATAATCCTGCGACGGGAGCGTACTTTGCCGATGGTGAACCGGTTGGTGCGGCCCACGCGTATCGCCCGTTCATTCACTTCCCACGGTTCAGGTTCGCCGCCTTCGAGACGCATATAGCCTCGGGGATATGCCGGACCACCAAATCCGATTTCATCCCAGGCGTAAGGGTGGGCGTAATAAGCGCCGACTACGTCTTGCACAAGAAGCAGCCAGAAGCGATGAACCGGTAATCGTTGCCAAATCTCGTCTCCAGCTGGAGGATGGCCGTCATGCAAGGTTTCCAGCACCGATTCTTGTTCGAGGGGAACGAGCTCAATAAACGGTTTTCCGTACATGCATTGAGCAATTTGAGCGATTCCTTGTAGCCCACGCCGATACGCTTCCTGATCGGTCGGCATGCCCTCAAACCGGTAGCCATCGAGGCGGTCGTGGTATAGACGCTCGTCGATAGAATTCACTACCGGTATCTTGTGGTGATCGTCGCGATCATCCTGGGGCAGAATTCGATTGCAGACCGCAGTCATCAACGCGGCTTCTTCGGAAGAAAAAAAACGGATTGGCGGAATTTCCTCGATCCTCGTGAGAATCAGGTTTCGCGTCGCTTCGTCCCAAAAGTCCTTTTGGCTAAGGGTGCTGAACCTCGGGTAGTAGCCAGGTTGAGCGCATCGAGGCAATCGTTCTCCCGTTTGTGGATTGACTGGCCGTCCGTCATGCTCTGGGCCATGCATCAACGTTCCCTCCGAAACATGCCGGCCAGTAGCCCTAGAAAGCCGCATGCCGCAAAAAGGAGTGGAGCAAAGACGGGCGGACCAAACATGATGTTGTAAACCGGGTGTTTCAAGCCGCCGGGGCGGCGCGCGACGCCCCGGCGTGATAATAAAATCCGGCCCCGCCGTCCGCGATGGCCAGCGCCGAGACGGCCGGTAAAAGTTTCTTTGCGACTCGTGGGCTTCGAACCGCGCCCATGGCCGTTCCGACCAGGACAGCGGCGATCACAATCGGGCTCCACTGCGCCTGATATTTAAAATTGTTTTTGTAATGTGAATAAAGAGCTTCAATTCCACTAAAAAAAGCTGCAGCCGCAGTAGCGACTGCCAGGTGTCGTTGAAACCGACCCTCTCGCAATTCTTGAACAATCGTGATCTCATGATGGTCCAGTTTCTGCGGTAATAATTTGGACCATGCCGGAACCGGACGCCGCGGAATTCCTGTCGAGGAGTCCTCACGTCTCAAGAAAGAAGCAACCAATCCGAGGTACGCGCTCGTGCCGAACAAGAGCGGCGCAAAAATTGGCGGACCCATAATGATATTGAACACTGGCAACCGCCAACCTCCAGGTTTCCGTTGTATCCCTCGCACATGAAAACTAAATCCTATCAGGCAATCGGCAAGCGTAATGACAGATACCAAGGGCAAAATAGTGCGGGCCGCACGGCGATTCACTGCTCCGGCAACGCCAGAAACGAACAGCGCGCCAGTCAGAATGACAGGCGTGTACATCACGGGATTGCTGTAACTGCCGCGATAGTGCTCGTAAGAGACTTCGAGTCCTGCGATGGCGCTCGATAGACCCGCAATCAGAGCGAGGCTCCTTTGAAATCTGCCTTCCCGGACATGATGGATGAGCGCGTGTTCCGCATTCTCAATCCCATCCACATGATCGTTGCGGCTTGATCGATTTCTTCCGGCCATCGCTAAGGCATTCATTTAGAAATCACCGCCCTTCCTCGCCTTTTCGCAATCGGCTCAAACGACTTCGCGGACCTTGTCTTTCAGCACCGTCTTGATAATTTTCCAGCTATCTTTCTGACCCCTGGCGAGTGATTCCGCAAACTTAAACGCTTGCTCGGACGTGACATTGCCGGGCAGAGGGGGTTCGTTGGCATCGACAACCGCTTGCACCACCGCCGGTCCCTTGGTGGCAAGCGCTTCTTGCAAGATCGACTTTGCTTCCGCAGGTTCTTCGATGGTGTAGCCCGCAGCTCCGCAGCACTTCGCGATCCCGGCAAAATCGATCGGCTGCAGCTCAACTCCAAACTCAGGATTTCCTTCCTGCACCATCTGCTCCCATTTGATCTGTCCCAGCACATTATTCTTGATGACGATTACCGTGACCCGAAGGTTGTACTTGACCAGCGTAGCGATTTCGCCCATTAACATCGTGAGGCCGCCGTCGCCGACGATGCAAACCACCTGTCTTCCAGGAAACGCAACCGCCGCTCCGATGCTGTAGGGAAGACCGTTTGCCATGGTTGCCAGCAAACCGGAAAGCGAGAACTTCATATCACCGCGCATCTCGATGTAGCGGGCGCTCCAGGTTGCGATCGTTCCGCTATCGGAGGACACTATGGCGTCATCGTCGAGGAGCTTGCTCAGGTTCCACGTTACTACCTGCGGCTTCATCGGCTTATCTCTCCGCGTGCCTCGTTCCTCCATGAGCTTGTTCCAGCTCTCCATATTCTTCTGCGCTTTGGTCAGAAAATCCTGGCCGTCCTTCTTGTGGATCAGCGGCAACAGCGAACGCAACACAGCACGACACTCCCCGGCCAGACCCACATCAACCGGATGCCGTAAGCCAATCCGTGCCGGATCAATGTCAATCTGGACCGTTTTGGCATGGCCGGGCTTGGGATAAAACTCCATGTAGGGGAACCCACTCCCGGCAATGATCAGGGTGTCGCATTCCTGCAAAGCTTCTTGCGAGGGCGCGGTACCGAGTAATCCGATTCCGCCCGTCGTATAGGAATTCTGGTCAGGTACGACCGCCTTTCCCAGCAGCGGTTTGATGATGGGACCTGCTACTTTTTCGGCGAGTTCCAAAATCTCAGTTCGTGCCTTTAAGCATCCCGATCCGCCAAAATAGCCACCTTCGAGCCGCGATTGATGAGTTCAGCGGCTTCGTCGAGCGATTGCTGAGACGGTGTTGGATGGGCTGCCGCATAGAGATCCGAGCTATGCTTCGGTATGTTGGCCTTGGATCTTTCTTCCTCATGAGATGTCCATTCCTAAATATCTTTGGGAATAGTGATATGGCTTACCGCGCGCCGGGTTAGAGAAGTCTTAATGGCTTCATCAACAATATTGTTTACGTGGGCCGGTCCCATAATGCGTTGGTTAAACTCGGCAACATCCATGAAAAGCTTGTCGAGATCGACGTCCTGCTGGTAGTGAGTTCCAATCAAGTCGTGAAATGTATGTCCCGTGATGGCGAGTACCGGTTGACCATCACATTTCGCATCGTAGAGTCCGTTCAGGAGGTGAACGCCGCCGGGGCCGGAAGTGGCCAGACATACCCCGAGGCGACCTGAATATTTGGCATAGCCGCAAGCCGCAAAGGCGACCGCTTCTTCGTGCCGCACCTGAATGAATTTCAGTTCTTCCTGATGGGTGCGAAGTGCCTCAAATATTCCGTTGATCCCATCGCCGGGAAAACCGAAGATCGTGTCCACACCCCCAGTTGATCAGACGCTGTATCAATAAGTCCGCCACCGTTTTTGCCATGAACTGTCTCCTTCAGCTGCCGTCATAATGCTTACCGCTCTGCTGTAATCGCGTCAGGACGAGGTGTAGCTGATCGCCCAGTTTTTTCACGATTGGAACTTCGATTCGATATCGTTAGGCTCTCGATATCCGATTGAAAATCTGTCAGAAGCTCATAGCCCGACCTCGTCACGGCGACCATGTCACAATGACGTATCCCTCCGTAGCCGGCAATGTAAACCGCCGGTTCGACATTGAAGACTATCCCCTCCTCGATCACATCGGAAGATCCGGCATGAACGCGTGGGCGACTGTACGCACTCATCGGCGAAAAGCCGACTCCATGCCCAGTTCCATGTTTCAGAAACTGACCCAGCCCGAAATCTTGAATCACTTGTCTCGCCGCCGAGTCCACTTGCGCCGCTTTTGCGCCCGGCGCGATCGCGTCGAGCGCAGCCTCACGTGCTGCCAGAACCGCGGCGTGAAGTTTTGCCCGCTGTACATCTGGGGTTTGTAGAGTGTAAGTGCGTGTGATGTCGGTCCAAAAACCATCGACATAAGAATTGCAATGGATCATCACGAGATCATTCAATTCGAGAGTGCGCTCTCGCGTGCGCGCATAGGCTGCATATGCTTTTGCCGAGTTGGGGCCGGACATGCAGAATGCGAAACCATTGCAACGCTGAACCGGAAGCCCGGCCACATCGTTAGTGCTCAGAAATGCTTGAAAGGGTTGCGCCGCTTCGGGCTCTCTCATTCCCGCTCGGACCTGGGAGGTACCCTGCTCAAATGCACTCTTGGCAATGCCACACGCCTGACGGATTCTTTCGAGCTCAAGCGGCGTTTTGACCGCACTCAAAGTTCGAATCCACTCGTCGATCGAAGTAGGTTTAGAATCGGGGAGCAATTCGTGAAGCGTGCTGGAGAGTTCGTCGCCGAAGAGGTGGATGGCGAGGTAGGAAGCCGCTTGAGAATTGCCCCCGGATTCAACGCCGATCAGTCCAGACTTAACCTTAAGTTTATGCAAGATATCCCAGAGACGCGGCTTCACCGCTTCAAGAATGCTTCGCGTCTCGTCCAATGTTTCCGGCACAAATGTTTCAATCGAATCCGCGAAACCAGTTTCGGCAAGTTCTGCTTCGTCTTCTGGAACCAGCAAGACAGTCGGGCCGCCGGAAACGCAAATGGCTATGCTTGCGCCCACGACCGGCCAGTATCCGGTCAGCAGCAGAACATTCGAAGGAAGGGCGCAAACCACAACCTCTAACCCTGCGGTTTGTAGATCCTGTTGAATCCGCGCGATGCGTTCACAATCCATAGATTCGTCTAAGCTGCATATCGTTTGGCATCGACTTTCTTGAATTCAAGGCCCATGCCAGGACGCGAAAGATCCGAACTAAGCCGGCCCAGGGGTTGGATAACCCCGTCAAAGAACATATTCTCGATTCGGACATGGTCGTGGAAATACTCGATGGACTTTGAATGCTGGACTACTTGTTGTACTTCGAATGTTTGAAGCGCCCCCATTCGTTGCGATGTCTAAGCGAGATTGACATGGAGAATTCCCGAACAAGACGTATAGAAACGTCAGCGCACATTAGTGGAGCTCTCCGCCGAGAATGGCTCTGCTTTGTGATAGTTGAAATAAGTTTCGTTCTCCTCGCCGTTGTGTCGAAAAAGAAATAGCACCTTTGCCCGCGCCCGCATTGAAAAGTGTTTTGGGAGCCAGACATCCGTTGTTACCGGCGCTTTTTCCAGTTGAAAACGTGTACCGGGTTCGACTCGGGCCAGGAAACCTTCAATCGAAACAGGACGCATGACCAATCGAAACAGGACGCATGACTTGAGCTTCTACCTTCACCCACTGAAAACTTGCCTTATCGATCCATAGAGTTCCCCTCATTCCCGTGAGTGCCTGCGAATCCATGTCGGGCGGCTGATAGCCCGGACGCGGCATTGCTTGAAGGACGTAAACGTCATGTGCGTTCAATTTCTGCTCGCCTATCAGCTTGAAATCGAAAGCCTTTGCCAACTGTTCCATGAGCGCGTGATTGTGTTTTCGCTCCGCTTCGTATTTCGCAATGCGTCGCGCCCTCTTCCGCGCAGACTCTTGCCGCCGCTGCGCGATCTCGTTGTCGAGCTTGCGCTTCTCAACTGCCTGTTCCGAAGAGGGCAAGGGCTTTCCATTCACTGCGACCAAACGCTCATACGGAGAGCCCAAGATCATGATGTCTTCGTACGTTTTGCTCCCCCCTTTCACATAGTCTTGTTCGAAACAGTCAAGTGCTGGAGCCGCTTCCCAATCGCGCTGGTTCGCCGCGACGGAGCGCTGAATAATCGTAATTGCGCTCTCCTGGCCTACCGCCAAGACCGAAAACAGAAGAACCAACGCTAAGAATAAGCGGGCATGGTTCATTGAACGGATGTCGCTCAGCTTCGACAGCGAATACGGTTGTTTTGGATGCGTACCGGACCCTGAGCGATGTCTTGACGAGGCTACATGTATCGTGGAACGACATAAGTCAATCGCTGGCCCAGCTGCGCGGTTTTGCGCTTGGCTTTGTATCTGCACTCATGGCAGAAGCACCCGTGTCGCGTAGGGCTACTCCGAATTCAGGGAGGCGGGCGTACTCTGGCAACGGCCGGGCTGGCCCTTCGAGTCCGAATTGAAATCGTAGAGAAAGTATTTGTCGACATCTCCCCAAACAGCATCATTAAGGTGAGCGTTCCTCGCATTGGTTGATGAATCGTCAAGATCGTGGCGGACTTGGATTGATGAGATCGGGAGAATCGACAAGTGAGAGAGTTGAGTGTGAGACTAGAACATGGCAAGCTGGAAATCCCTTGTGGCGGGATAGCCGCTGGGCTGGCGGGCGGCTGGACCATGAGCCAATTCAGTCGAGCGTGGAACAAAACTCTGCCCTCCTTGCGGACCCGCACTACCGGAGCGTCTTCTCTTTACAGCCCGCAGGAATGAGACTCGATCAGCAGAACCGCAGAATGGATTGCCCGCGCCATTCGTTAACTACAAACTTTCGCCGCGCGAAACCGAATTGGGAGTGCGATCATTCACTATGCGATTGGTGCGGCGGCAGGAGCGATCTATGGAACGTCGGCACACTGGCTACCGAGAATAACGAAGTTTCACGGTGTGGGGTTTGGGATCGCTCTGTGGCTGATCGGCGATGAAATAGTTATGCCGGCGCTCGGTTTGACCGAAAAGCCCAACACCTATTCGCTTCGTATGCAGGCCCACGCGTTTGGCGAACATCTGGTCTACGCTCTTACAGTGGACCTCGTGTATCGGAGGCTAGCTGGTCTTTACGAAAACCGGCGGTGAACACAGTCATTGAACCATCTGTCCGGGAACGCTCTCATTTACGCTGCCCGTCGGTGTTCAGATTGCCACCGGGAATGGCTGTGTGACCCGCGTTGAACACGCCGAGCCAATGACATCTCTAGTTAAGAAGCTGCACGAAATTTCTCGATTCAACCAAGGTCCATTGACCCACTTTATTTGAAGGAGATTGAAGATGAACACTGATCCTGCAGAACAAGTGTTTGAAGAATTGCTTCCGTATCTTGAAACGCTCGATGCTCAGATTGGCGCCATTGTCCAGGTACTAAAGGATAGAGGCTTGACCTCAGGTGAAGAATTCGCCCGACTTGTGCAGAAGGCTGACATGGCCAGCAATGTTAGAGAGCGTGGGTTCCGGGTAAGGATGGAATTCTTGTTTTCCAGCGCTACCAAGCGGAGCACCGAATAGCAACTTTACTTTTCAGTGACATCCGGTCGGGATATCAAATGCAAAAGCGCTGGATTGCGGTCCTGCGCACCTGTCCGAGAGCCACTGCGTTCGTGAAGGCATCGCGGCCTGAGCCAGCCTTGATCAGATTTTCACCCAGCTCGGACAGGATAGCTTCGTAGCTCAGGAGCTTATCCGGGCGGTCATCGACCATTAAAATGTTGATTTTTTCCATCTCACAAAGCAGCTACGAGACTCATGACAGATTCGGCTTTGGCCATGGCATCCTTGCGCAGCCGTTCGAACCGGGCCGTCAACCTGCGAACCGCTCCACCCCGCTTCCCGCAAATGACTTCGGCTCAACGATCCTTCTTATGTTCGCTACCAAGTCGGTTGCGAGGCGACCCTTGTCGATGCAACCGTCGGCGCCCGCGGCCGCAACAGTTGTCCTCAATTCGATTGGATCGTACTGGCTCATCATCAGGACTTTAGTCTGGGGAAGTTCGATGCGCAGAAGGCGTACTGCTTCTAATCCATTGAGGATGGGCATTCTTATGTCAATCACAACCAGGTCCGGCGAGAGCTCCCGCGCTTTCTTGAGCACTTCTGAATTGTGAATCACCTGGTACGCGCTGCCAATTAAACCGTACAAGTGTTGCAGGCTGATGGATGTGTGATCATTCCCACCCGGGCAAATCTTGAATGAAGGGCGATTGATAGCGAGTGAGGCGAGCCTCGGAGGCTCGGTTCCATCAATTTGATCGCCCACGGTAGACTCCGAAGAGACGCTCGCAAGAAAGCTTTGCATCTATCAATGCGGACAACAGCGAGCACACAGTTAAGGACGGTCCCAGACCGTGCTAACTGGAACTGGCCGACTCTGAGCGACGAAACATCCGCACCGAATCCTATTCTCCTGTACCAATCATAAGAACCGGCGTGGTCGGTAGGGAGGAGCCGCTTTCCGGCTCCACGGTAATCGCAAAGGCTTTCGCCTCGATGCCGGCAGGCAGCGGCGGATTAATCACAGCCGCGCTCCCACGTGGGTCAGGCTTGAAGACTCCGGCGGGAATCGGCGCACCGCTGGTCGGAATCAGCCAGAGTTCATATGCTTTCTTTGACGGCAGCTGCTGAAAATTGCTGGCCAGGAAAATCAGACTCGACCTATCTCGAACATAAATGGCCTTGCCTTGCGGCTGAGGCCGAGCCTTGGCAACCACGAGCGTCACGCGCATGGCATCGGTTGCCGTGAGTGTCGAGACTACCTCGCGAGCCCGCTGCAACTCCGTCAGTTGCCGCGCTGACTCTCGTTCGAAGCTTACCATGCGCCGTTCGAGATCCGATTTTTGGACCCATACGACAACCAGCGCCAGAGCCAAGGCCGCCGCAACCACCCAGGGTGCAAGTGTCCACCAACGACGCCTAGCGACGGGAGTTTGGCGCGGTTCACGAGAGACGGCCGTCAAGAGGCGCTGACGCGCGCGGCTTGGCGGCGCCGGGCCAGCCGCCGACAATGCCAACAATGCCGTGTCGCCCCGCAACTGTTCGAGCTCGCGACGACAACCAGCGCAGTCCTCGAGATGCTCCTCGAGCGCAAGGCGGTCCTCTCCTTCCAACACACCCAGAGCGTATAGTGCAAGATCCGCCGCGAATTGTTCGTGCACACTCATGTCGTACAAGCCTTGCGCAGTGCCAGTAGTCCGGATCGAATCCGCGTCTTGATGGTTCCTAACGGCTCTCCCGTCTTGGCTGCAATCTCGCTATGCGAAAGGCCCTCGAAGTACGCCAACTCGATCGCCTGCCGTTGTGCCGAGGACATTGAACTCAGCGTATCCTTGACCTTCTTGATCGCCCGTACCCGCTCGGCGTCTCCCGCCATGTCGAATTCCACCGACACCACCAGGTCTGCGATATCGGTCTCGGGACGCCGCTTGCGGAGCCCGTCAATCGCCCGGTGCCGCGCAACGACCGCCAGCCACGGACCCAGACCGCCCCGATTGGGATCGAAGAGCTGCGGATTCCGCCATAATTGCAGAAACACTTCCTGAAGCACATCCTCGGCGGCCCCAGTATCGCCGAGCACACGAAGAGCCACCGAGTAGACGACAGCCGAGTACCTGTCGTACAAAGCTGCCATTCCGTTCTCGTTGCCCGAGCTGATCGCCGAAAGAATCGCGGCGTCGGTGAGATCTCCTTTCAGCTCAGTACCAGACAAGCAGTTAATCTCTTTCTATTGGAAGTACGGATTGGCCAGCTAGGTGGATTGCTGGCGTAACTCCAGCAGACCAGACCCGGTATCCTTCCCGCCACTTAGTGGAGTGGGGAAAGCCCAACAACCGAACCTCGAAACCATAGCAGCCTCTCTCGGTTTTCGACAAGCACCTGCGAAATGTGGCCTCTTTGGTCCGCGAGGGTAAATCCGAAATCGTCGTGTGGCTCGTACAGAGAGTGTGAATCCAATTTTCGAATGAAAGGAATAAAACGCAATGATGTCACGTATTGCATATGGTCTCTCCGCATTTGTTTTGATGGCGGTCTCTGTTCTATCCGCCCAGACTAATCCGATGGTCGGGGGCGCGGCGATGTATCCGGATAAGAATATTGTTGAAAACGCGATGCACTCCGCCGACCACACAACGCTGGTGGCGGCCGTGAAAGCAGCCGGTCTGGTGGATACGCTGGAGGGCCCCGGACCGTTCACCGTTTTTGCGGCAACAAACGAAGCATTCGCGAAGCTTCCGGCGGGAACAGTCGATATCTGCTAAAGCCCGAGAACAAGGCGATGCTGACAAAAATCCTCACCTACCACGTGGTTTCCGGGAGACTCAGCACCCACGACATCAAGAAACTGATCAAAGCGGGTCACGGCAAAGCGGAATTGAAAACGGTTGCCGGAGGGACACTTTGGGCGATGGAGGAAGGCGGACACATAGTCCTCAAAGACGAGAAAGGCGGCACCGCAACCATTACAATTCCCAACGTATACCAGTCCAACGGAGTCATACAGGTCATTGATTCCGTCCTGCTTCCAAATTGATGGATTAGCCTTTTACGACTACCCGGCGCACCGAGCCCAGGTTTGTCTCAGCGCTTCCAGATCGCGATTGCAAGAATCGATCCGATGACAAACCTAGGTTCTTGGCAATCCGATTTGGGCTCTTGCGCGTACTACATCAGGAGGGCAGAACGAACTCGACAAACAGAACGAAAGTTTTCGCTAACTCAATCTTGAGATGGCATCCATAGTACTCGTCCTGGATCAAAATCGCTGACTTTTGCAAGACAACTATAAGTCAGTGCAGGCCGCCCACCACATTAGCCCATATCTGAGCAACTAAACGACCGTGCCCTTGAACGTACTTCAAACAGAAAGAACTTCCCAGATGAGAAGGTTAGGATGGAAACCAAAAATCGCAATGAGCTATTTCAGCGTCGTTCTTGGGATCTGCCTCAGTTCGATGCTGGCATTTTCACAAGCAGACGAACTGCCGAGCTTAAAGCCCAATCAGACTCTTGGCTTCGGGGATAATCAACTCTTGCGATTCACGTACACGCAAAGCTTTGATTGTGTCGACCAGCCTCACGATGACCTAAATTTTAACGGGGTCCTGGCACAGTCTGACCCCGGAGAATTTCAGATTCCAATCTGCCAGGTCGGAATCCAGCCGACCATCGATCCGACCGGGCTGCACGGGGCGAATGACCCGACCGAGCCACTCTATGTACTAGTCCCTATGTTCTCGGTCGACAATGACCAGAATCCGAATGACGCGATTTCCTGTAACCATATAGTGCCTGGAACCACTTGTGGTCCGGCGCTTGGCTCGACTCTTATCAAGCTGTTCGGTGCACTTCCTGAAGCGTTCAAGGCCAAGCCGCTTGTATACACGAATGCCCGGACCCGGACCTTCCCCCCGGCACTTGCACGATGCACGCTTCACGGGTCGACCTTGGCCCTGTTTTGGTAAAACTCGGCTATCTGCCCGCACCCCCAGCCAACGTATTTGTGCCTACTCCGAACCATAGCCACATCGTGCTCAATCAGGATCTAAATATACGGGCGATATGGTGGCAGGTGATTCCGGTCCTGGTTTTGGACCGTAGTGACTGGCCTCCGGCCGACGGCAGCAGCGGAATCACCTCATTTGCGAAGATGAAAGAAGCTGAGAAGGATGGAAAAGTCATCCAAGCACCCTCCAACTTCTATCTCTTCTTCTCTTCCAAAGAGGCAGGCCACTTCTCTTCCAAAGAGGCAGGCCACGACCACTCTCATTAATTAGTTCTCTTCGCAAAAATTAGTTCTCTTCCCAAAGCGGCGCAGCGGAACAATTGGCTGCGCCGCATTTTTGCCCATCAGAGATAGGCGGAACTGCCCGCTCCTTCTCCTTCACGCGTAAATTACCTTATGTTATGCAATTCTGGGCACAACAGAAGCGGGCACAATACCCATGTCGCGCCCGCAGGATTAATTCATGCCACGCGATTCGATCCCGCCCGAAGTTGCGCCTATATCAGCCCGGTCTGCGATGTCTTAGTTTGCAACGATCTTACCTGAGCAGAGTATAATTTTTCTTTGAATGATGCAGCCCCCTCGCTACGGCCTTGTAGCCTATGTCAAAGATCCGGTCGGAGAGTTTGTGGAACAGCTCCGGCGAGATTTACACCCAGAGCTTCCGCACCTCGCCGCTCATCTAAGTTTGCTTCCTCCACGATGTTTGCAAGGCAGCGAGAAAGAGGCTGCCGAAATTCTGGAAGAAGTATGCTCTACGATTGAGCCTTTTGAAGTGAGCCTGGGAGAAGTCGAGACTTTCATCCCTGTCACTCCCACTGTTTTCATTCGTGTGGCGCATGCAGCATTCCGCATGCGGGAGTTGCATCATCGGCTGAATACTGGTGTGCTGGCTTTTGAAGAACAGTGGCCTTATATGCCTCATCTCACGATTGCGAAGCTGGGGGCTGAAAGCCAGGCACAGAAAGCGTACCTCATGGCTCGTCAACGATGGTCTGAATTCTCAGGCAGCCGATGCATTCACGTTACAGATCTAACCTTTGTTCGCGAAGTGGAACAGAACTACTGGGTGGATCTGGCCCCCTTTCCTCTCGGAAGACGCCTAGTGAAGGGCTAATCCGTTCATCAGTCTAGTGCCAACAACTCGCAACGTTACTATTGTCCGTCCAAATTCCTGTCCTGGGCGCATTCCATTTCCGAAAGTCCATATCCCTCCCGTGTGTTGCCAACCATTAGTTCCTCAGCGTAAACAAGAGCTTGGATCGCTGTACCCGCGACGGCGCAAACCCTTCCCCAGCGGATTACAAGACTACGCAGTGGAGGAACTATGCAGATTGGGGTTTACGGAGCTGGGTACCTGGGGACAGTAATATCGGCCTGTTTGGCGGATTTCGGTACCCCTGTGACCTGCTGCCATCCCGACAGCTCGCGCATGGTCGAAATGGCGCAGGGCAATGTCCCGTTTCACGAAAAGAACCTCAATGAAGTAATTAAGCGCAACGTGCGCTCCGGGAGATTGGTTTACTCGACGGATATCGAGTCATTTTCCCGAAAGGCGCAAGTAATTTTTTTAGCCCAGGACACCCCAGAACACCTCAGCGATTTAGCCCTGAGAATTGCGCGCGCTTGTCCGAAACCGCCAATTCTTTCCATAGCCACTCCGGTTTCAGTGGGCACTGCATCCGCCATCGAGAAGCGTTTAGCAGAAGCAGGTTTGGCTGCCGTCATTGTTTCTCAGCCTGTGTTCTTCACTCCTGGCTGCGCGGTGGAAGATTTCAACTGGCCTGACCGGATTATTCTAGGAACGAATTCCAACGATGCCGTACTGGCGATTAAACAGATTTTTCATCCGCTGGTGATGCGTGGAGTTCCCGTCATCGTGACCAATCATGAGACGGCTGAACTGGTACGCGAGTCGGCCACAGCATTTGTGGCGACAAAAATTTCTTTTATAAATGAGCTTGCTACTTTATGTGAGCGAGTCAATGCCGACGCAGTAAACCTTGCACTCGCTCTTGGACTCGATAAGAAAATAGCCCCACGGTGCTTGCAGCCTGGCGCCTCAATGGGCGGAATTTTCGCGGAATCAGACATGGACTCGCTTGCGGCGCTCGCGCAATCCAATGGCGTATCACTTAAAGTTCTGACCGCGGCTCGCAAAGTGAATCTAAATATGGCTGAAACCGTAGTCGATAAGATCTCGAGTTTCGTTCAGTCGGTGGAGAATAAAGATGTGGGAATCCTCGGACTGGCATTCAAGCCAAATACCAACTCGGTTGCTGGTTCATCATCTGTGCGGCTCGCCCAGAATCTTATTGCAAAGGGAGCTCGCGTGCGAGCCTATGACCCAGTCGCTCTGAAAGAAGCGAAGTTGGAATTGAATGGCTCGGTGCATTATTGTGAGTCTCCATATGCGGCTGCGGAAGGCGTAGATGCTTTGGTCGTAGGCACCGGCTGGCCGGAGTTTCGCGGCCTCGATTTTGACCGCATTAAACAGCTTTTGAAGCGTCCTCTGATAGTCGATACCAAGAACCTGCTCGACTCCGTCCGCCTGCGTGCGATGGGATTTGAATATGTGGGCGTAGGTCGAGGTTAGCTTTCACAGATCAGTTTTGCGGAACAGCAGCCCTCCCCCAAAATATCTCACCGATTGTTCTGCCTCCACTCCCCGTGCTCTGACAGCTTCTGCTCGTGTTGCTATAATTGACGTGGCGCGGTGGGAATAGCTCAATCGGTAGAGCACCGGACTGTGGCTCCGGACGTTGCGGGTTCAAGTCCCGTTTCCCACCCCAAATCTAAACGTTTTGGAGGCAGTAGCTGCTATGGCCTCCTTCCGTTTCGCGCTGTTTGGTTTCCCATCTACCCCTTACCAATTCCACATCGTTCCATCCAATTTGCGATTTACGGGTAAGTAAGCCCGCACATAAGGGAATCGTTCGGCCAGCTTCTCGTCATAATCCACGCCGAAACCGGGTCCGTCGCCGGAATACAAGAAGCCATTCTTAAAATGGTATTGGTGCGGGAACACTTCGTCGGTTTCTCTGCTGTGCTGCATGTATTCCTGAATTCCAAAGTTATTGATCGCGCTATCGAAATGCAGCGCGGCTGCCATTGAGACAGGGGACAAGTCGGTTGCGCCATGGCATCCGGTCCGAACGTGGTAGACCTCGGCCAGAGCAGCTACCTTTTTGAGGTGAGTGATCCCGCCGCCGTGGACGATAGTCATGCGAATGTAATCGATTAACTGTTCGGTGATGAGGGTGTGCGCGTCCCAGATCGAGTTGAAGACTTCCCCAAGAGCAAGAGGTGTCGTGGTATGCCGGCGAACAATACGGAACCCTTCCTGGAGTTCCGCAGTGACCGCGTCTTCCAGCCAGAAAAGGTGGTAAGGTTCCAGACTCTTGCCTAACCGGCCTGCTTCGATTGGGGTTAGCCGGTGATGAGCATCGTGAAGAAGATGTAGATCGTCGCCAAATTTGAGTCGCAGCGCTTCAAACAACTTTGGCGCATGGAGAAGATATTTTTCCGTTGACCATTGATTCTCTATTGGAAGACCCTTCTCGGCTGGTTCATAAAAGAGCTTGCCTTTGCCCACACCATAGGTCGATGGAAGCCCTGGTATTCCTGTCTGCGCACGGATAGCCTTGTATCCCAGATCGATGTATTTCGCGACTTCGTCGCTGGTTTCGGCAATGTCTTCGCCGCTAGCGTGTCCGTAGACCAGCACTCCCGATCGGCTCTTACCTCCAAGCAGGTTGTAGACGGGAGTATTCAAAGCTTTGCCCTTGATGTCCCACAAAGCCATATCGATTGCGGCAATCGCGGTCATGGTTACCGGACCTCGCCGCCAGTAAGCACCGCGATATAAATATTGCCAAATGTCTTCAGTCGCAAACGGATCACGGCCAATGAGGCAAGGAATCAAATGATCCGCGAGGTAAGAGACAGCCGACAATTCCCGGCCATTCAGCGTGGCATCGCCTAGTCCGTAAAAGCCTTGATCAGTCTGGATCTTTAGAGTTACGAAGTTTCTTCCGGGGCAGCAGACAAGCACCTTCGCGTCCACAATCTTCACGCGACTCTCCTTAATATTTTGAAAACGTGATCCTATTTCTGCTGAACGATCTTGACTGGTGGTTTCGTCGGACGAGCAATTGTTAGCGCCGCCCGAATCTGAACTGCGCATCGCAATCGGATTGATCGTTTTAGCTGAGAAACTTATATCTGTTAACGTAAGCGTTAATACAAACAATACCCGATAATAGTATTGCGAAATTTACTGTAGAAAGAAACTGTATCGTTCCAACTAAAAAGTTCGGAGAGGATGAATTATGAGCTCCTATGTTCTTTCATCCCTGGAAGCCGCACCTTGGAGGGCTTTGTACAAAGCAGCTCTCTTCGAAGTAGATCGTACCAAACTACCGGCACGCATTGCGGAGGCGGAGAAGGCTCTTATATGTCGCGGGCGGGAGTTGTTTAACGTAAAAACCGGCTCTATTGAAGAGAAGGAGGCGGTGGAGAACACGCTGTTTGCTTTACGCGCCTTTGGAACGGCATGGCAAACCAAGGCTCACTCGCAGTGCCGCCATCCGGAAGACTCAGACCTTTCTTCATAATAGTGCAAGGTGACGGACTCGGTTCTCCCGCTTGAGTTTTAGGACATGCAGTTTCACACTCCATTCTCGGCGCGGCTCTCGAAGAATACTCTGCTACGTTACGCAGTCGCGCTGGGAGCAGTTGCTATAGTTCTATTATTTTGCTTTGCGCTAAAGGCTTTTCCTGGAGATCAACTTCCGTACATAATCCTTCTTCCCGCGGTAGCGTTTGCTTCCTGGTATTGCGGAGTTGTTCCGTCGATCTTGACTGTCGCGCTTGGAATGACCGGAGTGGAATACTGGTTACATTCGCCAAGGCGATCGCTTCACTCTTCCGGCAAGGAACAAATCATTGAAGTTCTAACGTTCGTGGCGGCCAGCAGCCTCATCGTCGTCATGGGAGAAGCACGGCGACGCGATAATGAAAAGCTGCGAACTGCGCAGGGGGAACTGGAAGAGCGAGTTAAGGAACGTACAGCAGACCTGGATACCGCCAATCAAAGCTTGCGCGAACTCAGCGGACGCTTACTGCAATTGCAAGATGAAGAGAGACGGCGAATAGCCCGCGAATTGCACGATAGCGTCGGCCAAACATTGACGGCTCTAATCATGAACTTGTCAGCTGTGAGAAGCGACATTGAACGACTTTCTAAAACAGCGAGCGCATTAGTGGATAGTGAAGCTTTGGTTCATGAGATGAGTAAAGAGGTCCGCACCATTTCCCATTTGCTACATCCGCCATTGCTGGACGAAGCGGGCCTTTCGTCCGCTATTCGCTGGTATGTCGACGGATTTTCGCAACGCAGCAAGATTCAAGTTAACCTGGAGTTCCCGCAAGATTTCGGGCGACTCTCGCGTGAATTGGAAACCGCCATTTTCCGCACAGTGCAGGAATGTCTCACGAATATTCATCGTCATTCGGAAAGCACCGTGGCGAAGATTCGGATTACCCGCCTCGAGTCCTTGGTTCGGGTGGAAGTGGAAGACAGAGGCAAGGGCATACCTCTAGAAAAACGACACGAAATGAGCTCAGGTGGCACGCCCGGCGTCGGTATTCGAGGAATGCGAGAAAGGCTACGTCAACTGGGCGGCACTTTGGAGATCAATTCCAACGGCCATGGCAAAGGTACCGTGATAGTGGCACAGTTGCCGCTTGCAAGTACCTCAACAGCCGCAGCTTAAGTAATCATGAAAACGTTTAATTTCCTGCAAAGCTTCCTAATAACAGGCTAAGCAGAAGCAACTCTCAACCTACCTTTCGCGTCGGAATACAGACATGAAAAGGTTTCAGCCGCCCCTTTGCCAATTTTTACTTCTATCGCTTGTCTTGAGCTTCACTACTGGCCTATTAACCGGCTGCGTGGGCTTGGCAGCGACGCCAGCTGCTCCCACTGTCACCTTTGCTGCTTCGCCAACGACGATTGTGGTTGGTGCGAGTACAACCTTAACCTGGACCTCTGCTAACGCGGCATCTGCATCGATCAACAGCGGAGTTGGAACGGTGCCTCCGAGTGGCACCATGACAGTTTCCCCCACTCAAACCACGACCTATACCATTACTGTGCAAGGATCAGGAACTGTGACGGCAACAGCGCAAGTCACGATTACTGTGACACCTTTGAATGCGCCTACCGTGACGATAAGCGCGAATCCCACCTCGATCATTGCCGGACAACCGAGCACGCTAACGGTAGTCGCGACACACGCGAATCAGGTTGTGATAACCGACAACGTGGACTCCAACAGTTATCCAGTGTCGGCAACCGGTGGAACGCAGATCGTGACTCCGACAAAGACCGCTATCTACACCGTCACAGCGACAGGCGCGGTGAATCCGCCCGCAACAGCAACTGTCACCGTCACAGTTACTCCCGGAAGCCTTAATCTTTCGGTGAACCACGTCATTTTCATGATGCAGGAGAATCGCACCTTCGATCACTACTTCGGAATGCTCAATCCGTATCGTGCTGCGAATGGCTACAGTGTAGGAGACGATGGAGTTACCTATACAGTGGACGGAATCGATGACAAGCTCACCACGTCAAACCCCGGCGATGCCGGCCAAAGTTTCAGCTTATTCAAACTTAAGAGCACGTGCATCGACGATGATTCATCAGCGTGGCTGCAAAGTTTTGGCGACGTAAATCGCTTCGACTTCAGCTCAACGCGACCGATCAACATGGACGGTTTCGTACACACCGCCGCTGGCTACGCAAATTATTACAACAATCTTTGCGGCACTACATGCACGAACGGACAATTCACTGATTTGGTTGGGCAGCGTGCGATGGGGTACTACGACCAAGGATATCTTAATTACTACTATTACATGGCGTCGCAATTTGCTCTTTCGGATCGCTGGTTTTCGCCAGTTGCGAGCGAGAGTGTTCCCAACCGCATTGCAACCATGACGGGCGGAACCACGCAGGGTTTGGTGCATGATCCGGGATCCAACGAAGACAATCTTGGAGTGCAGCTTGCAATTCCAACCATCTTTCAAGCGCTTGATGGTGGCAATGTCTCCTGGAAGATTTATTACTCCATCACGCAAGACCAATGCACAACTGACAATGATGGGGACTGCGGAAATGGACATCCGATTAACAAGTATCCTTCGACCACATTTAGTTCTTTCGTCTACTCGATCAACTACCTTTACTTGAAAAGTGCACAACGCCCCACATGCGTGGCTCCTACGCAAGATTCCGGACCCGCTGTAGGAGATCCAAACAATGCTTTTTGCATTGATGTAAATCACATTGCCCCACTCACAACTTTCACCACGGATTTGACCAATGGCACGTTGCCGAGCTTTGCTTATATAGAAGCTGCCTATGGCGTTAATGATGAGCATCCGGGCTCGGGACAATCGATTTTGAAAGGGCAATTTCAGATAGCGAGCCTCTTTAATGCTTTTATGGGAAGTCCGTCTTGGCATGACTCTATTTTCTTCTGGAGCTACGACGAAGGCGGTGGCCCCTACGATCATGTTCCGCCGGTCCCGGGGCAAACAAACAAATTCACCGATGCTTCAGTGTTGGCTGACTACCCCACGGACATATCGAGCATTGCCGTGAATCCAGATTCGTACGCGCCATGCATCCCAGCGAATGGGACTGACACGCCCACGTTACACTGCGATTTGCTGACGTCCCCTCCTGCGGGAAATCGGGATCCTGGCACAGATCCAAGCGATGCTGCGGCACAGCAAGGGTTCGCTGCACAGCTTGGTTTTCGCCTGCCAAACATGGTTCTCTCGCCTTTCACTCGTAAGCACTATGTTTCGCACATACCGATGGATCACACAGCCATAATTAAGCTGGTAGAAAACAGGTTTTTGAATGGCGCATCACTTACGCACCGCGATGCCGTGCAACCTGATCTTTTGGATTTCTTCGATTTCACCAATGTGCCTTGGCTCACGCCGCCCAGTGGCGTGCCCCAACCGTACCCGATCTCACCGGCGACCTGCACCGCTGATAACATGTAGCCGGTAACTGTGGATCAACCGACGTAGCGCTGGAAACGCCTACATTCGCCGTCTACCAAGGTAGGAATTCCTCGCAAAATGCGCTCGGAAAGACAGTGTTGGCAGTGTGGAAAAAGCAATGTTGTCATACTGAGCGAAGGCGGCGACTTCGTTCACGCAAGGCAACGCCGAGTCGAAGCACCCCTAGCTCACGATTTCGCCAACATAGGGATTTCTCGCAACCTACGTTCGGGAAGACAGTGTTGAGCGCAAGGAATTTCTAAACCGCCGGGCTGGGTTGCGCGCCCGGCATAATTGGCGCGACCGTTTCGGGCACGGACAGTGTTTCCACCGGAGTTTCGTTTTCATACTCCAGATAAAAAGCGACCGCGCAAGCACGCTGCCAGAAACGCGCAGCCAGCCATACCAGCAAAATCACCTGGCCAACAATGAATGCTCCCAAAACGCTTGCAGCGGGTACGATCTTGATCCAAATCCAAATTCCGACGATAAGAGCGATCACTGCCAAGAATGCAATCAGAACATAGCTTCCCAGCAATCTCACCCGCTGATGTTTCATGCTTCGATAAGCGGCAGCAATCGATTTGCGGACTTTACCTTCATCTCGAATGACAACTCGTGTTTGCGCCAGGTCAAACCAAATACGAATCGCCGTGAGCACCAGGAAAATGATTATCAGACACACCAGTTGGGTGAAGAAGGGGAGTCTCTCGTTTGAAGTTTGATCCGCCGCTTTTGCCAAGGCGTTCTTTGCGGCACCGAGAATGCCAGTGATCGGACCGGCAATAATCACGAAAAATAAAAATAATCGCACGAACCTCCAAATATTTTGCCCACATGTGCGGTAGAACTCATAACGAGGAAGCCGGTGATCGGACGCGTATCCCAGCAAAACGCCGGGCAGAAAAAGCATGGTCGCCAGAAAAAACAAAAGCGCAAAATAAAATGCCGGCATCGTAGAGGCGTTCGTCGGACCAAAGTCTGGGCGCGCCAAAAGTTCCAGTAACACGATCAAATGAAAACCGTGAAGAAGTTTATCGGCGTAAAGACTGTGGTCGAGGATCGCGTGCGCCTGATTTCGAAACGCGGCGGCCCCGAAAGATGCGAGCGTCAGGTTCAGCAAATAAAACCAGATCACATAACGTTTGTTGCGTCCGGCGATTTTAGCTCCGGCGGAGAGCAAACTTTTCTTTTCACTCATCATATTTTCCTTAAACCATCCACCATGCCAGCATTTGTGCGAGGAATTGGGTTATGAACGTCCAGTAATTTGCTAGTTTCCGCACTGGGGCAGAGTTTGCTTTATCCGTATGACTGTTGTTGAAGTTGTTCCGGTCGAGCAGGATCTTACTATCTGGATCAATTTCGACGGATTCCAGCTTTGCCTTCTTTTGGTAGGAATACCGAATCCAGCGGCTTTGACCATTCCAGCGCTCGCGCACTTTTTCACCGTTGTCAAATTTAACTTCGATGTCGATTGGAAAAATGAAATCATCCTTCCGATGAATCCACACGTTTGATTCGTACTCGGTTTCGCCCTTCTTTTCCTTGAATTCTTTTTTGTACCAATCGACCGGGCTTGAGTCCGTGCGCAACACTTCGTAATTGAGTACCTGCGTGCCGTAAATCGCTTGATTGAAATACCAGCGCAGGTCTTTGCCGGAAACCTCTTCTACAGTTTTGAGGAAATCTTCTTTTGTGGGATGAGTAAAGCGATATCGCATGAAGTAGGTATGCATGGCTTTCTGCATGGTGTCTTCACCGATAATGCCCTCGAGGGTAAGCAACACGCTGGCCGTCTTGCCATAAGTAATGCCGCCGTAGGAATTGAAGCTGAAATACTTCCATGCATCTTGCGCGATTGGATCAAGGTCCGCTACTCCGATATATCCCTGCCTCTGCAGTTCCCGTTCTCCAGCGGTGATGCCCCACTGGTTCAGAATGGACGTATTCGGTCCGGCAATGGAATCCAGAACCTGAACTTCGGTATAGCTGTTGATGCCTTCATCCATCCAGGCATCTTCAAATTCGTTGGTTGCAACCATGCCGTACCAATATTGATGGCCAAATTCATGTTCCACAACAAGCTCGGGCAAGAGCAATCCGCCTGGCATCCACCAATTTGTTTCGCCGGTGATAAATGTTGGATACTCCATGCCTCCGGCTGCCGACCCCACTTCTGGATCGACCAGAGTTAAAGTCTTGTAAGGGTAAGGCCCGTACCACCGCTCAAAATGATCGAGGGTTTCTTTTAGAACTCGAGCATGACGTTCAGCCTGGCTCCAGTGTGCGGGTTGCATCATTACATTCAATTTCACCGGCCCCATGCTGCCTTGGAATTCGTCTTCCAAGATTTTGTAGTGCGGGCTGGCCGTCCAGGCAAAATCGTGAATATCGTCGCCATGATAGGTGAGAGTTTTTGTTCCATCCGGATTATTAATATTGCTAACTTCGACTCCGGTTGCACCCACTACTTCGGTTTGCGGCACCGTGACTTTCACATCATAAACTCCAAAGTCAGCGAAGAATTCGGTTGTGCCATGAAATTGATGGCAGTTCCATGCACCGTGCCACCACACACCCACCTTCGGAAACCATTGTCCCGCCAGCAAAAAATCCCGCTTCCATCCCGTACGAGCTAAAGTTTCAGGAAATTGATCGCGAAATTTGATCTTGAATTGCACGAATCCGTTTGGCGGAATAGGCTTCGGCAGATGCACCTGAACGACAGTATGGTCGTCTTTATTCCCATCATCAGGTTGAATGAATTGAAGCTGTGAGGTCAGGTCGCCTTGTCCTAAAACTTCAAAGCTTTTGATTTCGTCCAAACCATAATATTTTGTCTCCCATTTATCGAGCGTCTCATCGCGCGTACCGTTTTGCTTCGCCTCTCGCACCCATGTGGCTTTTGGCTGAAATCCATTTAAGTAAAGATGAAAAGGGAAAGTATCGAGAGGCTGTCCTGTTGTGTTGTGATAAGTAAGCGTCTCAGCGCCATCGAGAGAATGACTTTTAGCATCATATTTGGCGTCGATATCGTAAGCGACGATCCGCTGTGACAATGGCTGAGCGGAATTGATAGCGGAAGTTGTGGCTGGTATGGCTGCGGTATTTGGCGCAGCTTGTCCGAAAACCTGTAATGAGGAAGCAGCAATCACGATGAGTAAGAATGAACATTTTGCAAACATGGTGACGACCTCAATCAATCTAGACTGGCGGAATAATATCGTAAACGGACGCGTCTGTGTGAAATGGTTATGTGTCGCGATGTGGAATGTTAAGAATCTGTACGCAATAATTTAATTAAGTTTCGCTCGCGTGAGCACGTTACTAATCGTTTAAAATATGCCTCAATCAATGCTGCGAGATTCCGAATTCTCACCACCGTTTTTATATTCCATCGAATTAATCATCGTTGTTTTAGTAGTGGCGCTCGGCATGGGCCTTTCTCAGGCCAACCCTGCAAACATTTCTAATTCGCCGGATGTTCCTAAAACCGGAGATATCGTTCAATTTTTAGGCAAGACCATCGCTTGGTACCACGGCACTGCTATCGAGCAGCAGCTTGTAAACGAGCCCACGGATGTAACGTTTGTTGACGATAATAGCCGTACCGCAAATCAGATCGTTCAACTTGCCTTCGATTTCGCCCGGCAACAGGCGCAATTGGAGGCAAAACAACCCAAAGGTGGCCAAGCGCAAAATAGCAATCTTTCTCAGTACCAGTCGCTGGTACAGTCGGCGCAGAATGCAGACCAACAGGTACAGGAACTGCAAGGTGAAGTGCAGGCCCTGAAGCCGAAAATCGAAGCCGCTTCGGCTAAAAAGCGCACTGATCTTGAATCGCAAATGGCGGAGACGCAAAGTGAGCTGGCTCTCCAGCAGGCACGCCGGGATGCTCTGCATGGCATGGTCGATTTTGTGAGCGGAGCCAGTGCCAATGGCATGGGAGCGACCGGACTTCGTGCACAAGTTGAAGAGCTGGCGCGGTCGGTGCCTTCCGCTTTGAGCGATCCGACAGCAAACAGTCAGCAGGATCAAGCAACCAGCCAATCGGCTCAGTCCAAGACTTCGGCTGCTTTGAACCGGGAAGCTCCGTCTGGAATTTGGGGGCTGATCGGTAATCTGTTCAGACTTTCTGAAAAAAAAAGGACGCTGAATCAGGAAATCCAAAGCACCGACTCCTTAACGCAGGCCTGCAAAGAAATTCGGACGCCATTAGTAAACAATCTCAAAAGCCTGATCCAAAATGGAGACCAGCTGGCGAAGGCAGCAGACACGGCTGATCGCGCGACGCTTTCACAACAAAAACAGCAACTCGACACACTCACCAATCAATTCAAACAGATCTCAGCGTCGCTGCTGCCATTGAGCAAGCAGGGAATTTTACTCGGTCTTTATAAAAGGAGTCTGATCAATTGGCAGGACACGATCAAAGCTGAATCCCGGCAAGAGTTACGAAGCTTACTCACGAAACTTAGCGGGCTGGTGATTGTCATTATTGCCGTATTCGCTATAGCAGAAGTTTGGCGCAGGGCAATCTACAGATACATTCAAGAAACCCGCCGCCGGTACCAATTTTTATTGCTGCGGAGAATCGTGCTTTGGATTGTGATCGCGATCGTTATTGCTTTCACCTTCGCTTCAGAACTCGGCTCGGTTGTAACTTTCGCGGGTCTGATTACCGCCGGCGTGGCAGTCGCGCTGCAAAACGTCATCGTCTCGATTGTTGGTTACTTTTTTTTGATTGGGAAATTTGGCATTCGTGTGGGGGATCGGGTACAGGTCTCTGGCGTGACGGGTGAAGTGGTGGATATCGGACTGGTTCGCTTTCACTTGATGGAGCTTGGCAGTGGTGCGGCAGACCTTCAGCCAACCGGACGCGTAGTAGCGTTTTCGAATTCGATTGTCTTTCAACCTAGCTCTGGTTTGTTCAAACAAATTCCCGGTACAAGCTTTTTGTGGCATGAAGTGAATCTGACGTTTGCCCCAGAGATGGATTACCACTTGATCCAGCAGCGAGTTACCGCTGCCGCTGATGCTGCGTTTAAAGATTACAGCGAAAACATGGAGCGTCAGAGAAGGCAAATGGAGTATAGCCTCACCTCGATCTCAGCGGGAGCGTTGAAACCGCAAGTGCGGCTACACTTTACCGCATCAGGGATTGAAGTCACAGTCCGTTTTCCGGTCGAGCTTCACAAAGCGGCGGAAATTGATGATCGAGTTATGCGTGAACTGCTGGACACAGTAGATCGCGAGCCGAGACTAAGGTTGATCGGTACTGCAACACCTACCGTAAGTACGCAACCAGCATAAATTGTGTGAGATGCAGGGTACAACCAAGTCGGCTTCTAGAAGCAACTAAATAATTAGTTACCTTTTGAAGTCTATTGCGTCTAATTAATGAGTAGGAGAAGCGAATTGCCGCCGAAAAAATCAGCAACCCTGACCGAAGCCGAACTGAGGCTGATGGACCTTTTGTGGCAGAAAGGACCATCCACCGTCCAGCAGGTCGTGGATGCGCTCCCAGAGAAGCAGCCGCTGGCGTATAACTCCGTGCTGACGACAATGCGCATCCTCGAAAAAAAAGCATATGTCGAGCACGTCAAAGATGGTCGAGCCCATGTTTATAAGCCGCTCGTTGAACGCAAAGAAGCATCGCGCTTCGAGATTCGGCATCTCGTGAACCGTTTTTTTAAAGATTCCCACGAAGCCCTGGTGTTGAACATTATTGAAGATCAGAGCATTGATGCCGAGGAGCTGAAACGCTTGCGGGAACTGGTCAAGCAAAGCAGGGGAGCAAGCCAATGACATTCGCAACGTTAGCGTTGGTCAACTTTCATGCTTTCGCTGAAGCTTCCGCGGGAAGGATGCTGAACTGTGTGGCAGAGGGCATTCTCGTTGCTTTGTTCGCCTGGATCGTTGTGCGATTTGTAGGGCGCCAAAATTCGGGTACCCGATTCGCCGTGTGGTTTGTTTCATTACTCGCAATTGCTTCGCTGCCCGTGTTTAGTCTGCTGAATCTCAGTTCATTGACGAGCAATATTGCAACCGAAGTTGGAATTCCGCAATCCGCGATTACACTTCCAAGTTCGTGGGCGCTTGAACTTTTTGTGCTTTGGGCGGTGGTTGCAGTCGCGGGGCTGATCAAGGTTGGCTTTGGACTATGGCGTCTACGGCAGCTACGCAGAAGCTTTGTGGCGGTCGATAGAGCGAGCGTAGATCCTTTGTTGCAAAGAACTTTGGGTAACTTTAAGGGGCAGCGGCAAGTAAATCTACTCCAATCAGATCGATTGTCTGTTCCCGCTGCAATTGGTTTTTTCAAGCCAGCCGTTGTGATTCCGGCCTGGTCGCTACGCGAGCTTTCTTCCGAAGAGCTAAATGCAGTGCTGCTTCATGAACTCGCCCACTTACAGCGCTGGGACGATTGGACAAACCTCACGCAGAAATTATTACGAGCGCTTTTCTTTTTTCATCCCGCAATCTGGTTGGTGGAGAGCAAAGTATCACTGGAACGTGAGATGGCATGTGATGATGTCGTCTTGGCGGCTACATTAAGTCCCCGGGCTTACGCAGAGTGCCTGGTGTCATTAGCCGAAAAGAGCTTTTTACATCGAGGATTGACACTGGCTCAGGCTGCAGTGAGCCAGATGCGGCAGACCAGGCTTCGAGTTTCGCAAATCCTTGATGGCAACCGTCCGGGTACAACTGGAGTGTCGAAGCCGGCGATTGGATTATTGGCCGCCTTCTCCATCATCACCATCGTATCTGTGTCGCAAGCGCCAGAATTAGTCGCGTTTAAAGACAGCGTTCCGGGGACTGCTTCAGCGTCTAGTGTCCCTGCATCATCGATTCACACAAGCGCTTTTCATTCAACGCTGCAGCCTATTGCTGCCTCTTATACGATTCCTGTAAAGAATGCGCTCCACCCGAAGGCAGCGAAACCACGCCTTAACAAGGCTGTAGCCGCCCCGCTCAGTCAAAGAAGTGTTCTCGCGAAGAGTGCTGATCGGAGTCAAGAAGTCTCGTCGCCGAAGCCGACACTTGCCAAGTTTGGACAGCGCTACGGCAATTCGCTTGTTAATGAAGCACATCTTTCGGACACAGATAGGAACACAGTTCCTACTGAAGTATTTGTTGTGATGCAAGGTCAATCGGACGGGAATTCAGGACCAGCCTATTGGACAGTATGTGTGTGGCGCGTGACCATCTTTAATTCACGCTCCGGCAATATCAACAACGACGCTGGAATTCCGGCAAAGAAAATCTAAGAGTTTTGGCAATGAATGACATTGGAAGTGCGTTTTTAATAACTAAATAATTAGTTTACAAAAAAGGAGAGGTGAAGCACAATGAGTAAGTGGTTCAATAATTTAGAAAAAAAAGTTACTCGTCCGTTAATTGCGTCGGGAATTGCACTTGCCCTGGCAATTTCAGCGGGCACGTACGAACTCGCAAAACCAACCCTGGTGAAGGCTGCTGTGATGGCACCTGCGCCAGCGCCACTCGATGACAACAGCGTTAGCGCATTGTTGTCGCTCGACAATGCAATGGAAACTCTGGCTGCAAGAGTTACGCCAGCCATTGTTAACGTTGCAGTAACTTCGCATGCAAAAGGGGAACAGGCGCAAGGTGATGCTCCGGAAGATATGCAGCAATTTTTCGGACAATTCTTTGGCCAGCACGCACCTCATATGCAAATGCAGCCTCAGCAACAGATCGAACACGGAATTGGCAGTGGTGTTCTGATTTCTCCCGATGGATACATTGTTACCAACAACCACGTGATCGATGGTGCAATGGACATTCGGGTGACCATGCACGACCGCCGAATCCTCAAGGCTAAGTTGGTCGGAACAGATCCACTCACCGACCTCGCAGTCATTAAAGTCGATGGTTCGAACTTCCCCAGCGTTCCTTGGGGAGACTCGAGCACGCTTCGTCCCGGAGCAACGGTCCTTGCATTCGGAAATCCTTACGGATTCCGTTTCACTGTGACTCGCGGAATCGTTAGCGCACTGAATCGTCCCAATCCATTTGCGGACGATCGTCGCAAACCAGGCGAGTTCATCCAGACGGATGCGGCCATCAACCCAGGCAACTCTGGTGGTCCGTTAGTCAATGCTCGCGGAGAGGTGATTGGCATCAATACGTTCCTGGTATCCCCGTCGGGTACGTTCTCTGGCATGGGATTCGCGATTCCTGAGCAAATCGTAAAGCCTACAGTCGATACTCTGGTGCGTGATGGCAAAATCACTCACGGTTACATGGGAATCGGTATCAGCGACGTGACTCCTGAAAATTCGAAGTTCTTCGATATGAAGGAGAATGTCGGGGCAGTAATTACTCAGATCGAACCGAACACGCCGGGTGCCAAGGCGGGACTTAAAGTCGGTGATGTAATTACTCAGCTCGATGGAAAAACCGTCAACGACGCTGGACAGCTTCAAATGGAAGTTGGACAGAAGAGTCCGGGCACCACGATCAAGCTCGACGTGTTGCGCGATGGCAAGAATGTGAATGTTCCGGTAACCCTCGAAGCCATGGGCAGTCATGACAAAGAAGGAAACGGAAGCGGCGAGTCTGAGCACGGAAAAGCTCGCTGGGGTTTGGGGCTTTCAGACATCACGCCAGATGTTCGTCAACAAATCCAGGTACCTGGCGATGTTAAAGGTGCAGTGGTGGAGCGCGTCGTGCCGGGCAGCTCAGCCGACAACGCTGGCCTGCAACAGGGAGACGTGATTGTCAGCGTCAACCGCAAGCCGGTACAAAGCGCGTCTGATGTTCAGCAGGCTCTATCGAGCGTGCCCAAAGGGGAGGATGCGTTAGTGCTTGTCTGGTCGCAAGGTGGAAACTCGTTCCGCGTGCTGCATGCGCCGGACGCAAATCAAGGCTAAGACACTAGTATCGGATTAAAAAAGTGTCTTGCTGATCCAAGGCGAAGGATCTATGCATTGAAATTCAAATGTATAGATCCTTTACCGTTTGTAGACCGGCCAAGAGTTCAATCTCGAAGTGTTATGTTGAGGAGTTTGTTCGTTCCATTAGAGCCATCCAAAGTAATCGCACCGCAATTATTTACAACCCAATCCGCACCAGCTTCTCTTAATTTTGATTCGTGCATGGTGGTACGAAATGCAATTACTCTTGCGGCAGCGCCTTTGCCAGAGCGAATTCCGGCAGGGGCATCTTCCAGCACAATGCAGCTTGCGGCCGGAAAGCCCAATAACGACGCACCTTTCAGATAGGGCTCCGGGTCTGGCTTGCCATGCGTAATATCATTGGACGTCACCATTCTTTGCGGAGCCTGCAGACCTGCTGCTCCCAAGCGAGCCTCGGCCAAACGCCGCGTGCAAGAAGTCACGATAGTCCACCGTTCCGGCGGAAGAGAATTTAGCAATTCACGCACTCCCGGCAAAGCCACCACGCCTTCTAAATCTTCAATCTCACCCCGCTCGACTTCACGATTCTCTAGTTCATGGTCGGCATCAGGCAGATACTCCCGTATGGTCTCAATGCTGGGACGTCCGTGAGCATTGTGGGTAACTTCATCGGGATCAAATCCATGCTCAGTTGCCCATCGTTTCCATACGCGGGCAACTGCTGGAGTCGAATCAATCAGCACACCATCCAAATCGAAAAGAAGGGCACTGCAGTTAATCTGAGTCATGTACCACGATATCAAACGAAACTTTTTGTTCTTTTGCGTAACTGCTGATTACCTACCCGCCGCGAATACTCTGGAGTGAAATTCCATTGTCTCTTCCAAATGTTTAAGGAAATATTGGGGGCTGTGCGTGCCCGGATATAGATGAAACTCGTGCTTAATTCCTTCCGACTTAAGTTGCTTGTCGAGCGCGTTAGCGCCGACTTCAAAGCCGAAATCATCGTCTTGCCCGCAATTGAAGTAGATTGCCAGACTGGCAACACGCTGTTTGTTTTGTTTTGCCAGAAGAAGAGGATTGTTTTGGTTCCAGTGCGGGATGTTTGTAGGATCACCAAAGACGGACGCGAGCAATCTGTTGGGTCCGCTGGATTCGAATTCGGAATCGAGTTCTGATTCCAATTCTTTCGGCGATTCCGCAATCAGCGCCGCACTTTGCGCGCTTACAGACGAAAATAATTCCGGATAAGCAAATGCAAACCGCAGCGCGCCATAACCTCCCATCGAAATGCCGCTAATCGCGCGCGCCGAGCGTTCGTGCTTTATGCGATATTTACTCTCGATGTAGGGTATGAATTCTTTAACGAAGAAATCGCTGTAGCGAACTTTACCATCGGCGGAATTGATATAGAAACTGCCCTTGGCTTCCGGCGTGACGATCAGGAAGTCACCGATCTTGTGTTGCTGCCGCAAATCTTCAACTAAGTCCCACCCACCACTCTTGAACAGGGCCTGCTCATTCTCCCCGAGACCATGGAGGAAATAGAGCACCGGATATTGGGTGGAAGATGCGGCTGAGTCGTAACTCGCGGGTACCAGTACACAATAATGAACGACTTGTTTAAGAATGCGGCTGTTAATTACATTGCAATCAATCCGGCTTTCGGCCTGAGCTGTGGAATTCTGCGCGGGGAAAAACTCAACTATGGCGCAAAGAAATAAGCAGAGCGCGAATAAAGAAATAACGCGGGACAAGGTTAAACGTGTTGCGAGACTGACAATACGTTGCCGTCGGGATCCTTGAACCAAGCTACTTTGTCGCCTCCGGGGGAGGACCAGATGCCGCGTTCGTCCTGATTCTTGAGTCCAAACTTCTCGAAGACAATCCCCTTTTCCTGCAATTCCGCAACAGTTTTTTCTATATCTGAAACCATCCATCCCAAGATTGTAAATTGCGCAGGCTTGAATTCTGGAGCGTTTGCGACACGAATCCTTGTGCCATTGGAATCGAGTACCAGGGCGAACGTGTCCTCACTGACAAAAGTCAATCCCAAAATCACTTCGTAGAAAGCTCTCGCCTGTTTTTGGTCTGTAGTCGGCACGAATGCCACAAGTTTTTCGCCGCTCAGCACTAGAACCCTCAAATATTTATATTGGTAGCTAAATTAGTCATTCGTAACGCAAGGCCTGAACAGGATCCAAGCGTGCTGCACGACTTGCTGGATATAGGCCGGACAACAAGCTGACAATAATCGAAAAGACTATGGCCCCTGCTATCAACCACCAGGGTACGAACCATATTTGTTCGGGAGGGAAATTCTGGCGTCTGAGATAAACGTTAGTTCCTATATTGATGATGCGTCCGATAGTCCAGCCGAGAGCCACGCCAACTGCTCCACCAAAAATTCCCATGGCACCTGCCTCGGCGAAAAAAAGGCCTTTCACGTCAGCATCACTTGCACCAAGCGCTTTCATAATGCCGATCTCGCGTCGCCGTTCGAGAATCGCCATCACCAGAGTATTGACAATTCCGATTGACGCAACTGCTAAAGCCAGGCTCCCGAAGATTCCGAGAAACAGGTCGAGCACAGCGAAGAACTGCCGCATGCTGCGAGTGGCGTCCGTTATCGAGAAAGTATTAAATCCCATCTTCTTGATCGCGTCCTCGATGGCCTGAACATTCTTTGGACTTTTCAAACGAACGCTTACATTCGAATAAGTTGGCACGCTGCCCGGAAGACGAGTCGTGTCTCGCATATCGGACGCTTGCATCACATGCAAGCTCTCGGCAAACTTCAATGGCAGAAATACCCGAGCCCTGGCTTGTCCGCGCATGCTGTCGGGATCCAGATCAGAAACGCCGACGATCTTCAGAATTTGCTGATGCCGGATTACGGAGTATGCTGCCGAGTCAGCGCTTTCACTTGCTCCAGAAGATGTGTTCGCAGTTGCGGTTCGTTCGGTATAGCTCAGAACAAGTTCTTTGCCGAGCAGGGATTTCGCTAACTCGCTGACGTTCACATCCTCCGCTCCACGCTTCGGAGTTTTGCCCAACAATTCTTCTGCGAATGATTTTTGCAGAATGGCTTCCGGTGCTGAATCGGACGAAAAGAAACTGCCCTGCATGCCATCGAATGCGTCATTATTTTTGCTGGAGAAGGGAAGACCCGCCACCATAGTCAGGTGAGGACTTCCTTCAAACCGAAGCTCAGTGATGAAGCGGACGTCGGGATATGCTTCGATGACATTTGGTAGTTGTTCCAGCTTTTGCCGGGCAGGCTCATCGAGTGCGGGGCTATCGGCTGGGGATGGGCCATTATCTTCTTGCTCGCGATTGAAGCTGCGCAGATCTCGTCTCGATGTAACTATGACAGTGTCGAACAGTCCTGATTTTTCTAAGCGGCGTCCTGCAAGTTTTTGTAAGCCAATGCCCAATGAAAGCATCGCCACCAGCGAAGCCACTCCCACCGAAATTCCAATCGTTGTTAGCGAATTACGCAAAAACGACTCGCGGAGATTGCGCAAAGCCAGCTCAGTCGAATCGTATAGTTTCACGATTCGCCTCGACGCATCATGGCCGTCGCTGCTGAAGCAGTCGCACGATCATCAATGAGCTTGCCGTCAGCGAGGGATATCATTCGTCCCGCATATCGTTCGGCCAGTGCACGTTCATGCGTGACCATCACTATTGTCATTCCGAGTGACTCATTGAACTCGCGAATGAAATTCATGATTTCTGTCCCAGTGCGGCTGTCGAGGTTTCCGGTTGGTTCGTCCGCCAACAGCAGGCGAGGCTGATTGATCAGCGCTCTCGCCAAAGAAGCACGTTGCTGCTCACCGCCGGAAAGCTCGGTGGGGCGATGTTTTTTTCGCTTCGCCAGCCCTACGCGCTCCAGGGCCTTAAGCGCTAGAGCTTCGCGTTTATTCCGATCCACCTCAGCAAAACGCATCGGCAGTTCGACATTTTCGAACAGTGTCATGCTGGGAATTAAATTGAAGGATTGAAAAACCATTCCAACGGTATGTAAGCGATATTTCGCCAATTCCACACGCGAAAGGCTAGCCAAATCGCTGCCATGAACAACTACACGCCCCGAGGTTGGCCGATCAAGCCCGGCAATTAAATTCAAGAGCGACGATTTTCCCGAGCCCGACGTGCCGAGTAATGCGACGAATTCTCCCGAGCGGATTTCTAATGAGATTCCATCGACCGCTCGAATAAGAGCTTCGCCCATTTGATAATGACGGCAAACATTCTCGGCCAGAACCGCGATTGGATTTTTACTGGCTTCGAGAGGCGGCATATAACTTAGCGAACTTCTCCTCTCACCAGCCGTAGAGCGTCCGTTAAATCGGCGTCTTTGCTGCCATTTTTGGAATCCATTTCGTGTTCGGCAATGGCGTCTCCTTCGCCGGGCGCAAGAAACAAGTTGCTTTCCACTCCATGCTGCTTTGTGTAGAGATCGTAATAGCGTCCGCGTAGAGCGTAAAGCTCCTCGTGAGTTCCACGTTCTACAATTTCTCCCTGCTCCATCACGAGAATCTGATCAGCCCGCCGAATCGTAGATAGCCGGTGTGCAATGACGAATGTAGTGCGTCCCTGCATGAGATAGGAGAGGCCCTGCTGAATCAGTGCCTCCGATTCTGAGTCGAGACTCGAAGTCGCTTCGTCCAGAATCAAAATCCGAGGTTCCGCCAAAATCGCTCTTGCGATCGAAATGCGCTGGCGTTGTCCCCCGGAGAGCTTTACGCCTCGTTCGCCGACAATGGTGTCGTATTTGTCGGCAAAGCTCTCCGCGAATTCGTCGACCCGCGCGATTCTGCATGCGCGCAGGATTTGTTCCTCCGTCGCATCAGGGCGGGAAAACGCAACATTCTCTCGAACCGATCCGTCAAATAGGAAAGACTCCTGTAAAACCACACCTAAGCGCGTTCGATAAGAATCGAGCCTTACTGTGCTGAGATCGATTCCATCTACTAAAACTTTGCCTTGAGTGGGTACATAAAAAGCAGAAATCAATCCGATCGTTGTTGATTTCCCAGAACCTGAGGAACCGACCAGCGCTGTTACCGTTCCCGGCGCTGCGTGGAATGACACGTCGTGCAGCACAATGCGTTTTCCATCGTAACTAAAGCTCACGTCTTCGAAGTCAACGTTTCCTTCGATCGCTGTCAAAGTAACCGTTCGCCGGGGATCTTTGTCTTCCTGGCGTTCATTCAGAATCTCTTGTGTCCGCTCAAGCCCTGCTAGCGCTTCGGTCAGCTGCGTCCCGATATTGACGATCTGAATGATGGGAGCGACCAGAAATCCTAGAAATAACGTGTATGTAAAGAAGCCACCAATGGTCATTCTGCCCGCCATAATCTGGTGAGGGCCGATGTACATAATGATCGCTCCAACCACGCCCATGAGCACGCTTGCGGAGAGACTCATGACCGAGGTGGCTGTAAGTGTGCGCATCACATTATCGAGAAGACGCCGCACTCCAGTAGAGAAGACTCCCTCCTCGCGATCTTCTGCGTGATAGCCTTTTACCACGCGAACCCCGCCCAAAGATTCGGCGAGCCGTCCGATAACCTCGGCGTTGATCTTTCCGCGCTCACGAAAAATAGGACGGATCGTGCCGAAAGCTTTGTTCAAAAAAAGCACAAAGCAAAGCAAGAATGTAAAAGCAATCGCGGTCATTAAAGCGCTGATACGGAATAAGACAACGAGTGCGATTACTGATGTCAACAGTCCGCCGACGAAATCAACTAAACCTGTTCCGATCAGGTTTCGTACACCCTCGACGTCGCTCATGATGCGCGCGACTAGGACTCCGCTCTTGGTCGAATCGTGGAAAGTTACGGACAATCTGCCAATATGTGCTTGCACCTTCTGGCGAAGTTCCGCGATAAGACGTTGGGCAGCTTTGGATAATAATTGCGTTAATGCGAACGAGGTGATGCCCTGAATAAACGTAGCCAGCAAAACCAGCAGGACAAGAGGTTTTAAAAGGCTGATATTGCGCTTTACGATTACGGTATCAATGAGATATCGGGTTGAGTAGGGAAGTACTAATCCCGATACGCGATTGATCACCATCAGCAAGAAACCAACCGCGAGCAATCCGCGTCGAGGGCGAATCAGTTCCTTTAGCATGGGAATGATCGCGCTCAGCTTTGGACGTTTCGATGGCGGCAGACTAGCTCTGTAATGTGGAGGCACTCTCCTAATTAGACACTATTCGAGCTAGATGGGCTTCATTTTGTGAACGCGTCGTTAATCCGGCTCCGGCGCGGGCATTTCGGTAGGTGTCTGGCCCGCGCTGAATTCGACCAGTTTTTGGATTGAAGGTGCAACCGCAATTGTTACTTGCGCTTGCGGCTTCTCCGCTTGCTGGATAAGCCCAAGCTGTGCTGCCTTCAATGTGTCGGGCATATGATCGCCATGATCGAGATAATCCATAGCCTCCAGTCCCGCGGTCGCTAACGTCGAAAGGCTTTGCGAAACAGGTATAACCTCTTTCATTAAAAACGACTGCGCTTCTAGCGGTTGCAGCTTTGCCTGATTGTCTCTCCAGAGAAGTAGCCAATGTCTGATTTGCAATTTGGCTTCAGGGCCAGCTTTCCCTGCGACGTACGCATCCACTAAGTTGGCGAATTCCCGGCCCGTCGCACTTTCAGGACGAGCCGCATCGATCAGACGATTGAGGGGCATCAGACTCGTCGGCACTACTGGACTGGTTCGCTCCCAAGCGTAGCCCTTGACCGGCTCAACCACATCGGCGAGAGTTTTTAGAGCAGAGATGTCTTCCGTTCCTGCGATCCGGCGCAACATGGGAACGTAGCTGGAATTATGCGTAAGGCCCAGCCATTCCAAACGTCGGCTGGTTTCACCCAGTCGTTGGTACATTGAATTGACATCGGTTACATTTTGCGGCGACCATAGCCGCTCGGCGATTGCTGCTGTTCGAGGCCATATACGCGAATCAATGTTTTCCGGCGAAACATGTTCAGACCACATGGTCGCTTCACCGCCGAGAATCCTTGACGCCTCCTCCGGGCTTAATTTCGCCGCATCTCCGGACATTGGATCCACACTGTAGTGCTGCGCGGCGGACTGTATGAGGTCAATGTAATAGCCGGACGAGAGTATCCCGCGATAGCCGAGCTTTGCCGCCTGCGCTAACGATGCTTGGCCGCGCCACGACTGAATCACGACATCTTTAGGGAATCCTGGCTGAAGGATTTCATCCCATCCCATGGTTGTTTTACCGTGTTTGCTTACGAGCTTTTGCACTCGCGCCGTAAAGTAAGCCTGCAATCCCGCGTTGTCTTTTATGTTATGGGCCCGCTTGAACTCCTGAATCTTCGGATTCGCATCCCACTGCTTGCCGTTTACTTCGTCACCGCCAATGTGGAAGAACTGATCGGGGAAAAGTTTCGTCATCTCGCCGATCAATTCATCGAGAAACTTGTATGTGTGTTCGTTTGTAGGATCGACTGCTGGATCGAAAATTCCCCATTTGCGCTCGATTTGATAAGGACCCGGACCACTGGCCAGTTCGGGATATCCAACGAACCATGCGGTTGCGTGTCCTGGGATATCGAATTCAGGAATGACTCGAATGCCGCGATCGTGAGCGTAGGCGATTATTTCGCGAACTTCTTCCTGCGTGTAATACATTCCATCGGAGCCCATTTCCTGCAGCTTCGGGAACTTCTTGCTCTCTACTCGGAATCCCTGATTATCTGAAAGATGCCAGTGGAATACGTTGAGCTTGACCGCAGCCATCCCATCAAGATTTCGTTTTAAAATGTTCATCGGTATGAAATGCCGGCCTACATCGATCATCAATCCGCGCCAAGGAAAGCGAGGTTTGTCTTGGATTGTGACCGCAGGAACCGCGAATCCTTGCGATGTGGTGTTCACTAACTGCAGGAAAGTTTGCAATCCATGCATTGCACCCAGTGTTGTTGGAGCGCTCAGCTTCGCACCTGAGCTAGTAATTTCCAGTGTGTAGGATTCGTCTTCTCCAAGTTCCTGAACCGGCTTACTCGCATGTTCAACTTTAATAGCGAGAGTCGCGTTGGCTGAGTCAGCGACCTTCATATCCAATGGAAGCATGCCCGTTTCTTTGCGCAGGTCGTTGAGGAAACGAAGAACGGAATCTTGTAACTGTTGATCTGCGTGACTACCGGCACTGACAGAAAACGAAGGATCAATGACGAGCTGCCCCGTTCCCATGCTCACACTTGCTGGCATCGGCATTAAGTTCAGCGGAGATTGCTGAGCGTAACCGGAACTGGGGAAAGTCACCAAAATAGAAAGCACGCATAAAATTGCAGTTCGGATCATTGGGCCTCGGCCATGTTCGAGATCAACTTCAACCAATTTGGCAGGATAGTGGACTGCATACAAATGCGCAAATCGAAGTTGCTGACTGCAATAAATTGCGACAATAAGCGAGAAACAGGAAGATGAAGTACTAAAAGTTACAGGCTTTTGCACATGTAAAAATTTTATAAAATTGTTAGTTCCTAATACGGAGTTTCACCTTGACATTCAACTCTCAAGGTTCATACTATCGCCTGACCGCGCTTCCAGCACGCCTCAAGGCGCGCCTCTCCCAAGACTAAGTGTTAGGAGCTAAGACATTCATGAAACCGTCTAACAAGATTCTACGTATTCTCATTTGCGGCATAATTCTCGCGATGTGTAGCGTCGCCGCTTATGCCGATTCAAACAATGACCCACGCGTCATAATTAAAGGTGCGGGCTTAATCGGGAACGAAACAGTCGGTGTTCACGAGCATTTCACATTTGGGCTTCCAGGTGATAAGGACACTCCTTTTGACGGAGATTTGAGTTTCAGGAATGTGACTTCTCAGACGTGGACCACCCTTGCTTTGTTCGAAAGCGCCTTTGGTCCTTTGCAGATTCAATGTAATGGCGGCGGATTTTTTAATCATTGTATGAAATTCGCGGATCCCAAAAACCCTTCACTCACTGAAATCCTTTTTACCAATACGGTAGGCTACGGAAAACTTGGAACAGGAATCTTGCCAGGCGAAAATTTCACGCTCGGCTTTCGTCCAGTCGATGGCACTCATTGGATGGGCGACACTGATTTTACAGCAGTGGCCACGACCGCAGTCCCCGAACCCAGCACGATCGCTTTCTTGGTTACCGGTATCGGAGCGATGTTCAGCCGTCGTAAGCTGTGGAACCGAGCTTAGTTAGTTTTTTTCGAATATTCGTTTAGTAGTTTCGTGAATTCCGGGAGGTCCTTAAGCTTGGCCAGCTCTGGGTCATTAAGGGCCTCATCCGGAGAATAACCCTTCTGGAAAGCGTCCTTCAAAGTACTTAATGCCTCTTTAGATTTATCTGCCAACGCGTAAATTTGGGCTTCGGTGTAGATCAATTGCAAATCTGAGGGATCGAGTGTTCTGGCCTGTCGTATGTATTGCAGCGCATGGGGCGCGTCCGCTTTCTTCATATAGTACAAAGCCAGATCCCCGGTCACGCTTGCAGATTTCGGATTGACCTGAAGCTGTTGGAATGCCAGTTTGATTGCAGTGTCGTAAGCGTGGAGTGCCTGGTCAGAGCGTCCTGAAGAACGATAAGCGTCCGCTAAATTTCCTTCCAATTGCTCATCTTTGGGGCTCATCTCTACTGCTTTTTCATACATCTTGATCGCGTCGTCGTAGCGCTTCAGAATGAAATAAGCGGTACCAAGGTTTGAATAAGTATCTGCGTCTGGTTGCAGTTCATTTGCCTTCTGCAATACTGGAATCGCGTCATTCCATCTTCCCATTCGTATATAGACGGCTCCGAGATTCTGGTAGCCTATCGGATTGTCAGAGGCCAATTCGGTCACGCGCTGGTATTCCTGCAAAGCCTTCTCATTCTCTCCAAATTGGAAAAATGCTCCACCCAGCGTGTTGTGATTGTTCCAGTAATAAGGATTAACCGCGACTGCGCTCTGGTACACATTTATGGCATCTTGCTTGCGCCCGCTGGCCTTGTATGCATCGCCTAAACGCCGGTACGCGTCATCGGAATTGGGCGCTAATGCCAGCGCTCGCTTAAGTTCGGCTATCGCCTCCGTCGTCCTGCCCGTGGCGTTGTACACGCTTCCCAACGACAAGTGAACTTCCGGCAAATTCGCGTTCAAGCTCTCTGATTTTTGCGCCGAAGAGAGAGCCTTCTCAGCATAGAGAGAATCTTTGGTGTCGTCGTAAAGGCGAAGGTTGGCGTCGGCCAGTCCAGTATAGGCAAGCGCGAAATTTGGGTCTTGATGCAACGCATTCTCTAAGTAGTTAATTGCCGCTTTGGTATCCTGATTTCCTTGGCTCCCTCTCAGCGCATCTCTCCCCTTTAAATACAAATCGTATGCGGTTGTGTTTTCCGTGGGATGTACGCCGCTACGAGCCATTTCTTCATTGCTTGGCTTAAGATTGAGTGCCTGCACCAGATTCCCGTAGATGTGGTCTTCCAGCGTCAATAGATCCTGAGGTACTCCAGAAAACTCCTCGCTCCACAGGCGGCGGCCGCTCGCCACGTCGTCGAGATTTAAAACGATACGGATTTTGTCAGCAGCCCCTTGCACAGTTCCTTGCAGAATAAGATTCACGCCCAGCGCGCGCGCCATCTTCTCCGGCGATTGCTGTTTCGCAGCAGCTTTCTCCACAGCAGATGAGGAAGCTACGTGTACTTCCTGAAGCTGAAACATTTTTGCGGACAAAGCGTCTACTAACCCTTCGGCAACATAGCCAAGTGTTTTCTCATCGCCCATGACTCTTATTGGCAACACAGCTAAATACTTTCCTTTACTCAGGTTCGGAATGCCAGGATCGGTGGGACTGGTACTTGCGGTATCCAATGAGGACGTTGGATGGAATACAAGATGGCGCGTAGCAGGGACAGCAAAAAAAAGAACCAGGACGATGGCGAGACCTGGCAGCCAGAGTCCCCAGCGATTGCTCGGCAGATTCAGAGAAATCTGTACGCTTCGCGGTGCCTGGGAAATAGGCCGGTGTTGAGAGGTTAATGGACTAACTGTGGAATTTCCCTCCCAGGCCTGTAATGCCTGCAAAATTTCATGGGCGGTGTGAAACCGCTCCTTGGGATTTCGCTCGAGGCATTTGCTGACGATATCGCACAAAGGCTTAGGCACCGTGCTATCCGTGTCAGAAGCCGGGATCGCACGTTCCTGCGTACGCCTCATTAAACTCGCGATGGCTGTGTCCGCTTTATAAGGAACCTTTCCGGTAAGCAGCTCATAGAAAATCAGTCCCACCGCAAATAAGTCGGAACGCTGGTCAAGCTCCGCTCCCATGGCTTGTTCGGGCGACATGTATTCAAGTGTGCCAACGAGAGCACCCGTCTGGGTCATACCGTTGGATTCAAAGGATCGGGCCAATCCGAAATCCATGACCACGACACGCCCTTGCGGATCGAGCATGACGTTCTGCGGCTTGAGATCGCGGTGGATGACTCCTTCGCCATGTGCGACTTCCAGCGCTCGACAAATCTGCTGGATGATAGCGACTGTTTCAGCCGGCGGGAGCTTGCCTCTGGACCGCAGAAGAGAGCGCAAGTCATCGCCCTCTACATACTCCATTGTGATGAACTTGATCCCGTCTGCTTCACCGAGGTCGTAAATACGAATTACGCTCTTGTGAGTAATATTGCGAGCGAGAATGAGCTCCTGCTTGAAGCGCTGGAGAATGCTCGCATTGCTGGCCAACTCAGGCCGAATTACTTTCAGAGCAATGACACGCTCGAGTTCAAGGTCACGCGCCTGATAAACGGCCCCCATTCCGCCTTCGCCCAAAACGCGCAATATCTGGTAGCGTCCACCTAACAACTTACCGGGAAGAGAAGTTTGGTTATCAAACGGCTTAGGTTTGGCAGTGTCACGGGAGGGAGTTACTGGACCGGCATCAAGCAAAGTTGCCGCATCGGAGGAATTCCACACTGGAGGGGGTGTTTGGGTGCCCGTTCCGACTTTTTCGGGCGACTGTTCGCCTTCCCCGAAAAATGTGGGAGCGTCAGAATCCGGTATTTTCCCGTCCTTGTCCATGCGGAACTTCGATTGTGAAAGTTAAGATACTTCGAGTTCCCGCCAGGAACCAACGCACGAACCAGCCAGCAAAATGGGTGTTTCGGAAATTGATTCGGGGAGGTGACAAAAGTATATATCGGGCGAAGGGTCATCGCCATACATAACTTGATTGCCAAATAGAACGGATTAAACCGGAACGATGATCTGGCTATGCCCCAGGTAGAACGCCGTTGCCGGGTGAAGATTGGATTGCATACTGAATACACTGAGAGAGGTTTACGTCCCAAATACAGGGCTCCGCAGGCAGCATTTCTATGCCGATCTCGCCATCTCTATGGGAACCTTTTTTGCCAACCCATGTAACGCGAAATTGGGCTTTTTCATGGCCCAGTTGAACTTCCAGAATCTCTCCGGGACGTACTTGACGGCGCATACCCTGAATTAAGGCGCCATTGCGGCTGATGTTCATGGCCGTGGCTAACTGCATGAATGGGCACGAATATACATCCATGCCCCAGATCCGTACTGGTAAACGCGCAGCAACTCGGGGATTTCGACGACGGTCCATTAGGCCCGCTCCTTCTGATTCCGCTGTGTGATAGTACGAAGTTCGCAGAGGTAAGGAAACTAACCCCGGTTACACCGGGCAGGTACCCGAAGTCATGGCACGTTCTGGTAGTAGGAACAGAAAGTAAGATTTGACGAGGCTATTGCCTAATCGTGTATTTTTCCATTAACGTTTTCCTCTTCATCGGTGCTTCGAAATGAGAGAATCTTTCATCCACCGAACATTCGGCCGCCAAGCCTTCGGGGCTGATCCTGGCGGCTATCACGCCGCGCGACCCGCATATCCCGATTGGGTATTTGATGTCCTATGCGAGCGATGTGGTCTCGCACCCAACGCGGTTACGTTCGAGATTGGAGCCGGGACGGGAACGGCGACTCATCGATTGCTGGAATTGGGTGCCAATCCCTTGGTTGCTGTAGAGCCCGATTTTCGCCTCGCAACCTTCCTTCGAGAGACCATTCCGGACAAAGCACTCACAGTCGTCATTGCACCGTTTGAAGAAGCCGTGTTGCAAGAGGCCAGCTTTGATCTCGGCCTCAGCGCCACTGCCTTCCATTGGCTAACCGAGGACCTTGCATTGACAAAAGTGGCCAAGCTGCTTCGTCCGGGCGCGTGGTGGGCAATGGTCTGGAACGTGTTCGGCGACTCACATCGGCCCGATCCGTTCCACGAAGCAACAAAAAATCTTCTTAACGGTCCTTTGAGCCCTTCGGCAGGTAACGGCGATATACCTTTCCCTCTCGATGCCGCGGCCAGGTTGACGGCGCTGGAGCGGACTCACGCGTTCGACAACGTTGAGCACCGAACCAGCGAATGGTCACTCGTCCTCGATCCTGATCAAACTGTCGCTCTCTATGCGACCTATTCCAACATCAACATCCGCCCAGACCGTGAGAGCTTACTTGCCAAGCTGCGTCGTCTTGCGCGCGACGAGTTCCACGGCCGCGTGACGCGCAACATGGTTACAAGCCTATACGTTGCGCGGCGTCGGTCTTAATCCTTCACAGCCATCGCGTGACCGCAGGTCGGCGCGAGCTTGCCAACTCATAGATCTTTCCCACTAACGTCTTCTTTCGAGACAGGCAGGGAACGCGCGAGAAACGAAGGCTAGGGACGAGATACGCACTACACAGACATAAAGTTAAGGCGACGGACAGAGCATGCAGTCCCAAACCCTATTGTCATTCCGAATCCGCTTCAAGCAGGGAGGAATCTGCTGTTCTCGAAAAAAAAGGGAATCGCACGATGACGATTCGTAAGCGACGATTCCTCTTCCTCAGGATGACAATTGGTAGAGAGTGGCATTTCAGTTAGTGGGTAAAGGAAAGATGGTTCAGCAAATGCTTTCGCACTATGAGACGTTTTTGGACAACTAATCCATGTCTCCCATCGAGCAAGCGCCGGGACCACGAGGATCTCCGCAGCTACCACACGCGCCAACGGACGATGAAGAAGAGCTGGACGAGCTCTTTGTCGACACAGCAAAGACAGAAAGCTGTGGCGCGAGTTTTTTGCTATGACATTTTGGGCAATCAGCTTTATGGTCGCCAAAGATCAGTGCTTCAAATTCGTGATTGCATTCTTTACAGCTGTATTCGAAAATCGGCATGATTTATTCCTTACCTCTAACGGGATGCTCAGCAACCATTTAAAATCAAAAGGGAGTGACTTCGCAAACGAGTTCTTCACACCTATCTCCTTCTAAGTTCCTGCCACGCCGCCACCTTCGCGGTGGACACGTTCAAACTCTGGCAAGTTTTTTCTTAAAGCGAAAAATCATAATTCCCGAAGCAGAAGAGCGCCTCTTCGAAGTCGAACCGGGCGTAAAGACGCTATGTCATTGCCACTGGCAACCGAATCGAAAAAACGCGCTCACAGTAATTATCATTCACGGCCTCGAAGGTTCGAGCGAATCGCAATACATGTTGGGGATTGTGGAAAAAGGCATGGCTGCTGGGATGAACGTCATCCGCATGAACCAGCGGAACTGTGGTGGAACCGAGGCACTGGCTCCAACCCTTTATCACTCTGGGCTTTCCATTGACATCGCCGCAGTTGCCCAACATTTGATTGATGACGATAAAATCTCCCGGCTTGCGCTTGTAGGATTTTCCATGGGCGGCAATCTTGTATTGAAGCTGGCGGGGGAGTGGGGGGAGGGCGGTCCACCTCAGTTCCGTGCCGTTGCGGCGGTTTGCCCGGCGATTGATCTCGCAGCATCGTCGGATACTCTGCACCTCCGCAGCAACCGGCTGTATGAAATGTATTTCATGTGGAAGCTGCGCCGCACCCTGCGACAAAAGGCCCGCTTATTTCCGGGAAAGTTCGATGTATCACGCTTGCGTGGGGTAAAGACAATGCGCGATTTTGACGATAAAATCACCGCCTACTATTGTGGATTTGAAGGTGCGGTTGATTATTATGCGCGGGCGGCAGCGGCGAACGTAGTTGACCGCATTTCCGTTCCGGCGTTTATTCTGCATGCGGCGAACGATCCTTTTATACGCATCCTCCCTGAAACTCGAGAGAAGATTCACTCCAATCCCAATATTACATTTGTTGAAACCGAAGATGGTGGCCATTGTTCCTTCGTTGCAGATCGTGATGGATATGACGGCTATTGGGCTGAAAATCAAGTTGTTGAGTTTCTCAGGAAGTTCTGATTATCAGTAAGAACACTCGTGTAAGACTCTGGCAGATCTGCGGGAACGCTGCTCTCGATGTCAACTCCTATACAATCAGCTCGAATGCATTTAGTCAGAAAAATTAGTTTTGTCGCGCTTTGGCTGTTTGCGCTCGCCTCAGTAGTGTGCGCGGAACCCGTTTCAAGCCTCAAGCCCACCGATTACGTCAATGACTTTGCCCATGTGCTTGATGCCAATACTGTCGCGCAACTCGATGATTTGGCTAAGCAGGTCGATACGAAAGCTCATGCTCAAATTGCTGTCGTCACTATAAATTCGCTGGATAACTCAGATATCGAGAGTTATGCAGTGGACCTTTATAAAAAATGGGGTATAGGCAGCAAATCTACCGATCGAGGAGTCCTAATCCTTCTTGCACCTAAGGATCACAAATACCGCATCGAAGTCGGCTATGGACTCGAGCCAATTCTTCCGGACGGCAAAGTTGGCGGATTCGGACGCGAAGCCGTCCCCATGCTTCGGCAAAATGATTTTAGCGGTGCCGTGTCTCTAATGACCTCTCGGGTGGCCGAGGTTATTGCGCAAGATGCCGGTATTCAACTCACGGGTGCACGGCCCAGAGCGCCCACACAATATCGAGAACAGCCGAACCAAAAACTATCGTTGGGCTCGATCGTCATCTTCGTCATCGTTGTTCTTATTGTTCTGTTAACTCCCCTGCGAAGTCTTCTTTTTTGGATGCTTCTGTCGGGAGGTGGTAGAGGAGGTTGGGGCGGAGGCGGTTTCGGTGGTGGAGGGGGAGGTGGTGGTTTTGGCGGGTTTGGTGGCGGAAGCTCCGGAGGCGGAGGAGCGAGCGGCGGTTGGTGATGTGCTGAGTGCCCTAATGAAGAGAGGTGCGGAAGATGGTTCCAGAAAAGCAAATCAACGAGTTTGTCAGTCGTTTGCGTGAGCAAGCTGGGACGAACCTCCAGAATGTCATTCTTTATGGTTCTGCCGCCCAGGGGAAGTTCCATCCCGATTTTTCCAATGTGAATTTGCTCTGTGTTCTGCGTGAGACGTCTTTCGCTGCGCTCACCGGGATCGCCCCGGTAGTGAAATGGTGGACCAAGCAAAAGCATCATGCACCCCTCATTTTGACGCAAGATGAGATCGTGCGGTCCGCTGATGTTTTCTCCATCGAAATGCTCGATATTAAGAGGCAGCATCGCGTGCTCTTCGGAGATGACGTGCTGAGTGATTTGCAGATTCCCATGCAGTTCCATCGTGCACAAGTGGAATACGAATTACGCGAAAAGCTCATACTTCTGCGGCAACACTTGATGGCGACGGATGGAAATGAAAAACAAATGTGGGACCTTCTGCTGCGCTCTTTATCGTCTTTTACCACGCTTTTCCGGCATGGGTTGATTGCGTTGGGAGACGATGAACATAGATCAAAACGAGAGACGATTAAGGCTCTCTCAGCTCGCATTAAGTTTGATTCGTCCGCATTTCTGCAATTACTTGACATTCGCGAGCGCAATGCCGAGGCCAACCGCTTCGATGTAAAAGATCTTTTCACCCGTTATCTGAATGCAGTACAGCAAGTGACTGCCGCAGTAGATACAATGCTGGATTGAGCAAATAGGAGAAGAAATGAGCAAGGGATTAATCGTAGTTATAGTTCTGGTATTGATCGTGCTGGTTGTGTTTGGCCAATATTTTGGCGTTCGCAATACGCTGGTCCAAAAAAATGAAGCTGTCAAAGCTGCCTGGTCGCAGGTGGATATCGTGTTACAGCGCCGCGCCGACTTGATCCCGAATTTAGTTCAAACGGTAAAGGGATACGCGCAGCAGGAGCAAACTGTTTTTGGAGACATCGCCAAGGCTCGCTCTGCATTGCTCTCAGCGGGAACGCCGCAGCAGAAGATCGCGGCTAACGGACAATTGGATAATGCCCTTGGCCGATTGCTGGTGGTGGTGGAAAATTACCCGCAGCTGAAGTCGAACGAGAACTTCCTTCGCTTGCAGGATGAATTGTCAGGCACCGAAAATCGCATCGCTGTAGAGCGGAAGCGTTATAACGACACCTTGCAGGATTACAACACCTACGTCCAGAGCTTTCCGAACAACATCTATGCAGGATGGGCAGGGTTTAAGCCAAACGAAGCATATTTCACGGCCTCTGAGGGATCGCGCGAAGTACCCAAGGTAAACTTCGCTCCACCCGCTTCAGCGTCAGGCGCTCCTCAGCAAGCGCCTCAACCTGCTCCCGCGAAATAAGTGGAAGCCGATTTCGCAATCGAACTTGGAGCGGACGACGAAACACTGGAAATGCCGTGGGCTGCCCCAGATAGCAGCCTGCGGTACTTCGATCTGAAGCGCAGCCCGGAGTTCTTGCATGAGATCCAAGAAGCTCAAAAAGTGCCGGAACTTGGGAAATTTCTCGCCGAAGTAAACTCAGCCTCCAGCATTTTCGAAACTGCTAAGTGCGATGTTTGGTCGAGTAGTGAAATCAACCCTGAAGAAGATATTTTCGGGGCGCCAATCAAATTTGGCGGCTACATCGATCTATTATTTTCCAAAGAGAGATCCCGCTTCTCATTTGAGCAACACGAAGCTACAGTAAAGTGGCTCACAAAAGCTTTACAACAATCCCCTGAGCTTCCCGCCAGCGCAGAATTCCTGGTTCGCCGTTGCTACTACCATATTCAGAAAGAAATCAAAGAAGGTTTTTATATCACGTTTTATTTATTTGGATACGGTCATCACGAAACCGAAGCAAGGCAGCAATGGGGAGAAGCATTGAAACTAGCGGAGCAAGCTATCCAGCAACTGTCGGAGCCTTAAGAGCTACCGGTTGTGGGACGATATTTCTTCGACTCTTTAACTTAGTTCGCAAGATCGAAAGCGCGAGCATAGCTAAAAAGATTGTCAGCAATCCAATCGAGGCCGTTCGAATGTCCATTGCTTTTTTTGGCAAAATGGACAACCGTCCATACACAAATTCAAGGTGGACCCAATAAACCAGCAGGGAAGTTTGTCCTAACTGAACCAATGGACTGAATCCCCAGTGGCCTGCTCCCCAGCGGCACCATCCATAACCCGCTGCAAGAACCACAAGTAATATGCCCACGCGCGTTAGAAAGAAAGCCGGACTGGTGTGCCAGTAATCGTAGACGGCGTAGAATTGCCGCGAACTCGAATCCAGTCCACGCCCCATCGAAATAAGTAACAGACCAGCGACTGATGCCAGGGCAAATGCGCTCCCACCAAGCTTCTTGGCAAGATCCGTTTGCAGCAATGATCCTATTGCCAACCCGGCGAAGGCAAACCCTGCCCAGGGAAAAATCGGAAAGAGCCATGCCTGAGGCTGTCCAAGGTTATGGACACCATTGATATACGACTCAATGGGCCAGGGCAGCCAATGTGGAGCCCACGTGGTCCAAAGCAGCGGAGTCAACAATGAAATTGATAGACAAATGGCGGTTGCAAGAGTGCCAATCGAAGCCCGCTTGTCCAGTTTTCCACTGAACGCGAGCGCAATCCAGCAGGTCAATCCCAGCAACATCATTGATACACCAATCACATTCAGCACATCGACTCGCAATAAATCAGTCCATGGGGCCCATCCCCATGCAATCACATATTCCTGTAAGCGAAACAAAAATCCCAGTGCGAGAATCTCCGCGCCACGTGAGATGGTTGTCCTCGCTATTAGTGCTGGAGTCGTACCCTTTCGGAGTAATTTGTCGATCACTAAAGCGACTGAAATTCCGGCTAAGAAGAGGAATAAAGGCGCAGGCAAGGTGCCTACGATTTGTGACCACATAAAGAAGGTAGACTTTTTTACAGTATTAGAAAGCCACGCGTCATAGCAATGAGTCTGGAACATCAAGAGGCACGCGAGACCGCGCAACCAGTCGATGTAAGCAAGCCGGGATGAAGAAGCTGAGGGCATAGTGCGTGCCACGCATGGAAGAGGCACCGGGCAGTATAAGACAAAACAGCTGCTGATCAGCTCCGAATTTCAAGGCAAAAAAGCCGGCGAAAGCAATCCGCCGGCGGCTAATTCTAAAACATTCCTAACTATCTTTGATCGGGAACCGCATTTGGCGCTGGAACTGTGGTTTGTTGAGTCTGTCCCGGCATCCCTGTTCGGCCAGATACACTGTTCTGTTGGGGGATGTTTTGACCACTTTGAGTGGTAGCGGCCCCAATCGATTCGCCCGACACTACTAACTCGACGCGTCTATTCTGCTGCCGCCCAGCCGCCGTATCATTTGAAGCGATGGGATCGCTGGGTCCAAACCCCTGGGTTGTCATTGATGTTCCTGCGACCCCTTGTTGCGCCAAGTAGGATTCGACCGCGCCAGCACGTTCCATCGAAAGCTTCTGATTGAACTCCGGACTCCCGGTGCTATCGGTATAGCCGTCGATCTCAACCTTAATATCAGGGTAAGCGAGAAGAATTCCTCCCACCCTGGCGAGGCGCTCGCGAGCCGCAGGCTTTAATTGTGATTTGCCAGTATCGAATAGCACGTCAGGCATGCTCACGATTAATCCGCGGGCGGTATCTCTGGTTTGCAATACCTGATTCAATTGCTGCAATAAACGCGCCCGCATCTGATTTTTTTCTGCTTCGGCTTGTTGGCGGGCTTGTTCGGAAGCTTGTGCTTGCTGATTGGCCTGTTGCTGAGCCAATTCAGCTTGCTTTCTGGCTTGCTCGGCCTGCTGTTGGGCTAATTCGGCTGCCTGACGTTGTTGAGCTTCGGCTTGCTGTTGGGATTGGGCAAGCGCGGCTTCTGCTTGCGCACGCTGTGCAGCGGCTTGTTGCTCCTCGGCCGCACGCCGTTGCGCTTCGGCGCTTGCTTCGGCATCTTCCGCGCGTTTTCGAGCGGCTTCACGCTCGGCTTGAGCGCGTTCATCCTGAATGGCTTTTACTGTCATCACTCGAGCTTCTTCCGCAGTTTGAGTCGCTTCCCGCGCAACGGTACCAATCGGCCCCAGGCCTTGTTTGCGGCGATAATAATCTTCAGCCTTGTCCAAATCCGCTTGCGCTTTTTCAAAGGTCGCATTCGCGTATTTGTCTGCCTGAGCGCCCTTGGCAATTCGGAGGGCATTGCGGGCCTCCAGCAGATCGATCGGAATTTTGTTATTAACTCCATAAATCGGTTCTGGAATGGGCGCTACTTGCGAGGCATACATATCATGAGAAATCAATTCGTAATGCACGTTGATAGGCTCAACTCTGCCCGTAGTCTCGGTACGAATTTCGTTCTGAGCCACTACCAGATCGCTCGGCTGCGAAACTGCGTAATAAGGTTCGGCGGTGACGATCAAACCGAAGGCTTGCAAATCCGCAGTAACTTGCAATGATCCTTTTTCGTCATGAAGTAAAAGCTCCCCTAGATTTCTCGGGCGTCCTTCGGGCGTAATCGCCCAAAGCACATATGTCAGATATGCCAATCCGAAGCTGTTGGCCGGTCGCATGTGACTAAGTTCAGCATTGATCTGAATACGCCCTGACTTGCTTTCGATCTTCGCCTCTCCGGTAGCACTGGGCATGAGATCGGTACCTTTGAGGTCAACTCTCGTGCTGCCTTTCCGCCGGTAATCGACAGCTTGTGTACTGCGCGTGACCACTCGCATGTGGTAACCGGATTCCTGGTTCCCGCTCACATTAGTATCGTGAGTATCCTGCCAAGCTAAAGTTGGCAGACTGCATGCGCCCAAGCTAAGCAGGACGGCGATCGAATGCTTGACTATTCTGATGTAATTCATCATTACGAATCACCTCTGGCCTGGTTGGCCTTGTTGTGCGATTGCATTAAGCGTTTCTTCACGCTACCGGCCTACCCTGGATGAGACGTATAACCAGCACTACAATAGCAATTACCAGCAAAATGTGAATATATCCGCCCAAGGTGTAGGAACTGACAAGCCCCAGCAACCACAGCACCAGCAGAATCACGAAAATAGTCCAAAGCATTCATGCTCCTCGGCAGCCTGAAAAAGCTGTCCGTTACCTTTACTGAGAGTTAGATCAGAATAGAAGGGAGGCAGGGCTGGAATCGATCAGGGACATACGGTAGGTTGATGAATAAATCACTTCATCCAGCTGACACAACATGGATTGCGAAGCTTTGGGGGAAATTCAACCGCTTCAATCGTCACGATCACAAACCGAAGCTTCATCGTTGGGCGGCGGCCCGCTTGGGCAGCATTTCTCCGATGCGGCGGATTTGGGCTCCGACTCCGCGTAGTTTTTCCTCAATGTTTTCGTAGCCGCGATCAATGTGGTACACCCGGTCGATGATGGTCTCTCCATCGGCAACTAAGGCGGCAAGCACCAGAGAAGCCGATGCCCGCAAATCGGACGCCAGCACTGCTGCGGCGCTTAGAGGGGTCTTCCCCCGGACGACCGCGCGACGCCCTTCGATCTTAATGTTTGCACCCATACGGACGAGTTCCTGCGCGTGCATAAAGCGGTTTTCGAAAATATTTTCCGTCACGACTGAAGTTCCGTCCGCCTGGGTTGCCAATGCCATGTACTGCGCCTGCATGTCAGTGGGGAATCCAGGATATTCTTCGGTGGTAATATCGGCAGCTTTGAATTCGCCATCGCCCATGACACGCACGGATTCAGAAGTATGAGCAGTCCGGACCCCAACTTCATTCAACTTCTGCAACAAAGCGCCTAAGTAAGTGGGGTCGCAGCCGACAAGGTTAAGATCTCCACCCGTCAAAGCACCCGCAATGATAAAAGTTGCGGCCTCCACGCGGTCCGGGATGATCTTATGCTTTGCGCCATGCAGTTTTTCGACGCCCTTCACACGAATGGTAGACGTCCCCGCTCCGGTGATATGCGCGCCCATCTTAATCAGTAAATTTGCGAGATCCTCAACTTCCGGTTCGCGAGCGCAATTTTGCATGACAGTCTCACCCTCGGCAAGGGTTGCAGCCATGAGTAAATCTTCGGTGCCAGTTACGGTGATTTTGTCGAACACTATCTCCGCTCCGCGTAATCGATCCGCGCTGGCCTCGACATAACCATGATCTTGCGTAATGGTTGCTCCTAGACGCTCGAGTCCTTTAATGTGAAGGTCGATCGGCCTTGCCCCGATGGCGCAGCCACCCGGCAATGAGACACGGGCGGTTCCGCAGCGTGCTACCAGCGGCCCAAGCACCAGCGCAGAGGCCCGCATTGTCTTTACTAATTCATAGGCAACCTCGGGAGAAGCAATATTCCGACAGCATATTGTTGTGCGATGCTGCGCGCGTCCGTAACCCAGTTCGACTTCGGCTCCCATGGCAGCCAAAAGTTTGCGTGTGGTTTCGATGTCGCGGACCTGTGGAATATTTTCAAGAATGACGGGTTCGTCCGTAAGAAGAGCCGCAGCCATGGCGGGCAGCGCAGCATTTTTGGCGCCGCTGATGCGTATTGTGCCGAGCAGCGCATTGCCGCCGCGAATTATAAATTTATCCATTTCGTGATCAGTCCTTGCTGTTGGCTGATTTGCTGCCGGTCGAAAAGTTAAAACCTGAGAAACAGCGGTCATTCGGACCTTCCGTTCCGTGGCGTTCGTCCATTTTAGACGCGAATACAGCACATCGCGGAAGAGAAAATGTTGAGCGGAAGGAAAAATGGTAATCGGAAGTGCACTGGACTGTGGATAAGCTGGAAATCCGATGACACTGTTCCTAAGTCTGGCGGATTGCCTGGATCAGCAATATGACTCCAACGCACACCAGGCCGCAGTGCACATATCTGAGAAAAGTATCTCCCCGCAGACGCTGATTGACAATTCTGCCAAGAAAAATCGCTGGAATTGCGACCAACAGAGATTTTAGGTAATAGCGCGTAACTGATGAAACCCAAAGTCCCGCGAACCAGTATCCCGCCATCGCTACTATGCTCGCAGGCAAAAAATATGCTTGCAGGGTTGCGCGAAAGTATTGGGGAGACCAGCGTCGCATAGCTCCATAAAAAACTAGAGGGGGCCCATTCATTCCATAAGCGCCTCCGAGCACGCCAGCGAAAAATCCGCACCCTAAGAGCAATAAGCGGTAATCGCTGCGTAGTTCAGGAGGCTTCTTGACCAGAAGAAAGTATCCGGAAAATGCGACAATAATAACCGCTAATGCACCTTTAACAGCATATTGGTGGCCGCTCGTCAGCAGCGCAATCCCGAGCGGAATACCCAGGAAAGTAGGGGCCAGCAGCCATCCCGTGCTGCGCAGGTGGATCTTTCGCCAGTCCTGCGCGACTACCACGGCAGCGATAGTAATCGACAAAAGAACAGCAACGGGAGCCGCGATCTGGATGGGGATGCTGAGGGCAAGCAACGGGACAGCAATCAAGGCTTCGCCAAAACCAAATGTCGACCGAATTAAGGTGGCTAAAAACACCACTAACAGAACGTGCAGAGTCGTAGTATCCATCATCTCCTTAAACAGGTTCCGTTGGCTCAGCCATCAAGAGGAAATTTAAGCTGATTCGCTATTCGCAGCCGCGATTGCATTCCGAACATGCCCTCTGTTGGTTTTTAGCACCTGTGTTGCTCTGCTTTGTGTCACCCCGGCTTTTAACATCACTAACGCTACGGGAACACTGTTTCCTGCCGCCTTCATTGCTTGTTCAGCCTTTGCCCGCGTGATTCCGGCTGCTCGCTGCAGGATTATGACAGCGCGTTCCGCCAGTTTTTCGTTTTTTAGAGCCACATTGACCATCAAGTTTCCATACACATATCCCAGCTTAGTCATAGCTCCGCTGGACAGCATATTCAACACCATCTTTTGCGCGCTGCCGGCCTTCATTCGCGTCGACCCTGAGATCACTTCCGGCCCGACTTCGACAACAATCTCGATTTCAGCAGCTTTGCCTAAAGGAGAATTCGGATTGCAGGCGAGAGCGATGGTCTTAGCTCCCTTACGGCGAGCATATGTGAGCGCGGCTATGGTGAATGGGGTTCGGCCACTAGCCGCTATTCCGACCACCACGTCACTTTTGCCAGGCTTCTTCTTGGCAATGGCAGCTTCGCCGAATTTGCGCGAGTCCTCATTGGCTTCGACTGCTGCACCCAAAGCTTTTACCCCGCCTGCGATCACGAACTGGACTGTCTTAGGATTCGTGCTGAAGGTAGGGGGGCACTCGGCCGCATCGAGGGCCGCGATCCGTCCACTGGTGCCAGTTCCCACATAGATCAAGCGGCCGCCATTTTGCAGAGCAGTAGCGATGACATCGATCGCTTTGGCAATTTCTGGCAGTGCACGCTCGACGGCTGCAGCAACCTTGGCGTCCTCGCTATTTATAATCCGAACGATTTCCAACGAAGATTTCAGGTCGAGATCGTTTGACGCAGGGTTTGTTTGCTCGGTCGAGAGACCGCTAAGATCCGTGATTTTCCTTCTGACGGTGTCTTTCAATCTTATTCCTTTGTCATTGCGTCTATGGATTCGATAACAGCATCATGGAATCTCGGGCGGACTTGTTTGATAGCCTGATTGTTCGAAACGGGCCAGGTCCGGTTGGTCAGCAGGGTAACGGAAAGTTTACGTTCCGGATCAATCCATAGTGAGGTTCCGGTATAGCCCAAGTGCCCATAGGAATTGGGCGAAAAGTATTTTCCGGATTGCGATGGTTGAGAGAGCGTATCCCATCCCAACGCTCGGGATGTACCTTCCGGCGCAAGTTCCCGGCGAGTGAAAACCGCCAGCGTTTCAGGGCGAACCAGCGGCCCACCACCTTGCACCAACACGTTTGCGAAACGAGCCATGTTTTCAGCACTTGAGAAGATACCCGCGTGCCCTGCGACCCCGCCAAGCACGCTGGCATTTTCATCATTCACTTCACCTTGGATTGTGCGATGCCGGAATGTTTGATCATTTGCGGTCGGCGCTATTGAAAGCTTCCATCCTGACGGAGGATTAAAACCTGTATGAGACATACCCAGCGGTCCAAAAATCTCCCGTTGGCAAAATTGGCTTATAGTTTCATCGGCGATTCGCTCGAGGACGACTCCTAAAACGATGAATCCGATATCGCTATACTCGGCCTTGCTGCCCGGATTGGCGACTAAAGGGACAGCAAAAGCTGCATTAAAGAGTTCTTCTTTCGTTCTCGTTCGCAGAAATAATTTCTCGTAAGCTGGCAATCCGGAAGAATGCGCCAGCAGCATATGAATCGTTACATTATCGCGCCGCGAGTCTTTTGCTTGTCCAATTTCGGTGAATTCCGGCACGATTGCAGCGATGGGCGTTTCGAGATCGAGTAGGCCGCGTTCGTAAAGAATCATTGCCATGCTTGTGGTGGCGACAACTTTAGACACAGACGCAAGGTCAAAAATAGTTGTGGTAGTTACTTCCGGCGAGTCGGATTCATATGTGAATCGTCCGAAAGCTTTCAAAGCTATGAGTCTGTCATTATGTGTAATCGCCAGGGATGCTCCGGGGAAGGCGCATGCGGCAATTGCTTGCGACAAAATCTCGAATGCACGTGCGAAGATGGTGGCCTGTTGCTCAAACATGCGTGCAGGACAGGGTGCCATTCGTAAATCGCTGTTAAGAGAACTTTGTTCGGGCAAGGATTTCTGTGCTCGAAGCTAGTTTCGAGCGTTGCTTGGTTATAGCAAGATTAAGCATGTCGGTAAAGCATTCGCATGTGGCAGAAACGGTACCTCCTTACTTCCGTTTCTTGAGTTATCGATCTTGCGTTGTGTACATTCAGAACATCCTTATAATGACGACTCATTCGTTCTTACAACGTTGGGCTGCGTGTTTTGTAACCGTTTTAACTCTCATTGTTCTTGCCTCACCCGCTAACGCCCAGGCGAAGAAGAATGTTTCCTCACCACCTCTGCATGTTCTCGACAATATTATTGAAGATGCAATTCACAATGGCCAGGTTCCCGGTGCGGTGCTTTTGGTTTGGCATAACGGAGCCGTTGTTTATCGAAAAGCGTTTGGTAACCGTGCTGTTGAACCAAGGCGCGAACCAATGACCATTGATACAATTTTTGATCTCGCGTCTCTCACCAAGGTAATTGCTACAACAACTGCGGTCATGCAATTGGTGCAAAAAGGTGAAATTCGCCCGAATGAACCTGTAGTTAAATATCTCCCTGAATTTGGTCAGAATGGTAAAGAAGATGTCACTGTTCGCGAATTACTGACGCATCATTCCGGATTGCCGGAGGACCTCGATTTGAGTCAGCCTTGGGCAGGACGCGAAACGGCACTTAGCATGGCTTATGCCACCACACTAAATTTCCCTCCGGGGTCGCAATTTCTATACAGCGATATCAACTTCATTACGCTCGGTACCCTCGTCGAGAGAGTTTCCAGAACTACGCTCGATCAATATTGCGAAAAAAATATTTTTATTCCGTTAGGAATGACTCATACTCGCTTTCTGCCGCCGACTACGTGGTTGCCGAAAATCGCGCCTACCCAGTACGACGAAAACAACAAAATGTTACGCGGAGTTGTCCATGACCCAACTGCCAGGCGCATGGGCGGAGTGGCCGGACACGCCGGACTATTTTCAACGGCGGACGATCTGTCGAAGTTTGCACAAGCATTGATAAACGGCAACCCCGTGCTATCGCCGCTAATGATCGAGAAAATGACCACCCCTCAGCAACCCCCAACCTCTACCGCGCTGCGAGGCTTCGGTTGGGACATCGATTCGCCCTTTTCCAGCAATCGTGGAGATTTGTTGCCTGTAGGTTCATTCGGACATACGGGATTCACTGGAACTTCCCTATGGATTGATCCCACCACTCGCACCTTCATCGTTCTTCTAACCAATGGTGTTCATCCGCGCGGGAAGGGAACAGCCATTGCTTTGCGGTCAAAAATAGCTACTGCGGTTACAGCGGCGCTGCCGCTGACGGTGGGCGAAAAAGAAGAGATGCGCTGGAAAAGTATCACTGGATACAACGAGACGCAAACAGCAGCGCGGAGGCTGGCGAATCGTAACGGTGCCGTGCAAACCGGAATCGATGTATTAGAATCGCATGGCTTTGATGTGCTACGCAGCAGCGTAACTGCAACGCCTGGTTCTGTGGCCATTGCAAGTTCGGCGACTGGTGATATCCCAAAGAAAAGAATTGGGCTGCTTACCAATCAAACGGGAGTCGATTCCCGGGGACAGCGCACTATTGATGTTTTGGCCAAAGCGCCCGGCATTTCACTGGATGCGATCTTCAGCCCTGAACATGGCGTAACCGGAGCCCTTGATACTACCGATATCGCAAATTCTCGCGATGCGGCTACCAATGTTCCTGTCTATAGCGTTTACGGAGCAACCGATGCGGCCCGCCGTCCTTCCCTCGATGTTCTCCGAAAATTAGATGCTGTTGTCATCGATGTCCAGGATGCCGGAGTCCGCTTCTACACCTACGAATCGACGACGGGATATTTCCTTGAAGCTGCAGCCAAAGCTGGTATCGAAGTCATTGTCCTCGACCGCCCGAATCCAATCACTGGATCTTTTATTCAAGGCCCATTGACAGATGTTGGGCACGATAGTTTCACGAATTACATGTCTCTGCCGGTGCGTCATGGCATGACCATGGGCGAATTGGCCAAAATGTTCAACAGCGAACGCAACATCCAGGCTCGGCTAACTGTAGTCCCAATGGAAGGCTGGATGCGAGGCGACTGGTACGATTCCACTGGCCTTGACTGGATCAATCCTTCGCCGAATCTGCGAAATCTAACTCAAGCAACTTTGTATCCGGGTGTCGCGATGGTGGAAGGCACCAATGTTTCAGTCGGACGCGGAACAGATAGTCCATTTGAATTGCTGGGCGCTCCCTGGATCAATGGACGCGAACTCGCCCAATATCTGAATGCACGAAATATTTCCGGAGTGCGTTTCGTGAGCACAACTTTTACACCTAACGCCAGCAATTATGAAAATCAGAAGTGCAACGGGATAAACATTATTTCAACCGAACGCAACGCCTTTGACGCTCCTGAGCTTGGCATTGAGTTGGCATCGGCTTTGCATAAGCTTTATCCAGAGCAATATCACTTGGATCGCCTGAACCAGCTGCTAGTTAACCAAAGCGTTTTCGATGCTATTTCTAAAGGCGAAGACCCGCGGAGAATCGCGGAAGACTGGCGCGAGTCGTTAGAAGCTTTTGAGAAGCTCAGGCAAAAATACCTGATTTATAAGTAAGCTATTGCTGGCTTACTTCCAACAAAAGGTTCTGCTTAAATTCTGTTTTCAGTTTCGGAGCTGCACCATTCGCAGCTTCTACCGAGCCCAGGTCCTTGCCGTTCGCATAATCGACTACGTGATAAGTGCCCGGTTTCAAGCCACGTAATTCGACTTCGCCCTTCCATGGTGTGTTTTCGTTCGGCGCAAAAAATGCATAGTACATCTTTCCATCTTTAGTAATGGCGTACGCTTCCGGCGAATCGTAACCATAGACGTAGAGATCAAGGAAGGTCCCTTTGGAGAGCATCTTGTCGTTGTATATCCCGATCCATTTCTTCCAGTGATCTTCCTTTTCCTGGGTAAGCATCACATTTTTAAATTTCGGGCCAGGATCCGGCCACACAAACTTTGTCCCCACGACTCCTCCGGTGCCTACTGTCGAAGCAAAGTCGTTGCCATGTTCAAGCCAGTCGCTACCCACGCGCGTCATTGCGGAAAGCTCAACGTGATCGCCATAAACGGCTGATTCTGGACCAAGCAATGCTTTATACATTTTGATTCGACGTCGAACCTGCACTGCTCCCACAGGATCGGCCGTAACGGCTTGATCCATATAGGGCAACCACGCAAGCGACGGTGGAGTTCCGCAAGGGCAGCTCTGAGTTACGCTTTCCGGTTTCAAGGCACGCGTTGTTTGAAAGATAGTCTTGTAGACTTCGCTCATTGCATTTACGGAATCTTGTGGCGATTTGTGATGATGGGCCGGGTTGTAGCAAGCAGGCACGCTATAAATGTTGTCGAGCTTCGACCCGTCGAATCCCCAATCGCGGATAAACTTTTCGGTGAGTTTTTTATAGAAAGCCTGCACCTCAGGCACAGCCGGACACAAAGTCGCAAGGCCGCGCGTCATGCGGGCATGGGTTCCGTCTTTGTTGAGGATCAACCATTCGGGATGCTCCTTCACTACGTCCGACACGGAATACTGGTGGGACTCATACTTACCTTTGCCATCTTCCACGGCCAGAGGCAGCCACCAAATCTGTACCAGCTCTCCCTGATTGTGAAAATCATCAACCATCTTCTTGATTGAATCGCCGGGAAAAGTGTCAGTTCTGGGATTCCAGTCTCCGTAAGTGTCGAACCAGCGATCATCGAGTGTGGCCCACTTTATTCCGAGTTCTTTAAGTTTCGGAATGGTGCCTGTCATTTGTGAAGGAGTGACATCGGCTTCATATCCCCAACCACACCAACTCACGTTGTAGGCTTCGTTCGACGGCTTCGGTATATTCCAACCTTCTTTTTGCAGAACATTCGACCACAAACGCAAGGGTTGGTAAAAATCGCCGGAGTAGATGGCGATGAAACTGCGTGGGGTGGAGTAACTCTCGCCCGGTTTCAGCGTTGTTTTGGCGGGAATATCTACCGATGCGCTTACTCGTCCATCACTCTCAACTTTGACGGGCAATGAAAGTGATAAAGGCAAGGTTTCGACATGCCCAACAGCCTCTCCCACCGAAGCTGTCCAAAAGGCGACAACTGGAATGCCGCCACCGTAGCCGCCTTTCACGGTTTCCCCCATTACATTACTTTGCGCTGATGTACGTTTCAGCTTTAGAACGTCATCTTCTCCCCAGTTGTAACTCGATCCTTGGTATGCCCACATGTCATACGGTTGCACTTTAGCGTCAGCAAGCTTCGCATTAAAACGATGTTGCTGCTCTACTACCCGATCAATTTGGAAGTCTGATGTCCCAGTGTTTTTGTATTCAACGCTACTTAGTAGCAGGTTGGGGGAATCGTCGTAAGCCTCAATGGAGAGCGTACGCAAGATGTCCGTGCCAGCTGAACCAAGCCCACGCGCTGGAATTTCTATCCGCTTGCCTCGCCCTAACTTGCCGCTTGCCTCTGATATTTTGGCTTGCTGAAAGTCGAGCGTAAAATAAATGGTTTTTCCTTCATGAACCAAATATCCGCTGTCATTGGGAGCGCCTGCTTTTGGATCGTCCAGGCTAAGTCGTTGGCCATTGCTGGTCAGGGATGCCTGCACATACCCTGACGGCAATATTTGAAACTCGGCTGTGCTGGTAGTCAAAACGATGGGACCGCCAGGATTTGTGACAACTTTGATATCAGAGAGTTGAGGGGTAGCCGGAGCTTGAGAAGACGATTGTGCGGAGGGCGGCGTTGATTTATTGCATCCTGTACTGACCAACCCTATCCCCGCTAAGAGCGCGCCGATTGCATGGATGAATGTTCGTCGAAACAGTTTGTTCATGTTCATTGGATCCCTTTTGCGCTCATAGTTTTAAACTGCCCAAACAATCGCTCGGCGTTTGAATGATAGATTTTTTCCAGGACTTCATCCGGCAATTCCATGCCGTAAATTTTCCAGCGGCCCTGTCCGGGATACCCCCAATAGTCGAAATATTCATCACCGGTTTCAAGCCAGCGGAAGTGGTTGCGGTACATTTCCTCGCTCACTTGATTGTCGGTGCCGAACATAATTCGATCCTGATATTTCAAAAAGAACTCGCGAGAATGTTTTGGCTGCCGTCCGAGTTCGGCTTCCCGCGCTCCGAACTCCACCATCACATTGGGATACGTATCGAGAACACTAGCAACATAATCAAGATTTTCCGGCCAGTTCGCCATATGTAACGCAACGAATGTAGTGTGCGGATGCCGGGCAAACACGCGATCTCTGGCGGCAAGAATGGATTCTTTGGTGGGAAATTGGGGTCCATAGAATCCCCAGTCTGGATGCTCAGTCAATTCCTCATAGCGTTCGTTAGTATTATCAACTGCATGGAAGAACGCTTCTGGGTCCGTCACATGGATAGATACGGGAATGCCCAGACGTCCGCATTCCTCCCACACAGGATCAAGCCGAGGATCGTCTACAGTGATCAGCTTGCCAGTTTTGTCCCTCACTCCCAGTCCTAAGTCTTTCAGAACTTTTAAACCACGTGCTCCTCGCGAAACAGCATCGTCTAGCTGTGCCACCATCTCTTTGCTGAAATTGGAATCGTCAATCTTGCTCCAGTCGATCTGAGAAAAGACGATAAACCTTCCGGGATACGCCTTCGCCATTTCGTTGATGACTGCCTGAAGCTTTTCGCCCCACATGCCTGTGAGGATCACAATCGTCCTCACATTGGTATTGTTCATGACTTCAACTACCCGTTCGGGTGGCATATGTTCGTCAATTCCTGCCGCATCATTGACATGGCTGTGCACATCGATCACATAAAACTTTGCTTTGTCGACTGGATGGGCAGGGGCATGCAGCATAGAGACGGGGTGAAAATCTTTAAGCAGGAGGGTCTTCTTTTGATCAGCATCGGAAACTGATTTATAGCCAATGGGAGCTTGGTTTTGTGCAGAGCCATCTGGTTTGGCTCCGTTTTGCGCAGAATTTTGAGCTGAACAATATGAACCGAGCGCTAAAGAAAAAATTAACAACTTGACCGCGTAAGGAATGAGCTTCATCGAAACTCCGATCAACTTTGTACAAACGAATTATAACGAAAGTAAATGTAATATATCGTAAGCAAAATGTATAGGAGAGCTTGCATAGCTTGCGCAAAAATTCAAAAGCGCGTATTTAACCAAATCAGTAAACGAGGCGATTATCGCTTGGGCGGACTTGCTGAATGACGAACCTTTAGCTCCGGCATAAGGATGACGTTCTCCGGTTTCGGGTCGGAACTTTTCAGACGTTGTAGCAGAAGTCCTACCCCCTTCGCGCCCATCTGATATCCAGGTTGGGCAACTGTCGTTAACGGAGGGTTCGTAAATTCTGATATTTCCAGGTCGTCAAAACCAATAATCGAAATATCGTCAGGACAATTCAGTCCCGCTTCTCGTATAGCAGCTAAGGCTCCTAGCGCAATCAAATCATTACCCGCAATGACAGCCGTCGGCAGGGAACGCCGTGATAATAGGACTTTCATTTTTTCGTATCCACTAGCGCGATCGAAGCGGCCTTCCTGAATGTATTCAGGATTAACGATCACCTCGTGAGACCGCATAGCTGTACGAAAACCATCTAATCGTCCGATCGCGCTCGCAAGGTTAAGAGGGCCTGTGATAATGGCAATGGAACGATGTCCCATCTCCAACAGATAACAGGTTGCTTCTTCTGTGCCCTTCGCATTGTTTACGGTGACGCTATCGCCTTTCCACTTAGTGGGCCTGCGGTCGATACAAACCACGGGGACGTCGTCAACTTCCAGATCAGTTAAAGCATTAATTTCGCTCATGATCGACGGGATGAGAATGAGCCCAGCCATCCGATAGGAACGTAGTTCTTTCAAATACTCAATCTCTTTCGATGGATCATTATCTGCATTGCATAACATCAGCCGGTACGAATGTTGGTAAGCGACATCCTCAACCCCTCTTACCACGGCAGGAAAGAATGGATTTGTGATATCGGGAATAATCATGCCGAGAATGGTGGTTTGGTTCCGCCGAAACCCTTGAGCAAGCCGGCTTGGGTGATATTGCAGTTCTTGGATAGCTTCAGCAACTTTACGGCGAAGATTTTCTTTGACGGGTGTTGTGTTGTTAATGACGTTCGAAACGGTGCCGAGAGAGACTCCTGCTCGCTTGGCAATGTGTTTCATGGTGACGATGTTTTTAAAATTACTTGAGCGGGGCAACTGGCTTCACCCATTCGTCTTGGAAGTAGGGCAGCAGCATTTTAACTGCTACACGGGTAATTGACTATTGAGAGCAGTAACGCAGTTTAGAAGTTGGATGGTGTCTTTATTTCTATTCAAACCTCTATCCGAACCGCACTGCTTCCTTCCTTGGAACTCGAATCTAAGTTGATATGCGACAGTGCAGCGAAAAGCGAAAACGATGACGATGTGATAGTTTAACCCGATTGAATCGTGTACGTTACCGTGAATTACATTCAAGCAAGCGAATACTTGATTTGAAAGTCACACTTTACCCAGGACTTCCAATGAACAAAAACCGTTCTAGTTGTTCGTTCGTTCTGCTTCCTGTTCTCATATTAATGTTTGCGAGTGCGGCTTCCGCGCAATGGACCACAATGAATCCGGTTACTGCCGTCCAGCAGCAATCCGACGACGTGCTATTCAAGATGAAAGTCGGCACTCTCAAAGTGCAGGTTTGTTCCGATTCCATTATTCACGTTCTGTATTCGGCGACATCTTCGTTCCCGAATCCTCCCGATTATGTCGTAATTAAGAAAAGCTGGAACACCCCAAAATGGACAATGCAAGGTACTGATCAAGACGTTACGATTTCGACTTCGCGGCTAGAAGTAGTGATCACACGAAAAGACGGAGCCATTACATATCGGGACCTGGATGGCAAGCAACTGGTTCAAGAAGCTACAAGAAAACTTACTCCTGCCACAGTCAATGGAGAAAATACCTATCGTGCCGAGTCATTCATCAATATCTACGGTTCCCGTGAAGGGTTTTACGGGCTGGGCCAGCACCAGGCGGGCGTATGGAATTACCGCGGCGAATCGGTAGACATCTCGCAAGACAATACCAACATTGCCGTGCCTTTTCTGGTTTCGAGCAATGGGTATGGAATCTATTGGAACAATGACTCAAGAGGCAGGTTTAATAACCGCTTTGCAAATTATTTATACATCAGCTCGGAAGTTGCTGATGTGATCGACTACTACTTCTTTTATGGGCCGGAACTGGATCAAGTTATTGCCGGCTATCGCGAGCTAACCGGGCAAGCGCCTATGTTCGGAAAATGGGCATACGGATTTTGGCAATGTAAGAACCGCTACAAATCGCAACAGGAGATTCTGGACGTCGCGCGGAAGTATCGCGACTTGCATATTCCAGTGGACAACATAGTTCAGGACTGGTTCTGGTGGAACCGAAAGGGCGAATTTGTTTTCAATAAAAACTACTCAGATCCCAAAGAGATGATTGACCAGCTGCACACAGAGAATTTTCATCTGATGATATCTATTTGGCCATTTTTCGAGCCGGGCTCAAGCAATTACGACTACATGGAACAGCAGGGCTGGTTTGTGGATAAGTTCAAGTACGCGAAACCGCCGTATCACACATCGGGAATGGCTGTGTATGACGCCACTAACGCCGAAGCCCGAAAATTTTACTGGCACAAGATCGACAAGGGACTATTCAGCATTGGTGCGGATGCATGGTGGATGGACACGACTGAACCCGAGACTGAGGGCCAGGAAGAAAATATTCTTCTAAATCATAAACTCGCGGCAGGCAGTGGAAACCGATACGTAAACGCCTTTCCTCTTCTCGATACAAGCGGGGTCTATGAAGGACAGCGAAGTGCCTCCGACAAAAAGCGTGTCTTTATTTTGTCTCGCTCGGCATTCGCAGGTTCGCAGAAAAACGCAGTCACTGCGTGGTCCGGGGATATAAATTCCGATTGGTTTAGCTTTCGACGTCAAATTCCCGCGGGTTTGAATTTTGAGTTGTCAGGCATTCCCTATTGGACAACTGACATTGGCGGTTTCGTGCTTGGGAATCCAACTGATCCCGGGTTTCGCGAACTGTTCATTCGCTGGTTTCAGTTCGGTACATTTAATCCTATATTGCGGGTTCATGGGACGCGTGTCCCGGATGAGAACGAGTTATGGTCGTATGGTCCTGAAGCACAGAGGATTCTTGTCAACTTTGACCGCTTGCGTTATCGCATGTTGCCTTACATTTATTCATTAGCGTGGAAAACGACTAGCGAAAGCTATACTCCGATGCGTCCGCTTGTCATGGATTTCCGCACCGATGTTCGTGCGCAAAATATTGGAGACCAGTTTATGTTTGGCCCGGCATTCCTGGTGAATCCAGTTACAGAGCCTGCAGCTACTACTCGTCCGCTTTATTTGCCGCAAGCCAAATGGTATGGCTTCTGGAGTGGAGCAGCGATGGAAGGAGGACGCGCTATAAATCCCCAGACTTCAATAGACCAGATTCCGCTTTACGTTCGCGCTGGATCAATTCTGCCATTAGGCCCTGAGATGCAGTGGTCGACCGAAAAGCCGGAAGACCCAATTGAACTCCGCGTTTATCCGGGGGCGAATGGTGATTTCACTCTCTACGAAGATGAAAATGAGAATTACAATTACGAAAAAGGCCTTTACGCGACGATTCCTATTCATTGGGATGATGCACAGCGCCGGCTTACGATTGGGGACCGCAAAGGGCAATTCCCAGGCATGTTGCAGCAACGAACATTTCAGATTGTCATTTCCAAAGAGAATCATGGCGTAGGAATCGATAAAACGGACCAGCCTGATAAGGTTGTGCAGTATTTGGGAAAAGAGATCACGCTTACTCCGTAACAATTCCGATCTTCGAAGATTATCCGTAACACGATCATTTAAGATCCCGGTGCACGGTGTCCATAGAAAATGCGGGTAAACATACGGCGATGTACTCAGCGCCACCCTCATTTGGAGTCGAGTACTGCACCCATTCACCGCGATGTGCAATTACAGCTTGTCCGGCAGCCACATTCATCTCACCCTCGTTGTAGCGCACCAGTACTGTGCCCTTCAGCACAATCGTGAATTCGTCAAATTCCGGAGCCTGCCCAGGTTCCTGCCATCCTTGAGGGCTGCGCATGTGGGCCACACTTACAGCTGACGTTTTACTATTCACGCGTCCCACATATTCATCGATGAGCTTGGGCTTGGTTCCTGCTGCTTGAATACGAGTGGGCTGAGCGATAAGAGTAGGCATTGGTGTCCCTTTACTTTAGTGAAAAGAAAACACTTTATCAGATGCGTTTGAAATTAACGGAATTTTGGAGTATGGCTGGTTGAAACTTCAATCTATGCTGACATGATACGAACTTTTTCCGCATGAGCAGTGGCTAGAGCGTCCAAAGCAGGAAATGATAACGGAACAGTCATAGTCTTGTCGGGTGGCATAGTGCCGACTTGAAGTGCATGGACGAGCATTTCTATCGCCATGCCTGTATTTGCAGGATTAATGATGGTTGCTGTCAACAATCCTCTTTTGACCCATGCCTGGCCGGTCTTAGGCATACCATCACACCCAATATAAGGTAATGCTAGCCAACGATTGCGTAATGTCTCGTCCGGTATTTCCTGGAATGCCTTGCGTGCGCCGATCGCCATACCATCGTCTTGACTGGCGATTACGTCAACCAGAGTCTGTTGTGAAGTGGATAACCGCAACCATGAAGCCACTGCTTTATGAGCGCTGGCTTCGGTCCAGTTTCCCTTCATTAGCTTAACTTGCACGTTAGCAGGTTTGGTCTCGTACATACCCGTTGTACGTTGCTTGGCAGCCAGGCTTTCCGCAGGACCTTGTATGTATAAAACGTGCCCACCTTTAGGAAGGAGTGCGGCAAATTGCCTGCCTTGGATACGTCCTATTTCTTCGTGATTCGAAGTAATGCCGAACACGGGGACCTTATAGGTTCGGCGGAGATCGTTGATGTAATCGACATCACGGTTGAGGATGACCCATCCAATTCCAGCGGCGGCCGCAGCACGAGCGACTTGAGGAAGGCCGGTTCCCACAGGCTCGAAAATAATGCCATCAGGGTGCGAAGTGGAGTTTGATTGAATGACCTTTAGCAATTGCTGGCTTTGAGCAATAGCATCATTATCGGCATAGACGATCTGTATCTCGGCGCCCAGGCGACGCGCCGCTTCTTCAGCGGAGGCAGCCTGCTCCATTTGGTAGTCATTATCATTGTTGGTCAGTGAGACCACAAAGTTGAATTTCTTCATTGCATGACTCTTCTGCCCCAATCTTATTCTGTGCAGCGCAAAACGGTAATATTACGAAAGTCACTGTGAATACGAGGACCCTGTAATCCCTCGTCCTTCGATCTGTTCGGCATCTGAAATCCCATAGAACGGATGAGACGACCACGCACAAGGTAGAATGCCAGCCGGAGGATACATGTCAAAATCGCGTAGGCAGTTTTTGGCGGCTACATCTCTCAGTCTCTTGGGAGTGGCAACCACGTCTCTCAGTAAGGCTCAGGTGTCCACGAATCTTCCTCCGGGTTCGCCATCGGCATTCGGTACTGGGTCTGAAGTTGGACCTGAGGTGACGGTTTCAACTTTCGCTGAAGCAGAGAAGTTAGTGCAATTTCCCTTGAGCGATAAGCAACGAGCAATAGCAGCAGCGAGCTGGCGCAAAACGATGGCAGGGTTGTATGAACGGCGGACAGGCCCCAGGAAAATTGCGCTTGAGCCAGCACTTGCTCCAGCTTCGCTCTGGAATCCAATGTTGCCGGGCCAGAAAACAGTTCCACAGCGTGATCGGTTTATTCGCAGCAATACGGATCCCGGGCCGTTGCCAGCCAACGATGAAGATATCGCTTTCGCACCCGTCACTCAGCTTTCGCGCTGGATTGAGACACGAAAACTGACATCGCTGCGACTGACGAATCTTTATCTCGCGCGATTGCAGCGATTCAATCCCAAGCTGCGATGTGTTATCACGCTTACTCCAGAGTTGGCGTTAACCCAAGCCAAGCAGGCCGATGAAGAAATTACTGCAGGCAAGTACCGCGGGCCGCTGCATGGGATCGCATGGGGGACTAAGGACCTTCTTGACACTGCTGGAATCCCGACTACATACGGCGCCGAGCCTTTCCGAAACCGAATACCCGCGGCGGACAGCGCGGTGGTCAAACGCCTGCACGAGGCAGGCGCTGTGCTCGTGGCAAAGCTCAGCTTGGGTGCTCTGGCGCTTAATGACATCTGGTTCGGCGGTCAAACGGTGAACCCGTGGCTGCCGGAAGAGGGCGCATCTGGATCGAGTGCAGGGCCCGGCGCCGCGACGGCTGCCGGACTGGTCGGCTTCGCGATCGGGAGCGAAACCGGCGGCAGCATCGTGAGCCCTTCGATGCGCTGCGGGATTACCGGACTGCGCCCTACATACGGGCGTGTGCCGCGCACTGGCGCGATGACATTGTGTTGGTCGCTCGACAAACTTGGTCCCATGACGCGCAGCGTTGAAGACGCAATGCTGGTGCTCCATGCTATCTCCGGCGCAGACGCTGGCGATGTGGCCAGCGTGCCAAGCAAGCTTGACTTCGATGCGGGCGCAGAAGTGAACGGGTTGCGTGTCGGGTACTTTCCTGGCTGGATGAATGAGGCACCCGCGACTGGTGTCGATCGCGCCGCTCTCGAAGCAGTGAAGAAATTGGGAATGGTTCCGGTTGAGGTCTCGATTCCGGACTGGCCGTACGGATCGCTGAATCTGATTCTCTTTGCCGAAGGGGCAGCAGCCTTTGAAGAACTGGAGCTCAACGGCGGGATGGATCAGCTGCGAATGCAGACGCCGGATGCGTGGCCTAACATTTTTCGGGAGGCGCGGTTTCTGTCCGCAGTCGATTTTGTTCAGGCCGAGCGTTTGCGCCGCAAAGTGGCGGATGAGATGGCGCGTCTCTTCTCCCAAGTCGATCTGCTGCTGGTGCCATCGTTGCGAGACGAAATGCTCACCATTACCAACTTTACTGGACACCCATCACTCACACTTCGGGCGGGATTTGTCGAAGTGTCAAGAGCGCGCAGCGATTGGGCTCCGGACCCGAGCATGCCGCTGCCATCATTTAATCCGCCGCGTCGAGTGCCGCATGGAGTCACCTTGATCGGGAGGCTCTTTGACGAAGGCACGCTGGCAAATGCCGGGCTCGCGCTGGAGCGTAGCTTTGGCGTGCTGGGAGAGCGGCCGCCCGGGTTCTAAGGAAAACTGCGGATCAGCTGCTACTCCTTCTTGGGCGTTGGCGCGCTCAATAGATCCACGAACATTTTGTAAAACTTCTCCGTATCCAGATCGACTTGTATCTCGACTGGTTGCACTTCTACTTTCGGCTTGTCGCTATCCGTCCAGGTCAGCATGTTTCCGTAATCCGCTCCGCGGTCGAGATCGACATCCAAATAGCGCGTCTCTTTTTTGGTGATGATGCTTGGATCGAGCCACGCTAATGATGCCAGCTCATCCCATAAGTAATTAAAATTGCCGTACAAGTGGGAATACTTGCCGATGTATTGCGCCGATGGCGTGTTCGCGGTTTTGATCTGGTTGATCAATTCATTGGTCATGCGCGTTTTGACCGAAATATCGACGGGCGTGCAGACAATCTTCTTCCACGGAGCGCGCAGCACGATGTGAGCCGCTTCGGGATCAAACCAAATGTTAAATTCATGCCGTGGCGCGTTGACGAATTCAGGATCCTCAGTCTGCGGATTGAGGCTTGCGCCCATGAAGACCAGCTCTTTGGCAAGGCTGACGAATTGTGGATCGATAGAAATAGCAAGCGCGATGTTGGTCATTGGCCCGCCCGCATAGATGGTGATCTCATTAGGATATTTGTGAACCATGCGGACCAGAAAGTGGGCGGCATCTTCGTCGATTGCTTTCGTCGTGGGCTTGCCCTCGGGCATGTCTCCGAGTTGATCTGACGGATGATAAAACTTTGGTGTCCATGCCCCAAGCCAAGTCACCGAGCCATAGCGCTGCTCCCATAACTCTGTGTCTTCTTTCCGCCGGACCAGTGGATACTCCGCCCCAGAGACGACGGGAATGTCGGTGCGTCCGACGATTTCGAGCATGCGCAAGGTATGCGCTACTTCAGATTTGAGCCATGCATCGCCAGTGACAACAGTGATGCCGAGAACATCAGTTTGCGGAGACTGGATCAGCAGCAGCATGGACTGCTGGTCGGTTCCGGCGGGTCCGGCCGCGTCTTGATCAATGATGATCTTGCGTTTGCTTTGATTGGGGGCTGCCTGTCCCCAGCAGGTAAGGCATGTCAGCAACATTAACGCAGAGAGAAACCGGATTTGGCCGAACTTCATTAGTTCACCTCGAAAAATTGAAAGCTTTAGAGCTGTTTATTAAAAGCGACGAGCAAAGCCTACCGGATGGTGCGATTAGGGATGCTTCAGCTGCGACTGATCCTCGCAAGCGAGGCTCAGTATTTGTTCAGCGTGACAACGTGCTCAGAAACGAGATTCGGTTACTGCTTTCCCGATAATCGTCCAATCAGTAAATCGAAGAACTTCGCCGAGTCTACTTCCACGGCCACTTTGGTATTAGGCACATATTTATCGCGTAGCACCGGAGAGGATTTTAAGCTTGAGAGCGTCGGCGCCGACCCTCGTATCGACATGTTTGATGCTGCCGCTTTCTCTTTTTCCGGGCTGCGCCGTAAGTCCCCGGCACTGGGGCTGTAGCCCAGCGTTTCTCCGGCTGTTAATTCACCCATAGTTTCTACATCGACGTAATAATCCTTCCACGTTACAACCGATGGATCGAGAAAAGATGCGACGGCGAGGGAGTCATGCATATTCGGTCCAACGAGGAAGCCCTGCTCGCGGTTGTGATTAATCGCATTGCGAGCAATCTTGGCTGCTCCCTGGCTGATAGGATTCTGCGCGGCTTCGAGCGTCCGCACGTGCTCTTCAGTGAGCGATGTTTTGCGAGTGACGTCGAGCCCCACCATGTTAACGGGAATGCCGGATTGGAAGACGATGCGGGCCGCCTCGGGGTCTACATAAATATTGAACTCCGCCGCAGGCGTAATGTTTCCACCGGAAAGCGAGCCACCCATGATGGTTAGGCCCTTGATCATGCCTGCGAGTTCGGGGTCCAGATTCAATGCATTCGCCACATTTGTCAGCGGGCCGACTGCGATCAATGTGACTTCGCCAGGGTATTTTCGTACCGTGTTCCGAATGAATACTGCAGCCGGATCAGCAATAGGCTTGGTTTTCGGTTCCGGGAAGACGGCGCCTCCCAGTCCGTTTTCGCCATGCGCGTATTGTGCCGTGACTAGGCGTCTTACGAGCGGTGCTTTAGCTCCCGCCGCCACCGGAATATCCGTGCGGTCCGCAATCTCAATCATGCGCAGTGCGTTGGGAAGAGTCAGTGAAAGCGGAACGTTTCCTGCAACCGGAGTAAGACCTTCGATTTTCAGCTCCGGAGAACTCATCGCCAAAAGCAAAGCCAATGCGTCGTCCACGCCCGGATCGGTATCGATGATGACCCGCTTGGTTCCGTGAGAAGCCGGTTCATTGGAAGGGCTCATCCCTGTCAGGGTGGTCGCTCCCGCTTCACGTACTAAACTTCCCGCTGCGAATGTAACAGCTGAGGAAGTTACAAATTGACGGCGGGTCATGCCAAAAGCTTTTTGTTCAGATTCCATGTTTGTTCCTCAGAATGCTTGAGACGCTAATGGGTGCTGCGCACAGGCTGAGTCATTAATTTAATGTAGAGGTCGTATAGTTTTCTCGTATCCACGTCAAACTGTACAGTGGCTTTGCGTTCATAGGGAGGCAGAGCCGCTCCGGGTTCCCAGAAGAGGGTTTCGCCATAGCTGGGACCGTGATCAATATCAATGTCTACATAAAGTTCTTTCCGTCCAGTGACAATGGATGGATCGATCATGGCAGCAGCCGAGAGTTCGTCCCACATAAAACTCTCCATCGAATATTCGGTGAGATAGCGAGCGATTGGAGTATCAGCTTTTGCGATTGCGTCCTTCACTGCGGGATTCACGGTTGTTTTGACCGAGATATCAATGGGAGTGATAGTTATTTTCTTCCAGGGAGCGCGCATCGCGATGCGAACGGCTTCTGGATCGAACCACCAGTTAAATTCCCGGCGTCCGTCGATCTTGTTGATGCCGCCATTGTCGGCGTACATACCGCTTCCCATCAGAACGAGTTCTTTTGCCAAGCTTGCTACTTGAGGATCGAGGCGCAGCGCCAAGGCAATGTTGGTCATGGGGCCGCCTGCCCAAATTACCACTTCATTTGGATATTGATGGACCATACGGACAATAAAGTGTGCAGCCGTTTCGTCCAATGCCTTGGTGTGCGGTGTGCCTTCGACCAACGGGGGGACTATGTTTGGATCATGGTATCCAGCACGGAAGGCGGCCTGAGTTGTAACTTTTGATAAATCGCTCCAACAACCCTTGTAAGGAATTTTTCCGTACAGGCCCTCCCATCGTTCGGTTTCTTCCTTCGAATTAAGCAACGGGAACTCGGCGCCTTGGATGACTGGAACGTCAGTACGCCCGGCGATTTCGAGTAGCCGCAACGTTCGCTGGGTTTCTTCTTTCACCCACTGATCGCCGCTGACCGTCGTGATGCCAAGTACGTCAAATTTATCCGATTGCAAGAATATGAGAATTGATTGCATATCGGTGGTAGCGGGTCCGCGTGCGTCCTGATCGACTATGACTTTGATTTTTTGTGCTTGCAGTATGGTTGTGGTTGCTACTAACAGAAGTGAGGTCAGCAGGAGAAAAGAAACTCGCACTCTCAATTGTGAATACCTCTTGGGCCCGGTGGTCTGCTTCGCAGCCGTCCGACAATCATGGTCGGTTGTCGGCCCGATGACGAAGACCGAGAATTGTACCCCCTATTTTCTGAATCGACTAGTTTTTTAAACACGCCAGAGATCTCCTACATGGAGCATGACTGCGCCGGTCAGATTAAGCGACCTTCAGCGCTTGGGACACAGCAGATTGTGAGAGCATTTAGGAGAGACTAGAATGTGATCGGGTAATTTCATAATTCCGATTCTGCTATGAGGCATAATTTTGGCATGCGGGTCTGTGTGCTGCCTTTGACAGCTTTCATTGTGTTTGTCCTATTGAGTATTTGCGGGCAATCCCAAGAAATTCGTCATACGGCAGCTTTGCAAGGATTTGTGCACGATGCAAAGGGACATCCAATTGCCCTCGCCACGGTTTCTCTTGAATCTAATCCTGAGCTGCAAGCCCTGACTACCCATACAGACGCAACCGGGCATTATCAGTTTTTATCTCTAGACAGTGGAGTGTATACAATTCACGCCGAATCCACTGGAAATGGCGAAGCAAGATTTGGTCCTTGTGTAATTGAGCAGGACAATGCAAGGACAGTTGATCTGACACTGAATCAAAAAAGTGCTTCTGTCGCGGGATCCGCGACCTCAGTGGAGTTTTTCGACGAACCCCAATTTACGATTGCCGGGGTGACGGATACCACAAATCTTGGGGGACACGGTTCGACCACAACGGCTGGTAATACAGATGCCCTAACCAAAGATGTCCGTTCACTTGACATTGAAACGCAAGCCAAGTCGCAGAAGGGTTCTCCGCAGCTTGCCGAGGCTAATAAAACGTTTCAGACAAACCATGAAAATTCATTTGAAACGGCACTTGCGCATGCAGATGCCGGACAATATGAATTGACACGAACCAACATCCGGCAACTGCTTGCGGTAAAGAATAAAACCGCATCAGATAAGGCCGCACTCTACCATTTGCTCGCTGATGTGGAAGAAAAATCGGGTAATTCTCTTGAAGCGGTCCGCGATTACCAACAGGCCGCCGAACTGGATACAAGCGAAGCGAATTTATTCGATTGGGCAGCTGAACTCCTAATGCATCATGCGGCTGAACCAGCAAGCGAGGTCTTCCAAAAAGGAAATAAGCGGTTCCCACGTTCCGTAAGGATGCTGGTTGGCTTGGGCGTGTCCTTATACGCTCGCGGTTCTTATGATGCCGCTGTTCAAAGTCTCTGTGAAGCTTCGGATTTGAATCCCAGCGATCCGAATCCATATCTGTATTTGGGAAAAATGCAGAATGTTAATGGTGCAAAATTGGAAGGCCCAACATTGGAGAATTCAATAGAGAAGCTGGCGCGATTTGTCCAGTTGCAACCGGAGAACCCCTTGGCCAATTACTACTATGCGTTGGGTCTTTGGAACCGACGAAAGGATTCAGAGGACGCTGAACATTGTGCGCAGGTGGACTCTCTGTTGCAGAAAGCCCTGCGGCTTGACCCGAAACTTGGGGTTGCGTATTTGCAGTTGGGAATTGTTTATGCAGATCACGGAGATTTTCTGCGGGCTATTGCAGAGTATCAAAAAGCAATCGAGGTTAGTCCGGAGTTGGAAGAGGCACATTATCGGCTGGCGCAAGCCTACAAACGAACTGGAGAAAGTGTAAAAACCGAGCGGGAACTGCAACTTTACAAACAGATGTCAAAGAGTGCGGCGGAACAGACAGAACGCAAACGGCACGAGATACAGCAGTTTGTTTATACCTTGCGAGATCAAACCCCTGTTTCACAAGCTCACTAGGCAGGTATTCGTTTCACTGACGTCGCGACTTGAGCGAATAATTTCTCGCAGCGCCGAAATCAGTGACACCGATGTGTCCAATCGACAGCCAGCGCTCGAGCGTGTGATGGCCAGTTCGGTGCAACAAGTAAGAGATACCGATCGATGTTCCCGTGGCGGCAGCTTCGAGAGCAGGGAATCCAGCTGAACTGTTAACCACATCGTCCGGGATAAGAATTTCCTGGCGCCCACGAGCCAGCATGTTTTTGGTGGATGCATAATCCATGGTGCGAGAAGCAGCGACTCCAGAAAACAGCACAATGTTTGTGCGATCCCAGAAATGATGGGGTTGGAGAACAAGCGGTGGCTCTATTACGGCAGAAGGTGCCATCGGTTCCTCGTCCGAAGCAGGCGATAACGCGGCTGCTTTAGAAAGAGAGGACTTGTCTTGCGCAGACGCAGTTGGAACTGCTACCGCCGTGGTGGCCAGTAGCACAGCCGAAAGAATATGTCGCCAATTGCGCATGATGCATTGTAAAGAGACCGGCGAGTATTGCTGAGTTACTTCTGGATACCCCATCTCGTTTGAGGCATAACACGCGAGATTCCTCGACCCGCTGGTGAAAACGCGAGTCTTCGGAATGACACCTGATAAGGATAGCTGGTTTCCGCTGTTGATCTGAAAACGTTTATACTTGTTAGTTTTCCTATCTGATGGTTTACGAATCGACAAGCGAGGATAAGTAATGGCGGAGTCATATAACGGCGTCCCAACACCAACCGATGGGGCCAAAATTATTTACAGCAATGGCAAGTATCAAGTACCCGATAATCCAATAATTCCTTTCATCGAGGGCGATGGGACGGGCCGTGACATTTGGAAAGCGTCGGTGCGTGTTTTCGATGCGGCGGTAGAAAAAGCTTATAAAGGCAAGCGCCGCGTAGCCTGGTATGAAGTCTTTGCGGGAGAAAAATCAAAAGCTAAATTCGACACATGGTTGCCCGATGAAACCGTCGATGCAATTCGTGATTTTCGCGTAGCCATCAAAGGCCCGCTGACCACGCCCGTTGGCGGCGGCATTCGCTCGATCAACGTTGCATTGCGACAGATTCTCGACCTCTATTCCTGCGTGCGTCCAGTGCGGTATTACAAAGGAACTCCTTCTCCAGTGAAGCATCCCGAACGTTTGGATGTCATGATCTATCGCGAGAACACGGAAGATGTTTACGCTGGCATCGAATGGGAACAAGGCACACCGGAAGCAGCCAAGCTGATCGAATTCATTAACAAAGACATGCTGAAGAGCGGGAAAAAGCAGATCCGGCTCGACTCGGGAGTTGGCGTTAAGCCCATATCCATTACTGGGACGAAACGCCTGGTCCGCATGGCCATTCAGTATGCGCTTGAAAGTGGGCGAAAAAGTGTAACGCTCATGCATAAGGGCAACATCCAGAAATTCACTGAAGGCTCGTTCCGCAAGTGGGGCTACGAACTTGCGACCGAAGAATTTCGCGATAAGGTGGTTACCGAGCGCGAGAGCTGGATCATTGACAATAAAGATAAAAATCCAAATATCACCATTGAAGAAAACGCCGCCTCGGTTGAACCCGGCTTGGAGTTTGCTCCGGAAGAATTCCGGCAGGCGGTTTACAAAGAGGTCGAGATAGTGCTGGACACGATCTACAGCACGCATGGCAAAGGCGCGTGGAAGAAGAAGCTCATGATCAACGACCGGATTGCCGATTCTATTTTTCAGCAGGTGGTTACGCGGCCTGAGGAATATTCGGTGATAGCGGCTCCTAATTTAAATGGTGATTACATTTCAGACGCGTGCGCGGCACAGGTTGGTGGGCTCGGCATCGCTCCGGGCGCGAATATTGGAGATGGGTACGCCTGCTTTGAAGCCACTCACGGCACTGCTCCAAAATACGCCGATAAGGATGTTATTAATCCCGGCTCCGTGATTCTCTCGGGTGTGATGCTGTTTCGTTTTCTCGGTTGGAACAAGGCTGCTGACCTTATTGAGCATGGTCTGGAACGTACCATCGAGCAAAAGAAAGTTACGTATGATTTTGAGCGGCTGATGGACGGCGCCACTAAAGTTAAGACCAGCGAGTTCGCAACTCACATCATTGAGAATATGGATGCGAGTGTGCTCTCGGCGACGAAATAAATTTCAATAAAAGAATCTGAATTCAGAAAGGAACGGTTTCATGCGTAAGAAAGTATCGATTGTAGGTTCAGGGAATGTGGGCGCAACTGCCGCACACTGGATTGCCGCTAAGGAACTCGCGGATGTGGTGTTGATCGACATCATCGAAGGCGTGCCTCAAGGCAAAGGCCTTGATTTGCTTGAAGCAATGCCGATTGAGAAGCGCGATTCGTATGTGATTGGAACGAACGATTACGCCGATACCGCGAACTCTGACATTGTTGTAATCACCGCTGGCATTCCCCGCAAGCCAGGAATGAGCCGGGATGATTTGCTCAATACCAACTACAAGATCATGAAAGATGTAGTGAGCAAAGTTGTCGAGCATTCTCCTAACTGCATTCTGATCATTGTTTCGAATCCGCTGGATGCCATGGCGCAGGCTGCATTTAAGTTAAGCGGCTTCTCCCGGCAGCGAGTGATTGGCATGGCGGGCGTGCTGGATTCCGCACGGTTTCGCGCATTCATCGCCCAGGAATTGAATGTAAGTGTGGAGAACGTCACGGCCTTTGTGCTAGGTGGACACGGCGATACTATGGTTCCGCTTGCTCGCTATTCGACAGTGGCGGGAATTCCAATCACCGAACTGATTGAACCAGACGCACTGCAAAAGCTGGTGCAGCGTACACGGGATGGCGGGGCCGAAATTGTGAAGTATTTGAAGACTGGTAGCGCGTACTATGCTCCCTCTGCGGCGGCTACGGAAATGGTCGAAGCAATTTTAAAAGATAAGAAGAAAATTTTGCCTTGCGCCGCGTATCTGGAAGGTGAGTATGGAGTGCATGGTCTTTATGTAGGCGTGCCAGTGAAGCTGGGTTCCAGCGGAATAGAGCAGATTATTGAAATCAAACTAACCCCAGAAGAGCAAGCAGCGCTCGATAAGAGCGCGGAAGCGGTGAAGGAGTTGGTGGGAGTGATTGGGGTCTAGAGCAGGCTTCAGGTGCTACGCTTCAGGAAATCCCGCCCGTGCGAAAAGAGGGCGGGATTCTTGTTTGCTACACCCGTTCGATCGTAATAGTTTTCACCACTAAATCTTTCAATGGTTTGTCCTGCTTGTTTCTTGGCGCGTTCACTATCTTCTCGACAACCTTTTCGCCTTCTACTAGTTCTCCAAAGATTGTGTGCTTGCCCGTCAACCATTCCGTTGGCGCGATGGTTATAAAAAACTGCGAGCCGTTTGTGTTTGGTCCAGCGTTTGCCATCGCCAGTTTGCCAGGCTTATCAAATTTGTGGGGTGAGCCTTTGGTTTCGTCTTCAAATTGATAGCCAGGGCCCCCGAAGCCGGTTCCGGCGGGGTCTCCACCTTGAATCATGAAATTGGGAATCACGCGATGAAAAATCGTTCCATCATAGAGACGATCTTTACTCTTTTTGCGGCTGACGGGATGCGACCACTCGCGCTTGCCTTCGGCCAGATCGATGAAGTTCTGCACCGTCTTGGGAGCATCTTTTTCAAAAAGGCGGCAAACAATGGTTCCTTCGGAAGTATCAAAAACAGCATAAGTGCCGGGCTGACGAGTCATAAATTCCTTTCAAAATAGTCGCACGTCGTTGGTCGTAAGTCGTTGGATCAAAATCAACGCCACAGATTATTGTGCTTTCGGAGCAGTCGCCGGTTTCTTGGATGCAGTTCCGGTTTTGGTAGCCGCTTTGTGTGCTGCTGGATTCGGAATTCCCGTGATCGTGATCTTATTGATCTTCACAGGTACATAAGGACGATCATTAGAATCGCGAGACTCACGCGCAATCTTCTTCACGAGTTCTACGCTGGGTTCATCGCACTGTCCGAAAATGGTGTAGCCGCCATTCAAGCTCGGATAGGGAACTTCGGTCACGAAGAACTGCGAGCCGTTGGTATCGGGGCCGGCATTGGCGTAGGCCAGCCGCCCAGGTTGATCAAATCCGAGGTCTGGAGAAGTTTCATTCTTGAATTTGTAGCCCGGATCGCCAGTGCCGTCTCCCTTCGGGTCGCCACCCTGAATCATAAAACTGGGGATCACTCGATGAAAGATAGTGCCATTGTAAAGCGGCTTGCCGATCACTTTCTTCCCGGTGACGGGATCGGTCCAGGCTTTCGTCCCGCGTGCGAGGCCAACGAAATTTGCTACCCCGATAGGAGCTTTGTCCGGGAATAGGTCACATTTCAGTGCGCCTTCAGTTGTATCGATCACTGCCGTGGGTTTTGCAGGAGTTGCGGTCGTGGTCGCAGGCTTTTTGACCGGGGCAGCTTTGGAAGCAGGCGCAGTTTGTGACCAGGAAAGAGCAGCACACAATGAGACTAGCATTGAGATGATAAAGAATCTACGCATCGGTGTTCCTCATTATCGGAAGTTAAGGTCGTGCACTATGCAAACATACAATTCTACGATACCAGCACAGATTATGGTTGGATGGCAGCTGGTGTTTGCGTAGCCTGGAGCTCATGACTAACTTTTTCTACTTCGCGGAAGACTCGCAGCAGGTTTCCACCGAGGATTTTATGAATGTCTTGAGCACTATATCCACGATCGAGTAGCAGTTGCGTGATCTTAGGAAGATCAGCAGCGGAATCGATGCCTGCGGGTGTTGCTCCACTCACGCCATCAAAATCTGAACCGAGCCCAACATGATCTACGCCTGCGACCTTTGCTATGTGATCGATATGGTCAATCAGCGATTTCAAGGGAGGGCGCGGAATTTTGGCGATCCACTCTCGCTCGATTCGATCCACTTCAACAAATGATACCGGCTTGCCTTCGGCTTTATGCTTGTCTATATAGCTTTGAACCGCCGCGGCCTGATCGTTCGCTTGGGCTTCAGATGCTTTGCGATAATTCTCGTCAATGAAGCCATCATAAAAATTAACCTGTACGACGCCGCCATTCTTGGCGACAGCACGCAGCATATCGTCGGTCATATTTCGTGGTGCGTTGGTCAGGGCGCGAGCAGAGGAATGTGAAGCAATGACGGGTGCTTTGCTGGTGGCAATCGCGTCCCAAAAGGTTTTATCGGCTACGTGCGAAATATCAACCATCATGCCCAATTGATTCATTTCGAGGACGACCTGCTTGCCGAAATCAGTCAGCCCATTGTGATGCTCGATTTTTGGATCGTCGATGTCGCCGGAAGAGTCTGCCCACTCATTTGTGTTGGACCAGGAAAGCGTCATGTAGCGCACACCAAGGCGGTAGAAATCACGCAGAAGGTGGATATCGTTTTCGATGGAGTGCCCGCCTTCGATGCCCATGAGTGCGGCGAGTTTCTTTTGCTTGTGAGCGCGTTCGATATCTTCCACGGAATAGGCCATCATCATGCGGTCCGGATGCCGGGCAGCTTGTTCATAAACCGAGTCGATGAGGTCGAGGGTATGCTGGGCATAATGCGCTTTATCTATGGTGCCGGGATCGACCCAAATGGAGAAGAATTCTGCGCCTAGATTTCCCGCTCGTGCTTTGTCAAGACTGATGTGCCCAATGTCTTTGGGATCGGTGTTGCCAATGTCGAAATTTTCATCAAGAAAACGCTGCGGCGTGTCGGCATGAGTGTCGACAATAATGGCGGAGTTGTGGATGGCGCGAGCATGGGCAGTGATGACCGGGTTATTGGGATCGGTTTTCGCTATCTCCTGCGCACTGGAGAAAGTAAAAGCAAATATTAGAAGTGCGAACAGAAGCAAAGTGCCGACACCGGCAAGGCGTTTCAATTTTATTGTCATGGCTTGTAAGTTAAGGATTGTATACCGAGGCTGACGTGCGAGGGCTTAGTTCTAATGGCAATCCGTTGGCGAGTCTGCTTTACGCGATGGGACAGAACCCGGTGACATTGACAAGTAAACAGATCAAATCTGATTGTTCAACCGCCGGCGCGCCAACCCAAATCGTGGCTCCATGGTTGCAATCGTGCACAGTACAAAAAACAGGGCAGCATTGGCCGGAATATGAAGGTTGAAATCGACACAACTATGCACCAAAATGCCTGTAATCCCCAGGAATGCTGCCAGTGCAACCGCGCCATTTTTATCTTCGGCCCAATTGCTTAAATTTATGAAAGCCCGCCTGCATACCGTTATTAAAAACCAAAGCATTGCGACAAATCCCAGAATCCCCGTTTCAACCAACAATTGTAAGTAGTCATTATGGGCTTGGTCCACAATAAGATCTGTATAAAAGCTACGGAATTGAGGGAAGACATCGGAAAAGGTGCCCAGCCCGAATCCGAGAACTGGCTTATGCAAGAACATTCTGAATGCATCGCGGTCTATATTCAATCTCGTGGCTCCGGAGAGATCAATCCCAGCTTCCGAGTGGAGGCTGGCCATACGTTCCGTGAGTTCCGCGCCTCCAAGCCAGAAAAGCAGTCCTAATACAATTATTGCGAAAGCGCCGATTGTCAAAGCTACTCTGGTCTTCTTCTTTCTTTTGGCTAGAATAATTGCAAAAAACACCAATTGCCCGATAACCGCTAGCATTCCTCCGCGTGATCCTGAGAGGAAAATTGAGGTTGCCATAATCGCGGCTGCGAAGACGGCTGACGCTCTAGACTTGCCCGAGGCATAGCGCGTGAGAGAAAAAATAAGTGGTATCGGAAATAACATCTCCATCAGTCCGGCATAATGGTTACTGTTTACATAGGGTCCATAAGGCCGGCTGCCCAAGTGAGAATTCCAGAGCCAATATATTTTTTGGGGAGACGTGATGCTCTGAAGCAAAGCAAAGATAGCCAAGAGCGATCCATAGACTGAAAACCCCCATGTCATGGTCTGGATTTGCCAGGTATGGCGAAGGTTCTGCACAACGAGAAAGCAGAGTAATCCATAGCTTCCATATAAGAGTGCCTGCGAGAAAGTCGCGTAGCGATACGAAGTAAATCCACTTGCGAGTTGAAAGAGAATTAACCCGGCAAAAGCAAGCATCGGAAGGAATATGGGGTTACTGTAGATCTCCAATGTACCTGAGGAGGTTTGCTGAAAAACCCACACCACGAACAGCAAGCCAGCGCCGACTTCGAGAATGAAAATGCCCCAAGGTGCAGCTTCCCCAAATGCCAATGGGCCAAACAATAGCAACCCAAATATTCCGTAGAAAAATATCGAACTGATACGAGAGCGAGGAGTGCGATGCTGAATGGTGATTGTGCGGGGGCTAGCGGCCAGGGCGGGATATGTCACAAGCCATGACCGATATGAGCAGTTTGTGCCAACCGAACTCCGTCGATCCAGAGCTTTCCGCGAACCGCAGTGTCCGGTGGAATCTTCCTTATCGTAATAGTCAGAAGTTTCGCGTCAGGGCGGGTCGTAAAACTTCCACTCACTTGTTTCCATACGTCGGAATTTTTTAGCTCTTCGCTTGTGAAGTAAGTCGAGCCGCTGTAAAAGTCATTGATCGCAAACTGTGGTCCACCCGCTCCTTCTACGCTTTCAGCTTTAAAATATGCTGAAAAGTCATAGTTTGTATTTGGTTCAGCGGGTATCAGTTGCCGGATACCCGCGCTATCGACTGGCCCACCCTCGAATGAAATCCGCAAAGAGTGTGGTCCTAAGTGAGATTGCATAGGATCAAGTGAAAGGGAGATGGTGGGTCTTTTTTCATATTGCCAGTCAAAGCCAGCATTTAGAAGAGGAAGACTAAATTCACCGTTGATCACAAGATTCTCGGGCGAAGATTGATAACTCGTCAGATCGGAGAGATGAGCAGCCTGTTGCCATACCTTACGGGCCTGAGCGACATCCCCTTGATCGACCAAAACTTTTACATATTCGAAAACATAACGTGTTTCCACAGGTTGTTGCAGTTCAACAGAGCGTCCCCACACCGTGGCGGCCGCGGCGAGTTCCTTCTTGGAGATCAGCAATTCTAAAAATGAAGAATAAACACTGATTGTGGGAGGAATCACATTTCTTAGCAATAGCTCAACATCAGGTTCAGCGCGCCAGCAAAGCTCCAAGGCTGAAGGCATGCGATACGAGTCGTTCTGAAGAACAACGCGAAATTCCTGTATGGCCCTTGTCGTATTCCCATTGGATAAATAAAGATTGGCCGCCTGCCAAGCTACATCGGGGGTTGTGGGATCAACCGATATTGCGTGTTCGAGAGCAGCCTGCTGGGCAGTTTGATCGCCCAATACTTTATAGGCCGTCGCGAGGCCAAGCCAATAATCGGAGTGATGAGAATTTAGTGCTAGTGCGGCTCGATAATTTTCCACCGCTTCCGGCGATTGAAGTGCCAAAGCAAAATATCGTCCTATGCGATATCGATATTCAGCATTCCCGGGTTCTAGCCGTGCTGCAAGTTGCCGACTCGATAGATCGGACTTTTCGCTAAGGTACGCGGCCACATATTGAACACTCGTGAATCCGATGTAAATTATTGTGGCAAGCAGAGCTGGTCCGACAAAGAAGATTTTTTCGGCTGGGTGGTGGAGCGGTATTCGCATGTAAGTACAGGATAGTTTCCCGGTCAAAGTCGAGCTGACTATGCGCTATTTGAATTTGCATGAACGACCTGTTCATCCGCGTAATAGCGATGGCCGTACTTCCCCTGATATTCGTAATAGTAATAATAATCAGGCGAATTGAGATTCACTGCATTCAGCAATACTCCGCAAATTCGTGCATTAACCTGAGTCAAAAGATCGCGTGCCCTGCGGAGCGCTTGCTTGGTCGTCTGGCCAGCCCGAATTACCAGAATCACTGCATCGGCCCGTGTGGACATGACGACCGCGTCGGTCACTGACAGAGTTGGTGGAGTGTCAATCACAATATGGTCATACTCTTCGCTTAACTTGGCGAGTACGTCTCGCATATTTGCTGAAGCCAGAAGTTCCGCAGGATTGGGAGGCGGAGTTCCCGCCGCAAGCACAGACAAGCTAGGTGAAATGCTCGATTGCACAATCGTATCTTGAAGGGTTGCGCCACCCGTAAGAACGTTACTTAACCCATTCCCCGGTGCCATGCCGAGCGTCTTATGAATGCTGGGACGCCGGAGGTCCGCATCGACCAACAAAACCCGTGTACCCCTCTGCGCTAACACAATCGCAGAGTTGATGCTGGTTGTAGTTTTTCCTTCTTCAGGTAAAGCGCTAGTCACAAGGATTACTTTGGGTGGAGTTCCTAGGGAAGTAAGAAGTAGGGAAGTACGCAATGCCCGGTAAGACTCGGCCATCTGCGACTGTGGTCGTGATTGAGTAATAAGCTCTACTGCTTCTTTAGATGGTGCAAGTGAAAGCCTCTGGCGCACACTCAGTTGCGCATTGCTTCGCGATCCTAGTGGAATCATCCCGAGAGAAGGTAATTCCGATATGGCCTGTGCCTGTTCCGGTGTTCTCACTGTATTGTCGATACCTTCAAGGACAAAGCATAGACCGATTCCCGTCGTGAGCCCCAGAGCGAGTGCGAAGGAAAGATTACGCGGCAGGTTAGGTTCGGCGGGTGCAGTCGGGGTCCGCGCCACATCAACGTCGCGGACGTTGTTGGACCGCAAGCCCGCTGTCACGCCAGCTTCTTTCAATTTTACCAACAGGCCTTCATAGAGCGTCCGGTTAGTTTCAAGATCTCGCTTGAGTAAGCTAAATTCGATTGCGCTTTCGTTCAGCTTGTTCGCTTCCTGCTTCTGTTTTTCCAGTGCATCATGTAAGAGATTTTCTCTTTGCAGCGCAGTAGCGTAGTCCCCGTGCAGTTGTGCCGCGGTTTTCCTTGCTTCCGACTGAATTTGAGCCGCTACTTCTTTCAGTTGGCCGTTCAGTTGGATTAACTTCGGATAAGAAGGGCCAAATTGAGTGCTCAATTGAGCGATCTGAATGTTTAACTCTGTTTCTTGTTCCCTCAACTTCTCCAAAAGGGATGAAGCATTGCGTGCCTCCTTGCCGTCACTCCCGATAATCGAAGCCGAAGAAATGGAATCCGCGTCGCCGGATTGTACAAGGCGATAAATGGATTCCTTTTCCATGCGCGTGGATTGTGCTGCAGTAAGCTCTTTATTAAGCTCGTCCAATTTTGCAGTCGTAAGGTTTTGCTTCTCGTCAATTCCCAAGATTTCATGGTCCTTCTGGTACTTAACCAATTTCTCCTGGGATGCTTCTACCTTCATCTGCAAATCGACCAATTGTTTAGATAGCCAATCAGAGGTTTGCATCGTGGACTCAAAACGTGTTTTAAAATTTTGTTCTACATAGGTGTGAGTCAGAGTGTTTACAACACGCGCGGCCAGGTTCTTGTCAGGACTTCGAAAGTGAATATCGATGATTCGCGTGTTCGGTTCAAGGACGACCTTTAAATTCCCTTTAAATGCTCCTAATATGCTGGTAAGTCTTTCGGATTCTACTTGCGGGGGATCGGCAGTCAGAGTAAGCGATTTAGCCCTCGATTTATCATTTCCCCCGAATTGCGGTTGTTGATCCAAATTCAGTTCCTGGATTACTTGCAAGGCCAGCAAATCACTGCGCAGAATTCGTACTTCGGTATCGAGATCGGTGGGATCGTAGTAATCGAAATTATTTCCGGAATTACTGAAATTGAGCACGGGGTCTGGCTTGTTGATTGCAATACTTCCGACTGCCTCGTACACCGGAGTGGTGCGCAGAGTCGCAATACAAACAGCCCCTACAATTAAGAACACGCTGAACGCAACTATCCACCAGCGTTTGAGAAGAATGCGAAAATACTCCCGCAGAGCGGATTCTCGCGCAGATAAAGGAGGATATGTGCCAGCTTCCAGTTGATAAGGGTGCTCTCGCAATAACGAAAATTGACGCTGATGCAGCGTAGAGTTATTCGAAGTGCTCAGGGCTCCCTGGTCCATCTTTTAATTCCTAAAAGCGGGTACTGTATCGTAACTATGCCAATGAACCTGAACTGGCGCAATTCGACCCATATATTTTATTGCTCAAATAGTGGTGCACATTTTAGCACCGCATCCAAAGAGTAATCCCATCTTAATTTCGGTGGTTCCTAATTGTTAACGGGGGCTAAGCGCAGATATCGTCATTAATCTCCGTTATACTGCGCTTACTCAGGTGGAAGACCGTGTTGTTCGGTAACGAGGCGAAATGATCAATTGGTCTGAGCAGGTTGTATTGGTGACCGGAGGTACGGGATCGTTCGGAAAAAAATTCGTGGAACTCATGTTGCATGAATATCATCCGCAGAAGCTCATTGTATTTAGCCGCGACGAACTTAAGCAGCATGATATGCGGGTATGCGGCCTCGATCATCCGAGTCTCCGTTATTTTATTGGGGATGTGAGGGACTCTCAGAGATTAGAGCGCGCGTTGGCCGGGGTTACTGTGGTCGTCCACGCTGCCGCACTCAAGCAGGTTCCGGCTTGCGAATATAACCCTTTCGAAGCCATTCAAACCAACATTATGGGTGGGCGTAATGTCATTGACGCAGCTATTAATCAGGGGGTGCGCCGCATTCTAGCCCTCAGCACAGATAAAGCTGTCAACCCAATCAACATCTATGGAGCGACCAAGCTCTGCGCGGAAAAAGTCTTTGTGCAAGCTAATGCCTATGCCGGTGCGCAGGACACCCGTTTCAGTTGCGCTCGATATGGAAATGTACTAGGTAGCCGGGGGAGTGTGATCCCGACTTTTGTGGAGCAGCGCAAACGCGGCAAGATCACCATCACTGATCCGCGAATGACGAGATTTTGGATCACACTGGAACAAGGTGTGCAGTTTGTGGTTCGCTGCATCGAGCAGATGCACGGCGGAGAAGTGTTTGTGCCTAAAATTCCTAGTATGAAGATGATTGAAATGGCAGAGGCGGTGGCACCGGGATGCGAAATGGAATGCGTAGGAATTCGCGCTGGTGAAAAGTTGCACGAAGTGCTCTTGTCAGAAGACGAATCCCGTAATGCGATAGAGATGGATGACATGTATGTGATTCAGCCAGCACATGCATGGTGGCGACGGGACAATTGGAGTGCGGGTAAGGCACTGCCGGAAGGGTTTCGCTATGCAAGTGATACCAACCCTGAATGGCTGACGGCTGAAGCACTGTACGGACTGGTCGAAGGATGCGCTCCTCCACTAACCGTTTTGCCGCGAGAACAAGCACGCGCAACTGCCTGAATCAAGTTCAATGAAGCTAATTGCTGCGAACAGCGATGTTTTAGCGGTCGACGGTGGGAGCCCAGTTCGAAAAACGCTGCTTCCGTATGGACGCCAGTCTATAGAGGAATCCGACATTGAAGCAGTAGTTGAAATCTTGCGTTCCGATTGGCTGACTACCGGTCCGAAGATCAGCGAATTCGAAGAAGCTGTCGCAGAGCATGTGGGCGCAAAATATGCCGTGAGCTTCAGTTCCGGTACAGCTGCACTGCATGGAGCCGCTTTCGCCGCGGGTTTGGAAAATGGCGACGAGGCCATCACGTCTCCTCTAACGTTCGTGGCTACCGCAAATTGTGTGTTGTACCAAGGGGCGATACCGGTTTTGGCTGATGTATCTCCAGATACTCTAAATATTGATCCGGAAGAGATTGATAAGAGAATTACCCCCCGAACCAAAGCCATTCTGGCTGTCGATTACGCGGGACATCCGGCCGACTTAAATTCAATATTGCAGCTAACAAACCGTAATGGGCTAATTGTTATTGAAGATGCCTGCCATGCCCTTGGTGCGGAATATCAAGGACGCAAGGTTGGTGGCATCGCGCATATGACCATTTTCAGCTTTCATCCGGTGAAGCATATAACGACGGGTGAGGGAGGCATGGTCACCACCGATGACGCTGCCTATGCCGAAAAGCTTAGAAGATTTCGGAACCACGGGATCAACAGTGATGCACGCCAACGGCAAAATGAACGGCAGTGGCATTACGAAATGGTATCGCTGGGCTTCAACTACCGCCTCACAGATATAGCTTGTGCCTTGGGTATACAGCAACTGAAAAGGTTGGAAGTGAATCTGGCCCGTCGGCGTCAGATTGCAGCCAAATACGATGCGGCATTCCGGGAGATCCCGAGCGTGCTTTGTCCAGCTGTGCGAAGCAATGTGAATCCCTCCTGGCACCTCTATCCAATCCGGCTACAGTCAGAAGAACTTTTTGCGGATAGAGAGGAAGTATTTCGGGCACTCCGGGCGGAAAATATCGGCGTAAATGTTCATTACATTCCAGTTCACTTGCATCCGTACTACCGGGAGCAATTTGGCTATAAAGGCGGCGAATTCCCGGTCGCAGAGAGTGCGTACGAGCGGTTAATCAGCTTGCCAATGTTTCATGCCATGAGCGATGACGATGTGGAAGATGTAATTCGCGCAGTGATAAAAGTGATGGCGGCGTTTAGCTGTTGAAGCAATTCCGAAGAAGTTATTGTTAAAGATCGACCGGTCTTATTTGAGATTGAGAGGACATGAAAACCAGTCATATCTCGACATGGATGCATGATTTTGGGAAGGAATACACCGACCGGAATTCTCTTAATTTGCGCGATTTGGATGTCATGTACGAACAGAATTACGGTGTGAGCCGGAAAAAATTTGAACGAATGATTCCTCAGCGAAATATCACGTAATTCTCGCATTCTCGAAGTGGGGTGCAATATGCATCGCAAGCAATGCAAGTTCAGTATCGAGGGCATGACAATCTGCTTTGGAAAATTAACTACGCGAAACTCTATCAAGAGCAGTTCGCAGACTTGGAATTGATGAACTCCAAGCATCTTGCCTACAAAACAGGCTCAAACGTCGACCAGATGTTCATGCTTCGCAAGAACTCATGTGAGCGCACCAAACGGCTGGAGTTGGAATGAGAATTGTTGCCGTCGTCCAAGCGCGAATGGGCAGCACCCGTTTGCCGGGGAAAGTTCTTATGGACTTAAGTGGCAACACGGTTCTTGCCCGGGTGGTTACACGCTTGCAACGTTCAAAGTTCATAAATCAGACCGTGGTTGCTACAACCGAATCCGACGTGGACGATGCGATCATCTGCGAGTGCGAGCGCATTGGTGTGTCATGTTTCCGCGGTTCGGAAGAGGATGTGCTTGATCGCTATTATCGAGCGGTTCGAGAATATAACGCGGAAACTGTGGTTCGGGTCACGGCTGATTGCCCACTCATCGATCCAGAGATTGTGGATCGTACCATTGAGCTTTTCTTCCAAAAGGACGCTGATTATGCTACCAACGATGTTCCACGAACCTTTCCTCGCGGTCTTGATGTCGAAGTATTCACCATGTCTTCTTTGGAGCAGGCATGGCAAGAAGCGAGAAAACCATATGAACGCGTACACGTGACTCCATACTTTTACGAACACCCAGAAATATTTCGGACAGTTTCTTTGGTGGGAGAAAGCGACAGTTCTCGATATCGTTGGACGCTTGATACCGAGGACGATTTGAAGCTGCTTCGAGCGGTTTACGAAAGGTTTCAAAATACAGATATGTTTGACTGCACTGAAGTGCTTGCTCTTATGCAGCGAGAGCCTGAACTTTTGGAGCTCAATTCGCGAGTACTTCAGAAATCATTGCAAGGAGTTTGGGGATGAGCGCGGGTACTTTGCTCATCCGTGCCGATGCCAGCATCGAGATGGGTACTGGACATGTGATGCGATGCTTGGCACTAGCGCAAGCCTGGCAGGATGCTGGTGGAGACGTAATCTTCTGCCAGACTCAATCCACATTGCTTCTCGACCATAGCCTGCGGTCGGAGGGTATCGTGGTGGTTCCATTGGCGGTTCGCGCTGGCACCCAAGAGGATGCGATTCAGACCATCGAAGTTGCGCATGCCTGCAATGCGCAATGGCTGGTTGTAGATGGCTATCACTTCAGTACCGGGTATCAGAAGTATCTGAGAGATCACGGAGTAAAGGTGTTGTTCATTGATGACACTGGTGTTTGTGATCGGTATTCCGCCGATTTGGTTGTAAATCAAAATATAGATGCAAGCGAAAGTTTTTATCCTCAATGTGAGAGCGGACAGCTCCTGCTCGGTCCACAATACATCCTTTTACGGCGCCAATTTTCGAGTTGGAAAAACTGGAAGCGCAATACCGGTCCCACCGTTCGCAGAGTTTTGGTAACAATGGGTGGCAGCGACCCACATAATTTGACCGAGATGGTTATCGGCGCGTTGCCTCCCCTCAATTTGGAAGTGATCGCTGTAGTGGGTGCCAGTAACCCACATCTGGATTCTTTGTTAAAAGCAAGATCTCAGCTTGCCTCCAATATCGAGTTTCGCACAAATGTTTCGGAAATGGCAGACTTGATGGCGTGGGCAGATATAGCCGTTTCCGCAGGTGGGGGTACATGTTATGAGCTGATATTTTTCCAGGTTCCCACAATATTGATCACGGGGGTAGATAATCAGGCAACCGTATGCAGATCGCTGGGTGAGTCGAGGATTGCGATTGACGCGGGTTGGTTTCATGTTTTGGATATTCAGCAATTAGCGAAATCGGTGCAGGAGCTTGTTCTGGATGGTGAACTTCGCCGAACACTCATTGAGAATTGCCGGCATTTGGTGGATGGCAAAGGGGCTGAGCGAGTGGTTGACAAGATGCTCTCGGCATGCGGAATTTCAGCCGTAAAGTTGCCCGCCTGATAATTTCGCAAAGGCTGACCAAATCTGGAGATTCATGAAAATCGCAATTTCACAACCGACCTATCTTCCATGGCTTGGCTATTTCGATTTGATCGATCTAGTTGATACTTTCGTCCTATTAGATACTGTCCAATTTGAGAAGCAATCCTGGCAGCAGCGCAATCGAATCAAGACTCCGATCGGACTGCAATGGCTGACCGTACCCGTGATTTTTCGCGGACGATTAGGGCAAGCAATCAGAGAAGTGGAAATTCGCAACGCAGACTTCTGGCGTGACCATCTTCGTGCCATCGAACTGAATTATCGTAAAGCACCTTATTTTAACGACTACTTTGAGGAACTAAGTTCTCGGTTGATACGCGACGCTGAAACGAAGTTGGTGGACCTAAACGTTCATCTGATCGAATGGTTGATGGATATTTTGGGAATTCACACCCAGCTACGATTCGCTTCTGAGCTCAATCAGCAAGGTAAGAGGACGGAACTGCTAGCCAATATTTGTATCTCGATTGGAGCAAAGCAGTATATCTCTCCGCCAGGTTCAGCCACCTACCTGTTGAGGGAAAAAGAGATGTTGCTGAATGAGAACATCGGTTTATTTTTCCAACATTATGAGCATCCCCAGTACAAACAATCGTTTCCACCTTTTTGTCCGCAAGCATCTGTACTAGATCTGATTTTCAATGAAGGTCCGAAATCCCTCGAAGTTATACGGAAAGGTCGTCGTCAGCCGTTGTTGGTTTCGGAGCTAGCCCTGCAACAAAGCACCGTATGAAAAATCAACGGAAAGCCCCTGCTATTTCTCCGCAGTAATAAGCCAATCGGAATTTAGCCGGGAATGATTTGAGAAGGTTGTCTCGGTTTTTTCATAGCTGGTATGGGAGAAAGCTGCAAAGTACCTCGGGATGTCTTCTTCCGCTAGAAAATGCTGGACTGTGGCGTATTCATTGGTTTCTTCTATCCTGAGCTGGAAAGTGTTGTGCCCGAGTCGCTCACCTTTGCCAAATCTGTAATCTTCAGTTGTCCGCAAAACGACAAAGAGCTTGCCAGCTTCTGCTAAAACTCGGTGCGCCTCTGCTATCGATTGTTTGGTCTCGTCGACGGTACCGTAATAAAAAACTCCGTAACTCAGCACGATGTCGAATGAAGAGTTTACAAATGGAAGAGAGTTCATGGAAGCCTGCGCTAGAGAGTGGTGAACATCTTGTTTAGAGAGCCGCTGATATGCGTACTGTAGACCAACTAACGACAGATCAACTCCGTACGCTTTAAAGCCTAACTCAGTGGCAAGCTTGATGTGGCGCCCCGCGCCTACTCCAATATCGAGGAAACGTGGTGGAATTGCTTTTCCGGCACGCGTCCTGTTCGAAATCAGAAAGCGAACGACGTTTTCATTCGGGTACATGGGGCGAAAGCGAGGGTTTTCGTGAAGTCGATCCCAATGAGCGGCGGCATCCGGCATGCGATAAAAGACATTACCGTAAAGGGTACTGCGTGTAAACTTCGATTGCGGCCTGGTTCCCTACTTATTATCATTCTCAAACAGTGCAGAGCAGATTAGCCGTGTCAGGACTACCGATCTCGGAACTGAAAACCGCGCCCACGTTGGCTTTGGGAGATCATCGGATTGGAACTGGCCAGAAGATTTACATTATCGCCGAGCTTTCCGCCAATCACAATCAGGATTTCGATCAGGCTGTCCGCATCATCCAAGCTGCTAAAGAAGCCGGTGCGGACGCCGTCAAACTACAGACCTACACTCCCGATACGATCACCCTCCGCAGTGACCGCGAATTTTTCAAGATCAAGGGCGGCACGCTTTGGGATGGCCGCACACTTCACGAACTTTATGCCGAGGCTTACACCCCTTGGGAGTGGCAGCCAAAACTAAAGCAAGTGGCAGATGATCTTGAGCTCGATCTTTTTTCTTCTCCTTTCGACTCCACCGCAGTCGATTTTTTAGAAAAAATGAATGTGCCAGCCTACAAAGTGGCCTCCTTTGAACTAGTGGACATTCCACTGATTCAGAAGATGGCGCGAACGGGGAAACCGCTAATTTTGTCTACTGGAATGGCAACACTGGAAGAAATTGATGAAGCAATGACCGCTGTCCAGCGTGCTGGCGCGGCCGAAATTGCTTTGCTCAAATGCACCAGCGCGTACCCTGCATTGCCGGAAGAGATGAACCTGCGAACCATTCCTGAGTTGGCTCGGAAGTTCGGTGTGCCGGTGGGATTATCAGATCACACCATGGGATTCGTTGTACCGATCGCAGCACTGGCTTTGGGAGCCTGCATCATCGAGAAACACATTACGTTATCGCGGTCCGTCCAAGGTCCGGACGCTGCGTTTTCACTAGAACCGCACGAATTTAAAGCTATGGTAGAGGCAGTCCGGGTTGCTGAAAAGGCGATGGGGAAAGCGCAATTCGGCGCAAGCGCTTATGAACAAAGCAGTCTAACTTTTCGGAGGTCGCTTTTTGTAGTGCAAAACGTAAGAAGAGGAGAAATGTTCGATTCCGAGAACGTGCGTTCCATTCGTCCCGCACAAGGTCTTCACACTCGGCATCTTCCTGAGGTCATTGGCAGACGGGCGGTTCAGGATATCGAGCGCGGAACTCCGTTGACTTGGCAATTAATCGATATGGAATAGCATGCAGCCACAACATTCACATCGCACTTCCCGAATACCAGCCTTATGAGAGTTTTGTTAGTTCATCCCGAAGACGAGCCTCCCCAACAAATCCCTTGTCCGCACTTTGACCTAATCATCGATTTCGCTCGTGCTCCTATCTCCACCTATGAGCACTGGAGTCTCCGCTTTGGATGTCCGACGATCAGTTTTTATGACTTTGCAAAGGAGATAGAAGACCTCCACCTGGTTAAAAAACTTCTGGAGCCTGGAATGAGAGTCATGGTCGATCAATCGGGGATCGATTGGTGGGATGTGCTCTCGCTGGCAGTCCTTCCTGATCTCCAAAGTATGATGTTGATTCCCAGACTCGCAGATTATCTGAGTTCCGATTGCGAGCTTTTTGCAACCCGGCCATTTCCATTGGCTAAATGTTTGCAGCACAGTCTGGGCGTCCAGTTAAGAGTGATTGGAAGCCGCCGTACTGCTGTATCTCGATTTTTGAGGCATTATTCCAGCGCATTGTCGAATTTGAATATTGCTCAGTTGTATCAAGTCGCTCAAGATAAATTCGACAAACGGCACAATATACGACGCCATCTTGCTGCGCGGGCGCCAAGTTCTAAAAAACCAGTCTTCCTGCTTCCAACAGCGTACATCAATGTTTCTCGTATGGCGGTATCAATAGCTGAGTTGCTACCGGATCATTCGTTTCTATTGGTTTGTGCGAGAAAAAGCAGTGAATTGAAATCGCTGCCTGCTAATGTTCGGATGGTGTCGCTTGATGCGTATTTCGCTGCGCTCAACAAAGCTGAAATTTATACGCTTATGGGCGATTGGGAGATTCTCGAACAGCGCCTGATTTCCCGTTCCAAAATTTTCGAAAATGCGAAGATTGCCGGCATTTTTAAGGGAATACCGTCCTTAATACGTTGGGCTTTGGCTTTGCGAGCTGCGTGGATACGCGTTTTCCAAGCGGAGCATGTTACCGCCTGTTTGTGTGCTGATGACAATAACCCCTATTCAAGAATCCCTTTGATCCTCGCCAACCAGAGAGCTATTCCTACCATAGCTCTCCATCATGGTGCTCTGGACTTATGCATGGCGGTGAAACAACAATGTGCTGACTACTACCTGGCTAAAAGCGCTATGGAGCGCGACTACTTACTGAACCAATGCAAGATCGAGCAGAAAACAGTAATTGGCCCTTCTGCGATTATCGGATCAGCTCCAACAAAGATCGCAAATAGTGAATCTGACCAAAAATGCTTGGTTTTTTTTACGGAACCTTATCACGTGGGCTCATGGCGTCATGATGAAGTTTATCGTGAACTGTTGCCGCATCTGCTTGCTTTGGCCTCCAACTATGGACTGAAGCTTATCTTTAAACTTCATCCTTTTGAGAGCTCCAAAGCACATATTCGGATTCTGCGTAAATTCCTGCCGAGTGAAGATGTCCGCCGCATCGGCGTGATTACTGGACCACCAAACTCAGAGTTATGGCGTAACACGCGAGTTGCCATCACTGTGGAATCGACCACTGCGTTGGAATGCACTGCATTAGGAATACCGGTATTTTTGTGCGGTTGGTTACGGCACCATTATGGTGGCTACCAAGGACAATATGCGCGTTTTGGATTTGGCCATATTTTAGATTCTGTTGAACAGCTGGCCGATATTCCGCAATTGCTGAGATCACAAGAGAAGGCGGCACCGGTAAGCCATGAATCTTCAATGACGATCAATCCGCAACTATTACGAGAGCTGCTTACCGGCAGGTGCGCAGCTAGAGAAGAAGCAGTTGGAGCTTAAAGAATATATGGCCAGTTCGACCGTGGAAAAGTTCGCGCCAGATGAAAGCATTATTTCAGTTCCAGCCGGAATTGAAGATCAGCACGGCTTCCGGAGGCAGATCGGTCATATATCCAGGCATTCATCTATCTATTTCATTGGTACACTTTTTGGCCTCGCTTTGGGATATCCATTCAAAATTTATCTGGCGAGAGTCCTGGGACCTGATGCCCTTGGTATCTATGCCTTGGGAATGACGATTATAGGGTTTTTGGGAATCTTTAATTCCCTGGGAATACCGCAATCCGCAGTCCGTTTCGTATCTGCATATCTAGCCAATAACAATTCAGAACTTTTGCGCGGATTTCTTCTTCGAGGCACTTTGCTGCTTGTCTTTGCGAACCTTATTTTTGGAGTAGTAATTTGGCGGACCGGCCCATGGATAGCAGTTCATTTTTACCATGCGCCTCTGCTCGGTCCCTACTTCGGATGGTTTGCAATCATTATGCTGTTTGGAGTGATGAATGGATTCTTCGCTCAGGTACTTTGCGGCTACAAAGATGTTGCCCGCAGGACATTCATTACAAATTTCGTCGGCAATCCCTTGACGATGATTTTGACAGTGGTGTTTGTCAGTGCAGGCCTGGGCTTGCGAGGGTACATAGTTGCCCAAGTGCTCAGTGCGTTTGCCGTCGGATTTCTTCTAATCGTTGCTGTCTGGAGGCTTACCCCGCAGGCGGCGCGCTCTTTTTCGCTTCAGGTACCGATCCTTGAAAAGCAGGTTATCTCATTCTCTGCTGTAGCTTTGGGAATGAGTTTCGTGGAATTTTTGATGGCCCAAGCGGATAAGATCTTGATCGGATTCTATCTGGATACGCGTGCATTAGGAATCTACGCCGTCACCGCAGCGTTGATAGCATTTGTTTCTATTATCCTGGATTCGGTAAATCAAATATTTTCTCCGAGTATTGCGCATCTACATGCGCGGGGAGAAATCGAACTTCTTGGGCGAATTTATCAAACGCTGACGAAATGGGTTCTGGGATTGACCATGCCACTTGCCGCAGTGATGATTATCTTTGCATCGCCACTGATGCGGATCTTTGGCCATGATTTTGAATTGGGCTGGTCAATCCTCGTCATAGGAATCGCCGGGCAACTTGTCAATTGCGCAGTCGGTTCGGTCGGATATCTCTTATTAATGTCGGGGAATCAAGCTCGTCTAATCAAAATCCAATCGATTATGGCTATAGTGACAGTAATTCTAGCTCTTTTGCTAATTCCTCGTTGGGGACTCGTTGGGGCTGCTGTAGCCTCTGCTGCGGCGAATGCAGGTGCGAACTTGTGGTGTTTGCTCGAAGTTAGACGAAGATTGAATGTATTCCCTTACAATCGCACTTATTTGCGCTTCACTCTGCCACTGCTTGCGACTCTCGCAATACTCCTATTGCTTCGCGAGAAACTGGGAGCGGTTCATCCTGAGTGGATCGTGATTGCGTCCGCTCTTGTACTAGGCCAGGTCACTTTCATGACTGCTGCTGTGATGTTCGGTCTTGATACTGACGACAAGCTGGTTATTTCTGCGATCTGGTACAGAATGCAGCAGGTCTTCCATTTTGCAGGAGCGAATGCCTGATGTCTGATGCGATGCGTGATTTGCGCTTACCTCAAGAACTATGTGAAGCGGCGGAACAGCGCTTTGGAAAACGGTTCGGCAAATTTGAAGATTTCTTGGTGTATGTGTTGCAACGATTAGTGAGCGAAGATGCTGAGCAGATGGACCAAGACGAGCAACGTATCATTGAGGACAGGCTCAAAGATCTTGGATATATTTAAGGAATAGTTCCGTTCATTCCCGGACTTCATGGCACAAACCGAGACTCTGGAAGCGGCCAAAAGAGCAGGCAGGAAGCGCCTGTATCCATCGCTCATCGATCCTAATTGGTTGGTTCTAAGACAGCGGCGCAAGATTTTCCAACGATGGTTGGGAAATATAACGAAAGAAAACTTGTCTGTTCTGGATGTTGGTGGCCGAGTCCAGCCATATCGAAGCCTGTTGGGAGATAAATGTACTCGTTATATAGCGATTGATTTGCTCATTACGCCACTCGTGGATGTTGCGGGACGCGCCCAACAACTGCCATTCTCAAACGAGGCGTTTGATTTGGTCTTCTGTACGCAGGTATTGGAATACCTTCCCGAACCCCAACTTGCTCTTAATGAGATCCATCGCACGTTAAAAATGGGTGGGCTTCTCTTGCTCAGTGCGCCAGCGGTTTTTCCTAGAGACTCTGAAGTGGAATACTGGCGCTTTTTGCCGTACGCGTTTAAACAATTGCTATCTAGCTTTTCGAATATGGAAGTAGTACCCGAAGGGAATAGTCTTATCGGATTCATCCGTACCACAAATGTTTGTCTAGTTTCGTTTGCCAAGCCTCCAGCATTGAGCGAGTTGTTGCGCTTAAGCATCGTGCCAATACTGAATGTTCTGGGAGCATTTTTAGAATTTGCACTACGAAGTGAAAACGAGCGTTTTACGGCAAATTTTAGCTGCATGGCACAAAAATGAGCTCGACGCACATCCAGAACCTCGCGGTTTTAAACAATTCCGAATTGCGCTCACTCCTACTGCAGTACCGACGGGAGAACTGGCAAGATATACAGACACCGGAGTGGCAGGAAAAGATCGTTGACAGCATCGTCGAGGATGACGGTGAAGCGGTACTGAGGGATGTGACTCGCTTCTGGAAAATTCCTTCTCAGTGTTCCGTGCTAGACATCGGTTCTGGTGTCGGCACATTTGTTATCGCGTGTCGTCGACGAGGATTACAGGCCTTCGGGATCGAACCGGATCGGATTGGTCAAGGAACAACTCTTAGTTCAGTTCAAATTGCTAGGCGGCGGATCAAAGAGCGCGTGTTTGCGGTTGCTGTGGGAGAAAGCCTGCCGTTTCCTAATTGCAGCTTTGATCTTATTGTCATGAACCAAGTCATGGAACATGTAGCAGATCAAACCGCGGTGCTGGACGAAGCGGTGCGAGTCCTCAAGCCAGGCGGTGCGATTTACATTGCTTGTCCGAATTATTTTCGCTTCTACGAGCCTCACTATAAGATATTCTGGCTGCCCCTGTTGCCCAAGCTACTCGGCCGTTTTTATTTAAGATTTCGGGGACGAAGTCCAGTGCTACTGGATCAACTTAGTTACACAACGAACTTCCGGCTTCGCCAGCTGTTTCAAAGGTTTAAAGCGGATTGTAAAGTGATTGACCTGCATCAGGAACAGTTTCTTAGCAAGTACACGAAAGGTTCTTTCGCAAGCGGACGTGGCCAATTTGTAGCAAAGCTCGGGCAACTGCGCGCAATAGGAGGTTTGATTCGTTGGGTCGCCTTGCAATATCTCCATATCGTGGAGGGTGGTTGTGAAATGCTTATACTTCGTTCGCCAATCTCCGCTAACCACGTATGTTGAATTCTGCTAGGAAGTTTTGGCATGGAAGCAAATCCCCTGATTCTATGCGGGAGTTTTTTTTTGAGCGCCCCCTGGTGCTTTTACAGAGTGATGACTGGGGGCGTGTGGGTGTGCGGGATCAGGAAGGCTACGAACAACTGCGTGCCAACGGCATACGGCTTGGAGAAAATCCGTACGATTTTTATACGCTTGAAACAGCGGATGATGTCATTGCGGTTCGAGACCTGCTAAAGCGCCATCGCGATTCGACCGGACGAACTGCCTGCCTGGTAATGAATTTCCTGATGGCCAACCTCGATTTTTCAAAACTTCTTGCAGGTGATCGAAAACTTCCATTGCTGTCTCTGGCAGATGGTTTACCCGGAAATTGGAGGCGTCCCGGCTTGTTTGAGGCTTATCGGCAGGGCATTGCCGATGAAATCTTTTATCCTGCGCTGCATGGGCTTACGCACTTTTGCCAATTAGCGGCAGAAAACGCACTGTCCAAGAATGGAGATCGCGCCGGATTACTTCGGACCCTATGGGGAGCCGGGACGCCTTATATCTATTGGCGTATGCCCTGGATAGGTTATGAATACAACAATCCGGAAAAACCTCAAGCAGGTTTCCTTGGTGCTGAGTTGCAACGGAATCTCATTCAAAGAGCAGCCGACACTTTCAGGTCTTTTTTTTCTGCGCCACCGATCTCGGCGTGCGCTCCGGGGTATCGCGCGAATTCAGATACGCACGCTGCTTGGTCAGAGTGCGGAGTGAAAGTGTCTCAGAACGGCAGCGGCGCGCCTCTAAATGCGCACATGGACGAACATGGAATGTTGAATCTTTACCGCACTATTGATATTGAACCCAGCCAGCGGGATTTGCCGGTTGAGAAATATATGCAGCTCGCGGACGGTTGCTTTGCGCGCGGTATGCCAGCGATAATTTCGGTTCATTCCATAAACTTTCACTCCACGCTCAAAGATTTTCGCAGCCCTACGCTGAACACTTTGGATCTTTTCCTTACTGCATTGGAAACGAAGTATCCGAATTTGCTATACGTGCATGATGGCGACGTCTATGACATTGTGATGCGGGGAAAATTCCGCGGTCCGCAAGGACAAGTATCGGTCCACGTGAAGGAAAAAGCTAAGCCATGAGTGCTTTTATAGGAGAGACGTGATCGATGGGCGTTCCTCGTTCGCTGATATTAATCACCGTTGATTGCTTGCGTGCTGATCACGTAGGCTTTCTCGGTTATGAGCATTCCACCACGCCCTTCCTGGATTCACTAGCCCCGCAAAGCATTGTCATGCGCAATGCGATTGTAGCGGGCGCGCCCACTTACTATTCTTTCCCCGTCATAATGGCTTCAAGATATCCACTTGCATTAGGTCGCGACGTTGTTGGCCTATTTCCGAATGAGGCGACAATAGCCACTACTCTCAAAGAATCGGGTTACGCCACCGCAGCGTTTATTGCAGGAAATCCGTATCTGTCCCGGCCTTTTGGATATGACTCAGGCTTTGGTATATTCCACGATTTTTTGAACAGTGCGGATTCTCGTTCCGACGTTACGGAACCCGATAACGCGCGAATGCGTGGCAAGTTGAATCAGCTTTTAAACTCGGCGGCTCACAAATTCGCCTTAACAGGTTCGGTCTACGACGAGCTTTATTTTCAGTACTGCCAACAAACTCCAGATGTATCAAAATCATTCGATGAGCTTCGGCGTTTTCCCGCGGCGGACATGATCGTCGATGAGGCATGTGCATGGCTGGCCGATGTTACGGATCAGCCATTTTTCTTATGGTTGCATTTTATGGACCCTCACGCTCCTTATTACCCAAAGGAAGATGCACTGGGTTTGCATAAAAGCAAAGGCATGGATACTTCCCGAGCGCGCTACTTAAACTCCTTTTGGAATCGAAGCGATATCGGCCTCAGCCGGTTGAAAAGATGTCGCGAAGAAGTAATTTCACTCTACGACGCCGGCATTCGCTGGGTGGATACCCAGGTTGCTCGTCTAGTGGATTCACTTCGCATTGCGGGAAGGTGGAAAGAATGTGTTTTCGCGTTGACTGCCGATCACGGCGAAGAATTTCTCGATCATAGCGGACGTTATCATGCGCCTTCTAAAATCAACGAAGAATTGATACGAGTACCACTGATCGTGAGTGCTCCGGATATTGAACATGGATCTACCCCCGAGTCGCCCTTCAGCCTGCTTCATTTGGCGCCGACCCTGCTGGACGCCATGACTCGCCCGGCCTCTGCCAGTTTCAATGGCCGAAGCTTTTGGAGTCAGTGGCAGAAAGGCGAATCATGGGATGAACCAGCGATTATCGAATGCGTTGCCGATTGTACCAATCCTTTTCGCCCTGAGAATAGGCTCGGTCCAAGAATTCTTGGAATTAGAGAAACGCGTTATAAGCTCGTTCTTAACTTTGCAACCTCGACGGAGCAGATGTTTGATTTGCAGAATGATCCATCGGAAATTCATCCGCTTGGAATCCACGAGCAAAAACCGGCGCGAAAAAGGCTCTTGCAATCCGCGTTTAAGCATGTAGTGGAATCTACTCAGTCACGTGATCCAGAGCACCGTCTTCATGCCCAGCTTCGAGATATTCAGCTAGAATTGGCTCATTCTTGACTCACGCAAATTGATATGGTCGTCCGGGCAAGCCTTGCCGCGTGGATTGACAAAAGCTCATATGGGTCCCATTCGGATTTTGGTCGATAGTTTCGCCGATGAAGGCCTCCCCAATGCACAGATGGGAAATGCGCGGGAAATTATTTGTCGTTTGGATCCTTGTCGATTTCATGTAACTGTCTTTCACTTGGGAAGGCCAGATAAATATATCGCGTGCCGTGCTAACACCAAGCTCATTCAACTTCCTAAACGCAGACAGACGATTAGAATTCTCCACGAATTCCTCACAGGGCGGCATGAGATTTTGTTCTATCTCAAAGCTTCTCCCGCCAGTAAGTGGTATCTTCAGCTTCGCCGCAAATGGAAGGACAGCCGGATCATCGTTGGCACTATAGAATCCAGATCGGACCTGCATAATGAGCCAACCATCGGTTCCGACGGTATTGCACTTTGGGAGCAAACTGTATTGCTTAGCGATTACCTGTTCAGCAATTCACAAGCAGTGCGGCGAAACCTTGAAAAAGAATATGGAATAACCAGCGATGTAGTCCCCACCGGTGTTGACACGAAGTTTTTCACCTCCGATTTCGAGCGCACTACAAATCTGCGGCCTCGTGTTTTATTTACTGGATCGTTGCGTCCTTTCAAGCAACCCCAATTGTTACTACAAGCCGCCGCGCGTTTTCCGTTGGCAGACTTCATCATCGTCGGTGATGGAATGATGAGGGACGAGCTGAAACGACGCATAATTCAGGAAAAGCTTGCGAACGTAATGCTTATGGGACCACTTCTCGGCGAAAATCTAAAGACGGAATATCAAAAGGCTGACATCTTTTTGTTCCCTTCTTCATGGGAAGGCTCGCCGAAGGTCATTCTTGAGGCCGCCGCTTCGGGACTGCCAGTGATTGCGCGAAGAAACTACCAACCCGAGACGGTCGTCGATTCCGAAACCGGATATCTTGTCGCTAACGATGAAGAGCTGTTTTTTCGATTGGGATTGCTGTTGGACAGCGCTGTTCTTCGTAGAGAGTTGGGGCGCGCGGGACGAAGACACAGCGAACTATTCGATTGGGGTGTCATAACTCATCGCTGGGAAGAGATTTTTCTGCAATTGGTTTCAGAACGAAGAACGGAATGCGTTGCATGAGCGCGACCTTGCTAACTCCGATCTCGGAATGCCCACAGTCGCTCAGGCCCGTTCACGTGTTAACGTTGACTCCTTTCTATCCTTCCTTTGAAGATGAAACGCGAGGTTGTTTTGTCGCCGAACCGCTTGAACTTACAGAACGGCTTGGAGTCCGAAATACCGTTTTTGCCGTGCAACCGTTTTATCGCAGTCGAGTGAATGTGTCGGCTAGTGCTCCCCCTGCGCATTGGATGAGATGGTTTTCCTTGCCGTCTGGTTTTGGCCTGCCAAGCTCAGGAGTGTTTCTTTTTGCGAAACTTCTGAAAAAAATACGTGAGCTGCGTCTTTCTACCCCGATTGATCTGATCCATGCGCATGGAGCGCTGCCTTGTGGACATGCTGCTGCTTTAGTGAGCCGCGAATTAGGCATTCCGTTTGTGGTAACCGTGCATGGCCTGGATGCGTTCTCCGCGAATCAGGTAAAAGGACTTGTGGGAATGTGGGCTGGCCGTGTTTCACGCCATGTGTATCAATTGGCACGAAGAGTTGTCTGTGTCAGTGAAAAAGTTCGCCAGCAAGTGGCTAACAGCCTCTCGAATTTTACAAGTACAACGGTGATTCACAACGGCGTAGATGAGAAATTGTTTTATCAGGACGACAAAGCAGAGCTTTCAAATACGGTTCTCAGTGTCGGGAACCTGATTCCCACGAAGGGCCACGCATTGCTCTTGCGGGCATTTTTGGAAATTGCGCAACAGTTTCCCGAGTTTGTGCTGAAGATCATTGGTGAAGGACCAGAGCTTTCCCGCCTGCGTAAGTTGGTCACAAACCTGAATCTTGTGCACAAGGTAGATTTTATAGGACATCAAAGTCGGCAAGAAGTCGCGCAAGCGATGCAACAATGCACGATATTTGCTCTTCCCAGTTCCTATGAAGGATTGGGTTGTGCTTACCTGGAAGCGATGTCTACAGGCAAGCCCGTAATTGGATGTAGCGGCCAGGGCATAGAAGATGTGATCAGTCATGGTGTGAATGGATGGCTGGTTCGTCCAAATGACAAGAGTGAGTTGGTGGCTGCGCTCTCTTCATTGCTGGCCAATGTGCAACTCCGGCGTAGGTTGGGGAATGCTGCACGTCAGACTATTTTGCAGAATTTCACATTAGAACATCAGTCGGATCGGTTAAGCCGAGTCTATCGAGAGTCCGCAGCATGAAACGAAGACTTGTGCTCCTGACCGAGATTATTGCTCCATACCGCATTCCGGTGTTCAATAAATTAGTAAATCAGGATGGAATTGATTTGCATGTGATTTTTTTGGCTGAGAGTGATCCCTCGTTGCGAGAATGGCTGGTCTACAAAGACGAAATTCAGTTTTCTTACGAAGTATTACCATCGTGGAGGCATCGGCTCGGAAAGTATAACTTCCTGCTGAATAGCGGTGTCACCGAGACATTGCGAAGGTCTTCGCCCGATGTAATCGTGTGCGGCGGCTATAACTATATCGCGTCTTGGCAATCGGCCATTTGGGCAAAACGTCACCAAATACCTTTTTTGCTATGGGTAGAGAGCACCGCGAAAGATCAACGAGAAGGTCACCTATTGCTAGAATCCATGAAAAGTATGTTTATGCGGAATTGCGATGCCTTCATCGCAGCAGGTGTATCGTCTTTTGAGTATTTGAGGAGCTTTGGATTGCCGCGCGAAGCTATCTTTATTGCCCCCAATGCGGTTGACATTGAATTTTTCACAGAACGCGCGGATATGGTGCGCGCTGATTCTGCTCCCCATCGTTTACGCCACGCTCTTCCCGATCATTTCGCATTGTTTGTGGGTAGATTGGTGCGTGAAAAGGGCGTTTTTGATCTTCTTCGTGCTTACAGTCAACTCACGCCGAAGATCCGAGAAGAACTTAGTCTTGTCTTAGTTGGTGATGGCGAGGCCCACTCAGAACTCAAACGACGGGCGGCCGAGATCTATCCTGGCAGAATTGATTTTGCTGGGTTTTTGCAGCGGGAGCAGTTAGTCAACTACTACGCATTGGCCGACATGTTTATTATGCCCACACACAGCGATCCTTGGGGCCTGGTAGTGAATGAGGCAATGGCATGTGGCCTGCCAGTGATTTGTTCAAATATCGCAGGATGTGTTGCGGATTTGGTTGAGGATGGTCGGAATGGATTGATATTTCCTGCCGGCGACAGCACAGCACTGACAAATGCAATGTCAGCACTTGCTGGAGACGCGGAGCTCCGGGTCTCCATGGGAAGGCGTAGTAAAGAACGCATTCTCCGTAATTCGCCCGAGGCCTGCGCTTCTGGTATAGCCCATGCAGTTCTCGAATCTGCAAGCGCGGCTTATGTTTAATAATATTTTCAAATTCCGGGTATCGCTGACGATATTGTTAAGTTGCTTTTTGGCAACTTATATGGCCGTATATCGGCCGGGTTATCTGGTGAGTCCCAATTTTCTAGGGATGCTTATTGGTGCACAGTTTCTGGCCCTAATTCTGTGGAACTATGCAACTCGTTTTTTCCCTTTCCTGCTGATTGCTTTTCTTGGAGCTGCTATCGCTCTTCCGTTACAGGGAGTGTGGACATCGGCTCGATGGTTAGTTTTAGGTGCTGGCGCGCTGGTAGGACTCATTATTTACATGAAAGATCGTCAACACTTTTTCGGAGCATTTCATGTAGCGGCATTTTTCTGTGTAGTAGCGGCAATGGTTTCGGCGCAAATGTCTGCTTATTCCTCGCTGGCATTATTGAAGTCTTTTAGTCTATTTCTTCTTTTTCTTTATGGGGCATCTGGCGCAAGGTTGGCAGCCAGCGGCAGAACTGCCCAATTTTCTTCGGGACTGTTGCTGGGCTTTGAACTCCTGGTGTATTTTACTGCGGCCGCATATTTGGTAGTGCATTACGAACTCTTTGGTAATCCGAACTCACTAGGGGCTCTAATGGGAGTAGCGGCTGTCCCGATTATGTTATGGGGCGTGCTTGTCAGCGATAAAGCCATTGTGCGACGCCGACGCACTTTTGCATTATGCTTGGCAATTCTTCTCTTGTTAGTCAGTTATTCACGCGCGAGTATAGCTGCGGCAATTATTTCTTGTGTTTTATTGTGCATTGTTGCTCGTCGTTACAAGTTGCTCGTTCAAGGATCTGCAATCGCTATTTTGCTGGCAGTGTTAGTCGTTGTATTGGTACCACCGCAAACAGAGAAGTCTGCATCTGTGCCTTCCGCATTTCTTTACAAAGGGCATCAAGATTCCGGTGTTCTAGGTTCGCGGGCGTCAGTGTGGCGCCAAACAATTTCTACAATTGAGGAACATCCCTGGTTTGGAACCGGTTTCGGAACGGCCGATGCATTGGAGGGCTCATCTAGAGACTCCGCGTTATTTTCATCAACATCCAATACTTCCCGAGAACACGGTAACAGCTATTTGGCCATTGCAGAAGGATTGGGAATAGTGGGTATGCTGCCCTTCGCGGCAATAATCCTTCTGCTCATTAATAATGTGCGTCGTGTGTGGTTCGCGGCGTGGCATTTGCGTAGCGTCCATTCTTTGGCCATACTTTTTGTGTCGATACTTTCGGCAGGACTGATCCACGCTGCATTTGAGGACTGGTTATTTTCCGTAGGATATTATCTTTGCGTCTTCTTCTGGGCCCTGGCGTTCATGTTGGTTGACCTCATGCCTGCAACTGAAGATAGACCAGCTCTGGGTTCGACTTCTTCTCGCACATATATTGACACGTTTGCTGCCGTTCCTTCCGCTCGATGATTCATATTTTTCTGAACGGATCAGGTGCTAACGCCGGGGGAGGGCTCACTTATCTTAACAATGTAATCCCGCATCTTTCTGCAAGGAATGACTTACAAGTTACCGTCTTGGTGAGCGAGTACTTGCGGCAATCGCTGGGGGAGTTTCCAAATATTTCTTTTCTCACGATCAGGAACAAAAATGCAGCTAAACGTTTCTGGCAAGAACAAACGACTCTTCCCAAGTTAATTAGACAGACAGGGGCGGAAGTATTGATTTCGACGGGAAACTTTGCTCTCCGAAAATCGCCCATCCCGCAAATTCTTTTATCCCGAAATTCTTTATATGTCTCTGACATATTTTTTCGTGACCTGCTTGCAAGACGGAATTACCGACTCTATGTGGACACACGAATCAAGGCTTTTTTTGCCAAATGCTCAATAACTTGGGCGGATCTGACAGTCGCTCCCACGTTGGCATTTGCTGAACAGCTTCGGCGCTGGACGACCCAAAATGTCGTGCACATACCTCATGGCTTCGATTCTGAATTTTTTTTCAGGGATCAATCGTGCTTACCGGCAGAATTGAATAGAAAACTCGAGCCTGAGCAAGATGAGCTCCGTTTGCTATTCGTCAGCCACTACAATTACTACAGGAATTTCGAGACTCTATTGCGGGCCATTCCTGTTTTGCGGGGAAAATTACCCGGAACGCGGATCAAACTATTCTTGACCTGCACATTGAACTCCAAGGAAAATCCTGGCAGCTATCATGCTGCTGAAGCAGCATGTCTCATTCATAAATTAGGTATCCAAGAAAATGTAATTGAACTCGGATCTATTCCATATCATCTTCTCCATCACATTTATCGAGCGTGCGATTTCTATGTGACCGCAGCCTACGCTGAGTCATTCGCTCATCCATTGGTAGAGGCCATGGCAAGTGGTCTTCCCGTGGTTGCCTCTGATTTGTCGGTCCATAAGGAAATTTGCGGACCGGCCGCTTTATATTTCAATGGCTTTTCGCCTGAAAAACTTGTGGAAAAAGTTCTCATTCTTGCGCAGGACGATAAACTTAGCCATAAACTGAGTTCTCATGGCACAGCAAGGGCACGTGATTTTTCCTGGGGAGATCATGTTGAACAACTTGTCTTGCTATCAGATGATCTGCTCAAAAAAGATAGGACCATCGCAGAATCGAAGTTGCATGGATCTAGTAAATGAGCGAAATCTAATTTCAAAGTAACAATCGATGGATGACTTGCACTACATTCTTAACTCCAATCGCAGAGGAGGCTGCAAGTGTTGGAGATACAATACTTAAGGTCCAAAGCAGGTAATGAGACTTAGGCACCCAATTTAGTAATCCTAGAAATATAAACGGAACGATAGGGATAGCAAAGCGCGGAAAACTTCCTCGCGCCCAGTATGGAAGGTTATAAGAAAAAATTGCTAGCAAGTATAGTGCCGCGAAACCCGCCTCTATCATATGTGACTTCGAAAATTCTCGATAGTGTGTCGTCAGCGACATCGCTATAACTCCACACAGCACAAGCCCAATCCAACCCCACGTTAGAACGAGATTCGTCCACGGTGCCGAGTGTATGAGGGTACCTTTGACAATTGCATAGAAGGGTATCCCAAAGAGGAATGGTCCGGGCTGATGGAGTTGCTGATAACTGTGAATGGTTGCCAGGGGATCACCAAATTGTTGCCAAAAAGGCCAAATGTACCCGATACCGACGAGTGATGCTATGAGGATTACTAATACGACTTGCCGGTATTGGCGTTGCGCAGTCAGGGATATTGTGATTCCCACAAAAGTGAAAAATCCCAGAGGCCGTACCACGGTGCTTAGTGCTGCCAACAACGCTGCCAAGCACCATTTGCTTTTCCTAACCATTAAAAACGAGGAAAAAAGCAGAGCTACAAAGAGCGGCTCAGAGCCACCGAGGAGCGCCCGTTGAAACCAGTCAAAATTAATAACGGCAAAAAAACCGGCTATCCATCCTCCCCACAAACGGTATGCCAACACAATGCTGATAAAGTAAGATCCGGCAGAAATGGCCAACAGAGCTGTCCGATCGGATACACGCGAAATAGAGGATACCGCTGCCATTAGGTAGGGGAGCCCCCAGAACTGCTTAATGGTGAGACCGCGAAAATCCCAATGACGAAGCGCAGAAGCTACAGCAATATAAGCTGAATTGTCACCAAAATCATTTACTACCTGAAAGTAATTCTTAAAAATACTAATAGTACTTATAAAAATTAGACATGCGGCTGTGGCCATTAAAAGAATCTCGCGTTGCGATGGTTCTCCCACGATGGATTTAACGGCCGAACCAGAGGAAGCGCACATGAGCTGACATTCTGGGATGGGTAAATCCTCCGAAGCTGGTGCACGTATTTGAGCAATGCTTTGCATTGTGGTATTCAGAGGCTAATCCATGAAGTATTTTTGTAACAAGTAACTGTCCTTGTGCTTTCTCAGTCGTGTACATCTGCTTCACACCAAAAATGTTAGAGTGTCTGTCACCAGTTAAGTCCCGCCTCATGAGTTCTGGTTTGTATTAAATGTGTGGAATTGTAGGTATTGCTGCATACAATACGCGCGTTGACCCTGAAACTTTGGAGCACGCTACTCGTTCGCTTGCTCATCGTGGTCCTGATGATTCCGGAACCACCATTATTCGAGAACATTTTCCTGTACCGGTTGAAGTTGGACTTGGCAATCGACGGCTAGCTGTTCTTGATCTTTCGCCGTTAGGCCATCAGCCCATGCGGGATCCTGAAAACGGGAACTGGATTATCTACAACGGTGAAATTTATAACTTCCACGATATTCGCGCGGAACTGGAACAAGAAGGCATCCAGTTTCGCAGCCAGTCCGATACTGAGGTGCTGCTCAAAGCTTATGCACTATGGGGCGAGGCTACATTGCCGAAGTTGCGAGGCATGTTCGCCTTTGCCATTTGGGATGCGAGAGAACATCGACTGTTTCTTGCTAGAGACCCGATGGGAATTAAGCCGCTTTACTATGCCTTTGCTGGACAAAAGTTTTTGTTTGCGTCGGAAATTCGGACTTTACTCGCTACTGGACTCGTTCCGCGCAAGTTAGATCGTGCGGGATTGTTAAATTATTTGAATTTTGGATCTTTGTATGACCCAATTACGCTTGTTGAAGGTATTTCCTGCTTACGAGCGGGCCATTCTCTTGTCTGGAAGCAGGGTGCTATAAGCGAGAGCAGATACTGGAACCCACTCGAAAATGCAGAACACTTGGTGGTTGATCCTCATTGCCCCAGTCCTGCACAGCGCAATAATTTGGAAGAAGAAATTCCCGCTATTCTCGAGCACTGCCTTTCCAGTCAAACCATAAGCGACGTTCCAGTGGGTGTATTTCTTTCCGGTGGAATCGACTCCAGCAGCTTGGTATGCATGTTAAGTCGAAAAAAAACAAAGGTTAGTACCTTTTCCCTTGTCTTTCGCGAATCTGAATACGACGAAGCCGCATACTCTCGCAAAATAGCGGAGAAATTTGCAACCGATCACCACGAGATTCTCATCTCTCAAGAGGAAGCGCTCAAAGCGATCCCACCAGCAATTGAGGCAATGGATCAGCCCACGATTGATGGTGTCAACACATATTTGATATCCCGAGAAACTCGAGCTGCGGGAATTAAGGTCGCTCTCTCCGGACTGGGTGGGGACGAATTATTCGCAGGATATTCCAGTTTCAAAACTGTGCCACAAATGGAACATTTCTCTCAATATTGGACACGCGTGCCTGACTTTCTGAAGGAACCAATAGTAAGCTTGTTTTCATCACTGGCATCGAATACGGATCAGAATAGAAAATTTAGCGCGTTGGCCTCTTCTGCTGATCGTGTGATGCACCCATATTTCCTAACACGAATGCTATTCACCCCCGAGCAAAATGGTGCGTTATTGTCATCTCGCGATCTGCACACCATCAGCCGCGCCAACGCCGTTCTCAGCGAAGAGTTGGGCAGAACCGCAGAACTTGATGCGATAAATCGCGTGTCATATCTCGAATCACGCTGCTATATGCTTAACACTCTACTGCGCGATTCTGATGTCATGAGCATGGCGCATGGCCTTGAGATCAGAGTTCCATTCATTGACCACCAACTTGCCGAAAAACTCTTCGCACTGCCCGGGACTTGGAAACTCGATAAACGCACTCCGAAGCGATTGCTGGTAGAAGCACTTCGCGGCGAGTTGCCGGAAAGCATTGTTCATCGCAGTAAACGCGGATTCACTCTGCCATTCGAACATTGGCTACGAGGTGAACTGCGTGCAGAAGTGGAATCGGTGTTAGCGAGAATTGCCGACGGACCACTCGCAAAGCTGTTGAATATTCAAGCAGTAGAAAAAATCTGGGAGGATTTTTTGCGGGGCCGAACTTCTTGGTCTCGCCCCTGGGCGCTGTACGTTTTGCAGCGCTGGTGTGAACTGCACGAAGTGACAGCCTAGTTTTGGAGCAACGCGAGCGTCGCCTTGGCTGGTTTTGTAGCCTTAATCAGCAGAAATAGCCCCCACTTAACGCAATATTTTTGGACCAAAGCCCGCGGGTACAGCTTCCATGCTATTCGACAGATGATCGACTGAAACCGGGCAGAAGGGCGGTTTAACAGAAGATCCCCGGGGCTAAATACCTGCCGCATTGAAATATCTTTAAATTCCGAAAGCATCGAGCTGACTTCAGATTGGCTATAAGTCTTTGTACCGGGGCTTTCCAAAAATTCGTATACAGTCTGTCGCAGCGATTTGCCGCGGAGCATTCCATATCGTAACCACAGCATCACGCCTGTTAGCGAACGGTGGTGATAAAGCATGATTCGGAGCTGGCCACCCGGCTTGAGCACTCGAAATGCTTCCCTCACACACAGCGGCGTATCTGGGCTGTGATGCATCACTCCATAGGAGTAAACGACGTCGAATTGATCATCGGCGAATGGTAAGTGCTCCGCATCGCCAGTACGTAAATCCGGCTTATATCCGGCGAGTTCGCTTCGGCGCTTTGCTCTTTCCAGCGACTTCGAAGAGATGTCCACTCCGGTCGCGTGCGCACCAGCTTTCAGCCATTCGAGATAATCGGCTCCCATCCCAACCCCAATTTCCAAGACGCTAAGGCCGCGTGCCGATCCAAACTGTGCAAATTCGTGGATATAAGGTTCAAGTTCGTATCGCGCCTTAGCGTGCGAATCAAAAGTTTCAGAATCTTCCAGATATCGCGTCCCACAAGGTTCTGCATTCCAGAACTCGCGGACATCATTTTTAAGTGCAGATGTGGTTTGGGGGCTAGGCATCTCTGCAAGGAATTTAAGCCGGATACTATCACATCAGGCAACTGTGCTCTTTCTGTTATTAATGTTCATTGTGATTCAAGGTAAGATGGCGTCAATAATTTGATCACTGCAGCGCAAAAACTCGCGGACCCCGAGCTAGTCACTTCTGGTATGGCAGTTGTCCAGTTGCCAATCAGCGTAATCGTTCCTGTGCGGAATGAAGCGCGCAACCTGCCGCGCTGTTTGGAATCTTTGCGCGGAGTAGGTGAAGTCTATGTTATAGATTCCGGCAGCACCGATCAGACTGCGGATATCGCTTACTCATACAGTACGAAGATCGTGCAGTTTCGTTATCGTGGCGGATGGCCCAAGAAGCGTCAATGGGCAATAGATACGCTGCCCTTAGCTTATGACTGGATTCTTCTTCTCGACGCAGATGAAGCATTAACTCCAGAACTGATCGTGGAAATTCAGCAAGCCATCAAGAACCCGGACATCAATGGATACTACATTTCGCTACGAATGCATTTTCTTGGGCGGGTCCTCCGTCATAGTGGTGCTAGCTTTTATAAACTTTCGTTGTTTCGTCGACGTAAAGGGCGTTTTGAGTGCCGGCTGATAGATCAGGATACGTCGATGTGCGATATGGAAGTCCATGAACATGTGGTCGTGGATGGTAGAACGGAAAAATTGAATCATTCACTTCTGCACAACAATATCGAGTCGCTCTCTCGTTATATTCAAAAACATGATGAGTACTCCAACTGGGAGGCTCGAGTTTGGCTACATGGCGAAACCCACGGAGAACTGCCGCCTTCCTTAACCGGCACGCAAGCGCAACGCCGGCGTTGGCTTCGAAAAACGCTATTTATGCTACCCGGATCTCCGGCTTTTTTCTTTCTTTACAAGTACGTATTCTGTCTCGGATTTTTGGACGGAGTGCCTGGACTGATTTATTGCATATTCCAAGGCATTCAGTTTTTCAATATCAAAGCAAAAATTTACGAATTGCAGATAACACGGGATAACAACGCATGTGTGGAATAAGCGGCCTGGCTAATTGCGGCGATCGAGAGACGCTGGCGCGCATGACCTCGATTCAATCGCATCGCGGGCCAGATGATTCCGGTCTGTGGGACCGTCGATCTCCCGACGGCTCTTACATCGGCCTCGGTAGTCGGCGGCTCGCGATCATCGATTTGTCATCTGCTGGCCATATGCCGATGTGTAACGAAGATCGATCGATTTGGATCACCTACAACGGTGAAATTTATAACTATTACGACTTGCGCCATGAACTCGAGAGTAAAGGTCATATTTTTACTTCGAACAGTGACACCGAAGTCATTCTTCATCTTTACGAGCAAGAGGGGCCTGAGTGCGTTAAACGCTTGAATGGGATGTTCGCTTTTGCGCTTTGTGATTTACGATCCGCTAGGCCGGTATTGCTCTTGGCAAGAGATCATTTTGGGATTAAGCCGCTTTACTATGCGCAGCACGGCAAACGGCTCGCGTTTGCTTCAGAAGTAAAAGCCTTGCTGGAAGTGCCAGGGATTGAAGCCGAAATTGATCCCGAGTCGCTGCATCAGTACCTGACATTTTTATGGGTTCCGGATCCACGGACAATGTTCCGCGACGTTCACAAATTGCCTGCGGGCCATTATGCGACTTTTCGCGAAGGACAATTAAGCGTCAGGAAATATTGGGATCTCACTTTTCCACCCGCAAATCACGAGTTTTCCAGCTCGGAAGATGACTTGGCAGCGGAGATCCGGGAGCGCTTTGAGTCTTCGGTTGATAGACAGTTAGTAAGTGACGTGCCAGTCGGTGCGTTCTTGAGTGCTGGTCTGGATTCGTCAAGCATCGTTGCGACGATGGCGCGGAAAAACAAACAGAGAGTTAAGACCTACACAGTTACTTTTCCTGAAAAATACCGCATCGGCGAAGCCACACTGGATGACCCGAAGGTGCCTGCGCGTTTAGCGCGCCGGCTTGGTTGTGAAAACCAACAAATTGTAATCGAGCCCGATGTCGTTGACCTGCTGCCGAAGTTGACGTGGCACATGGATGAGCCTACTGCCGATCCAGCCATTATTCCCGCATATCTTGTATGTCGTGAAGCTCGCAATCAATCGACTGTGCTGCTTTCAGGTGTCGGTGGCGATGAGCTATTTGCCGGATATCGCAAGCATGCTGCTCATTATTGGGCGCAGATGTATCAGAAAGTCCCATTAGCTTTGCGGCGTTGTACTGAAGCTGCCGCGAATCGATTGCCGGGAATGAGAGGTAGTTTTCTGAAGAGCAGTGTTAGGCTCGCGAAGAAAATGACACGAAGCGGCTCGTTATCCGCAGTCGAACGATTTGTGATGAATTGCACCTACTTGGACGCTCGCCAGAAAGCTGCTCTCTATGCCCCCGCCGTGCAAGAAGAAGTCGGCTATTTTGATCCCGCATGCGGTCATAGATCTAGTTTTGAGCAGGTGAAAGATGCAGATTTCTTGAATCAGATGTTGTATGTGGACACCAAGATCTTCATGACAAGTTTGAACCTCACGTATAACGACAAGATGAGTATGGCATCGTCTACCGAAGTGCGGGTGCCATTTCTCGATTGGGAATTCGCGGAATTCGTTGCCTGGAATGTGCCACCTGAAATGAAGTTAAAGGGCAGGTTGCACCCCACCACCAAATATATATTCCGAAAAGCCATGCAAGATGTACTACCAAATAAAGTATTAAACCAGCCGAAAGCTGGATTTGCTGCTCCGGTGGACTATTGGCTTGCCAACGATCTGAAAGAAATGACGGATGATTTACTCTCCGAGTCGCGTATCCGTGGACGTGGACTTTTCCGTCCAGAAGCAGTTCGGACTTTCATTGATGAACATCGCAGCGGATCCCAGGATTGGTCGATGCAAATCTGGCAATTTCTCACGCTTGAAATTTGGATGCAGACATTTGTTGATAAGCAAATAAAAAATTCCGTCCGAACAAACGACGTGCCTTATCAGGTCGCCACTGCATGAAGCAAGTACTTCAACAGGCGCGTACAGGGATAATTTCCGTCACGGATGTTCCTGCGCCTAAGCTTCTTCCCGGCTGTGTTCTGGTGAGGGTTGCTGCATCACTCCTCTCGGTGGGCACGGAACGCGCTTCTTCGGAATTCGCCAGTAAAAACTTATTACAGAAGGCAAAAGCGCGGCCGGATTTAGTGCGTGAGGTAATAAGCAAAGTGCGTCGCGATGGAGTCTTCTCCGCAATATCGACGGTACGCAGCCGGCTTGATCAGCCGAGTGCTCTTGGTTATAGTTGCGCGGGAACAGTCGTCAGAGTGGGCTTGGGAGTATCCGATATTAGTGTCGGCGACAGAGTTGCCTGCGCTGGCGCTGGTTACGCTGTTCACGCTGAATTCGCCTGTGTCCCGCGATTACTGGTCACCAAAATTCCTTCTGCGTCGAATGTGACTTTTGAAGACGCAGCTTTCACCACAATGGGAGCCGTGGCCCTCCACGGAATTCGCACTGCGGAAGCAAAACTCGGCGAAATAATCGCAGTTATCGGTCTCGGATTGCTCGGTCAACTTACGGTGCAGTTGTTGAAAGCGGCTGGGTGTCGCGTGCTGGGAATGGACATCAATCCACAGCGCGCAGAACTTGCTCTGGAAATGGGAGCGGATGGCGCAAGCATTACAGCAAGTGAATTTCGCGATCTTTGCCTCTCGCAGTCTGGAGGGAGCGGTGTAGATGCAGTGTTGATCGCGGCGGAAACAGCAAGTAGCGATCCCGTAAATCTGGCGTCAGAAGTAACCCGCGACCGCGGCTTGGTGGTCGCTGTCGGAACCGTTGGAATGGATATCCAGCGCAAGCTCTATTATGAAAAAGAACTCGACTTTCGCGTCTCGCGCTCGTACGGGCCCGGCCGCTATGATTCTGCTTATGAGCAGAAGGGAAGAGACTATCCCATCGGATATGTCCGATGGACAGAAACGCGCAACATGGAAGGGTTCATCCAGCTATTGGCATTAGGTAAGCTTGATTTGAAGCCGCTGGTCACTCATAGCTTTCCTATTGAACAAGCACAGCGAGCTTATGAATTGATCAAAGGTGAAACCGGAGAGCCTTCACTCGGAGTGTTAATCACATACCCAGAGGAACCGGAAGAAAATCATCACTTGGTACTGGTCAATAAGAATCCAGACCAACTGTCTTCAGCCATTAAGCGATCAGAGAATGTCTCTATAGGTCTCATTGGTGCTGGCAGTTTTGCCACCAGCACTCTCCTTCCCGCGATCACGAAAATCTCGAGAGCGGAATGTGTCGGGGTTTGTGCCGCAAATGGTTCTCATGCGAGATATGCTGCGGATAAATTTGGGTTCCGCTATTGTGCGACTGAGAGTTCCGAGTTAATTAAGGATCCAGCTATCAATACCATCGTTATCGCCACCCGCCATCACTTGCATGCAACCCAAGTTTTGCAAGCTTTGGCAGTGGGGAAACATATTTTTTGCGAAAAGCCGCTTTGCCTAACGGAAGACGAACTTTCAGAAATTGTACGCGTGTACGCGCGCTGTTCAGAAAAACCGTTGCTGATGGTAGGTTTCAATCGCCGTTTCGCTCCCATGGCTGTCCGCATGCGTAGCTTCATTCGTGAAATCAAACAACCTATATCCATGCATTATCGCGTGAATGCCGGAGCTATTCCGCAGGGCCATTGGGTAAACGATCCTGAGCAAGGAGGCGGACGCATTCTTGGTGAAGTCTGTCACTTTGTAGATTTTCTCAGCTTTCTCGCCGGTGCCCCGCCGATCCAAGTACAAACACATAGCCTCTCCGACCTCGGTCAGTATTCTGGTGAGAACGTAGTTGTCACTCTGCATTTTGCCGATGGTTCTCTGGGTACGATAAGTTATCTGGCGAATGGTGACCGAACGTATTCGAAAGAAAGAATTGAAGTTTTTGGTGGCGGCGCTATCGTGGTTTTGGAAGATTTTCGTAAACTGGAACTCATACGAGGCGGACGTAAGCAGACATTCCGATCACGTTTTCGGCAAGACAAGGGCCATCGCGCAGAGTGGGAAGCATTTGCTCATGCAATCATCTCCGGAACAATAGCGCCGATTCCGTTTGAGCAAATTGTCGCGAGCACCCTGGCGACTCTGCGCACAGTTGACTCGCAGCTCTCGGGCCAGCCCGCGGCCATTGATACAGCAAGCTTCCTAAGTTCTCATTCGTCATCTCAACCTTATCCATGCTGATCCTGGGCTTGAATATGTTTCACGCCGATGCCTCGGCTGCCATCATTCAGGATGGTGAGATTGTTTTCGCCATTGCAGAAGAACGGCTCAATCGTATAAAGCATTACGGCGGATTTCCCTCCTTGGCAATTAAAGCTTGCTTGGATGCTGTCGGTGCGAAGATCACAGATATCGATCATGTTGCCGTCGGTCAAGATAGCGATGCGAATCTTGTAAAAAAAGTTAAGTATGCCCTTGCCAATCCCGCAAAGATATTGAATTTCATCCATCTGCGTCAACGGAAAGAAGGGATGCGGGATGTACATTCGCTCCTCTCGCAATCACTAGATGTTGCTGCGGAATCGTTGCGATTTCAGGAACATCATCTTGAACATCACATCGCACATATTGCGAGCGCCTACTATTGCTCGCCATGGGAAAAAGCTGCAGGATTTAGTTACGACGGCTCCGGGGATTTTGTCTCCACCATGATGGCATTCTGCGAAGGGAATAAGATCGAGGTGCTCAATCGCACTTACCTCCCGCATTCTCTCGGCAGCTTTTACACCATGATTTGCGAATTCATCGGCTATTCAAAATACGGAGACGAAGGCAAGGTTATGGGTTTGGCTCCGTACGGCAAAGACACTTATTGCGAGCAAATTCGAAAGATCATTCAATTAAAGAATGGCGGTTTCGAACTTGATCTTAGATATTTCTTGCCGCTGGGCAGCAACCAAGGGATGCAAGTTCTGCCGGACGGAACAGTTTTGCTGGCCCGGCATTTTTCCGATTACATGAGCGAGATCTTCGGACTACCGAGAATTCCGGGTTCCGAAATTACACAACGCGATATGGCTCTGGCCTATGCCATGCAGCATGGTTTCGAAGAAGCGTTGTTTTATCTGCTCAACGAGCTCCATAGGCAAGTGCCGGTTGAGAATCTCGCAATGGCGGGGGGATGCGCGCTGAACAGCGTGGCCAACGGCAAACTCTTTGATGAAACGCCCTTCAGAAGCACCTGGGTCCAACCCGCTGCAGGAGATGAAGGATTAGCAATCGGTGCTGCTCTTCATACTTATCATGCTGTACTAAAACAGCCCAGACGCTTTGTAATGAAGAACTCTTACTTGGGGCCGGAGTTTTCGGATGAGCAAATTGAACTAGCGCTCAATAAGGCGAACTTGCAACATCAAAAATTGAGCCGCGAACCAATGCTCGACTTGGTATCTGATCGGATCGCAAAAGGAAATATCATAGGCTGGTTTCAGGGGCGCATGGAATGGGGGCCGCGAGCTTTAGGCAACCGCTCAATTCTCGCGCATCCGGGACTGCCGGATATGAAAGATGTTCTGAATGCCCGTATTAAGCAGCGCGAATGGTTCCGGCCCTTCGCGCCTTCCATTTTGGTTGAACGTCAGAACGAATATTTTGAGCATGACCACCCGTCGCCTTTTATGTTGCATGTTTACAAGATTCGTCCCGAAAAACGTTCGGAGCTCTGTGCAGTGAATCATGTGGACGGCACTGGGCGATTGCAAACAGTGGCCCGCGAAGAAAATCCACTTTATTACGATCTAATCAAAGCCTTTGAACGTAAAACCGGAATTCCGGTCATCCTGAATACGAGCTTCAATGAAAACGAACCTATCGTGTGCAAACCCGATGAAGCAATTGATTGTTTCAAGCGAACTCGAATGGATGTACTGGCCATAGGGCCATATGTGGTTCTTAAAGGCTTAGAAGCGACAACCGCAGACTGAGTTATTCCTGTATGGTCTCTGAGAAAAGCTTCGGCTTACCAACTCCCGCCCTGAATGGATTAAAGCTGACTCAGGTTGTTAGATTCCCTCGAATGAGGCCCCTTTTATGGAATGGAAACATTTTGTATGCATCGCGTGGCTACGAGTTGTTCCAATCGAATATGAATGCGAACAGCATTGTGTGGAACGAAGTCGGACACTACGATCCTGCATGGTGGCGAAGGTTGAGCGTTTCCACGCGGTATGCTTCGCGTTTATTTAGAGATGGATTTCATGCTCTCGGCATGCTTTCATCGGGAGAAATAATTGCTGCAGTGCCTGGCGCAATTCTAACTTTGACGCCTGGCGAATCTGAGTTCATTATTTCCCACAAAGTGATTCGCGGTACTCGCCCTTTGCACTTTGCCGTAACTCCAGATGATCGGGTTTACTGGGGTGAATATTTCGATAATCCGCAGTGCGATGAAGCCTGCGTTTATGCATCTTACGACCGCGGAGTCTCGTGGAATGTAGTTTACGAATTTCCGAAGCGGTCTATACGTCACGTTCACAATGTTGTTTATGACAAATGGGAGAATTGCTTATGGGTGCTTACGGGCGACAATGGGTCTGAATGCAAAATCCTGCGCGCATCTTGTGATTTCCGTACTGTCGATGTTGTGTTGTCGGATAATCAGCAGGCTCGTGCGGTCGCATTGGTTCCCATGGAAGATGGATTGTATTTTTCTTCCGATACTCCGCTGGAATTGAACCACGTATATAAGATGGATCGCAAAGGCAATCTCACTACAGTGGCGGACTTGAGCAGTTCTTCCATTTACGGCTGCAGAGTCAGTGATGCGATTTTCTTCTCCACTATGGTTGAGCCAAGCCAAGTGAACCGTACCTCCGCGGTTTCAATTTATGGTGGCCGCACTGGCGGCGGTCCAGACAAGCGTGCATGGACAATTCTACTAAGCTGGCGGAAAGACCGCTGGCCCTCGAGCTTCTTCCAATATGGAAACGCTTTTTTACCGGACGGCGAGAGCACATCAGGATTGCTCGCCTTGAGCACTATAGCTGTCGAGACAAACGATTTAGAAATGTCAGTTTGGCGCGTTGAATCCTAGTGCATACCCTAATGGAAATATTCAGCGTAAGTTAAAGAGAGCTTTCAAACTAGGTTCCTGCCCCAAGCATTCAGTCGTCTGCATGCTATAGTCCGACCAACATGTCTGCGTTAGACCGTATTAATTATTATCGGCGAATTTTCCGCGCCTATTTTTTGCCTGGCGCTAGCCAGCTTACTTTCTGGCACGAAACACCTCAGGTAAATTCTCGCGTGATCATTGCGAGCCTGGGCGAATACTATATGCCATTTTCCGAGAAGGCAGAGTACGCTGGATCACACGATAAACAGGGCATTCCGATGCTCAACTATCACGGCAAAATCGGATTACAGTACAATCCGATCGCGATTGCCCAATGGGGACTTGGAAATTTTAATTTATTCAAACGGACGCAGGAACCAACTTACAAAACGAAATTTGTTGCTGCCAGTGACTGGCTATGCGATCACCTTGTGCAGAACTCGTCAGGTATCTGGGTTTGGCAACACCATTTTGATTGGGAATATCGCTCAAAATTAGAAGCGCCATGGCACTCAGGGCTGGCTCAGGGGCAAGGAATTTCTTTGCTGGTGCGGGCGCACGCCGAAACTGGAGATGTTCGCTATAGGGAAGCAGCTGATCGTGCGTTCCAAAGTTTTCTAAAGCCAATCACCGAAGGCGGTATTACTTTCACGGATGAACGCGGCGACCTATGGTTTGAGGAATATATCGTTTCACCCCCGACTCACATTTTGAATGGCTTCATTTGGGCTGCATGGGCAGTTTATGATTACTTCCTCGCCACCGGAGACGAACTCGCACAACGTTTCTTTAGAAACTCCATCGAGACACTGCGTAACAATCTTCATTGCTATGACGCCGGGTTCTGGTCATTGTATGAAGACTCTGGAACCCGACTTCCGATGCTCGCGAGCCCCTTTTACCATCAGTTGCATATTGTTCAATTACACGTACTGCACCGTATTACGGGAGAAGATATTTTCCAGCAATATGCGGACAAATGGGAACGATATGCGAAGAGTCCAAGCAAGCGTACGCGCGCACTCTGCTACAAGAGCGCATTCAAACTTTGTTACTACTAAAAAGTCACGACTCGAGAGCTTTTGAAAATTCTCTACATTTCGCAATACTTCCCGCCTGAGATGGGAGCGCCCGCGGCCCGGGCTGCCGAGTTGTCCCGCCACTGGATGAAAGCAGGCCACGAGGTAACGATCTTGACCGGTTTCCCGAATCATCCGACCGGAAAAATCCCACGCGAATACAAGAGCAGGTTTCGGCGTCTGGTTGTCAAGGAATTGCTTGATGGAGTAAATGTGGTGCGTGCTTGGCTGCTCCCGTTTCCCAATCGAAAGTCATATGAGCGAATTCTAAATTGCACCTCTTTCTGCCTGTCTTCCGCGATCACAGGGTTATTCCTCTCGTGTCCCGACGTGGTGATTGGGTCATCTCCTCAGTTGCTAGTTGCGCTTTCCGCATGGTGGATCGCTCGTTCCAAGCGAGTGCCTTTCGTTTTCGAAGTGCGCGATTTGTGGCCTGAATCCTTAGCCGCGGTTGGAATGGGCAGACAAAATTCGTTGATGTATAAAACGCTAATGAAAATCGCCGGTTTCCTATACCGAAGATCGAGCCACATCATTGTCGTCACTCCTGCTTTCAAAGATTATTTAGTCCAGCAATGGAATATCGCTGCACACAAAATTTCTGTGGTGGGCAATGGGGTGGAAACCGATCTTTTCAGCCCACGTAATGCGGATCCAAATCTCCGCCAAGAGTTGCAGTTGGAAGGGAAGTTCGTAGTTTCATATATCGGTACGATTGGAATGGCACATGGCCTTCAGTCATTGCTGGACACCGCGGCGATCCTGCGGCATTCCTTTCCCGAAGTTCTATTCTTGCTTGTCGGGGAAGGTTCTGATAAAGAGCGCATTATGGCAAGCGCCGAATCTAAAGACTTGAGCAATGTTCGCTTTGTAGACCAGCAACACCGTGAACGGATTCCGGCATATATCTGCGCGTCAGATGTCTGCCTGGTGCTTCTAAAAAAGGCCGAGCTGTTCAAAACTGTTATTCCTACGAAGATGCTGGAATTCATGTCCTGTGCGCGACCCATAATTCTGGGAGTCGATGGGCAAGCCCGAAGAATTATGAACGAAGCTGACGCGGGAATTTTTGTCGAGCCGGAAAACGCTACAGATCTCGCCGAAGCAGTCATTCGCTTGTTATCGAATGCATCGCTACGACAATCTCTGGGTCACAATGGACGGCAACATGTCGTAGAAGAATTTTCCCGTCAACAAACTGCGGAAGAATACCTTATCGTTTTAAAAACCCTTTTAGGAAAAGAAATTCCAGAAACCGCGTTGGCTGCATAGAGTTATGCGTGCTGACTTCGCTGGAATATCCAAGCAGAATTTTGATTGGATATCTGCTTCTATGGGTGCACGGCAATAATGCTAAGTGCGCTGGCAGTTTGCATCACTGCCTCAAGCGATCGCGAGGCTGCGGCCTTGGCGGCGCTCGTTGGCACGAACAAAATGTCATCTGCTTGTAATTGAAGATCGGGGGCTTTCGCTTCCAGAATTTTTTTCAATTGCACAGGGGTTTCGCTCACCCCTTGCGGCCCTTTGCGAAGAAGCCGCACGCTGCTCAACTTTGCCGTCTTGGTAGTTCCTCCAGCTAACGCAATCACCTGTAAGACTGTCAGATGACCGCTATCCATAGCAAAGCCACTTGGTCGTCCCACATCTCCGACGACGTAAACAACATCCGCTTTGCGGACGACAATGGTGTCGCCTGGATAAACTAAGACATTACTGTCCGGATTATCCGAAACATTCCGCGCAAGAGGCACAACTATCGGTTTATCAACCTTCCCGCGGTGGGTAATCGTAATGCTTCGCCCAGCCTTCTCAGTAAATCCTCCCGCTGCTGAAATCACATCGAAGAGTCGCGGCTGCCCTACGATGGGATAGATGCCGGGTCTTCCCACTTCGCCCAACACGCTTGCACCTTGGGAGGCATAATTTTCTACAAAGATAGCCACATGCGGATTCTTTACAAACCCGCCGTCAGTGAGTTTTTGCTGAATAAGAGCTTGAGTCTCTTCGGCGGTGAGGCCAGCTACATGAACGTAATCGATAAGCGGGAGGTAAATATCGCCGCGATCACTGACGCGTGCTTTGGTAGTAAGCTCCGGAACGTTGTAGACGTTCAACTCAATCAAATCACCAGAGCTGAGCCGCATGGATGCCGAGGGCGAAGGTTCGCTAATTGACGCGGGCGAGTCCTGAGCCATGGCTATTGACGCTGTGGAAACCATCAACGAACAAAACAGGAGAACGCAGAAAAATCTGGGCTTGGATTCCTTCGTGGGAACAATTGCCATTTTGCCAAAGTCTAGCACGCATTCATTGCGGTCCAGAAGGCGTTCTATCTGTCGAACACAATTCGCAAACATGCGAAAACGGTAAACACTTACTTAAAAAAGGCTCGGTATCAAGAATGCCGGAACCAAACAAGAGAATAGCCTTGGCGCCGACTAAATCTTATAGTTACACCTGTTTGAACTTTGGACGGGCACGAAGCGTGTCAAACCAAGTTCGCTGTGGGCGGATTAGAAATTGCGTTTGCTTTTCGGGCCAAGGGAGACAACGTTTGGCATTCTTTTACCTGGGAATGTTTGCGGCTTCGCTGCTGCTCTCGTTTATTCTCACCAGGTATATTCGTGATCTAGCCTCAACTCGTGGATGGGTGGCAATCCCTGGATCGGACCGCCACTTGCACCGAATGCCTCTACCACGCTTGGGCGGAGTCGCAATTTTCCTTGCATTCTTGTTCACCAGCATATTGGCCCTTTTACTGAGTCACTACTCCACGCATGTCAGGTTTGGTTTTTCACGGCGCTCATTGTTAACCATTATGGCCGCCGGCTTTCTTATTTTCTTGCTCGGTGTGTACGACGATATTCGTACTGCTGGCCCTTACGTAAAGTTCAGCGTGCAAGCGATCGCGGCTACCATGCTCTATGCTGGTAATCTGCGGATTCTCAATCTGCCCGTGCTTTTTGGAAGTCATCATTTTTCATCGCTCGTCGGTTTACCTCTTACCATTCTTTGGGTACTTGCCATTACCAATGCCTTCAACTTGATCGATGGATTGGATGGGTTGGCCGCAGGTTCGGCATTATTCTCGACCATTGTAGTTTTCACCGTGGCACTTCTTAGCCATTCGTCGCTGATTTCGTTGCTAACGCTTTCGCTAGCTGGAGCAATCCTTGGATTCCTGCGCTTCAACTTCAATCCAGCCACTATTTTTTTAGGAGACTGTGGAAGCCTGTTCATCGGCTTTATGCTAAGCGCATTGGCATTGCTGGGAGCGCAGAAGTCCCCGACCATCATCGCCGTCGCCATTCCGGTTGTTTCGTTTGGTCTTCCAATTCTAGAGACCACGCTTTCTGTTATCCGCAGGTTTATTAGCGGCCGTCCGGTTTTTACCGCTGATCGTGAGCACATTCATCACAAGTTGCTGCAACTTGGCTTCTCGCATCGCCAGGTAGTGATCACGCTTTATGCTGTTTCCGCGCTTTTTGCATTGCTGAGTTTATTTTTACTGTGGCCGACCGGCAGTACTTTGGGTCTGGTTCTCGCGGTTGTTGGAACAGGTATTTGGATGGGAGTGCAGCATCTCGGATATCTCGAATTCGGCGAGTTGCGGCGTGTTGCTGTTAAAACCATCGAACAACGACAAATATTTATTAATAATCTTGCCATCCGACGCGCCGCTGAAGAATTGAAGGTTGCCAAGGAATACGATCAAGTGCTCCGCATTTTATCGGCCGCATTCGGCGCTAACGATTTCGATGCCGTGGAATTGCACCAGCAGTTCATATCTGTTGAGCTTTCGGAAGGACGCGGCTTTCACGCGATTACTCACCGCGGTCAGGAACCTGCGCTGCGTTGGAAGAAATCCGGCAGCTACTTTTCCAGCGATTTAGTAAGTGCGTGGAACCTCACTATTGATCTCGTAACCAGCCACAATCGGCGGTGCGGCTCCATGACGTTTTATCGGCGTTATGACGGCCGTGATCTGCAGCTCGACATCAATCTACTCACATCCATATTTCAAGTTGCGCTGGCTGATGGGCTGGAGAGGATCTCATCCCAAACTGTGCAATATATGCCGCCTTTGCAGGATTCTTCGTTGATCGCCGCACAAGTAAGCTGAAGATAAGTAGGATGATCGCGCCGCATTCTTTATCCACAGCCTGAACCACCCGTGTCACTTCTTCCTCCAGCAACTTACAATTTACTCTTCATCCTTCCTTTTCCGGGGAGGAATACGAAGAGAATGGCAGATCGGCTTACTGGGCAGCGCATTCATTTTTTGTCATTGCAAACTTCTATATTTTGCGTCGAATGTGAAGTCATTAGCGAGAACAATACGCCTTACTGCTATGCCTGCGGAAGTCAGGCTGTGCTCAGCCTCTCCCGAGTGCTGGGCGGATCATTGCGCGGCCAGCAAACAGCGCACGTAATCAACGACGTTGAACTTGATCGTCTTGTACGCGAGTTGATCTCTACCGTCCCCGCACTCTCACCTTCATACGGTGAACGCGTTCCCGCTTCGTTCTCCGCGCACGCTCCTTCTCGCAGTCATGCGCGGATCATGAGCCATCCGGGGCCAAGCGGTGTTTCGAAGAATACTGTGTTGGAACAGGAGATCCACACCGGGGAACTCGACCTCGAGCCTGCGATCAGCGTCATTGCCGAACGTGCACAAGCGTTGACGGGAGCCACGGGAGCGGCAATCGCACTGCGCCACGGAGATGAAATTGTTTGCCGTGCGCGGACTGGACGAACGGCTCCTGATCTCGGAGTGCGCTTGCAAACCGATTCTGGCATTTCCGCTGACTGCGTGCGCACCGGAGAAGTTGTTCTATGCAATGATGCGGAGAGAAATCCGCACGTGGACCTGGCAAGCTGCCGACGCCTCGGTGCTCGATCCATCTTAGTAGCCCCACTCCGCCATTTCCGCAGGACCCTTGGCGTGTTTGAAGTTCTCTCTGGAGCGCCCCATGCCTTTGATCATCGCGATGTTGCAACTATGCAGTTAATGTCAAGCATGATGGTCGCGGCGATCTCGCGCCTATGGAGCATGCAGCCTGCCAGCCGACAGCAATCAGCCTAGTGGTCTTGGGGCTCAGTTCGACTCGAACATCTTCTTTTCCCTGATGAAATTAAGAAAGGCGGCGGACCTTTCTTCGACAAGCACCCGGCGGGCCGTTGTTTTTGACAGTCGTAAGGTGAACGCCTCATTGAACAACTCTGCTTTTGCCTGTACAGTGCAATCAATTAGTTTCGCTTCGCGCTCTTCTCTCCAGCAGGGCGCTTTTTTTTAACGCAAACTTTCCTCACGCAACCTCTCTAAGGTGTTTTCATTAGCACTAGTGAGTAAGGTAAGCTGGATTTATCGTTGACATACAGATGACGCTGTATAAAATCCAGAGCAGGCAAGTTAATTAGTTAAGCGAGAGGTCGTTACATTTCAGAAATGAATTGGCCGGTAACGCTCTCCGAATCATTTTGTGGGTTGCTGGAGCACTCCCGCCGGTACCGCAATTTTAACTGAGGGATACACTGGACGGCTTTAATGGCCATCGTCTAGCCATTAGTGTCGGCTCACCCTGGCTTTGAAAGAACAAAAGAACAGAAGATGCTACCCAGCATCTTTTTTCTTCGTAGCAACCAAAAAGAAAGACAACGGCAACCCGAAGCTGCTCCTGCCACTGAAGTTGCTCTGGTTCCGTGTACGACCTAGAAAGAACCCAACATGCAGGAGGCTGATTTGTCACGGTTACAATCACGGTTTCATTTTGTACTCGCGGGTACATTTTTATTTCTAGGAACATTCGCACACGCTGGCGTCTGGGTCTCGGCTCCATCCAATGGGGCGACTGTTAATACGACTATCCAGTATGTAGCAACCGCTGATGCTGCCTGCGGCGTCTCTGCTATGGGGGTATACACTGCCCCCGGCAAGCTGGCCGCGACCTCTAACGGAGCCAACCTCAATACCTTAATAAGTCTTAGCCCTGGTACCTATCACACGGTCGTGCAAGAGTGGGACAAATGCGGCGGGTCTTCCAGCACTCCCGTTGACATTACTGTAGGTGGTGGAGGAGGCGGGGGCGGCGGGGGCCAAGGTAAGACCTTCTCCGAGCTTCAGCGTTACGGTAATCAATGGCAGGGATATGGCATGCTCAAACCTAACTACATGCCATGCAGAAATTGCTGGGGACCAGTTACCTGGTGGATGGGCACAGGATGGAGCAGCCCTTCGCGTAGTGGAAATTCCACTAAGACCACCATTGGTGGAAATCAACCCTATAACGACGCCTTCTGGAACAACCACCTCATCGGCGACTTCTCTACTCAGGGATTACCCGACACTAATCACACGCTGGCGCCGAGCCTGCACGATTTTACCTATGATGTATGGTTCTTTGCGCCGAACGTAGGGGCTGCACAGGCGTTAGAGTTCGACATCAACCAATTCATCAACGGCAAGGCGTTTATTTGGGGACATGAATGCCGCGTGGCAGGTGGGCACGAGTGGGATATATGGGACAATGTCCACCAGCACTGGACTGCAACTGGCATCGCATGCAATCCCATTGCAAATGCCTGGAATCATCTCGTCTTGCATGTGCAACGGACGTCAGATAATCACTTGCTGTTCAACACCATCACCTTGAATGGGCAAACAAGCACCCTCAACCACTATGACAGCCCCATCGGAACAAGCTGGTATGGGATCACCATCAATTATCAGATTGACGGTAACTCAACACAGCAAGGTTATGATGTCTGGATAGACGACCTCAACTTCACGTACTTCTGAACAGAGGGGCGGAAAGCCCCTCTTTCTTGAATTACTTGAGAGTGGCAATTGGGTTAAGTCAGAAGCCGCGAACGAAGTATCCGCCTATTGCAGATTGAGTGTCAGGGGATGGTGAGTGCCAATTGCTTGGTATTGACCTTTGATGACCCTCGGTCCATCGTTATTGTTGCTGGCCAGGCTGGATCGGAAGTTTGATGGACGGAAGGGAATTCCGCGAGCGCTGTCGCCGTTACTAACGTTCGGGCGCGTGCCTTTGTTCTTTTATATTCTGAATTTATATCTGATTCACTCGCTGGCGGTGTTGATGGGGATGTTGTTTCATCAACCAGTGGGGAAAAATCGAAAGCGGCGGGCGAGGGCGCCCGCCCCACACGAGAAAAATCTATTGTAGAGATTTCGGATCAGAGCGATTCCGCGGCGATTTTCTATCCAAGAGCGAGATCAGCTCGTGTGATCCAGCAGGCGCACTCACACTACCTTTGCGGATTATGTCTTTCGCGGTCACTTTTTTCCCATAGAGCTTTTCGTTGGCACTACCATCCGAGCGCAAAGTGGATCCTTCTAGGGAGACTCCGGCGAACAAACCTTTGTTGCGCGAATACGACAGAATCTCGGCATTCATGACCACGTCGGTTGCAGCTTCGGCCGTGCGTCCTTTAGGACCCGCGGCAGCAGAGGCATCGGCACCGAGCTTGACCTTGCTGCTCAGCAACGATCGAGCTCCTTTCGGATTCATGACCAGCAGCACGAAGTCAGTCGCTTGCCCACCCAACTGGAACCCGATGCTTGCTCCTTCGAGCGCATACATCGCTGGCGCTCCCCAATGCCCGGTGTAGTGCTCTCCGCTGCGGCAAATCATGACACCGCGACCGTAGCTACCGCCGACTCCGAAGGCTGCCTTTTTCACAGATGGCAAAACCACCAGGCATTCTGCCTTGTCGAGTAGATCCTGCGGAATGTCGTCAGGGATGTCGAGGATTTCTTTCAGCACTTCTCCCGAGTCTTTCACGCGGTCTTCTTCCTTTGCGTTATTGGCAAGAGCTGCCGGGACAAAGGAACACAGAAGCACCATCACCATCCAAATTTTCATGGGGCCCTCTTGAATTATTTTTCAATGTATAGTTTGGACTTAAACTCCACAAGAATAGCAAGAATCATCGCCTCTAATGGATGGCTTCGGCGATTCTTCCGCTGGCGATCAGTTCAGCGATTTTCTCGAAGTCTTTGTACATGACGCGGTCTTTGTCCATAGTAGGGCATACGGAACGGATTGCCGCATAAGCCGCTTGTCCGCGCTTGCCGGTCTTGAGCGGGGCAACGAAATCGAGAGCCTGCGCGGATGCCATGGCTTCAATGGCCATGACGTTGCGGGTGTTTTCGACCACTCGCTTGAGCTTGAGACAAGCGGTCATCCCCATGGAAACGTAATCTTCTTTATTGCCCGACGTGGTGATGGAATCGACGGATGCGGGATGCGCGAGCACCTTGTTCTCGCTAGCAAGCGCGGCGGCGGTGACTTGTGGCATCATGAATCCGGAATTCAGGCCGGCCCCGGCGGCAAGAAATGGCGGCAGGCCTTCGTTGAGCGATGGATTGACAAGGCGCTCTATGCGGCGTTCGGATATGCCAGCGAGCGCGCTTAATGCAATAGCGAGAAAGTCGAGCGCGAAGGCTACAGGCTCACCATGAAAATTTCCTCCGGAGAGTACGTCGCCCTCGCCGTCTGTGGCTTTGGGATTTTTCACGAAGACAAGCGGATTGTCGACGGCGGAGTTGGCTTCGATCTCCATGATTCGCCGGCAATGAGCGAGCGTATCACGAACGGCGCCGTGCACTTGCGGGATGCAGCGCATGGAGTAGGCGTCCTGCACGCGACCGCAATCACGGTGCGACTCCCGAAGCTGGCTGCCTTCGAGCATGCGGCGGAGATTCGACGCGGTGGCGAGTTGTCCAGGATGTGGGCGAGCTTGATGAATGCGTTCGTCGAAGGCCACATCGGTACCGCGAAGGACATCCAGAGTAATGGAACCGACCACATCAGCGGTATCGACGAGAGTTTCGGCGGCAAGGAGTGCGAGAATTCCAACGGCGAGCATTCCCTGGGTCCCGTTGATCAGAGAGATTGCCTCTTTGGCTTCTAGAGCCAGCGGCTTGATTTGAGCGGCGTGCAAGGCTTCGCTGCTGGGGATACGTTGGCCCTGATCGTTTATGCATTCCCCTTCGCCGATTAATACGAGTGCCAAATGCGCGAGCGGGGCGAGATCGCCGCTGGCTCCGACGCTGCCTTGCGATGGAACGAACGGCGTCACGCCGCGATTGAGCAGCTCGCACAAGGTGTCGATTATTATGGGGCGGACACCGGAGTGTCCTTTGGAAAGGGAATTGGCGCGCAACAAGATCAAAGCGCGGGTTTCGGAAACGGAAAGAGGCTCACCGACGCCGACTGCGTGAGACCGAAGCAGGTTGACCTGGAGTTCGCGGATCTCGTCTCCGGCTATCCGCACATCGCTGAGCTTGCCGACTCCGGTAGTAATTGCGTAAGAGATTTTGTTCCCTGCGACCAATGCTTCCACCACAGCACGGGCGCGGACGACGGCTTCGCGAGCATCGGGAGCAAGAAGAACGGCGCGGCGTTCGACAGCAACTTCGCGTACATCTTCAAGAATGAGACCGTTACCGTTGATATGAAGAGCTTTCAGTTGGGACTCCAATCGAAATGCCACAACTTGAATTTACCACGGAGACACGAAGACACTGAGGTTCCAGAATAGGTTGTCACTTGGACAATGCTTCTTTGAACTTGCTTAGATATTTTTCTGGAATAGGCGCGGTTTTCATTTCGGAGTTGGTGACGATATGAGTTGTTTCGCCATCTGCCAATAGCACACCATCACTCACTCGTACGAGTTCGTATCCAAAATGTATAACTGAGTTACGAATATTTTTTAGATGCGTGCGCACGATGATCTCGTCGTCATAATGCGCCGGGGCTTTGTATCGACAGCGGGCATCGACTACAGCGATAAAGCATCCGTCGTTTTGTTCCATGTCGCGATAAGAAAAGCCAAGCTGGCGCAGAAATTCGACGCGTCCTACCTCGAACCAAATGAAATGATTCGCATGGTAGACGACACCCATCTGGTCGGTTTCGGCATAGCGCACACGGATTCGAGTCTCAGAAATCGATTGGGAGTTTGATCTCATTGGTTCGCTGAGCGAATGATTGTTCATTTTCCCGTCCAGCGTGGCTTGCGTTTTTCGAGGAAGGACGCGACCCCCTCGCGAAAGTCGGCGGTGGTGCGAATGCGTGCATTGTCTTCAATGGCATCGGCGATCTGTTGGTCAAGCTGGGACGCGATGAATCCGTTAATTAATTTTTTAGTAACGATTAATGAAGACGGGCTGTTTTCCATGAGTTGCGCGGCAAGCTCTCGTGCGCGCGGGATAAGTTTGGCGGGATCGACCACTTCATTAACGAGTCCATAGCGATACGCTTCGGCCGCATCGAAGAGCCTTCCTGTGAGTAACAGATCACGAGCGATTTTGTGCCCGACTTGCCAAACCAGAATCGATGAAACGATAGCCGGGACAAATCCGATGCGCACTTCAGTGTATCCGAACTTTGCTTCAGGCACGGCGAGAGTGAAGTCACACATTGTTGCCAGGCCAGTTCCCCCTGCTATTGCCGCACCGTTTACCGCTGCAATGGTGGGCTTGGGGAACTCATACAGACGGCGAAAAATGTGCGCCATCGTGGTTGAATCTTTAAGGTTATCGGTGTGCGATTTTCCCGCTAAGGATTTGAGCTCGTCTAGATCCATCCCCGCGCAAAAAGCTTTGCCGGAGCCGGTGAGAATCACGATCTGCGACGATGATTGTTCTATCTCACCTAGTGCGGTTAGCAGTTCGTCCACGAGTTGAAAGCTGATGGCATTACACTTTTCGGGGCGATTGAGAGTAATGGTGGCGATGCCGGAGTCTATTTCAAACGTTAAGGCGGAGTAGTTCATGGTGGGATGTTAATCTGCCGCTTGCGAATTTGTATATCTTGCGCCGATTGCTTCTGAGGCTCGCAACAGTACGTCCAACGACTTGAACTGCGGCAACTGAGCACCACGTTTTTGCAGTGCTTCGATTACCTTTTCGCTGGGTATGTTCCCGACTAATTGATCCTGGGCGAAGGGGCAGCCTCCCAATCCTCCCAAGACAGAATCGAAGCGTCGGCAACCTGCGTCATATGCAGCCAACACTTTCTCAACCGCTTGATCCGGACGGCTGTGGAGATGCACTCCGATTTCAAGGAAGTCGTATTTAGAAATTGCTGCCGATACGAGTTCGTTAATTTGTTTAGGTCCGGATAAGCCAACTGTATCGGCTAGGGAAATCATGCGAATGCCGAGCGACTCGAGAAGATCGATCGCGTCAAGGACTTCGCCGATATTCCATGCATCTCCGTAAGGATTGCCGAATGCCATCGAAATGTAAACCACAACATCGAGGTCGCCTTCTCCGGCTTTGTTCTTGATCTTTTCCAGTTCATCAATGGCTTGTTCGAGTGATTGATTCTGGTTGTTGCGCAGGAAAGTGGGCGAGACAGAATAAGGAAAGCCAAGAGTACGCACCGCTTGAGTCTCAAGGGCCCGCTGTGCGCCTTTTTCGTTAACGACGATGGCGATAATCTCGACATCATCAGGAGGATCAAGCTCTTTGAGAACGTCTTCAGAGTCGGCCATCTGGGGCACAGCTTTGGGCGAGACAAAGGAGACGGCATCAATGTGTTTGAATCCAGCGCTGATGAGCGTACGCAGATATTCAATCTTGATGTGAGTAGGGATGTGAGTCTGGAGACCTTGCCAGGCGTCACGGGGACATTCGACGAGTTTTACGAGATCACGCATATTTACCACGGAGGCACTGAGGCACTGATTCAGAGAACTTTGCGGACAATTCCTCCTCGTACGAGAACTGGAACGTGGAAATTTAGAATCAATCCAACATGCAGGCCGGTCATTTTCAGATAGGTGAGTAATTGAGCTTCATGCACTGGAAGGATATGTTCTACGCACTTCAGCTCGAGAATCACTGCATTGTCAACTACGAGATCGAGCTTGTACCCACAATCGAGGTTAACGGCTTTGTATCGTACAGGCAATGGCGCCTGCCTTTGAAATGACAAGCCATGCAGATGTAATTCATGGCAGAGACATTCTTCATGGGCTGACTCCATGAGGCCGGGGCCAAGTTCTCGATGAACTTCTATTGCAGCACCAATCACTTTTTCAGTGAGCGCTTCATGGATCAGCTTTCTCTGTGTCTCCGTGCCTCCGTGGTTGATAATCATGTTTGCAGCACTCCCACTTTAAACTCCGCTACATCGGGATTCAATGCTGCCGCTTCAAGTGCCTGCGTAATCGCGTCGCGTGTTTCAACCGGATCAATAATCTTGTCGATCCAAAGTCTCGCCGCTCCGTATCGTGGATCGGTCTGTTGGTCGTAAGTTCTCTTCGTTGACTCGAACAGCTCTTTGCGTTCTTCTTCGCTCAACTTCTTGTCGCCGCGCTCCAATTGCCGGATTTTAACTTCAACTAACGTTCCGGCGGCTGCATCCCCGCCCATTACTGCATAACGAGCCGTCGGCCAGGCGAAAACGAATCGCGGATCGTAAGCCTTACCGCACATTGCGTAATGTCCTGCTCCAAATGATCCGCCGACGATTACGGTAATTTTTGGCACCACGGAATTCGAGACTGCGTTAACCAACTTCGCCCCAGCTTTAATGATTCCACTCCACTCCGCGTCGCGTCCGACCATAAAGCCGTTTACATCATGAAAGAAAATCAGCGGGATCAAATTCTGATTACAGTCCATAATAAAGCGGGCGGCTTTTTCGGCGGATTCTGTATAGATTACTCCGCCGAATTCAACTCGTTTCTTCCCTTCGTGATCAGTCGCCTGCGCGTGCAGTTTTTGGTTGGCAACGACTCCTACGGCAAATCCGCCGATCCGCGCATAGCCGCAGATTAGAGTCTTCCCATACTCAGGCTTGTATTCATCGAAGCGGCTGCCGTCGATGATGCGCGCGAGAATTTCTTTCATGTCATAAGGGCGCCCAGGGGAAGAATCATAAATACCATAGATCTCTTCGGCTGCCAGCGCGGGAGCTTCGGGTTTGCGCCGGTCCCAGGGAGACTGCCGGCGGTATCCCCACTTATCGATGATGGCTCGAATACGCTGTAGGCAGGCTTCGTCGTTCGGCTCGCGAAAGTCCACTGTTCCGCTGATTGCGGAATGCATAGCGGCGCCGCCCAGTTCTTCTGCGGAAACTTTCTGTCCGATAGCAGCTTGCACTAATGCAGGTCCGGCGAGAAAAAGGCCGCTGCCATCAGTCATAAGCACGTGATCGCACATGACCGGGAGATAGCCTCCACCAGCCACGCACATCCCCATGATGGCGGCAATTTGTGGAATGCCCATGGCGGACATCACGGCATTGTTGCGGAATACCCGGCCGAAATCGTCAGTGTCTGGAAATACGTCTTCCTGGAGAGGAAGAAAAACTCCCGCGGAGTCGACAAGATAAATCGTCGGAATGCGATTCTCAATGGCGATGTTTTGTGCGCGAATTACTTTCTTCGAAGTCATAGGGAAGAATGCGCCTGCTTTGACGGTGGCGTCATTGGCGATGATCATCACCATGCGGGACTGAATACGCGCGAGGCCGGTGATCACACCTGCGGCTGGTGCGCCTCCCCATTCTTCATACATGCCATGGGCAACATAAGCGCCCAGCTCAAAGAAAGTTGCAGGATCAACTAAGAGGTTGATGCGCTCGCGGGCGGTCAGCCGATTTTTTGAGTGCTGATTTTCAATGGCCTTAGGGCCGCCGCCCTCGCGGATATGTTCTTCTTCGTTACGTACCTGTGAAACAAGATCGGCGAGGAATCGCATGTTGGCTTCGAAGCGCGCTGATGTTGGGTCAACGCGTGTAGTGAGAATGGTGGGGCTTTGCGGTGCGGGAGACTCTTCGCGATTCGCCATGAAAGAAGACCGAAACTAGTTAAGGTATAACAGCGGAGCGGAGAGTGGCAAACCGGGACTCTTTCTGCCACGGCATATAGGGCACAGAGAAAATCTAAATATCTAGCGGGATTCTCGAATGTTAGTGATCGATTCTCTCTAGCCAGCGATCAATCCTGCATCCGTCTTCCTCCAGCAAGAACGTTCCCACGCCGAAGCACTCACCGACAATGCGGTGCGATTCGGAATCGCGTGCGGCTCGCGTAATCCATTGCTTTCCTACTTCATACTGGCTTGCGGTAAACCATTTTTGTGGCAACACTTCTACCAATCCCGCCTGCAAATAGAAAACATAGAGCGCGAATGCCGGATCGTCATTGCTCTTAGCGGCATAACTGGTGGGCACAACCAACTCGTCGACCTTGCGGAATTCTTCTGGAACTTCGATCTTGTGCATACCCGCTTGGAGTGAGAGAGATACCTCGAATTCAGCAATTGGCCCGGTTGCCGCATAGATGCGTTCACTCGATTGCTTGAACCATCCAGCAACCTCGGCGAGATCGAATGCCTTAAGTTGCACGGGATCAAAACAGGTTAGGCGAATACTGCGTCCTTCGGGACACCAAATTCCAATCCGCGAGTCGGGCACAAAGAACGGTCTGCAATAGGTGTTGAGCGCGAGGCGAGCTCTGTCAGGCTCTTGTTCCAGGCCGAACGATACGACATATGCGAGCGCTCCCTGTTCGCCGTGATGCCTCCAGACGAAATATTGGTTGGCTGAATTCACGGCAGGGAACGTCTTCCAATACCAAGGAGCAGGACCCACAGTTTTTGCCAGAATGTCGCGCAAACGGGAACTGCTGATTTCGGTCATGCAGAAGCCGTGGGCACGCCGCGAGGTTTAACATTTGATCGGATGAATTGGACGATATCGTCCATGGGAGTGCCCGGCTGAAACACCGCGGATACGCCGAGTTTCTTAAGGTTATCGATGTCCTGGTTGGGAATGATGCCCCCGATGATGAGCAGCACGTCATCCATCTTATTTTGTTTGAGTAGGTCGATAACTCGCGGGACGATGGCATTGTGAGCGCCGGAAAGAATCGACAAGCCGATGACGTTGACGTCTTCCTGTAGGGAAGCGGTGACGATCATCTCCGGAGTCTGGCGCAGACCTGTGTAGATAACTTCCATGCCTGCATCGCGTAAAGCGCGTGCGATTACTTTTGCGCCTCGGTCGTGACCATCAAGGCCGGGTTTCGCTACTAAGACGCGAATTTTAGGATCAGCCATCGCAACCATTTAATCACAAAGAGATACATTACGGCTTTTGAAGCATGTCGTGTCCGGATAGTCCTTTAGTGGCGACTTAGCCTTCGAGAGTCTTCACATCAAGGCTTCGCCACAAATACCAGCAGGCGACACTCCGGTAAGGCGACCAGCATCTAGCGATTTTTTCTATCTGTGCAGGTTTCGGCATTTTGCGTTTCTTATACAGCTTCCTGATAGCCAATTGAATCGCGAAATCGCCAGTAGGCAAGACGTCTGGACGCCGTAAAGCGAAGATCAGGAACATATGGGCTGTCCAAGTCCCGATGCCCTTTACGCGCGTGAGGTGCTCGATCACATCATCGTCGGACATTTCAGGCAGGCGGGCGAACTCGATTTCGCCACTTGCGGTTCGTGCCGCAAGATCACGTATGTAGCTGAGTTTCTGTTTGGAGAGTCCGGCAGAACGCATTTGTTCTTCGGTGAGTTTTAAAATACCTTTTGGGGTCAGCGGCTTTTCGGCAAGGGTTTCAAGGCGGCCGTATATGGTGGCGGCTGCTCGTCCATTTAATTGCTGGTAGACAATGGAGCGGGCGAGGCTTTCGAAGGTCGGCTCGCCGTATTCACGACGATAAGGGCCGACACGCTCGATAATTGCGGCAAGAATAGGGTCGGCGTTCTTGAGATGATTGAGAGCTTTACGCATGGATTAATCCACCACCGAGGTGGTGCGACACTGAGAATATCATTTTCAGAGTAGTGACAGGTCAGCGTAAAAACCCGACTATCGACGGGATTAAACAACTGGAATAATTCTTTAGAAATCACAGAATGATTAGCCACATCTCCACTTTTATCAAACAGGTCGCTCAAGAAGTTGGTTTCGAACTTGCCGGCATTGCCGCTGTCGAAGACTTTCTTGAGCTTGAATATTTTTCGAAGTGGGTCGATGCCGGCCATGCTGCTGAAATGAAGTATCTGGAATCCCGTGATGATGCTGGAAATTTGAAACGAGCTTCCCTGAAGTCGACGTTTCCCTGGGCTCGCAACGTGATTGTTTGTGCGATCAACTACAACACAGCTTATCCATATTCGCCTGAAGAGCGCGACTCTCGAAAGGGCTGGATAGCACGCTACGCCTGGGGGCGGGAAGACTACCATGATGCGGTAATGCGCCGGCTCCGAACGGTCGAAAACCGATTGCAAGAGGAATTTTCCACGGCTTCGAGGTTTGGCGAATCTGGCGAAAAGCCGGCTTTACAGACCCGCTGCTATGTCGATACGGGGCCGATTGTTGAGCGTGTATATGCCAAGTACGCTGGTGTTGGATGGACCGGCAAGAATACCTGTCTTCTGAACCAAAAGCTTGGATCGTGGTTGTTTCTGGGCGTGATTCTTACATCATTGGAACTCACTCCTGATCTGCCCGTTGCTGACCGTTGCGGCTCCTGTACCCGCTGTATTGATGCTTGTCCTACTAATGCCCTGATCGCACCTTATCAGCTCGATTCCAATCAATGCATTTCCTATTTGACGATCGAAAAACGCGGAGAAATTCCAGCACACATGCGCGATGGTATCGGACGGCATGTTTTCGGTTGCGACATATGTCAGGATGTTTGCCCATGGAACCGCAAAGCCCCGGCTTCTGCGGCAGCGGAATTTCAGCCGCGCGAGGGATTAGTCAATCCAGCACTGGAATATCTGGCGCAGATGAGTGAAGAAGAGTTCCGAGAGAAATTCAGAGGCTCCGCTATTCGGCGCACTAAATATAATGGACTTCGCCGTAATGCCATCATTGCCATGGGAAATAGCCGTCAGCCAGAATTCGTACCCTTGCTGCGGAAGCTGGCCGCCGATGAAGATCTTGTGGTGGCCGAAACTGCGTGCTGGGCAATTCATCAGCTAACCAAAGATAATGGCTGAAAGTCTGCTGCAAACGGAGCCCGTGTTAGCATCCCATTGATTAGCAGCTTGCAGGTTTAACGATGAACCGTTTCATTCTTCAGCTACCACAAACTCTTTTCCTGATTCTCATCTTCTTTTGCGGGTTGCTCGCTTTGCCTCTTCAAGCCGCAGAAAAACAGGCACAATGGATTCGTGTCAGTTCCGATCACTTTTCCGTGTTGACCGATGCGGACGAAAAAAAGGGACGCGAGGTTGCGGTGCGTTTTGAACAGATGCGCGCTGTTTTTGGACAGCTTTTGATGAGAAGCAAGCTGAAAATGCCAGAGCCGCTCGAAATCATTGCGCTTAAGTCTGACAAAGAATACGCGCAGATTGCGCCTTTCAAAGATGGTAGGGCCATAACTGATCCTGGTTTTTTTATTCCCGGCGAAGATCGCAACTACATTGTGCTCAATTTATTTGAGCCGGAAAGCTGGCGGGCTGTAACCCATGAGTTTGCGCATTTACTTCTCAACTACAACTATCCGCCGGTGCAGCCGTGGTTTGATGAGGGATTTGCCGAATATTTTTCTTCGATCCGATTAGATAATAAGCGAGTGGAGATCGGCCTTGACCCGGAACTCAGCCTTGCATGGCATACCGATCTCGTCGGAAATCAACTTCAAATCAAAGAGCCTCCAAGGCCGCTCACAGAATTACTCAGTCCAACGGTGTGGCTGGCGGTACCCGACCTGTTCAGTATGAAGCATCACATGGAGAACTTTCATGAGGGTACGCATCACACGCTCTTCTATGCGCAATCATGGATGACTGTGCATTACCTGCTGAATAAAAACAAGCTGCAACAAGCGGGCGTCTATTTCGATCTAGTGGAGAATCAACATCTGCCCATTGATCAAGCCATTCAGCAGGCTTTTGATATGACCACGGCGCAGTTTGATCAGGCCGTAAAAGATTATTTCCACTCCCTCGGACCGTTATTTGCAGCATTGGACGCCTCCAAAGATTCGACCGCGACTGCTCCCGGCGGCCAAGTTTATTTTTCTCCAGTTCCAATTTCGGCGGATGATATCGGTACAAGTACGCGTCAGCTCCCTTTCGCCGAAGGACAAGCTTCGCTTGCCGAAATGACAGTTCGCGTTCCTGAGCATCGCGATCAGGCGGTGGGACAATTGCAAGCGCTTTTAGCGGACCCGAAAACAGAAACGACCATCGCGTATCGTGCCCTGGCATGGGATCACATGCAAAGAAGGGAACTCACAGAGGCGATTGAAGAGCTCAATAGAGCTTTGCAAATTGATGCGAAAGATCCATGGGTACGCTATGAGCTTGCCTTGCAAACTTATCGAGCGCAAACCAACGCGCGTTTCCCAGGCCTGCCCAACATGATGCAAGATTTGCAAATCGTGATCGATTGGGATCCCGATTTTGCGGAAGCCTACAACATGCTGGCAATGGGACGATTGGCGGGGGGAGGCGCTCACTCTGCTATGACAGCCATCAAGCTTGCCGTACAACTCAGTCCGCGCAGCGATCGATATTTACTCAACATGGCGAATATTGAGATTGCGCTAAAGCAGTGGGATGCGGCAACAGCATTGTTGGAACGACTGAAGGGCAGCCAAAATCAGCAAATCGCGCATTTCGCAAAGAAAGACCTTGACGATCTGCCCACCCTCAAGAAATATGGCATTCTGCCACAAGAAGAAAGCTCCTCTGCTTCGTCTTCAGCATCAACCCAATCTGAGACAGCAAATTCCCAGACAGATGAACCGACAGAAGAAGGATCCAGTACAGGGAATGCCAAAACCGTGCCCGAACCGCAGCCCGACAAACGTCCCTTAAAGTTCCTCAAAGGCAATCTGGTGCGGGTTGACTGCTCACAAAGCCCCGCAGCAGTTCTCTCAATCTTTAATGGGACTAAAGTTGTTAAACTCCGAACCGAAAATTATTCAGGCTTGGTCATATTGGGATCTGAAAAATTTTCCTGCGAGTGGAAGCATTTGCAACTGAGCGCGAACTACAAGCCGGGTGGAAAGTCCGACGGTGATCTGGTCTCGTTAGAGATTCAGTAACCGGGAATTCAGTAAATGCCTTACACCCGACTCATCTCGATTGACCTGCGTGAACTTTAGAACTACTTTGCGATTGATAAAACTTAATTGAATGACGAAAAGATCAAATCCTAATCAAAGTTTTCTTCACAAACACTCGTTGAGCATCGCTTCCATTGCAATTCTTCTTTTGTGGATTGTGTTGTACATTTTCTCCGACCCCAGCACTCACCTCGGCTCGTTTTTCGGAAATGCGATCGCCGACTGGACTGGCGTTGTGGTGACGGTGCTTGCCACCAAATACATGTATGAGAAAGGTTCAGCCGAGAGCCGGAAGCCGCCACGCGGATTCCTGAGTCCCTTACGGGAGAAGCTGCGCGATCATTCGCTTACCATCTTTTTGATAATCACTGGTGCCGCATGGGTGATGCTTTATCTGAAGATGAATTCCGAAGCCAAGTGGGGACAAGTAGTGGGAAACATCGTCTCAGAATGGACGCAAATATTCGGACTGGTTCTGCTGACCAAGAGACTGATGGAGTCGCACTCAAAAGAAAGCAGCCACTGAAAACGTCAGAACAGCAAAAAACCCTCCCAGGGAAGTCGGGAGGGTTTTGAAAGTTGTTGTAGTTTATCCGCGACTGACGTTGCCCGCCTGGAACCCCTTGGGCCCCTTTAGCAAGTCAAACTCTACGGTTTCGCCCTCATTTAACGTGCGATAGCCGTTCTCCTGAATCGCAGAGAAGTGCACAAAGACATCTTCTCCGGTAGATCGCTGGATAAAGCCATAGCCCTTTGCCCCATTGAACCACTTGACGGTACCTTTTTCCCTCACAAATTACTCCTTTCGTTCTGGTCTGTAGAATTGCCCGTTTCTCCGTGAAGCCAAGCTTCGTGCCACCCCCTGGAGAACCGGAGCCCCAATAACGGATGGGTCAGAGGAGAGACGACACTATCACGACGGAAAAAGGCTCCTGAGTTTTACGCCGATAAGGAAAATGCGGCGTAAAGCTCCGGAGCCCGTTGTTGTCGCGCGAGTTTCGACTGCAACACTGAAACATCCACTCACAACCTGCGAATCTCATTGCTTGCGATTGCAATGAGCAGAGAATAATATTCAGGAACTTTCCCCGTGGCAAGAAGATAATTTCGATTTAATAAAACGTTTGACTAAAGAATGTCACTACGGATGTGGATTGGGGCACCTTCATAATGCGACTCCGGATCCGAACCCCATGACTCCGTTCCAAACGCTTGATATGATTGCAAATCTTGATTCACTCATCGCTATCCAGGGTTGTGCCCCTGGGTCATATGCCAAAAAGAACTGGATTGCGTTCCAGTGCTTCATCCACGTTGAAATACTTGTTACGGACTGAGGTGCACACGTTTGCATTCTCGGTAGCCGCAAACGCCATTCTCTCGTTTTTTCCATTTGTGTTGCTGCTGCTGACGGTGATCCAGCGGGTATTTCACTCTCCGGCCATGTACGAGGTTGTGGTGCAACTGCTGCGAGATTCATTACCAACAGGACAGGAATTCGTAATTCGCAATTTGAACGCACTGGTCGGAGCGAGGCACCGTGCTCAACTATTCTCGATTGCGATGCTCCTCATTACATCCACGGGAATTTTTATGCCGCTCGAAGTGGCATTGAACCGTATTTGGCATTTTCCAGAGAACCGTTCTTATTTAGGCAACCAACTCATTTCACTTGGTCTGGCCTTCGGCTGCGGCGTCCTCGCCCTGCTCTCAATCGCTCTCACGGCCGGGAATGTCGTATTGCTGCGATTTTTAACCTTCGGCCATGGCGTCTTCATGGTTCAGCTCGCCGGATTTATCGTGATGAAAGTTTTTGCAATTGCAGCCAGCATTGCCATTTTTTTTCTAATTTACTGGCTATTGCCCAATGGAAAAGTTCCCCCCACAACAGTATTGCCCGCTGCGGTAATTATGGGTCTTCTATCTGAAATTCTTAAATATTGTTACATCCTCGCATTGCCGCGGTTGAACTTTCAGGAAGTCTATGGGCCGTTTGCGTTGTCGGTGAGCATGATGTTCTGGGCATTTTTATCCGGATTATTGTTGCTCATCGGAGCAAATTTGTCCGCGCAACGTCACAGCGGGAGCATGCCAGCTGGTTTTTCCTCACGATAGACATGTCTGGGCCGGCTTTTCCTCAGTTCAACTGTTCTTTATTTGATTGCATTGTGATTGTCCGCACAGTCGGGGGTCCATTTCATCCGCTAAAATCCTTCTGCTTCCGTCAGAGGCTGGTCTCGTTCCTATACGAGGCTAAGTATGTTGACTTTGTTAGTGAAGCGATCGGCTACGCTCCTGCTGCTCTTCTGGATGACATTTGGCCCGGCAGGACTTGCACCGCAAGCCGTCGCTGAACAACCGCTCGAGCGCGAGACAAAGCTGGATGTTTTCACCCTGCGCCGGGTAACCCGCAATTCGGGGTATATCTTCGCTGGAACTGTCATGGCCATCCAGCCGGCCATGTCTTCCCATAACAAACTTGCCACTGTACGAATAACTTTTCGCGTTGATCATGCAGTTCACGGGGTTCGTCGAGGCCAGTCCCTCACAATGCGTGAATGGGCCGGGCTGTGGGAGTCGGGGGAACGCTATCGCGTTGGGCAGCGTTTATTTCTATTCCTGTATCCCCCCAGCAAGTTGGGCCTAACCAGCCCGGTGGGAGGGTGGCAGGGACGCTTTACCCTTGACTCACAAGGGGAATTCATCGTTGGACAGGAGCACACAATTGCCAATCCTATTCTCAGAAATGGCCGTGAATTAAGGCTGGGTGTTCGCGAGTTCGGACGCGCAATCCAGCAGGCCGAGGAGGAACGATGATTGGCGAAAAATTTTCCTCAGACGCCGCAACCTTTCGCAGAGGGCTCACTCATCGTCATCAAGATTTATTGCTTCTCGCAGAACGCGCCAGTTGGAATTCAAAGTACGCGAGGATTATCCGGATATTCTGGTGCCTGCTTTATGCTCTTGTGGTTGGCTTGGTTCTGTTACTTCTCATTCCACAATTTGCGCACGCCGGCGGCCCACACTATGTCGCAGGAGTGAGCTACTTCGATCCAGAGACAATGGGCACACCGCTTACGTGGTCCCAAGGCGCAATCAATTACTACACCGACCAAGGCAATCTCAGTCCTATTCTGCAAGGTCCGAACGCCGACGCGCTCGTAGCTGATGCGTTTAGCCAATGGACTTCCATTCCGACCGTAGCTGTTTCCGCAACTCGTGCCGGGCAGCTCGCTGAAAACGTGAGCGGAGCTAACGTAATCGTAAATGGCGATGGCTCAATCACCATGCCAGCAGATGTAATGCCGAGCGCAGTCGGGACGCCGGTTGGGGTTGTGTACGACGCCGACGGCTCGGTTACAGATGCCCTCTTGGGACAAGGCGCTGGTGATGTTGCGAACTGTTTCACCGACGCGGTTTTTGGAGGTATCGATAATTTCGCTACAAACTCTCAGTTTCTGCACGCGCTCGTAATTCTGAATGGCAATTGTGCGCAAAACTCGAATCAGATTCCTGACGTGGAGTACAGGCTGGTTCGCGTGCTTGGCCGGATATTAGGACTCGATTGGTCTCAGGTGAACCTTAATGTCCAGACAGGAAATCCGACGCCAAGTCAGGCGGATTACGCGGGTTTTTCCGTCATGCACGCAATGGACTCGGTTCGATGTGTGCCTATTACGAGCTGTTATTCCAACCCTTATCAACCGAAGATGGACGACCAAGCGGCACTGTCACGACTGTACCCGGTAACCGCCCAGAATCTTGCTAAATTTCCTGGTAAGCAGCTTTTTGTTGCGAATACCTCTCGTATTCATGGGTCTGTACGCTTTGTTGATGCAAGTGGTCAGCCCGTTGAAGGCATGCAAGGCGCTAACGTCGTGGCACGCTGGATTGATCCCTCAACCGGAATGCCGTCGCGTAACTATGTAGCCGCATCCGTCTCGGGGTTTCTATTTTGCGGAAATGCTGGCAACATAATTACCGGATTTAACGATCCTTCCGGGCTCCCTTTCAACCGTTACGGCTCGAATGATCCGGCAGTGCAAGGATTCTTCGATTTGGGCGGATTGCAGATTCCAAATGGCGCGAACAGCGCACAGTATCAGCTCACAGTGGAAGCGCTCGATCCTGTATGGTCGGAAATGGTCGGTCCATATGGTCCATGGCAGGTACAACCTTCCGGTTCCGCGCAGCCGATCACGGTAACCGTCACTCTGGGCGGTGATGTCCAGCAAGATATTCTGATGCAGAAAAGCGCCAACAAGCCACTTTCGTGGTTCGAGCCAACAAGCTATGCGGCTCCCGCGAGCCTTCCTGTTGGAGGAGACTGGACTGCATCACTAAACTCTAGCGGAAATCCGGATTATTTTTGGTTCAACGCGCAGGCGAACCGCACGCTTTCTGCAATCGTAACCGCACTCGACGATTATGGAAACGCGTCGCAAAGCAAAACGCAGCCGGTAATCGGCATGTGGTCGTTAGCTAATCCAGGGCAATCGCCTGCTCCCGCAGAAACGCCGTCGTCTTTCAATACTTTATTTTTTGGAGAAACGCGTCTCGATGCGCAGTTCCAACAAACCACCAGCTTCCGGCTGGCAATTTCGGATTATCGCGGCGATGGCCGCCCCGATTATCGCTACCATGCGCGAATATTTTATGGCGATAGCGTGACGCCAGCCCGGGCGAGCGTAGCCGGAGGAACACCACTTTTAGTTCAAGGCTTCGGATTTCAGCCGAATACGCTGATCACTTTCGGAAATGCAAACGCGCCGCTTATGGCACTTGCTGCGAAGCAAATGCTAATAAACGCGCCGCCCATGCCGGATGGAGTCCAAAGCATCGTGCTTAGCGACACTCCGACGGGAGCAGTTTCGACGATGACCGGAGTTCTCACTTACGGCGCCGGGCCGAGCGACAATATTCTTTTGCTCGCAGGTACAAATCCCGGCACTCCGGTTGGCGGACAAGCTCCGAATCCAATTCGAGTCCAAGTTGTCGCCCCTGATGGGGTTACACCCGTAGCGGGCGCCAGCGTCTTTTTGACTTCTAATCCAGCTCTGAGTTTTTCCGCCTGCGCAGGAGGCACGAGTTGTACCGTTCTCACGGATCAAAGTGGGCTAGTGTCCACGCAATCCACAGTTCATACAGCTGGCGTAGTGACGATCACCGTAAAGCTGGCTCCGGCTTCGTATTCGTCGCCCAAGCAGGTGCAAACCACATTGCTCGGAACTTCTTCGTCTCTGGACCTTTCGTTGGCTTCGCCGTTTGCCTCGGTTGCGCAGGGTGCAACGGTCAGCATTCCTCTGACTGCGCGGGCTCTCAACAATGGCACGCCTATCGGCGGAATGACAATCGGATACAAAATCGTCAAAGGCAATGGCATTCTCAGTGCTGCGCCCGCAACAACGAACGCTTCAGGATATGCGACTTCCATGCTGCAAATTTCGGCAATGTCTGGAGACGTTCAAGTGAGCGTATGCGCAGAACCAGGGAACGCTCCCTGCCAAAGCTTTTACGGAACTTCTGTTCCGTTTGGCGTGCTTCAGCTGCAAACTGTTTCTGGAGCGCTTCAAGAATTACTTGTGGGTCAAAGCTTCGCGCCAGTGACAATCCGCGTGACTGATTCTTCTACTCCGCCGAACCCAGTGCTCGGAGCCGGAGTTATTTTCCAAATGATGGTAGGAAGAATGCCAAATAACCAGCCAATTGTTTTTGTGGGGCAAGCAGGGGTGACGCAGCCCGAGATACCAGTGATTTTGTCGTCCTCGCAAACCACAATTCAGTCCGATATGAACGGCCTGGCTACAATCCAGCCCTCCGCGGGAGGAATCGGAGGGCCCGTAGTTATTCTGGGCACAGCAGGGGCGGGAAATAACACAGTGCAGTTGGCATTGCAATCCTTGCCTGTGAACTGAATATCTTAGAAGCTGTCACCCTGAGCGCAGTCAATCCATTTGCTTGCAAATGAGTTGACGAAATCGAAGGACCCCTGCCTACATAGAATCCCAGTGACGAACTTATGTTACTTCTTCAACCACTGATCCACCCAATCGTTCACCGTCTTGTACCAAAGCTGACTGTTCTGTGGCTTCAGTACCCAATGCCCTTCGTCGGGGAAGTACAGCATTTTCGAAGGAACCTTCAATCGCTGTAACGTCGTGAAAAGCTGGAAGCCCTCTGAAACGTCTAATCGATAATCGAGCTGTCCGTGAACCACGAGTGTAGGCGTCTTGAAATTCGTAGCCGATAAATGCGGCGACCATTTCCGGTACAGCTCACGATTGTTGTAAGGAGTGCCCTTGAACTCCCACTCGTTGAACCACAACTCCTCAGTCGTTCCCCACGCTGACTCGGTATTGAACATGCCGTCATGGGTTACGATGCACTTAAAGCGATCCGTGTGGCCGAGAATCCAGTTGGTCATGTATCCGCCGTAGCTTGCTCCCAGCGCGCACTCGCGGTCTTTATCGATAAATGGATAATGCTGCTCGGCATAATCGAGCCCCTTCATCAGATCTTCAAACGGTGCGCCGCCCCAATCGCCATTGATGGCATCGATGAATTTCTGTCCATAGCCAGTCGAGCCGTGAAAGTTAATCATGATGACAACATATCCGTTAGCTGCAAAGAGTTCAGGATTCCAGCGATAGCTCCAGTCATTGCCCCAGGCTCCCTCAGGGCCGCCGTGGATGAGAAATTTCACAGGGTATTTCTTGACGGGGTCGAAGTTCGGCGGCTTAACGAGGAAACCTTCGACTTTGTCGTTGTGGGCGCCAGTGAACCAGAAGGACTCGAGGGGCGACATGGAAACTTTGGAGAGGACAGAGTCGTTAAGATGAGTTAGAGGCAACGCCTTGGATAGTTGGCATTCAGGCACATCATACCTAAGGGATGGAAACTTCTGGTCTTTCCAATAAACTTCGCAAACGGAAAATTCAGTCGGCGCCCGATAGATCTCGATTGGAGCTGAAATCGACATTCGCGTGAAAGTGAGTGTTTTCCCGTCGGGCGTCAAACTGAGGTCGTCATTGAATCCGCTTACGATGGGATGGGTCCATGTCGGATGTTCTAGATTGGCTTCATAAACTAGAGATGCTCCCGCGTTCTCTGCTGCAAAAAAAACATTCTTCGAATCAGGTAGCCATGTGAACGTTCCCACCCAGCGATCAAAATCCTGGGTAAGATTCTTCTTCTCACCCGTCTTCCTGTCATACAGCATTAGGCGAAACCTGTCGCTCTCGTATCCAGGCCGCCTTTGTGCACGATATGCGATGTACTTCCCGTCTGGCGAATACAGCGGGGTCGAGTCGCTGGCTTTGTTTTCGGCAGTGATGTTCTTGGACGGACCGCCATTCACTGAAACGAGCCACAGATCATTGTTGGTCGAAGTCGCTTCGACTTCATCATGATTCGATGTATAGCAAATCTCCTGCCCATCAGGTGAGAAGGCATAATTATCCTGCCCACCGAGGCTGAACTGCGGTGCATCGTAATCGCCAGGCGTAAGGTCGCGGGCTGCATCTGCCGGACAGCCAAGGGCGGCTGTTCCTACGCAAGCATCGACCGGAACTACAAGCAAATGGCTACGCTTGCTTTCTTTATATCCATTCCAGTGGCGATAGAGCAGATGATCGAAGATCATCGCCTGCACTTTTGAGTCGGCTGATTGCTTCAGCTTTTGCGCATTGCAGGCCTCCGTCTCCGAAGGCGATCCCGTACATTCGGGATAAACATTTGATGTGAACAAAATGTTCTTCCCGTCTGGCGACCACAGCTCCCCATCGGCTTCTGTGGCGATCGAAGTCAGCCTATGCGTACCACTCACCTTCCCTGTAGCCTCATCAAAACCCGCAATCCAAATTTGCGATCCACCTTCCTTGGTCGATATAAACGCAAACCGCTTCCCATCTGGCGCCCACCGTGGCCGATCTGCATCCTGATCGGAAATGATCTCGCGCTCTTTCCCTCCCGCGATTGGAACAATCCAAATATGTGGCGCCTTCTCATTGGCTGCGAGATCGACATCGATAGCACTGAAGATCACCCACTTGCCATCCGGCGAAACCTCCGGCTCGCCGACGCGTTTGAGCGCCATCATATCTTCGAAAGTAAAGGAATGTTTAGCTTGGGAAAAAACGGGAACCGCACAAGAAAAAACAATGAGAACTATTAGAAGTCTGCGCATGAGTACCTCAAGAAACAAACGAGGTAGTTTACCTCATGGCAATCATCGCTCCTACGTAACGATGTAGCGACGGGCGTCCTCGCCCGTCCGCCAGAAATTCATGCCCGCACGCATTCCAGAATTTCCGCTTCGCTCAGCGTGTGGTCTGATGCCTTCGCTCGCTTATAAATGCGCTCGACAACCTCGTCCTTAGCCGCCATGCCATGCCGCTCCAGCCAAAACAATACATTCGATTTGCCGCTCATGGGACCAATGTCGATGACCTGTTCCAGCCCAAAGACGTGCGAAGGCACGCCGGAATACACTGCATTGGCGAGTTCCAGATCATTCTTTTTGTAAGCCTTGATCACGGCAGCAGCGTGAACACCAGTGGCAGTACGGAAAGCATCTTCGCCAACCACGGGATAGTTAGGAGGAATCGGCACTCCCGTCGCTGCCGAAACTGCCTGGCAATATTCTTTTAACTTGGTCAAGTCCTGATCTGCCCAAGGTGCAATGCCCATCAATTTCAGATTTACTAACATCTGATCCATCTGCGTGTTGCCGACGCGTTCTCCGATTCCAAGAGCACAGGCATGGACGCAATCCGCCCCGGCCATCAATGCTGCCATCGAATTGGCGACAGCGAATCCACGGTCACAGTGGCCGTGCCAATCGACGCGAATTTTTTCTCCCGAGGGTTTTACTACTTCTTTCATTACGAACTGCACCAAGGCGAACGCACCCATCGGAGTTGCATGCCCTGCTGTATCGCAAACCGCAATTGCTCTTGCGCCGAAGCTTATAGCAGTTGAATACAAGCTTTTCACCATTGCGGGGTCGCAACGTGTCGTGTCCTCAGTTACGTACATCACATTGAGCCCAAGTGATACCGCGTATCGGACGGCCTTCTCCGTGGTTTCAAGCAGGAAATCATCGGTCCAGTTCTCGGTATAGCGGCGGATTGGGCTTGATCCCAGAAAAGTCGCTGCTTCGATGTTCAACCCGGTGCGCTGCATGATTTCGGCAATCGGACGAATATCGTTTTCGTGAGTGCGAGCTGCGCAATTTGCGCTGATCTTGAATTTGCGATCAACAATTTCACGCGCAAGCGCCTCGACATGTTCCACCGCGCGCGGACCAGCGCCTGGCAAACCGAGATCAAGCGCATTGATACCGAGAGCTTCCATCAAATGCAAGATTTGAATTTTTTCATCAATGGAAGGGTCGCGAACCGAGGGCGACTGTAAGCCGTCGCGCAACGTTTCGTCATTGAGCAGCACGGGGCCGTGAGGCCGCAAAGTAGCCGCAGCCTTTTGATTCCAGTCGTAAATGAGTTCGGAACATTTCATCATGTATTAGGAATTCAGTAAGTTTTTTGGGGAGCAACTTGCTCAGGCCCAACCCTGCCAATTTCCACCTGCGCTGCGAAATAGTTTTCACCAGGAATACTCGCACCTGCCATTCGGCGAAGCATTGCTAATTGGCCGACATGCGTTAACGCGTCAGCAATTGGGCCTTGGAGTAATCTTTCTAAAGGACACTGCAACGGGTTTTCGGAAGCCAGATAATCGTCAAATTTCCGCAGACTTGCGAAGAATCGCTCTGTCTCTTTGTCCCAGAGCACTGGCTGCGATTCGTTCCACTTGGATGTTCCCGCGGCCATAGACAATGCCCAATCTATCAAGTCGCCCAAGTGCGCGAGAATTTTACCTGGGGTTCGGCCGGCATCGTTAAAGTCGCCGAAGTTCTCAGGTGCATTGCGAATAGTCTTGGCGCCACGATATGCGAGCGTCGCGACTGCGTGTCGAAGCAGTTCGCGTTTAGGATCAGAGGCCGCCATAACCTAAATTCCCCCTTTTCGCATGATCACTCCTGCGGACTTTATTGCACCGTAAAGACGTTGATTCCACTTACGCGCAAACTGTAAATCCAAAAAGCCATCCATTTGCCGTGCCAGCGAGCCGACGTATCCATACCACCAGAGTTTTTTCATACCGGGCAGCAGGTCTGAATCAACGTACTTGATTCGCACCATTTCTTCCAGCCCATATCGCCCATTTGTACGTCCAATGCCGCTTGATTTAATACCACCATGCGGAGCTTCACTGATCCCAAAGCACGAGACAGCATCGTTGATCATTACAGTCCCAGCATGAATCTGTTTGGCTATTACTTCTCCACGTCCTCGATTCTTTATCCATACACTCGCCCCCAACCCGTATTCGGAGTCGTTCGCCAAACGAATAGCTTCGTCTTCATCGTCGAAAGGCATCAAGGAAAGCACTGGACCGAATGTCTCCTCGCGCATGATGCGCATTTGTGGAGTCACATCGGCGATTACGGTCGGAGCATAAAAATTTGGGCCGAGATGGGCAAGCTTGTGGCCGCCAACCAAGACGCGGGCACCCAAAGCACGAGCTTCCTCTACTTGCGCTGCGACATTGCTCAACTGATGTTCATTTATCAAGGGTCCGACGTCCGTCCCGGAATCCATGCCGTTCCCGACTCGCAATTGTTTTGTTTTGCGAACACATGCCTCGAGAAAGGCCTCGTAGATGCTGCGATGCACAAAGCAGCGCTCGACCGACAAGCAGGCTTGGCCCGCATTGACGAATGCTCCCCATACAGCACCGCTGGATGCGACCTCAATGTCCGCATCATTGAGCACCAGCATCGGATCTTTTCCGCCCAACTCCAAGACTACGGGTAAAAGACGCGACGCAGCGGCCTGAGCAATTCGTCGACCGGTGGCCACGCTTCCCGTAAAAACAAGTTTATCGATGGGTGCATTTATCAGTGCAGCCCCGGTGGCCCCGTGTCCGGTCACGACATGAAAAACATCCTTCGGTACTCCGGCCTGTTGGAGCAGGGAAGAAAGTTCCATCGCGCATAATGAAGTAAATTCCGAAGGCTTAAGCACAACAGCATTGCCAGTCACCAGAGCTGCCATGCTCTCGGTTGCCGGAATCGAAAATGGATAATTCCATGGCGAAATTATCCCGATCACCCCGTGCGGTTGACGCAGCAATCGGCCCGACTTCGTCTTCATGGCGAGATTTCCATGCGGAATTGGCTGGTCGCGTAAAAAGTTATGAGCATTGTCGATGCAGAATCGAGCGGCATCCAATACGACTGTAACTTCCGTGAGCAGAGCCTCGATGTGGGGCTTGCCCTCTTCTTGTGAAATTAAACGTGCGACTTCGGATTTCTTTTCATGCAATAGCTGCTGGAATTTTTTCAGGACGCGGCTTCGATCGCGAACCCCGATTTGCTCCCAGGCAGGCTGGGCAACACGAGCACGAGAGACCGCAGCTTGTACTTCCGAAGCTGTGGCGCATTCAAATTGGCGCAGGATTTCCCCAGTAGCCGGATTAGTAGAGATCACAGGGGCTAGTCTGATGTTCTGTGTAGCGACTTGGAGATCGGTAGCCATTATGCGGACTCGTACTCCACGTTCACCAAATACAAACCGCTCGCGGGAGCCGTGGCCCCAGCAGCTGAACGGTTCTTGGCGTTCAAAATTCTCGTGATATCGTCCGGTTGCAATGTTCCTTTTCCCACCAGCAAAAACGTTCCCACTAAATTTCTCACCATGTGGTGCAAAAATCCATTCCCCCGCACCGTATAAACCAGTTCATGTTCCGATCGTGCCCAGTTCGAACAGAAAATCCGCCGAACATTCGAAACAGTTTCTCCTCTTCGATTTCTCTCCGGATCCACCGCAGCAAACGAAGTGAAATCATGTTCTCCCAAAACCAGTCCGGCGGCTTGTTGCATGGCGTTCTCGTCCAAAGGATAAGGATAGTGCCAAATATGACGTGCCAGAAATGGCGGGCAAATATCTCCCCGGTACATGCGATATCGATAAGTTTTTGCCGTAGCTGAGGTACGGGCGTGGAACTGTGGAGATTCTTCAGTTGCTTGCAGCACACGAATCGAGGGCGGGAGAATATCGTTTAACGCCACTACCAGATTTTCCACAGGGATAGGCGATTCAGTCCGAAATGTCGCGACTTGCGCAAGTGCATGCACACCGGCATCGGTTCGTCCCGAACCTTGAGGTAAAACCTTTTCGCCAGTCAACCGTCCAATAGCCGAGGCAATTGTGTCTTGGATTGTCCTGGCATTTGGTTGAATTTGCCAGCCGGAAAAGTCCGATCCGTCATAACTCAGGATGAGTTTTAAATTACGCATGACAATTCTAGAGTCTTCTTTGCAGCCTGGCTCATCCAACTCTGCTCAGGGATATGTAAATGCACTGGGATTGGTAAGTCCCATGTCAGCTATACTATGGCATTCATTTTACTGTTACGGATAAAGAGTTTTGTCGAAGGCGCGCGTTCGTCTCTTGGTTTTCGTGGTCTCTAGTAAGCCAAGGATGTGAATCGTGAATTTGCCTTGAGAATGACAAAGATGAAACCTGGGAAGCAGCCTTTACGTACTACCCGATAACACGGCGAGCGGTCTGGATAATCCCGACGTTGTTGGAAAATAACGGAGCGATTTAACAGTTTCCGCTTCCTCACTTGTAACTGATGAATTTGCAGCTCACGTACGGAGAGAAACGAATGTTTTTGTCTTTTTTCAGCTCTGCTAGAAAATCGCTGCTGGTCGCATCCTTTGGGCTTTTAGTATCCATTGGGGTTTGGGCGCAGGATTCACAACAGCCCGCTCAACCCGCTCCTAACGGAGATGCATCGGCGAAACCTGCTGCTTCTGAGCCAGTTCCGGTGCAAGGTCCACAGCCGCAGCAGTTCGTGCTGAAGGACTATTCCAAACCACAGCGAGCGTTTCCGAATGTTATAGCGCCTTATCGTCCGCAGCCTATTCCGCCGCCGAATCTTACGAATACGCCGCGCATTGACCAGTTGATGCAAAACGGCAAAATCATGCTTTCGATGGATGATGCCGTGGCTCTTGCGCTTGAAAATAATCTGGATATTGGCATCGCTCGATACAATTTGAACATTGCCGATACTGACGTTCTGCGTGCTAAATCTGGTGCCAACAATTTTCTCGGAGCCAACTCTGGTATTGTGCAAAATACGCCCGGAGGGGGTGTAGGTGGTCTCGGCGGGCAGGTGGGATCCGGCACTGGCGGTACTACAGCGGCAGCTGGAGGAATTGGCGCCGGAACAAATGGATTGGTCAGTTCCAGCTTGGGTCTGGGATCACCAATCACGAGTTTCGATCCAATTCTTAGCGGAACGTTGCAGGAAGACCACTCGAATACGCTTTCAACCAGTGCGTTTACCGGAGTGCCTGTGCTCGCACAGAACACAGGGACTTACAATTTTTCTTATTTGCAGGGCTTTCAGTCAGGTACCAACCTGTTAGTCGGCTTTAACAATACAAGGGTCACAACGAACAGTCCGTTTACCAACTACAGTCCTCTTATCAACTCGGGCTTTCAAGCCAAAGTAACTCAACATTTATTTCAGGGATTTGGCTTTCTACCCAATACCCGGTTGATTCGCCTGACTAAGAATAATCGTGAGATTTCCGACGTCGCTTTTCGGCTTCAGACCATTACCACGGTCGACCAGATTGAAAATATGTATTGGGACTTGGTCTACGCATATGAGAATGTACGCGTGCAGCTGGAAGCACTAGCTTTTGCCCAGAAGACACTTTCGGATAATCAAAAACAAGTGCAGATCGGGAGTTTGGCGCCGATTGAAGTTGTTCGTGCGCAGAACACCGTTGCTACTGATCAACAAGCTTTAACCCAAGCCCAAACCAATCTCGACCTGCAACAACTGCTGATGAAGAATGCCCTGAGCCGTAATCTGCAAGATGCAAGGCTGGCAGATGCCGAAGTGATTCCGACTTCAACAATGCAGTTACCGCCACAAGAGGCCGTCATTCCAACCCAGGATTTGGTGAATGATGCGCTCACCCATCGTGCTGAATTGGCGGAATCGCGAATCGATCTTAATAATCGCGATATTAACGACAAAGCGATCCGCAATGCGCTCTTGCCAACCCTTGATGTGTTTGCTTATTACGGCGGGTCAGGATTGGGAGGCTCGCAGAATCCTTCGAACTTATGCGCGAATCAACCCCCAGCCGAGCAAAGCCTGGGATTTTGTACTCCTTCCTCAGGAGCAGTACCTCCCAGCAGTTATGGTAATGCCCTGAACGAGCTTGTAAATTCCAGCGCTCCTGATAAAGGCGTTGGCATCACACTCAACATTCCTATTCGCAACCGCGAAGCCCAGGCTCTTCAAGTCCGCGCCGTACTTGAATACCGCCAGGCACAAATGCGAGCCCAGCAGATCGAAAATCAGGTTCGCATCGAAGTTCGCAATGCGCAATTCTCGCTTATGCAAAACCGTGCCGCGGTCCAGGCTGCACAAGCTGCGGTCGAGCTCGGGCGGCAATCGCTCGAATCCGAGCAGAAGAAATTCAATCTCGGGGCGTCGACTTCGACTCTGGTATTGCAAAACCAGTCAGCGTATGCAACTGCTCAATCGAATCTAGTTTCAGCAATGGCTGCTTACGAAAAATCGCATATCGAATTAGACCGCGCAACCGGGCTCCTTTTGGACCACGCAGGCATACTTATGAGCGACGCGGAGCGTGGGGAAGTCACCCACAAGCCGACGATACCGTACGTTGCGCCGCGAACCGATACATCATCCGTGATGCCAGCACAACCGCCACAACAATAATTCAATATACTGGGGAGGCAAGTCTGAATGATTGCCTTCCCAAGAATTCTTACAAGCTGTTGCGTACAAATTTAGTCTGCGAAGTTATCTCCCAATTGACATGGCTGGTCAAAATCGTTTCTTTATAATTCTTTACAATTTCTGACCCGTAATACATTCCCTCAAAGCTAATCTAATAGTTCTTTCATCTTTGGCTACTCTTGCACTTTTTGCTATTTCATCAACTCTCATGCTCCGCATGAGCTACTTTGCATCCAATTTCGGTCCGTGCTCTGTAATACTCTTAGCAGCTTTTGGAGGAGATCAAGTAGATGCGATTGCTTAATTTGAGTAGTTTTGTCCACGTTATAGGCATGATTTTGCTGGCTCATTTCCTTTCGAGCCGCAGTTGGGCACAAAATCCACAGCAGACGAGCCAATCTCTGCCCCAAGCGCCTCAGCCTATGGCAGCACAGACACAATCGAATCCGTCCTCTTCCCAACCGCAACCGAACGCGATGAAGGACTATTCGAAAGGACGCTCGCAATTTCCTAACATCCTTGCGCCGTACAAGCCCCAGCACGTACCACCGCCTAACCTCACGAATACTCCGCGCATCGATCAGCTGTTACAAAATGGCAGGCTGATGCTTTCCATGGACGATGCGGTCGCTCTGGTGCTTGAGAACAATCTTGACCTTGTCATTGCACGCTATAACTTAAATATTGCCGATACCGACATCCTGCGCTCGAAAGCCGGAGCCAATATTCTCGGCGTGAATACCGGCATTGTGCAGAACACTCCAGGCGGAGGAACCGGCGGCCTTAGCGGTACCGTTGGTTCCGGATCTGGAGGAACCAGCGTCGCCGCAGGCGGAATCGGAACCGGCACAAATGGATTGGTGAGTTCCACGCTTGGTATCGGATCGCCAATTACCAGTTTCGATCCCATCATTACCGGGACTCTGCAGATGGATCGTGATTATGCATTGTCGAGCAGCGCCTTAAATGGCCAGGCTGTTACCAACAACAACACCGGAACAGCAGATGTTTCCTACCAGCAAGGTTTTCAATGGGGAACGAATATGCTGGTTGGGTTTAATAACACCCATCTCACAACCAGTGGGCCTCTGACCGCACTTAGTCCTGACATCGCGTCCAATCTGCAAGTTCGGCTCACTCAACATCTGTTGCAAGGCTTTGGATTTGCCCCAAACCGCCGCTACATCCACATTGCGAGAAATAACCGCGAAATCTCCGATGTGGCTTTCCGACTTCAAATCATCACTACGGTCGATCAAATTGAAAATCTCTATTGGGATTTGGTTTACGCTTACGAGAATGTGAGAGTGCAGCAGGAAGCACTGGCCTTCGCGCAGAGAACGCTCGAAGACAATAAGAAGCAAGTGCAGCTTGGCACACTTCCGCCAATTCAAGTCGCGAGCGCGCAGAGCACCGTTTCTTCCGATCAGCAAGCTTTGACGCTTGCTCGCACCAATCTCGAACTACAAGAATTGCTGATGAAAAATGCTCTAAGCAAAAACCTTGAAGATCCCATGCTCGCCGGCGCTGAAGTAATTCCAACTTCTACGATTCAACTGCCTCAGCAAGAACCCATCGCTCCCACGCAGGACCTTATTAATGACGCACTATCGCATCGTGCCGAACTTGCCCAATCGCGCATTGATCTCACAACCCGTGATCTGAACAACAAATCCGTTCGCAATGCCATGTTGCCTACCCTCGACTTATTCGGCTATTACGGAGGATCGGGCTTGGGTGGAAGCCTCAATCCAAATGCGTCCTTCTGTCCGGCCAGCGGAGGGGGGGCGAATACTGGCATATGTATTAACAGGAACAGAATCCCATCTCAATTTCTTAGTGGGCCTGTGGGTTACGGAAACACGCTGACCCAAGTGTTCGATTCAACCGCGCCCGACAAAGGAGTTGGGGTTACCCTCAATATCCCGTTGAAGAACCGGGTCGGGCAAGCCGACCAGGTACGCGCTGAGCTTGAATATCGTCAGGCCCAAGTGCGCTTGCAGCAACTGGAAAATCAAGTTCGCATCGAAGTTCGGAATGCGCAGTTTGATGTCGAGCAGAACCGTGCTGCTGTCGATGCTGCCCAAGCCGCCGTTTCCTTCCAACGGCAGACCCTGAACGCGGATCAACAAAAACTAGCTGTGGGAGTGGGAACTCCGACGGCAGTATTGCAGGATCAGTCCACGCTGACGACAACCGAGTCGAATTTGACATCGGCCATGGCCGCGTATGAGAAAGCGCGCGTGGAGCTCGATCGTGCTACAGGGCTTCTCCTGGATCACGCGGGTATCGTGATGGCGGATGCCGAGAAGGGCCAGGTCACTCACATGCCGAGCGTGCCATATGTTGCCGCGAGACCTGACGCACAGTCCGTGATGCCTACGTCAAACCAAGCACCGCAACAGCAACCCCCGGCTCAGCCGCAGCAGCAGGCGCCGCCACAGTAGGTCGAGGTAGCTTTAGTTCAGGTAGTGTCCTACTATGATTTCTTCGCGTCCTTTGCGATCTGCTTGGCGAATCTTTGCGGTTAAGATCTTTGATTAGGCTGGCAAATGCGAAATATTTAACCGCTAAGCACGCGAAGAACACTCGCAAAACGCACTAGGATACAAATTGGGAGACTACATTAGTTCATATGAGACAATCAGCTCCGGCGAATTCAATTTGCTCTTGCCGCGTACTAATCTGCCATGGGTCTGTCAGTCGCTATAGTCACTCTGAATGAAGAAGCGAATATCGGCCGCACACTCGAAAGCGTGCGCTGGGCCAATGAAATCGTCGTAATAGATTCAGGGTCGACTGATCGGACGTGCGAAATCGCCAGCCGGTATGGTGCGAAAGTTATTGTGGAGCCCTGGCGCGGGTTCGTCGCCCAAAAAAATTACGCTCTCGAACATTGCACTCAGGATTGGATCTTAGCTCTCGACGCGGATGAAGAAGTCAACCCCAGACTCGCCGAAGAAATCCGCGCAGTTATCAATAATCCACAAGCATTAAGTGGCTATTGGATTCCTCGCAGAAATCTTTTCCTCGGACGCTGGATGCGACATGGAGGCTTCTACCCCGATCCCAAGCTGCGTCTGTTTAAACGCGGTGACGGTTTTTCCACCGGGCGCGATCCGCACGATCGTTATGAATTGAAATCCGCGGGCAGAACCGCCCAGTTTAAGAATGCGATGATCCACCATACTTATCCCACGCTGGATCTATACCTCGAGCACATGAATCGATATTCCAGCGTATGGCACAAAATGCCGGGAGCCAAACCGCATCCCTTTCGTGTATCTGATATCGTAGCTCGCCCAATATTTACTTTTATATACAACTACTTTATCCGCTTGGGATTCATGGATGGCCGCGAAGGCCTGCTGCTGCACCTATACCATGCGAACTACGTCTCATGGAAATACGCAAAGGGGTGGGAATTGGGCCGAAACAAACCAGAATAGGCGCGCCGCCTTGCTAGTCATCCCCTGCTCTCCTATCATCAAAGGTTAGCTTGGAGTAGCCATGTCTAATAAGAAAACCGATCTTCCTGTTGCAGAAACCCCGATCTTCGATGTGTTCGAGGGGCGTCATCCTTCCCCATCCGAAAAAGAATGGGCAGAGAAGACACTCGCCCCAACTTTGGAAAAATCTCCCGAGAGGCCAATTGGAGCACCAACGGGCGTGAATGTCGACGAAAACGGCCATGCCCGATTTACCACTATTTCCGGTGTTCCCATCAAGCGGCTTTATACCGAAGCCGATCTTCCGGAAGATTGGAATTATAAAGATTATCTCGGCTATCCGGGGCAGCCGCCGTTTACGCGCGGCATTCACGCCACCGGATATCGCGGCAAACTTTTCACCATGCGGCAGTTCTCCGGATTTGCTTCTCCGGAAGAAACCAACCAGCGCTACAAATATTTGTTGCAAAGTGGCGGCAGCGGGCTTTCGGTCGCATTCGATTTGCCTACGTTGATGGGCTACGACTCCGATCACCCGGCCAGCGAAGGCGAGGTCGGGAAGTGTGGCGTGGCTATCGATTCGCTCGAAGACATGGAGATTCTTTTCAACGGCATCGATCTCGAAAAAACCACGGTATCGATGACAATCAATTCGCCCGCGTCTGTGCTGTGGGCGATGTATCTGGTCGTCGCCGAAAAGCAAGGAGCCGATTGGAAGAAAATTTCCGGCACTCTGCAAAACGACATCCTCAAGGAATACATTGCGCAAAAAGAATATATCTATCCTCCTGGGCCTTCAATGCGGCTGGTGATCGATACATTCGAATTCGGTTCGAAGTTCACGCCCAAGTTCAACACCATTTCAATCAGTGGCTACCACATTCGCGAGGCCGGATCGACTGCTCTGCAAGAGTTGGCGTTCACGCTCTATGACGGGGTGGAATATGTGGAATGGGCTCAGAAGCGCGGACTTGACGTAGACGACTTCGGCCCGCGACTCAGCTTTTTCTTTAACGCTCATAACGACTTCTTCGAAGAGATTGCCAAGTATCGAGCGGCCCGCAAAATTTGGTATCAGGTGATGAAAGACCGCTTTGGCGCAAAGAACCAGCGCACTTGGCTCATGCGTTTCCATACGCAAACCGCTGGTGTTTCGCTTCCGGCTCAGCAGCCGATGAATAACATTGCTCGTGTGGCGCTCCAGGCTTTAGCGGCGGTGTTGGGAGGAACCCAGTCCTTGCACACCGATTCCTACGATGAGGCTTTGGCTTTACCTACCGAAGAAGCGGCTCGGATCGCATTGCGAACGCAGCAGATCATCGCGTACGAATCGGGAGTTACGCATACGGTCGATCCACTCGGCGGATCGTATTTCCTTGAAAACCTAACCTTGCAAATGGAAAAGGGAGCGTTCGATTATTTCGGCAAACTTGATGCGATGGGCGGCATGGTAAAAGCAATTGAACGAGGATACCCGCAGAAAGAAATCGCCGAAGCTTCCTATCAATTCCAGCGCGCAGCCGAAGCCAAAGAAAAAATCATCGTAGGCGTAAATGACTTTGTGATCGAGGAAGAGTCGCCGAATATTTTGTATATCGATGAAAGTGTGGCGAGGCAGCAATCGGCCAAGCTAAAGTCGCTACGCGAGCGAAGATCGAGCGATGAAGTAAAAAGGGCTCTCGACGCGCTTAAAAAAGCCGCAGCGCAAGAATCTAGTGCCGGAACAAATGAGGAAATTTCCCCAGCCAACACAATGCCCTACATAGTGGAAGCGGTGCGAGCGTATGCCACCGTCGGAGAAATCTGCGAAGCCCTGAGAGAAGTATATGGAACGTACACAGAAGTTAGTGTGACTTAAACAACTGGCAGGCGCCAGATAACTATTCGGGATGATTCGCGAAGAGATTTTTATGTCCCGGAAGTCCTGCCTTTTTCGATGGGCTGTTTTACCAGCTTAGCTCACGGCTGCGGAGATGAGTACGGGTTCGCAGGTGTAGTAGCAGGCTTGGCCGATGGCATTTCTCCACATGGACCCATTCCACCGTGACCGCCGCCAGCGTGAAGTCCTCCGCCGCCATGGCCTCGCGAAGCTTGACATGATCTGATCGCTTCCTGCTGTTGAGGAGAGATCAGAGCCTCGATTTGTTGGTGAGCCTGCTCGTGGATCTGACGTATCTCCTGCTGTCGCTGCTGCGGAGTGAGGGAAGAGTTTGCACAGACAGAAGCGACTTGGGATTTAACACCTTCTTCAATCGTGCGTCTCTGCTCAATGGCCGTTTTGGTGACGCCTGCCTCCTGCCAGCAGGGTTCCTGTCTGACTCTTTGTCCCGGACGCGTACCGGGTGCTTGAATTGGACGAGGATTGACTTGCGGGAATGCGGAAGGTTGTTGTGCAGTTAGGGATAATGGAAGAGCAAAAATCAGGGTAGCAAGGGCAAAAACCGCTGCCTTAGGGATAGGCATAAATGACCTCTCAGGGTTGGTTCTGACAATCCTAACCCTGAAGTTCCTGAAAAGTTGAATTAAATTTACACAAAGGGATTAATGCGTGGAATCGCCTACACGCCCAGTTTTTTGACTTCTTCGTTGTAGTACTTGCGGTAAAGAATGTCCCATTCCTGGCTGCCTTCCAGAATCGTGCGCTTCTGGTTTTCAATTTTATGCCGGGCTGCCTGATCGATTCTCTCTTCGTGGTTGAGTAATTCTTCGAGAATCTTGCGAATTTCGAGCCGTACCGTATTGCGGTCTTCTACAAACTCTACTTCCGGCATCTCGGCTAGGGCATCGCTGAGCGCGTGAGCTACTTTGTTTACTTTGTCGCGGCTTACTCTCACAGCACCGCCTTGTATTTGCGCACCAATTCGCTTTTAACTTTGCGAAACATCTCTTGATAATTGGCACCGGAACGGTTCATTTCCTCAGAATAGGCTTCGAGAATGACTCGAACCTCATCGTTGATGCGGTCTTCGAGAGAGAGTTCTTCCAGAATCGTGGCGTGAACCTTTTCAGTGACCGCAGCAACAGCTTTGGTCTCAATGGTTTCGGCGGCGATCAATTTTTTTGTGACTTCGCGGGCTAAGTACCCTACATATTCTTTGGAAAGCAGCATGAGGCGGATCGAATGTTCTCTTGAATTAAACAGTCTAGCACAATGTTCGATTATGCCTAATGAGATCGTGCCCTAAGTTCTGACAGCTAGTACTGGCGTTGCGAAAAGCCTTACAATATCTGAAGAGTTCCAGATGTCTCCTTTGCCAGACGATCTCGCCAGCCTCAAAGATGACATGGTCGCCTTCATTGAAGGTCATGGCATGCGGCGCTTTCATGGTTACGTCGACTACGACGAAGTGCAAAGCGTCATGTGGAAAACGCAAGAAAACGACAATCCCGATAGTTGGAAAGATTTCGTGGAGCTTGCCAAAGCTTCAGGCGCTCCTTTTATTACCATGGACTCTTGGCGTTTGCAGCGGGATGAACTCGATGCCATGATTGAAAGCTTGCGTAGCGCCGAACTTACCAATGACGACGATGTGGAAGATGCGCGCTGGCTGGGTACTTACCGCGGCAAAACTGGATTCGTGCAACTTGGATTTGCCTATCAGGGTGTGATGATGGTCTACGAAGCTGCCACGGAGTGGTACGAGCGTTATCAGCGATTGCTCGAATTCGCGGAAGACTTCGGCGGCATTCCAATCGATGGCTCGGAGCAGGACGAGGAAAGCTGAGTCCTGCCTCCCGTAAAATAATCCACTAATCTTTTACCTACCCAGCTACTAAATTCAGCATTCGTTTAAGATTGCATCTCAATCATGAAATGGATCCCGAAGCCCGCTGATTCTGCGCATGCGGAATCTTTGGCGATTGAACTGCGCTTGGAATCTTCGCTTTGTCTGAACGACGCCAAGCTGGCCTCTACTCTTGCTCATTTGCTAGTGCAGCGCGGCATTAATCAACCGGAGACCGCAGTACGTTTCCTTTCACCATCTCTTTCTCATCTGCATTCGCCCTACATGATGACCGGAATGAAGGCCACGATTGACCGCATCGAGGCGGCGATTGAGCGCAAGGAAGGAATTCTTATCTATGGCGATTATGACGTGGATGGCACTACCGCAGTAGTTATTCTCAAAACCGCTATTGAATTGTGTGGAGGGACTCCCGATTTTCATGTACCGCACCGCATCCGTGAGGGATACGATTTGCGAGGCGATGTGATTGAACGAGCGGCCTCGGAAGGTATTCGCCTGGTCATTAGCGTGGACGCCGGGATTCGCGCCTTTGCCGCTGCGGAAACCGCACGGCGTTTGGGCGTAGACCTTATTGTTACCGATCACCACATCCCTGGGCAGGACGGCCTGCCGCACGCATTGGCGGTGTTAAACCCGAATCAGCCCGGATGTGCTTATCCTTGCAAAGCGATTTGTGGTGCAGGCGTGGGGTTCAAAGTTGCCCATGCCTTAATGGAGCGTCGGCTGGCGCATCGGGATCAAGCTCAGCTGTTGACATCCTTTACGAAAATTGTGGCCATAGCAACTATTGCGGATGCTGTGCCGCTCATTGGCGAGAACCGCGTTTTCGCGAAACTTGGGCTGGAAGCTTTGCGAGCGGCGGTGAATCCTGGTTTAAGGGCGCTGCTGGATGTGGCGAAGCTGAATGGGCGTCCGCTTACTTCCGGCGAAGTTGGATTCCGCATAGCACCGCGAATCAATGCAGCTGGCCGCATGGATATAGCAAGCGACGTCATCGAGTTATTTAGCGTGAAAGATTCGCAACGAGCAATTGAGATTGCTAAAAAACTTGATGGGCTCAACTCGGAGCGGCAAGAGGAAGAACGCCGCATCATCGATGCGATTAATTTGCGCTTCGACGAAGAGCCTGCGATGCGAGACGCATTCTGCATTGTGATCGACGGCGATGGCTGGCATCGTGGGGTGATTGGGATTACGGCGACGCGGGTAGTGGAACGCTGGGGACGTCCGACGCTGGTGATCTCACGCAATGGCGAAGAGGCGCACGGCTCGGGACGGTCGATTCGAGCATTTCACCTGCTGAATGCGCTTGAGTCCTGCAGCAGTCTTTTCAGCCGGTTCGGTGGACACGCCCATGCCGTGGGCTTTTCGTTGCCAACCTCAAAGCTGCCGGAATTGCGTGCTCGTCTCGACGAGTATGCCCGTGAGCGGCTGAGTATTGCGGATTTCGAACCGATTTTGGATATTCACGCCGAACTTTCACTGGACGAAATTACGCCGGAGTTATTTCAGGCGTTGAAGCGGCTTGAACCTTTCGGGGTAGGAAATCCCGAGCCAGTGTTCTCCGCTCGGTGCGTGCGGCTTATGACACCAGCGCGCGTGCTGAAAGACAAGCATGTCAAGCTGAGAGTTGGCGCTGCGATGCCCCAAGAAGCTTCCATATCAGGCAATGGCAATTGGAAAAAATCAATTACATACAACGCGCTTGGCTGGAGAATGGCGGAGCGTTTCGAGCAGGCAAAACTTTTGCCCGGCGACGCGTTCGACATCGCGTTCACCCTGGATCACAATGATCATCCCGATTTCGGTGGATTGGAGTTGTCATTAAAAGATTTCAAAATAGAGAGGACGTCGAAAGAAGAGTTATCAGCTGCGACTTTGATTACGGCCAGCTAAAGACAACGTTTGTCCTGCTTGAGAGCGACGACTACCACGTGTGATAATGTCCATTTTTGTGCGCAATTTCCACTTCGATTCCAAACAGCTCTTTTAATCGTTCCGGCTTCAGCATTTCTTGTTTACTGCCATCCGCTACGATCTTTCCATTCGACATCAGCACCACTCTTTCTATATCTGGAATGATGTCGCCTAGATCATGCGTCACCAAAATAATTCCAACGCCAGAACGCGCTAATTGACTCATAGTTTGACGTACAGTATGCCGTGCGAATACGTCGAGAGAATTGCTCGGCTCGTCAAAAAGCAATGCCTTCGGCTGATGTACCAGAGCCCGTGCGATCAGAATGCGCCGCACTTCTCCCGAAGACATTTCGCGCACTGGCCGCTTAGCCAGATGCGCTATTTGCAATCGTTCGAGCGCCGCATCGGCCAATTTTCTTTGAGCGGGTTCGACAATATGATTCGAGAAAATGTTGGCGCTGCTGAAGAATCCCGATAGAACGGCATCGCGTCCTAAGGCTTGTCCGGTGCATTCCGATATGAGATCGTTAGACTCGATGCCTAGCATGGTGCGTAATTCAAATACATTCCAGTGGTCGTTTCCAAGAATCTTCATGGAAGATTCTTCACGATTTATTGGATAGCACTCGCGAGTAATAGTTTTAATCAGAGTCGATTTTCCGCAACCGTTGGGGCCAAGTATAGCCACATGTTCATTGGAAGAAATACGAAGAGTGAAATCGTCGAGGACAGGCTTACTGCCTCGCATGACTCGGATGTTTTGGAAATCGATCAGGGCCTGGTTCGTGGACATTCTGCTGAAAGTTTAGACGAGATGCGGCTGTGAAGGCACTAACGCCGCGTAATTGTGGTCCCGCTTGCAACCAGGCGCATTCTCGGCGAGAGCCGTCGCCTCTTTTCCGATAAACTTGTGAACAGATGGTTTCCAAAATCTCTAGGCTGCGCCGATGGTTTGCAATTGCTGCCATTTTGTCAATCGTAATGGTCGCTGGTGCATATTTTTATACGCGACATCGGGTCCAGAATGTTCTTAAACACGTTCCAGAAAAAATGGGTCTGGAGTTTAAACAGACGGCTAATGGCTTCTCAGTTTCAAAGTCGGAACTAGGACGAACCATTTTCAAAATTGAAGCAAGTAAAGCGGTTCAATATAAGCGCGGAGGACAGGCGGAATTGCACGATGTTCACATCACGCTTTACGGAAGCGATTCCAGCCGTTTTGACCAGATCTATGGGAAAGACTTTCTCTATGACCAGCAGACCGGCGATGTGGAAAGCCGTGGAGAAGTCGATATGGATTTGGAGTCAAATCCAGCAGGCATCACCAGTCCTGATCAAGCATCTCCGAAAGAACTGAAAAACCCCGTTCATCTCAAAACGGAGGGGCTGGTTTTCAATCAGAAGACCGGCGATGCGCACACGGAGGAAAAAGTAGAATTTAGCGTTTCTGAGGCGAGCGGATCTGCTATGGGCATGTCTTATTTGGCAAAAACGTCCGTGTTGACGCTCGTGTCTCGCCTGGAAATTTTGATTAATGGTGAACCTGAGATCACGATTAAGGCTCATCATGCCGAAATCAGCAAAGATCCGCATATTGTGGTGCTAGAGGAGGCTCGTGTAACGAGTGGTCTGGAACAATCTGACGCCGACCAGGTTACTATTTTTTTGCGTCCGGATAATTCGGTGGAAAGACTTCTCGCCCGGGGCCATGTGTTGGTGGAATCCAAAGGTGAGCAGCCAGCGAAAGTTCGCTCGGATCAATTGGAAGCTTTTTTATCCTCAGTCAATGGACCTCAAAATGACACACCAAATGAGCCGACAAATGGAGTGAAACCTCAACGACTCACAGTGCGCAGCTCTATTCTTTCGGGAAATGTGCAGTTTGAAACTTTGGGCTCCGCGCCTATGCAAGGAAGTTCGGAACGAGCGATTTTAAATTTCAGCAATAATTCGGTGGAAAAAATCCATGCTGATGGCAATGTGAAGTTGGCTCAACATCAAAAGTCGGCAAGCGGATCTGCGAACTACCAGGATTTTGAACTCACTGCTCCGGTTGTGGACTTTTTTTTAGTGGACGGAAAGCATTTTGCGCGAGCTGAAACTTCCGGGCCGCCGCAGATCACCATTCGGTCGACTCCACAAAACTCCTCCATCGCATCGAGCGGCCAAACAGTAATTACTGCCGGCAAGTTTGACGCGAAATTTGACGATTTGGGACAACTCTCGTCAGTGCATGGTGAGCCTGAGACTCGTATTGCTAGTACGGCTTCAGGGCAGCCTAACCGTGTTAGTACCAGTCTTACACTTGATGCAGCGTTTACTCCCGGCAGTGGCATTCAGACAATCACGCAACAAGGAAATTTTGCGTATACGGATGGCGAGCGTAAGGCCTGGGCCGAACATGCGCATTACACTCCCGCCAGCCAGGTATTTCTTCTTACAGGGTCGCCTCGGATTGTCGATAGGGGAATGACCACGACCGCGCGGACAGTACGCATGAACCGTGCGACCGGTGATGGCTTTGCTGAAGGGGATGTGAAAAGCACCTATAGTGACTTGAAAGCAAATCCGAATGGCGCGCTTTTGTCCTCTTCCAGTCCTATCCATGTAACTGCTGGGATGATGACAGCCCATCGTTCTCCTGCGGTGGCACTCTATGAAGGCGGGGCGAGACTGTGGCAGGACGGTAACTCAGTCCAGGCGCCATCGATAGAGTTTGATCGTGACCAGCGATCTATGGATGCGCGCAGTTCGCTAAACCAGAAAGTCTCGACGGTGCTGGTGCAATTGGGAAAAGATGGTAAAGCGACTTCAATACGGATTACTTCTGATCACTTAACGTATGCCGACAATGACCGGAGAGCGCACTTTGAAGGTGGTGTTGTAGCTAAAGGTGAAGACCTGACAATTACAGCAGCTCAGATGGATACTTTTCTACAGGCTCGGGATCAAGTAACTGGTAATCAGTCACTTACATACTCCAGTAAACTTGACAAAATCATTGCCTGGGACCATGTGATTCTGACTCAACCAAGCCGCCATGCAACCGGCGAACAGCTGAAATATACCGCTACTGATGACAAATTTGTCCTGACGGGAGGGCCGCCTAGCATTTTTGATGCCGAACACGGGAAAGTGACCGGCGTTTCGTTGACTATGTTTAGGGGCGATGATAGGGTGTTGGTGGTAGGAAGCGATAAGTCGCTTGCCATCACCGAAACACGAGTGGCACGATAAATGCATACGCTGTCCGCTGACGATCTTGGTAAAGCTTATCGTGGTCGCCGGGTCGTAAACGGAGTTAGTCTGAGTGTCGAGCAGGGTGAAGTTGTAGGATTGCTGGGCCCTAACGGCGCTGGTAAAACTACTACCTTCTATAGCATCGTCGGTCTGGTACCTCCTGATTCTGGCCGAGTCCTAATTGACGATAATGATATTACCGATGTGCCCATGTATTTGCGGGCGCGCCAGTACGGCATCAGTTATCTCCCACAGGAAGCTTCGGTTTTTCGCAAACTTACCGTAGAAGAAAACATCTTGGCGGTACTGGAAGCCCAACCGATCTCTTGGCATGAACGCCGGGAAAAAATGGAGACCCTGATCGATCAGTTAGGCCTGGAACATATCCGGCAGAACCGTGGATACGCACTATCAGGCGGTGAACGACGACGGGTCGAGATTGCTCGCGCCTTGTGTATTAACCCTACATTCATTTTGCTGGACGAACCATTTTCAGGCATCGACCCAATTGCTGTGTTGGATTTGCAGAAAATTATCAGCAGCTTGAAAGTAAGTGGAATTGGCGTACTGATTACAGATCACAATGTGCGGGAGACGCTGTCAGTCACGGACCGCGCGTATATCATTAACGAAGGACGCATTTTTCGTCATGGAACTCCCGAGCAATTGGGCGGAGATACGGAAGTCAGGCGAGTTTATTTGGGAGAGCGTTTTTCTTTGGTTTGAACTTGGCAGGTTTCGAACCGAACCACATATTGAGCGGGAATTCGGAGTTTTCCAGCTTTTAAAACACTGAATGGGTAACTTTAGTGCCCTTTGTGGTTTGTAAAAAGTTAAGCATACTGTAATTCAACCTTGTAGCAATTACGGAGCCATGGTGCTGTTGCAACCCAGATTGAACCTGAAGGTCTCGCAAAGACAAATCCTGACCCCAGGGCTAGTGCAGATGGTGAGCGTTCTCGCGCTTAATAAGCTTGAACTGCGCGATATGATCACCGCTGAGATGGTCGAAAACCCAGTTTTAGAGGAACTTGAAGATTCGGTGCCATTGCTGGATGACGTGGGCCGTCATGAGGAAGATCGCGACCGCGTCGCTCCAGAAGAGAATACGGTTACAGCTGTTGAGAAAAAGGACCCCTTTGAAGAGATTGATTTTGGCTCCTTTTTTCAGGACTATCTCGATCCGGGTTATCGCAGTCCGGGCCAGATGGAAGAGATTGAACGTCCGTCCTTCGAAAACTTTCTTTCCAAGCCGACCAACCTCTCTGATCATTTAATCTGGCAACTTGGTTCTATCTCGATCCGGCCGGAAGTTCGTGAAGCTGCCGAAGTTATTGTTGGAAACCTGAGCGAAGACGGATACTTGATCGCCAGCGACGATGAGTTGTTGGGAGTTGCTCCTCCAAGCGCTCCTGAGGTGGACGCGAAGATTGTCGACAGCGTGATGAAAGAAGCTGTTGCGCTTGGGCTGGATGCGTCACTCGATTCACCAAATGCTGAGCAAGTAGATGATGAACTGGAGCTTTCGCCTGCACCATCAGCTGATTGGAAATTACCAGGCATTGCTTCCACACGAACCAATGGAAACGGGACAGCAGCAGGTTTCGCGACTGCTCCAGATACAGCATCCGTTCTAAACACGGTTCCGGATACAGCTGTGCCTTCTCTTACAGTAGCTGCTCCTGCAGTAGCTGCTCCTGCGCAACCGACTTTTAAACCTAGTTTCACTCTCGCTGATCTGCAAGAAGCCCTCGAGGTGGTTCGGCAACTCGATCCTTCTGGCGTAGGTTGCCGCGATTTGCGCGAATGCCTGATCTATCAATTGCGGTATCACCAACTACAACTTGAGGAAAACGGCGGAGAAGAAGGTGCGGATCAGGTTCTCGCAGATGCAATGGCAATTGTCGACCAACATTTGCGCGCGGTGCAGAACAAGCAGCACAAGGAAATTGCGCGTGCCATGATGCGCCCGGTCGAAGCGGTGCAAGTTGCGCTCGACTATATCCGTACTCTCGACCCTCGTCCGGGTCTTCGTTACAACAAAGGACAGACCCGGCTGATTGAGCCTGACGTGGCTTTTGTGAAGCATGGGGACGAATGGCTCGTTATCATGAACGACGAGGATGTCCCTCAGTTGAGACTCAACCCTGCCTACAAGCGCTTACTGACCCGCGATACCAACGACAAAGACACGCGAAATTACGTTAAAGAGCGCTACAAGAGCGCCATGCAGCTCATCAAGAACATCGAGCAGCGTAAGCAGACGATCATGAAGGTTTGTTACACCATCGTGGCGCGTCAGGGAGACTTCCTGGAAAATGGAATCGACGAGCTGAAGCCGATGATGATCAAGGAAGTAGCGGAAGAAATTGGCGTACACCCTTCCACCGTCAGTCGAGCCGTAGCCAGTAAATATGCGCATACTCCGCAAGGCGTTTTCGAATTACGATATTTTTTTAGCGAGAGTGTAAATGGGCCGGAGGGTGGCAATACTTCGCTGCTGATCCTTAAACGCCGGGTTAAGAAGTTGATCGAGGAAGAAGATTCGTCGAGGCCGCTCACCGATGAGCAGATCACGCGCATCCTACAGTCGCAAGGGATTCAAGTTACGCGCCGCACTGTTGCGAAATACCGCGAAGATATGCGAATCCCGAGTACGCATCAGCGCCGGGTGAAGAAGTAATAAAGAGCAATAGCTGGCAAGAATTAATATGGCCTTAACGTGAGAAGTTTTAAAAGCAAGTTAGATTAAAATTGTGAAGTGGCTTCACGGCTGAAGTGGTAAATGTAAAGCAACAGAGCGGTTTTTCCGATAGTGCCCATGTACTGACCTAAATCCCGGAGGGCGCTGATGAATGTGGAATACACTGGCAGGCAGTGCGAAATTACTACAGCCATCCGCAAAGAAGTAGAAACCGGCCTAACTAAAATCCGCAAAATTCTGCATGATAAGTTCGATACGAAAGTGATTCTCACTGTCGAAAAGAAACGCCATAAGGCGGAGATCACGATTAGTCCCCGTAATGGGCCGCTTGTTGCGCTGGCGCAATCTGGAGACATGAATTCCGCCATCAATGAAGCTCTTGATCATTTGGAAAAGCAAGCGGTGAAGTACACAACGAAATGGCGTACGAAGAAGCGCCACAACCATAAAAACGAAAGCCCCAAGAATTCCAACGAGAAACAATGGAACGGCGATTCTTCACAAGAGACTATTTCTATTGCGGTGGGACTTACGGAGACTACATCAGTGCCGGTTGTGGTGCATAAATTTCCGGCAGTGGCGAAGTTCAACGAAGTACACGTAGTTCGATCGAATGAAGCAGTGGCAATGCGTCCCATGACGCTCGAAGAAGCCATCAAAGAGGCACATTTTAAGGATCGTGATGTATTCGTTTTCCGTGACTCCAAAGGCAAAGTCATGGTGTTGCACCGGACGCGAGATGGCAAAATGGAGTTGATCGAAGCGCCATAATGATTCGATGAAGTAAATCCTCGAGGGTCCCTTTGCCTGAGTGATCCCTCATATTCCCCCTTTACAGCGCTGTTCGGGCTAATGACTAATGCCAACGTTTGATGCTGAATGAATGCCAGGGCATAAAACGAAACCGGGTCATTTCGGAAATCGATAACGATTACTTCGGTGATGGCTTCACGCTCTCCTGAGCTCTCTGCAAGTGGAGAATGTGCTACAACGATTGTGCGGAGGTGAGTCTCTGGTGTTGCGGCTTGATTACTTGTCTTGTGCGTTGACCGTTCTTTCGACGATTCTTGTGGGGCGGAGATGTTGGGAAGGTTGGGGGCTCGCTGCTATCAATAGCGTCATAATTTGCATTATAGGAATAAGGACCTCGCAGTGGGGTTTTGTTCCAGCTAATCTGTTCTGCATCATTCTGTACGGAGTCAACCTTCGGTCTTGGCGCAAACCTCGCACCACCTAACCTTTCATCATATGCCGCTGGATTTTGTATTGTGAGGCTAGCTACTGATATCGTGAAGTTTAAAGAGGCACCACGTTTCGTAACCCTCTGCATGTATTTTTTAGTGGCAGGGAAGCAGCATCCCTGCTATCTTCTTGCAGCAAACGCGCCAGCATAGTTCACAAAGGGCCAAAAACTACATGACCAAGCAAGTCTTGTGCTGTCTTGTTTTGACTCTCAGCTCTTTTTCTCAAGTGTCGAACCATCTTCCTGAGTCGTCCGAAAGCAAATTGCTGGTTCTCGAACACCTTTGGAACGAAGCACAGTTGCATCGCGATTCCGGGGCACTGGCTGATTTGATCAGTGATCGGTTCGTCAATACAGAGTACGATGGAGAAGTCAGCGACCGGAGTAAGTTTCTCGCCGATATCAGCGACCCCCAGTTTAAGCCCACGATTATGACTATCGCCGATATGAAAATCGATGCCTATACCCAGGCAGCCATTGTGACGGGAAGCTATCACGCGAAGGGTTCTTACAACGGCAAGCCCTACGAGCACTTCGGACGCTTCACCGATACATGGGTGATCGATAAAGGAAAGTGGGAGTGCGTTGCCAGCCACAGCAGTTTAGTAAAAAAATAATCATACTGTGGCTGTGCATTTAAGCGCTGCAGATATTTACTTGGCTTTGCTCTCGTCCTTGGTTTTATCCTGAATGGAGAGCAGTTCTACTTCAAAGATGAGAGTAGAATTCGGCCCGATCTCGGGGCTTGGGCCGCGCTGACCATATGCGAGATCAGATGGAATAAAGAGCTGCCACTTGGATCCTACTGGCATCAACTGTAGAGCCTCGGTCCATCCTTTAATGACTCCATTCACCGCGAAAGTTGCAGGTTGGCCACGTTTATAGGAACTGTCAAATTCTGTGCCGTTTATAAGCGTTCCTTTGTAATTGCAAGTGACTGAGTCAGTGGCGGCAGGCTTTGGCCCGCTACCCTGGCTAAGAATTTTGTATTGCAGCCCACTGGGTAGCGTGACCACACCTTCTTTAGTTTTATTAGCAGCAAGAAATGCGTCGCCTTCTTTTTTGTTTGCCTCTCCCACTTGTTGCATTTTTTCTTCCTGTCTCTTTCGTACATCGGTCTGAAGAGTTGTCATCGCCGTTTTCATTTCATCGTCTGTCAAGAGCGGCTTGCTCCCGGCTAATGCATCTTTTAATCCTCGCAAAAGCACGGCGGGATCAACGTCGACGGAATCGCGATGCAGACTCTTTCCAATATTTAACCCAATCGCGTAACTGGCCTTGGCTTTTTGCGTGTTGAGCGCTGGGGCAGTGCTCTTTGCCGCCGGTGCATGATGGGCTTTTGCCGCAGGTGTTCCAGTCTTGGCTGCGGGGGCTTTTCCGGTTGTTGCTGTCGTAGGCTGTTGAGGGGGTGATGCCGGAGTCTGCTGTGCCATGGAACTTCCAAGCAGCATCATGCCGGACGTTAAAAGGGATATCGCCAGTGTGGGTGATTTATGCATAAAGCATTCTCGCATTGCACAGACTGCTTCGGCAAACCAGCTCACATAAAAGATGAAACGTTGGGTCAGTTCCCGGAAACTATAGCCTGCGCTTTGTCATTCCGAGCCAGCTTTATTGGCGAGGAATCTGCTGTGGCCCGGGAGCAACAAATCCTCGCGAAATTAGCACCGCGCTTTTGGAATGACAAAAAGTTGGATCTTTTCAACATGACCCACTACCCTTTACTCATCGAATTGACATTAAGCAAGGTTGGTTCTATTGTGTCGGACCGACGATGAACATTGTTAAAGCAACCCGAAGTTTCGAGAAGTGGCTACGCCTGCACACGAAGGTGATCGAGCGGGATATTCAGATCAAGCACAGCTTGATGGCGAAGTCTCCGTTCACCTTTCTTCGAGCTACTTTTTATCGCTGGGTACAAATTTGGCCGAAGATTTGTTCCGATGTGGCTAATGCGCCTCGCATTCTTGGCGTGGGCGATCTGCATGTGGAAAATTTCGGAACATGGCGAGATGCTGATGGGCGCCTGGTTTGGGGCATTAACGACTTTGATGAAGCCGCAGATTATCCCTACACAATTGATTTAGTCCGTCTTGCGACCAGTGCTCTTCTGGCGGCCGCAGACGGCCATCTTCTTTTGAAGGGAAAGGCTGCCTGTCAGGCAATTCTCGAAGGTTATGAAAACGCTCTTCGCGAACATGGCCTGCCATTTGTACTGGAAGAGCGGCATGCGTGGTTGCGGCAGATTGCTACCGGGGAATTACGAAATCCTGTACATTTTTGGCAAAGAATAGATGCTTTACCAACTTGGCGGGGAGAGATTTCTCCGAGCGTGCGAGAAGCTCTTGACCATTTAATGCCAGAGCGCGGTCTCAAGTATAGAGTTGCTGGTCGTGTAGCAGGCCTCGGGAGTTTAGGTCACATACGCTTGGTTGCTATCGCGGAGTGCCACGGAGGGAAAATAGCTCGCGAAGCGAAATCTCTGGTGCCATCTTCGGCTGATTGGGCCCGTGAAACAAGTGGTCCGTCCGAAATCATGTATCAAGCCATTATTAGCCACGCGGTACGCTGCGTCGATCCGTTTGTACAACTACGAGGGCGTTGGATCGTTCGTCGGTTATCGCCTCACTGTAGCCGGATTGAACTTACTGTATTGCCCACCAATCGAGACGAACTCCAATTGCTGTCGGCCATGGGCTGGGAGACTGCGAACGTGCACCTCTGCAATAGGGAAGCGATAGGCGCCATCTTGCGTCATCTCAAGAAATTGAAAGCTGATTGGCTGTATGCGGCTGCGAAAGATATGGCTGAGGTGGTCACGAAAGATTGGCAAACCTGGTCAAAACACATGGCCAGTTAGTCTGTCTTAAACAGCTCGCGTGGGAACACAAACCATCCTGTTCTCCTCTTCATAGTTAACGGTGCCGTTTTTCCACTCCCGGCGCACCGCGTATAACAACTCATCTAAGATGACATTAAGCGATTGCGGATTGTCGTTGAGGACTCGGTGCAAACTTTCCCGGTGTACTGCTAATTCACCGATTTGGTGAACGTTTGCCATGACAATATCGTTTCGTTGCTGTAGAAGTTTGTGGCCTTGAACACTTTCAGGGAAGGGAACAACGACAGTAGCGAATGGATAGTCTAAGCTTCCAGTCGTCATCCAGTGCACTACAAGTTCCCGAACATGGTTGGGGCTGCAAGCGGTGTGGATGCTTGGTTTCATTGCCAATTGATCGTTCCAACCCAAAACTTTTACCCGATCCTCCCAACGGCTTTCGGTTATAAGAAACCAATCAGCTTCGGCCATACGTTCCGCGCCGCAAATTGTACATGCATGAGTAGGCGTCTGGTTCATAGCGCGCCTGCCGTGATGCTTGATTTTGTTGATTTGGCCAAAGATGTGGGCAAGTGTCCGATCTGAACGGAGTGCATTGGCTTCTTCGTGTTTGGAGAAGACAATTTGGTTTGATTGGCCAAAACTGGAATCTGTTTCGGGCGATCGAAATTAGTCGTTGCTGTTATCAACGGAATTGCGAGTACTCCTCGTTGCGAATCATAGGTTAGTGTGAAGAGCGGAAAGCATTGGTCGCATAGCCAATAATGCTCGATTCGATGGCGCACGATATTCTGGCGCGCCGTTTTCAGGAGCATATGGAGTGGTTTCCCTGCTTCGCGTTCCACCTGGAAAAGCTTCCCTTGATGCATGCTGCGAAAAAGCGTAGGGCATGCGGAGTTCGCACATTTATAAAGCATGATTCTCCTCGAACATCGTTAACGTTCTCGTCAGGAACGCTTCATGATGCACGCGAATGGCCGAAGAGAGAACGATTCAGAAGAGTGAAATCTTCAAACGTGAGCGACAATAGCGTCGATAAGACATTTAGAAATGCAGGAAGAGTGCCGAAATTGGAATACAGTGCCGAAGGGCCGTCAGGCTGGACAACGAAGATCTCAATGGATCAACATTCCCAGAATTGCAACTACCACGCCCAGGACAGCGAATCCCATTCCAGCGTGCCAGAATATTCTTCGTCCTGAAAGAAGTGTAATTGAGGTAACAACCAGGCCTATTTCCAGAAACACCTCGCCGAGATCATAGCGATCAGCACGGCCTCGCTCGTGATTGGTTTCTTGTTCTAGTTCTTTGGCTTTTGCATCGGCCTCTTTTTGATCATTCCGGTAACGTTCCGCTTCGCTTACATATTTCTCGTGCAGCTTGGCTGTTTGTTCCGCATCCTTCGTGGCAATGACAGCTGTCATGTCCGCAAATAGCTCGTCGGTGTGGCGCCGGATATTCTTCGCCTGATAGTAAGCCCATTGATCGCTAACCTGATTTTGCAGAATAACTTCCTCAGTATGAGCGCGATGGCCCAGGAGGGAAACGGTGGCGACCAGCACCGCAAGTATCGCCATGGTAAGAGATACGGGAGCCGAACTGGGGTCGTGACGCGCATGTTCGGCGTGTTCCTGCAATTCCTGGAGTTCTTCGGAACTCATTCCATCTCCTATGAACCACTAAACGACGAATTCGGAATGTAGATGTTACGAATTTAAGTGTTCCTATGCAACTGGAGTTTAGGGTTCAAACCTTATTCTCCCATAATCTTGACAATGAGCCGCTTATCACGCTGGCCATCAAATTCCGCATAGAAGATACGTTGCCACGGCCCCAAATCCAATTTCCCAGCCGTGATCGGCACGATGACTTCGTGATGAATCAATAGGGCTTTCAGGTGTGAATCGCCATTGGTTTCTCCGGTCTCATGATGCTGATAATTTTTGTTGAAGGGAGCAAGCTTCTCAAGCCATCGATCGATGTCTTCAATTAACCCCGATTCGTTGTCATTGACATAGACTCCAGCGGTAATATGCATCGCCGAAACCAGAACCATACCCTCTTTGATTGCACTTTTGTCAACAATAGCCTCAATTTGCGGCGTGATGTGAACATACGCGCGGTGTTTTTTAGTGTGAAATGTCAGATATTCGGTGTGCGATTTCATGGTTCCTTTTCGAAAAATGTTATCGGAAACGCATCAGTTTCGCAGATAATGCACGAGCAGGAAAGCTCGGGGTGACCGTGGATACACCGAATGATGATTTGGAACAAATCAAGATTGCCTTACGTGGGCTAACTAGGCGTATTTACCGCATTGAGCGCGCAATGGGCATCGATCCATTAGCAGCAGATAGTTCTTTAGTCGAGCAGTCAGCTCCTCCACCTACAAAAATACCGGATGTTCCTGCGCCTCCTCGTCATATAGCGGAATCCAGGCCAATTCCACCGCCTCCATTGCCACCAAAGCCCAACCGAGAGCATGAGACCAACTTGGAATCCCGCATTGGTTCGCATTGGCTTAACCGGATCGGCATTGCCGCTGTGTTAATCGGCGTATCTTACTTCCTGAAATTTGCATTCGAAAATAACTGGATCGGGCCCGCCGGACGGGTCACGATAGGCTTGCTTGCCGGAATCGTTGTCGTGATATGGAGTGAGCGCTTCCGCGGTAGCGGTTACAAGGTGTTCTCATACTCCTTGAAAGCAGTAGGCATCGGCGTACTGTACCTATCGATTTGGGCGGCGTTCCAGGTATACGCTTTGCTTCCCAGCACTGTGGCTTTCATAGCAATGCTGGCAGTGACTACGGCCACAGCGGCGATGGCTATTTCACAAGACGCGGAAATCCTGGCTGCGTTTGCTCTATCCGGCGGTTTCACTACGCCAGCTTTACTTTCTACCGGCCAGAATCGCGAGCTGGCACTTTTCTCCTACGTAACAGTGTTAAACATCGCAACCCTCGCAATGTTGGTCTTTAAGCCTTGGCGGCGGCTTCTAATCCTCAGTTATGTCGGTACGTTAATACTCTATGTGGGCTGGTATTTCGAGTTCTATAAGCAAAGCGAACTTGGGCTAACACTATTCTTTGCCACACTGTTCTTTGTTGTCTATGCCATTGCGCCCTTGGTAGCTCGGCGACCGGAAGGTCCAGCCGAACGGTTCACAATTATTCTTCTATCGCTCGCATTGCTGAATGCAGCGGTGTACTTTTTACAGAGCTATGTCATGATCTCGGAGGTCAGCAAGACCAACATGGCATGGTTCGCGTTGGGATTAGCAGCCGCTTATCTTCTATTAGCAAGGCTGTCTCGCGCGAGGTTCCCCGATCCTGCCTTGGCGCAGAAATTACAATTTTTACATCTCGCTTTGGCAGTGGGCTTTATCACCGTGGCGATCCCCATTCGTCTGGACGCGCACTGGATTACTGTTGGATGGCTTGTTGAATCTGCTGTGCTCCTCTGGGTAGCCAATCGAATCAAATCGGATTTCCTCAATGTCTTTGCCATTGTTGCTCTCACCATGAGCGTAGTGCGATTGGTGGTGATCGACAATTTCTACTCCACGCAGCCTATTTTTAATGCGCGTATGGGTGTCTACACGCTCGCCATCGCGGTTCTCGGGATAGTTGCTTGGTATGCATCGAAGCGTCAGGATGATGCCGGACGAAACGCTTTTGCGCTTTCCATCGTTGCTATTAATATTTTGGCGCTAATTACGCTGAGCCCGGAGGTATCAGACTATTACGCTCAACAAATGTCGGCGATGGGATCAGGTGTTGGACGATGGGATATGACTCATTGGTCGCGACTCAAGTCTATTGAGATCAGCCGTGATTTTACGTACTCCGCGTTATGGATGGCGTATGGTGCGATGTTGATGGCGGTTGGCTTTTGGCGTAAGTCGGCCTTTGTACGCTGGCAAGGACTGCTTCTGATTGCGGCCACCACGGTAAAAGTATTCGTCTATGACACTTCACAGTTAGACCGAATCTATCGCATTCTGAGCTTTATCGGTCTTGGCGCGCTTCTGTTGACAATCTCTTTTGTCTATCAACGAGATTGGCTCAAGCTTTCGGGCCAGAAGAAATCGGAATTGAGTTCAAGGAATGCTGCCCAATCATGAAGCTCATTTACGTAATTTTTTCCCTTGCTTGCATTTTGCAGACTTCACATGGATATCAGGCAGAAATTCCATATTTCAGCAACGTTCGGAATGTGACGATCTCTTCTCCCGACCGCCAAAATTATATTGTCGTCGATAAAAGTATTTGGAGTTATACCCGGTCAGATCTTGCAGATATCCGGCTATTTGATAGGCAGTCGCAGATTCCATACGCCATAGTCGAGCAGCGTGAAAGCGTTGCAGGGGTTGAAGCGGAGGCAAAGATACTGAATCGCGGTACTGTTTCCGGCCATACCGAATTTGATCTTGATCTCAGTGATCTGGCTGCTGCCAATCAAATTGAATACAACCGAATTCGGTTACATCTTGATGCCAGGAATTTCGTGGTCAAAGCGCAAGTTGAAGGACGAAATCAGCTAGATGATCATGGTATTCAACTTGGAGAGAGCACTCTGTACGATTTCACTCGCGAAAATCTCGGATCAAGTTCGGTTCTGCAATTTCCGATCTCGAGTTTTCGATATCTGCATATTCGCCTGAGCTCAGGCATACGCTCTGAGCAGGTGACGGCTGCTTTAGTTTCGAAGCTTGCTGAAAGAAAGGCTACTTGGACCGTGGTAGGCAGTTGTTCAGCAGAAAACCAGCAACAACGCAACACGACTGCCTTTATTTGCGAAATTTCTCCGGGAACACCTGTGGACCGAATTTCTTTCCAAGTTGCTGCCAAGCAAGTTAATTTCCGGCGCGCTGTGACAGTGAACGACTCTCAAGGAAATGAAGTAAACCGTGGTCAGATTGGCCGCATTCGTTTGAATCGCGAAGGGCATGTAGTAGATAACGAAGAGTTGTCGATCGATATCGGCGAGATTAGAACTAAACAGATAAGGATTGTGATCGCAAATGGTGACGATGAACCGCTGTCAATTGAAGCGGTACAGCCCCTCTCTGTCGAACGCCGGATTTATTTTGATCCACAAGGGAAAACTGCGCTCAAATTTTACTCGGGTGACGAAAAGCTCGATGCGCCCGTCTATGATTATGCCAAATTGTTTCGTGAAGACCCGGCTGCCACGCAAGCCCAGCTAGGACCAGACGAGCACAATCCTGCATACACGGGACGACCTGATGGGCGCCCCTGGTCAGAGCGTCACCAATACATAGTGTGGGCGGCGATGCTGCTGGCTGTCGCCAGTCTCGCGGGAGTAGCTTTTCGTGGGTTTAAGTCCGGGATGAAAGCTGGATATTAGTTAAATTCTACCTTCTCGTAAGTAGCTCAAATTCCAGAGAAGTTGCTTTGAAATCCGTATCTTAAATCGCTCGGGGTTAATCGCTCGGGGTTTTAGGATTTCGAAAATTTAGATCGTTCGTAGTGGGCCGGTAACTCCAACTAAGGCGAGAGTCTCTCCCGCCCCTAATACTTAGGTGGAACGAGTCTATCCAGCGATGGATGAAAACGGTTATAAACTTTCCGCTTTCTTTTGTCAGTGAAGGGCCTCTGATAGTGAATGGTTTAAGAACGTGCTCGCTAATCCAACAATAAAGATTTCGGTTGGAGATGCACAGGATGAGTTCAACGCAACCCCAACAACTGACCCTCAAATCGTTGCTTCCGTTGTTGAGAAATTCCGCCAAAAATATGGCAATGAAGATGTGAAGAAATATTATTCGAAGTTCGATGCCGCGGTTGTAGTCACAACTGATTAGAGGTGAAGTCTCTGCAGAAGGCAGCATAGATCTAAGAATTCAGATGACGCACGTCTCTTTTGGCCGATTGAAGCATCTTAACAATGGTGATTCAAAGGAGACGTGGATGGTGAAAGTGGCGCTCTGGGTGAAGCTCGAGGCGAAGCCAGGAAAAGAAACGGAAGTAGAAAACTTTTTACGTGCCGGGTTGACGCTCGTGCAACAAGAACCAGGTACAACCGTATGGTTTGCAATCCGGCTCGGGCCGTCTACATTCGGAATCTTCGATGCTTTCGAGGATGAAGCCGGAAGGCAAACTCATCTCTCGGGACAAGTCGCTGCATCTCTCAAGGCGAAAGCTTCCGAGCTTTTTGCGCAACCTCCCTCTATCGAGAAAATGGACGTTCTTGCAGCGAAAGTTTAATCACCCCCCCCGAGTTCGTGATGCAGCAGGCAATATTTATGCGAACGTTAACAGAGACAGAACACACGAGATGATTTGGAATGACCACTTCGAACAACTCTCGCACCGACAGTGAGAATAGCCCGATACATCCCAGACCTATGGGATGGAGATGTAGCACATGTAATGAACTCATCACCAAAGTCGAAGACGGCTGGGTCGAGTGGCTTTCCCTGGAAAGCGAGCACGGGGCTACGCAAGTGAAAGATCTGAGACTCGTGCATCAGTTAGCAGCCAGTCCGAGAGTAATTGCCGGATATGGCTGCCAATATGACTGGCACCGCGAATTTCAAATTGACCAGAGCATCGTGGAAGGGCTGCCTCTCGAAAGATTTGTTGGATCCGACGGTCTTATGCTTTTGCTGTCATTTTTCGCAGATGGCGAAATGCCGAAAGGTGATCTTTTGGAATTAGCAAAGCGAGTGCAAATCCCAGGATATGAGCAGGCGCGAGAATTGTTTCCTAAAGCAATTGAGGCAGGCATACTTGAGCCCTCAATTGGCGATGGATACTACCTGCAATTGGAAATACAAACCCTGCTGAACTGGGCGACTCGCTAATTTACTGTGATCTGATCCAACCGTAGTAGCGGATTTACTCGACATTCCACCCGCTCACTTCCACTATGGGTTTCACCGCTCCCAACTCACTCGCCCGGTACGTGGCGCTGATTTCTCGCTTCTCCCCTGGCAACAATGAGATGTAGTTGTCCTGCCACAACACTGGCAAAATCTCTTCTTTTCCTTTATCCACTTTCAGCCTCACAAAGAATGCCAGGCTTTTGCTTGGATTTTCCAGCGTCACGTGAGTGACGGCATCTTCACCCTTGCGCTCGGTGCGATCTGTAACCTTCAGCTTGACTTTGGGCAATTGCGACAACGCGGTAAAGTCCGCATAGGATTCTGTTGGTGTTGTGTACCAGTTCGATTTCGCCCAGTCCAGCGTTTCTTGTTTGCTGGAAAGCCAGTAAAAATTCGATCCCACCAGCTTGCCTTGACCATCTTCCAATCGCAACACAACAAAATAAGTTGGGCTCAGACCATCGACACTCGGCAAGGTCAAAATTTTGCTGACACCATCTGCGGGAACATCGACGCTCGACTCCTGAAAAAACTTTTCGGTCAGGTCGAGATTGAGAACTTTCGTTATCAACTTCAGGCCCTTCGCCTCTTCGTACTGGCTGCTAACTACCGAGATTGATTGGTCGTCGTAGCCATATACGGGATGCAGGGGTTCCATGGCTTTCTTTGCTCCAAAGTATCCGCCGCCTGGACGCAGATAGAAGTCATATAGGTGCCATATCATCGATGGCCAGGCGTTATTCAGCATCCACTGAATTACGCCGGTCGACGCGTACTTGTTGCGGCTGTATCCCTCGTACATCGCCCGAACGCCTTCATAGGTCTGAAGTTGCGATTTGAGGGCGTAATCCTCAACTGAGTCGGCTTGACCGTACCGCGCATTCAAAGCATCGGTAAATACGTGAATATCTTTGAATACTCCCCCGCCAGCGTGATAATTCCACGTATCATCTATAGGCCATAGGTGATCTTTGCCGACCATGGCGCGAATGCTCTCGATCGGAGGCACAGCCGGGCCCATGCTGGTTTCGCTGTTGAAGCCATAAGCTCCACCGCAACCACCTGCATTGCATTGATGCGGAGGTTGGGCGCTCGGAACATCCTGCAACCAATATGCGGGCGCGATATATTCGTAAGGGCCAGTCATCTTAACGCCGCTATCGCCAGTAACAGAAGTGGGCTTGGCGGTTGCAGAAGAAACAACAGGATTCGGCCAGAGCAGATCTTTTTCAACTTTTAAGTAAGTTTGCTCGACATCTGGTGGTGGTGGATTGTCGCTGCCGTTGAGCCACATAACTAGGCTGGGATGGCTGCGTAGGCGGTACATCTGATCGCGCAAGGACTGTTCAGCGATGCTGAAATCCTGTGGCGACCACTTCGGCCAGTGCTCCCAGTGATCACAGCAGCACCATCCGGCCATGACTAGAATTCCGTTACGGTCGGCATAGTTGAAAAATTCTGGAATTTCCAGCTTGCCTTCCAATCGCACCGTATTCAAACCCATGTCCTGCACGTAACGCAGCTCATCTTTCATGCGCTGCGAGTTCTCGCGCAGAATCATGTCGGGAGACCATCCGCCCCCGCGAATTAAAATCTTTTTTCCATTGACCGAAAACACGCGATGCTTGTTTTCGTTCAGCTCTGAAGTGATCTGGCGAATACCGAATTGAGTCTTAGAAGTGTCCGAGGCTTTCCCGTCCACATCGAATTCCATATGCAGGGTGTAGAGGTTCGGCTGTCCCATTTGCTTGGGCCACCACAGCCTTGGATTATCGATGTTGAGTTGGGAAACCTGATCCGGATCGAACGTAATGTCTTTCGACTCATTGGCTCCGAGCTCTACGTCTTGCGAGAATTCAATGTCTTCGATTTTGCCTTTAAGCGTGCCCTTTACCGGCTGATTGGTGCCATTTTTGAGAAGTGCCGTCACCGTCAGGTGAGCTTTATTGTTATCCGGAGAATCAACCTTGGACACCACTGTTGGATAGCGAAGCGCGACCGGACCGCTCGTCTTGACATCGACTGCGCGCCATAATCCCATGTTCTTGTCTGGTGGCGCGGGATTCCAATCTACAAACGTAATCGCAAGATCGGTCTCGGTGGGTGCGTAAACCTGCACCGCCAGAATGTTCTGCTTTCCCGGTTGCGCTGCTTCGGTTACGTTGAATTCGTAAGTTCTCCAAGCGCCAGCCACATCGTTGGAGTTAGCGATCTGCTTCCCGTTAAGCCAAATGTTGGCGCGATAGTTGATCCCACCGAAATTCAGCCAGATGTTCTTGCCCTTGTAGGCAGCGGGTATCTCAAATTCCTTGCGGTACCACCAGGAAACCGCAAAGGGACTATCCGCTGGCATCGCGATGTTCGAAAAGTTCGCACCAATGGGATATGCAACTCCTGGAATCGATCGCAGGTTCATGCCAAAATCGGGATCGGGATACACTTTTTGTTTAACCAGTGCAGCTACTACCGTTGTGGGCACCGAAACCGTGTACCAGCCTCTGGGCTGAAACTTCGCTGTCGAAAGAACCTCACCTTTTTGCTCAACCTTGGTCGATGTTTGCAGCGCCCAGCCGCTGCTTAAGGAAAGCTCGTTTTCGTTCTTCGAAGCATGCGAGGAAGCTGGCGACTGAGCTTTATGAGCTTGTGTTTGGGCGACAATTGGCATTGACGCTGCTAGTGCCAACAGGGATACAAGGCTGAGCTTTTTCATAACATGATTCCTTTTCGAAAGGTAAGCACCATTATGCGCGCAGGCAACGTAGCAGCAAATGATCTGCGCACATAGATAGAAAAAATAGCTGCCTGTCTTAATAACACGTTTTAATGATTCGTTTCAATGGCTGATTTGCCTGTAATTCTTTGGCGCTCCCGTTTTCTGGCTAACGCTATGGATCAAATCCCCCGCGCGTCGCTTCACCAACGAACGTCCGCAGGGTAGTTTATAATCAGGAATTCCCTCCCACCCGGAGCAATAGATATCTGGAGTAATAGATAAATGATTCGATTTTTGCAAACCCCTGGCCCTATCAAGAAAATCGTCCTTGGTGGCCTGCTAACCATTATTTGTGTTTTCATGGTTATCACCCTTGTCCCCGGTTTTGGCAGTGCGGACTTTCTTGGCGGCGGCTCACCTCAGCGCGGCATAGTTGCAACTGTTGGCGACCAACAAGTCACTGCTTCCGAAGTGCAGCGACAGGCTAGGGCCATGCTAGAGCAGCAATTTCCTCGTGGCGGAGCCCAGGCATCCATGCTGCTGCCTTACTTTGCGCAGCGTGCAGCTGACCAACTCATCAGCGAAAAAGCCATGCTTGCGGAAGCACAACGCTTAGGACTGCGTGCTACCGACGACGAAGTGCGGGAAGAGTTGCAGAAGAACCCGAACTTGGCGCCGACTTTTTTCCCCGGCGGAACCTTCATCGGTCAGGACAAGTACGAACAACTGTTGCAGCAGCACGATTTAACAGTTCCTCAATTCGAACAAGAGCTTCGCGATCAGGTTCTCTTTAACAAATTACGCAACTTGATTGCTGGAAGCGCGTCTGTAACGGATGCGGAGGTTCGCCAAGAATTTGAAAAGCAGAATACGAAGGTAAAGTTTGAATATGCTGTGCTCAAGAAGGACGACATTCTCAAGGAAATCCATCCCAGTGATGCCGAACTGAAAGCTTTTTACGATCGCAACAAAGCTACCTACAATAATTCGATTCCGGAGAAACGCCAAATCAAGTATTTTGTCCTCGACACTAATAAGTTACAAGCGCAAACTCCGGTTACTCAAGAAGAATTGCAGTCATACTATGACCAGCATCGCGATGAATTCCGCGTACCCGAACAAGTCAATGTTCGTCACATTCTGATCAAAACTAACCTCACTCCAGATGGCAAAGTCGATCCTAAAGCGGCCGACGAAGCACGCAAGAAAGCGGAAGACATTCTGAAACAGTTAAAGGCTGGTGGAAATTTTGAAGAGCTGGCCAAGAAGTATTCCGAAGATCCAGGTAGCGCTAAAAATGGTGGGTCTCTAGGATGGATCGGCAAAGGCCGCACCGTGCCCGAATTTGAGAAAGCCGCATTCTCGCTGCCCAAGGGCGGCACCAGCGATCTCGTGCAAAGCAGCTATGGTTTTCACATCATCCATGTGGACGACAAGCAGGATGCGCACATGAAGTCGCTGGCCGAAGTGAAAGATCAAATCGAGCCGCTGGTCCGATTGAACAAAGCCCAGAAAGCTGCGCAATCGGAAGCCAGCGCTTTGCTGACACAGGCTCGCAGTCAAGGAATCGATAAAGCGGCTGCTGCCAAGGGATTGCAACTCGTCACAACGGATTTTGTCAGCAAGACGGATTCACTGCCCGGCATTGGCAACTCGCCATCGTTTATGGAATCGGTATTTGGCGAGCCCGACAAATCTGCTCCCGACGAAGCGCAATTGCCGCAAGGTTACGCGATTTTCCAAGTGCAGGCGATCAAGCCTCCTGCCACTCCTACGTTCGAAGAAATTCGTAGCCGGATCGAAAGCGAATTTAAAAACGAACGTTCGGCACAGTTACTGACCCAAAAAACGAAGGAACTTTCAGATCGTGCCAAAGCTGACCATGATTTGAAAAAGGCCGCCAAAGAACTTGGCGCTACAGTGAAGACCAGCGACTTCGTCGCTCCGGACGGCCAGGTTCCCGACATCGGCTCAATGACTGGCCCCGCTTCGGTTGCATTCACATTAAAGCCAGGAGAGGTCAGCGGCCCTATTGACAGCGGAAATACCGGTGCGGTTCTGAATGTTCTCGAAAAGCAGCAACCTACCGACCAGGATTTCGCAACCAAGAAAGATCAGATTCGCGATTCGCTTCTGCAAGCTAAGCAGGGAGAATTGTTTGGTATGTTCGCAACCAACCTGCGCGAGCAGATGGAAAAATCGAAAAAGATCAAGATCAATCAAGATGAAATGAAAACCTTGACTCGTGGCTCGATTGGAGAACAAGGCGAATAACCGCAAGCATCGTAACTACGTTCCGCACGGAATTATTAATCCCGAGGGCTCTCCCTCACAATCAGTTAGAGAGAATCATGTCGTTTCCTCGCTCAGCCGGAATCCTGCTTCACCCTATCTCTCTTCCTTCGCGTGGAGGGATCGGAGATTTAGGGCCTTCTGCTTATGAGTTTATCGACTTCCTGGCATCCGCCCGTCAGGGATTATGGCAAGTTCTTCCGCTTGGTCCGCCCGCCAATGGGAATTCTCCGTACTCATCGACCTCCGCTTTTGCAGGCAATCCGCTTCTGATCAGTTTGGAAAGATTAGCGGACCACGGGTGGATTGATCGCTCGCGTTTATCGGAATTGCCCGATACTGTCGGTCCAATCAATTACGCGGAAGTGACGCAGCACAAAATGCCTTTGATTAGTGAGGCCGCCCAAAATTTCCTGGATCGTCCCAACGCGAATCAGCAATCCCACTTCGATCATTTCTGTGCCGAAAACAATTGGTGGCTGGAAGACTACGTTCTCTACGATGTTTTACGAGAACACAACCGAAAATTGTGCTGGAAAGATTGGCCGCGCGAAATTGCCGGCCGCGAGCCGAAGGCGCTCGATCAGGTGCGAAAAGAATATGCGTCCGAGCTGGCGACTCGGCGTGTTGCCCAATTCTTTTTTTGGGAGCAATGGCGTGCCCTGCGTTTATATTGCGCGCAAAAATCGATCCGTGTAGTCGGCGACATCGCGATTTTTGTCGACTATGACAGCGCTGACGTATGGGCGCATCGCGATCTCTTCCGAATAAAAGACGATTTTCAGCCTGAAGTCGTTTCCGGGGTTCCACCCGATGCATTTAGCGCTACAGGCCAGCGTTGGGGAAATCCTTTGTACGACTGGCAAGAGATGCGCTCGCATGGGTATCAGTGGTGGATTCAGCGCTTGCGTTGGGCCACGCAGACGTGCGATTTCATCCGTCTCGATCACTTTCGCGGTTTTGCGCAATTCTGGGAGATTCCAGCGTCCGAACCTACTGCAATAAACGGTAAGTGGGTTGACGGTCCCGGAGACGATTTATTTCACAAATTGCGGGAGGCTTTCGGAAGCCTGCCATTTTTCGCGGAGGACTTGGGCGTGATCACGCCAGATGTTGATGCGCTACGCGAACGTCATCAGATCCCAGGTATGGCTGTGCTACAGTTTGGCTTTGGCGATCCAGGAGCGCACATCTATTTGCCTCATCGGCTTACCCGGGACAGAGTCATCTACACCGGTACACATGACAATGACACGACTTTAGGGTGGTGGAAAAATGTCCAGCCACACGAGCGTGCAGCAGTTGAGTCTTTAGTCGGTCGCCAAGACGATGGCGTTAATTGGGCGCTAATCCGGCTTGCGCAAAGTTCCGTGGCCAGTTTGTCAGTCGCTCCTCTGCAAGACGTGCTCGGGCTTGGCAGCGAGGCTCGTTTAAATACGCCCAGCGTTCATGAAGGCAACTATCACTGGCGATATCAGCCCGGGTCATTGAAGCCGGAGCTGGCGCAGCGTTTGGCAGCCCTCGCGGAGGTCACAGATAGGCTTCCGCAGCCGGTTACAGTCGCGGCAATCGAAGACTTCATCGCATAAATTCATACGGGCATTTTTTACTTTGCTGTAACCAAGATCGATTCACGGCTTCTATGCGAATCGTGTAACGTGTAAATGAGGCTCGAAGTTGGAATTCGGAGCGAATGCAAGTGGCGAATGCGATCATCCAGGCGCGTGCTGTGGAGAAGTTCTACGTTCAACCGGACGGGAACCGTATCCAGGTTATTGCTCCCACCAATCTTGAAGTCGTTTCCGGCAAAATCGTAGCTCTGCTCGGTCCCTCAGGTTCCGGTAAGTCCACGCTGCTACGAATGCTCAGCGGTCTTTCTACACCTTCCTCTGGGGAAGTCTTTTGGCATGGACAACCTATCAGCGCTCAACCACCCAACGTAGCCATCGTCTTTCAAAGCTTCGCATTGTTCCCTTGGCTCAATGTACTGGAAAACGTAGAAGCGCCACTTGAAGCTCGAGGCGTAGCTGCCATTGAACGCCGCAAACGCGCGCTGAAGACTTTAGATACTGTGGGACTCGACGGTTTTGAAACTGCCTATCCAAAAGAACTTTCCGGAGGCATGAAACAAAGAGTGGGTTTCGCGCGAGCTCTGGTGGTCGAACCGGAAGTCCTATTCATGGATGAACCATTTTCCGCGCTTGACGTTCTTACTGCGGAAAACCTGCGCGGTGAATTGCTCGAGCTATGGCTCAGTAAAAAAATTCCGACCACATCGATATTCGTCGTTACCCACAATATCGAAGAAGCGGTTCTGCTGGCCGACCGGGTGATTGTATTGGGCAAGAATCCAGGGCGCATTCGTGCCGATTTCGAAATTACCCTGCCGCAACTTCGAGAACGCAAGTCCGACCGTTTTGTGGAGTACGTCGATTACATTTACAACACGATGACGCAGCCCGATGCCGAGCACGCATTGCCTGCTCAAGAACAAGCTCCTACGGGCGCAGTTCGCCCTCAACGACAGAAATATCAGATGTTGCCGCACGCTCGCCCCGGCGGGATTGCCGGCCTTCTCGAGATATTGGCCGATGGTGGAGGGAAAGACGATCTCTATTCACTCGCCGAAAAGTTGGCTATGGACGCGGACGATCTGCTCCCCATCATTGAGTCTTGCACCATGCTGGGTTTTGCCACGCTCAAGGAAGGCGATGTCGAAATCACGCCGGACGGGGCCGCTTTTGTAGAAGCTGATATCCAGACTAGAAAAATGATCTTCCGCCATGCGGCTCTGAAACACATCGCGATTTTGCAATGTATAGACAGCGTGTTGAGAGCGAAACTCGACCACTCCATCCCTGACGAGTTCTTCCACGACATTCTCGATGAGCATTTCAGTCAGGACGAAGTCGAGCGTCAGTTTGAAACGGCTATGAACTGGGGCCGCTACGCGGAGATTTTTGATCACGATCCAGAGAACGAGCGCTTGGTTTGGACCGATCCATCGTCAGAAGCGAACCCTTCCACGGTAGTTGCGGGAGAGTAAGTCGATGAAAACACCGGCAGGATTTCGTTCATTCACGCCTTATCGCCTTTGGTCGCTCTTGCCTCGCATTGAAGTCTCTTACCTGCCCGACCTTGTAATGTTTGGGGCTGGCATATCCCTCTTTTACGGTATATTGCTGGTCGCACGAACCTGGTTCGGGCCCTTTACTCCACAAATCGAAATTTCGAGTAGTCCATGGGCGCTGCCAATCTATGCCGGATACTCTTTGCTGAGAATCGCTGTCGCATATGTGTTGAGCCTCCTCTTTACTCTTGTCTATGGGTATGTTGCGGCTTACAATCCGCGAGCCGAACGCTTCATGATTCCTCTGCTCGATGTTTTGCAATCGATTCCGGTATTGAGTTTTCTTCCTGGTGTGATGCTTGCCATGGTCGCGCTTTTTCCTAGTCGGCAGTTGGGCGTCGAACTTGGCGCGATCCTATTGATTTTTACCGGTCAGGTCTGGAATATGGCTTTCAGTTTCTACGCATCGCTGAAAAGCATTCCACGGGAAATGCGCGAAGCCGCCCGCATATACAACTTCAGTTGGTGGCAAAGATTCGTTCAACTCGAATTACCTTCCGCAGCAATCGGTCTGGTGTGGAACTCCATGATGTCAGTGGCTGGCGGATGGTTCGCCCTTATGGCGTGCGAGATGTTTGTTTTGGGATCGCGGGATTTCCGCCTCCCCGGTTTAGGCTCCTATCTGCAAACTGCAGCCAGTGCAGGCGACACGCGATCCATTCTTGTTGGTGTGAGCACAATGATTGCCGTGATCGTCCTAATAGATCAGTTCGTCTGGCGGCCGGTGATTGCGTGGGCGGAAAAGTTCAAAGTTGAGCAAGTCGAGAGCGCTGACGTGCCGCAATCCTGGGTACTCAACATATTGCACCGGTCGAGTAGCCTGGATTACCTTCAAAAGAAGGCATTACGTCCATTGAGCGAGGCGCTTATTTTGCGCTTTGCTCAAAAACACATTGCTCCTCCTGCCGTAAATCAGCCGCAGAAACGCAAAGCATGGCTCTGGCAGGGACTTGCCGTCATCGCATTGCTATTCATCGCCTATGCGATCGTTCGCGTATTAATCATGCTTGCAGGGGTGAGTCACTCAGATATGGGTGAGCTTTTGGTTGGTTTGGGAATGACATTTCTGCGGGTGAATTTGACGCTACTGATCGGCGCTGCCTGGACAATTCCCGTAGGCGTCATGATCGGTTTCAGCCCTCGTTTGGCTCGTATCGCGCAACCTCTCGCTCAAATCGCGGCTTCGGTTCCGGCGACGGCATTCTTTCCAATTATCTTGCTGCTGTTAGTTCGAGTGGGCGCGGGACTTGGCATCGGTTCAATTCTTCTTCTACTACTAGGAACGCAATGGTACATCTTGTTTAACGTGATCGCAGGTGCGATGGCGATCCCAACCGATTTGAAAGAAGCCTGTTCGGTGTTTGGAATTGAAGGCTGGGAGCGTTGGAAGAAATTAATTCTTCCCGGTATCTTCCCTTATCTGGTAACAGGTCTTGTGACCGCATCGGGTGGCGCTTGGAACGCCAGTATTGTGGCGGAATACTTTCACTTCAAAGGGCAGATTTTTTCGACAACGGGTTTGGGCGCGATCATCAGCAAAGCGACCGATAGCGGAAATTTCGAACTGCTCATTGCCGCAACAATGCTAATGGCCGCAATGGTGGTAACGATAAACCGGTTGGTCTGGCGAAGATTCTATAAGTTGGCAGAAATCCGATTCAGGCTGGAAGGATAACGATCTTTTTACGGTGTCATCTGAGCGCCGCAAGAAATTCATTCATAGGCAACACTGTCATTCCGGGCGCACTTTGCGAGGAATTCCTACTGCGGGAAATCCCTGCTCCGACAATTGGCAGTGTCACGAGTAGGGTCTACGACTCGTTCTTCCTTTCGTGAACAAAAGGCCGCGGACTTCGCTCAGCAGACAGAGTGACAAGTCTCGCGAGTCGAAGGGCTCCATTCACCTATGCTCACGTGAGCAATAAAAAACCGGGATCTTTCGACCCCGGCATAGTTGGCAGGTTGCCCGGATAAACTTGTGTGGCGCGGACACTCCTGTCCGCGAAAGGCGATGTCCAGAGTGCCCCGAACAGCAATTTCTTTATGAAGCGCTTCTTCGCGGACGCATGGTCAAATCCCTGACTTGCGTCAACACGCTGGACATCTGCATTCCATTTAGTTGCGAAATGAAAGGCAGCATCTCAGCGACGAATTGATCCTGAATCAAGTCGCGGATTTCTTCCTGGCGGTTGCGTTCTCCGCCGCTAAGCAAATCAGGTACAGTAACTTCCAGCGCTCGAGCCAACCGCTCTAGTGACGAAAGGGTTGGGGTGGCCTTCTCGTTCTCTATTTTCGAGACATAGGTTCGCGGCACTGACATTCGCCCGGCGAGTTGTCGCTGACTAAGTCCGTTGCGCAAACGCATCGACCGTATTGAGGCCGCCAGGTTCAGGTGTCCGCGACCGTGCCCCATGGTGGGAACTACTTGCGGCATGGGAGTTGGCGCCACCAGTTCTGGTTCGTCCTCATCAAGCGAGGTTTTGCAACGACGGCACAGGCTGTTGGTTGTACGAAATTGAACTAATAAGCAGCGGTCGCAACGGACAACTTCCCGTGAGTCTACTGGGGCAAGAGTGGTGGCCATCTAAGGTTGGGAGTTGCCAGAGCAGGCAAACCCTAAAGCTGTTGCGTAATTTGCGTTACTACCCCTGTGGATGTCAAGTAGAATCTCAACGATGTCACTTAATGAGTTTCAGCATGAAAATAAAGATTGGCAAAACCTTCAATAAATATAGGAATAAAACGTGATTAACAGAGAAGCGGCATGGTGTTTACTAACTGAGTTCACCCAGTCGGAAAGTTTGCGCAAGCACGCCTTGGCGGTCGAAGCATGCATGCGGGCTTACGCACGGAAATTTTCAGAAGACGAAGAGCTTTGGGGAGCAGTGGGCTTATTGCACGACTTCGATTATGACCGGTATCCCAGGCTGGAAGATCATCCCTATAAGGGGAATGAAATTTTAAAAGAGCGCGGTTATTCGGAAGAAATCCGCCGCGCGATTATGTCCCACGCCGAATACACAGGCGTGACTCGCGACAGCCGCATGGAGAAAGCGCTATTCGCGTGTGATGAACTCGCCGGGTTTATCACAGCAGTGGCCCTGGTAAAGCCAGGGAAGTCTCTGGCTGAAGTGGATGCAAAATCGGTACGAAAGAAGATGAAAGACAAAGCCTTCGCTCGTAGTGTGAAGCGGGAAGATATCGTAAACGGCACGAATGAATTAGGTGTGGACCTGGACGAGCATATTGCCTTCTGTATAGAAGCGCTGAAAGGAGTTGCCAAAGACTTGGAATTAGATGGCGTTGCGGGATTAGCAAGTTGAAGGACTATTGTTTTTGAACCGGCTTATCTGGTTGTACTGCTGGCCATTTTTACCTTCTGCGAAGATTCCATATAGTGAGCAAGCCCTTTGAAAAGAGCCTCTGCAATCTGCTGGCGGTATGTCGCACTCTGAAGTTCGCTTTCATCTTCTGGGCTGCTCACGAATGAAACTTCGGCGAGAATTGCTGGCATGGAAGTTCCGGTTAGGACGACATAAGAAGCTTGTTTTACTCCTCGATCCCGCAGACCGGGGTTTTTCATTGCCAAAGTCCCATATAAAGCGCGTTGAACGCTGGCTGCAAAACGGTGTGATTCTTTTACTTTTTCGCGGATATCCACATTCGTCCAACTAACGTCTTGTAAGGACAATCCAGCGGCACTCGCCTCCGGCGTTCGCGCTTTCACTGACGAGTATGTATTGGTGTAATAAGTCTCAACTCCGCGAGCCGATGCAGAGTCGCTATAGTTGGCATGAACTGAGAGAAAAAGATTAGCGTGCGATACGTTGGCAATCTCTGCCCGCTTCTCCAATGGAAGATACGTGTCATCCTGACGTGTGTAGATGACTTCAGCATCGGCCTTATTCGCGATCAGCTTACCCAGGCGTTCCACGATGTCGAGAACCAGATCTTTTTCCAGAAGGCCCTTACGTCCAACCGTTCCCAGGTCCCAGCCTCCATGTCCTGCGTCCAGCACAATGCGAAACTGTGGAGCACGTGTCAGAGTCTTCTGCCCGGATGGAGAATTTTTAAGCACTGTAATCTGCGGTGATGGTCCCAGGCTCTGAACGGTCTTTGTGGGAGTCGAACTTGGATTGAGTGTCGGTAATGAAGCAGGTGCTAGCGCTGACGCCGAAGTTGCCGGAACTGGAGTTGTTAGCTTTGGAGTTGCAGGCGAAAACAGGTCTATTTTCTTCGCTGACTGCGAGTTTGCACCTTCCTTACGGATCTCAACAATCAGACGATAAGGGTTCTGCTCCAAGCTCACCGAGTAGCTTGAACTTGCTTTGGTTTCTAGTACGACACGGGTAATGCCCGAACTGGGTTGTGCCACACGCACCCGCACCAGAAATGAGTCATCCACCGCAATCGTCTTTCCGGAAAGCCCGGCTGACAATGTGGTGTCATGTAGATCAAAATAGATTCTTTCAGGATTTGCGAGTCGGTGTGCTTCATACTGCACTTGGTCTTGTAGATCGATAACAACAGTACTGGAATCGGCCGATGACCAGTGTCGGATTCCGGTCACTTCCGGCGTTGCGCCAGTTTTTTGCGTTTCTGTTGCATAATCCATGTCGTCGTTGGCACCGGAGTTTTGCGCAGATGAGGACGTCTGTGGAGTGTCCTGTTTGAAACTGTCACGTTGTTTGGTGCTCGCGTTAGTACTGGAATGAAGCTTCCACCACACGCCACCGCCGACGAGCGCGCAGACGAAAAGAAGAATCAAAACAAGCTTAAGACCTGGGTGTTCGGTTTCCGCTTCAACCTGTTCAGATGGTGTTTTGGTGTGGTCTTCTTCCTGGACGCCTTGGACATCAACGGCGGCATTCGCATCTTTTTGTAGTTCAGAAGGTTCAGTCTGAACCGTTGCCGTAGATTCTGCTAATTCGTTCGCAGGTAACTCAACCTCAGCCAAGTCAATGGGGATGAGTGGGATTTGTGTAAGAACAGGCGGACTCTCGGCTTCGGGTTCGAGTTTCGCTGGTTCGATAGCAGAAGGTTTTGCTGCGTATTCATGCCACGTGGCCGGGCTTTCCGAAGATGGAACACCCGCTACGACTCGCTGCGAAATCTCTGCCAGCCGGTCTTCTTCTTCCGGTTTTAAAGCGGCGAGTATCAATTCAGCAAGCAGATTTAGACTTCGGACGTCGCTGTCATTGAATCCGTATGCTTCGGTGGAGAAAGCTTCAATAAGTCCGATCACGCTCTGGCGCGTGGCGAGCGGTACTGCCACCATTGAAAGAGCGCCCAAACGGCGGCTATCTTGCACGTTGACACGGGAATCGTTCTCCGCATCGTCGCATCGAATGATCTCACCGGAGATTAAGCATGCTCCAGAGAAACCCGAGTTTGGATTGAGTTGAACCCCAGCATCTGGCGCAATCGTCCCAGAAGATGCCCGGCACACAATAGCATTGTTTTCAGCCATTGCTATCGCAATACCGTCAGCTCCTGTAATTGCGAGCGCATGGTCAGTAACCAGTTGCAATACTTCATCGAGAACAAAATGTTCCAGTTCCCAGATATTGCCACTGGACGGTTCAGCAATATCAATGCTTGTTGTGCGCGTACGCTTTTGGCGAATCTGTTCGTGCAGAGAAGAAAATGCAAGTAGAGCTTGCAGGGCGTTGTAACCAGCAAACGTGGGTCTGGCAGCTTGGGTCTGATGAACAACAGAGAGGTCGATACCGCTTGTTAACTCGGCACCCGCGTTTTGAGGATTCGCACTCATCGCATATTTAAATCTTGTCGCAAACGAAATCGCTGGCTAATAGTTCCCCGCCACAACTTAACTTAGTGAACAGGATGTAAATCTTAATTCCGCCACGATGGCTCAAAAGAATCACCTCAATGGCTCCTATAAGTTACAGTGCTTTGTTCCGGACAGCAATCTTTCCTGTGAACGAAGGGCTGTGATTCCTGGCGTCTTCTTGGTAAGCTCGTTAATAGTACAGAACAGGCTGTACCAAAGTGGGAAAAGAGAACAAGAAATCGCGCTTGAAATGGTCCCTCGGAGTCATGGCTACTGGCATCGCTGGAGCCGCGGTTGTAGCTTTTCGAGGTTGCTGGCATCGCAAGATGAGTTGGCCGGTACGTTTTCAGGATTGTTCCTACCAGGTATGCTTGAATTGTGGGATCAAGCGCCTTTTCGACGAGAAAGCTTTTCGCGCTTATGGCCCCTTCAGTTACGATTTGAATAAGCTAGTCGCAAGACACGCCGCAAGCTCCGTGGAGGACGACTCCTCTCTTCCAAAGGATCCCAGACATCGTACTGCTTCGTAACTTATAGGGCGAAATGACCGCCTCCTGATCCTCTCTGGAATTAGTTTGTCAGATACTGCCGTTCCAACCACAGTTGCAGGTTGCGTCCAGCCGGACCCTCCGTTGATGCGAATTGGATTCCAGCGTCACTCTGCTTTTGCCAAACGACTTCTCCGCAAAATTTAAATGACTGCTTCGTTCCCGGAAGTGCAAAGTTCACTCGCACAGGTCTATCTCCAGGAATAGGTTGCGGAGTTCGCATTCGCAAACCATTTTGGCTGAGATTTAGGAGGTGAGCTTTGAGAGTTTGCTTGCGTCCATAGGCCACCGACACAGTCGTATCCAGCGGTTGGCGATGGTAGCGTAATCTTCCCTGAAGAATGGTGTTGCGCGCTGCTGAAAAAGTTCGCACTGCTTGATCGACCGAGATCGGTTTCTGAAAAACGAATGTTCCTTCTGATTCCTGTAAATTTTTCTTGGCGGTGGAGTTTCCGATGATCACCAGCGGGACTGTATTGTGAAAGAAGTTTTTTTCCAGACCACCCAGCAGCTCGGATGTTCCGGATAAATCGCAGTCCACGATCAGGGCATCGATTTTTGATGTCGCCAATTTAGTTCGTGCGCGTGCAGGGTCCGTCTCTACATCAACGCCGATGTGCAGGCCGCCCATGATGCACTCAAGCACACTGATTTCCGGCCAGTCCTTGGAAACGACCATCGATGAGAGCGTCATTACAGAACTGTAGCTGCATAGTAACTGAGTACCTAGATAACCAAGGTAATTGCCGGGGAGGCATCAGGCTTCAGTGTTAGGATTTCGCGATTGAGCTACGTGGAATGTGCAAAGAAATTTAGGCCTGACGCCTAAAGCTTAATGGCTGTAGCCTAGTTCTAATGCCTGCTTTCCTCCCGATACCAGTCGACCGTCCTTCGCAGCCCTTCCTCGAAATGTACCCTCGGCCTGTAGGCAAGATGCTTTTCTGCTTGCGATAAATCCGCCAGGCTGTGCTTCACATCTCCGGCACGCTCTTCGCCATGCTTTACTTCGCCCTTGTACCCGGTAATCTTCTTCAGCAAGTTGAAGGTTTCATTTAGATCGATTCGCTGGCCAGTCGCCACGTTGAATACTTTTCCAGCCACTTCTTCAGCCGGTCTCTTGCAGGCGAGTAAATTCGCCTCCACTACATTGTCGATGAAAGTGAAGTCGCGGCTTTGTGTCCCGTCTCCATTGATCTTTGGCTGCTCGTTGTTGAGCATCTGTGTAATAAATTTAGCTAGGACTCCTGAGTAGGGAGAAGTCGGATCCTGTCGTGGCCCAAAAATATTGAAGTACCGGAGGCACACCGTCTCGAGTCCGTAACAGCGATAGAAAGACGCCATGTAATGCTCACTAGCCAGCTTGGCTACTGCGTATGGCGATATCGGATTCGGTTTCATGTCCTCGCGCTTAGGAAGAGTAGGGGTATCGCCATATGCTGAGGAAGACGCTGCATAAACTACTCGTTTTACCTTGGCATCTCGTGCCGCCACAAGCACGTTAACGGTGGCATCCACGTTAGCCCGGTTGCTGCCCAGCGGATCAAGCACAGACTTCGGCACGGAAGGAATGGCGCCCTCATGAAAAACATAATCCACGCCTTGACAGGCACTTTGAATGGCGACCATGTCCAGAAGATCGGCTTCGCGGAAGTCGATGCGTTGCGAAATTTCTGTGAGGTTCTCCCGCTTACCCGTTGAGAGGTTATCGATCCCGCGCACTTCATCTCCTTGAGCGAGCACCGCGCGGGCCAGCGAAGATCCAATAAAACCGGCAATTCCAGTAATCAGGTATTTGGCCATAAGCTCTACATAATAACGGATCAGCCTTCTCCTTCGGGCGAAATGGCTGGTTTAAGTGAGAAGACAAAAGTAACCAGCGGGAGAAACGGATATAAGACGAAAATTTAAAGGGGAGAGCGTTAAAGTAGCCCAGCTTTTCCGAAACCATCGATTACAGTACGAATTTCTTGCCACAACTGTTCTTTGCCTGCCCCGGTCCGGGCAGAAAACGGGAATACAGCCGCACCGGGGTGCTCGCGCTTGAGCACGTTCAAAGAATTATGTAATTGATTGTTCGACAGGCGGTCGCTCTTTGTCGCCACCACAAGAAATCTGCGATTGCTGGAATCGAGAAACTCCAAAAGCTGTTTGTCTTTCTCTTGCGGAGGAATGCTGACATCAACTAAAGCGAGGCAAAGCGCGAGCGTGGGACGTTCATTGAGATAGGGATCGATAAAGCCTGCCCATTGGCTTGAAACCTCCCGGGAAATCTTCGCATATCCATAGCCTGGCAAGTCGGCGAAAATCAGCTCAGGGTGCGGCTTCCCGGCCCACCGCACCTCGAAAAAATTAATCGCACGTGTGCGCCCCGGAGTAGAGCTGGTTTTAGCCAGCTTGGCTCCGAGCAGGGAGTTGATCACGCTCGATTTACCAACGTTCGAACGGCCAAGGAATGCAACTTCAGGCAAGGTGGGGGCAGGGAAGTGGGCGGCATCACTGGCCGACATCATGAATCTGGCTAAGACGCGCATGAATTAGTTTGCAGGTTATCGGGTAAGTTGGCAAGCGGCGTACGTGGCAGAATCACGTAGGAACAGCCGCTAGAGCCTGCCCTGAGCGCAGCCGAGGCTGTTCAGCCGGGCAAAGCTCGGTGAGGCTACCTACCCACCTTACAATCCCAAGGGCCGTTTATTGTCGAGATCTTCTTCTTTCACTGGGAAATACTTATTCCGCAAATAAAGGATTCCTGCGACTGCAATCCCAATCAGCACACTGATTCCAAAAAACAAACGATACGCCGGAAGAAGGAGCAGGACCACGGCGACGACAACCGCAGCCACAATCAAACTGGTCGTGCCCTTCATACTAACTTTTAATGCCATGCCCAAGTCCTACCAGCATTTTATGCCACAGCAATAAAAAAGAAAGGGCCCGCCTACGCGGACCCTTTAGAATTACTCCGCAACTGACTTTACTGATGTGCGGCAGGAAGCTCCACGGAAGACGGTAATGGCGCGATGTTTTGTGCCTCGGTTCCCACTGGAGCCGTGATATCTGGCAAAGGCTGCTCCAGCGCAATCGACAGCACCTGGTCCATGGTATCGACAAAATGCAGCTTCATCACATTGCGCAGATTTTCCGGCACTTCCGACAGGTCTTTCTGATTATCCTGCGGCAGGATGGCCTCGAACAATCCCGCTCGATGAGCCGCCAATAGTTTTTCCTTTAATCCGCCAATCGGAAGAACCTTTCCACGAAGCGTGATTTCGCCGGTCATAGCAATATCGCGCCGTACTGGAATCTTGCTGAGAGCACTCGCGAGAGCGGTAGCAATAGTGATTCCCGCGGACGGACCATCCTTCGGAATAGCGCCTTCCGGCACATGGACGTGAATATCAAAACTACGATAAAAGTCGCGAGGCAATCCGAGGCGTGCAGCCCTCGATCGTATGTAGGACATCGCCGCTTGCGCTGATTCCTGCATGACGTCGCCGAGTTTTCCGGTTAGCGTCAGCTTGCCTTTGCCTTCTACCACGGTCGCTTCTGTGCTGAGAATTGAACCTCCGACTTCGGTCCATGCAAGACCAGTAACCAGCCCGACTTCGCTCTTCTCATGTGCCAGCGTGTCGCGGAATTTGGTTACTCCCAGGAAATCAGCTATGTTCTCGGCGGTCACGGCAATGTTGTATTTCTCGCCTTCTTTAACCACCTTACGAGCAACTTTGCGGCAGATGTTACCGATTTCGCGTTCCAGGTTGCGCACGCCAGCTTCGCGAGTATAGGAGCGGATCAACGCTGCCAGGGCACCATCGGAAAATTCAATGTTTTTGTTCGTCAGGCCAGCTTGCGCCATCTGCTTCTTGACCAGGAATTGTTTGGCGATCTCAATTTTTTCCTGCTCGGTGTAACCATGAAGACGCAACACTTCCATACGATCTTGCAATGCAGCAGGAATGGTGTGCATCACGTTGGCCGTGGCCACAAAGAAGACCTGCGAGAGATCATATTCAACGTCTAGATAATGGTCCTGGAACATAAAATTCTGTTCCGGATCGAGCACTTCGAGTAGAGCAGCAGATGGGTCGCCACGGAAGTCCATCGCCATCTTATCGACTTCGTCCAGCATGAAGACTGGGTTTTTTGTTCCCGCCTTCTTCATCATCTGAATAATCTGACCGGGAAGAGCCCCAATGTAAGTGCGTCTATGCCCACGAACTTCGGCCTCATCACGAACGCCGCCCAAAGACATACGGACGAACTTGCGTCCTGTAGCCTTTGCGATGGACATGCCCAACGAGGTCTTTCCGACGCCGGGAGGTCCGACAAAGCAAAGAATGGATCCCTTGGGATTTTTAACCAGTTGACGCACTGCCAAAAACTCAAGGATGCGTTCTTTGATTTTTTCCAGGCCGTAATGATCTTCGTTGAGAACTTTCTCGGCGCGGCTGATGTTACGAATTTCTTTTGAGCGCTTCTTCCAGGGCACTGCCAGCAGCCAGTCGAGATAGTTGCGGGAAACAGTGGATTCAGCTGACATGGGCGGCATGGCTTCGAGCTTCTTCAGTTCCTGCATGGCCTTGTCTTTTACTTCCTTGGGCATGCCGGCTGCTTCGATCTTCTTCTTCAGTTCATCAAATTCGTTTTTTTCACCGCGGCCAAGCTCTTTCTGGATGGCCTTGATCTTTTCGTTAAGGTAGTACTCTTTCTGTGCCCGCTCCATCTGCCGTTTGACCCGCGACTGAATGGTGCGATCCATGTTCAATTTCTCGATTTCGATATCGAGTACGTCGCCGATGCGGCTCAGGCGTTCTGCTGGATCGAAAATCTCCAGTAACTCCTGCTTTTCTTCAATCGAAAGTTGCAGGTTGGCCGCAATGGTATCCGTCAGTTTGGCCGGATCTTCCATGCGCACTGCCGCAATCATGGTTTCGTAATTCAGTGACTGGCAAAGCTTGACATACTGCTCGAACAGGCCACTTACACGCTGCATTCCGGTTTCAATCTGCGGATTAGCCTCGGCGGCATAGCGGGTAACACGGACAGATACCTGCATGAAGCCTTCCGCTTCGGTGATCTGCAGAATCTTGCCGCGTTCAATTCCTTCAACCAAAACCTTGATGTTGCCATCAGGCAATTTGAGGCTTTGCACGATATTGACGATGGTGCCAACTTGATAGATCTCGTTGGCTTTTGGCTCGTCCACACTGGCATCGTGTTGCGTGGCCAAAAATATCTTCTTATCTGCGGCGAGCGCCTCTTCCAGTGCATGCACGCTCGACTCACGGCCCACAACGAACGGTGTCATCATGTACGGGAAAATAACGACATCCCGAATGGGCATCATGGGCAGCTTTTTAGTTTCGAATTTTTCCTTGGATGTAGTCACTGATTCTCCAAAACAGCTTTGAGCTACTAGCCCTTAGCTTCTAGCTCCTCGTACTTAGCTTCTAACCTCGATCATTCAAAGTGCTTCGATCCTAAATGTAAAAAAGGCTTTAGCAAAAATTACTCGACAAGAGCTAGTAGCAAGAGCTAACAGCTTTTATCCCGCCTTTTCCATCATCGCCAGCGAAACATTGCGCTTCTCAACCATCTCACGCGTGACTTCAAACTCCTTCACTTTCTTCTGGCTTGGCAGGTGATACATCAAATCCAGCATCAATTCTTCCAAAATCATGCGCAATCCACGAGCACCGACTTTCCGCGCCATAGCTTGTCGCGCGATCGCTTTCATGGCATCGTCGCTGAACTTCAGACGTACATTCTCGAACTCAAATAGCCGTTGATATTGCTTGATAATGGCGTTCTTCGGGCGAGTAAGAATTTCGATTAACGCAAACTCGTCGAGTTCTTCAAGCACTCCGACAACCGGCAAACGACCGACAAACTCCGGAATTAATCCAAATTTGATGAGGTCTTCCGGTTGTACGTCGCTTACAAGTTCAAAGGCTTTTTTGCGATTAACCGCCGCGTCGTCTTTTTCCGATCCCTCTTCTTCGGCTTTGAACCCAAGCGACTTCTTGCCAGCGCGCCGTGCAATGATTTTATCCATTCCAACGAACGCCCCACCGCAAATAAATAGAATATTGGTAGTGTCGACTGGGGTGAATTCCTGATGTGGATGTTTCCGTCCACCTTGTGGTGGAACATTCGCGATCGTGCCTTCAAGGATCTTTAGTAAAGCCTGTTGCACGCCTTCGCCAGAAACATCTCGTGTAATGGAGGGATTTTCATCCTTCCGCCCAATCTTGTCGACTTCATCGATGTAGATGATGCCCGTCTGCGCGCGTCCCACATCGCCGTCCGCCGCTTGTAGCAGCTTCAGGATAATGTTCTCAACATCCTCACCTACATACCCAGCTTCGGTCAGTGTCGTTGCATCTACGATCGCGAAGGGCACGTCCAGCATTCTGGCCAGGGTTTGTGCCATCAGCGTCTTACCTGTGCCAGTCGGGCCGATTAACATGATGTTCGACTTGGAAAGCTCGATGCCGTCGCCCGGCTTCTGGCGGTTCATGTAGATCCGCTTGTAGTGGTTATAGACTGCGACTGCCAGCTTCTTCTTGGTTTGCTCTTGCCCAATGACGTACTCGTCCAGGAAAGTCTTTACTTCCTGTGGTTTGGGGAGCTGGTTGGGAGTGGTGGCGACAGGCGTTGCAGCTCGATCATCTTCCAGAATGGAGTTGCAGACCGCAACACACTCGTCGCAAATGTAGGCCCTGGGATAATCCGAAGGCGAGGAAATTAGCTTGGCGACCGCGTCCTGCGACTTATGGCAGAACGAACATCTTAGTACTTCTTCAGTGCCGGTCCTGTTTTTCACTCGGCTCTACTCCTTATTCGCCGATCTCTCTGGCCCCAAGGCGCCCCTTTTGCCCGGTAGCGTAGAGGATCGTTTACGCCGAGACCAATCCAACAAGGTTGACCGGCGAAAACCGATCATACCCTTACTTGGTCTTATAAATGATATCGTCGATGATTCCGTATTCCTTTGCTTGCTGCGAATTCATAATGAAGTCGCGTTCCACGTCTTTCTCTACTTTATCTAATTTTTGCCCGCTGTGCTTGGCAAGTAACTGGTTTGTAATCTCACGCATGCGCAGGATCTCTCGCGCATGAATGTCAATATCAGTTGCTTGGCCCGACAACCCACCCATCGAGGGTTGATGGATCAATATTCTCGAATTGGGAAGCGCATTTCGCTTTCGCGGTTCGCCCGCCGATAGTAGCAGCGCGGCCATAGATGCTGCCTGACCTACGCACAAAGTCATCACATCATTCTTGACGTACTGCATGGTGTCGTAGATGGCCATTCCCGCCGTAATTGATCCACCTGGAGAGTTAATGTAAAGCTGGATGTCCTTCTCCGGATCTTCCTGCGCCAGAAACAACATCTGTGCAATCACCAGGTTAGCGATATTGTCATCGATGGGGGTGCCAATAAAGATGATGTTGTCGCGCAGTAGCCGCGAATAAATATCATAAGCTCGTTCGCCGCGCCCGGTCTGTTCGATGACCATTGGTACAAGCATCATTTGTGGGTCTTTCACGTTCACCTTTCACACTCCTGCCCGGCCTATCTGCTCGGGCTTTCTGGGGGGATCGAATGCGTCCGTTCACGCGGACTGATGATATAGAAAGTCGATGGTTTTCTCGGTGCGGATTCTATTTCGAATTCTATCCAGAGCACCATCACGTGTCAAACGCCCACGTATCTCTTCTACCGTCTGTTTTGATTGAGTTGCGAGCGCTTCGATCTCGCGGTCAATCTCTTCGTCGCCGACCTCAATTTTCTCTTCGTCCGCGATCTTTTCCAGGAGCAGAGAAGCCTTCACTTCCTGCAAAGCCTGATCTCGCTGTCCCAGCCGAAGGCGGGCAAAGTCCATTTTTTTGATGTCTTCCGACTTCATACCCTGGGCCATCAGAGCTTTGAACCCGCGTTCCAGTCGAAGGTCAACTTGCCGGTCCACCATCGACTCAGGAACTTCAAATTCGTTGCGCTTGACCAGCTCGGACACCAGCTTGTCTTTGGATTCATGTTCGGCCTTATGCTTACGCTCCTGTTCCATGCCTTCCCGAATGCGCGTACGAACTTCGTCAAGGGTGGCGAACTCACCTAAGCTTTTGGCAAAGTCATCATTCAGCTCCGGCAAAGTCTTCTGTTTGATCGCCTGAACCTTCGCCGTGTAGTTGAACTTCTTACCAGCGAGGCGTTTATCGGCGCTGTCCTCGGGATAATTCACTTCAAAGGTTCGTTCCTCTCCAGCCGACGCTCCGCGAAGATTGTCGGTGAACTCGGGCATGGTGTTCTTGCCGCCGATCTCGATAAGGACGTCATCCATGTGCACTGGCTGGCCCCCACCATCCTGTGGCTTTCCGTCTACTGAGGCCTGTGCGAAATCGCCATCGGACAAGGTAGTGCCTTCAATCGTGGTAAAAGTCGCGCGCTGCTCTTGCAAGTCCTTCAGCGACTGCTCGACTTCTTCATCGGAAACCGACACATCCGGCTTCTCGGCTCGGAGCTCTTTGTATCCTTCTACCTTGATTTCGGGCATGACATCGAAACTGGCTTTGAACTTAAGCGGCTCATTGTCATGCACATGCAAGTCGGTGACGCGAGGCTGCGACACGGGGATCAATCCCTGGTTCTGGGTTTCCCTTTGGAAGTAGCGCGGAACTAACGCATCGACCACATCGTTCTGAATATCCTGCGAAAAGCGCTGCTTGATAACGGAAGCCGGTGCATGTCCTTTGCGAAAGCCGGGAATGCGCGCCAGCTTCTGGTATTTCTGAATCAGCTTCTCGGTTTCACGAGCGACTTCCGCGGCAGGAATTTCAACCTGGATCTCTCGCTTAGTATCCTTTGCCGCAATAATCTCGTTGCTGGTTTCGTTCTTAGTTTCGGGGGTAGTTTCAGTAGGGCTCACGGTGTGCCTTTCAAAGACGAGCCGGATTCAGGCGTTCGAATAAGGCTGTTACTTGAGTTTAAAGATAGAGGAAGAGAGCGTCAAACGCGAAGCCGTGTTGTTGACAGGTATACGTGGCCCAGACGCCAAAACGGAATTCTAAACACGACAATTAAGAAGGGACTTGTCACAAGATAAAATGATTAGCATGGGAAACTAAAACTTCCACTGCGGCAGCATAAGTGGCGCGAAGCCCCGCTGCATATCGTGGGCTTATCGTCTCCGAAATAAGCAGCATAGCGGTTCCGTGCATCAGTGACCATAACGCGATCACCAGAGCTTCATGATCTTCCGGATCTCCTCCCAGCCATTCAGCACTCTTTTGCATCATGAATTCAACGTTGGGTCTGCGCTCGCTTACCTTCGACATTAAACCCGAGGTAAGGAGTTCGTATTCGCGCCGATGCTCCAGGGCAAATTTGAGTGCCCGCTCACCTACTTCGGAGAAAGAAGAACAGGGGCGAAGCACTTCAAACAAAGCCTCCTGATTGCGCCGTACCAGCCCTTGCAGGATCTCGTTTTTGTTGCGAAAGCGCCGATAGACAGCCGGAGTATTTGTTCCCGCCAATGTGGCGACTTTCCGCATGGAGAGCGCCTTTTCTCCTCCACGATGTAACAGCTTTTCAGCAGCATCCAGAATTCGTTGTTCCACTCTTGGATCAGGTTTTCTGGGCATTATTGCCTCACTGCGGATAGGCTAAATTATATCGTTGACAGTGTCAAGTTAACAGTGTATACATAATGAACGGCCCTCCCCCGTCACTTCCATCTTCGTACCCCAAAGGAGCTGAGTAAGATGTTTTGGGACAAAACTGACGATCGAAGTTCTATCGTTAAGATGAACGCAGATTTACGCGATGCGCAATTGGAATTATTGAGCGCACATTGTGCTACAGATCGTATTCGCCTCCGCTATTCGACCGGAGATATTGCACGGCATGGTCAACGCGAGACTCTCCGAAAAGCTTTCGGTGCAGCTACCGCCCTGCATAACTATTATGTTGAGGTTGAAAAACAAATCTCCGCTCCCGATATTAAATCGGGAACGGAAGAGACAAGGTTCAACGAACAGCAAGTTCTCGCCGCGATTGCCTGCGTTGCAGCTTATTTGAGCGAGCAACGGGAACAGCACTACCCAACCGGCCGCCCTCTCAGCGATTTAAATCGAAAGTTATTGGAACCATTCTTTCCTCCTACCCTCCTCGCGGATATCCGTATTGTTGAAATGAAAGGCCGCCGGGTTGCCAAACCTTCGTTCTATGAACAGGCGAGAGCCTTGGGCCTTATCAATTTACCGGACGTAACGCATATGGCTTCGCTAACCTTCGAAGACGTGGTGGTTTTTAATGATCGGCTAAGTGAGAGGGCGCTCTTTCATGCACTGGTGCATGCCGTGCAGTTTCAAATTCTTGGTATGCAAGGTTATGTTGACCGCTTTGTAAGATCGTTTCTGAGGACACAGTCCCACTTTAACGTACCCCTGGAAGCCCACGCATTTACGCTGGAGTGCAAGTTTGCAGGAGATCCGACGCGCCATTTTTCCGTAGAAGAACAAGTCTGGTTGTGGACAAACCAAAATCGCTACTAAATGGTGAGTGATTTAGTGTAGTGCGTCCACCTCCGGGCTTTTTCTCGGAACCAGAGAAAGATCTTCTAAACAATGACAACAGCATTTGCCGGCTTGAGCTAAAGTCGTCATTCCGTTCTGCCGATTTTGAATCAGGGAGGACGCTGCAAGCGGAGCAGTTGTTCTCAACTTAGCTAAATTGGGCGCCTTAGTGGAACGAGCAATGACCGGAAAGATCCTTTTTGTCGATGATGAGCCGGCGATTCTGCAAGGCTACCAACGTTTGCTGCGGACTGATTTTCCCATTGACACAGCGGTTGGGGGAAAGGGCGCTTTGATAGTCATCGAGACAAAGGGGCCTTATGCGGTAGTCGTTTCTGACATGCGCATGCCCGAAATGGATGGCCTTGAACTTATCTGCAAGATAAAAAGCATTGCTCCTGACACCGTTCGCATTGTTCTCACTGGACAAGCGTCTATGGCGAGCGCGATTGGCGCCATCAATGACGGTAGCATCTTTCGTTTTCTAACCAAACCTTGCAACAAAGAAACAATGAAAAATACTTTGCTCGCGGGTCTGGCGCAGGCTCGTTTGATTGCCGCGGAAAAAGAAATTCTTGGCAAGACACTTACCGCGTGTATTCAGGTCATCACGGAAGTTCTTAGTTTGGTGAATCCAGCCGCTTTCAGTCGTGCCATGCGGATTCGACGCTATGTGGTTCGAGCTGCGGAAGTGCTAAGACTCTCCGATCCCTGGCGCTTTGAAGTCGCTGCAATGATGTCGCAGTTGGGTTGTGTCAGCATTGCCCCAGAAATTATTCGAGCGGTGCACACGTGCCAGCTTCTGTCCGATGAAGACCAGGCGCGCTACGATCATCATCCAATGATTGCGCGGCGTTTACTGGAAAACATCCCGCGCATGAAACAGATTTCCTGGATGATAGCTTATCAAAACCAAATTGCGCCGCTGAGCATGGATTTCCCTGACGTGGAAATGGCGGAGATGAATATGGGCGCGCAGATCCTACGGATTGCACTTCAATTCGACGAACTGGTGCAAAAAGGAGAGTCGCGAGGCGCGGCCTGGACCATCCTGAATCGCCGCTTCAAAGACCTGGATACAAAAATACTGGATGCTCTTCTGCAAACTGAACGTGATCCCGAAAAAATGCTGATGCATACTTGTACCATCGGAGAACTTTCACCCGGCATGATCGTGCGCGAGGATACTTATTCGGCGAAAGGCTCTTTGCTTGTAGCAAGAGGACAAGAAGTTACCGCCGCGATGATTCTGAAGTTGAAAAATTTTCGTGACAGCGGCGGTCTCACCGATTCGTTGCGTGTCTCCGAACCTGGCAGCGAGACGAAGGCTGTGCCTTTGAACAATACACTGTCGCTTCCGTCGCAAGGGCAGTTTGCCGGCCGGATGTAGCCGTATATTCACAACGGATTCGTCGTTATTTTCTCCTCGTTAAGTATTCCGCTATGAAACTTCTCATTTGTATGGCGACCGTTTAAAAAAATATGTTCGTACTCTAATTTCTAACCGATGGCAAAAAAGAACCCCGCTCACGAGACCGATGAGCGGGGCAAGTTTATTTACTCCCTGTACAGACGATTTAGAAAATCAGCTTCGCTCCAAGTTGAAACTCTCTGGGATCGAAAGCTTGGGTGACGGCTCCGAAGTTGCTGGCTCCGAAGTTGGTGCTAATTCCGGTGTTGTTGTAATCACCTTTGAATTGGGTGTGATTCCATGTGTTAAAGGTTTCCACGCGCAACTCGAAACGGCTGCCCCGCTCTTCGCTGATGACGAAATTCTTGAAGAGCGAAAGATTCCAGTCGTCGCGGCCAGGACCACGGATGGCATTATGCCCAAGATCGCCCCAGGTTCCGGGCGCCGGGGCGGCAAGGGCGGATGTATCAAACCATTGATTGACAGTTTTCGGATAGGAAATCTTGCCAATTAGATTTGGGCGATCCGCGTCTTGACTAGAAGTACCTGCGAAGGGAAGGACGCTGCCGACAGTGCTGCCGCTAACGCCGATCTGTAGCGGCGCTCCCGACTCCATGGTAATGATTCCCGAAAGCTGCCATCCTCCTAGAGTAGTCTTCAGTAGACGGCTCTGGTTGCCATTGAAGATGGGGAGCGAGTAGACGAAATTTACGAATGCAACGTGGGTGCGGTCAAAGGCAGATGGCCCGAGATCATAGCGCCATCCGACATAGGGGTTGGTGACATTATTGAGGTCGCCGCCACTTCCATTGCTGGTAGTCGCGTCAATCGACTTCGAATATGTATAGCCAAATTGAAGTTCAAGGTCACGTCTCACGTTCGCGTGCAGGTCCGCCTGAAGCGAGTTGTAGTGAGAATTGGCTTCGTCTTCAGCCAGCCTGATAGCACCGAAACCTTGATACTGATAAAGCTGGTTTATTCCGGCACCTCCAGATGTGACCAAAGACGGTAACGCGCTTTGAGCTGGAAGATTGACCTGTCGATAGTCGTTTTCATGCCGTCCCTGACTTCCGACATAAGAAAGTCCGAATACTGACCTTGCCCCAAGTGCCTGTTGTACACCAAGGCTGTATTGGTAACTTATCGGAGACGGATAGTAGGAAGATATGCCACTAATGTTGAGGGGAAGAACAGGCAAATTCGCTGCTGTAATCGTCGCACCAGTACCTACGTTAACTCCCGGATTTGAGAGTAGAACGTTATGTAGGGTAGGGCTCGCGTCGAACGGCGTGTTCGTCGCGCCGTTATACATATCATTGCCCTGAATGCGATCGTACATAATGCCGAAGCCTCCTCGAACAACCGTCTTGCCCTGACCTGTAAGGTCATAAGCAAAGCCGACGCGAGGACCAAACTCCGCCCAGCTTCCGCCCACCAAGCCCTTAGGAATTCCATTCTTGCCGCCAATGCCCATACCATTGGTGTAGAACTGCAAGCCAGCAAGAATGGGGTTGGGACTGGTACCCAGACCCGGGCTGGGACCACCCGGGCATGCAGGATTAGAAGCTGCGCTGCATATGTTTCCATTCGAATCAAAAGTAGCCGCGAGCGCTGGATTGTAGAGGTTGGGATAGAAGTTCGACGATTGTTGACTGGCTTCGTAGGTATGTGGTGCACCGTCCCAGCGCAGTCCGAGGTTTAGGGTTAGCCGATTGTTTACGCGCCAGTTGTCCTGTAGGTACGCGGCATAAGAGACGTTGTTCCAATGCCCACTGGATTTGACCGCGTCCTCCGCATACTGCTGGGCATACCCGAGAAGGAAGTCGGCAAAGTCATTGCCGGTATAGTTGCCATTAAAGTTAAACTGCCCTTGGGTATCAGCGAAATAATCCTGGACCTTCTTATAAAGAGCCCAGCTCCCTCCGAACTTGAGCTGATGCGCGCCTTTTGTCCAGGAAATATCGTCGCGAAATTGATAATCGTCCGCTTTATTAATCCATGGCGTCCAGTTGGATGTGTAGTCTGCGCCAGTGCTGCCATTCAAGTTAATCGCCGGAATGCGGTTGCTTGCATTAGGGCCAGTAAACAATCGATTGAAGGTAAAGCCAGATGGAGCTGATACCACGCCTTGGGGAATGATATTGATCCGGTTACCGTTGTAGTTGAAAGCCGCTTCGTTGAGCAGCGTAGGACTGATTACATAAGTCGTATGGACCACTGCGCTATATCCAGGATTTCCAAATACGTCGCTTACGGTTGGAACATTGTCGCCGCTCCATTGCGTGGTTCCGTAAGTTTGGGATACCTGCTCGGAAACCCAGTGCCCGAAAACCGAAAACTTGTCAGTGAACTGATGGTCCACTCGAGCAATTTCTTCTCGCACATTTGTAGGCGAATTGTTGCCACCTATGAACGCAGGCTTGCCATTGCTGGTGCCATTATTGGCCGGGAAAATTCCGGCCTTTAGCAGAGCTTGTGCGTTTGGATCCAACAAATTTGTTGGGATCGTGTTGTTAGGGAAAGGCGCTCCCAATGTGAGACCGTCGGCTAAGAACCTTGCCTGTTGAGCTGGGGAAAGTTGAGCAGCAGTGGGAACGGTTATAGTCGTGGCTCCGAAATCCCCACCATAAGTGCTCGTTGCGGGAACCGTTTGATTGAGCAATCCACCTTGTATCAGGCTTCGCCATTCCATGTTGTAGAAGAAGAAAGTCGGATGACTCTTCCACAGTGGCACCTGGCCGCCGAGGTTGAATCCGTAAGTATTGAACCGCAGTTCGGCCACTTTTGCAGGAGCAGGATTGAAGTAGTTGCGCGCGTCGAAAGCGTCGTTGCGATCAAATTCCCACGCCGAGGCGTGGAATTGCTTGGTTCCGGATTTGACTACGGTTGTAATGGTTGCCGCTCCCGCAAGCCCGTATTCCGCACTGTAATTCGAGGTCAGGTTGCGGAACTCAGCGATGGCATCGAGGGAGGGCATAACGCTGGCACTGCTTCCGCCGCGGTCTAGGTTTTCGCCGCCATCTAAGAGCTGAAGGTTGTGGCCCGATCGTTGACCATTGATGCTGACATTACTGTCTCCACTAACCGCAGTTGGCGTTACGAAATCGCCTTGAATGCTGGAGGCGCCTGGAGTAAGCGAAAAAAGTGAATAAACGCTTCGTCCGTTCGTAGCGAGTTGAGTAACCTGCTGCCCGGTAATGACGTCACTGACCTCACCGGAGTCGGTTTGGACTTTCACCCCTTCGGCTTCGACCGTTACGCTCTGTTGCGCCGAGCCTACCTTCATGTTGAAGTCAATACGAGTGCGGTCGCCAACATTGAGCACAATCCCGGTTCTTTCAGCCGCGGAGAATCCTGCTGCTTCTGCTTTAATGTTGTAGTGGCCGATATCGAGACCGGGCGCCGTAAACTGCCCATCACCATTGGTGACTATACTGCGGGTTTCGCCGGTCTCTGTATGTGTAATCGCAACTTGAACGTTGGGAATTACGGATCCCGAAGGATCAGTAACGGTGCCTACGATCGTAGCCTGCTGGCCGAAAGCAAAAGAGGAGGCCAGTAAGAGCGCGCAAGGTACCAGGAGATATCTGGTAATGCGGCTTTTCGCAAGCGTGAGATTTCGAATGCAGACAGCAAAACTTAAGTTCATTTCTAGCCTCCTGGCTACTTGGACACTGACGGAGTGAATTTTTCTGGGCATACGTTAACGTTAACGATGCGCAGGAAAGCTTTTATCTCTGATTGATAGGGATTGTCAAGCAAATTCTCCAATATTCACCCAAAGAAACAATCCGGCCAGACCGTAACTGCGCCACGAAGCTTGAATTAGCTAATTAAAGATGGGGATGAGAGAGGAATTCGACTCAGAAAACCTATTTACAATTGCTATATGAAGAAGAGCCAACGTTATTACCTTTATTATTTATCAATTGTTTAATGCAAAGAATTTTGTTTGGAATTATGAAAGTTATTCCTACTTAAATCAAGTGGAGAAAATCGTTGTTCAATGATTATGTGTCCGGCATTCGAAGAAGGTGACCAATTATGCGGTAAATTTTCTTCGAGACTTCATCCAGTCTATTTGAGCTCACATTTGTGTGCAGAGTAATCAGTGCAAATTTTAATGCTTTAGTTTGGAGAGATTAGTTTTCTCCTGCTAACGGATCTTGAAAAACTCAACATAAACCAAGTCGTGCTTTTTCTGAAGTTCGCAGACTTCTAAATCCCACCTAAGCTTTGATAAATTTTTATCGCCGTGTACGTTTACGGTGATATACTCCGACGCGCTCTGTGAGTTGTGGTTGTGGTATACAGTTTGCCATTTTAAGGAGCTAATTCCAGTGCACAAGAACCGGGTCTGGACGTTTGCTATTGAAATTGTAGTCATGCTGCTCGCAATTGTAGTCAGTCCAATTGCACAAACTGCTCAACCTTCAAGTGTTCCAGTCTATTTGGATCCCGCGCAGCCCATTCCCGTACGGGTTAATGATTTGATCTCGCGGATGACGCTTGAGGAAAAAGCCTCGCAGTTAGTAAATCAGGCGCGGGCCATTCCCCGGTTGCAAGTGCCTGCCTACGATTGGTGGAGCGAAGCGTTACACGGAGTAGCCAATGCCGGAACGGCGACCGTGTTTCCAGAGCCGATCGGCCTCGCCGCTACTTTTGACGCTCCTTTGATTCATGACATGGCGGTAGTAATCAGCACAGAAGCGCGAGCCAAACACAATCAGGCTGTACGCGCCGGTCGCCGGGACATTATGGAAGGACTCGACTTCTGGTCGCCGAATATAAATATTTTCCGTGATCCGCGCTGGGGGCGTGGGCAGGAGACATATGGTGAAGATCCATTTCTCACTGGGAGAATGGGAGTTGCCTTTGTCACCGGAATGCAAGGCGACGATCCAAAATATTACCGGGTGATCTCCACCGCGAAACATTTTGCTGTCCACAGCGGTCCTGAACCGACGCGGCATAGCGTTGACGTACATGTATCGAAGCATGACATGGAAGATACTTATCTGCCCGCTTTTCGCGCTGCGGTAGTGGAAGGCAAAGCCGATTCGGTGATGTGTGCCTATAACCGAATAAATGGTGAACCAGGCTGCGCAAACACCTTCCTTCTCGAAGATCAGTTGCGAGGTGCATGGAAGTTCAATGGGTATGTTGTATCGGATTGCGATGCAGTCGCCGACATTTTCAACGGTCACCATTTCACTAAGACAATGGCCGAAGCTGGCGCCATCTCCCTTAAGAAAGGAATGGATAGTGAGTGCGCTGACTTCTTCACTAAAGCAAACGACAACTCCGATTATGTGAAGTTTGTGGATGCGGTCAAACAGGGTCTTCTGACTGAAAAGGATATTGATATCGCGCTCACGCGTACTTTCACAGCCCGCATGCGATTGGGAATGTTCGATCCTCCGGAGATGGTGCCTTATGCCCAGACTCCAGAGTCGGAGATCGATAGCCAGCCGCACCGTGATCTCGCGTTAAAAATGGCGCGTGAATCAATTGTGTTGTTAAAGAATGATGGCACGCTACCTTTGAGTGGCGATGTCAAAAAGATCGGCGTGTTTGGGCCCCTGGCCGAGTCTGTTCGCGTGCTACATGGCAATTACAGCGGTACAGCTTCGCATGCAACGACAGCGCTGGATGGCATTCGCAAACAATTTCCCAATACACAAGTGACCTTTGCGCCAGGTATGAATTTCTTGCGGCCACAAACCGTAATTCCGGCTACGGTTCTCACAACTGATGATGGACAACCTGGCTTGAAAGGCGAATATTTCCCGGGTGCAGATTTTTCTGGAACGCCGCAAACAGTTCGTGTGGATAAATCCGTCGACCTTCAACTCTTTCATCCTGAGACGTCTGCCCTCGTTCCTCCTGCCGGAATGAAAGACTTCTCAGTACGATGGACAGGCTTTCTCACTCCCACAGAATCTGGGAACTACGAAGTGGGACTCGCGGGATCGATGAACCGACTCTGGCTGGACAATCAATTGATTGTAGATGACCTTACGCTTCACGATCCCACACCGGCGACTAAGACGCTACACCTTGAAAAAGGGCATAAGTATGCAGTAAAGATTGAGTTCTCGCGTGGCGGATTCGGTACCAAGTTCGTATGGTTAAACGTTATCGCGGACCCTATCGCCGAAGCGGTTGCCGCAGCCAAACAAGCGGATGTGGTAGTCGCGGTGGTAGGCATCACCTCTCAGCTCGAAGGCGAAGAGATGAAGGTAGATCTGCCGGGCTTCAAAGGCGGAGACCGCACGAGTTTGGATTTACCCAAACAGGAAGAAGATCTTCTTGAAGCGCTCAAGGCAACTGGCAAGCCGCTAGTCGTTGTATTAATGAATGGCAGTGCGCTTTCGGTGAATTGGGCGAACAGACATGCGAACGCAATTCTCGATGCCTGGTATTCCGGCGAAGAGGGCGGAACCGCCATTGCTCAGACTATTGCCGGAGTGAACAATCCGGCTGGACGCTTGCCCGTGACTTTCTACACGGGAATCGATCAGCTTCCCCCCTTTGAAGAGTATGCGATGAAAAATCGAACTTATCGCTACTTTGAAGGTACGCCGCTTTATCCTTTTGGCTACGGATTGAGCTACTCGAAATTTAGCTACAACAATCTGAAGCTTTCAACTGCAACGCTTACTGCGGGCGTTCCGCTTACGGTCGAAGCTGATGTTAAGAATGCTGGCGAACGCGAAGGGGATGAAGTTGCCGAATTGTATTTAACTTTTCCGAAATCGCCCAACGCCCCCATTCATGCGCTTCGCGGGTTTACGCGCGTGCACCTGGGAGCAGGTGAAACCCAACACATTCAATTCACGCTTGATCCGCGTGACTTGAGCGAGGTTAACGATAAAGGAGACCGCATCGTCGCCCCAGGCGCTTACACCGTCACTGTAGGAGGAGGCCAGCCAGGAACCGCGGCTTCACAGGTTTCAGCCGCTCTCGCTATCACAGAAGAACAGAAACTGCCCGAGTAACTTGAGTTGGCGATGTAAACTGCGGATTGTGGTGATGCCAACAACTCTGAAATCTTGGAAAATTTATCGTGCCGCATCTTGGTTTGCGGCACGCCTTCTGTTCTCATCTACATTTTTTTTATCCTACGCAATCGGGAATTGTCAGCAGTCAAATCAACCGGAAAATCCAGCTTCCGACATGGGCGTATCAACTGGAATTGCGCGTCCCGCTATTAAGGATTCTAAATCGCGGCCAATCACGGCTGGTGGGTTTGTTGACAATGCGCCGATGATCTTCACTGATATCACTGAAGCGTCAGGCCTGAGTAAATTTCATCATCGTTCTGGAACTCCCGAGAAAAGGACCATTATCGAGACCCCGGGTTCGGGCGTCGCACTACTTGATTATGATAATGACGGTTGGCTCGATGTCTTCCTATTAAACGGGTCCACTATTGCTGCGTTGCAAGGGAAAGAAAAACCGCCCCGGGCCATGCTCTTCCACAATAATCATGACGGCACTTTCACCGACGTTACTGACAAAGCTGGTGTTGCCAATGAGCGTTGGGGATTTGGCGTGGCGGTTGGTGATTACGATAACGACGGCTGGCCGGACATCTACGTAGCAAACTTTGGGAAGAACCGTCTTTACCATAATAATCATGACGGCACTTTCACCGATGTCGCCGAGAAAGCTGGGGTGTCCCTTGGAGGATGGTCAACCGGACCCACCTGGGGCGATTATGATCACGATGGCCGCTTGGATTTGTTTGTCCCTGGCTATGTGAAATTCGATCAAGATCATCCGCCAATTGCGGGTCAAGGCAGTATTCCTCCTAACTTCTGTCAGTTCCGTGGGGTTGCTGTAATGTGTGGCCCGCGTGGCCTTCATGGTGAACCTGATCACCTCTTCCACAACAATGGGGACGGTACGTTCACCGACGTCAGCGTCAAGGCTGGAGTTTCTGACTCAAGTGGCTACTACGGTTTGGCATCTGTATTTGTGGATGTAGATGATGATGGCTGGGTTGATTTAGCCGTCGCAAATGACTCGACGCCAAACTATCTCTATCGCAATCGTCACGATGGCACGTTCGAAGACATGGGTTACGGATCGGGATTCGCTTTAAGCGAGGATGGACGTGAGCAAGCATCAATGGGAATTGCGGTGGGAGACTATAACCGTGATGGGAAAGTCGATTTTTTCACGACGACATTTTCCGACGATTACAAGACGCTCTATCGAAATGATGGCAACGGTAACTTTTCTGATGTTACTTATCGGTCTGGCTTAGCCGATCCAACTATTCCTTTTCTCTCTTGGGGAACCGGCTTCCTTGATTTTGATAACGATGGATTGCCAGATATCTTCATCGCGAGTGGTCACGTCTATCCCGAAGCCAACCAGCATGATTGGGGATCAACCTGGGCTGAGCGTCCGCAGTTGTTCAGAAATCTTGATGGTTCTAAATTTCAGGAGATTCCACCCGCAACCGGCAGTGGTCTGGCAGATGTGATCCCAGCGCGTGGCGCGGCATTCGGCGATTTGTTCAATGATGGGCACATTGATGTAGTGATCAATAACATGGACTCGCCGCCGACTCTTCTGCGCAATGTGGTGAACAACGGAAATCATTGGCTGAAGTTAAAGCTTGTCGGTGGACCCAAGAGTCCACGCGATGCAATTGGAGCGAAGGTCTTTCTTATGGTAGATGGCGTCCGGCAGCGTGCTGATGTGTTTAGCGGCGGAAGTTATGGATCGAGTTCCGACGAGCGGGTTCACTTTGGGTTGGGCTCGGCAACAAAGATAGATAAGATCGAGATTCATTGGCCCAGTGGGGTGAAGCAACAAATCTATGTGACCGAGATCGATCACATAGTTACAGTAAAAGAGGGCAAGTCCGCGCCCAATGCGAAGTAACCGAACCAATAGATCTAAGTTGTCGAGGCACAATTAGGATGCAGTTACTATCTACACGTTGAGCTCATTTCCGGTTGCGAGTGTGCTATTATGGCGTTCTCCGTTAACGTACACGATTTGAGTTTGCCATTCTTGACTATTGAACAGCGAAGTAAGGAAAAACAGCGGAACTGAAGTATGCAGATGTACGTTCTAGGAGTCGATGTCGGCACCGGCGGCACTCGTGCTGTGATCATGAATGATCACGGGCGCATTGTCGCCTCGGCCATTGAAGAGCACGAGCCATTTGCATCGCCGAAGATTGGTTGGGCCGAACAGCGGCCGGAAGATTGGTGGCGAGCCGCCGGCCATGCAATTAGGAAAGCGCTTGCCAATGGCGCACTGCAAGGCGAGAAGATTTCCTGTGTCGGTTTCTCCGGTCAGATGCATGGAGCCGTGATGCTCGACAGCTCCGGCGAAGTTGTGCGTCCGGCATTGATTTGGTGTGACGTACGGACCGAGAAACAATGCAAAGAATTAACTGATCAAATCGGTGCGGAACGGCTTATCCGCCTTACCTGCAATCCTGCTCTTCCCAACTTCACGCTTACGAAATTCTTGTGGGTTCGGGAGAACGAACCCGAAAATTGGAAGCGTGTTCATTCAGTCATGCTTCCAAAAGATTATGTACGCTTTTGTTTGACCGGCGAACGAGCGACGGACGTAGCAGATGCTTCCGGCACCCTAATGCTGGATGTAACAAAACGTAATTGGTCGAGTGAAATCTTAGCCGCAGCTGGAATTGATCGTTCTATATTGCCAGAACTCTACGAATCCCCCGAAATTTGTGGGAAAGTTTCTATCGCAGGCGCTGCTGCCACGGGATTATCTGCCGGTACGCCGGTTGTTGCCGGAGCAGGAGATCAGGCAGCGGGAGCTGTTGGTATGGGCATTGTTTGCCCAGGATCGGTGAGCGCTACCATTGGCACTTCCGGAGTTGTTTTTGCGGCTACCGATTGTCCCGCTCTCGATCCGCAAGGCCGCTTGCATACCTTTTGCCATGCAGTTCCGCAGCGTTGGCATGTAATGGGAGTGACTCAGGCTGCTGGCCTTTCTCTTCGCTGGTTTCGTGATCAGTTAATGAATGGTCATGCAAGCAATGGTCGCGATCCTTATGAACAACTGACCGCGGAAGCCGCAAGGGTTACAGCTGGATCAGACGGGCTTCTTTGGGCTCCATATCTCATGGGCGAGCGCACCCCACATCTCGATCCGAATGCCCGAGGAGCTTTAATTGGCTTGACTGCCTCCCACACGCGAGGTCACATCGTGCGGTCTATTCTTGAAGGAGTGGCTTTCAGTTTGAAAGACACATTTAGCATTTTTAACGAGATGAAGGTACCGGTTAAGAACATTCGGCTAGGCGGAGGCGGGTCACATTCTGAATTATGGCGGCAAATCCAGGCCGATGTGTACGCACACGAAATTGAGTTAATTGAAGCCGAAGAAGGGGCCGCATTTGGAGCCGCCATTCTTGCCGGTGTGGGAGCCAGGATATGGCCCACTGTAGATACAGCCTGCGATTCCGTGGTAAGAGTTCGCGAACGAGTGCGGCCGAATGATGTGAATATGGCGGCGATGACGGTCAACTATGCAGCATATCGGCGAATCTATCCAGCCATAAAGTCCATTTTTTGTGCCTAGATAATCGAAATAATTATTAAAAACGAAGGGATGCTCCATGACGAGCAATGAGCAGTATCAACCGAAACCAGAACACAAATTTTCTTTTGGATTATGGACGTTGGGGAACCGCGGGCGCGATCCGTTCGGCGATGCCGTGCGTCCGCCAATTTCTCCCGTAGACATTGTTTCGATGCTCGCTGAAGTTGGGGCATGGGGCGTCAACTTGCATGATAATGACCTCGTACCGATCGACGCGACTTGCACGGAACGCGATCGCATTGTTTGTGAGTTTAAGAAAGCCTGCGAGTCCAATGGAATCACAGTTCCAATGGCGACGGTCTCGCTGTTTTTTCATCCAGTTTTTCGCGATGGCGCATTTACCTCGAACGATCCCGAGGTGCGTGCTTACGCATTGCAAAAGACTATGCGTGCGATGGATCTTGGTGCTGAACTTGGCGCAAAGATTTTTGTACTATGGGGCGGACGTGAAGGCGTAGAGACGGACGCCTGCCGTCGCGCTGATGATGCCATCAAACGTTTGCGAGAAGCGGTGAACTATCTCTGTGAATACAGTATTGACCGCGGATATGGTTATAAGTTCGCGATGGAAGCTAAACCTAACGAGCCGCGCGCCGATATTTATATGGCCACGACCGGTCATTATCTGGGTTTCATTCCCACGCTCGATCATCCAGAGATGGTGGGAGTGAATCCTGAAGTTGCGCACGAGCAAATGGCAGGGTTAAATTTCATGCACGGCGTAGCGCAGGCATGGGAGTGCGGCAAACTCTTCCACATCGATCTGAATGACCAAATGCCAGGCCGTTACGACCAGGACCTCCGGTTCGGTTCGGCCAACTTCAAATCTGCATTTTGGCTGGTGAAATTCTTGGAAGACGTTGGTTATCAAGGGCCGCGCCACTTTGATGCTCACGCTTATCGCACAGAAGACTACGAAGGTGTTAAGGATTTTGCCCGAGGGTGCATGCGTACTTATTTAATTCTTAAAGAGAAGGCCCGGCGCTGGAATATGGACAAGGAAATTAAATCCATTCTTGAGGAGATTACGCCGTCTTCGAATGGCGCTCCTAAAGTTGGGCGTTATTCAAAACAGAGTTCTGCGACACTACTGGCTCATACCTTCGACAAGGATACAATTATGAGAAAACGCTTGCCCTATGAACGGCTCGACCAATTAACCATTGATCTGCTTGCGGGCTAAAAGAACAAGCTAACTTTCAGCCTAAGACGTAACTTGAAGTGCTAAAACTTCCTCGTCGAACTTAGCATCTACCAGCTTCATTTCGCGGAAGGCATACAGGTTGGAAGACATTACAACTCCGGGGCTCAAATGGACAGTCGGCGGAAATGGCACTTTGCTAATTAAATGATCTGCCATGAGCCGTACTGCCATTTGTCCTTGCCGATGCGGTTGTTGGTAAATAGAAGCGGTAATCGTGCCTTTCTTGAAATAAGGCTCCATTTCTGCGAAAAGATCCGTGGTGATTAACTTTACTTTTCCTGTAATGCCCATTGCGCCAAGTGCGCGGCAAACAGGAAGACAGTTGACCGTGTTCACATAAATTCCAGCGAGGGTTGGTACGCGGCGGAGAAGATCGAACGTCTTTTGGAAAGCTTCATCTTCGTCTTCATGGCCTTCAATAATTTCGACGATCTTACCACCGGCACAGTGCTGCGGAAAAGTTTCTGCAAATCCTTCGGTCTTCTTGCGATGATCCTCCGTCGTCAACATACCTGCAATGACTGCAACCTTGGACTCAGGTGGAACAAACTTACCCATGAGTTCGCCCGCCAAGTTGCCATTTTGGCGAGGTTCTATGCAAACGATGCTGGAACGACAGCTTTCCGGAGCATCCGTGGACACACAAATTACACGAATTCCTTTGTCTTCCGCGTCATTGATTAGAGGTTTGAGTCCCTTAGGGTTTCCAGCTGTCAAAATGATCCCATTGACACCACTTCGGACAAGCTCTTTAAATGCCTCCGTATCGTCTTCTCCCAAAATTCGAACCGGGCGGTTCAGAAGCTGAATGCCGAGAGGCATAACCCTGCGACCCTCGTCCAGCACGCCGCTCCATAGCTGATCATAGAAAAAGTGGATCTCCCGCGGCATGCATACTCCTACGCTAAAGCCAGAGCGAGCGGCGGATAAAGCCCGTGCTGCGAGGTTGGGTGTATAGCCGATTTGACGGGCAACATCCAGGATTCGTTCGCGTGTGGACTCCTTGATTCCATTTCGCCCATGTAGTGCGCGATCCACTGTGCCGATCGAAACTCGAGCCAGTTCAGCGATTCGGTGAATCCCGCGCCTCTCTTTTTTCATTGTTTCGCCATGAATTGATGAAATCCCAAGTTGATTATTCTAATTCCACGCCCTGTATTCGCTATAGTTCTGTTATCTCTCATTCCACTGACTAAACTGAAACCAAATATATTAGAGATTGGACGATCAGATACGTTTACGTTAACGAGTATACCTTTCCGATCAAGTAAAGATTCGATATTCGTGTAAACGTTAAATGTTATTCGCCTCGAATGAGAGTTTAAGATGAGAGGGAGCTGTGTTTGCGGTATGAGGAATCGTGACATTCACTGGGCGATTGTGGCGCTGCTTTTATCCACCTGGATGCAAGCGCAGAATATCAGTCCCTCAGAAGCGATCGCACTAGAACAACAGGGAAAACTCGCCGAAGCAGAACATACCTGGCGCGTGATTATAGAACACGATCCTAAGGATGCTGCGGCGCTTGCAAGTCTGGGTGTCGTGCTGGCTAAAGAGAAAAAATATGAAGAAGCCGCATCGTTTTACAAAAAAGCAATTTTGTTGAATCCGCATTTGCCGGGCATTCAACTTAACCTTGGATTGGCAGAATTCAAACAAGGCGATTTCAACTCTGCAATTGCTCCGCTAAGCGCCGCTTTAGCTGCTGATTCCAACAATATGCAGGCGCGAACTCTGCTAGCACTTAGCTACTATGGCGCAAAGCGCTTTGCGGATGCCTCAACGTATCTCGAATCAGCGGCAAAACTTGAGCCTGCGAATACCGAGCTTCGGCAAGTTTTAGCGCAGAGCTGCCTCTTTGCCAAGAAGTACTCTTGTGCCCTGGAAGAGTTCCGGCAAATCTTGCAGCAAAATCCTGATTCTCCCGCTGCTCACGTTTTGGCAGGCGAAGCACTGGATGGATTGGGAAGAACTCCCGAAGCGGTCTCGGAATTTCAGACGGCAGCTAAAATTGCGCCACGCCAACCCGATGTGAATTTCGGTCTCGGATACTTGCATTGGAAACTTCGTCAATACGATGAGGCAAAAAAGGACTTCGAAACCGAATTGTCACTCGATCCTTCTCATGCTCAAGCCCTTGCTTATCTTGGCGATATTGAGATGAAAAGAGAATCATCCGAAAAAGCTTTGGAATTGCTCAACAAAGCCATACAACTGAGAAGCGATATCCGTATCGCTTATCTTGATGCTGGCGTGATACTTACGCAACAAAAGCAATACCAGGATGCGCTTGTCGCTTTGCAGCACGCCGAGAAGCTGGACCCCACTCAGCCCGATGTACATCTTCGGCTCGGACGCCTATATCAGGATCTGGGGAATAGGGCAGAATCACAAAAGCAGTTCACCAAGCTTCGCGAACTGCACAACAAAGCGGACGAAGACATAACATCAAAGATGTCAGGTTCTCCCTCACAGCAGCGATAATTTTGAACTTAGAATCAAGAACTTCAGATCGCTTCTTCGTAGAAGAGATTACGAGAGATCGGGTCTTTCTGCTTTAGCTTTAGTAAACAAAGGATCACCGTAGCGGCCATTGGCTCGGCTGCAACCGGCGTGTCACCCGTTTATTGAACGCCAGTTTGGCTCAATTGCTGGTAGAGAGCGATTCCGCCTATAGCGAGAATCAACACTCCAGACAAAGCGCCCAAGCCCTTCACAAAAGGACCTATCTTATTTACCTTTTGCAAGATTTCAGCCTGTGCCTGCTGCATTTGCGAATTCGATTCGCTGAGATATAGCTGATCGTCTTCCTGCATGGTAAGTGTTCCACGGTAGATCAGGAGAATAATCAGAAGACTGGTTACGACGCCCCATACGACGAGAGGCCAAAGCAAAATCGACATAAAACACCTCGGTACTGTAGTGTTAGGCCCGAGGATCCTACGGCGGATGCTGGTTGTTAGCACAACCGGTATTCGGGGTTAGGGTCCCAAGCACATTATAACTCCAAAAAAGAACCTGACAAATTCGATTTTTTTCTGCAATTGCGACTTCTTTTAGGCCAAGTTCATCAAAGACTTAGCGGTATAAGAAGGGGTTAAACCCCGCATTCTTTGATGCAGTTTGTTATAATCAAAAAGGTCTTAAGGAGATATCCATGGCAACGACTACCGTCCCCGAAGTTCAAACCAAAACAGCGCCGATTTCCCTCACCCCCAATGCCGTTTCTAAAGTGAGAGAAATAATGGGACAGCAGAATCCTGTTCCTGCCGGACTGCGCGTAGGCGTGGTAGGTGGCGGATGCTCCGGTTTCTCCTATTCGATGTCTTTCGAAAACAGCCCCGGCATGATGGACAAAGTGTTCGATATGGGTGGCCTTAAGGTTTACGTAGACGCGACTTCTGTAATGTATCTCAACGGCTGCGTGGTTGATTATGTCGAGACATTGGAAGGCGCGGGCTTCAAATTTGAGAATCCGAATGTGAAGAGCACTTGCGGTTGCGGATCTTCGTTTAGTGTTTAAGCGTTCTGAAAGTTCTACGAGAAAAACCCCATCGCTCCAGATGGGGTTTTTGTTTTGCGATTATTCTGGCCGGCGCGAGCATTTGATCCACTTAGCGATGGGCAATCTCAAAGACTGATACGCTCAGGTGATCCACAATGGCCAGCTTCGACCCACTTGGAGAAATTGCGGCGTCGAATCCAAAACTCGGTGGCGGGTTGATGGGAATTGAAGTGACCCGCAGAAGAGAGGGCAGCCGATAAATGTCAATCCCTGCGTCAGTGAGTTTTGGTCGGCCAGGATCGGGATTATGACCCGCAAATTTCACCCAAACTGCACCGAGTGCATTAGCTTCGCGCGAAACAATCGCCTTGAAAGGGATGCTACATCGTAGTGTTGCTTGCAGCTGTCCGTCGGTGGTGTAAAGCAACGTTGCGTCCCGAGCGGGGACGGCAAATTCATCGTCGTCAATGAAAACCGGTACACCAATAGATGCGGCATTTTCTTTTCGCATAGTCTTCCACGGACCAGTCGACAATTTCCTCATGACCAGCAATTTGCCCCGGAGGGCGCTACGGACTGCTGTCCCGGTAGACGCGCCTATGCTCCAAACATCGGCATTGTCACGCCAGTATTGCAACAAATGTAAGTTGCGAGAGTTATAAACTGCGGCACTGGTTACTGGTGGTCCTGTTGCAGTTTCGGATCCTTGCGATACCGCGATAGTGTCTATAGTTGGAGAAACAGAAACGAAGGTATTATCGTCCAAGCTCATTCTGGTAATTTGCAACTGTTGAATGGGGTGTCCATCGGCAGAGATTAGATCCAGTACATTGTCCCGATGCAATAGCAAATCACCTGCGTGGGTGATGCGAACTCCAGAACCTTTGCCGTGAGTAGGCCAATCAAAACGCCTTTCAATTACGCCTTTTTTAAGATCAACGATGACAGCTTTCAAATGGTAAAGATCAGATGCTTGAAATTTGTCACGATTCGCTGGAACCGTACTACCAATGCGGCACACGGTATAGACAAGCAACTCGTCGTTGGAAATAAAGTCAGCGCCCGTTATTGGAATGTTGTATTGCTGAAGGTCCTCAGCGCACAACTCATTCTTCAAATCAATGATGCGGGTTGGCTTGGGTGGTTCAGGAGCTCGTGCAGCGGAATCTTTTGAGAACAGAAGACAAACCAGAAGAATCGCAAACGTAAATAAAATTCCTCGTAGCAGCATCTGTCGCCCATTGTAACTAAACCGTGTTTACATGAGATTACTGCTGATCGGGCGTTTGTTGCGGCTGTTGTTGCATGGGTTGCTGGGGAGTCATGGAATTGGGTTGATTTCCGCCCGCGCCAAACCCTCCGGACATTCCGGAATTGTTCATTTGTCCATTGTTCGAGAGGCCGTTTGAAGGCTGCCCATTTATAGGTTGACCAACCTGGCCGCCTTGCATAAGCGGAGGCTGGTTTGGAGTGTTAATTAAGCCGCCCCGGTCACTGCTTGGATCGTAGTAAAACTGCCACTTATCATAATGGTCCTTCTTATTGAAAACCCGAATGCTTCTGGCTTTGCTGGTGCTTGCTACACCGACAATTGGCCCCCCACCAAATGTCTGCGCAGAGGGGCTTCCAAATGCCCCCGGTCCACTTGAATTCCTATTTTGGTTTGCAGAATTAACTGAGCTGGAACTGCTGGAGCTTGAACCGGAAGCATCAGCAGATCCACCGGCAATATCCGTACCACCAGGGGTGTCGTCGCCGGGAGAGGCTTGCGCATTAGTCTGGTCTGGGTTATCCGACCCTTGCGCTGGATTGGGGTTAGGTTGCCCGCCTTGTCCAGCGGCCAGAGCCGCCGCACCCATAGTCGCTTGAGTGAATCCCGCCCCAGCTGCTGCGCCGGCATTACCTGTCATCCCATTGGGAGGAAATCCTGTGCCGCCTGGACCGAAGAATGACATCTGAATGTCGCCCATATGCAGCAGCTTGAAATCTTTTCCGGTAATCGGGTCTTTATAGGCCTTGCGTAAATAGTGAACATTATTGGTTGTTACCAAATCCTCTACGCGCGTAGGATAGCGTCCGAATTTCTTGAAGTACCTTCTCACCGCCCGCGTATATTGGACGCCACGATGAATCATCTCCTCTTCGCGATCACGTTTAATTTGGAAAGTAATCGTGGGTACAATTGCGGCTGCCGCGATAGCAAGTAAAGCTACAAACAGAAGCAGCGTAATCAGAATATAACCGCGCTCTGATTGGTTTTTGCGGCGTGAAATAGATCGGATGGGGAAATTGGACGACATGTTGGTAAGCTGGCTATCTGTTAATTTTTGGTTCCTAGCCTTGCGTCAATGGAATACTCTGCCGATTGTTGCTGAGAACGTCTTCGATCTCCACTGACATGGGGGAAATGCGCAGCACTTTATAACGGCGGTCAACGATATCGCCTTCCGCTGCAATAAACACATCCTCTCCTTGGGAGAGGAAGATTTTTTTGGATTCGCCCGGTTTATTAGCAAATCCGAAGAATTTCATGTTGATCGGCGGCGGTGGAGCTGGTGGCGGCGGTCCTGTTGGCGCGGAATTTTGTTTATCTAGAACCGGATTCTTAATAATCTGAGGAATCTCCGCTTCGGCCCGGAATATATTTCTTCCTTTGCCCTGGTACTCGGTATCTTCACTGGCTTTCAACCAATCGTAGCGCAAAGTAGGATCAAGTGAGCGTGCCACATGCGCTGGCTTCTTTTGGGCGCCCGGCCGGACATGCACAACACGAGTTGGTGCAGGATCCGCAGGCGAGGGCGCTGGAGATGGCGTGACGGATGAGGTCGCGGCAACCGAGGAAGTTTCCCCTGAGCTGAACAACATTCGTCCAATTAGCAAAACTGCCAGCACCATCAGCGCGATGGCCGCGATCATTTTCGTCCGATTTTCGTTTCCGATTTTCACTTTAATTTTCTACTTCAAATCACGTGCTGCTTGTTTTTAAGTAAGTTTCCAGATGCATGCGCAGTTTGATGATGCCGCCCTCATCGCTGCCAATTTGTATGCTATCCACTAAAAAGAACAAGCGACTTCTCTCCAGAGAGTTGATAAAACGCATTACCTGCAAATAATCGCCGGATAAGTCGGCATCAATAGTCATGCGGCTTAAATCGACTGCTTCCGTATCCTCGCTTTCTTTGTCAGTGTTCTTTTGCGAGTAAGTAACTCCAGCCAACTTAACTCCGTTTTCTACGGCAATTTTTTCGAGACCCGCGGATACGGTAGAAGTTTCTGAAGCGAAACGGTTCTCGTAAAAGTCATCAATCTGCTGTTTGGCAATGGGGATTTTCTTGTCTAATCCCCGTAGCGGCTCCACTTGTTTCGTTTTTTGCTGCAACTCCCTCCAGAGCTGGTTCATCTGCGTGTCGCGGGATCGTTGTGATCCAATAAGCGGGGAAAGCAGTAAAGCCACCGCCACCACGTCTGCTACAAGCAGAGACCCGATCGCGATTTTCAGTTTTTGCCGGGTTTGCCGCAAATCGGGCATTATTGCGCGCCCCCATGACCAGAAGCTTTGCCTTCAGGGTTCTTGCTTTCAGGAATCCCAGTCTCAGGAACATAGATTGCGCTGATATCAAACTGCACCGCGTCCGTCACAGTCTGACTAGGGAGAGGGAAGTGCTCTTTTTCGATATATGTATGTCTGAATCGCGGTGAATCTTCCATCCTTCTGACCAGTTCGAGGGCATGTTCGTGCGAATCTCCGCCAACGACCAACTTGAGCTCGAGTTGGTTGTCAGTATTTGTTTCAGGATGAATGGAAAGAACGTGCATTCGCGCCGGCATGACACGCTCTAAATCTTCAAAGACTCGCGTCCAGGAAAATGCCTTGCGCTCGAAAAGGTCATTCAAGAATTGCGAGCGATCCCGTGTGCTGCGGTTTTGGGGAAGATTTAACAGAGCTTGCGCGTGGTCCCTCTCGCGATCCCGGTCGGCAATCTGTTCCTGGCGTTGACGAATCAGTTCGCGATCTTTCCGCGCACCCGAATATCCGGTAAAGACCAAATACAACAGAATTAGCGTAACAATACCGAGTCCCGCGACAGCTCCGCCCCAGCGCAACCAGAAGTTGCGGACATCCTCATACGGGTGACTGGCGAGATTGATATCTATTCGCATTTTTAGGAAAGCAGGGATCCCACGACCCCAGCCATTCTCCACTTCGGAACCGCACCTGCTCCAGCGCCTAGCTGTGAAGAGGCTACAAGTTCTTTGACGTCGGCCCCTGTTTGGGCTCGAAGTGCAGGCGCTGCGTTACCTGCTTCCGATATACCCGCCACATAAATCTGTTCGATGTTCATCGAATAAGTATCCTGAAAAAAAACCACTGACGGATAAATGTCTTCGGCGAGCTGTTCGCCCGTCACAGTGACACCACGAGTGTTCTCAAGCGTACGGAATAAGAGCAGTTGCTGCTTGTCAAGAATCGCGATGCTGGTGGTGCGCGTGTCGACTTTTACCACGAGCGTCGGGCCTTTCGATTCAGCCGCACCCAGGGCCGCCAACATGGATGGCATGACCACTCCAGGGGTATAGCCAGCCTCGCTAAATATGGACTCGTAGTCTTCAATCACAGTGGTGAGGGCTACGGCTGCAATGACTTTGATTCCGCTATCTGATTGTTGCACGTGATAGGAAACTTTCGCTTTATCGACATCGAATGGAAGCGATTTTTTCAGGCGAAACCGGACAACACCTTCCGCCTCGTGATCTTTCGCCGGAAGAGTATCAAAATCCAATAGCACCACTCGTACAGCAGCATCAGGAAGAACTGCGATCACGTCGCGTGAACGTGGAATGACACTTCCCAGAGTCTCTCGCAGATTTTGCAGGATGGAATTTCGCTGCCGCAAGTTGAGTTCCACTAAGTCAGGAACCACGCTGCCCGGCGCCAATTCGTGAGCGGCACAAGCTTCAACCGAACTACCATCTTCCGCAATGCGGCCCGCAATTATGCGGTCTGCCGCAATCTCACATGCCAGCTTTGGCTTGGAACTCGATTGAGAAAAGAGACTCATAGTTGAAATTGCCTAACACTTATTTCTATCAATAAAACTCCGCTAAGTAAGTAAATGCAATATCTGGAAGGGCACTCATCCTATTGGCCGAACGGGCAATCCGCCAAGTTCTAGCGCATGCTTTCGATGAATGTGACCTTATTGATTTCCTTCAGCGTGGTCATGCCGAGTCTGACTTTGTCCAGCGCCGATTCACGCAGGAATCGCATGCCTTCTTCCCGCGCCGCGCGCCGGATCTCAGATGTCGGTTTTTTGAGAAGGATCATTTCCCGAATGCGGTCGCTCAAATCCAGCAATTCATGGATTGCGCTTCGCCCGCGGAATCCGGTGCCTGCGCACTCGATGCATCCCTGTCCTTCATAGAAGGAAACCTTGGACCACTGGTCGGGATCAAGACCACTGGCTTCCAGCACCTCTGGAGGATATGTCACCACAGCACGGCAAGACTCACAAATCAGCCGGACGAGGCGCTGCGCCAAAATGCAATTGAGCGCGGAAACAAAGTTGTAAGGCTCGACTCCCATGTTCAAAAATCGACCGATCACGTCAACAACGTTATTGGCGTGAACAGTCGTGAACACGAGGTGACCGGTAAGAGCGGATTGAATCGCTATTTGCGCCGTCTCCGCATCGCGGATTTCGCCGACCATGATCTTGTCCGGATCGTGCCGTAAGATAGAGCGCAGTCCACGTGCAAAGGTTAAGCCCTTCTTTTCATTTACTGGGATCTGCGTGATACCGCGAACCTGATATTCGACTGGATCTTCAATGGTGATGATTTTATCTTCGTCGGTCTTGATTTCATTAATGGCTGCGTACAGCGTGGTTGTTTTTCCGCTACCTGTTGGGCCCGTGACCAGCACCATGCCATATGGTTCTTTGATATAACGGCGGAATCTGCGGAGATCGTCTTCGTCGAAACCTACAACGTCCAGGACGAGCTTGTGAAACTTCTCGCTCATCGACTCTTTGTCGAGTACGCGCAATACCGCATCTTCACCATGAATCGATGGCATGATGGAAACGCGGAAATCGATGGGGCGCTCCGGCTGTCCGTACTTCACACGGAAACGTCCGTCCTGCGGCACGCGGCGCTCGGAGATGTCGAGCTCGCTCATAACTTTAATGCGCGAAATAATAGTCGAATGATGCTCGCGGGCAATCGGTGGCATGGCTTGCGTGAGCACGCCGTCAATGCGGAACTTGATGGAAACCGAGTCGTCGCGAGTTTCGATATGAATGTCGCTGGCTCTGCGTTGAAGCGCCGTAAATATCGTCGTATCTACTAACCGAATAATCGGGCTGATATCGCCCTGCGCCGTGAGACGGTCAATGGATATGCTTTCGTCATTCCCGGCTTCGTCTTCGCGGATGACGTCGAGCGTGAATCCTTCACTGGCATCTTCCAGAACGCGCTTCGATTGCTCTGTCTTCTTAAGAATTTCGGTGATCTGAGCGAGGGTTGAAACCTTGGTTACGATCCGCTTGCTTAAGAGCAGGCTGATCTCATCGATCATCATCAATTGGCTGGGATCGGCGATGGCAATTGCCAGCCGGCCGTCGCGAGTCTCTTCCAAAGGAATGAAGTTGTAGCGAAACATCAAGTGAACGGGGATGGTCGAGAAAAGATCGTGCTGCAATTGGAAGTCGTGCAGATCGACGAATTCGCAGCGGTAACGGCGAGCGATATCCTGCGCCTTCTCCAGTTCGCTCACTTTTGCAACCGGAGCCGCCGGCATTGCCGGCGTGCCGTTCCCACCGTTTACTACCGCTGTTTTTTTGTTGTCAGCTATGCTAGCCATTCCAATTCACCTGTACGACAACTCGCCTTGCCTTCTAATGAATATGAGATCCCAAGGTAAAGATCGGCAGATATAGAGAAATCAGTATTCCACCAACCACCACTGCCATAACAACTAAGATAAGAGGTTCAATCAAGGACATAGCCGCGCCCAGCGCGGTTTGCACGTCCTCTTCGTAAAACTCGGCAACCGAATTCAGCATTGCCGGCAAAGCGCCTGTAGATTCGCCGACTTCAATCATCTCCACGGAGAGGTCAGGAAACATGCGTTGTGCCTCGAGCGCTTTTGCCAGCGGCTGCCCTTCACGAACCCGCACCGCAGCCTCGGCAATGCCATTTAAAATCCGGCGGCTACTCATGGATGCGCCCGCAGTTTCGAGCGACGGAACCAGCGGCATGCCCCCCGTTAATAGCGTCGAGAGCATGCGCGAAAAATTCGATACTTGATACTTCAACCAAATGTCGCCCAGCATTGGCAGCTTCAGGATGGTCCCATCGATGGCGTTTGCACCGCGGTCCGTATTCTTCCAACGTACCAGTCCCACAATCAGCAGGATAATGGCGACGATAATGTAGAGGGCATATTTCTGAGTGGCCAGCCCAATCGCCAGCATTACCTGTGTGATGGAAGGTAGATCGGCTCCCATATCCTGATAAAGCTTGGCGAACTGGGGCACTACATACGTCACAAGGAAAATCATCATGACAAAGACAACACTAACCAGCAGCGCGGGATACACAAGCGAAACAGCCAGCTTTTTCTTGAACGTCAGTGCCATGCGCTGAAATGCAATGTAGCGGCCCAACACCTCTTCCATATTGCCGCTTCTCTCACCAGCCAAAAGCGTTGTTGTGTAGATCTTGGGAAAAGCACGCTGCGTAGTAAATGCCTCAGAAAGCGATTCGCCGCTCTTCACCCGATCGCGGATGTTCTGTAAAACGCTATGAAGATAAGCATCTTTCTGCCGCTTAATCAGCAGGTCCAGAGAACTTAAGACGGGTAATCCAGCCTTGATCAAAGTCAGAAACTGCTGATTAAAAATCAGGAAGCTGCTCTGCTTGACCTTTTTTGTACGACCAATCTTCCCACCGGAAAGCATGCCGCGCGGTTTGACCCAATAGACTAGAAACCCCTGTTGCGAGAAGCGGTCGCGAACCTCGGACTCCGAAAATCCTGTCTCGACCTGTTGGACAAGACGTCCCCGCTCGTCCGCAATTTTTACAAGGAATTCAGCCATACTTGATCTTCCAAGGCTTACTCTCGTTATTACCTATTTGCTACTTCAGTTTAACATCTGTGCTTTTGAGCAGAGACTCCGAAGCCGTCCCTTTATGTCCGGTAGTAACCACCGCAATTTCAACAAAGGATTAGACTTTACTGCCCTAAATCGCCTGCAACAACTTCAACTCCACTCGGCGGCACAAAGTGGAAAAGCTGGTCATCGACCGCAACATTCTCCTGTTGTTCGCGGAAACGATACTCGGTTACTGAACCATCCTGCTGTTCAATCACGATCCGGGAAATATATCTCTCAGGCGTGATTTCTAACAGGACTTGCCGTACTCTGTCCGCCAAAGCCTTGGGCACACCGCGCAAGATCTGATCGCCGGGGCTCGAAACAGGCACATCTGGAGCTAGGGATAATCCCCGCAACTCCTTCTGTAATTTGGTCTTACCTAACATAAAAGCTAGTGGCGATTGCAAATCGTCCAAATTGCGCATGGAGGTCTTCCTCGCCTGCTGATCCCCAGGAACATAGAACCAGGCGTTCTTACCGTCGCCTAGAAACAGTTTCTCTCTTGGAGAACGGTATTCCCAACGCATCTTGCCAGGTTTTTTAAGCCACAGAGTCCCAGATTCTGTTCGTTCCATTCCGGCACCCTTGTAAATCTCGACAAATTCCGTTTGCAGCGTCCGCAAATGGTTGTAGTGATTGTCAACTTCTTGAGCCAAAACGTGAACATCGGGTGTGGCGCTTTCGGTCGCAAAGGATATCGTCGAAAAACAGCTTAAAAGCATCCATGCAATGAAACTTAAATCTCTAAATAGTCGAATGTGATTAACCTCATGTGAATTAGATGCATTACACCGGGGTGCACTGCAATTGACTCGCGATCAGGAACTTGACCGCTACTTACACGTTAGCGTAAATGGAATACTGGTTTGTGCCCTGAACTTTGTGGAATTCACGAATCCCGGCGACCACCCCCTCCAACAGCGGGTTGTGATAAAGGACAAACACCGGGCGGCAATGATGCGCCAATGAATCCGCCAGATTAGCCATTAATTGGACAAGTCCCGGCTCAGGCAAAGGATTAAACAGATATAGCACGACCGGGTCTGCGGGAAAAACGAATCGCCTCGCATCTCCGCACACGGTTTCAATTGCAAAACATTTCTGCGAATCGCTTTTATAGCTGAGAATGTTTTCGTTCGCAGTTCGGTGAAGGTCGGGCAGCAGTTCAACGCCAATAATGCGGCGAAAAGGGAAGTCGGACGCCATGAGCAGTACGCGCCCTTTCCCGGAGCCGATATCTATAAATGTGAATTGAGAAAAATCTATTGAAAGAGCTTCTAACATTTCATGGAAAAGTAAAGGCTCGGTCGGCTGATAGGGCGAGTGGAATAGACCCAGCAATCTATCTCTCCAGGAAACGGTTGCCCCAGTAGTATCAACGCGATTGTCCCAGTCGTAGTCGATGTCTCCGTAGCGAGCTCTGCGGCTTGCAGGAGTCGAGTCGCGCGTGAACTCCCAAAGGCTTCCGGCTAGTCGTTTGATAGTCGGCAAGGATCCATGACGGCGAGAGTTGTCCCGCCACCATCGTTGCAAAGTCGGGCCCAATCGGATGTTGTCCGACATTCGTACATGTTAGTGGATTTTGTGGAGATGTCGAAGCGGGTCGCCAACAATGAAGTTAATCGGAAGGCAGGAACTTTGGCAGCTTAGGTGGAATATATCCCAACGGCAAACCGCTCTGAATAAACGGCAGATCGTCAGGATTGGCCACTTCAACCGATCCATCAGGCTGCAATTGATAAGGACGGCCAAGGGGATCGATCGGCCTGCCGCGAATGAGTCCGGCTGATTCCAGTTCGGAAAAACTGCTCGGCCACCGTCCCGTTTGGTTGTAAAAAATGCTCACAGCTTTCTGTAGCTCAGCAACATCATGATCGACTCGAAGAGCGCGCAGGTGGGCGGCTGCATTGGCTCGCACGTCATGGTCTTTGGTGGTCTGATAGGTGGCGCTCCAAAGCATCCGTGCTGTTTCGGCATCACCGCCGCGTCGTGCCATCTGCGCAGCTAATATCTTCAAAAAAGGATGGGCATTTGGTACTTGCGATCCTCGCGCGAAGGCATCTGCAGCTTCGGTATACTTCCTGAGTTCGAGATAGTAGATGAACCCGAGGTTATAGTACAGGTGCCAATCGTCGGGATTGTTCTCAATCCCATACTTCTCAAGCTCAATCGCCTTTTTGGGTTCACCAGCGCCATTGGGGGGGGCAGGCGCCAGAAAATTAGCGCCGAATTCGTAAGCGACGGTCAACTTAGGGTCTAGAGCGGTGGTAATTTCCAACAACGGTGCTAGCAATTCATAATGTTGTGCTGCCGCAGCATGTTGTTGTCCGCCGAAGTACTGCACCGCACGCGTCCAATAGATATCCGCCAGCAAACCCTGGTACCCCAGGCTCAGATGTTTCAGCGTCTTTGGCGACGAAATGTATAGCACATTCTGGAGAGTGGCAGCCTCTCGCGAATGGTCGATGCGGCGTAACAGTAAAACTGAAGCGGCCGCAGACACAAATAGCAGAGTCCCAGCGATAATCGTAATTCGGCGCGACCTGCTCATTTCAAATTCCGGCGCTCGAAAATCAACACTGACCCAGAAATAGCCATTATGGCGTAGAACAATGCATAAGCGGTGTTGTAGAAAATAAGATGATTTGAGACCGGCTGCTCATGGGCTACGGAACTAATGACATTTAAAGCAGAGAAATTTGGTACCAGGTACGCGGCTCCGGTTGCCAGGACACGCGTGATGCCATGAGTCATAGCGGAAAATCCCCGCAAATCTTCAGAAAAACTTCCTATCACGAAAAGCGCAAAAGCAAATACCGCTGACATAAGAGGGGAAGAAAATGAGGAGAACAGCAGTGCCAGCGCGATAATTATTACGAATTGAAGCACGATGAAATAGAGGGCGATAAGGATCCATCCATCTCCATGTTGAAAGTGGCGGGAAACGTATAGCAACGCCGCGAACACACCCAAAGCCATGAAAAATGTGTTTACGACCAGAGTTCCGGTCAATCCAAAAAACTTCCCGACAATGAACTCCCAACGACGCACCGGGCGGGAAAGTACGGTGTAAAGAGTACGTTTTTCAATTTCTTTTGAAACCAATCCAATACCAATAAAAATGGCAATAACGACACCAAAGAGCGATACCGCGGTCAGACCCAAGTTGATGACAACCAGACGTTCAATGCCAATCGAAATCTGCCCGACCAGAACCGCCGCTCCAGACATCAACAGTGCAAAAGCAATCAGGTTGTAAAGCACACGATCCCGCACGGCTTCCCGAAACGTATTTGTAGCTATGTGTGTAATTCGGCCGTTCATGCGGTGACACCCGCGCTTCGTTCTGCTGGTCTAACTTGTGCAACGAAGTAATCTTCCAATGACATGCGAACAGGTAGTACGGAAATTAATTTGAGCTTCTCCTTACGGAGCAAGTCAATGGCTGCATCCTGATTGCTTTCAGCAATCACGGCTCGGACTGTATCGCCGGTGACATGACACTCGGCGCCTAGATTTCCTAAAGACGATGGAACCGTAGTTCCTTGCCAAACAATTTCCACTTTCCCGTGAACGCTGGAAATTAAATCAGCAACGACACCCACACGCAGCAATTTTCCCAAATGCATAATTGCTACCCGGTCACACAGCGCTTCCGCATCCGACAAGATGTGGGTGGAAAAGAAAACTGTCTTGCCCTCGTGCTTGAGCTGTTCGATCAGATCACGCACTTCGCGGCGACCCATCGGATCAAGACCAGACATAGGTTCATCCAAGAACACAACTTTTGGATCATGCAAAATGGCCTGTGCGATACCAACACGCTGCAGCATGCCTTTTGAGAACTTCCGCAACTGTGTGGTGCCTACATCGGGCAAGCCAACCTTAACTAATGCTTTATCGACTTTGCGCATCCGTTCTTTTGCTGGTATCCCTGAGAGCTGTCCGTAATAGTTGAGAAGCTCACGGGCAGTGAGATGATCGTAAAAATAAGGCTGCTCGGGAAGAAAACCGATTTGGGCCTTCATTCGCGGATCGTCCAGCTCCATGCCCAAAATTCTTGCTGTACCTGCGGTCGGGAAAACAAGGCCCATCAGCATCTTGAGAGTGGTTGTCTTACCAGCTCCGTTAGGGCCTAGAAAGCCGAAAATCTCGCCTTCTTCTACGCTGAGGTTTAGCGGGCTGAGCGCGCGCTTGGGCCGCTTCCGCCAAAAGCCCACTTTATAAATTTTTTCGAGTCCAAAAATTTCTATGGCGGACATGAGAGTGACTGGCGCTTTACAAGCGCCTCAATAAATTATAAGTAAAGTTATCTCGAACTGGTATAGCGGGCAGCGCCCAAAGATTACGAAAGTAAACTCTTTAACCCTGAAAAATCATTGCAGAACAGCTTGGTTGTGGCATTCGGAGAGCGTGGTTACGGGGCTGGATTGCTGGTGCGGCACTCGGAAATGGAGGACGCCATCTTCGGTCGAACAGAAGTCCCGCACTCCGGTTTGGTTATAAATTGTCGCCGCAGATCCTACAATGTATCCGTCAACAACTCCGCTGGCATCTTTGCCGGCCGGAGTGACTGCGAACCAGTAACCATTTCTCGAATGTTCGGGGGTGTTGGCGACGGAAAGTTTCGGATCGAGTAAGCACGCGTGCTCCGGGCTTCGCGCGTGGCACGATAATTTGGCGGTGCCTGGGCCAAGTGAGCCTAAAGTACCTGCAAAACCGAGTGCTGGGTAAGTTGTCTCGTAGGAAACTTCCGCTTTATTGATCTCGCGAACAGAACTGATGGCAGCGGCTTCCCCAGCAGCAACCCGCGAACGCAGCAGGTTAGGAAAAACGATTGCCGCAATAAGGCAGATTACTACCAAGACAATCAGTAATTCTGCCAGCGTGAAACCAGTCTGCTTTTCCATCTGCCGGAATTATAAGCGACGGTAAGGCAGGCTACACGCTATCTAACAATAGGTCCTTTATTGTGCACTGGCGTATGCCTGACAAGCAGCAACATCCGGAGGGAGTGGTGCACCAGCTCCACCTGGATTGATCCGCAGCACACCGTCAGTCACGACGCAGAAATCGCGGACTCCACTCACGTTGAAATTCTGAGGGACAGCACCTGCTACAAAAGTAGTGTTGGGAGGGCCCCCGAATCCGACGGCTTCAAACTGGTATCCACTCTTAGACCCCAAAGCGAGTACGTTATCAATGAAGCAACCAGTAAGCGCACTTGCGGTGCATGGGGCGGCACCACCCAACGTAGCGAGAGTTGAGTATCCGGTTGATGGATAAGCGGAGTTATACGATATTTCCGCAGTCGCTAGTTGCCGAACCGAGGCAGAAGCTGACGCCTCGTTCGCTGCAACTCTTGCCCGCACAAGATTAGGAATGGCGATCGCCGCAATAATTAGGATAATCGCAACCACGATCAACAATTCGATTAACGAAAATCCTTGTTCTTGCCTCATTTAGGATACCATTATCCTTCTAGCCTATATGACTGCATTTTGGCTACCGTTAAGACTTGGTAGGGAGAAAAAGCCATGCTTCGCTGAATCAACAACTTGGAATTGTCATTCTGGAGAATCCTGATTTCGCAGCACATGATCGTTCTTTATTCATGCCAGAAATGACAATTTATGGCAACCTATGCACATCCTCGCCAGGAACGCACACGAGTATCCGCTCAAAAACGAAAGGGTCTCGAATGTTACCATTCGAAGACCCTTTTGGCTTGTACCCTCCCCCAGGTACTTGCCATACTTTTAATAACTATTGACCGATCGGAGTCAGAGCCTGGCAAGCCAAAGCCGTAGCGTAGGCTGCTGCAGCGGGAGTGACGAAGCGGACAACGTTATCCGAAGTTCCGCAGAAGCCTTTTACGCCAGTGGTGCCGGCGGTAACCGGGATCGCGTTAGTTACGAAATCGGTATGAGGCACAACACCCAGTCCAACAGCAGTAATTGTGTATCCGCTCTTGGTTCCGGCTGCGAGTGTTTGGTCGATAATGCAACCGGTAGCGATTGCTGGCGTGCAAGGGCTAGC